>Ga0079997_117814_pt1 | contig 661293 bp, 597 predicted proteins | sample PerSpoCPS_CMetaG_FD_69200 | JGI IMG/M metagenome (GOLD analysis project Ga0079997, IMG submission 69200) | Archaeal communities from Yellowstone National Park, Wyoming, USA - Perpetual Spouter C (PS_C) MetaG (SPADES assembly) (version 2) | ecosystem: Environmental > Aquatic > Thermal springs >... | reverse complement strand
ACGTAATTGGAGAACGCCCCGCGCCGCGGTCCCGCCGCCACCGCCTCTCGCAGCTTCTCCACATACTCCCGAATCGTCTTGGCCGAGCCTAGCCGCACCGCGCGAAACTCTTCCCGCGTCAGCACAAAAACGACCCCGTTCTCCCGCAGGAGAACATACTCCACAAGCGCCGTCCCTTCCTCCAACACCCCTTGAACCGCCGACACGCCCACCGGCGTCGGATACTGCAGCTCGGCATAGCGCGGATGCCGTCGCCGAATCTCCCACTCCACCTCTTCCCGCTCGGCATCCGCCCGCTTGAACTCCGCTTCGAGCGCCGCAATCTGAGCCGCATCCGGACGGGGCTGCCGGTAGGCCTGCAGCAGCCGACTCTGAATCGCCGCCAAACGCGCGTGCACGGCCCGCTCCCGCTCCTTCAATTCGGGGGCAATGCCCTGCCGCACATCCACGCGGGCTTCGGTCAAGAGCTCGAGCAAGCTGCGCGCCCGCGCCCGCTCGCTCGCCTGAAACGCCACGCGATCATGCCCCTTGTCCGGCTCCCGCTCGTGCTGCCGGAGAAGCAGGTCAATGTAGAGCTCGTAGTAATCCCGATACGAGGCCAGGAACGTGGCCCGCAGTTCTGGTCCCGGAGCCTGAGCGCGCACGGCCTCAATGAGGTCGAGCGCCGCTTCCATCCGCGTCCGCGCTTCCCCCAGATTCCCTCGAGCCAGCTCGATCGCAGCCACGCCAGCAAGCGCTCTTATTGCTCCCCCCTCCCGAAGGCCCACAGACCGGAAAATGGGCAGCGCTTGAGTGAAGTGCTCCATTGCCTTCTGCTTCTCACCAAGAGCGAGATACACCCATCCGATGTTGGTGAGCGTCGTGGCTTCCCCGGCCCGATCCCCCACGGCGCGATGGAGGGCCAGCGCCTGGGTGAAGTACTCCAACGCCTTCTGCTTCTCGCCAAGAGCATCGTACACCCAGCCGATGTTGTTGAGCGTCGTGGCTTCCCCGGCCCGATCCCCCACGGCGCGATGGAGGGCCAGCGCCTGAGTGTAGTACTCCAACGCCTTCTGCTTCTCGCCGAGATCGGAGTACACCAGGCCGATATTGTTGAGCGTCGTAGCCTCCAGTGCCCGATCCCCAACGGCTCGGAAGATGGCCAGTGCCTGAGTGTAATACTCCAGCCCCTTTTGCTTCTCGCCGAGACCGGAGTACACCCCGCCGATGTTGCTGAGCGTCATGGCTTCCCAGGCCCGATTTCCCACGGCGCGGAAGATGGCCAGCGATTGAGTGAAGTACTCCAACGCCTTCTGCTTCTCGCCGAGAGTGTCATACACCATGCCGATGCTGTTGAGCGTCGCGGCTTCCCCGGTCCGATCCCCCACGGCGCGATGAAGGGGCAGCGCTTGAGTGAAGTACTCCAACGCCTTCTGCCACTCACCGAGATTCAAGTACACTAAACCGATGTTGGTAAGTATCGTGGCTTCCCCTTGCCTCTCCTCAACAGCTCGCAGGATGGGCAGCGCCTGACCGTAATACTCCAGCGCCTTCCGACGGTCACCGAGTTGATGGGAAAGAAAGCCGATCCAAGCCAGACACTCAGCCTCTTTCGCGCGTTCGCCCAGCGTGTGGTAGAGGCGGGCCGCTTCCTCGTACTTCACCACTGCTTGGCGCAGTGAGTCAGCCCTTTGCTGAGCTCTCAGGAGCTCCGCCTCGGCAAACGCGCGCTCGGCTGCGAGGCGCGTTCGATCCGTCTCGGCCGCCGGCCGCAGCTCTTCCATGCGCACGATGTACCGCCCCGGCGCCGCCTCTCTCTCCACCGGCGCGATCTCCACCCGATACGTCCCCCCCACATCGGCGATGAACGAGACCGTCTCCGCTCCCTGCGTCCCCGTCGGACTGTCCATCTCAACAAGCTGCCGACCGTCAGGGCCAAAGAGCCGCACCACCACGTCTATCCCATGCTGCTCGACGACAAGACGGAGATACTGATCAGCGGCCAAAACGAGCCGGTAGACATGTCGCTCGCCCCCTTTCAACTCTCGCTCCTGCGGCGTGCCCACCACCAACTCGGGCACATCGGCCTGTGCCGCTGCCTCCTGCTTGGCCACAGACGCACTCACACACACGGCGGGTGACCCAATGAACATCACCACGACCGCCAGGATCACCCACCACTGGGAAACGCGCCCTTTTCCAACTCCCTTCCGCGAACGCATGGCTCGCCCTCCTTGATGAGGCGTCCACCGGTCGCGCACCGGTTCAGCGATATTGTGACGATTCCCACCGTCCCGATCAAGCCCCTGCGAACATCAAAGGGAATCACACTCGCCCTCCCAGCTCGCCGTTCGAGCGGCTTGCTCCCCTCTCGCGTCAGCTCCGTCCCGCTCTTCGGCTCCTCCTCGAACCTGAGGCTGAGGAATCACCACGGCCGCTTCGGCGAGCCCGTGCGATTCAATCACCGAAGCAGGGACAGAGGCAACCCCATCGCAGAGAGAGCACGGGAAGTCCTCGCCCGATGCTGAAGTGCAAAGACGCCCCCGTACCAGGTGCCGGCATAGAGCATCGTCGAGTCGATGGCCAAGGTATAGACAATACGGGTTGTCAGACCGGTGTTGACCGCGCTCCAGGTCGTGCCCCCGTCCGTGCTTTTGAACACGCCGCCGCCATCGGTCCCGGCGTAGAGTGTGTTGGAGTCTGTCGGGTCAATAGCCAGGTCGTAGACGTAGGTCAGGCCGGTGCCGGATGCGCTCCAGGTCGCGCCGCTGTCTGTGCTTTTGTACACGCCGCGCAGTGTCCCAGCGTAGAGCGTGTTTGTGGCGGTTGGGTTGATCGCCAGGGCGTAGACGTTGAGGCTGGTCAGGTTATTGTTGACGGGATTCCAGCTCGCTCCGCCATCCGTGCTTTTGAACACGCCGCCGCCATCGGTCCCGGCGTAGAGCGTGTTGGGGGTGGTCGGGTCAATCGCCAGCGCGCGAACATAGAGGTTGGTCAGGCCGCTATTGACCGCGCTCCAGTTTGCGCCGCCGTCCGTGCTCTTGAACACGCCGCCTGATGTCCCGGCGTAGAGCGTGGTCGGGGTGGTCAGGACGATCGCTAGGGCGTAAACATTGGGGTTGGTCAGGCCAGTGTTGACTGCGCTCCACGTCGCGCCGCCGTCGGTGCTTTTGAACACGCCGCCTAAGGTGCCGGCATAGAGGGTGGGTGGGGTGGTCGAGGCGATCGCCAAGGCGTAGACATGGCGACTGGTCGGACTGGTCATACCGTTATTGACCGCGCTCCACGTCGCGCCGCCATCCGTGCTCTTGTGCACGCCGTCGCCCGACGTCCCGGCGTAGAGCGTGTTCGGCGTTGCCGGGTCGAGTGCCAGCGAGCGAATATACGTGGCGACCAAACCACTGTTGGCCGCGTTCCAGTTCGCGCCGCCATCTGTGCTCTTGAACACGCCGCCACTTGTGCCAGCGTAAAGCAGGTTCGTCGCTCTTGGGTTTATCGCCAGCGCAGAAGCGGTGAGATTGGTCAGGCCCGCGTTGGCCACGTTCCAGTTTGCGCCGCCGTTGGTGCTTTTGAACACGCCGCCCCCCTCGGTCCCAACGTAGAGTGTGCTCGTGGCGGTCGGGTTGATCGCCAGCGCACGGACAGCGGAATTGGTCAGGCCGGTGCCGGATGCGCTCCAGGTCGTGCCGCCATCCGTGCTCTTGAACACGCCGCTGCCGCCGTACGTCCCGGCATAAAGTGTGGTCGGGGCGGTTGGGTTGATCACCAGGGCCCGAACATAGAGGTTGGTCAATCCCGTGTTGACCGCGCTCCAGGTCGTGCCCCCGTCCGTGCTTTTGAACACGCCGCCGCCGTTGGTGCCGGCGTAGAGGGTGGTTGGGGTGGTCGGGTTGATGGCCAGTGCCTGAACGTTCGTCGGGCCTGTGCCGGTTGTGACCCACGTCGCGCCGCCATTGGTACTCTTGAATACGCCGCCACCGCCAGTTCCGGCGTAGAGCGTGTTCGGGGTAGTCGGATCAATTGCGAGAGCAAAGACGGCGGTATTCGTCAGACCGCTATTGACCGCGCTCCAGGTCGTGCCGCCATCCGTGCTCTTGAACACGCCGCCGTAGGTGCCAACGTAGACCGTGTCGGTGTTCATCGGGTCAATCGCCAATGTCCAAATAACTTTGTTGGTCAGGCCTGTGTTGATCGCGCTCCAGCTCGCGCCGCCATCCGTGCTCTTGTACACGCCGGCGCCGTACGTCCCGGCGTAGAGTGTGCTGGGAGTCGTCGGGTTAACTGCCAGGGCGTAAATCCATCCGCCTTCGGGGCCGATGCTCAGCCAGACATCGCTTTCAGCCAAAGTGGAAGATGGCGGGCTGAGAGTCGCCCAGAGTGTCAGCATGCCGATCAGCAGAACTTTCCCACGTGTGGTTGTAAGCCGCATGGTAATGTTCCTCCTCGCGGTGATTGGTAACCCACCCGCTCTCAGCGTGTGGACTAACGCTTGGCTGCAACCTTCTATCCATGCCGGAATGGTAACAGAAAACGAACGCCCGTCAAAGGGAGGCAACCTCCATGACTCGATCACGGTGCGACGACCTCTCCGACATTCCAACCGCAGCTCAGAAGGTCTTCACCTGCACCGAGGTGGCCAGGTGTGCGCCCGAACGGTCGCCCGCCGCGGATAGCTTGGTATGTCGCTTCCTCCCGGCCACGCCCCTGGGAGCGCACCCTGCTACGGGCATCCGGCCCATATCCCCCTCGCTGGTTCAACGTGATGTCCAGAATGATCCCCCCGCTAGGAACACAGGTCAAATCACCCGCGCGTCGCGGTTATTCACGAGCAGCTCGCCCAGGCACTAAGCTGATGCCTTGGTCCCGTTACATGGTCGTGATGAAAAGGCCTCGGGAGGTTCGTTCATCCTGATCCCAGCTCGATTGCTCAGGTGCTAAGTTTCGCAAAGATCAACCACTCACCGGTTGCATGCATGTTGTCAAAGATCCAAGACTTGCTCTTCTGGGTAGAAGATGAAGCTGACAGTTGGCTACTGAACCAGAGTGTTAGTTAAGCGGGTGAGTGGGTTGTACGCTGGGGCATAGTGTTGGTAGAATGAAGCCTCACATGAGGGCAGCAGGAGGTGGATCTATGCCGAAACCGATCGAAGTCAAACCACTTGAGAACTATCGAATTTGGGTCAAGTTCTCCGATGGTGTTGAAGGTATTGTGGATCTATCCGACCTGGTCGGCAAGGGAGTCTTTTCTGCTTGGCGGGATGAGCGAGAATTTCAAAAAGTCCACATTGGAGCTGGCGGCGAGATCGCCTGGGGTGAGGAGATCGACCTTTGCCCCGATGCGATTTATCTGAAGGTTGCAGGGAAAAAACCTGAGGACTTGTTTCCCAAGCTGCGGGAGTTGGCGGTTTTGAATGCCTGAAATCTGCCGTTTCTTCGGCATTGTCATCAAGATGTACTTTGGTGATCATGCGCCACCTCATTTCCATGCTGAGTATGGGGAACACCAAGCTGTTGTGGATACTCGCACCTTGGTTGTCTTCGGGGGTATCTTCCTCCTCGTGCGTTGGGCTTGGTCATCGAGTGGGCCTCTCAACATCAAGCTGAACTACTGGAATTGTGGGAACGTGCAACGAACTACCAGCCATTGTACAAACTACCTCCGCTGGCCTGACATCTTGCTGCAGCCGACGCTAAGAGGCGACACGGCTGAGCCTCGCCCTTTACCCGACCGCATGCGATCGGGGGAAGGGGGCGGTCAAAAGAGAGGTGCCTGCGTCAAGCAGTGTCTTCAAAAGTCTCCATCTTTCACATACGGATAGCTCCACAAGGCCACTTGCATCACCACCGACGTGAACCACGCCTGGTGCATTTTCTCGACCTCTTCGGCGCTGTGCCCCTTTTTGGCAAGGCAGGGCTTGATCGTCGCTGTGATAGCGATAGATGAAAGCTACCATACGGATAGCATACAAACGAAGGGCCGTCCAGAGGAAACAACATCCATAATCCCAGGTGCGACGACCTGAGCGACATTCACTTCCCCATCGCAGCTCAGAAGGTCTTCACCTGCACCGAGGTGGCCAGGTGTGCGCCCGAACGGTCGCCCGCCGCTCGCGATGCTCCACTTGCTCCCGGAACAGCGCGACTGCACGCGCTTCCCGCATCGAGGACAGTAGCCGCTTTCCGTGCCATCTTGCAGCATGGCAGACCGCGCATTATATTTTCGCCTTCGGGGTTAATCAGAAATGCAAGGAAGGATGGCTGAACGGCCTCTCGGTCTCTCGCAGAAGGGCAACCTTGCCCACCGGCTGATGTGGGCTCTATCGGCGTGGGGGTTATTGTGCTACGCGGTGGCGTTGGGTCAGCCGCGGGTTACGCGAGCCGATCTCGCAGTGCGGCTCGTCGAGATGGAAGTATGCTGGGAAACGCACCGCGAATCCCTCGAAGCGCGATTGCGCGCTACGCGTCCGCTCTCGGAGGGGGTGGGAGCGTTCTTCTTAGGTAGATACGACGTGCTGGCGCGTAATCTCACGTTGACGTGTACGGCATTACGCTCCGACGCCCCCGCGACTCCCGAGATGCTCTATGCAGGCTCCTTCGGTGTGCAGATGCCCCGCGTTCTCGAAAAGGAGGCGCTGGACAAAGGCGAGGCGACGTTGCGAATCCGGTTATTCTCCTTCTACAACACCGATAGGGTTGACGCGCCTCTGCATCTCCGCTGGAGAGTGGTACGGTTGGGCGACGCCCGACCGCTCCGTGAGGGTGCGCTGGACAAACTCGAGCCTGGCGTAACGACGACGTTGCTCACCCAAGCCCCCGAAGGCGACTATGAAGCGCACTTCGAAATCGCGCAAGGTGAGCAGACCCTGCGCCAATGGAAGCAGGTCTTTAGCGTGATTTCTAATGTCGGTGTCCGAGTGGAAGCGTTAGGTAACGCTGCTGAATCGCACAGCGACGCCAATCCTATCGAGAGGATGACTGTTCTGAACGCGCGGGACGTCTTGCGGAGCGCACAGCGAGGCGAAAGCCCTGAAACCTTTTATCCCCTACTGCGTCTGTTGCAGTTCGCCGAGCGTATCGTCGCGGGTTGGAAGCAGAACAGATCAGGGTGGCAACCTGCTCCGGGAGATTACTGGATGGCGACACTGTACCGCGATCGGAAAATCACGTTTCGACTGTTCGTTCCGAAGCAGTTCCAGGCAGATCAACCGATACCACTGGTGATTGCGCTGCATGGTGCGGGTGGGAATGAGCACCTCTTTTTCGAGGGCTATGGGCTAGGAATTGCGCTGAAGGAAGCGGAGAAGCGGGGCTGGGCGGTGATCGCACCCCGCGCGGAGATGAACCTGGCGCATGTCAGCGGTGCGTTGGAAGCGGCGCAAAGGCTGTTGCCTATTGATCCCCAGCGCATCTACCTGATGGGACATTCGATGGGTGGGGCACACAGCTTCGCCGCAATTGCGCAGTTCCCCGACCGTTTCCGAGCTGTCGCGATTTTCGCAGGCGCGGGACAGCCCACGCAGGTTCCTCCTGATCTCTCCATCCTGATGGCAGTTGGCGAGCAGGAGCTTGCCTTGCTGAAAAGTAACGTTGAGAGCGCCTACCGGCGCCTGCAAAGGTTGAATGTGAAGACGCTGGAGTACAAAAAGTACGACGGCTGCGAACACCTGATGATCGTGCGCGAGGCGATGCCCGACGCCTTCGCCTTCTTTGACCGCGCCCCTGCGCGATAGCTTACGGTGTTTCGCGCGTAGTGAGCAGAGCTGTCGTCTCCTCTTCGGTGATCGGGGACTTCTGGGTACAAAACACCCACAGAACGGCAGACTGCGAATCACGCAATCCGCAGTCTGCCGCTCAATCCCCCGGCACGGCGTTGACCGCGCTCTGAAGCCAGGCTACTTGCCCACCTTGTGAATGCCTACGAGATACTGAGCTGCCCTGATGGGCTCGCTGCGCGGGTGGATTTTGAATCTTGGGGACTTCTCGACCTTCGAAACCAAACCAGTTGCTTCCTCACCGAGATTTTCCCCATTTCGTGGGGGAAGACGCGCATTTTTAGCGTTGCCTCAGCTTCTATCACTCCAAGAGCGATTCGGACCAAACACGGGCTTAAGGAACCGCTCCCAGCCGCGTTAGAGTCAGTGCTGCAGGAGGCAGCCGGGCATTTCCCTCCGGTAGAGGCGCCTTCTGCGACACGAAGGCCCGACGTGGGATTCTCATCCCGTCTACGAGATTATCCGATCGTCGAATGACGCCTCGTGTACCAAAGGGGTATAATCCTGAGCGTGATCGGATCGGGACGACCGACGGAAACGATCATTCGGCAACTTCAGCGCGGGCAAGAGTGGGAAGAGAACTTCCGCCTCCTCTTCGAGCGCTATTACGACCAGGTCTACCGCTTCTTCCGGAGAAAGGGTCTGTCGTCGGAAGATTGCCGAGACCTCACCCAAGAGACATTTTTTTCTGTCTATAAGGGAGTGGGCGAGCTTCGGGATGCCGCCCAGTTCGAGAGCTGGTTGTATCGGATTGCCAAGAATGTCTATCTCAACGAGATGGAGCGACGGGGAGCGAAAAAGCGAACGGCCCTACAAGTCTCGCTCGAAGAGCAGTGGGCGCAGTCGTCTGAGCGCGACCCGGAAACAGTATGGGCCGGGGGAGGGGGTGGGGATCCGATGGAGATAGTGCTCGAAAAGGAGAAGCTGAAGAAGCTGCGCGAGGCCATGCAAGAACTGCCGCCGCAGATGCAGCGCGCGGTCTATCTCCGCGTGGTAAAGGAGCTCTCGGTTCAGGAGATCGCGGCCGTGCTGAACGTCTCCGTCAATACGGTCAAATCTCATCTCCATCAGGCCCGACGCGCGCTCAAAGAGAAGCTGAGCAGCGTCTTTGGCGACGTGGACCTGTGAATCGGGCACCCCACGTGGGGACCCTATGAAGCGCGGGCGGTACGGGCGGAGAGGCTCATCAGCCCGTCCGTAGCGGCTGCCGACGAGAATACACGGGAATACGGAGAACGAACCATGAGCAAGGAACACTGGCGACGATACCTGGAAGCCCTCGGTGGAGAATGGGGAGACCTCATGGGACGCCACCTCGATGAGGAAGAGCTTGTCGCCTATGGGCGCGGGCAACTCGAAGATGTCGAGGCCGAACGCTTGCAGTCCCATCTCTTGCGGTGCGACCGGTGTCTCACCGCCTTCAAGGACGTCGTGGACTTCTTCGGAGAACTCCGGGAGGGAGAAGAACCGGTCGGGGAACGCGAGATTCGCCGGGAATGGGACGTCTTCCGGCGACGGGTGCACGCTCCCGCTGTGGCTCGAAAGAGCTTCGGTCTTTGGATTGGTCCGCGAGCGATATTCGCTCTGGCGGCGAGCGTACTTGTAGCCGTTGGGCTGGCGACCTTCTGGGGGCTTCGCCTCCGACAGGACGTGCAACAGATGGCCCGACAATGGCAGGCTGAGCACGCGCGACGTGAGGCGGCAGAACAGCACGCCCGTCGCCTTCAGCAACAGAACGATGCCCTCGCCCGCACGTACGAATCGGAATTGGCCGAGTTACGGTCGCAATTGGCCGAGCTGCGGCAACCCCAATGGAACATCCCGGTCTACGACATCTTCTCGCGGGAAGCGTTCCGGCGATCAGGGAGCGCAAGTGGGATCAATGACATCACAGTCCCTCGAAGCGTAAGAAGTTTCAGCCTCACGATGAGCGGGACCGGTCATCCGGAATATCCGAGCTATGCGATTGAGCTTGTAGATGGGCGGGGGCATCTCCGCTGGCGCGCTACTGGAGTGCAGCGAGACCGATATGGGAACTTCACTCTTACGCTCGATCGTGCGTTTCTCGATCCTGGAGAGTATTGGCTGCGGCTTCATGGTCAAAAAGATGGACGCCTTCAAAAGCTCGCGGAATATCGAATCCGGCTGCGCTATCGGTAAGCCATGCGGACAAAGGCCCTGTGTGATCACAAAGCCGCGTAGGATCCGCCCCGTGTTGGGGCACAAAGATTGGGAACTGACCTGCCTTTCAGCAGTACGGCATCAGGCGCACGCCGGGATCACGCAGACGTCTGCGGGAGGTTAAAGTGTCGCTCACCGGCGACACACGTTCGAGGACGAATAGTGCACGTATGACCGTGCTAAGTCGAGCTCATTCGACCACATATGGTGCGACGGCGGGACGGAAGGGAATCGCTCCATATCCCTACTGCTCCTGATCCCGACTTCCGGTGCACTCATGTGTCGCCCGGCGGCGACAGCCCCCTGTACCGTTCCTGGAGAAGGCTTATGCCCTGCAAGGTCTTGGCTCTACGATGGTAAAGCGATACTGGCGCCGTATTCTCGCCTGCCCCCAACTGCGGCACGGTGCTTGCATATCTTTCTGGTGTGAAGATGCAGCGAAGCGGCCGAGCACAAAACGAGCGATCCAAGGCCCGCTGCTTGGATCGCCAAAAAGATCAAGAGGCACGACTCCTCTTGATCTGAGACGGAGCCCCCGCTGACGACTCCCCTAACCGAGCTTTCGGCCCTCGCCCGAGGGCACGGGGGCTTTCTTTGGCACCAAGGGGGGAGTTCTACGACTTGCGTTTCACTTTCGCCTTCCGGGAGGGCGGAGGCTCGGAAGGCACAACCTCTGAAGGATTCTCCTGAGGCGCAGACGTTCGCCGGATCATCTGGATGAAGAGGTCCATGTCGTAGTCACACTCGCGTGCCATCTGCTCGCGCACGGCATGGAGGACCTCCAGGAATTTCGGCTTGCGGTACATCGTCATCCGACCTCGGAGACCAGAAACTCCGGCGTGATGATCGTCGGCACGAAGAATCCCGATGTCACGTTGAACAGGCGCACGCGCGCTTGGCGGTAGACGTTGGCCAGGTAGCCGAAATTCCACGTGACCAGAAAGTCAATCTTGTGAAAGGACGCCACGGCCACATGGAGAGCATCGGCCATATACTTGCGCTGGAAGATGCCGCGTTGGATATAGCCTTCGGCCAAAATGCCGACCTCTTCCGTGATCTCCAATTGCGGGATATCGCGGATCAGGTTCAGATAGGCTTGTCGGCGCGGCTCCCGCATGCGTTCTAACTCGCGCACGACAAGCGGTGAGATGTAGGCATCATAGAGAGGACGCTCATGCTCCCACCATCGGATGGTCAGGTCGCGACGGAAGGGATCCTCGTTATCGAGATAGGCGCCGATGACCGATGTCTCCAGATAGATGCTGATCTTCGCCACCGCTATCCCTCGGAAGGCCGCTCGCTCGTAGAGCGAATCGCGTCGGTTTGAGGCACGAGCCGAATTCGGGCGCGCGAGAAATCGAAGGTCACGCGGAAGTGCTTGAGGAAGCTTCCGCCCAAGATCCCCGCCTGCATAAATCCTGCGGATTCGTTCACCGCGCCCAGATCGAGAACAGGCGCGCGAATATTCCGCTGCTCCAGACTGTTCATCGACAGCGAGGGCAGCAGGATCAGGTCCACGTTCTCAATGATGCCGGCCGCTCCCAGCACGCGGATCTTGGGGGAGGGCAAAATGTGTTTCTCCAGATTGTACTTCTTCACAACGTGTGCTCCGATGACGGTCGCACTCGCTCCCGTGTCCACCAGGAAGTTCACGACCTCGCCATTGTGCAATCGGACTTCGGCGCTGACCAGTCCGCCGTTGGTCGTCCGGAAGGGGATCTCCGAACCTTCGCCGGCAGACGCGTCGGTCGTCATGGGAAGGGGCTCGCTCTCCAAGAGGATCACCTGAGCCGCATAATCCAGCGTGAACCGGAAGTTCGCAAGCACCGAGAGTCCGAGGAAGCCATCGGCCTGCAGGACCTCACCCTCAGCCTCCGAATTCGCCGTGCGATGGATCGTCCGAATGTAGACGGGGATGTTGAAGATGCGGATGTCGCCGAGATCGAGCGCCTCCAAGAGGCCGTAGACGATAGGGAACTTCCCGCCTCCGCCGACGGCGCGGGCTTCGCCGCCTCGAGCCAACGGGCGAATGCCCAGCCGTCCCGCCGCTTCCGAAGAGAGCACGGAGATGCTCGCTCCTGTGTCCACGACGAGATTCAGCGTCACGTTATCTCCCGCACGCGCTTGGATGAAGGGGCGATCCCGCTGCAGCCGGAAGGGAATGCGCGCCGTGCGCCCCCCCTCGATACGATGCAAATGCGTGATGCCGAGCAGCGACAGGGCGCGATAGAAGGCGATCAGCCCGCGATAGCGCTCGCGCCGCTCCACGTCCATCTTCGGGGAGACGCTCAAAAACTTCTCATAGTACTCAGCGGCCTCGCGGAACTTCTCCAACCGAGCGGCAGCTCGCCCCAAGGCGATCCAATAGTCCGGCTCATTCGGATCGAGCGCCGTTGCTCGCCGCAACCGCTGATAGGAGAGCTCGGTGCGATTCTCGAAGAAATCAATCTCGGCCAGTCCGGCCCATGCAATGGCCTCGCGCTCGTTCAGCGCGAGCGCCGCCATGAAGGCTTGAGCGGCTTCTCGAAAGACGCCCGATCGCAGCAGCACCAGGCCCACGATGGCCCGGGCGCGCGCATTCTCCGGATCCTGTCGCAAGACCTCGACGGCGTGCTCGAAGGCGTCGTTCAAATTCCCGAGCTTCAAAAGCGCATAGCTGAGCCCGAGGCGCGCCGCTCGGTCTTTGGGATTCTTCTCCCACAGCTCACGATACGCCTGCGCAGCCTTCTCATAATCCCCATCCCGCATGAAGCGCTCCGCTGACCGATACCGCCGCCCGGCCGATTGAACCGCATGCGATGAAGGAGAGAACCCGGGAGGAGCCGCGCTGGCGAAACCAAGGAACGCCGTGCCGTCAACGAGGAGTCCGAAAATAAGGAGGATTGCTCGGAGGTCCCACCACCAGAGGGGAATGTACCCCGCACGACGATGTGATGTGCCGACGTTCACAAGCGTCCCTCAACACCGTCCGATCCCTCTGTCCAGAGGAGAATTTTAGGCCTCGGCGCATCGGCTTGTCAAACATACCCCCGAGAATGCCTGCGGCGCATCCCTCCTCACGCGCCGATCCCGGAGAGGTCACCCTGAGAGAGCGAAAGCACCAGAAGCCTGACGCGCGGAACCTCGTCACAGGCGATGCCCGCGGCACGCTTCTTCATTTCTTCCACTCCTGCATGCCCGTCCCTTGGAAAGGCCAATCCGCGAGCATCTGAATCGTGCTCAACTGATTGGAGAACGCCACGAACTCGATCCCGCACTCAGGGCACGCGATGCGATCTCCCTTTCGGGGCCGCAAGTAGGCTGGACTTGTCGGGATGAAATACTCGGCCTTGAACCGAATCGGATCGTCCGGACCAGTGTAAGTGTAGATGTGCGTGTTGCAGTAGGTGCAGATGACGCGCTTCATCCGCTCTCCCCTCCTTCGGAAGAGATCTCCTGCGGAAGCTGCGAGGCGAGGGCGCGGAGGAGCGCACATCCCGCCTCCATGATCTGATCCCGCTTCGCTACAGATGTCGCCTCGACATAGACGCGCAGGACCGGCTCCGTCCCTGATTGTCGGAAGAGAATCCAGCTCGCATCCTCGAAGAGGAGCTTCGTTCCATCCAGAGTCTGAAAGTCCACGATGCGCCAGGACGCAAGCCGCTCAGGCGGATCGGCAGCAAGGCGGGCGACGATCGCCTTCCCGCGCGTGACGTCCATGTGGAGATCTTCGCGCCGATAGTGAAATTCCCCGAATTCCCGCCAGAGGGCGCGCACAGCCTCTGAAGGACGCTGTCCCCGTACCATCAAGGCCTCGAGAAAGAGCAACCCGGCGAAAGTGCCATCCCGTTCCGGCAAATACCCCCGCACACCGATCCCTCCCGACTCCTCTCCACCGATGAGGACATCCTCGGTGAGCATCATATCGGCAATGTACTTGAATCCGATGGGCACGACGCGCACGGGACAGCCTAAGGCATCGGCGACACGATCCACGAGTACGCTCTGCGAGAACGTCCGCACGACGATCCCACGCTGACCGCGCTCCCGCACCAGATGCCAGACCAGAAGCGGAAGGATCTGATGGGGCGTGAGGAATGTCCCATCGTCGCTGACGGCAGCGAGGCGATCCCCATCGCCATCGAGCGCCAGACCGATCATCGCCTGCGCCGCGCGCACAGCGTCAAAGAGCGCGCCGAGATTCTGGGGCATGGGCTCCGGAGTGACGCCGCCAAAGAGCGGATCACGCTCGGCTCGGATCGTTTCCACTCGGCATCGCCCTCCGCCGAGCGCGCGCTCCAGATAGCGATCGGCGGCGCCGTGCATGGGGTCCACGATGATATGCCACTCGCGACCACGAATCGCTTCCACATCCACGAGCTCGTGCAACCGATGGAAGTACGCATCATCCGGAGGGTCGAGACGGTGCACGAGCCCCTCGGCTTCCGCGCGCTCGATCGGTCGGCGTCGGGGAGGCGTCCGCCCCAGCCGCGCTTCCACAGCCGCCGTCACCTCCGGGCGCGCCGACCCCCCGAAAGCCTCCTTGATCTTGAAGCCGTTGAATTCCGGGGGATTATGGCTGGCTGTGATGACGACGCCGGCCCGCGCCTGTTGCCGATTCACATCGAAGGAGACAAGCGGCGTCGGCACGTCTCGCCGATAGAGCCCAACACGAAGGCCATTGCCCGCAAACACTTCCGCTACGCGTGCCGCGAAGCGTTCCGAGAGGAATCGCCGATCATAGCCGACGAGAACCATCGAATCTGGGCTTACTTCCCCCTCGGACGCGACCAGATAATCGGCCACTGCCTGCGCTACGATCTCCACGTTGGAGAATGTGAAATCCTCCGCTATACGCCCTCGCCATCCGTCTGTCCCAAACCGAATGGCTGTCGGCCTCATGGCTCCTCCCCTCCACCGATGAGGCTGTAGTCGGTCACCACCGACTTATCGCCCAGAAATGTCCCCGCAGCAATGCGCGCTGCGCGCCCGACATGACAACCTCGGCCGAGGACGGATCCGCGCACCTCGGCGTGCGCGCCAATGCGCGTCGCCGACCAGATCACCGAATCCTCAATCCGCACTTTCTTCTCGATGAAACAGTGTGGCCCCACGACGGAGTTCACGATCTCCGCCCCCGCTTTCACCGTACAGCTCGGGTCTACAACCGAGAGCCGATCAATCTCCGCGGACACATCGAATCGCTCGCCGCGCGGAAGTCGCACGGGGGAATACGTCCGCACCTTCCCCGCCAAGACATCGAGATTCGCCCGCAGATAATGGCTCGGCGTCCCAATGTCTCGCCAATACCCCTCCCACACCGAGGCATAGACCGGCTCGCCACGGGCGAGCAGAAGAGGGAAGAGTTCGTACTCGAAGGAGAACGGCCTTCCCTCCGGAATATAGGCCAAGACGCGCGGCTCCAAGATGTAGATGCCCGCATTGATCAGACGCGAGCTCACTTCATCCGCCCGCGGTTTCTCGATAAAGCGCGTGACACGCCCATCGGCCGCAAGCTCGACGACCCCATACGCCGACGGGTTCTCAACAGGCGTCAGGACGATCGTCGCGACGGCCTCCGTCTCTCGATGGCGCCGCAAGACCTCGACGAGATCGAGATCCGTCAAGATATCCCCGTTCAGGACAATCGTCGTCCCCTCAAGGTGCGCTTCGCAATTCTTGAATGCACCGGCCGTCCCAAGCGGCGTCGCTTCCACAACATAGCGAATCGCGAACCCGTACTCCTCGCTCTCGGTGAGGACATGCTCGATTCGCTGCGGTTGGTAAGCGAGACAGACCATCACCTCTTCGACACCCGTTCCCCGCAGCAGATCGAGCTGATAGAAGAGAAACGGCCGATTCACCAGCGGCGCCGCCGGCTTCGGCATGTGAACCGTCAACGGACGCATCCGCGTCCCCTTCCCTCCCGCGAGGATGACAGCCTGCATGGCGGCAATCGCGTCTTTCAGATGACCCCAAAGGGAGTGAGTGTATCATCCTCGGTCACGAGTTTCCAAGTCTGGGCCTGGCGCTCCGAGGACGCCACTCACACACCGCTCTCCTGCGACACGTCAGGAAACGCTTTGGAAACCTTCACCCTGTGCGAGAGCAGCAAGAAGCCTACCGGCAACCTGTGCAGGGGCTGATGAACAGGAGGCTGCAGGGAGTGCTGTTCGGAAACCACTCCAGGCGATCTTTACGATCGCGCAAGGACCCCGGCGGGCGATGGCCCTTCCGACGGCGGGCCAGCGAGAGACGGACAGTGCGCCTCCTCGAGGCCCTCTCCATACAAACCGCGATGTGACCTCTCCTGAGCTATGCCCTTATCTCGGATCGTATGTGAGAAAACTCACGTAGCTCACCAGAGAAATTAAGGTGGCGTAGACGGACAACAGGCCAAAATCTCCAATCGCCCTCGCCCACCGCTGCTGCCACGGTCGGCTCTTATATTCAAAGTTGGGGATTTTGCTCAGATCCGGGCGAGTCAGCTTGAAGGGGTCTTCCAGAGCGTACACAACATAGATGATTTCCTGCCCGAGCCTCATATCGCTGACGACTCGGCTGAACTTCTTTTGATAGTCCAGTAGCTGATCAAGGAAAGAATCTATATCAGAGGGACCAGTCTCGGCCAACTCAGTGATAAAATAGTCGTAACAAGCGGCCGGAGAGAACCGCGAGAAAATGGCCGTCATGTGATGGAGAGCTCTTTGCTTCCCCAGATATTCCTCGTGCAGCCTATACAGCTTCTCCGCGTGTTCCGCTTCGTTCAACTGTCTCAGTCGTCCGAACTCCTTTTCGGCCTCCTTCTGCCTGCGATATAACTCCGCGTCGGAGACGTTTCCGGCAGGTCGGCTCAGCCATCGTCGCAATGGCTCTTCCTCGCTCAGCCTGAGCTTGATATGCATGTCCTTGGCCAACGCTGCCTTTTTCGCCTCGAGCTCAGCGGGAGTAGGAACAGGACGAAGGAAACTTGCCACAGAGACAGCCGCTTTAGGGATGGCGAAGATCAGCAGGACCCAAATGAACAACGAAAGGAGGAGGGAAATTATAGACCGGTCCGCCAGGCAAGAAGCCATCAGCCCTATAGCGAAGAAGATCCCAAGGTACATCAAGGAGCCCAGGAAGATGAAAACAATACGCAGGTGATTCTCCGCCGTATAGTGTATCTCGCTTCCAACAGAGATGAGGATGAAACCGATGAGGAAGGCGAGGGTAAAGGCCACACCTAGGGAGAGAAATCTGCCCACGGCCTTCCCGAAGATGATCTGGCTCCGTGAGATGGGATAACTTAAAAGGACCCTTAAGGTGCCCGTCTCCTTCTCCCCGGATATCGCGTCATAGGCGAAAAGGAACGCAAACAAACTCAACACGATTCTTACCACAAAATGGAAGTCCCAGCTTCCGAACAGCATGAATGTTGGATTCGTGGCTAAACGGCCCCTCTCCATTGTTGGCAGATCACGATCCACCACCCTTGCGACCTGTCCCGTAATACCAAATACTCCGGTCGCGAAGACGGTGAGCGGACTCGGTCTCCTTGAGACAAAGACTCCTGCCTCCCCCACTTGGCGCCAATCAGTGGACCGCTCCAACTGATCCCTATTTAGCCGCACCACGTTGCTGTGGGCCCACACCTGAGCCTTATACTCATGGATCCCCATCAAAAAGCTTAAGAAGAAAAGTGCTACAGTGGCGGGGAAGATGATAACAAACTTGAAGGAAAGGATGCTCTCTAAAAGCTCCTTTTTGATAACAAGCCGAAGCATAGCTCACCCTCGGACGAGACGCATGACCCTCATCAAGAAAAAGTGCCTCTCAACCTCCGAGAGGCTAGGTCCCATGTCAAAAATGATACGACGATTTTCCAGGTCCACGAGAATTTTCCACGGCGTCTCCGCTAATCCGAGCAAAGCCTTCGCTATCGAGGTTTCATCTATAAGCACAGGAAATGTTACCCCATAAGCATCAATCATCTTTCGGAGCTCCTGAAGATGAGTATGAGAGGCTATGCCTATGATCTTGACGTGCTCCGGTGATACTTGTCTGTGAAGTTCGTTGAGCACGGAGAGGTCTTCTAGGCACGGCGAGCAGTCAGTAGGCTCAAAGATAAGAAGGAGCACGTATCTGGGGCGTGACTCATCCCCAAAGGAGCTCGCCCCATGAACATCCTTCCACGAGCGAGATCTTTCCAGCAGGTCAAATACTCGCTTGGGAGAAGGGTGCCAAGGGATGCCCCGCACGTGCTCTTTCAACTGGTAGGTTTGATAAAGCAGTGAGAGATTGAGCAGGATTAAGGTCATGGATAGAAATGAGAGGAAGCGTGAGCGGATGTGCCCGCGACCTTGAGGAGAGCACATGGTATCACCTCAACCTAGTCAGCCCTTTTTCGAGGAGATCGAGCCGGTTTTCCGGGCACGGTCAAGCTATATTGGGCAATGATATATCGCCCGTTCCGGGTGACAGCGAAATAAAGATTCCCCTCATGATCCTTCCCCACCAGAGCCCCGTCGGTGAGAATATCGGTTTTGAGAACACGACCGTTCGTATCGAACACTTCAAGACCATAGGGAAACGGCTTGTGTATTTCCAAGGATAATACAGCAAATCGGTCGCGTACGATCAAGACGCGGTCCGCTTGCGCCCAGGATTCCCTCAGCCGGCGTAATTCTTCCCGCTTTAAACTGGAGGGGTATACCGGCGGCGGCTTATAATACCGATGCTTCCCCGAAAAAGTTTGTATCGTACCCCGCCGGGTATCTATCTTAAAAATCTTGTAAACCGGCGCCAAGGTGCAATACACGTTTCCAAGGGAATCTATGTCGAGCGAAGAAACATAAAGGAAGTTAAACAGGTTCTTTTCCTTGACGCTCCTATCGGTCTCCAGAAAAGATCGCACATACTCGTTAGTTCCAAGCTTATATTTGTGCACATGTAAGCTTCCTTCACTTATCCACCTCCTCTTAGGAAGAGAGCCGCCCAGGTAATAGAATCCCCGTTTGCCATCTAACACGATGGAGTCAGGCATGTAACCGGGTCTGGCAACGATCCACGAGGTTATGAACTGCCCCTCCTGGGTGAACAGGTTGATCCGGGATTGCTGCAAATCGACAGCGAAGACATGTCCCTTCTCTTCGTCTAAGGCGAAACTGATCAGTAAAAGGAATCGCCCTGGGCCCTGGCCAGCACCCCCGATAACCTTCACGAGTCTTCCGTTTGGATCGTATTTCTCAATTCTCCCCTCCTTCCGGTTTTGGACCCAGAGGAAGCCTTTTTTGTCAACGACGAGCTGAGTGACCGTACCGGATTTCTTCTCTAACACGATTTCCCTCTTCAGCGCAAAGGCCTCTTGGAAAGCGTTATTGCCTGTAACTGATGCTGTTTGTGGCCCACCGGAGACTTCGGGCCCCCTTAAGAAGCCTTTCGTCTGATGATGAGGAAAATGCAGCAAGACGACACCAAGGGTAAGGAGATAAGAAAGAATCTTACCTTGTCGCCCGCCCGTCATCCTTTTATGAACGTCACATGCGACAGAACTGTCCGCGACACGACTCTACGGACAGCTCCGTCGATCGCAAACAGTGATCATCCTGAATCCATGGAAATGATGCATCAGCCACTCGATCTTCCTTCCGGCGGCCTTACTCGAGCACATCCCTTTATCTTTATCTTAGAATCTTAGACACTGACAACTATCCCAGTCTGGACATAAACAAGCTCCGTAGCCGTCTCTTAGATCTACCCACCGCCCTGTAGCCCTTTGCTGCCCCTGCACCTCTACAGATACAGGGGATGTTAGAATCATGAGATTGAGCAGGAGAATAGCTCCGACGAGAATTCCCAACCAGTGAAAGCTTCTCATCAGTCACCTCCGGAAACTTTCGGCCATTATTTTACTTCGGTCCCCCTGCGTGTCAATCGCACACCTTTCAACAGATGTCATAAAATGTCACACAATTTTGCCGTCGGAAGCTGTGGGGACACATGGGTACTCGGAGGGAGAGGGTCCGCCCCCATTCGCGTGAGGCCGTCGGCGGAGTGATATGGCCCCGAGCGTTCGCACGTCCTCATCCACAACCCTGTCCACGTCCAAATGGCACGAGAAGCCGCGAGGCCCGGAAAAACCATACCCACGATCACCACGAGCCCGAGCACTCTTTCTCTGATTCCCTCAGTTGAGGGCTTCGAAGCTCTCACGCCGCTTTTGCCGCCTCTGATTGCCCAGAAAGAGCGAATCTTTGCAAATGCGCCATTGCCCACTGGCCACGCGAAGCGAATGCACCTTCTCTCGCTCGATCCATCGGTAGATCGTTCGGAAGGACACGCCGACGACTTCGGCGGCGTGGCGAATCGTGAGCATGTCCCTTTCCTCTCCGCATACGGGACACACGCAACGACTCACTCGAGGCATAAGGACCTCCTCTGAGGGGAGAGAGAGGGAGGATTGACGAGCCATGATCGCCCCCTCTCCTATCGCCTGCCGGGTGCGTACGACTGCAGGTCCGATTCCCTTGATCTGACTGTGAGGTGCAGCGAAACGGATCCCTTTTGGATTCGGTCGCCCGCTGCTCCTCCGTTTCTCCTCACCTGCCATCGCCCCTCTTCCCGACGAGACCCGACGCGATCTCAGTGGGAGAGTCCCACAGACCCGTCATGAGCATAGGGATTCGGCCGCGGCATGAACCTCGGCGCAAAGGCTTCGCCTCCACAGCCGGCCGTTCCCTCAGGACGCGCGGCGACTTTCATCTGTCTCCTCAAATCTGAGGCCACCCCGCATGTAGTCGAGATACAGCCGCTCCAGATTTTCGTGTTCCAGCTCTTCCCGCGTGCGCTCCGTCACCTTGCGCCCTTCTTTGAGGATTCCCACTCGATCAGCGATCTCCTTCGCCCGGAAGATATCGTGCGTGGACATGAGGATGGCTTTACCCCGACGGCGCAACTCCCGGAGTGTCTCCAGGAACTCGGCCGCCGAGGCCGGATCCAATCCGGCCGTCGGCTCGTCCAGAAGCAGAGCCGGCGCATCCTTGATCATACAGATGGCGATCCCCAGCTTCTGCCGCATCCCTTTGCTGAACTCCTTCACCCTCTGCTCGAAGGCGCGCTCGGGCAATCCCACCTCCCGCATCACCCGATAGTAATCCTCCTTCTTCAGATCCCGCTTGCCGCCCAGTTTGGCGAAAAAGTCGAGATTCTGCCGCGCGGTGAAATTGCCGTAGAGCATGACGTTCTCGGGCAAGTAGGCTACGTACTTTTTAGCCTCCAGAGGATCGCGCGTCACATCAATGCCGTTGATGAGAGCTCGACCGGACGTCGGCTCGATGAAATTCAAAAAGAGATTGATGGTCGTCGTCTTGCCCGCGCCGTTGGCTCCCAGCAGGCAGTAGATCTCGCCGGGATTGACCTTGAGGTTCAGCCTATCCAAGGCCAACACCCCATCTTCATACCGCTTGGTCAACTCGATGGCTTCGATCATAGTCCCTCCTCCCAGACGCAGGGTGATACTCATCGGCCAATCCGCGCTCTTCCCTTCTCGGTCTGATCAGCTCATCTGTGAATTCATCTTCTGGTCAGCTTGATCCCGAAGACGACGATTCCGATGACCAACAGCAGCAGCCCGCCAATGAGCCCTACCGTCCCCCACAAACTCGTTTGGGCCTTCACGCTGACGCGATAGATCTTATCTTCGGAAGGCACTCGGCGGCCATAGGAGGAGCTTTCGGTCTTGATCCGCACCTCGTACTCCCCGACCGAAACATCCGGAGGCGGCACGATCCGCACTCGCACCTCGGCCTCGCGATTGATCTCCAGTGCGGGTATCAGGTCGGGCTCGAACTCCACCCGCCAGTTGAGCGGAGATTCGGCCGAGAGCGTAATATTATCCAACCGCCGCGTCCCGACGTTACGGAGCACGAGGCGGGTCTCGACAAATTGCCCCACCTGAATCTCAGAAAAGAGGCTCGCGGCCGAGACCTCGATCCGTCCGACCCCGCGCGGGACCACCACCAGACGAACCCGCCCGAGGCGCGCTGCAGCCAATTCGCGGGCCGTATAGAAGCGATCCTCTCGAAAGGCCCCCATCTGCTCCTCCTCGCCGACAAGCGCCCAAAACTCCAAGGGCTCATCTATCCGCACTTGTTCGTCGGCGCGTTCCGGCAAGAAGAGCCGCAGACTGAGCCGCTGCTCGATCACCCCAGCCGGAAAGGTGATCTGACTGAGGCGCGCCTGCGTATTCGGGTCCAGGAAGCTGTAGGTGATCTGCCGCGGCAGATTCACCACGCGCAAGTGGAAGCTCCGCACGTCTACGGTTGAACGCTCGATCCGCAGATCGTAGGTCGCCTGTCCGCCCAGATCGGCTTCTTGCGAGAACTGCGTCGAGCTGACGGTCACCACACTCTCCCCTTTGGCCTGCTGCAATTGCACAGTGTGCTCCAGCGTCCGCCCCTTATAGCTCACCGAGACGATCACGCTCGGCACATCCCGCAACAGTTGGAATGTGAGCGTCCGCTCCTCGCCGTAATTCAGCCGGGGGATATGCACCTCGTACGGGAGGGAGATCGTCGTTCCCCGCACCGAGCGTTCAGCGATCGTGCCCGCAGGCGAACCCATCGGCAGCTCGCCGGGATCCTTGAGCGAGATGAAGATATCGCGTACGTCCCGCTGTCGCAGTTCTTCCGGAATGGGATCCGCTCCCTCGAAATTCTGCAACAACCGGAACTGCGCATCATCGAATGTCTGTGTGAGATTGACCACTGTCAGGCGGACGAACTTCCGCCCATCCGCCGCCTGATACTTCACAGCCCGGCGCACGGAGAGGCGCGGTTCCAAAGCGAGCAGCGATAAGACCGCTTCCTGATACGCGAGCTGCGCTTTCTCCAGCTCCATGCGCGCTCGATCCAAGCTCGTCTTCGGAACCACTCCCTGTTGGAACAATTCCTCCAATCGCTTCACCTCCTGCCGCGCCGACTGCAGCTCGATCTGCCGCCGCCGCACCTCCAAAAAGCGCCGCACGTCTTCACCTTCCGGCGCTTGCGCTTCACCGGCCCCAGGGAGGAACAGTCCGAGCCCCACAAGAAGGAGCCCGGCGTACCGAAAGCCTTGCCATCCGCCCATCGCTTCTCCTCCCTCGAAGTCCTCCCGTATGTAACGGGTCTCTACGGGCAGGATGTTCTCACCACGTAGACCCAAGAGAAAGACGCCTTACCTTCCCCCGAAGTTCCCTATTCTTCCGCACGAGCTATGATCGGCCCGACACGCTTCATGGCGTTTTTCCAACTCGCGCCAGGACTGCGGGTCACACCTGCCGGCCAGCTTCCAAAGAAGCCTCGATCGCTTCGGCTGCCCGCCCACACCGGTCGTATGGACATCACAGGGTGCTCTGGACACTGCAGAGTGTATCCCCATGGAGAGCCCCCCCTGCAACCGGCTCTCCCTCTGCGTCCCACCGCGTCGCGACACGCGAGATCGTGAGCCTGGACCACTCCTTGAAGGATCACGGCCCCACTGAGGGAAGGAAAGCCGCTTCACAAGCGACACCTCCTCGCCGCATGATGAGGGCGTCACGAGGCCTTATTCCTCTTCGACCGGCAGATCACGTGCTTTTGGGGGCTCTGTTTCGCGTTTTGCCGTCCTGCTCCGCGCCCGGACTTTTGCCGCAGAGCCCATGTGGCGTTTCTTTGGAACTCATCTGTTCTGTCTTTCTTTCCTCACCGACGCCCTCTGTCCCGAGGAGCGATCCCTTGCCGATACCGACCTGACGTCTCCCCGAACATTCTCTTGAACCGTCGCACGAAGGCGCTCACCGGACGATATCCTAGTGCAGCGACTCTGCGACTGAAGACGGCACTTCGGTCCGAGTACAGGCGCCTATTGGGAACCCGACTATCTCCTTGGCCCGGTCCTGCAGAAGAAGTCGCGCCCTTTCCGGGGGCACGAGTTTGCGAGGGCGTGTGCGCCGTGTGTACAATATCGCTTTCTTATCACGCGCGAGAGGAGCACGTGCTGATGATTGTGATGAAGTTCGGCGGAACATCAGTCGGGGGAGCCGAGAATCTGCAGCGCGTCGCCGAGATCATCACGGCACATCGGAGGCGGCGCCCCGTCGTCGTCGTCTCGGCGATGAACGGGATCACGGACCTTCTGCTCTCGGCGGCGCAGGGAGCGGCGGAGCGACGGGATCACGAGGTGAAGGGGAAACTGCACACGTTCCGCGATCGGCACGCACAAGCGATCGCGGCGGTGATCACCGACCCGAAATATCGCGCGCGCTTGCTCGCGCGGACGGATCAATTCACGGAAGAGCTCCTGCGCATTCTCACGGGGATCAGTTTCCTCGGAGAGGCGACGCCGCGCGCCCTCGATGCCGTCGTCTCCTTCGGTGAACGGTTGCTCTCAGAGATCCTCGCGGGCGTGTTGAACACCCGGGGAGTGACGGCCAAGGCCCTCAATGCACAGCGCTTCATCATCACCGATGCCCACTTCGGAGCGGCGACGCCGCTGAAGGAGGTGACCTATCGGAAGTGCCGGCACGCGGTGCTTCCCCTCGTGAAGCGGGGGATCATTCCGGTCATCACCGGATTCTTGAGCAGCACGCGCGAAGGGATTCCGACGACGCTCGGGCGAGGCGGATCCGACTATTCGGCAGCGCTCATCGGCGCGGCTCTTGCCGCGCGCGAGATTTGGATCTACACGGATGTGAACGGGATCATGACGGCGGATCCGAAGGTCGTCCCCGAAGGGCGGTCGCTTCCGGAGCTCTCCTATCGCGAGGTTGCGGAGCTGGCCTATTTCGGCGCTAAGGTCGTGCATCCGAAGACGGTCTTCCCGGCCATCGAGCGGGGCATTCCGATTCTCATCAAGAACACCTTCGATCCCGCCTTCCCGGGCACGCGCATTGTCTCGCGCGCGACGCCGAGCAATCCGATTGTCAAAGCGATCACCTCGATCGGGCACCTCACGCTTGTGACCGTCGAAGGGGCGGGCATGCTCGGCGTGCCGGAGATCACGGCGCGCGTCTTCGACACACTCGCGCGCGAGGGCATCAATGTCCTGCTCATCAGTCAGGCGTCCTCACAACAGAGCATTTGCTTCGTCGTCCAACAGAAGGATGCCGAACGCGTGCGACGCGCTCTGGAGGAAGAATTCGCGCGCGAGCGGCGGCAGGGCGATATCAGCGCGATTGAGAAGCAGAACGGCGTGGCGATTGTGGCGGTCGTCGGCGAGGGGATGCGGGGCACGCCGGGCGTGGCCGGGCGATTGTTCTCCGCGCTCGGGCGCGAGGGCATCAACATCATCGCCATTGCACAAGGTTCGTCCGAGCGCAACATCTCCTTCGTCGTCAGCGAGCGCGATCGTGCGCCCGCTGTTCGAGCCATTCACAAGGAGTTTATCCGATGAGCCGCGAGAAGATTCCCGTCGGCATTCTCGGAGCCACCGGCATCGTCGGTCAGCGTCTCATCGCCCTTTTGGAGGATCATCCCTGGTTCGAGGTGACGGAAGTGGCGGCCTCGGACCGATCGGCGGGCGCGTCCTATGAGGACGTGGTGCATTGGCTCCTGCCCTCGCCGATCCCCGAGCGCGTTCGACGCCTCCGCGTGAAGGAGTGCACGCCGACGCTCCGGTGCCGACTCGTCTTCTCGGCCCTGCCGGCTGACGTCGCGGCCGAGGTGGAGGTGGAGTTCGCGCGCGCCGGATACATCGTCTGCAGCAATGCGAGCGCCCACCGCCTCGATCCGGATGTGCCCCTTGTCATCCCGGAGGTCAATCCCGATCACCTCTCGGCCCTCGCCCACCAGCGTCGGCGGCGGGGATGGGAGCGCGGCTTCCTTGTGACCAATCCGAACTGCTCGACCATTCACCTGACGCTTGTCCTCAAGCCCCTTATGGAACGCTTCGGCCTGACACACATCATGGTCACGACGCTGCAAGCGGTCTCGGGTGCCGGATATCCGGGCGTCACCTCGCTCGACATCGTTGACAACGTCATCCCGTTCATCAAGAACGAGGAGGAGAAACTGGAGACGGAGACGCGGAAGCTGCTCGGCCGATGGGAGGGCGAGACATTTGCGCCTGCGCCGCTTTGCATCAGCGCGCAGTGCACGCGCGTGCCCACGCTCGACGGGCACCTGGAATGCATCTCGCTCGCGTTCAAGCGCACACCGACGCGCGAGGAGATCGTCGAAGCGCTCGCCTCCTTCACCTCCGTGCCACAACACCTCCGGCTGCCGACAGCTCCCGCGCGTCCCATCGTCGTGCGCGAGGAGGTGGATCGGCCGCAGCCCCGGCTCGATCGCGAGGTCGAACGCGGCATGGCCTCGGTCGTCGGCCGTATCCGCCCGTGCCCCATCCTCGATTACAAGATGGTCATTCTCGGACACAATACGATTCGCGGGGCAGCAGGCGCGGCTCTGCTCAATGCGGAACTCCTCCTCGCCCAGGGCTGGATCACCTGAAGCGCCTTCTCCGGGGGGCCTCCCCTATGTCCGCTCTGAGAGAGAGGCTGCGGGAAAGACTTCGAGCGTGCCCACGCGCGCCGGAAGACGATGCCCCAGGGCCGCTTCAGGCGGCCGTCGTCCTTATCCTTCGAGAAGTGGGGGATGACCTCCAGGCACTTCTCATCAAACGCGTAGAAGATGAACGCGACCCGTGGTCTGGGCATATCGCGCTGCCGGGCGGACACCGGGAGCCCGAGGATCGCACACTGTGGGAGACGGCTGTGCGCGAGGCGCGCGAGGAAGTCGGCGTGGATCTGGAGCGTGAGGGGGAGCTCCTGGGAGAGCTGACGCCGCTCTCACCGAGCTCTCCGCACTTGCCGCCCGTTCGCGTGACGCCTCTTGTGGCCCTCGTCCGTCCGGACGTCACTCTGAGCATCGGCCCGGAAGTGGAACGCGCATTCTGGGTCTCACTCGGCGACCTCAAGCGACAGGGGCGCTCCGAAACTTTTCAAAAGATCGTGGAAGGGAAGCAGCGGACGTGGCCGGCGTATCCGTCGCCCTACGGACCTATTTGGGGGATGACCGAGCGCATCCTCACGCAATTTCTCGCTCTCTGGGACTGATGCCTGACGAACGCGCGCACCGAGCACGGCATCAGGACGCGTTCCTCTGCTCAGGAGACGCGGCGGACTCCCACGCCGTGCGTCGAGACCGGATCTCGCGGATCGTATAGATCGGTTTTCGCTGCGATTCGTAGTAGGTGCGCATGATGATCTCCCCGATCAGTCCGATGGAGATCAGTTGCACCCCCGTGATGATGAGCAACATCGAGAGCAGAAGCAACGGGCCATGCCGCTGCAGGAGACTGATGCCATACAGGAGCTTCTTCAGCGTGAGATAGCCGCCCAGGAGCACGCCGCTCACGAGCGCCAGAAGCCCTGCCGGACCGAAAAAGTGCAGAGGGCGCGTCATATAGCTCAGCAGGAACTTGATCGTGATGAAATCCAAAAGGACGCGGATCGTGCGCGAGAGACCGTACTTGGACTGCCCGCGATAGCGAGGGCGGGCGCGCACGGGGATTTCCGCGATCCGCGCTCCCACCACGCTCGCCAGCGCGGGAATGAAGCGGTGCAACTCGCCGTAGAGGCGAATGCTCTTGATGACGTCGCGCCGATAGGCTTTGAACGTCGAGCCGAAATCTCGAAGCGGCACTCCGGATACCCGCGCCATGATCCAATTCGCCACGCGCGAGGGGAGGCGCCGCGTGAGAAAATCCTCGGGACGGTCCTTCCGCCATCCGCTCACGATATCATACCCCTCCTGCAGCTTCTCCAGGAGTCGGGGGATATCCTGCGGATCATGATGCAGATCGCCATCCATGGCGATGATGATCGCCCCTCGGGCGAAATCGAATCCGGCGGCGAGTGCGGCCGTCTGTCCGAAATTTCGACTCAGGCGCACAAGGTGCACATTCGGATCCTCGCCATAGAGCGCCAGCACAGCGTCATATGTGCCGTCCTGACTCCCATCGTCCACGAAGATCACTTCGTAGGGTTCGCCGAGCTGCTCCAGCACGGGCTTCAACTCCCGATAGAGCGGCTCGACATTCTCGACCTCATTGTAGAGCGGGATGACGACGGAATAGGTCGGCATCGGCGCCACTTGCGCGTCCGGCGGTTGAGGGCGGAGCGCAGGCGTCATCAGCTCTCCTCCGTGTCGAGAACGGTATCACGATCGCGGCGGCGACGCCAGAGTGTTCCCGAACGGGTGTCCTCCAGGATGATGCCCCGTTCGTAAAGGAGGCGACGAATCTCATCGGCGCGCGCGTAATCGCGCCGTTCGCGGGCGCGGGCGCGCTCCTCAATGAGGGCGCGCAGTTCGGGCTCAAGGGCCTCCGGCTCGATCTCGCCGAGGACGCCGAAAACCTGATCCACGCGATGCATCCAGGCGAGAATCTGCTGCCGATCATCTTCGCGGAGCGTCCCCTGGATCACCGCCAGTGAGGCCTCGTCCAGGAGCGTATGCACGGCGGCGAGCGCCTGTGCCGTGTTCAGATCATGATCCATAGCGTCCTCGAAGGCGCGAGCGGCGCGCCGCACAGCCTCAGCGAGGATCGGATTCGATCCCGGCTCACAGCGGGCCTCGCGGATGCGCCAGAGCGCATCGCGCATGTTCGCGAGCGTCGTCGCAGCCGCGCGTACTCCCTCGAAGGTGAAGTTGAGAGGGGTGCGGTAAGGGACCGACAAGAGAGCATATCGGATCGCCATCGGGTCATACCCTCGATCCAGCAGATCGCGCAGCGTGTAGAAATTCCCCCGCGATTTCGCCATCTTCTCCCCTTCGACCAAGAGGAACTCGGTATGCACCCAATATCGGACGAAGGGTTTCCCCGTCGCCGCCTCGCTCTGCGCGATCTCGTTCTCATGGTGGGGGAAGATGAGATCCACGCCCCCGCAGTGCACATCGAAGGTTTCGCCCAAATACTTCATGGACATGGCGGAGCATTCCAGATGCCATCCCGGACGGCCCGGCCCCAGCTCCGTCTCCCACCGCGGCTCATCCGGCTCTTTGGGTGCCTTCCACAGCACGAAATCGCGCACATCGGCCTTCTCATACTCGTCCACATCCACACGGGCGCCCGGCTTGATCTGATCCGCCCGGATCTTGGAGAGCTTCCCATAGTCGGGGAACGCCGCGATGCGAAAGTAGATCGAGCCCTCGCTCCGATAGGTATATCCCCGCTCGCTCAAGCGCTTCACCAGCGCGACCATGTCCGGGATATGCTCGGTCGCGCGCGGCATGACCTCCGGCCTCTCCAGATTGAGCGCGCGCATGTCCTCGAGGAAGGCGGCGATGTACCGGTCGGTCAGCTCGCGGAGGCTCACGCCTTCTTCGCGGGCGCGTCGAATCGTCTTATCATCCACGTCGGTGAAATTCATGACGTGGAGGACGCGATACCCTTTGTATTTCAAATAGCGACGGAGGATGTCCACCGAGACGAACGTCCGAAAATTCCCGATATGTCCGTAGTCATAGACCGTCAGGCCGCAACTATACATGCGGACCGTCTCCCCATCCAGAGGGGCGAAGTCCTCCATCGCTCCCGACAGTGTATTGCGCAAGCGCAGCATACGGACGCGCGCTCCCAGGCCAGAAAAATATCGCGTCTCCCCGAGAGTGTCAAATTCGGGACTTCTGGCCGCGAGGGATCGAGCGCGATTGACTTCTCGGCGCGTGGATGCCTTAATTGTGTAGCTTACGACATCGCCGAGAGGGGCACATGCTGCTGGTCATTGACGTGGGCAACACGAACATGGCCCTCGGAGTGTACGAGGGCGAACGGCTCGCTGTCGTCTGGAGGCTGACGACGCAGGCGTCGCGGACAGTGGACGAGTTGGGAATTCTCTGCCGGACGCTCTTCACGCTGGAGGGTCTGGAGGTCTCGGCCGTGCGCGCCATCGTGATCGCTTCGGTCGTCCCTCCCCTCGATTTCGCCCTGCGGAAGATGGCCCACGTTTACTTCCATCTGGATCCGCTCTTTGTGGACTGGCGCACGCCCACGGGCATGCCCATTCTCTATGAGAACCCGCAGGAGGTAGGGGCGGATCGAATCGCCGATGCGGTGGCCGCGTTCGCGAAGTACGGAGGGCCCTGCGTCGTCGTGGACTTCGGGACGGCGACGACGTTCGACGCCATCTCCGCGCGAGGCGAGTACTTGGGCGGCGTCATCGCGCCGGGCATCACGATCTCCGCGGAAGCTCTCTTTGAGCGAACGGCGAAGCTGCCGCGCGTGGACATCCGGCGACCGGACACGATCATCGGTCGCTCCACAGTCGCCAGCATCCAATCGGGACTCTATTTCGGGTACATCGGCCTGGTGGATGGCATTCTCGCGCGCATGCTCGACGAGCTGGGGCCGGAGACGCGCGTCGTCGCGACCGGAGGCCTCGCTCATCTCATTGGTCAGGCCTCGACCTATATCCACACGCTCGATGATACCCTCACCCTCGACGGCTTGCGAATCATCTATGAGCGATGTCAAGCCCTTCGCGCTCAGTGAGCAGAATGCCTCCGAGGACGCCCGGACGGTGGACGAGCCGCCTCGTCCCGCCGATGACCTCGTCGTGAACTACTTCAACTACTTCACGGAAATCGAGGAGCATTTCGCGCGGCGGCGAGGGAAGCATTTGATGCTCTCCACGCTCGATTGGGCGATGATTGAGTGCTGGAAGGATATGGGCATCCCGCTGCACGTGGTGCTGCGGGCTGTGGATCGTGTCTTCGACGCGCATGCGGCTCGTCCGCGCGGGCGGCTCATCAACTCGATCCTCTACTGTCAACAAGAGGTGATGGCATGCTTCGAGGAATACCGACATGCGCGGATCGGCGCGCGCGAAGAGAGCGAGGGGGCGTCCCGCGGGGATCCCGGTGGCTCTCCGCCGTCCGCGGCTCCTTTCTCCCCGGCGATGGTCGCAGACTATTTGGAGCGCGGTCAAGAGGCGTTGCGGCGCGTCGCCCTCACGCATCCGGAGCCGGAGTTCGCCCCGTTGCGCGAGGCCATCGAGCGGGTGATCGCTCGGCTCGATGCCGTGCTGGAGGACGTGCGGGCAACCCCGGAGCTGGATTTCGAGACGCTCGAGCGAGAGTTGGGGCGTTTGGAGAAGATTCTCCTCGACGCCCTCCTTGCGTGTGTGCCCGAAGACCATGTTCAGGAGATTCGGCGGGAGGGAGAACGGCAGCTCAAAGAGTATAAGAAACGCATGGCGAAGGAGCTCTACGAGCAAACGCTTGAGAACTACGTGACCAAGCGCGTGCGCGAGGACTATGGCGTGCCGCGTCTCAGTCTCTTCTATCTCTGAGCGACCATGGCCCATCCTTTGCTCACAAAACTGATGCGGCGAGAGGATTTGACGCGCGAGGAAGCAGCCGCGCTTTTGGAGGAGATGCTCGCCCCGGAGGCGAGCGATGCCTTCATCGCGGCGGTGCTCGTCGCCCTCGCGATGAAGGGGGAAGCGGTCGAAGAGCTCGTCGGCTTCGCCGAGGTCATGCGCGCGCGCGCTGTGCGGATTCGACCTCGGAGGCGGGATGTGGTGGACACAGCGGGAACGGGGGGAGGTCACCACAAACCGTTCAACATCTCGACAGCGGCGGCCGTCGTGATCGCCGCAGCGGGTGTGCCCGTGGCCAAACACGGGAACCGCGCCTCCAGCAGCCGTACCGGCAGCGCCGATGTCCTGGCGGCGCTCGGCGTTCGCGTGGATCCGCCCTATGAAATCGTCCAGCGCTGTCTGGACGAGATCGGCCTCTGCTTCATGTTCGCCCCGCACTTTCACCGGGCGACCGCGCGCGTAGCTCAGGTTCGCCGCCAGCTCGGCCTTCGGACGATCTTCAATCTACTGGGGCCGCTGACGAGCCCCGCGCACCCGAAACGTCAACTCGTTGGCGTCTCCGACCTGCGCACCCTGGAGACGATGGGACGCGCGCTGCTTCAACTGGGCGTCGAGCACGCCTGGGTCGTTCACGGAAGCGACGGAGCAGATGAGATCACCATCTCCGGCCCCACACATGTTCTGGAAGTGCACCGAGGACGCATGACGCGGTTTCTCCTGGACCCCCAAGAGGAGGGATTACCGTGGCGCGATCTCAACGGCGTGCATGCCCACTCGCCCGAGGAGAGCGCGATCATCATCCGCGAGGTGCTCACCGGAGCGCGTGAGGATGCCGCGCGCGATCTCGTCCTTCTCAATGCCGCCGCCGGGCTTCGCGTGAGCGGCCGCGTCGGCACGGTGCGCGAGGGCATCGAGTTGGCCGCTGACGCGATCGCGACCGGAGCCGCCTGGAGAAAGCTCCAAGAGCTGATCGCCCTCACGAACGAGGGTGCATCGGCCGAAGCATCGGCGTCCTGAGGGACTACAAGCGATGTCGGACATTCTGGATCGCATCGTAGCGCGAAAAGCTGAACGGCTCGCCGCGGCGAAGCGGCGGATGCCGCTTGCGGACTTGCGCGCGGAGCTTGAAGCGCGCTCCCCCGCGCGCTTCTCCTTTTTGCACGCGTGCGCGCGACCGGACCGCCTCAACATCATTGCGGAGGTGAAACGCGCTTCCCCTTCCCGGGGCTTGCTCCGCGAAGATTTCGATCCGGTTGCTCTCGCCCGCGAGTACGAGGAAAATGGTGCTGCGGCGATCTCGGTCCTGACCGAAGAGGATCATTTTCATGGAGCGCTCGCGCATCTGGCCGCCGTTCGCCAGGCTGTTCGCCTGCCGCTCTTGCGCAAGGACTTTCTCTTCGATCCCTATCAGCTCTATGAGGCGGCGGTCGCCGGAGCCGATGCCGTGCTTCTGATTGCGGCCATCCTCGACGCGGAGCAGTTGCGCGATCTCCACCACCTCGCCGAGGAGCTGGCCCTCGACGCGCTCGTCGAGGTCCACACTCGGACGGAGTTAGAGAAAGCGCTCGCGGCCGGAGCGCGACTCATCGGTGTGAACAACCGCAACCTGCGGACGCTGGTCGTGGACCGTGCCGTCTCGTTCGAGCTGGCGGCGCACGTGCCTGCGGACGTTGTCCTCGTCAGCGAGAGCGGTTTGAGCACGCGCGAGGAGCTCGAGGATTTGCGTCGCGTGGGGTATCGCGCCTTTTTGATCGGCGAGCATCTGATGCGCGCGGCGTGTCCGGGCGATGCGCTCAGGGCATTGCTCACCTCATCCGATCGCCGCGGGTGAAGAGGGAGACAGCCCATGGTGCGAGTGAAGATCTGCGGCATCACGAATCTGGACGATGCGCGGGCGGCCGTCGAAGCGGGCGCCGATGCCCTGGGGTTCAATTTCTACCCGAGGAGCCCGCGATACATCGAACCCGAAGAGGCGCGCGCGATTATCGAACGGCTGCCGCCCTTTGTCGTCCCTGTGGGCGTTTTTGTGAACGCGGATCTGGACGGAATAGCGCACGTGGTCGCGCACGCGCGGCTTGCGGTCGTACAGCTCCATGGGGATGAGCCCCCCGCATTCTGTGAGCAGGTCGCCACGCGGTGGCGGGTCATCAAAGCCGTGCGCGTCGGTCCCGACTTCCGGCCTCAGGACCTCGTCGGCTCTCCCGCTCATGCCATTCTCTTGGATGTCGCCTGTCCGGGCACATATGGGGGGACGGGGAAGAGCTTCGACTGGGCGATCGCTCAGCGAGCGGCGCACTACGCCCCGACCCTGATTCTCGCCGGAGGCCTCTCGCCGGAGAACGTCGCCGAAGCGATTCGCTGCGTTCGCCCGTATGCCGTAGATGTCTGCACCGGCGTTGAGGTCTCCCCCGGGAAGAAAGATCCCGAGCGGATGCGGGCATTCGTTGCGGCGGCGAAAGCAGCCGGCGCGCGCGCTGAAGCAGACCGTGTGATCGTCTTCGAAGGAGGAACACCGTTGTGAGCCCCATCGTTTCGCTCCCCGATGCGCGGGGACATTTCGGTCCGTATGGCGGACGATTCGTCCCGGAGACGCTCATGCGTCCGCTGGAAGAACTGGCGGCGGCCTACCGAGCGGCGCGCGAGGATCCGGAATTCCACCGCGAGCTCGATCGGTTGCTGCGCACGTACGTGGGACGGCCGACGCCCCTCTTTTTCGCCCGTCGTCTGACGACGCATCTCGGAGGGGCGAAGATCTATCTCAAGCGCGAGGACCTGTGCCACACAGGAGCGCACAAGATCAACAATGCGCTCGGTCAAGCGCTGCTGGCCAAACGCATGGGGAAGAGCCGGGTGATCGCCGAAACGGGTGCCGGACAACACGGCGTGGCGACGGCTACGGCCTGCGCGTTGCTCGGGCTGCAGTGCGTCATCTACATGGGGACCGAGGACATGCGACGTCAAGCTCTGAATGTCTTCCGCATGGAGCTGCTCGGCGCGGAGGTGCGGGGCGTGGAGGCGGGCAGCCGGACCCTCAAGGATGCCATCAGTGAGGCTCTGCGCGATTGGGTGACGCACGTGGAGACGACACACTATCTGCTCGGCTCGGTCCTCGGTCCACATCCCTATCCGATGATGGTGCGCGACTTCCAATCGCTCATCGGGCGCGAGGCGCGCGCGCAGATCCTCGAATGTGAGGGGCGCTTGCCCGATGTCCTCATCGCCTGTGTCGGCGGCGGCAGCAATGCCCTGGGTCTCTTCTTCGAATTCCTCGCCGATTCCGCCGTGCGCATGATCGGCGTGGAGGCTGGCGGCTGTGGCCCTGCGCTCGGCCAACATGCCGCGCGATTCTCCGGCGGACGGCCGGGTGTGCTCCACGGCACGCACACCTACGTCCTGCAGGATGACGATGGACAGATCGCCTCGACGCACTCGATTGCTGCGGGATTGGATTATGCCGCCGTGGGTCCGGAACATGCGTATTGGCGGGATCGTGGGCGCATCCGTTACGTCTCGGTCAGCGATCAGGACGCGCTCGAAGCGTTTCACCTGCTCGCGCGCCTGGAGGGTATCCTCCCGGCTTTGGAGAGCGCCCATGCCCTCGCCTATGCCTGTCGCCTCGCGCCGACGATGTCCTCCGATCACATCCTCATCGTGAACCTCTCCGGCCGTGGGGACAAAGACGTACAGACCGTGGCGGAACACCTCGTTCGAGATCCCACGGGAGGAGAAGGAACTCGGTCATGAGTCGCATTCGCGAGCGATTCGAAGCGCTGCGGCGAGCGGGAAGGAAAGGTTTCATCCCCTACCTCACGGCGGGGGATCCGGACCCGGAGACGACCGTGCGCTTGATACGAGAGCTCGACGCCGCGGGCGCGGACATTCTCGAACTGGGCATTCCCTTCTCCGATCCGATTGCCGATGGACCGATCATTCAACGGGCATCGGAACGTGCCTTGCGCCGAGGCATGCGGCTGCGCACGTGCTTGGATATGATCGCGGAGGTGCGTCGGCATTCGGATATGCCCATCGTCCTTTTCAGCTATCTCAACCCCTTGCTACAATTCGGGCTTGAGCGTCTGGCGCGGGAGCTCCGAGCCGTGGGCGGGGATGGCGTGCTCGTGACAGATCTCGTTCCAGAGGAAGCCGACGAGTTCCGGCACGTGATGCGCTCCGCGGGGATCGAGACGATCTTTCTGGTCGCACCGACCAGCTCCGATGAGCGCATCCGTGAGATCGCGCGTGCGGCCTCGGGATTCGTGTACGTCGTCTCCCGCACCGGCGTGACGGGCACACGCGAACACCTCTCGGAAGCCATGCGTCCGACGGTCGAACGCGTGCGCCGCTATACGGACCTGCCGATTGCCGTGGGCTTCGGAATCTCTCGACCGGAGCACGTGCGCGAGACGTGGCAGTATGCCGATGCGGCCGTCGTGGGCAGCGCTTTGGTCCAAGAGGTGGAGCGAAATCTCGGACGGCCGGATCTGGTCGAGCGCGTGGGACGTTTCGCCCGCTGGTTGAGAGGCGAGCGGGGGGAAATTCCCGACTGAGGAGGTCGTGCGGTGGACATCGAGGATTGGCGGCGGATAATTGACGAGATTGATGCGCAATTGGTCGAGTTGTTGAACCGACGATCGCGGTGCGCCATCGAGATCGGGAAACTGAAACGGGCGTACCAGATGCCCATCTATTCTCCGGAGCGGGAACGGGAGGTCCTCGAGCGGGTGCGCCGTCTCAATCGCGGCCCGCTCGATGACGACGCGCTTCGCCGAGTATTCGAACGCATCATTGACGAATCCCGTCGGCTGGAGCGGCTCGCCGCCGAGTCCTCCGACGGTCTCGAGAAGTCTCCGAGGAGAGAACGGCCATGATCGTCATCATGGAGGAGAACGCCACCGAGGAACAGATCGCCCGCGTTGTGGAAAAGCTCATGCAGATGGGCTTCGACGTCCATCGCTCGACGGGCGTCACGCGCACCGTGCTGGGCGCCGTCGGCAACAAGGTCGTGGATCTGCGTGAGCTGGAGCTTCTGGAGGGCGTTGCGGAAGTCATTCGCGTGACGACGCCCTACAAGCTCGTCAGCCGATCCTTCCGGCCGGAGGATCTGGAGATCCGCCTCGGTGATGTCGTGATCGGGGGCCGCGAGATTATCCTCATGGCCGGTCCGTGCGCTGTCGAAAGCCGCGAGCAGGTGTTGGAGATCGCCGACGCGGTCCGCCAAGCGGGCGCCAAGATCCTCCGGGGCGGTGCCTTCAAACCCCGCACATCGCCCTACAGCTTTCAGGGGCTCGGCGAAGAGGGATTGCGCTACCTGCGCGAAGCCGCCGATCGCTATGGCTTGCTCGTCGTCTCGGAGGTGATGGAGATCGGGCACATCCCTCTCATGTCCGAATACGTGGACATCCTTCAGGTGGGAGCTCGCAATATGCAGCACTTCAACCTGCTCAAGGAATTGGGCCGACAGCCCAAGCCCGTGCTCCTCAAGCGCGGACCGGCGGCGACGATTGAAGAGACGCTGCTGGCCGCTGAATACATCGTCTCTGGAGGCAATCCGAACGTCATGCTGTGCGAGCGCGGGATTCGCACCTTCGAGACATCGCTTCGCTATACGCTCGATATCTCCGCCATCCCGGTCTTCAAGAAGCTCACCTATTTGCCGGTGATCGCCGATCCGAGTCACGGTACGGGACGCCGTGATAAAGTGCCTCCGATGGCCCGCGCGGCTGTCGCTGCCGGCGCTGATGGCCTGATCATCGAAGTGCACCATCGACCCGAGGAAGCCCTGTGCGACGGCCCACAGGCGCTCTTGCCCGAGCAGCTTTTGGAATTGGTGGGGCAACTGCGGCAGATCGCGGCCGCTGTGGGACGCACGATGTGAAGACGCCGGAGGGGGCCTCAGGAGCCGGGAGGACGAAAGTGCGATTCTTCGATCTGCACGCCGTAGGCGACCTCCGTGAATCGAATCTCCTGAACTAATCGCCCGTCCTCATAGCGCTCGATGCGATACGGCACGAGAGTCGTCTGCACGACGCGAAAGTCATAGAACGACTCGCGGAACCGGATGGGTCGGTCCATCAGCGGCACGGAGACATCGTACTCAACATGCAAGATGCGAGACGTTCGCGTGCTGATGAAGTATCGCGCGGTCGAACCATCCGGCAGCGTGAGAGTGAGGACATCCACCTCGATGCCGCTCCGTCGCTCCCGCCCGACGTAGGTCACCTCGGCTTTGTATTCGCGATAGCGCAAGAGCGTCTCGTAGTTGTGCTTCACCTCGGCGCGAAACGCCGCTTCCGTGCGCAGGCGCAGGACGATGGGCGCACCGTTTTCGGCCCCCCAGACGCGCGTTCCATCGTAGGTGATGGTGAGCGTCGGCGCGTCCGGAAATCGAAGCTCGATCTGTCGCAACTCATCCTGCTTCTCCAAGCGATGAAGGAAGCGGATGATGATCTCCCCTTCGCGCGTGCGGCCATCCTCCAAGTATGCCTTGACGAAGCCGCGCAGTTGTCCCCGCTGGCGCAGCAGATACACGGACGCTTCCCCTCCATAGGCCGCGATGGTGCGCTGCAGGATCTCCAGAGTGCGCTTCTCCTGGGCGGGCGATGGCTTCACAATCTCCGCCAGAAGCACCGTCACCAGGATGACCCCCCCTCCCCGACATCGCGATGATCGGCGTCTCCCGCTCATGCGCATAAGAGCATACGCCGGGTGCTCTCCTCCGGGCAAGTCATCGCAGGGAGCGGTAGAGCCGCGGCGCCATCGGATCGCTCACGTCCACGAAATATTCGACCTCTCCAAGAGCACCGGTCCTCGGATCGTAGAGCCGCACTCGAAATCGGTGCTGCGTCGCCTCGCGCCGATGTTCGATGGGGAGGACACCATGCGCAATCTCCCACCGCCGGATCGTATACCGGTGCTGCGCGAGATCCCACACCCACAAGCGAAGGCGCTCGAAATCCGTGCCTGGGACAGGCGCTGTTCGATGGGTGTCAAAAGTCAGATAGTGGGATGATGCTCCGATCTCTGGGTCCTCCACCTGCGCGAGCTCGTACCAGGCGACGAACACATAATCGCCCTGGAGATGGCGCAACCGATCCGGCACCTTCAGTTCCACCAAAGGCGCATACACCCATCCGACTCGGACGAGGAAGCTCTCGGGCAACCGCACGCAATACCAGACGTCAGAGGCCGGAGCCGATTCGGGTGATCGCCTCGGACGCGCGCGCGGCTCATAGTGTCGAGGGATGAGCTCCTGTCCCATCCGAGAGGTCCGTTCGTGGCGAAGAACGTCCACCGGCGTCCCCGCGGGCGCGTAAAAGAGAACATTCTCCTCGGACGCGCGACCCGGCGTCAGTCGAATGGCTGCACTTCCCACAAGCTGTCCACGCGCTTGTCGCTGAATGGACGCCATCTCTCGCTCCAACTCCTGCGCGCGTTCGAACGCACGCTTGCTCAGCACGTGACGGGATTCCACCCATCCTTCGATCCCCGCCCGCGTGCGCACGCGTACCCACTCTGTTCCCTTTCGTTCCAGAATGTCCACCTCCTCGGCCCGCTGAAGCTGTGCCAGTTCGACGGCGAGAACCGCGGTCGAATTCCGAACGGGCACCCCGGAGGAGAGGATGACTCCTTCCTCGATCTTCGGCGATCGAACAGCTCGCTCGCACCCCCCTGGGGACATTCCCATCAGGATGAGGACGATACCGACCCTGCTCCGCACGATCACCACCCGGCGAATGAAACACGCCCAGTTTAGACGACCGCCTATTACGGGTCAAGCATCAGGTCACGGCTTCGGCGAGAGCACAGGATCCGGAGATCGCGGGGCGTGGTCTTGGTCGGGCGCTCCTCTGTTTGCCGAACGCCATGTCCTCTGCCATAATCCTTCGGGGAGTCGCTATGGGATCGCGAATCATTCTCTTCTCCGGCAAGGGAGGGGTGGGCAAGACATCGGTCGCAGCCGCCACCGGTGTGCGGGCATCTGAGCTCGGCTACAAGACCATCGTCCTCTCCCTCGATATCGCGCACAGCCTCTCGGATGCCTTCGACCGTCCCGTCGGCTTGCACGAGAAGAACGAAGGCCGTCCCATCCCCGTCGCCGATCGCCTCGACATCCAGGAGATTGACGTTCAGGAAGAGCTGGAGCGCTGGTGGAGCGAGGTCTACAAGTACCTGGCTGCCGTCTTCAGCGCCGCCGGCATGGGCGATCTCGTCGCCGAGGAGATGGCCATCCTCCCCGGCATGGAAGAGATCATCGGCTTGCTCTACATCAACCAATACCTCGAAGAGCGAACGTACGACGTCATCATCCTGGACTGTGCCCCGACAGGCGAATCGTTACGCTTCATCAGCCTGCCCTCAGCGCTCGAATGGTTCATGGACAAGATCTTCCATCTGGAGCGCACGGTCATGCGAGTCGTGCGCCCCATGGCGAAGCCCTTCACGCCCATCCCTCTGCCGGACGATAGCTACTACGCGGCGATCGAGCGTCTCTATCACCGGCTCAAAGGCGTGGATAAGTACCTGCTCAATCCGGAGGTCACGACGGCGCGCTTGGTCACAAACGCCGAGAAGATGGTCGTGCGGGAGACACAACGAGCCTTCATGTACCTCTGCCTCTATGAGATCGCCGTGGACGCGGTGATCGTCAACAAGCTCATCCCTCCGCACGTCATGGATACGCATTTCAAGAGCTGGCTGACCGCACAGATGGGATATGTGGAACAAATCGAGGAATACTTCGCGCCCCTCCCCATTTTGAAAGCGCCGCTTTTTGAGCGGGAAGTCGTGGGCCTGGAATCGTTGCGACACCTCGCTCGGGAGCTCTACGGCTCCTCCGATCCGACGCGCGTGCTCTATGCGGAGAAGCCCTACCGGTATCACCTCGAAGAGGGGCGGTACGTCCTTCAGCTCAAGCTTCCCTTCGCCAGCCGCGAGCATATTGATCTCTACCGCGATGCCGATGAGCTGATCGTTCGCATCGGGAGCTTCAAGCGCCACATTCTTCTCCCGCACAAGCTGCTCAAGAGTCGCATTCGGTCGGCCTCGTACAAAGGGGATACCCTCGTCATCGAATTCGCGGAAGCGCCGACCTCCTGAGGGGGGACCGCCTCCTCTTGGACGGCGCCCGGAGATTCAGGCTGACCTCATCGCCGACGGAGGAGAAGAGGGGGACGTCCCCTCTACCGGCTCCCGATCCGGAGAGCAGTTTTCAGAAGCCACCTTCTGCCGCGCCGGCTGCGGCGGAGGAAGAGGACTCTCTATCCTGAGGTGAAGCCGTGCGGAGCATGTCCAAGCTCGGAACGGCTTCATAGTTGGATTCCGCGGGGACCAACTCCTCCTCCCGAAATCCGGGATACGGGACGCGTTCATGGTAGAGCGTCCCCAGCGTTTGGATGATCGTCTCGCGGATCCGCGTGAGATCGCGCATTCGAAGGTTGCACTCGTCGAACTGTCCATCGGTCACCATGTCCTCGATAATCCGACGCACGAGCACGCGAATCTTCTCCGGCGTGGGATGGCGGAGCGAGCGCACGGCCGCTTCGGAGCTGTCGCACATCATCACGATCGCGGCTTCGATTGTCTGCGGTTTCGGCCCCGGATAGCGAAAACAGCGCTCGTCCACAGGCGTTTGCGAAGCAGCGGCGCGCTCCAACGCCTTCGCGTAAAAGTAATGCAGGCGTCGCGTCCCGTGATGTTGAGGGATGAGGTCCACGATCTGCCGCGGCAGCCGGTAGTGCTCGGCCAGGCGAATTCCCTCGCTCACATGCTGGATGATGCGACGGGCGCTCTCCTCCGGCGTCCACCGCTCATGCGGATTGTTCCCCGCTCGTTGGTTCTCAATATAGAGACCGGGATCCGCAAGCTTCCCCACATCGTGATAGTACGATCCGACGCGCACCAGCAGGGCGTGCGCGCCGATGGCCTTGGCCGCCTCCTCGGCCAGAGTGGCGACAATCAGCGAGTGGTGATACGTCCCGGGCGCTTCGATCGCCAGGCGCTTGAGAAGCGGCAGCTCGACATTGGAGAGCTCCAGCAACTTCACGTCGGTGACGATGCCAAAGAGCGATTCGTTGATCGGCAGTGCGAAGGCCGCCAAGGCAGCCGTCAGCAATCCGCCGGCCACGCCGCAGACGGCATTCCAGAGCATGGGTCCAAAGACCATGCTCTCTCCGCTACTGAGAAGGACGAGTCCGGCCGCACCGCTGCTCGCCACTCCGATGATGATCCCCGCCCGCGTGATGGCATCCCGCCTTTGATACCGACCGACGCCGTAGACGGCCACGATGTTCCCGATCGCGGCATAGAGCAGCAGCGAGAAATCCCGCGCCAGCACACCGACCAGCAGAGAGACCAGCAATCCCACCACCAGAGCGAGGCGCGATTCCAACAACACGGCGACCACCAGGGCCGCCGTCGCATACGGGATGGCGAATTGATACCCCTCCGGGGAGTCGAACGTCCCCAGCCGATACGCGACGCCGCTGGAGATCGCCAAGCCCGCGCGCACGATGACAAGCTGCGCGAGGATCGAGAGCGCTGCCAGGAGGAAGATCTTCAGCGGCGTGAGGTAGTACACGCGCGTGCGGGTGGCGAAGCGCCAGAGGGCGTAATACAACACCAGAGAGATGGCCAACAGACCGAGAACGCGCCGCCCCGGGCGCGTGTCCGCCATCTGCCGTCGCAGCGCCTCCAGCGCGGCATGGATCTGCGGGGTGACGACCTGCCCCCGGGCCGCAATTAACTGGCGCGGCGCATAGCGCGTCGTGGCCACAAGATGCGCCGTCGCCTGACGACGCCAGCGCTCGGTCACATCCTCGGCCAACACGCAATTGACGCGCACAAGCTCCGCAAGCCAGGCTCCATACTGACGCGCATCGGTCTCGCTCAGACTGCGCCGTAGGACCTCGCGCGCCTCCGTGAGCGTCAGGACATCGCTTGCTCGCACGCGCGGATACTCGTGGAGGCGCTCAACCCCCTCCGCCGGTTCAAGTCGGGCCGGAACGATGCGCACCTCTCCGGTCACATTCTCCATCAGCTCGCGCGGCTGGCCATCCGGGCGAATATACCGGCTCATGATGCTGTGAAGCGCTGCCTCCAGGCGAGCGAGCACCGACGCGCCATCCTGACCGAGCGCCCAGGCCGAGACCACCTCCTCGGTCAACGGGAAAGGCGCTCCCTGAGCGCGCAGCCGCTCGATGACTTCTCGCTGCAGACGCGCGCGTACAGGACCACGTCTCAACTCCTCAGCCGTGAGCGCCCGCTTTCCGAAGACCGCCTCCATGCGCTTGGTGAACTGCTCACGTCCGAGCGCGAAATACTCCCGCAAGGCCGACCGAGCATCTTCCGCGCGATCCGGGTAAAACCGAAAGACCGGTGGGATCTTCCGCGCTTCTTCCTCGCGCAACCGCGCCGTACGCTCCGGGTCTACGACGATGAGCTCCGTCGGCGCCACCACATCTGTCGCGAGCACGTCCCCCACGCGGTAGTTCGGAAGCGGCATCACGGAGAATCGCGCCACAATCCCTGCGGTCACCACCGCCAGCGGAAGCGCGCAGAGCCAAAATGCCCATTTCGGTGAGACGCGCCGAGCGAATCGCTCCCAAAAGAGCGCTGCCACGGCTTCGATCCGCTCTCGTCCCGTCCTCATGTCCGCGAACTCCGCACGGGAGTCATCCCGTGGGGTGCCCCACCAGCATCTCCTCAAAAGGCTCGCTCTCTCGACCGGAGCGCCCCAACCATTCGGCGATCCGCTCGAGCAATCCTCCGAGCGTCTCAGGGCGAAGGGCGGAGATCGCGAGTGCCCCATAGCTCCGGCAGAGATTGCGCACGATCTCAGGGTCGAGAAGATCGCTCTTATTGAAGACGAGCAGGCGAGGGATATGCCCGAGCCGCAGCTCCCCTAATGTCCGTTCCACCGTCTCCATGTGCCGATCGAGGTGAGGACTGCTGGCATCCACCAAGTGGATAATGAGGTCCGAATCGGCGATCTCCTCCAGCGTGGCCCGAAAGGCGCGAATCACGTCCGGCGGGAGATGGCGAATGAACCCGACCGTATCCGAGAGGATGATCTCTCCTCCCTGAGGCAGACGCAGGCGACGACTCGTGGGGTCCAAGGTCGCGAACATTCGCTCCTCCGCGGGCACGCAGGAACGCGTCAGCGTGTTCAGGAGCGTGGATTTCCCCGCGTTCGTGTAGCCGACGATGGAGACGATCGGGATCTGCGCTCGCCGACGTCTCTGGCGCCGCTGCTCGCGCTCCAGACGGAGCGCGTCAATCTGCGCCTCCAGATGCCGAATGCGATCGCGAATGCGCCGCCGATCCATCTCCAATTTCGTCTCTCCCGGACCACGCCCTCCGATTCCTCCGGTCAAGCGCGAGAGCCCCGTATCGGCATCGGTCAACCGCGGGAGCACATATCGCAGCTGCGCCAGCTCGACCTGCAACTTCCCTTCGCGCGAACGAGCGCGTTGCGCGAAGATGTCCAAGATGAGCTGCGGGCGATCGAGGATCTTCAAATCCGTGGCCGCCGTGATCGCGCGCACCTGTCCGGGCGTCAAGCTCTGATCGAAGATGATCATATCCGCCCCGAGCTGCAGAGCGCGAGTGAGGACTTCCCGCAGCTTCCCTCTCCCGATGAGGAACTTCGGATCATACTCCTTCCGGCGCTGCAGAATGGCGTCCAAGACGACGACGCCCGCCGAGTCGCTCAACTGCCGAAGCTCTTCCAACGACTCCTCGGCTTCGGCGAGCGATCCGGTCGTCACGCTGACCAGCAGCGCACGCTCGCGCTCATCCTGCGGGTGTGCCAGACGGCGATTGCGCGCCAATTCCTCCTCGAGCGATGCGATCAGCTCCAGGAAATTCACCGTGAGCTGTCCCGGCGGTCTCGGCTCGAGGAACTGGAAGCGCGAGGCAAAGGGAACGTTCCCGCTCTCGGGATCCTCAGGATGCGCCGGCATCAGATGCGCCACATGCACGCGCGCGGGCACCCCGGTCTCGGTCACCTCCAGGATCGCCATGACATCCAGCCGTAACAGCGCGAGATCTGTCAGGTCATCCTCGGTGAACAGCTCCCCATTGAGGTGCGTGTGAATACACCGGAGCCCACAAAACCGCCCGCTCGATGTCCGAATACGACGCAGATCCGGCCAGGTGATCTGGCGCGCATCGCCGACGACGACGTACTCGATCCGTCCCTTCCGATCCACGAGGATTCCGACCTGCCGATGCATCTCGTGGGAGAGTTCCGCGAGCGCGCGCGCCACTTCCGGCGTGAGGATCTGTTCCGGAGGAAGCCGACGGTGATAGAGACGCTCCAACCGCCGGCGGTGACTCGCCTTCAATCCCTGCGTGTGGCCGAAAATCGTCCCGATAGGCTCTCTCCTCCGTTTCTCTCCTCGGGCGAACGCCGTGGGCGTGCACCCGCGCCCCAGCCGTCACGAGCTGAAGCCGACGATATTGTACCATCGGACGATACTCTCGTGCGAGAGCCGAGCACTCACTCGCGGGGAAGTCTCTCGACTTGACGGTGAGATCACATCCCCTCTAGACTTCCTTCTTCGAGAGCGAAGATGAACGCGGCATCCCCACGGCGTCCTCCTTTCCGAGTGCTCATCACGCGGCCTCGAGATCAGGCGCAGGAGTTCGCCGCTCTCCTGCGGAATGGGGAAGTGGAACCTCTCATCTTCCCGACAATCGAGATCGCGCCTCCCGAATCGTGGGCAGAATGCGACGCGCGCATCCGACGAATCGAGGAGTACACCGATCTGATCTTCACCAGCGCGAACGCCGTCCGGTTCTTCCTCGAGCGATGCGCGCGCTTTTTCGATCTCGCGCAGTTGCGCGCGCATACCTTTCACGCCGTTGGCCCGAAGACAGCCGACGCGATCGCCGCCTACGGTTTCTCGACGGCCCCGCTGCCTGAGGACTTCGATGCGCAGCACGTGGCGGATCGGATTCGCGGAGATCCGGGGGCTCGGGAGCGCCGCTTTCTCTTCCCCCGAGGCGATCTCGCCGAAGAGACCCTTGCGCGCCGTCTGCGAGAGGCCGGTCTTTCAGTGGACGAGGTCATCGTGTATCGCACCGTGAGGCCGAATCCTTCGCCGGAGGTGCGACGCGCCCTGTGGACGGAGCTCGAACGCGGGGAGATTCAGGTCGTCGTCTTCTTCAGTCCCTCGAGCGTTCGGAACTTCGTGGCCCTCTTTCCCGAGTTCCCCGCGCTCTTTCGCCATCCGAGCGCATGTCCGCCGGCGATCGCTGTGATCGGCGAGACGACGGCGCGCGCGTGTCAGGCCTTGGGCCTTCCCGTACATCTTCGTCCCGATCGGGCATCGGGATCGTCTCCGACGGAGGCGCTCGCTCGGGCGATCCTTCGGGAGCTTTCTCGCGGAGCAGCGGCATGAGATTGGTGGAGAACGATCTCTTCTTGAGGGCCTGCCGGCGGGAGCCGACCGAGCGCACGCCGATCTGGCTGATGCGCCAGGCGGGGCGATACCTCCCCTCGTATCGAGCTTTGCGCGAACGCTACGACTTCCGCACATTGTGTCGTACACCGGAGCTCGTTGCCGAAATCACCCTCCATCCCGTCGAGCAGTTGGATGTGGATGCGGCCATCCTCTTTTCGGACATTCTCGTCCTTCCCGAAGCCATGGGGCTGACCGTGCGGCTGGAGGATGGCAGCGGCCCGAAGATCGAGAATCCTGTGCGCACGGCTGCGGACGTCGCTCGCCTGGCGATTCCTGAGCCACGAGAGCAGTTGGGCTACACCCTCGAGGCCATTGGCGCCACGCTGGAACGCTTGGACGGGCGCGTGCCTCTCATCGGCTTCTCCGGAGCACCGTGGACGCTCTTCGCTTACATGGTCGAAGGGAGCGGGACAGGAGATTTTCGGCGCGCGCGCGTGTTTCTTCGGGAAGCTCCGGACCTGGCGCACGCCCTCCTTGAGAAGATCGCCCACGCCGTCGCGCGATTCCTTCGCGCTCAGATGGAAGCGGGCGTGCACGCCGTACAACTCTTCGATACGTGGGCCGGATTGTTGGATCCGGACGCCTTCCGGGAATTCGCCCTCGCTTACGTCCGCCGCGTCATTCGAGAGCTGAATGCTTCTCCGCGCCCGGACGTTCCCATTCTCCTCTTTTCGCGCGGGACGGGCGCGTGGATCGAGGAGCTCGCAGAAACGGGCGCGCATGTCTTGAGCCTGGATTGGACGTGCGATTTGTCTCGCGCGCGTCGGCAGGTCGGCGACCGCGTCGCGCTCCAAGGGAATCTCGATCCCATCGCGCTCTTGGCATCGCCGGACATCGTCGCGCGGGAAGCGCAGCGCGTGCTCGCTCGGTTCGGCGCCGGTTCCGGACATATCTTCAATCTCGGACACGGCGTCCTGCCGGAGACGCCGATCGAGAACGTGCGTCGGCTCGTGGACACCGTGAAACGAGAGAGCGCGCGATATCACCGGCGGGAGGAATGACATGAGGCGTGGGCGATTCCCCGCTCGGCGACTCGGGAGATGGGAGATATGAAGGGCTTGGAACACGTGGAGCTCGATCTGCTCCGGAAGTATGACCGGCCGGGGCCTCGATACACGAGCTATCCTCCGGCTCCGGCGTTCACGCCGGACTTCGGGCCGGAGGAGTTCCGACGCGCGATCCTGGAGAATAACGCCGCGCGGACGACGGCCGATCTCTCGCTCTACGTTCACATCCCGTTCTGCGACACGCTCTGCTACTTCTGCGGATGTACGATGTTGGTGACCCATCGGCCGGAGACGATTCGCACATACCTGGACCACCTGAAGCGCGAGCTCGCTCTGTTGCGCACGTGGATCGCTCCCGAACGAAAAGTCACGCAACTGCATTGGGGCGGTGGGACGCCGTCGTACTTGCGCCCGGAGGAGATCCGCGAGCTGGCGGGATTCATCGCTGAACTTTTCCCCTTTGGGGAGGATCCCGAGGTCGGCGTGGAGATTGATCCGCGCGGACTCACCTTCGAGCACATGGAGGCTTTTCGCGAGAGCGGCTTCAATCGAGTGAGCATGGGCGTGCAGGATTTCGATCCCGCTGTTCAGCAGGCCATCAATCGCATGCAGCCGGAGGAGATCACCCGCTGCGCCATAGACTGGGCGCGCGAGTTGGGATTCCGCAGCATCAACGTGGACCTCATCTATGGGCTGCCGCGGCAAACGCTCGAGTCGTTCGCGCGCACCCTGGAGAAGGTGATCGCGCTCATGCCGGATCGTGTGGCCGTCTTCAACTTCGCCTATGTCCCCTGGCTCAAGCCGCACCAACGCTTGATTCGACCGGAAGACCTGCCTCCGCCGGAGACAAAGCTGCGATTGCTGAAACTGACGATCGAGACCCTGAGCCAGGCCGGATACGTCTACATCGGTATGGACCATTTCGCGAAGCCGGAGGACGAGCTGGCGCGCGCTCAGCGAGAGAAGACGCTCTCTCGCAACTTCCAAGGCTACTCGACGCGCGCCGGAGCCGATCTCTACGCGTTCGGCATGTCGGCCATCAGTCAGTTCGACCGCATCTACGCACAGAATCACAAGGAGCTGAAGCGCTACTATGCGCGGATCGCCGAGGGAATACCCGCGACGGCAGTCGGATATCGCCTGACAGACGACGACGTCGTGCGCCGCCACGTCATCATGCGGCTGATGTGCGACATGGAGCTCACCAAGGCGGATGTCGAACAGACCTTCGGGATCCGCTTCGATGACTATTTCGCTGATGTCTTCCCGAAGTTGGAGGAATTCATCGCCGATGGCCTGCTGCGGATCACGGCGGAGAAGCTCACCGTCACGGACCTCGGCCGACTGGTCATCCGCAATATCGCCATGTGCTTCGACGCGCACTTGGAGCGGATGATGCGGGAGCGACCGATCTTCTCGCGCACCGTGTGACCGGAGCTATGCCCGAGCATGGGATTCTCCTGTTCAACCTGGGCGGGCCGGATTCGCTGCGTGCCGTGGAACCGTTTCTTCGCAACCTCTTCTCCGATCCCGATATTTTCCGCGTGCCGCTGGGCCGATGGGGACAGCGTCCGCTGGCGTGGGCGATCGCGAAGCTGCGCGCCCGCGCTGTCGCCCGCCACTACGCGCACATCGGAGGCCGATCGCCGCTGCCGGAGTGGACCGCGCGTCAAGCTGAGCTCCTGGAGCGCAAGCTGCGCGCGCATCTGGACGGCCGCGTCTACATCGGCATGCGCTACTGGCACCCGCTCATCGAAGAAGCTGTCCAAGCAGCGCTCGCGGATGGCGTCCGCGCGCTCACGCTTGTGCCCCTCTATCCCCAATTCTCCTTCACGACGACAGGTTCGAGCCTGAACGAGTTCCGGCGCGTGTGGCAGCGGCTCGGTTCGCCCTCCATCCCCGTCACCACGATTCGCAGCTATCCCGATCATCCCCTCTATGTGCGCGCCGTCTGTGAACGGATCGAAGAGGCGGTTCGGCGCCACGGACTCCAGGAGAATCCCTCTTGGGGGCTCATCTTCAGCGCGCACGGCTTGCCCGTGCGTTTCATCGAAGACGGGGATCCCTATCTGGATGAAACGCGGCGCTCGGTGGCTGCCGTCCTCACGTATCTGCGCACGCAGAGCGAGCATCGGCACATCTACGCGGACGTGCCTGCTGTGCTCGCCTTTCAGAGCCGCGTCGGGCCGGTTCGGTGGTTGGAGCCCTCCACCGTGGATGTCGTGAAGCAGTTCGCGCGCCAGGGGATATACCGCCTCGTCCTTGTCCCCATCAGCTTCGTCTCCGACCACATCGAGACGCTCTACGAGCTGGGCCATGAAGTGCGGGAGATCGCGCAGGCTCATGGCATTCGCACGTTCGCCCTCGTGGAAGCACTGAACGATTCGGAGACCTTCGCGGAGGCCCTGACGGCGATCATCTTGGATGCTCTCACGCATGAGGCCTGAGGTCATCATCATCGGAGGAGGCATTTCGGGGTTAAGCGTCGCCTTCTTCCTGAAGCAGGCGGGCGTCCCTCTCGTGCTTTTGGAGGAGGAGGAAGAGGTGGGGGGGACGATGCGCAGCCGGCGCCTCAACGGATACCTGGTCGAGCTGGGCCCGAATAGCGCACTGGAGACGACGCCGCTTCTCCATGAACTGATCAGCGCTGTGGGATTGACCGACGAGAAAGTGTACGCCCACGAGGCGGCGAAGAATCGGTACATCCTCAAAGCGGGGGAGCTGCATCCGCTTCCCCTGACGCCGCTCGCCGTTGTTCGGAGTCGGCTCTGGAGTTGGCGCGGGAAGCTCCGCCTGCTCGCCGAGCCCTTTCACGGTCGCGCCCACCGGGAGGAGTCGGTCGCGGATTTCGTGCGACGGCGCGTAGGGCCGGAGTTCCTCGAATATACCGTCAATCCGTTTGTCGCCGGCATCTACGCGGGCGATCCCGAGCGATTGAGCGTCCGCTTCGCCTTCCCGCGACTCTATGAGCTGGAAGCGCACTACGGCGGATTGATTCTGGGCATGCTGCGGGGAGCTCGGGCGCGACGGCGCCGCCCCGAATCCTCGAAGCTCACCGCGCGTCTGTTCTCCTTCCGAGAAGGAATGGGGATGCTGCCGCACGCCCTGGCACGGACTCTGGGAGACGCCATCTGGTGCGCGGCGCGCGCCCTGAGAGTGGAGCGCGTCAGCGCTTCTTTTGAGATCGCCTTTGAGCGAGCCGGTCGTCAGGATACCCTTCGCGCGAATCGTCTCGTCATAGCGACGCCCGCCTACAGAGCGGCTCCTCTCATTCACCGGCTCGATCCAGAAGCTGCGCGCGCGCTCGCACGTATTGTCTACCCGCCGGTGAGCGTGGTCATTCTCGGATACCGCGAGACAGCGATCGGCCGACCGCTGGACGGCTTCGGATTCCTCGTCCCGGAAAAAGAGGGGCGGCGCATTCTGGGGACGATCTGGAACTCGACGATCTTTCCCGCTCGGGCACCACAAGGCTGTGTCACTCTCACCACGTTCGTCGGGGGGATGCGCCAACCGGAATTAGCCCGACGCCGCGATGAGGAGCTCGTCGCCTTGGTCTCCGAAGAGCTCACTGAGATTGTGCGCCTTCGAGGCGAGCCCGAATTCGCTTATATCTCCCGATGGGAACACGCGATCCCTCAGTATGAGCTCGGCTACGGGGAGATTCTGAGCGTCCTCGACCGTCTCGAACGCGACTCTGCGGGCCTCTATCTCTGCGCGAACTATCGGGGGGGGATCGCCGTCGGCGATTGCATAAAGAGCGCGCACGAGACGGCCACACGAATTCTTCGAGACCTCGCGCGTCCGTCGCACTGAGCCGAACAGCTCGCGCAGAGCTTGAACATCCTCCCCAGGGTTCGGTACATTCCTCACTCGGGCCGGATCGCCCGATATCGCGGAGATGGACAATATTTCCGGACGAAGGGGCGGATGGGGATGAACGAAGAGCGTGGAGGAATTTCGAATCGCCCTGATCTCTCGGCCTTTGAGGGAAAGGACTTCTCCGGTGCGGAGCACCGCCCGGTGGTGATCATTGGGACGGGACCGGCAGGCCTCACCGCGGCTCTCTATGCAGCGCGGGCCAAACTGAACCCGCTCGTCTTTCAGGGACCAGAGCCGGGAGGACAGCTGACGACGACGACGCTCGTCGAAAATTACCCGGGCTTCCCCGATGGCATCTTAGGACCGGAGCTGATGCGGCTCTTCGAGGCACAGGCCGTGCGCTTTGGAGCGGACGTGCGGCTGGGAACAGTCACGGCTGTGGATTTCTCCGAGCGCCCTTTTCGACTGCTCGTGGATGGATACCTCCCGGTGCTCGCGGATGCGGTGATCATCGCCACGGGAGCTTCGGCCAAATACCTGGGCCTGGAGAATGAACGGCGCTTGATCGGACGGGGCGTCTCGGCGTGCGCCACGTGTGACGGCGCCTTCTTCAACGGTATGGAGGTCGCCGTCGTGGGGGGGGGTGATACGGCGATGGAAGAGGCACTCTTCCTCACCCGCTTCGCCACGCGCGTACATGTCATCCATCGCCGCGATCAGTTGCGCGCATCGAAGATCATGCAGGAGCGCGCCTTCGCCCACCCCAAGATCGCGTTCATCTGGAACACGGTTGTCGAGGATGTGCTCGGAGAACGGCAGGTCGAGGGTGTGCTTCTCCGGAATGTGAAAACCGACGAGCGGACAGTTCTTCCCGTCCGAGGCCTCTTCATCGCCATCGGGCATAAGCCGAACACAGAGATCTTCCGCGGATGGCTCGATATGGACGAGTTGGGATACATTCGGACGCGCCCCGGCTCGACGATGACGAGTGTGCCCGGCGTCTTCGCATGCGGCGATGTACAAGATCGCGTCTACCGGCAAGCGGTGACGGCAGCGGGCAGCGGCTGTATGGCGGCTATAGATGCGGAGCGTTGGTTAGCGGAGCAGGGAGCGACTGCCCCAACGACCTCAGAAGCCCGAGCAGCGTCTTGACACGGTGAGCGAGAGATCGCCTCTCCCCATCGCTGGCCTTCCCTCTCACGCGTGAGCATATGACATGAGCTCCCTGTGATAGGCGGTTGTCCGGAGGACGCTCTCTTCTCGCACGGCACAGGATGGAGACCCCACGCGAGCATGAGCTCGCGCAGGGACTCCCCGGATGCGGAGGATTTCACCAGAGGCGATCCATTCAGGTCATCTCCCCCCCGAACCGCTTGCGCTCACCTTTCTCGTCGCCACGCACAGGCCCAGTCTCGATGCGCGTTCGCTCAGGAGCCCGCATGCGCGCGCGCCGCTTTATATCCGGGACCCCGTACGACGCGTCCCGGCGTGGCTCCTGTGTGCTCGCCGTTCCTGAGCACAGGGACACCGTTGACGAAAACATGAATCACGCCGGTCGCATACTGATGGGGCCGCTCGTAGGTCGCATGATCTTGGACCTTCGCCGGATCGAAGACGACCACGTCGGCGAAGTATCCGACTTTCAATCGTCCGCGCCGATCGAGCTTGAGATTCTCCGCCGGAAGAGAGGTCATGCGCCGAATGGCCTCCTCAAGCGGAATGATCTTCTCCTCGCGCACATATCGGCCGAGCACCCGCGCGAACGTTCCATAGGCGCGCGGATGCGGGTTCGCCTTGAGGAACACGCCTTCCGGGGCCAGAGATTCGGCATCCGAGCCGAAGCTCATCCACGGGAGCGCGATCTGTTTCCTCACGTTCTCTTCGGACATGAGGAAGTAGACAGCCCCTACGCGGCTGTCGTCTTCGATGACCAGGTCAATGATCGTATCTTCAGGCGACCGCCCGCGCAGGCGCGCGACTTCGGCGAGCGTCTTGCCGGTGAGCGGCTTCAGGGCTTCGTTTTTGAAGCCGACCAAGAGCACATTCTCCGGCGATCCGGCCATGAGGTAGAGATTCTCCCACCGATCGGTGGGTGTGCGCATCTCGCGCGTGACGCGCTGGCGAATGGCGGGGTTCTTCAACCGTTCGATCCAAGCGCGGTGCCCGCCTTCCTGCACCCAGGGAGGCATAGCGGCATCCAATCCGGTCGCTCCCGCCGTGTACGGATACATATTGGCCGTGATGCGCAGGCCTTGAGCGCGCGCCGCTTCGATGCGCCGAATGGCCTCGTCGAGCTTCGGCCAATTGGCACGCCCCGCTGCTTTCAGATGATAGATCTCAGCGGGAATCTTCGCCTCCCGCGCGATACGAATCAACTCGTCAATGGCCTCAAGCAACCGGTTCCCCTCGCTCCGAATATGTGAGATGTACATGCCGCCATATTCGGCCGCGACCTTGCACAGTTCGATCAGCTCCTCCGTGCTCGCGTAGAATGCCGGAGCATAAATGAGCGAAGAGCCGACACCGAGCGCCCCCTCCTCCATCGCCTGCCGGACGAGCTGCCGCATTCGCTCCATCTCCTCCGGCGTCGGCGGCCGATTCTCATAACCCAGGACATGAATACGAACAGTCGTCGCTCCGACAAAGGACGCGACATTGGTGGAGACGCCCCGCCGCACGAGGTACTCCAAATACTCTCCGAGTGTCGTCCAAGGAATCTCATACTTGATGTCGCCCTGCCGCTCGAGCATCTCCCTCCTCATCGCCTCATTGAGGGGTCCCATGGACCATCCCTCGCCGAAGACCTCGAGCGTCACCCCCTGCCGGATATCACTCTGCGAACGTCCATCGGCGATGAGCGATTCGGTCGCCCAACTGAGCATGTTGATGAAGCCCGGAGCGACGGCCAACCCGGCAGCGTCAATCTCCACGCGTCCGCGCGCATTCCCCAAAGAGCCGATCGCAGCGATCGTATCCCCACGAATGGCAAGGTCTCCGACAAACGGTGGGGACCCGCTCCCATCGTAGATCGTCCCCCCGCGAATCACGACATCATAGTCCACACGGGGTGAACAGGACCCCAGCAACAGCATCAGGCCGCACACTATTCCCCAGCTCCGTTTCATTTCATGCCCCCCTCCCTATCCCCAAATGGCGCGAGCCTTCAATGATAAAGCGACCTCCTTTGCGTGACAACGCCTCGGCCTGCGAGATGCGAGTTCGCCTACAGCGAGACTGTGCAAGAGAAATCGCCAAGGGCGCGAAGGTGGTGTATACTTGTGCTCGGAACCTGAGCGACACGAAGTCACCGTGGCGATGGTGCGAGGAGTAGATCGAGAAATCTTAATGAAAGGGGAGAAGGGGCGATGCCTTTTGAGGTGGAGGATTATTTGGAGTTGATTCGGTTATTGCAGGAGCGTCCGGAGTGGCGGGCGGAGTTGCGGCGGTTGTTGCTGACGGAGGAGCTGTTGGGGTTGCCGGGGCTTGTGCGGGAGCTGGTGGAGGCGCAGCGGCGGACGGAGGAGCGAGTTGGTGGGGTTGAGGAGCGCGTGGGCCGGATTGAAGAGTACATCGCCGCACTCGCCGACGCGCAGCGGCGGACCGAAGAGCGCGTCGGTCGTGTCGAGGAGCGCGTGGGCCGAATTGAAGAGTACATCGCCGCGCTCGCCGACGCACAGCGGCGGACCGAAGAGCGCGTCGGTCGTGTCGAGGAGCGCGTGGGCCGGATTGAAGAGTACATCGCCGCGCTCGCCGACGCACAGCGGCGGACTGAGGAACGCGTTGGGCGGGTCGAGGAGCAGATTGCCGCATTGGTTGAGGCGCAGCGGCGGACTGAGGAACGCGTTGGGCGGGTCGAGGAGCAGATTGCCGCATTGGCTGAGGCCCAGCGGCGGACCGAGGAACGCGTTGGCCGGGTCGAGGAGCGTGTGAGTCAACTCGAAGAACGCGTGGGCCGGATCGAGGGCTACATTGCTGCCTTGGCCGAGGCGCAGCATCGGACCGAGGAACGTGTGAGCCGCATTGAAGAGAATGTGACCGCTTTGGCCGAAGCACAACGCCAGACGCAAGAAAATGTGGCCGCTTTGGCCGAAGCACAACACCAGACGCAAGAACAGGTACAGAAATTAGCGTCCACTGTCTCTCTCCTTGCGGAGCAAGTGCGATCCTTAGTGGAAGCTCAAAAGCACACGGATGACACTGTCGGCAGCCTCAAGGGCCGCATGCTCGAGCTGACGTATCAGAACAAGGCAGCGGCGTATTTCGGCCCTTTGCTCCGGCGCCCCCGCGTGGTAGATCTCGGCGCCCTGTTGGAGACGCTGGAAGCCCACCTGTCGCCCGAAGAATTTCGAGACGTTCTGCAACTGGACCTGCTTGTCAGCGGTAAGCCCCGCCTTCCCTCGGAGGCGCCAGAGGTCTTCCTCGCCGTGGAAATCTCGTCCGTGATTGATGAGCGGGATATCGAGCGGGCCTTGCGGAGATCTGCCCTCTTGCGCCGCGCGGGATTCCGGGTCATACCCGTTGTGGCTGGTGAGCGCGCGACGTTGGGAGCCGAAGATGAGGCGCGCACTCACCATGTGGTCATGTTGCAAGATGGCCGGACCTTCCTCTGGACTGAAGCGTTGCATACGTGGGGGGCATTGTGAACGAGCCCCGGCAGAGAGCGGAGGAGGCCCTACGATAAGGGCCCTCCCGGCATGGGCGGACGAAGCTCGCCTTGTCTCGCTGTGAGTGGGTGATTCCCCCACTCGGCCTGTGATTTCGCGCGTTGCGGCGTACTCACTCGGGCATTTCACAGACGGCTCGCGATAAGCCTCCAATGCTCAACGAGTTAATAGGCTATCGGGAGAGCTCTTCTGCCCTCATCGAAGGCAGAGAGCGGCACACGATTTGCTTCCCTCATGAACGAGGAGCAGGCACATGAACGGCGAGAAGGTCACGGATCGCGGGCGCGTAGAGATCGCCGGAGACCTGTGCAAGGGGTGTGGGTTGTGTGTCATCGCCTGTCCGGTACAGGTTCTCGTGATGGCGGAGCACCTGAACAGCTATGGATACCATCCGGCGCTCTATGTGGGGCGCGGCTGCACCGGGTGTGGTGTCTGTTACTATGCTTGTCCAGAACCCGCGGCGATCACCGTCTATGTGCGCGACGGAGCGGTCGCGCGGGGATGAGGAGGGTGCAACGATGACGCGTCTTCTTTTGAAAGGAAACGAAGCCACAGTCATCGGTGCTCTCCTCGCCGGCTGCCGCTCCTTCTACGGCTACCCCATCACGCCCGCCAGTGAGATTGCCGAGGCTGCGGCTCGCTACTTTCCGCTTGTCGGCGGGACGTTCCTTCAAGCTGAGAGTGAGGTCGCAGCGATCAACATGGTGTACGGGGCTGCGGCCGCCGGAGAGCGAACGATGACGGCGTCCTCGGGACCGGGACTGAGTCTCATGCAAGAAGGCATCTCCTATCTGGCGGGGGCCGAGCTGCCCGCCGTCATCGTGGATGTCATGCGCGGAGGGCCGGGACTGGGGAACATCGCCCCCGAACAGAGCGACTATCATCAGATCGTCAAAGGCGGAGGGCATGGTAACTACCGGACGATCGTGCTCGCCCCGAATTCCGTGCAAGAGATGTGCGATCTGACGATGCTCGCCTTTGAGCTGGCCGATCGCTACCGGAACCCTGTCATCATCCTCACCGATGGCTTCATCGGCCAAATGATGGAACCGGTCGAACTTCCCCGCGCTCTCGCCCGCCCTCTGGAGAAGCCCTGGGCTGTCCGCGGAACGGCCGAGACGCGTCAGAACCTGATCACGTCCATTTACTTGAACCCTGAAGAGCTGGAAGCCCATATCCGACGACTGGAAGAGAAGTATGCGCGCGCGGCGCGCCAGGTTGTGATGTACGAAAAGTATCGCCTGGAGGACGCAGAGATCGTCGCGATCGGCTATGGAATCGTCTCGCGCGTCCTGAAGGCCGCCGTGGACCAAGCGCGCGCGCAGGGAATCCGCGCGGGACTCTTTCGTCCCATCACCCTGTGGCCCTTCCCCTCGCGGGAGATCTCGGTGCTGACCGATTGGGTGCGCGTCTTCCTGGTCGTGGAGCTGAGTCACGGACAGCTCGTCGAGGACGTGCGCCTCGCCGTCCACGGCCAACGCCCGGTGATGTTGTACTCGCGATGGGGGGGAATCGTCCCAACGGCTGAAGAGCTGCTCGAACATATCCGCACCGTGAGCGAGGAGGACGATGTTCGTACGGGCATACGGGAAGCCGAAGAGTATCTATGGGGTGTTTGACCGCAAACCGGGAGATCCGCGCACGACCCACTACTGCCCGGGGTGCGGTCATGGGAACGTGCACAAGTACATCGCCGAAGCCATTGACGAGTTTGGGATCCAAGACCGTACGATCTTGATCAGTCCCGTCGGATGCGCTGTCTTCGCCTACTACTACTTCGACGTGGGCAATATTCAAGCCGCACATGGGCGCGCGCCGGCCGTCGCCACAGCCGTCAAACGCGCGCGCCCGGAGAGCATCGTGATCAGTTACCAGGGGGATGGCGATCTCGCGGCCATCGGAGGCAATGAGATCCTCCACGCGGCGAATCGCGGAGAGAATATCACGGTCTTCTTCATCAATAACGCCATCTATGGGATGACGGGGGGACAGATGGCGCCGACGACACTGCCCGGCCAGATCACCACGACGACGCCTACGGGGCGTGCCCCCGAGCGCGAAGGCTTTCCCTTGCGCGTGAGCGAACTCCTGGCCACATTGGAGGGACCGACCTATATCGAGCGCGTTGCTCTCTTCGACAACAAATCACGCATGCGCGCGCGAAAAGCCATTCGCAAGGCCATTCAGACGCAGATCGAAGGACGCGGCTTCTCGCTCGTCGAGATCCTCTCGCCCTGTCCGACGGGATGGGGGATGACGCCCGCGGAAGCGTGCGAATGGATTCAGCGGGAGATGCTTCGGTACTTTCCCGTGGGTGTCTTCAAGGACGTATCGGCTGCGCGCCCACCCGCCGGTGTCGCCTCCTCTCGGGACATCCCTTCCCCCTCCTCTCCCGAAGAGGTCCTGGCACTTTTAGGCTTGGAGAATGTGGCCTCTATCGCCTCCGCGCCATCCCCGCATGAGAGGGATGTGCCCGCGCGCTATCGCCATCCGCGCCTCAAGATCGCAGGATTCGGCGGGCAAGGCGTGCTCTTCCTCGGCCGATTACTGGCTGAGGCGGGAATGCGGCAGGGGTATCACGTCTCTTGGCTCCCCTCCTATGGCCCGGAAATGCGCGGTGGGACTGCTCATTGTCATGTCACAATCTCGACTGAACCGATCGCTTCGCCTTTGGTCTCGCGCCCGAGCGTGCTCATTGCCATGAATCGTCCTTCACTCGAACGCTTCGAGCCGGAAGTGATCCCGGGCGGGTTGATCCTCTACGACAGCTCGCTCATCTCCACACACGTGCGACGAACCGACGTGGAGGCGATCCCGGTACCAGCGACCCGTATGGCCGATCAACTCGGCAGCGCTAAAGCCGCGAATATGGTCATGCTCGGCGCCTATCTGGGCCTCACCCGTGTGCTCTCGATCGAGACCGTGATCGCCGTATTGGAGCGAACGGTCGAGAACCGTTCGCTTCGAGATCTGAACGTCAAAAGCCTACGGGCGGGTATGAGCACAATGAGCGCTCGATGACGACGCGCTGCGGATGAGAAGCCGCGAGATCCCAGACGTCTGGGGGCGGAGAAAGGAGGCTCCTATGGCGCGCATCCTTCTCATTGACGACGAGCCGAACGTTCGGCTACTGTATGCGACGGTGCTGAGCGAGCGCGGGCATGAGGTGCGGGAAGCGTCCTCAAGCTGTGACGCCTTGGCGCACCTGGAGCGAGAACCGGTGGACGTGGTCGTGCTGGACATCAAGCTGGGAGGCGAAAATGGTCTCGAGCTTCTGCAAGAGATCGTGCATCGGTACCCCCGTGTGCCTGTGATCTTGCTCACCGCGTACACATCGTTCCAGGACGACTACACGTCCTGGTTGGCCGCCCGGTATATCGTGAAGGAGACGGACGTGACGACATTCCTGGATGAGGTCGAACGCGTCCTTGACGAGGCCCGAGCCACAACGCCTCGAATGGAGGCACGCCTATGAAAGGCCGGCGAGAAGATCTGATTCGCTTGCTGGAAGCCGAGCTGGACGTCCTCGAAGGTGGGGGATATGGGCGTTCGGTGCGTGAGCCCCAGAGACCACGCCCGATGTTTCAGTATTCGGTCGTTTGCATCAACCATTGGTTCGTCCCTGACCATCCCCCTGAATGTCACGAGGGGTGCGCCCTGCTGGATTTCGTTCCGGAGGAGCATCGTCAGGAACGCCTTCCCTGCCACTTCATCCCTCTGAATGACGCGGGCGAGACGGTCGCCTCTCTGGAGCAAACGGGCGATGAGGAGCGGCTGCAGGAAGCGGTGAAGCAGTGGCTCCGAACCATGATCCAGCGGCTCAAAGAAGCACCGCCTGAGGAGTCAGAGGCGGAAGAAGAGCTTCCTTATTGAGACCGGAGCGAGATCAGAAGCGACGGTCGCCCACGAGGACATAAAACGGGAGGAGCGGCGATGACAAGAAAGATCGCATGGGCGTTTGCACTGAGCCTACCGATCGTGTTCGCTTTTCTGATGAGGAGCGATCACCCCCTGCACGCTCAGAGTGCTGTGAGCACGGGAGTGCGCCTCCAGATTCTGAGTGCAACGATCTCTCCCGAACGGCGTGTCGTGGTGACGTTCCGGCTGACCGATGATCGCGGCCTGCCGTTGGATCGCGCAGGTGTACGCACCGAAGGACGCGTGGAGATCACCGTGATCCTGGCGCGGATCAATCGGGGGGATCGGCAGTATACAGCGTATACGACGCGCACGCAGACGGGCGCGGTGTTGGGCACGGTGCCTCAAGCGTGGGTGGATAGCGGGGGGACGTTCACGGAGTCCCCGGATGGGACTCTCGTGTATACGTCAGGGACCGTTCTCCCGGAGAATTACGATCCGACAGTCACCCACACGGTGGGGCTCTCCGCGGTGCGCGACCTGACGGCGACGCTGGGGAAGCGGTTCGTCGCTAACGCGACATTTGACTTCATCCCGGCCGGTGGGGAGGTCTCCCCAATTCGCGATGTCGTGACAACTGCGGCGTGTAACCAGTGCCATGATCAGCTCCAGGCGCACGGCGGGCGCTACGTGACCGTCAAGACCTGTGTCCTCTGCCATCAACCGCAGACGGCGGATCCGGATACGGGGAACACTGTGGACTTCAAGGTCATGATCCACAAGATTCACCGCGGGCGCGATCTCCCGAGCGTGCGCGCCGGGACGCCGTATCGGTTCGTGGGGTTCATGGGCCGCGTCTTCGACTTCTCGACGGTCGGATTCCCGCAAGATATTCGGAACTGCACGACGTGCCATGCCGCGGGAGCGACGCAGGCCGATAATCATCTGACCCAACCCTCGCGGGCGGCATGCGGCTCCTGCCACGACAATGTGAACTTCGCTACGGGGGAGAACCATCTTGGGATCATTCAGCGCGACGACAGGCTCTGCGGTCGCTGCCACCAACCGACGTCCGGTGAGGAATTCGATCTCTCGGTCGCCGGAGCTCACGCGATCCCCTTCAAGTCGCGGCAACTTCCGGGTGTCCTCTTCGACATCGTTGGTGTGACCGACACGGCGCCGGGACGGACGCCGACGGTCCTCTTCACTATTCGAGATCGTTCGGGTCGTGCGATCGCTCCGAGCGCCATGACGCGTCTGGCCCTTGTGCTCGGAGGTCCGACGCAGGAGTACACCTGGTGGGTGAGCGAAGACGCGCGTGGTGCGACGGGACCCGACGCTGCTGGGAACTACCGCTACACGTTCCGAACGCCGCTTCCCGCGGATGCGCGAGGGACCTATGTCGTGGGCATCGAGGGGTACCGGAACATCACGCTGGATCCCGGGCCGGCAGCCCCAGGCGATCCGGCCAACGTCGTGCGCGATGCCGGAGATAACGTCGTTCGATACGTCGCCGTCACAGATGCGCAGCCGATCCCGCGTCGGCAGATCGTGGACCTGCGCAATTGTGTGAAGTGCCACGATTCGCTCCGCACGCACGGGAACAACCGCAACAATAACATCGAGTATTGCGTCGTGTGCCACAATCCCACCGCCACCGACGAAGCGCGCCGGCCGGCTGATCAGATGCCGCCCGAGAGCATCGACTTCAAGCTCCTCATTCACAAGATCCACCGCGGCGAGCATCTCGAACGGGAGTACACGGTCTATAACTTCTTCCGCCAGCCGGTTCCCTTCAACGAGGTGCGCTTCCCGGCGAGCCTGAAGAACTGCCAGCTCTGTCACGTGCCGGGGACGAACGTGCTGCCCGTGCGCGCTGCGCTCGCGACGATCACGCCGCGCGGCTTCCAGAATCCAACCCCACCGACCTCGACGGCGTGTCTGGGCTGCCACGATAGCCTCTCGGCTGAAGCCCATGCCTTCGTCAATACAGCCGGTTCAGTCGAGACGTGCATCGTCTGCCACGGCGAAGGCAAGCCATTCGCGGTCTCGAAAGTGCATGCACTTTTAGTCGGCGAGATCCGCTAGCGCGCAGAATCCTTGGCCATAGGAGGCAGAGGGGTTTATATTACCATCGGGGGCGATGATCTCACGCGAAGGAGGTGAAAACAGATGCGGCGGTTGAAAGATGTTCTGCTCATCGGACTGATGGCAGCAGGCGTCGCTCTTCCTCTATGGGCTCAAGGAAAGGGAGACGCTAAGGCTGGGAAGGAGTTGTATGTAAAGAATTGTCAGCAATGTCACGGCGAGCAGGGGAAAGGCGACGGTCCGACGATGAAAATGGTCAAGACGGTAAAGCCCACCGATTGGACGAATAGGGAGCAGATGGCCAAGTACAGTGATCAGGATCTCTATAAGATCACGGCAGAGGGCGGTGCCGCCGTAGGGAAGTCTAAGCTCATGCCTGCGTACAAGGGGAAGCTGAAGGAGAAGGAGATCTGGGACCTGGTCGCCTTCATCCGCTCGCTAGCGAAGAAGTGACTCTCTGTGATGGGGCTTCCGCGCGGACCTGTCGGCCGCGCGGAAGCCCCGTGCTCCGCCGATGCGCATTCCAGATGAGCGCCGCGAGACTACCGATGATCACAAAGGGGACGGCGAGCAAAAAGAGGATCCCCTGAGCGAATCCGCGAGCCCACATCTGCCCCTCCGGGGAGTTCAGGAGTCCGGTCCGACACATCGCACATTGAGCCCACAGGGTTCGCTCCACGAGGACGAAGAAGAGGCAGCTCCCCACGCCCCATCGCAACCAGCGCACCATGCGCGACGTCATCTCCCCCCTCCGATATGAAGATCTCCGGCCGGAGAACGCGAATTCAACACGCGAAGACCATCGGGAGCGATCAGGAAGAAGAGAACGCCCGCCGTCACGAGAAGCCCCACTGCGACAGCGAGAATGAGGCTCGTGCGCTCAAACCGCAGGTGCATGAAGTACCCGGTGATCAAAGACGCCTTCACAAGCATTCCCAGAAGGAGCACGAGGATGAGAAACGTCGTCAGCGCCGTCGTCCCCACAACCGCCATACCGAGGGTCACAATAAGGAGGATGCCCCAGACGATCCAATAGATCCGATACCCATGTCCTAACGGCCGCTCACCCATATGCCCCATCCTTTTACTCTCTTTGACCGACGGGATCCCCACGTGGGATCCCCAGGCCCAGCGTCTCATATCAGGTAGAAGAGTGTGAAAATGAAGACCCAGACGAGATCCACAAAATGCCAGTAGAGGCCGGCCAGCTCCACCCCTTCGGGCGAGACCCCTCGTCGCAGCGCGCGCGCGGCAACGACCGAGAGGATGATCACACCTGTCAGGACGTGCGCGCCGTGAAAACCGGTGATGATGAAGAATGCCGCGCTGAAGAGAGGAACGCCCCAGGGGTTGGTGCTCAGACGCGCTCCCTCGCCGATGAGCTTTGTCCACTCATAGGCCTGGCAGCTCAAAAAGCCCAGCCCGCCGAGGATCGTCAGAAGCACGAACCGGACCGCCGTCCCCAGACGCCCCTGACGCGCAGCGCCGACGGCCGTCGCCATTGTCGCGCTGCTCGTGATCAGGATGAAGGTCATCAGCGCGATGAAATCCAGATGGAAAATCTCCGCTCGATTGGGCCAGTGCGGACTGGCCAGGCGAACGAAGCCGTAACCAGCCAAAAGGCCGGCAAACAACAGGCCATCAGTGATGATGAAGAGCCACATCATCAACTTCCGCCAGCTCACGGCGAAGGGAGAGACTCCTCCGCGCCACACGGATTCGATGGCTGGACTCTTCGAGGCTTGGCTCATGGTGATCCCTCCTCAGAAAAGGAAGAGCACGCACAGAAGATAGAGCCACACTCCGCCGACGAAATGCCAATAGGTCGCGCACAGAGAGAGGCGGTGGGAGAGCCGCTCCTCCGAGACATCGCGCCCCGCAAGAACAAGCCCGAACAACAAGGCGATGATGCCGCCTACGACGTGCGCGCCGTGCACACCGGTCAGGATGTAGAAGAACGAACTGTGCGGATTCGTCGGCAGATAAACGCCCTGTGCCCGCAGGGCCCGCCACACCAAAAGCTGCCCGAGCAGAAAGAGCACACCGAGGAGTGTCGCTCCGGCCACCCATCGGTGGGGAGATGCGCGCCTCCGACCGATCTCCAGAAGGAAGCTGCTCAGCAGAAGGACCCCCGTGTTCACCCAGAGGATCGGCGGCCGCGGGATCGGCTGCCAATCCGATCCCGCTTGTCGCACCAGATATGCGCTCGTGAATCCGGCAAAGAGCATGGTCACCGTTCCGAGGAAGATCCATAGCCCGAGGCGTGCGCTCGGAATCGGGAGGCGCTCTCCACGGTCGCTCCCCCCATCACATCCGTCACGACGGCCATCCTCGGAAGGGGGCATGCGAAAATCGCCCCAGATGCGCACGTCCTCCACATGAGCCTTCACATCGAGAACCTCCCTCATCGCGCTCCCCCACTCATCGCGTGACCTCGACGACCGTTGGCGGCACCGTCTGCGGCGTGAAGTCCTCGGGCGCCCCCGGCACGCTATAGTCATAGGGCCACCGATGGACCTCCGGTGTCGTCTCCCCCCAATTCCCATGGGGCGGGGGCGTCGGCGCCACCCATTCCAACGTCGTCGCCCGCCATGGATTCTGCTCTGCTCGTGCGCCTCGGAACAGACTCCAGAAGAAGTTGAAGAGGAAGACGAGCTGAGCCGCTCCGAGGACGAACGCCGCGAGACTGATGAACTCGTTCAGATCGCGGATCGGCGCCAAGAATTCGAACTTGGAGAAAGCGTAATACCGACGCGGCATCCCTCCGATCCCCAGGAAGTGCTGCGTGAGGAAGACGGCATAAAACGCCACGAACGTCACCCAGAAGTGAATCTTCCCCAAGCGTTCGTTCATCATGCGTCCGAACATCTTCGGGAACCAATAGTAGGTTCCCCCGAAAAGGGCCAAGAGCGTCACGCCTCCGATCATGAAGTGGAAGTGGCCGACGACGAAATACGTATCATGAAGCTGGATGTCCGAGGTCGCGTTCCCGAGAAAGATCCCCCCGAATCCTCCCGTCCCGAAGAAGGCGATGCTCCCCAGGGCGAAGAGCGCGGGCGTCCGAAGCTGCAAGCGTGCGCCCCACAGGCTCGCGATCAGATTGAACCCGATGATAGCGGAAGGGATGGTGATCGCGAGCGTCCCAATGGCGAAGAATTCCCCCACATACGGATTCATCCCGCTCACGAACATGTGGTGCCCCCAGACGATCATGCTCAACACGCCGATGGCAATGAGCGAATAGACCGTGAGGCGATACCCGAAGATCGGCTTGCGCGTGAAGGGCGGCAGCAGATCCAACGCGATCCCGAGCGCCGGCAGAATGAGCACGTAGACCTCCGGATGCCCGAGGAACCAGAACAGATGCTGCCACAGCAGAGGACTCCCCCCGCTATGGGGCAGCACGCGTTCGCCAAAGTAGAGCCCGCTCGGCAGGAAGAAGCTCGTGCCGCCATGCCGATCGAAGAGCAAGAGGATCGCCGCTGCCGTCAAGGGGGGGAACGCCAAAAGCCCCAAAATGGACGCGATCAGGAGCGTCCAGATGAAGAGGGGCAATCGCATCATGGACATCCCGCGCGTCCGCTCGTTGAGAATCGTTGTGACAAAGTTGAGCCCGCCCATGGTGAAAGAGGCGATGAAGAGCGCCATGCCGAGAATCCATAATGTTTGCCCCAAACCCGATCCCGGCACGGCCTGCTCGACAGCACTCAAGGGCGGATAGGCCGTCCATCCCGATGCGGCCGCCCCTCCCTCGACGAAGAACGAGGCGAGCATGATCACACAGGCCGGCACGACCGTCCAGTACGAGAGCATGTTCAGGAAGGGAAAGGCCATGTCGCGCGCCCCAATGTGCAGGGGCAGCAGGTAGTTCCCAAACCCGCTCACCAAACCGAGCGAAACGACGAAGAAGATCATCAGCGTCCCATGCATGGTGATCAGCGCCAGATAGAAATCGGGATTCATCACCCCTCCGGACATTCCGCGCGGAAAGAGCTTGGCCAGGAGCGGCCACTTCGCTTCGGGCCACCCCAACTGCAGCCGGATGAGCATGGCCAAGGTCCCCCCGACCAGCGCCATCACCATCGCGGTCAGGTAGTACTGAATCCCAATGACCTTGTGATCGGTGCTGAAGATATACCGGCGCAGGAAGCTCTGGGGCTCCTCATGCGCATGCACCACATGTTGACCGCTCATAGCTTCCCTCCTTGTCCCCCGGGATCATGCGAGCGCACCGACAGCGTCGCGCTTCTCCCCCTACCTCACCGAGGAGAAGGTCGGCTGCTCCGCCAACCACCGCTCGAAGTCCTCCGATGGGAGAACGCGCAGCACGCCCCGCATTTGGAAGTGCCCGAATCCACACAGCTCCGCGCACGCGATCTCGAACTCGCCCGTCTGCGTGGGTGTGAACCAAATGTCAATCGTCATGCCGGGCACGGCATCTTGCTTCACGCGAAAATGCGGAAGGAAGAAGCTGTGCAGGGTATCCTTGGAGCGGAGCCGAACGTGAACGGGCCGACCAAGGGGCACATGCATCACCCCCAACTGCACAACATCGTCCTGCGACGCCGGATCCCGCGCATCTATCCCGAGGGGATTGTCATACCTGATGAGGTGAGGATCAGTTCGCCCCAAGCGCCCGTCTCTCCCAGGATACCGAATATTCCAAGCGAACTGTTCGGCCGTGACCTCGACGAGAACAGCATCCGGAGGAGCTGGGCGAAGATAATACTGCTGCCAGATCGGAAGCCCGATCACAAGCACTCCTCCCTCCGCCACGAGCGCCATAACGATCCCCGGAATCAAAGACCACAGCTTCTCCACCCGCGGACTCGCCAACCGATAGGTGACACGCTCCTGCCGACTGAAGCGCCAGATAAAATACCCGAGCGCCACGTGCCCGATGACGAAGAGCGTTCCGACGGTGAGGAGCAGGTACCGAATCATTCGATCGATCCCGGCGCCGTGCTCGGAGGCCAAAGGCGGCAACCACCGTCGCACGCCGAGACCGATCCCCGCAAGGGCGATCGTCATGAGGATGAACGCAAAGAAAAAACCTTCAAGGGTTCTCTTGAGCCGTTCGCTTCCCTCAGCCATGGCGTCCTCCCTTACGGCTCCGCGCGCTCTCGACTCGGTCCGGCGAGACAGAACCTACCTCGCCTTCATCCTCGAAGTCTGTGACTTCTGTCACATCCCCACTCACGAACTTACTCCTTTCACGCGACCGAACTCTGGATGGGTCTTCCGCGACCTCACCCACGCAAAAGCCGCTTAGCAAACGCTATGCCATGAGGGCTGCGGGGCGCGCACCGAGGAGTCGAGAAGTCCCGACAGAGCAAGAGCTTCTCCGAATTCCCGTGACCGCGCGGCTTCTCCCTCTCCTCCTCCTCGGTGGGGGATAAGCCCCAAGGCCGGGCGAAATTCCCCGAAGCAAGAGACCGACCGACCAGAAAAGCGGCGCGCTTCGCCCGGAGGATCTCGAGAAAGGGACTCTCCCGATCTCGCGCGGTGAAACTCTGCGAGAGAGACGCCCGTCGGGATTACCTGGGTGACCTGAGTGAGAATGCCCACTGTGGGTGGAATTCCCCGGTCTGATTCGGCTATGCTTACTCCGGCTAACGTGGTCGTCAGACAAGCCATAGCGTCGCAAGGGCGAAGTCCTTCGGAGATGGCACGCGGCTTGCATTCATAACGCGAGCGAATTTCAATGAGGGGAGAGAGAACGCACACAGTGAGGAGCCTCGGACGCGCATGTGCGTTCGGTTTCTCCACTCTTCTTCTCAGTGCGCTCGTCCTTCCGAGCTTTGCACAAGCGCCCCGTCTCCGCTCAGCCGAGTGCCTGGCGTGCCATGAGAGCCCGAATCTGAACCCCCGTGCGTTCACAGCATCTGTTCACGGGTCCTTCGAGTGCGCGGACTGCCACGCGGATATCCGCGCGTATCCGCATGAGCCGCCGCCGCAGCGCGTCTCGTGTGCCTCGTGCCATCCGGACGTGGACGCTGCGTATGCGCAGAGCCAGCACGCGAGAGCAGTGCGCGAAGGACGCACGCGCGCGGCCCGGTGCGTGGACTGCCATGGGGATGCGCACACGATCCTTCCCTCGAGCGATCCGCGCTCGCCGACGCATCACGCGCGCATCCCGCACACCTGCGGTGCCTGTCACGGTGTGCAGTTCGTCGTCGAGCCGGCTGGCATCAGCGCGCAACCGTTCTTCTCCTACCAACAGAGCGTGCACGGGCGAGCCGTCGCGGCGGGTTCGACACGCGCGGCCGTCTGCACCGACTGCCACCGAAGTCACGATGTGCGCTCGGCGTCCGATCCGCAATCGCCGATCTTCAAATTCAACGTTCCGGAGACGTGCGGGCACTGTCACACGACCGTCCGCAATGAATTCCTAGAAAGCGTACACGGCCGGGCTATCCGCCGAGGAAATTGGCAAGCCCCCGTGTGCACGGATTGCCACGGGATTCATCTCATCAAGCCGCATATTGATCCCACCTCTCCGGTGGCGCAGCAGATGCTCGCCCGCACGACCTGCGGGCGTTGCCACGAGGGTGTTCGCCTGACGCAAGAATTCGGCATCCCCGGCGGACGGGTGAGCACATACCTGGACAGCTATCACGGACGCGCGGCGCGACTTGGCTCGGCCATCGTCGCCAACTGCGCCAGTTGCCATGGCGTCCATAACATCCTCCCCTCCTCCGATCCCCGTTCGATGGTGCATAAGGATAATCTCGCCCAAACCTGCGGGCGCTGTCATCCGGGCGCCAGCGAGAACTTCGCGCGCGTGAAGATCCATGCCGAAGTCCCGGTCTCCGAGGACATGGGGAGTCTCCTCAAACAGTGGGTGCGACGCATCTACCTCGTCCTCATCCCCCTCCTCATCGGCCTGATGCTGCTCCACAACGGCGCGATCTGGTGGAGGAAGGCGCTGGCTCGGCGCCAGCTCGAGGAGCGATCGGTTCTGCGTCTGACCCCACGGCAACGGGGGCAACACCTGCTCCTTTTGACGAGCTTCTTCGTGCTCGTGCTCACGGGCTTCGCCCTAAAATACCCGGACTCCTGGCTGGCACGGATGCTCGGCTCCAGTGAAGCGTTCCGCCGGATCGCGCATCGCGTCGCTGGCATCCTGCTGCTCGGCGTCGGAGCGTATCATCTCCTCTACCTGATAGCGACAGCCGAAGGCCGACAGGTCTGGCGCGACATGCGTCCGCGGCGCACGGATCTCACCGACCTCCTCCAAAACATGCGATACGTCACCGGCCGGAGCCCGCACCGCCCCCAGTTCGATCGGTGCAGTTATATCGAGAAATTTGAGTACTGGGCGCTCGTCTGGGGCACGATCATTATGGGCGCCACGGGACTGATGGTCTGGTTCAAGGAGCAGACGACGCGATGGCTCCCCGGATGGGCCGTGGAAGTCGCCCTCGCGATTCATTTCTATGAAGCCGTATTGGCAACGCTGGCCATTGTCGTCTGGCATTTCTATCACGTCATCTTCGATCCGGATGTCTACCCGATGAACTGGGCATGGCTTGACGGGCGCGTCTCGGCCCGATGGTACCGGCATGAGCATCCCCTCGACTACGCCCGTTTGGTGGCGGCGGAACACCGAGCCGCTCGGCAGGACGTCGCCTCGGAAGAAGCGGCGGTGACAACGCCGTCAAAGGAGTCTCTCTCTGAGCCTCTTGTGAGCTCTTCGGCCGACTCATCGAAGAATCCCGGATCGGATACCGATCCGCCAGCGGGAGGAGCGTGATGATCACCCGCCTGAGCTTGTGGTTTTGGGATCTGATGCGTCTGGTGGGCCGAAACTGGATCACGGCCCTCGGGGGCGCTCTCGCAACCGTCAGTGCCCTGCTCATTATCGCCTTCCTGATCCTCGGTCTGCTCGGCTTCTACGATACGCCCTACATCGGGATCATGGCCTTCCTCGTCCTGCCGGGAGTTTTCGTCCTCGGCCTCCTGCTCATTCCCGTAGGCGTGTATTGGGAGCGGCGGCGCGCGCGGCAGAGTGGCGATCCGAGGAACCCTGCATCGCGCGAGGTGTATCCCCGCATTGATTTCAACCGCGCGTCGGTGCGCCGCACGGCGGGGATCGTGAGCGTCCTCACCGTCGTCAATCTCCTCCTTATCTCCCTGACGACCTACAAGGGTGTGACCTACATGGACTCCGTTGAGTTCTGCGGTCTCGTCTGCCACTCCGTCATGGAACCGGAGTACACGGCCTATAAGGACTCACCGCACTCACGTGTGAAGTGCGTGGAGTGCCACATCGGTCCTGGGGCCCCATGGTTTGTGCGTTCCAAGCTCTCTGGCGTGGGGCAAGTCTTCGCGACGGCCTTGAACACGTACTCGCGTCCGATCCCCACGCCCGTTGAGAATCTGCGCCCCTCGCGCGACACGTGTGAGCAATGCCACTGGCCGGAGAAATTCACCGGAGATCGCGTCAAGGTCATCACCCGCTTTGCCGAAGACGAAGCGAACACACCGCTGAAGACGGTCCTGCTCATGCACATTGGCGGGGGCGCAGCCGGCCAAGGGGGCATTCACAGTTGGCACATTGATCCGAACAAGCAGACGATCTACATCGCCGCAGATGCGCAACGACAGATCATCCCCTGGGTGCAGGTGCGCGAAGCCAATGGGCGCGTGACGGAGTTCGTCGCTCGGGACGCTCCGCTCACGCCCGATCAGCTTGCCCGCGCCGAGCGCCGCGTCATGGATTGTATGGACTGCCACAACCGTCCGACGCATATCTTCAGGCTCCCGGATCGGGCAATGGACGAAGCATTGGCCCTGGGACGCATAGATCGCACGCTCCCGTATATCAAGAAGCTGGGCGTCGAGGTCTTGCGAGCCGCGGCCGAAGTCCAGAGCGATGCTCCGGAGGAGATCGCCCGACGCGTCCGTTCCTTCTACGGCGAGAAATACCCGGAGCTCTTCCGCTCCCGCCGCGAGGCGATCGAAGCGGCCATTCGTGAGCTGCAGGCGATCTATCGCCGGAACGTCTTCCCCTCGATGAGAGTGACCTGGGGGACGTATCCCGATCATCTCGGACATACGACGTTCCCCGGTTGCTTCCGATGCCATGACGAGCAGCATGTGAGCGCAGATGGGCGGACAATCAGCCAGAGCTGCGACCTCTGTCATACGCTCCTGGCGATTGAAGAGCCGAATCCGCCGATCCTGCAACAGCTCAATATTCGATAGAGACGTGCACGGGGCACCCCCCCTGTGGGGACCCCACCACGAGGTGGACGATGCCTATCACGACACGCGAACGGAAACGCACCCGACGCTCTCTCGTCCCCTGGTCGAGCGCTCTCGGTCTCCTTGTCGCAGGGCTTACGCTCGGCCTCGTGTTCCACGCGACGCAGAGGACTCCTCCGACGCCGAACACCTCGGGGGCACAGTCGGCGCTGGCTGGCCCCCGCCCCTTCCGGACCCAGCAACCGGAGAGTCCTTACGTGGGCTCCGAAACATGCAAGCTCTGTCATGAAGACCTCTACCTGCATTTCACCCGAACAGCCCACTTCCTGACCGTGAGCAGCCCGAAGTACACAGAGTCGGAGAAAGGATGCGAGGGCTGCCACGGACCGGGTCGGGAACATGCGGAGAGTGGAGGAGACGCGACGAAGATCTTCTCGTTCCGCGGACGTTCGACGTCGGAGCAGAACGCGCGCTGCCTCGCTTGCCACGAACGGCAAGAGGAGCGTCACAACTTCCGCCAATCCGAACACGGCCTGAGTCAGGTGGCCTGCACCGAGTGTCACTCCGCGCACGCGCCGATGCTCCTCGAGGACTTGCTGGTGAAGCGCGTGCCGGATCTCTGCTACGGGTGTCACGGCGAAGTGCGCCAAGAGTTCGCTCGGCCGTTTCGCCATCGCGTCCCCGAAGGGGGGATGTCCTGCACGACGTGTCACACGCCGCACGGAGGATTCAATGTCGCGCAGACGCGCGAGGCGTCCGGCGGGACTGATCCCATCTGCCTGAAGTGCCATACGGATAAGCAAGGACCCTTTGTGTTCGAACACGCGCCGGTGAAGCTCGAAGGCTGCACGGTCTGTCACGTCCCGCATGGCTCGACCCATCCCCGGCTCCTCACGCGTCCGACGGTGCACCTGCTCTGTCTCGAATGTCACACGGAGACGCCGGGATTTCTGGGCTCGGAGCCACCCGCCTTTCACGACATCCGGCGGCCGCGTTTTCAAAACTGCACGACGTGCCATGTGAAGATCCATGGCTCCAACATCAACCGCTTCTTCTTCCAGTAGGAGGAGAGTATGCACGCGCGTATTCGTGGCCTCCCTTTCCGTCCTGCGTCTTCTGTCTCCTGCACAGTGACGCCGATACGGGTCCTCCTTCTGCTACTCGGTCTTCTCGGACCGATGGCCCCCGGCGCGCGCGCCCAAGACAGCTCCGCGCAGACAGCGCCGGAGGGTCTTCGCTGGGGACGAATGACCGTGCGGAGCGAGCTGGAATTCGGAGGGCGACAGCTCGTCCTCAGCGGCAATCGCGATCTCTACCGCAGCCATATCACTCTGGACGAAGGACTGCGTCTGCTCGGCTTCTCCTTCACCTCCCAGTATCCGGAGAACACAGGCCCGCTCTTTGATACGCTCGTCTATCGCATGGCGAGCTGGGGCGGCGATCCGCACACCACAGCGAGCCTGCGCGTGGAGAAGCGCGGACTCTATCGCTTCGACTTCGCCTACAGCCGGATCGTGTACTATAGCTTCGTGCCGACGTTCGCGAACCCGCTCCTGGAGAGCGGGGAGCTGCTCGGCCAACACAGTTGGGATGCCGCGCGCCGCCGATCGGAATATCGTCTGACGCTCTTTCCCGATGCTGACGTCCGCCTCTTCTTCGGATACGAACGCGACGCGCAGTTCGGACAGGCGTTCACCACGTTCCCGATCGGTTTGGATGAGTTCCTGTTGCTGAATCCGCCACGCACGACGGCGGATGACTACCGTGCGGGCGTGGACTTCCGGCTTCGGCGCTGGCGCATCACGGTGGAGCAGGGGTTCCGCGCTTTCAAAAACGACACTCACACGAGCCATCCCGAAGGGACGATCAATCTCGGCAATAGCCGGAATCCGGCCAATCCCACCTCCGCGAATCCGCAGCAGATTCTGCTGCAGATGCTTTCGCACGACGTGGGGGTGCGGGGACGGATCCCGACAACGCGCCTGGCGCTACAGGGGCCCGCGCATCGCACGGTGATGGTGGCGGGGCGCTTCGTCTACAGCGATGCCCATAGCGAGATCGCGCGCCAGGAGCGGCTGACCGGCGTTCTCTTTGACCTCTCCGCCCTCCGGTATGTCACAGCGCAGACTTCGCAGAGCGCCGCCCAGGCGTCGCGCCCCCATACCCTCGCGGATGCAAGTGTGAATTACCGTCCGCACCGACGTCTCACCGTCACCACCACGACCCGATTCCAGCAGTTCACAATCGCCGGGGACGTGCGCACGCGCACGGAGCAACAGCTCGGCGCGGATCTGCGCGGCGCTCTTCCCCCTCCACCGACGCGCACGGTCACGGAGAGAGGGAGCGCACGCATGTCCGTGGATGCGTTCTTCCATCGCGTGGAAGGCACGATGGAGCTCACCCCTCACCTTGTCCTGCGGGGCGGCTATCGCTTCGCCCATCGGCGCGTCGTCCTTCAGCGCCCGGAGGAGAGCGAGCGCGACACCTCCGGGGCACCTCCCGGAGAGGTGAACACACATTCCGTCCTCGGCGGGGTGAGCCTTCGCCTGAGCTCCACCGTGCGCCTCTTCTCCGAACTCGAGCGTGGCTCCAGCGATACGGTCTTCACGCGGGTGACCCCCTCGCGCTTCACGCGTCTCCGCGCCCGCGCGCACTACCGCCCTGCGCCCGCGCTCACGCTCACCCTGCAGCTCCATGTGGCCGATTCCCGCACCCCGAATCCGCTTGTGGACAACACATTCCGGAATCGCGGCCTCACGCTCACGACGCTGTGGAGTCCCGGCGACCGTCTCGCGCTCTCCCTCGGCTACACGCGCGCGGACATCACATCCCGGATCCTTATCCTTCATCCGCGTCTTCGAACGCTCGAGACTTCGAGATACGTGGCCGACGACAACGTCGTCGAAGGTGACCTTCTGCTCGCCCCCCTCCGGAATCTTCAGCTCGCCCTTGGCTACAGCCTCATCAACGCGCAGGGGACGCTTCCGCTCAACTTCCATCAGCCGCGCGGAATGATCGCCTATACCTTTCCGAAGCACGTCACGTGGAGCGTCGGGTGGCGGTGGTATGGATACAACGAGAAGGGGGTCGCCCTACAGGACTATCGCGCACACACGCTGACGGGGAGTCTGAAGATCGCCTTCTGACCGTTTCGGCGTGCGCCTTGGCATCGCGCGAGCGAGCCGGCACGCGAGACGCTCAGGCCGAGCGCGCACGCGGGAGCTTACTTCTTCCCCTCCTTCGGCTCGACGTAGCTCCGCCGGTACTGAACCTCCAGGCGATCGTTATCGGGCTTACCATCTCCATCCACATCCACGAGAACGCGAATCCGACGCCGCTTTCCCTCGCGACGCGGGTTCGTCGGCATGTAGCCCAGCGTGTATTGCGTGCGCAGCATCACCGAGATGGATTCGAGCACCGACGGCAGAGCGCCCTGAAATCGAACGCTGTAGAAGCGGCCGCCGGTCACCTCGGCGAAAGTCTTCAATGTATTCTGCGCTTGCAAGAATGTGAGCCGTGATTCCGGCGGCAGGCGATGCTCGAGGAGAAGATAGGCCAACTCACCAATGCCGATGGCGTAGATCGGAACGCCCGCGTTCTCCACGATCTTGCGCGCTTCGTCGTAAGTGATCTTGCTGAACGTATCAATCCCAATCGCCACGAGCAAAATGGCCGTGCGCCCCTCGATCTGCTGAAGCCCTGTGTACTCGGCGCCATCCAACTCGCCCCCCCGCAGGACGAAGTTCAGCGCATCGAAGAGATTGCTCTCGCTGAAGGCGGGATAGTTCCGAATGAGCATGTAGATGGCTTCGCGCAATCGCGCGGGGCTGTCGGTGAAATCCGTCAAGACGGCGGGGCGAATATCGAAAGCCACGATGGCGATGTAATCCCCCGGCTTCACGAACCGCGTCACAAAGATCCCGGCCGGATTGATCACCTCTTCGCGAAACCACTCGATCTGCCGGCTGTATTCCAGAAGCAACACGAGCGTGATCGGTGATTCCTCTCCGTTGAACGTGACGATCTCTTGCGGGATGTCGTCCTCGAGGATGGTGAAGTTCTGTTTTTTCAAGCCCGTGTACACGCGTCCCGTCTTCTTATCGAAGACGACGACCGGCACCGTGACCAGATCGGCTCTCAGACGGATCGGTTCGCCTCCCGCCTGACCTTCTTTTTCCCGCTGGCTCTTCGACTCTTGCTCGGGAGCGGATGTCGCGCCGGGGGGTTTCTGCCCCTCCGCCTCGGGCTTCCCTGACGGCTTCGTCTGCGGGGTCTCCACCGTGGGGTGCTCCTGCGGTCGCTCGCGCCGTGGGGGACGCCGGCCGGCTTGCTCCCTCCACGCCGCCCCTTCGCCGGAAGGATGAAACGGAACGCTGATCAGTCCCACCACAGCGATCACCACGAGAACGTGGGAGAACACCGTGCGTGATCGCCGGAGCGTGCGGGAGCGTGTGCTGATCTCGCCCTGTATGCTCGTCATGAGTTCCTCCTCTGCCCTAATCCTACCAGCTTGCCGGGAGTGCGACAAGCACAGGGAGCCCGCTTGACTTCTTCCGTCGGCTCATGCCACTATCGGGTGCTTCACATGAACGACGGGTGGCCTGAGCGGAGGCCGCAATGAAGGTTCTCGTCGTCGGCTCAGGAGGGCGCGAGCATGCGCTGGTGTGGGCGCTTGCGCGAAGCTCGGGCGTCCGCGAAGTGATCAGCGTGCCGGGCAACGGGGGCATTGCCGAACTGGCGCGCTGCGTACCTGCTGATCTCGGAGATCCGCACGAGCTCGCCCGTGTGGCGACGGCTGAGGGAGTTGACCTCACGTTCATCGGTCCGGAGCTCCCCTTGGTCAAAGGCGTCGCCGATGAATTCATGCGCCGCGGGCTCAGGATCGTCGGACCCGATGCGCGCGCGGCTCGACTGGAGGGGAGCAAGGCCTTCGCCAAGGCATTTATGGCACGGCATGGCATCCCGACGGCTCGCTTCGCCATCTGCGAGTCCGCTTCCGAAGCCCGGCGCGTCATCGCTTCCGGACGCTTCGGCTTTCCCCTCGTCATCAAGGCCGATGGGCTGGCTGCGGGAAAGGGCGTGAGCCTCGCGCACACACCGGAAGAAGCGGAGACGATCATCGAGCGGTTCATGATCGAGCGGGTGCTCGGCGCAGCGGGGGAGCGCGTCGTCCTGGAGGAATATCTGACCGGACGCGAATGCAGCTTCCTGCTCTTCACCGACGGGGATTCTGTCCTCCCCCTGCCGCCGGCGCAAGATTACAAGCGCGCGCACGAGGGCGACCGCGGACCGAACACGGGCGGCATGGGAGCGATCTCCGCTCCACATCTGCTCGATGAAGAGACGCGCGACCGCATCCTGGAGGAGATCGTTCGGCCCACTCTTCGCGCCGCGGCGCGTGAAGGGTTTCCGTATCGGGGCATCCTCTACGTGGGCCTCATGCTGACGCGAGAGGGACCGCGCGTGCTCGAATACAACGTGCGCTTGGGCGATCCCGAGGCGCAAGTGATCCTGCCCCGACTGGAGAGCGATCTGCTGGAGATCGGCGAAGCTCTGCTGGCCGGAACGCTCTCCCGCCTTCGTCCGCGGTGGAGCGCGGACGCGACGGTCTGCGTCGTGCTGGCCTCAGGGGGATATCCGGAAGCGTATCACACCGGGTATCCGATTCAAGGCCTCGAAGACGCGCACCGTCTGGAGGGAGTCGTGATCTTCCACGCGGGGACCAGACGCGCATCGGATGGATCGCTGCTCACCTCGGGAGGACGTGTTCTCAACGTCGTGGCGCGAGGGCGCACACTGGCGGAAGCCCGCGAGCGCGCATATAGGGCCGCCTCCCGCATCGCCTTTGAGCGCATGCACTATCGGCGCGATATCGGCGCGGAATGGTGCGCGTGATCTCCCCCGTATGCGTCGCTCTGCGACTCCGTTCCGAAACGCTCCCGCGCACCCCGCCTTCTGAGACGCGGCACTTCCCTGTAGTCCCCACCCCCACCTTGTGCTAAACTATCGTGCGGTATCCGTCGTAGGAAAAGCGTGGCCGAGGGACGTGCCGACACAGGAGGTCTCTCGGAAATCCGCACGGGCACCCCACGTGGGGCCCCCGAAAGGAGGCACATGAGACGATGTGGCAACGACTCAAGCGGCTCTTACGCGCTATCTTTGGGGGACTCATCGAGCGCGCGGAGGACCCGGAGCTGATCCTGCAACAGGTCATCCGCGACATGCGGGACAAGCTCCCCCAGATGAACGAGAACGTCGCTCAGGTTATGGCCACGCAAAAGCTCCTGGAGAAAGAGGTCGCGACTCTGGAGCGAGAGATCACCGAATTCGACGCCAAGATTCGTGCGGCTCTCAAGCAAGGACGGGACGATATCGCGACGGCCTTCATCAGCGCCTTACAGGAGAAACAGGTCGCCCTGGAGCGATCCCGCCAGCAATTGGAAGCCGCCCGCCGCGCCTCGGAACAGGCCATTCGCTTCCGCGATAACTACATCCTGCAATTGAAGAAGCGGCAGCAGGAGGCTATGCAACTCATCGCTGAACACCGTCGGGCTCGCATTCAAGAACAGTTGGCGCAAACGATGGCGAGCTTCCAGCTCGGTGACGACGCCGGGACGTTCGAGGAGATGCGGGAGAAAGTCGCGCGACGCGTCGCCGCGGCCGAGGCGAAGATGGAGCTGGCGTCCACGGGCGTCGAGAGCCAGATCATCGAGATCGAGAAAGAAGCCCTCTCGATGCAGGTTCAGGATATGCTGCTCGCCTACAAGCGCCAGATGGGACTGTTGCCGGAGACGCCTGCGGCGACGCTGCCGGCGGGGGAGACCGGTGTGCTTCCGGAGAAGACGCTCGGACCGGCGGAAGAAGAAGCGACGCGGCCTGAACCGACGAAAACGAGCGAGGGATGACTGGGAGTGAGGTGCTGTCATGTCGGAGCGATGGGCATATGTGTGGGAAGCGCTGAAAGAACCGGTGAACCTGTGGGCCCTCGTCGGCCTGCTCGCCACGGCCATCTATGTGGATCCTCCGCTCACTCAGGTTATCCTGCTCGGAGGCGCGGCAGCCGAGGCCCTCTATCTGATGACGGTGCCGGCGACAGCGGCGTACCGGCGCCTGGTCGAACGCCGCCGACGACACCGCGCGGCCTTGGAACGACAACGGGCGCGCGAGGAGGTGATCAAGTCCTTCGATCCGCGCGAGCGCGAGGCCGTCGAATACCTGCGCTGGTTGAAGAAGCAGATCTACACGAACTACATGCGCTTCACGCGCTCCAAGGACGTGCCCGCCGACATTCGCACCCTCGACGCCATGTGGGAACGATTCGTGGATTTCCTCGACCTCTATCGTCGGTGCAAGACGCACCTGCGGGCATTCAACCGTCAAGCCATCTTGAACCAGATCGCGCAGGCGGAGCGCGCTCTTCAATCGGCCGATGAGAAGACCCGTAAGGTGATCGAAAACAATCTCGCTATCCTCCGAGGACGGCTGGCCGAATATGAGAGCATCGAGCGCGCCGTGAAGCTGCTGGAAGCGCAGCTTCAGACGATCGAGAACTTCTTCGGGCTCGTCAACGACAAGGTCATGACGATGTCCTCGGTCGAGAGCATTGCGGCGCTCGATTTCGAATCGGTCCTCTCGAGCATCGAGATGACGCGCTCGGTCCTGGAGGAGACGGCGCCTCTGATGAGCGCCTTGGAGGCTCTGGAGCGCGAGCCGCCGCTGCGTTCGCCGCTCACGCCCGAACGGCACTAGACCGATGGCGCGCCCGAAGCCTTTTCTCTCGCTGGACGAAATCACGCGCCTTCCGCGCTGGGCGGGGGAACTGGTGCGAAAGTACTACGCGGGCGAGGCGAGCCACTTCCTCCTCCACCACAACATCCACGATCTCATCCCGGCGAACGGGCAGTACGTGGGACTCCTCACCTTTCTGCAACGGAAGCTGCTCGGGAACAAGAACGTCGTCGTCTACAATCGGAGTGAGGGAATCACCTTCGGCTCTCCGGAGGTGGAGCGTCAGTTTCTCGCGCACGCGCGCATCGCCGATCCCCTCCTCAGCCGCGAGGCCCTGCGGGCGCTGCCGCGAGAGCCCAACCGCGCCCTTCCGCTCCTTGAGCGCTACCTCTTCCACGGGGACCAGGTCGCCCTCATCCTCAATTTCCTGGAGACGCTCGTGCCCGCCGGAGAGATCGGGCATCTGAGCGGAGAGGATCGGAACACTCTGGTCACGCTCCAACGCTGGATCACCAGCTCGCGCCTGCTCCATTCGGATAACATCGTCCTCCTCATCGCCGAGAGTCTGGCGGACGTCAACGTGCGCCTTCGGCAGAACTCGCGCCTGGTGACCATCGAGATCCCCTATCCGGACGAAGCGGAGCGGCTGGCGTTCATCCGCCACTTCCGCGCGCTCAACCCCGGCGTGAAACTGGAGATGGACGAACACCAATTGGCCCACCTCACCTCGGGATTGAATTGCGTCCACTTGAATGCCCTCTTGCGGAGCGCGCATCTGGACCCACGCGGACTCACCTTCGAAGCCGTCCGGCTGAAGAAGAAGGAGATCATCGAGAGCGAATGCTTCGGACTCATCGAATTCGTGACTCCGGAGCATGGGCTGGAGAGCGTCGGCGGCCTGACAAGCGCCAAGGCGTTCCTTCGGAGCATCGCCGAGACCATCCGCCAAGGGCGATGGGAGGAAGCGCCCATGGGCATCCTCATCTCCGGGCCCGTGGGCACGGGGAAGACGTTCCTGGCCGAATGCTTCGCGAAGGACTGCGGCTTGAACGTTATCGAGTTCAAGAACTTTCGCGAGAAGTGGGTGGGCTCGACCGAAGCCAATTTGGAGAAGATCCTCAACCTGCTGCAGACGCTGGCGCCCATTGTCGTCCTCATTGACGAAGCGGATGCCGCGCTGGGGACGCGCCGCACCGAGGGCGATAGCGGCGTGAGCGCGCGCATCTTCTCTCGAATCGCGAGCGCGATGGGGGATACGCGGAATCGCGGGCGCATCTTGTGGATTCTGATGACGTGTCGCCCGGATCTCCTCCCTCTCGATCTCAAGCGGCAGGGCCGATGCGAGGAGCATATCTCGCTCTTCTATCCGCAGAGCGAAGAGGAGCGCCTGGAGATCATCCAGGCCATGCTGCGGAAGAACAAGATCCGGCATTCCATTGAGGATTGGTCGCCCATCACCCGACATCCGCAGGAGCTCTCCGGCGCCGACATCGAATCCATGCTCATTCGCGCGCGCCGTCTCGCCCGACAGGCGCATCGGGATGTTGTGCTGCCGGAGGACCTCGATCGCGTCGCCCAAGAATTCATCCCGGCGCGCGACGAGCTGGCCCTGGAATACCAAACGCTCGTGGCCATTCGGGAAGCGACATCGCGCGAGATGATTCCCCCGAAATACCGGCACCTCTCCCCCGCCGAGATCAGCCGCCGCGTGGAGGAGCTCAAAGTCCTCCTCGGTGAGTGATCCGGATCCCCGCGGCCTTCGCATTGCGCCCTTGCCTCCCCCAGCGTAAAATCCTCGGCGACGAGGGGAGGGAACAGCCGATGAGAACGACGATGACGATCAGCGCGCTCTCGCTCGGTATTTTTCTCGTGACGCCGGCCTTCACGCTCATGAGGACGAGGCCCGGCACGATGGCTCAAGACCGATGGCAGGCGCGCTCGATGGTGATCTCCCGCCATGGCATCGTTGCGAGCGAACACCCGCTCGCTTCGCAAGTGGGCGCGTGGATCCTGGCGCGCGGCGGACACGCTGTAGATGCCGCCATCGCGGTCAACGCCCTCATGGGCGTGGTCGCACCCATGAGCAACGGGATCGGCGGCGATTTGTTCGCGCTCGTTTATGAGGCCTCCACAGGCCAGCTCCACGGACTGAACGCCAGCGGATGGGCCCCCTCGGGACTGAGTATCGAATTCCTGAAACGTCAGGGGCAGAGGACGATGCCCGAGCGCGGCGTTCACACCGTGACTGTCCCAGGAACCGTCGAAGGATGGGCGAAACTGCACGCGCGCTTCGGGCGCATGAAATGGGCCGATCTCTTTGCGGCGGCCATTCGATATGCTGAAGAGGGTGTCCCGATCACGGAGCTCGTCGCCGATTTGTGGGCGGCCAATGAGCGCCTGCTGCGTCAGAACGAACAGGCGGCACGGACGTTTCTGCCCGGGGGCCGCGCGCCACGGGTCGGCGAGGTCTTTCGCAATCCCGATCTCGCGTGGAGCTACCGGCAGATCGCGATGCAGGGCCCCGAGGCATTCTACAAAGGCGAGATCGCTCGACGCCTCCTGAACACGCTCCGACAGCATGGAGGAACGATGACGGCCGCTGATCTGGCCGAGTTCTCCAGCGAATGGGTGATGCCGATCTCGACAACATATCGCGGCTGGACCATCTATGAGCTCCCGCCGAACGGACAGGGAATCGCGGCCCTGATGATGCTGAACATCATGGAGCAGTTCCCTCTGGCCGAGTTCGGACACAATTCCGCGCGCGCTCTTCATGTCATGATCGAAGCGAAGAAGCTCGCTTATGCGGACCTGATCCGCTATGTCGCCGATCCGCGCTTTGCGCGCGTTCCGGTATCCGGTCTTCTCTCCAAGGCGTACGCCCGCGAGCGAGCGCGTCGCATTGACCTCACAAAAGCTCAGTGCGAGGTCGAGCCGGGCACACCCCCGGATGTCGGGGATGAGACCGTGTATATGAGCGTCGTGGATCGCGAAGGAAACATGGTATCGCTCATTCAAAGCAACTACGAGAGCTTCGGCTCGGGAATCGTCGCCGAAGGGACGGGCTTTGTCCTCCAGAACCGCGGCGCCCTTTTCCGCCTCGATCCGACGCACCCCAACGCCCTGGAGCCGCGCAAGCGCCCGCTGCATACGATCATCCCCGCCTTCATGGAACGCGGGCCCGTGCGCATCGCCTTCGGCATCATGGGCGGATGGAATCAAGCGCAAGCGCACGCGCAATTCGTCTCCAACATCGTGGACCACGGGATGAATATCCAAGCGGCGCTTGAGGCCGCCCGTTTCACCAAGCGGACCTTCGGCGGATGCGACGTGCAGATCGAAGCGCGCATCCCCGAACACGTGCGGGCGGAGTTGCACGCGCTGGGCCATGAGCTTCACGTGCGCGGTGCGTATTCCTCGCAGATGGGAGGGGGGCAAGCCGTTGCCCGCGATTTCGCAACGGGGGTGAACTTCGGCGCCTCCGATCCCCGCAAAGATGGAGCCGCCATACCGGAGCCTCTTCTGTAACGGCGTATTCTCCCTGCCCTCGTCACATGCAGCGGTGAGAGCTTCGCGCCTTCCGATCCGGACGATCCCCTCTCACGACGGCGCGCGTCGCTCAGTCGTCACAGCGGAGGGAAGGGCTTCGGGAACATCCCCCCTTTCTTCCGCCGTGGACGATCCCGTCCACCGACGATACTGCAGGCGATAGAGCCGAGCATAGAGGCCATCTCGCTCGAGCAGCTCCGCATGCGTGCCGATCTCCCGAACGCGCCCCTTATGCAGGACGATAATCCGATCGGCCCGCTGAACCGTCGAGAGCCGGTGGGCGATGATCACGCTCGTGCGCCCGGCCAGGAGTGTCTCCAGCGCCTCGCGAATGAGCCCCTCCGTCTGCGGATCAATATGGGCTGTCGCCTCATCCAAGATGAGAATCGGAGGATCGAAACACAGAGCTCGCGCGAAAGCGATCAACTGCTTCTCCCCGGCGGAGAGGAGCGCGCCGCGCTCGCCGACCTCCGTCTGATACCCGTGCGGCAGACGCTCAATGACCGCATGGGCGTGCACGCGCCGAGCGGCCTCCCGCACGCGCTCTTCCGAAAAGTCGCGCTCGCCCAACCGGATGTTTGTCATCACGTCCCCAGAGAAGAGAAAGACATCCTGCGGGACCAATGCGAATGCGCGGCGCAGCGCCGAGAGATCCCACTGACGAACATCCACCCCGTCCACAAGAACTTCCCCGCGGTGCACATCGTAGAACCGCAGGAGCAAATGCGCGATGGTCGTCTTGCCCGCTCCCGTCGGGCCGACGAGGGCGACCGTCTCACCAGGATGCACTTCGAACGAAACATCGCGCAGGACCCAGTCTTCCCCCTCATAGGCGAACCAGACATGGCGGAACTCAATATGTCCCCGCACGCGCTCGGGCCGATACCCCTCTCGCCGGACAATGGCGATGGGCGTATCCAGAAGAGCAAAGATGCGCTCGGAAGCCGCCATCGCCGACTGCAGGATGTTGTATTTCTCGCTCAGGTCGGAGATCGGCTGAAAGAATCGCTGCGAAAGCTGTACGAATCCGATCAACGCTCCGAGCGTGACCTCTCCCGCCAGGACCTGACCCCCTCCGTACCAGATGAGAAGCGCGATCCCGAGGGCGCTCACCAGCTCGACAGCGGGGAAGAAGACGGCGTAGTAAAAGATCGCCTCCAGATTGGCCTGCCGATGCTTGGCATTGAGACGATCGAACCGCTCGAAGCTGCGCGATTCCTCGGTGAAGAGCTGGACGGTCGCCATGCCCGTAATGTGCTCCTGCAAGAACGCATTAATGCGGGCAATGCGCGTACGCACCTCGCGATACACCCGACGCGCATTCGTCTTGAACCACACGGTCACGACAAGCAGCAGCGGCAGAACCAGGAAGGCGACGAGCGCCAACCGCCAGTTCAAATAGACCATGAGGCCCACGATCCCGAGCAGCAGGAAGACATCTTGGACGAGAGCGACGACGCCTGCCGTGAAGAGCTCGTTCAGCGCATCCACGTCCGTCGTCAGGCGCGTCATCAGTCGGCCGACCGGATGACGATCGTAGAATCGCACATCCACGCGCTGCAGGTGGGCGAAGATCTGCTCGCGCAGATCGAACATGAGGCGCTGTCCCAGTGAGTGCACGAGCACCGTCTGCCCATACGTGCACGCGAAATGAAGAAGCAGCGAGACAAGGAATACCCCCCCCACCAGATGAAGCCCCTCGCGAGGCGAGAGCGACCATCCGAGGGCATGGAGCGTGCGCTCGGCCAGAACAGCGATGGGGCTCGCTGTCGCACGCGGATAGATGAACAGGTCCACCGCGATGACTGTCAGCGCCGGTCCGACCAACTGCAGGAGCGACGCCACGACCACGAGAACGACAGCCCCCACAAGCGCTCGCCAATACGGTCGGAGATAGCCCAGGAGCCGCCGCATCAACCGCGCATCATACGCTCGGCCAAGAACCTCCTCCTCGTGAACGATCTCCATACGCGCTCGAAACGATGAAAGTACCAATGAGGCGGAGAGAGCGTCAAGCACGGCCCATGCCCGCGCGGGCTGCTCGCCACCGCATAACGGCAGAAAAGAGGATGAGGCTCGGGATCTCAACCATCGGCTCGATCACTTGACTGAGCGCGATGATCGGGTGCCCCGGAAAGAGAACGATGGCCAACGGCAGCATAAGGGGTGAATTCCGCGCCATCGTTGTACAGGCGAGGGCGAGAAAGCGTTCCCGCGGGAAGCGAAGAAGGCGCGCCACCCCCCAGGAGAGAGCGAGCGCCACAGCATAGAACACCAGCAGGGGGAGCGCCAGACGCAGAAAGAGCAGCGGATGCTCACGGACAAGGTATCCATGGCTGGCGAACATGGCGACGACGACCAGTCCCAACGCCGCCAGCCCAAGGCGATCCCAGGCCACTCGCTCTCCCCAACGCCTTCGGACAACCTGCGCAGCGATTCCCGGAAGGCCCACAAAAAGGAGCACCGACCGCCCAATCTCCCCCATATCCACCGACAGCCACGCCGACGTGAAGAGCCAGAGGTAGACGGGCAAGAGCACGACCTGCAGAATCGCATTCCACGGGAGCACGGCGAGATTGCGCGCTACATCCCCGCGGACCAGATGTGTGAAGATCACATACCAATCCGTGCACGGTGTCAGCACCGCCAGAAACAGACCGACGCGCAACTCCGGCACATCGGACAAGAAGATGCCGCCGAGCACAGAGGCGAGCACGGGAGTGCTGCCGAAATTCAAGGCCAGGACGGCCAGAACATAGCTCCAATCGCGCATCGCTTCGCGCAGTCGCCCAAACGGGATACGGATAAAGAGGGTGAACAGCACAACGACCAGAAGCGGCACGATCGCCCGCTCGGCAAAGGGAGCTGCTTCGGACCATCGAACAGAGAGGAACGTCCCCACCACCGCTGCGCCCAGCAAAATCGCGGGTTCCCTCACCTCCGCCCAGAACGAGGATCGTTCCATCGGCCGCCCGCCTCAATATGCCCCCGATTTTAGGAGGAGCGCGTACAAGGAGTCAAACGACGGGTCTCGCGCCGAACGCCATCTCGGGCGAGCGCACGCGCACTCTCCGGAGCGTGAAGCCCGCGGGAGCAGGAGACCGAAGATTCATCCAGGTGAGCATGAGCGAATTCTCAGACGTTAAGATCCCCCTCGACCACATTCGAACCTGCGAAGCAGGCGACCGAAATGAGCTCCGGGCGAGCGTGAGCGCCCCCCCGCACAGGAGCAAGCCACAAAAATCCACGCGAGCGCAGCCCTGCCGGTCGAGAGACGCTCGATGCGCACACACAAAGGCCCCCGAGGGGCGCCCGTCTCGCGGTGTCCGAGCATGCGGGCGTCGTCCGACGCCATCGCATGCAGAAAGTGGCGAGATAAGAGCACGCCCGCTTCAACGGCGTCACTCCTAGCGAGTATAATCCTCTCCCAACGTGATCGGGCGAACACGGAGGTGAACGATGAACAGACAACCGGCCGAACGCTGCGCGCAGATCGGGTTCTCCGAGATCGCCGGAATTCGGAATCGGATCCTGGAGCTTGGGCCTGAAGCGCGCCTCCATGCTTTGCACGGCGGCGAGCCACTCTTTGAGACGCCGGACTTCATCACCGAAGCCGCCATTCGCGCTTTGCGGGAGAATCGCACTCGTTATGCTCCCTCAAGCGGCATCCCAGAACTTCGCGCGGCGATCGTGGAGAAGGTGCGTCGGAAGAATCGGATTCCCGCTGAAGCGGATCACGTTGTTGTCACCACCGGGGGACTTCACGGCCTGCTTGTCGCACTGCTGGCCACGGTGAATCCGGATGACGACATCCTCATCTTCTCCCCGTACTGGACGCCTATGAAAGACGTGGCCGCACTAGCGGGCGGCCGCCTCCGGCTCATTCCGTGGGTGGACGCTCGGCGCGAAGGATTCCGCTCGACACTCGAACGCTACGCGACGCCACACAGCCGCACCCTCCTGGTGAATACGCCAGCGAACCCCACGGGCATGGTCCTCACCGCCGAGGAGCTTGCCGAGATCGCCGAATTCGCCCGCGAACGCGATCTCGTGGTGATCTCCGATGAGGCCTACGAGGATGTGACTTTCGAAACTCCGCACGTCTCGATCGCAGCGCTCCCCGGGATGTTCGAACGAACGGTGAGCGTCTTCACACTCTCCAAATCCTATGCCATGACGGGATGGCGCGTCGGATACGTCGTCGCCCCGGAGCCGTGGATGAGCGCGATTCGAAAACTCGTCCTCAATACGATCAACGTCGTGAGCACGCCTATGCAGTGGGCAGCCGTCGCTGCTCTCACCGAAGGCGAGGCCTTTATCGAACGGGCGCGCGCGGCCTATCGCGAACGGCGCGATCGGCTCGTGGCGGGGCTTCGCACGCTCGGCTTCGCGTGCGAGCCGCCACAGGGGACGTTCTATGCCTTTCCCAACGTGGAGCACGCCCTGGGACCGAAAAGTTGGGAGGCCTTCGATCGCCTGTTGAAGCGTGCAGGTGTCTCGACGGTCCCCGGCGTCGTCTTCGGTCCACATGGGGAGGGCCATCTGCGCTTCACGTTCTCCGTCCCCCTGGAAACGATTGACGCTGCTCTGGAGGCGATCAAGACCGCTCTCTGAAACTCCCGCTCACTCCGGGGGCCATGCGGTGAGGACCTCGGCGATCTGGTCCAGCGCCCATTCCGCCTCCGACTCCGAGATGACGTAGGGCGGCATGAAGTAGAGCACGTTCCCCAGCGGGCGCAGCAAGAGTCCTCGGCGGAGGAATTCGGCCGCCAGCCTCGGCCCCATGGAATCCAAATATCCGCCGGCTGACTTCGTGCGCTTGTCGTGCACCAACTCGACGACCCCCACACCCCCGATGACCCGCACATCGCCCACGTGGGGGAGCGCCCGGAGCGGTTCCAGGCGGGAGCGCATCTGCCGCTCCAAGGCGGCCACGCGCGAGAGCGTCCCCTCCGTCCGGAAGACTTCCAGGCTGGCCACGGCGACGGCGCATGCTAGGGGATTAGCCGTATAGGAATGGCCGTGAAAGAAGGTCCGGCGCCGGTCCTCGCTGAGGAAGGCCTCGTAAATCGCCTCGGTCGTGGCGGTCACGCCGAGGGGAAGATAGCCTCCGGTGATGGCTTTGGACAGGCACAGGATGTCCGGTCGCACGCCCGCATGCTCGCAGGCGAACATGCGACCCGTCCGCCCGAATCCGGTCAAGACTTCATCGGCGATCAGCAGCGTCCCAAAGCGGTCGCAGAGCCGACGCACACCGGCCAGGAACTCCACGGGCCAGACGATCATCCCGCCCGCACCCTGGAGCATCGGTTCCACGATCACGGCGGCGACGCGCCCCTCCTCTTCGCGGAGCACGCGTTCGAGGTCGCTCAAGCAGGCGATCTGACAGTCCGGGTAGGTCCGCCCCAAGGGACACCGGTAGCAGTAAGGGGCATGGGCGCGCCGCACGGGGAGGAGCAGGGGCGCAAAGGGTTCGGTGAAGACCGAGGCCTCACTCACGGACATGGCGCCCAGGGTATCCCCGTGGTAGGCGTAGTGGAGGGCGACGAACAGGCGCCGCTCGGTATCGCCGCGATTCTGCCAGTACTGGTAGGCCATCTTGAGCGCCACCTCGACGGCCGTCGAGCCGTCGTCGGAGTAGAAGATGCGCGTGAGGCCTTGGGGCAGAATCGCCACCAGCCGCTCGGCCAGCTCGACGGCCGGACGATGCGTGCATCCGGCGAAGACGACGTGCTCCAGCTCCCGCGCCTGGCGGATGAGGGCCTCCGTGAGCTTGGGATGGTTGTGCCCATGGATGTTCACCCACCACGAGGAGATGCCGTCGAGGATGCGCCGTCCGTCCTCCGTGTAGAGCCACACCCCCTCGCCCCGCACGACCGGCACCGGCGGCGGTGCCGTCCGCATCTGGGTATAGGGGTGCCACACGTATCGGCGGTCGCGGGCCACCAGATCGCTCATGCCCATCCCTCCCGAAGCCGTCCGTCGGGGTCCAATCCGGCCTGGGCCCACGTGCGGAGCCCTTCCGGCGTGAGGGGTTCGAACCACGGCATCTCGCCGAGCACGGGGACGCCTCCATACTCTTCGATGGCCCGACGATTCTCCGGATTCGGCGGCCCGACCATCACGACCCCGGCTATGGGGATGGCGCGATACCGCAGCGCCTCCACCGTGAGCAGGGTGTGATTGATCGTCCCCAGGGTCGAGCGGGCGACGATGAGGGCCGGCAGATGAAGGGCACGCATGAGATCCACCATCAGCTCCCCCTCGTTGAGAGGGACGAGGACGCCCCCAGCGCCTTCGACGATCCATCGGACGGAGACGGGTGCGCTCTCCCATAGGGCGAGAAGGGCAGCCACCGTGATCCGCCTTCCCGCCCATCGGGCCGCCAGGTGGGGGGAGACCGGACGCGGCAACCGCACGCCCTGATCGAAGATTTCCCCGTCGGCACATTCGCCCAGGGCCCGTACCGTCGCCGTATCATCGTCCTGCTCGATCCCCGTTTGCACGGGCTTCCAGTAACAGAGCGAGACCTCGGGCCGATAGCGGTGAAAGAGGGCGGCCGAGACTACCGTCTTTCCCACATTCGTGTCTGTCCCCGTGACAAAGAGACCGCGTCGCATCCCAACGACCTCAAGATTCGCGCCAGCGCCGTAGCGAATCGCTCGGCGATGGCTTCATCCACATGCACGTTGACCGAAAGGCGCAACCGCGCCGTCCCGGCCGGAACCGTCGGCGGACGAATCGCCCGAACGTCGAAGCCCTCTTGCTGGAGGGCCGCGGCGACGGCCATGGCGCGCGAGCTCTCGCCGAGGATCACCGGCACGATCTGCGTCTCCCCAGCGGGAACCGCGATGCCCGCATCGGCCAGACGCTCCCGAAATCGGCGCGCGTTCTCCCGCACCCGTGCGCGCCGTTCCGGCTCCTCGGCCAGGATCGTCAGGGCCTCGTCCAGGGCCGCAGCAAGGGCGGGCGGCGGCGCCGTCGAGAAGATGAGCGTACGAGCCCGCTGAATCAGATATTCGATGGCCCAGGTGGGTCCGGCGACGAACGCCCCACAGACGCCCAGCGCCTTCCCCGCCGTGTTGATCGACAGGAACACCCCATCGGCGACACCCATTTCCTCGATGAGGCCGCTGCCGCGCTCACCGTAGATCCCCACCGCATGGGCTTCGTCCACGATCAAGGCCGTGTTCGTCTCCCGGCAGAGAGCCGCATACTCCCGCAGGGGGGCCCGGTCTCCGTCCATGCTGAAGAGCGATTCGGTGACCAGGAAGCGCTGCGAAGCCCCTGGCTCCTGCCGGATCATCCGGGCCAGCGCCTCCACATCGCAGTGGGGGAAGATGATGCGGCGCGCCCGCGTCAGCCGGATCCCGTCGATCAAGCTCGCATGATTCCGCTCATCGGAGAAGACGACGTCGTCCGGCTCTACAAAGGTCGTAAGGACACCGAGATTCGCCGCATATCCGCTCCCGAAATAGAGGGCCGCTTCCGTCCCCTTCAAGGCCGCAAAGCGCCGTTCGACCTGGGTGAAGATGTCGCGATGCCCGCGCAACAGGCGGGAGGCCGTCGCGCCACAGCCGTATACGCCCACCGCCTCCGCCAATCGCCGCACCAGACGGGGATGCGTCGCCAACCCCAAGTAATCGTTGGAGGAGAGATCAATCCCGGAAGGGGGACGAAGCGAGCGGGTGAGGCCGGCCGCTTCCCACTCGACCAGCCGCTGGAGCACGCGACGGCGCAAGGCTTCAAGATGCTCCATGGAGCCGCATCCCCAAGCGCTCCAGGAGGGCCCGATCCCGCTCCGGCGAGGGATTCGGTGTCGTCAGGAGTCGCCCTCCCAGGAAGATGGAGTTCGCCCCGGCCAGCAGACAGAGCGCCTGCGCCTCATCCGACAGCGACAGCCGCCCCGCACTCAGGCGTACCCGGGAGGCCGGCATGAGGATGCGCGCCGTGGCGATCATCCGCACGAGTTCGAACACATCCAGCGGGGGCGCATCGGCCAGGGGCGTCCCCGCCACCCGCACCAGCAGATTGATGGGGACACTCTCCGGATGCGGACGCTGGGTGGCCAACTGCTGGAGGAGGCGATACCGATCCCACCGGCTCTCCCCCATGCCGATGATCCCCCCACAGCAAACCCAAATGCCGGCGCGTCGCACGCGCTCGAGCGTCCTCAGCCGGTCCTCGTATGTGCGCGTCGTGATGATCCGCCCGTAATACTCGGGGGACGTATCGAGATTGTGGTTGTAAGCCGTCAGTCCAGCGGCCGCCAAGGCGTACGCCTGCTCCTGGGTGAGCATCCCCAGGGAGCCGCACACTTCCAGGCCCAGGGCTCGCACGCGCCGCACCATCTCCAGCAGGCGTTCGAAAGCGGGCCCCGAAGGAACTTCTCGCCAGGCCGCGCCCATGCAGAAGCGCGTCGCTCCCAGGGTCCGCGCCGCTTCGGCCGCCGCCACGACCTCTTCCACCGACATCAGCTCCGTACGCTGGACACCCGTCCGGTAATGCGCCGACTGCGGACAATAGGCACAATCCTCCGGACAGCCCCCGGTCTTAATGCTCAGCAACGCGCATCCCTGCACTTCATCCGGGGGATGAAAAGCCCGATGGACCTGCTGAGCGTGGAAGACCAGCTCGGGAAGCGGTAGCGTGTAGATCGCCTCGATCTCCGCCAGCGTCCAATCGTAGCGAATCACCGCCTCTTCCCTCATGCTCGCCTCCTCCATGGAGTTTGCTTTAACAGCTCCCTCCAGAGCAGGACAGACATCGCTCTTCAGCAGAAAGGAGAAATCGCAGGGGGTCCCGCATCTGTACCGGCACGATCATTCATGACGATCTGCTTCGCGCGATCGTCCGAGCAGCACGCGCCGTCCTTCGATGCGATAGTTCCCGCTGAGGACGAGGGCGACGGCTCGAACATACAACCGATGCTCTTCAGCCAGAATGCGCGCCGAGAGCGTTTCTACCGTATCGTCGTCGTAGACAGGGACGACCGCCTGCGCAATGATCGGCCCATGATCCATCTGCTCATCCACGAAGTGGACGGTGCAGCCGGAGAATTTGACGCCGTATTCGAGAGCCTGGCGCTGCGCCTCTAGCCCCGGGAAAGCCGGTAGCAGCGAGGGGTGAATGTTCAGGACGCGTCCGGGGAATTCGCTGAGGAAATAAGGACTCAACAACCGCATGTAGCCGGCCAGACAAACCAGCTCGACACCGCGCCGCTTGAGTTCCGCCACGAGGCGTCGCTCGTGCTCCTCTCGGCTCAGCCCCACATGGCTGATGACGAGCGTCTCCACGCCATGCTCTCGCGCCTTCTGCACGCCCGGCGCACCTTCGACATTGCTGATGACGACGGCAACCTCCGCCTCCAACTCCCCACGCTCGGTCGCCTCGATGAGAGCGAGCATGTTCGATCCGCGACCGGAGATCAAAATGCCGATCTTCTTCTTCTCCCCCATCGGCTCCTCACCGTTCAGGACGAACGAATGATGACCTCTCGCGCGCCCACGATGACGCGTCCGATCTCGTACCCCGGCTCCCCCAGCCGCTGAAGATGCTCGCGCACTGTGGAGACATCCGACGCGGCGACGATCACCATCATCCCGATCCCCATGTTGAACGTCCGATACATCTCGCGCGGCTCGATCTCTCCCATGCGCTGCAACAAGCGAAAGACGGGCGGAACCGGCCAGCTCCCCTCCACGATCTCCACGGCGCATCCTTCAGGGAGAATGCGCGGGATATTTTCGAGAAAGCCCCCTCCGGTGATGTGCACCAGCCCTTTCACACGACCGCTTTCCAACAGCCCCGCCAGCAGCGGCAGATAATTTCGATGCGGCTTGAGCAGCTCCTCACCGACGGTACTTCCCAATTCTGCCACCGGCGTCTGGAGCGTCCATCCGGCGACCTCGAAGAACAGCTTCCGGGCCAGACTGTAGCCGTTCGTATGCAGGCCCGTCGAGGTCAGACCGAGCACCACATCGCCGGGCTCAATGCGCCGACCATCGAGCACACGCTCGCGCTCGACCACACCGACGATGAACCCCACCAGGTCATATTCGCCGGGAGCGTACACGCCGGGCATCTCCGCCGTCTCCCCTCCGACGAGCGCGCAGCCCGACTCGCAACAGCCGCGCACAAGCCCCTCCACGATCTGCGTGACGACCTCCGGCACAAGCTTCCCCATGGCGATATAGTCGAGGAAGAACAGCGGTCGCGCTCCATGAACCAGAATGTCGTTCACGCAATGAGCGACCACATCGTAGCCGACCGTCCGATGCTGCCCCGCCCAGGCGGCGATCTTCAACTTCGTCCCCACGCCGTCGACGCTGGAGACGAGGACCGGATCGCGATACGCCGAAAAATCGGCGCGAAAGAGCGCGCCGAATCCCCCGATGTCCATCAGGACGTTCTCCGTAAATGTTGTCCGCACGAGCCGCGCCAGAGCCGCTTTGGCCGCGCGCGCTGCCTCTAGGTCCACGCCTGCCTCGCGATAAGTCATGCGCCGCATAGGCCGCAACCTTAACACATCCGCTCCCCGCCCGCCAAGGAGCGCTCTTCGGCTTCCCCGCAATTGCGCATCCTCGGGTGAGGATGCTATACTCTCGCCCGGTCATAACCGTTGCGGGTTCTGAGTGGCGAAGGCACGGCTCATAACCCTCGACGGGTTATGAGCCGATTTTTCTGTGACGCTTCGAGGGCGTCGAGAGCAAAGGAGAGTTAAAGAATGAGTCAACGAGCCGAAAAGGGAAGCATCGTTCGCGTCCACTACACGGGACGTTTGCGCGACGGGTTCGTCTTCGATTCCTCGGAGGGGGGCGAGCCCCTGGAATTCGTCATTGGCGCGGGCATGGTGATCCCGGGCTTCGAACGAGCCGTCATCGGCATGCAGGTCGGAGAGCGGAAGACCGTCGAAATCCCCCCCGAGGAAGCCTACGGCGCCTACATCGAGGAGTTCGTCAAAGAGGTCCCGCGCTCGGAACTGCATGTTGACTTCGAGCTGGTGGAAGGCATGACGCTGGAACTGCACACGGAGTCCGGGAGAGTGATTCCCATCACAGTAGCGAAGCTCACCGAGGATACGGTGACGCTCGATGCCAATCATCCCCTCGCCGGACAAACGCTCATCTTCGATATCGAGCTGGTTTCGATCGCCTGAATCGTTGTTGGAACCAAGGCTCGCTTCAAAAAAGAGGATGGCGACAGCGCCTCCGGGGATCCTGTCCGACGCAGCCGGGAGGATGTGTCTTCACGGAGTCCGTGTTCGCGCGCGGAAGTGATCGAATCCTCGCGGCGGGAGCAGCTCCCACCGTCCGGCGCGCTCGAGATATATCCGACCCGCCTCTTCAAGAGTGCGCCCGATACATGTGAGCGGGAGATCGGGGAATTGTGCGCGCATCTCTTCCACACGGGAAGCGTGCTCCTCCTTCACCGTGAAGAGCAGTTCATAATCCTCTCCGCCATGCAAGGCTATCACCAGCGGATCAACACCAAACTCGCGCGCTTCCACAACGAGCGGGAGCGCCTCGGCATGCACCACGGCTCCGACATGACTCTCCCGGCAGAGATGGAAGAGGTCCTGCGCGAGTCCATCGCTCACGTCAATCATGGCGCGGGCCAATCTCTCCCGGGCCACGTATTGGCCGATCGCCAGCCGGGGCTCCGGCACAAGGTGTGCGTGGATCGGACGGCGCACTCGCTCCGGCAGCGCCGCATCCCACCGATATCCGTCCTCGAGGAGCTTCAAGCCGAGAGCCGAGAGACCCAGCCACCCTGTGACGTAGATCAGCTCCCCGGGCTGTGCCCCATCGCGGCGCACGGCTTGATGCGCCGGGCAGTCGCCGAGCACAGTCACCGTCGCGCTGAAACCGGCAGGTGATGCCGCGAGATTTCCTCCGATGAGTACGGTCGCATAGCGATCCGCAGCCGCGAGGATCCCTTCCACGAACTCCTCCAGGTATTCCTCCGGCAGATCCGCGGGCACCGAGAGTGAGAGCAGGAAGAATCGGGGTCGCCCGCCCATGGCCGCAATATCGCTCAGATTCACCGCCAGCGCCTTCTGCCCGAGCCAGTACGCCGGCGTGTACTCCCGGCGGAAATGCACCCCCTCGATCACCGCATCCGTCGTCAGGAGCCACCACGTCTCCGCAGAGCGTTCCAGGATCGCTGTATCGTCGCCGATTCCCACCACAAGCTCCGGAGCGCCGCGCTGCGCCCTCTTCCGAATCACACGAATCCATTCGAATTCATCCTTCACAGCCGCGACCTCCACAAGAGAGATGCCCGAAGGAGAACCTTCCGCTCGCGCGCGTGCGCAGTTCAGGACCGGAGGCCGGAGATCGGTACGCGCGCCCACCGAGGCGATACGCCATGGGCGAGCCCCCTTCACCCCCCTCGACTCAGTTCGCTGCACTGTCCCCTCGAGCTGCTGGACAGCAGAGCCACCCACGCCGCGCGCATCGGCTCGCTCTCTCGCGCGCGCTCAACCGGAGAAAATACCGCGCGCCGCTCACTTGCGGAGGAACGCAGCCACGCCGCGCGCGAAATCTTCGGTCAATCGCGCCAGGACGTTCACATCCACAGCGGCGCGAAGAGCAGCCTCGAAGCTCACACCGTCAATCTGGTAGAGGATCTGCTTGGTCAGGCGCATAGCCTGAGCACCCTGCTGCGCCAGATGCGCCAGGAACTCTTCGGATTTCGTCTCGAATTCCGCATCCGGGAAGACCCGCGAGACCAAGCCGAGGCGCTCCGCCTCGCTCGCCGGGATCCGACGCCCGCTCAGCATCAGCTCCGCCGCCTTCTTCTCCCCCACCGAACGCCGCAACAGCACGCTGACGATCGCCGGGACGAACCCGATCCGAACCTCCGGGTATCCGAATTCAGCGCTCTCGGCCGCGAGAACGATATCGCACGCCGTCGCCAGACCACAGCCTCCTCCCAGAGCACGCCCCCGCACGAGGGCCACAATCGGCTTCGTCATCCTCCGCATCTCGAGGAAGAGCTGCACCAGACGCTCCGCATCCCGCATCTTCTCGAACACCGCCGGATCGGCCGTCTGTTGCAGAGTCGTCACATCCAGCCCCGCGCAGAAGTCGTTCCCCACCGCCCCGAGCGCAATGACCTTCACCGCCGCGTCCTCCTCAGCGCGAGCCAGCGCGCGCCTGAGCCCCTCCAGCATCGGCGGATCGAGGGCATTGCGCTTCTCCGGCCGATGGAGTGCGATCCGCGCAATGGCGTTCTCCACCGAATAGAGCACGCGTTCGAGCGGTGTGGATGTCGTCATCATTCCTCCTCTCCGTGAAAAAGACCGAGACGACGAGCGCTCTCCTCGTCCACGTCAATCTCCATCCGCAGCAGCGCGGCGCTCAATGTCTTCCCCTGAGCATCGAGCCGCAGCGAGACCGTCCCTCCGCCGCCGAGCGCCTGATGCAAGAGGAAATTGAGCGCGTTGAGATTCGGCAGCTCGAAGCGCTCCACCGGACCGCGACAGAGGCCCCGAAAATGCTCCCGCACGCGCTCGGCTGTGACCTGCTCCACAAGCAGCGGATAGTATTCGGGCCGTCGAGCGATCACCCCGATGTTCGCTATATCCCCTTTGTCGCCCGACCGCGCATGCGCCAGTTTGTACAACGGCACCTTCATCGCTTCTCAGCCCTCAGCAGTCTATTATACACCCAGGCCAGAAGCGCTCCGACGAGGAACCCGTAGATCACGCTCCAAACGAACCCGATCACACTCCCCCAACGGGATCCCCCGTGGGGTACCCGGAATACGTCACCCGATAGCCGGGATAGAGCAAGCCCAAGCGGCTGAGATGCTCACCCCCTGCGCCTTTGATCGTAACCAGGAGGCTCACTCCGAGAATAATCACCCCCCACACCAAACCGACGGCCAAACCGAATGCTCTCACCTGAAGAGGCATCGCCCTCCTCCCTCGTGAATCTCGGGAGGACCTGCGCCTTCCTCCCGTCGGCCGCTACCATAGCACTGCCGTCCGAGGGTATGTCAAGTAGAAGCGCCCGGCCCTCGATAGGGACCCCACGCGATCTGAGGAGTGCGTGGGGGCCCCCGATGTTGCCAGCACTGGGGAGGATCGTGTAAGATGAGGCTCGGACCATGGAAGCGTTCGCGCATAAGTTCACGCCGACCATGCAGCGAACAAACCTGTTCGCCGGTTGAGGCCGATTCGGCCTCTCCTCACGACAACGTCGCTCCCTACGCGAGCGATATCTTGTCCCCAGAAGGAGGAAACACTATGGAACCGGTCATCAAACTGCCGCACATCAAGACCGAGCTTCCGGGACCGAAAGCTCGAGAGATCGTGGAGAAGGACGCGCGATATGTCTCGCCGTCCTACACGCGCCCCTATCCGCTCGTCATCCGCCGCGGATTCGGCGCCATCATCGAGGACGTGGACGGGAACTACTTCCTCGACTTCAATGCGGGCGTCGCCGTCTGCAACACCGGCCACGCGCATCCGAAGGTCGTGGAGGCCATCGCGCGGCAGGCGGCAGAATTCATCCATCTGGCTTCGGCCGACTACTACTACCCGCACCTCGTGCACCTGGCGGAGAAGTTGCAGCAGGTCACCCCGGGCGATTTCCCCAAGCGGGTGCACTTCGGAAATTCCGGAGCAGAAGCTGTCGAGGGCGCCTTGAAAGTCGCCCGCTATGCCACAGGCCGCGATAAGTTCATCGCCTTCTATGGAGGCTTCCACGGCCGCACGCTCGGCGCCCTCTCGCTGACCTGCAGCAAGACGACGCAACGGCGCGGCTTCGGCCGTCAACTGCTGGATGTCACGCACGTCCCCTACCCGAATCCGCTTCGGTACCCGTATAAGACCGACGGAGAGGACGTCGGGCAAGCCTGCATCCGCTTCATCGAGGAGGTTGTCTTCAAGACGGCCGTTCCTCCAGAGGAAGTGGCCGCCATCGTCGTCGAGCCGATTCAAGGCGAGGGGGGATACATCGTCCCCCCGCGCAGTTTCTTCGACGGGTTGAATCGCCTGCGCGAGACCTACGGCATCCTCATCATCGCCGATGAGGTGCAATCGGGGATGGGGCGCACCGGTCGCCTGTGGGCGTGCGAACACTTCGACTTTGTGCCTGACATCATGGCCATCGCCAAAGGCATCGCGTCGGGACTTCCCCTTGGGGTCACCGTCGCACGCGCCGATGTGATGAGCTGGCCCCCGGGTGCCCACGCCTCCACCTTCGGAGGGAATCCGGTGGCCATCGCGGCAGCACTCGCGACGTTCGAGCTGTTGGAGAACGGCCTCATCGAGAACGCCCGCCTCATGGGCGATCGCTTGAAAAGCGGCCTCCAACAGGTGGCCGAGCGACACGCCGACTGCATCGCAGACGTGCGCGGCCTGGGCTTGATGATCGGCGTCGAAATCGTCCGCGACCGCCGGACGCTCACCCCCTATGTGGAACTGCGCGACCGCATCATTCAGGAATGCTTCCGACGCGGGCTTGTGCTCCTGGGCTGCGGGGAAACGGCCATCCGCTTCTCGCCGCCACTGATCGTAGACGCCGACCAGGTGGATTTCGCCGTGCAAGCGTTCGAGGACGCCCTCACAAGCGCCAAGTCCGCTCTGCGCTAGTCCCAACGTCCCCCCCTGGGCGCTTCGACACCGCCCAGGGGGATCGGGAACTGCTCGCCGGACCATGGACAAGATGGAAGATGGCTGAATCCGAAGTGGTGCCGGGGGCGGGACTCGAACCCGCACGCCCTTTCGGGCAGGGGATTTTAAGTCCCCAGCGTCTGCCCATTCCGCCACCCCGGCCTTTCCCCCGACCGATGAGGGCAACACCGATCGCACCGTTTCCTCTCGAAGAAGCGAGCGACTCGACGCGCGCTCGACTCGCACTACTATATCACAGAGCGCCCGCGCGAAGAAATGGGTATGGTGACGCACCCTTTTCGCAGAGGAGTGACGCCGTTGACCGGGCGCTCCTCTGGCGTTATCTTGGGAACGGGCATGCCGGTAAGCGGCCGATGGCCAAGAGGCATGCCCGCATGGGGGAAACTTCTCGGAGGCTCCGGCCTCCGAGGCAGGGGTCGGTGAGCGACCCCCGTTGCCGGTTCTTGGGCCTCGGGTTTTCGCTCGGGGCCGCGACCGGAATATGCAGCCATTTGCGTAAGTCCTATCGCGGCGCCGAGAATGAAACATTCTCGGCACAGGGTCGTCCGGCACTCTCGGCAAGATCGCGCGGAGACCCGAAGGTGGTGGAGGTGACCGATGCGGAAGCGACACGCCGTATGCGCGGGAGTACTCGGATCTCTCCTTTTGGGGTTCACTCTGGGAACGTTCGCTCACCCTCGCGAGGGGGAAGGCCTACTGAGCTCACGCTCGCGTTCGGCTTCGGATACGCGGGTTACGGAGACACGTCTTGCGCTCGAGTGCGGGGCTGAACTGATCACGCTCTTCGCCCATTCTCCAGAGTATCCGGCACCGGTTCCGATTCTCTCGGTCCTGCGTGACACGTTGGGTGATGCTGATCGCGAGAATGATCTTCTGCGCTATGTGTGGATCTACACCTACGCCCCTCCGACGCTTCTGCAACGCATTGCCGCTGTGGTTCCGTTCCTCTATCATCAGGTGGCGACGCGCCGACAGGCCGATGCGCCTCCGCCGATCGCCGTGGATCTATCCGATCCGAAGCGATCCGTGTGGGGGAAGACGTCGCGCCTCATCGTCCAGAATGCTGTGCTCGACTCCAAGGGATGGCTCTTTCGCGCTCTGCCGCGGACGAAGCAACGGAATCTGGAGGAATATCGCGAGGCGCAGATCGTCAAAGCGCTAGCCGTCCTCTCTCTTTACGAGAAGACGGATACGGCAGCGCTGAGCGAGAGCGAGCTCACGCGGATCGCCGCCTTTCTCTCGCCCCCTACCCTACTTGGTGCCTTCTTGCACGAGCTGAGGCTCGCGGAACTGACGATGCGTCGGTCCCAGAAGAGCCGCGAGCGGCGGGCGACGAATTGGGACTTTCTTCGGCAGCGCGCCGAAGAGGAAGGGCTCTTCTTCGAGCCGCTCGGTCTGCCGGGGGAACCGCCCTCGCATGCCCTGCTGTGGGTCTCGCGGGAAGCGCTCCGGGAGAATTTCGGACGGCGCGCCTTCAACGCGCGATTCCTCAACATTAAGAATCCGTGGACGGACGAGCGGCTGCGGCAGTGGTCGGGATACACGAAGACGATCTATCTGGATCGAGAGAATCGGCGGGTGACGCCGGACCATCCGGAAGCGCGGGCGGTGGAGCTGATTCCGCTCGCGCTCTATGGTCTCGACTTCCCGAAGATCCCGATCCTGCTGGTGGATTTCCGAAGCGCGCTTCACGTCAAAGCGCGCGATGCCTCGGGGAAGGTGCTCGCGGATTCGGCGCGGTATCTTCTCGGCTTCTCTCCCTACGGAGACCTGAGCTATCTTCTGGCGCGATCGCTGCTGAACTACGTGACGCGGAAGAAGGGGATAGACCTCAATCAGCCGAGCCGCTTGAAGGCCTATGCGGAACTGAGCGCGCTTTTGCTGACCGATGATCAGTTAGATCCTCAGTTGAAGGCTGCGCTGGCGCGCCGCGCGGAGAAGGCACGCGCGTCGGTGGTGGAGAATTCGTTCCGGTACCAACCGGTGATTGCGACGCGACAGCACGAAGCGCTCGTGCGCGCGGCGACCGAGACGCCGTGGCTCGCCCGTCGGATCGAGCAGGATCGTCAGCGCGAATATCGGCGAGTGAGCCATGGGCGAGCGGCGCGAGTGCTTTTCGCACTGGCCCGCGCCCTGACGCTGGGGATCTACACTCATCGAGAGGAACCGACGCCGGAGCTGCGCGCGCGCGTTGATCTCGCTCGACGGATGGCCTTTCATCGCGCGCAGTTGGAAGCGGCCGTGAGGCGCTCCCTTCGCTTGGACGAGGAGCAGGACCTAGAGGCGCTGCGCGCTTCGCTCGAGTTCATCCGGACGCATGCGGACCTGGCCGGATCGGAGATCGTCGGCATGCTTGCGGAGGCCTACACGCGCTCGAGTGATCCGGAGTTCCGATGGATGTGCCTGCGCACGCTCGCGGCGATTCGGAGCGAGGCGGCACAGCGTGCTCTTGTGGCGCTCGAACGCGATGCCCGTGGAGACCCGACGCTCCGTGAGAAGCTCCACCGGGAGCGCGTCCGGAACGGCCGCGGGATGCCCGCGCCTGTGGCCAATGGCTCGCTCCCCCTGGTGAGAGACCCTTAGCCAGGACTCGACATGACGTGCTCTCGACGCGCGATCAGCATCCTTCTGCTCGCCCTCCTCGCAGAGGGGGTGGGGATCCGGCCATTCCGAGCCGAGGACCGCGCGACTTCTCCCGCGCGATCTGTGCGGCGGATCATCATCCTGCGCTTTGATGGGCTTCCGCCCGATCTCCTCCGGCGATACGTTCAACAGCGAAATCCTCACACGGGCAAGAGTTACCTCCCGTGGATTCGGCGCGTCTTCTACGAAGAGGGCATCGTCTTTGAGCACTTCTACACGCGTGGACAATCGCTCTCGGGTCCCTCTTGGGCGATGCTCGCCACGGGCCGGCCGCAGCCGCTCGTGTCGAACGTGGAGTTGGATCGAGCGACCGGGCGGTTGGAGGACTATTTGAACAACGTCCTGATCCAATACGAACTGCTGCGCGGTCGGCGTCTTCATGCGCGGGTGGTGGAGGTGCTGGACGAGCGGGGAGCATCTCTCATAGAGGACCTCTATGAACCGGAGCAGAAGCGGATCGGACTCGAACTGATCCGCCGCGGGACGAGCTGGACGGCTTTGGCGCGGACGCTGCAGGCGCGATTCCCGCGCCGCTCGATGGAGGAGCTGCTGGCTCGATGGCTCGGCGGCTTCGACTCGCACGAAGCTTTCGACATGGCCAATGAAGAGCATCTTCTGGAGAATCTGAAGGACCCGCGCTTTCTCTATCTCAGCGCATTTTATTCGCTCTTCGACCACTTCGTGCACACGAACAACGACGAGGAACTGATCCGACACCTGCTGCAGCGCGTGGACCGCACTGTCGGACGCCTGTACACGGCCATCCGCGAGGGGCCGTACGCCGAGGAGACGGTCCTCGTCCTCATCTCCGATCACGGCATGACGACGCGCCCGGATATCTACAGCCAAGGGTTCAACCTCGTGAACTACTTCACGCGCGCCGAGTGGGGAGGGCACCACGTTCTGACCAAGCGGGCGAATTGGCACGATTTCCAATTCCGCAGCCTGAATTTCCTCGCCCAAGGTTTTGTCAATCCGAGCCGCGAATCGCCCTATCTGAAGGGGCAGGCCCACTATCCGACGCTCTTCCTCGACTACGATGGAAACGAACGGGCGATGCTGCATTTTCGGAACTCCGATCTGAACCTCCTCCATCTGCTTCTGCGGGAAATGAAGCGGCGCCATCCGGAGCGCGTGGCCAACGCTCTGCGCGCTCTCTTCTTCGAGGTCATCGAGAGGAACCGCGCGCGCTGGGACCGCGAATGCGCGGACGTGCGCGAAGAGCTGTGGGCGATGGAGAGATGGATGGAACGCCTCCGGCACGCGCTCTCTTCCCTTCCCTCGGAACAGGAAGTTCGGCGGAAGGAGCTGAGCGTGCAGATGAAGAACGTGGCCGAGTACCGCGCCGAGTACGAGGCGTATCTTCGGATGCTCTCGACTCTGCTCGCGCTGCGACAGGACTCCTTCGATCCCCGCGCCGTGCGTCCGGACGACCTCATCCGGCCGCGAGTGTTCGGCGCGCGCAATTCCGTCTTTCAGTTGCAAAACTACGTTGTAGGACTGAAGGATGGAACGATTCACCTGCGCCCGGACGGACGGGTGGACGAAGAGGCGACGTTTCGTCGAATCAATTACCTTCGGCTGCTGAAGGAGCATCGGGTGCTCAACAACCCGCAGCCGCACGTCTCGCCGTACCCGGTCGACTTCATCGCCCTGCGCATCCCATACGAGGAGATTCAAACGGCGCTGCGTGGGACGCCCCTGGATACAGGTGAGGACGTGGTCTGGCTCTACGGAGGCGAAGACCATCAGGCGCTCATCGTGGCGAAACCGTCTGTACCCGGCGGGGGATCGAGGCTTCTGCGCTACGTGCCCATTGCCCGACTGAGACAAACGGCCGATGGAACCATCACCTTCGAGCGGCGGAAGTTCCAGCCGGGCTTCCCGCTGGCGCTCTGGGAGGACGAGAATCTCTCGGTCGCGGGAGATCGGCGGGCGTGGTTGGAGGAATTTCACTCAGAGCGCGAATGGATCGAGGCGACGCACCGAACGCGGTATGCGATCGCCGTGGTGGGGTTGTATGATCTGTTCGGCGCGTCATGGCAGACGATCCCAACGCCCGTGCCCAGTCTGGAACACGTGCGCGCTGTGGCGCAGGGGGGGGACACGGCAGCCGAAGAGATGCTCCTGCGGCGATTCTTCGCGCGGCGACGCCGGAACATGGAGCCGGATCTCTTGCTTCACGCGAACCCGTACTGGAATTTCAACATTCGCGATTTCAATCCGGGCGGCAATCACGGGAGCCTCTTCCGCACGGCGACGCACGCGACGTGGATGATGTGGGGGGGACGCCGGACGGGTCTCAAACGGGGCTATCTGGTGACGCGTCCGTATGAGAGCCTGTCCTTTGTGCCCACGATACTGGAGGTGATGGGGATAGCGGACGGACCGGTGAGCGGAGTCGCAGAGGCGAAAGGATTCCGAGGACTTCCGGGGGAGGTCGTGTGGGAGGTCTTCGATGAGCGTTCGGTGGCGCGATAACTTGGTCGTGGGTTCTCTGCTGCACCATCCGAAGCGCACGGCGGCGAGTGTGCTGGGCATCGCCACAGCGATGACGCTCGCGCTGATGACCGGCGGGCTCGTGCGCGGGATCTTGAAGGAGCGAGGTCGGCGCGAGGCGAGCATTGGCGTGGAGATCCTTGTGCGCGAGCGCGGGACTATTGGACTCACGCCGGGGGGCGCGACGCTCACGCTGCCGGAGGCTCTCGCCGCTACGATCGCTTCTGTCCCCGGTGTGAAAGGGCTCACGCTCGTCGGCCAGTATCTGCAGCCGACGGGGCGCGGTCTGGATCTCCGACTCGTCGAGGGGATCACATACGACGAATACGCGCGGCTCACGGGCTTGCGCCTTATCCAAGGACGTGGCTTGAAGGGTGGGGACGAAGCCATCATTGACCAGGTGCGCGCGCTCTCGCGACAGGCTCGCGTGGGCGATACGATTGAGATCTTCGGCCGACCGTTCCGCATCGTCGGCATCTACGAGCCACCGCTTGGTCCGCGGATCAAGATTCCCTTGGAGACTATGCAGCGAGCGCTGGGCGCCGAAGGGCGAGTCTCGGCTGTCCTCGTCAAATGCGCGCGCCCACAGGATCAGGAAGCGATCGCCGCCGAGCTGCAACGCCGACTCCCTGACCGCCAGGTCCTCCTCACGCGCGACCTCCCTCGCCTTTATGCCGACGGAACCCCGCTGATCAATGGATTCCTCACAGCCATCCTCGCCGTTGCGGCTATTGTGAGCACACTCCTTGTCGCGCTCACAATGTACACGACCGTTCTCGAGCAAACCCGCCACATCGGCATCCTGAAGAGCCTTGGTGCGTCCAAGGCCTTCATCGTCGCGCTCATCGAGAAGCAGGCACTCGCTCTCAGCGGCCTCGGCCTCCTGCTCGCTCTTCTTGTCTCGCTCGGGCTCAAGCATGCCGTGGATGCGCTCACGGTGCTCCGTGTGGAGCTGGAAGCACGGTGGGTGCTCGCGACCATGGCTACCGGTGTCGGGAGCGCTGCCCTAGGGGCTCTCTATCCGGCTCTCCGCGCTGCCCTCCAAGACCCCATCCGCGCTTTGAGACACGAATGATCCCCACGACCTCGAGGGAGGAGGCGTTCACACCTCGTGCTTGTCTGATCAGCCCCCGCTCGGGTAGACTTTTGTACTTACGCTCTAGGGAGGTGCCGCGCATGGATGCTGCACGCCTCATTCGTGTGGCGCACAGTCCGGATCCGGATGACGCGTTCATGTTCTACGCGCTCGTACACGGGAAGATTCCCACCGAAGGCTTTCGGGTCGAGCACGTGCTCAAGGACATCGAATCGCTCAACCGCAGCGCTCTGAACGGCGAGTATGAGCTGACGGCACTCTCGTTCCACGCCTACGCGTACGTCGCCGAGAAATACGTGCTCTTGACCAGCGGCGCGAGCATGGGGGAGGGTTATGGCCCCATCCTCGTCGCCCGCGAGGACTTCGGCATGGAAGATCTCGCCCGAATTCGGATCGCCGTGCCGGGAACGCTCACGACGGCATTTCTCGTGCTTCGCCTCATCGTCCCGGAGGTTCGCCACGTGGTCGTCCCGTTCGATCGCATTCCGGAATATGTCGCCGAAGGGCGAGCGGACGCGGGACTTCTCATCCATGAAGGGCAACTCACGTATCCGGCGCTCGGATTGCGAAAGATTCTCGACCTCGGCCAATGGTGGTCGAAGCAGACGGGGCTCCCTCTGCCGCTCGGGGGGAACGCTGTGCGGCGCGATCTCGGCGCGGATGTACATGGCGCGCTCTCTCGATGGCTCGCTCAGAGCATTGCGTATGCACTCGCCCACCGCGACGAAGCGCTCGGCTATGCGCTGCGCTTCGGACGCGGTTTGGACCCGGAATCGGCCGATCGCTTCGTCCGCATGTACGTCACCGAGCTGACGCTCGAGTGCGGGGAGCGCGGAAAGGCGGCTATTCGCCAACTCTTGCACATGGGGTATGAGCGCGGTGTCCTCCCCCACCCCGTCACGGTTGAATTCGTCGGATGAACACCACCTCACGCGAGAGGGAACGCGATGAAGATCGAAGGCACACACACGCTCAAAGCGCGACGGGAAATGGTATGGCGGCTGTTGAACGATCCGCAGGTGATCGCGCGATGTCTGCCCGGATGCCAGAAGTTGGAGCCACAGGGTGAGAACACGTACACAGCCACTCTCACCGTAGGTGTCGCCTCCATTCGCGGAACGTATGCGGGGACGATCCGGCTGACGGATCTCGTCCCTCCCACCCGTTATGGAATTGCTTTCGAGGGAAAGGGGCCACAGGGCTTCGCCAAAGGAACGGGCGCAATCGTCCTAGAAGAGCAGGATGCGGAGACGATTATCCACTACTCCGGGGATGTACAGGTCGGTGGCCCGATCGCCGGCGTCGGGCAGCGCATGCTGCAGGGGACAGCGCGCATGCTCGCCGGACAATTCTTCACGGCATTGGAAGCGGAGATCGGAGCGCTTCAGAAAGCGGAGACCACGGGAACGCCTCCGATCCCTCCCCGACATGGGATTGTCCTGACTCTCCTGCGATACGTGTGGGCTCGGATTCGGAGCTTCTTCCGAAGGAAGTGACACGAGGCTACGCGATTTGTGCGTGCGCGAGCGAACGGCGAAAGGATCGGGAAGAATTCCCGTGAGCCCGGTGTTGACAGCGCACGCCACCTTCATTACAGTACGCACCTGGCGTCGGGCGCACGAAGGCTCCCGGCGGATGCCACACGGAGGAGGGCATGCCATGCGAGTGTTCGACAGAAGGATGTTTTCTGCCGGTTGCGGACGGCAAGTGGGGGCCACGCTTCTCACAGCGCTTTTGCTTCTGTCTTTCCCTGCCCTTCATTTCGCCCAGAATACCCTGCAGCGACTCGTCGGAACGGGCGAGCTTCCCCCACCGGGATCCTATGAGTACCGCTTGAGCGTGGTGAACAACTCCGGCATTGATATTCGGCAAGGTCCGTTCGCTCGCGTGATCTATCGGGGGAAATGGCTGGGTCCGGTTCTGCGCGATCACCAGATCACGGCTGCGCGAGACGTCGCCTTTATCCTCGCTGAAGAGACGGGCACGCTTCGCGGAGCCATCCTTCTCCGGGAAGCCACGACGGGCACAGTGCGGCGGATCGTTCAAATCGGCGATCCCACGCCCGAAGGTGAAACCTTCACGCGCCTGCTGGAGTTCTCGCTCAATGACTCCCGACAGATTCTCTTCACGGCGGAAACTTCGGGACCGCCACCGGAAGACGGGATTCCGCGCGCCGGACTCTTTCTGGCGAGCGACAGCGGGATTCGCACGCTGCTCATGACGGGAGCGACGACGCCGGAGGGGACGATCCTCGGCTTCTCGAGTCCGCGCTTGACCAATGACGGTTCCGTCTACTTCACGGCCTCCGTGCGAACGGCGCAGGGAGCCGTCCAGACCGTGATCTTCCGTCGCACGGGACAGTCCCTCGATCGGCTCGTGCGCACGGGAGATGCTGTAGCTGCAGGGGGAACGCTCACGACGCCTGTCCTTCAAGCAGTGAGCCCACTCGGGGATGCGATCGCCTTCCTGGACCAGACAGAACGAGCGCTCTATGTGAAGCGGGATTCCTCCGTGATCCGCGTCGCCAAGATCGGTGATCCGGCGCCGGGTTCCTCAGGGGGAACATTCGAGGACATCCTCCCTCCCGTCAACACGATCTTTCCCGCTCTGCCTTTTTTGACCTCCCCCAACTCGCTGACCTCCGGCGGTGATCTCGTCTTCATCGGAGCATTTCGCCGACCGAATCAGCAGAATCCGACCTTCGCCCTTTATCGGCATACCGGAAGCACCCTTCAGGAGATCGTCCGGACCGGACAGAACGTCGGCGGCTTCTCCATCCAGTTCCTCACGGCTCCGACCTTCGGCGATGGAGGGGTGATCTACTGCGGTGCTGCCTCTCAGGCCATTCTCGGCGGCGGAATTCTTCGCATCGCGGGGAATCAGCGACAGGCTCAGCCATTTCCCGGAGCAACGCCAACGGAGGAGAACCTGCCCCCTTATGCCATCAATCGCCAGGGCCATGCCGTGTATGATCACATCGCCATCGCGGTGAACCCAAACTTCGGAATGCCGACGGGTCCTTTCGATAGGCCCGCCTTCGGCATAAACATCTCGCTCCGGCTCCATACCGGCTCGCCATCTCCGGAGACGCTTCTCGGTCCTGTCGTGTCGGCCCCTCCGGACAGCCCATTCCTCGGCTTCTCGAACTTCGCGGCTCACCGCAGCGGCGATCTTCTCTTCATCGGGAACGTGAGCGGGGGGCGAAATCTCTTTCGACTCCGAGAGAACGGAATGGACCTCGTGATGCGTTCGGGTCAGACGATCGAAGGACTCAGGGTGCGCTCCGTCACCGAAGCGGCGATCAATGACGCGGGAGTGATCGCTGTGCAGGCGGAGATCGAAGACGGATCCGCTCTCTTCGTTCTCCGAGCGGGAACCTTCCGGAAGGTGATGGCTTCCGGAGATGTCGTCTTCAGCAAACGCATCGTTGACATCTTCGACATCAGTGTGAACCAAGGGGGAGAGATAGCGTGCATTGTGAATCTGGCCGACGATACGGGGGCGAACGTGCAGAACCTCGTGCTTCTGCTCCGACCGACGGCGACCGACTACATCCTCGATCCCTCCCGAGTCATTGATCTGACTGCGCTCCCCAGCATCCGAGGTGCGCGGCCCATCTTCTTCATGGACGTCGCGCTCGCTGACACTGGCGCGATGGCTCTTACAGCGCGCGCGCCGCGCGATGAGGCCGTTATCCTCGCGACACCGCGACAGACAGGCGCGGGCTACACCTTCCAGAAGATCGCCGAGAGCGATGGTGCGACGCCCATCGGCGGCAAGTTCCGTCGAGGGTCGGAGCTGCAGCTTGGGGGATTTTCGCCCGAAGTCTTCTCTTCTCTTCAGATCACCCCTCAGGGGGCTATAAGCTTCATCGGCGAGGTGGACCAATCGGGAAGCCGGCGGCGCGCGATCTTCTCCTACGCGGGGGGGACACTGACGAAGGTCGTCGCCGATGGGGATGTGACGCCTGAAGGATCGCCGATTGAGCTTCTGCCGTTTCACAGCCTGGCGCCGACAGGGGAGATCGCTTTTCTGAGCCTCACTTCCGGCGAGCCGAACCTCTACCTGTGGAGGCAAGGGGCGCTCACGCGGCTCCTCACTGCTCGACAATCGGGGCCCTCCGGAGAGTTGGTGATTCCGGTGCCGCCGCTTCTGGCGACCAACGGACGAGTCGTCTTCGTGGGCGTCTTGCTGAACGCTGACTCACGGATGGCGATCTACGCGCTCGCCGTGCGGTGAGCGGCCTCGATTCCTCCGGCTCAGAGAAGGCGTTTCGTCTGGGTCCAGAGGCTCCACGCCCAATCGGCGAGGGTATGCGCGGCTGCTCCCCACCAGAGGCCGAAGCCGAGAGCGAGCCAATACCGTCGCTCCACAGAGCGGACGAGGTGCTGTATCAGCGCAAGCGCCTGCTGCCAACTCTCCCACGATCCAGATCGCCCGTGGAAGAGATGCCAGAGGAGAATTCCTGCCGTCCCGAGAACGGCGAGCATCAGGCAGAAGTAGAGGATGCGCACCAGCGGGCCAAGCAGGAGTCCGTGCGAGAGCCGCGAGCGGTGGCGAATGAGCACCTGATACGGCCACCAAAGGACTCGAAGCGGTCCCCACCGAGCATAGGGTGTGCTCGGGATGTCCAGATCAGGATTGAACAGGAACCCGGAGAAGAGCATGGCGAGCGTCACCACCCACGCCAGATCGCGGCTTCCCGTGAATGCCTGCGTCAGAAGGAACGTGGGCAGTGCCAGCGCCAGCGTGATCGCATCATGCGTCTTCGCCCGAGGCATCCGCTCCCCTCTCTGACGACTCCATTTTACGAACGACCGCGGCACGCGGCCAAATGGACTTCTTCATTCCCCTCTGAGGAGTTGCTATAATTGCGGCTCCGGTCTTCGGAGGTCGAACGGAGGGGAACGGCCGAATATGGTGCAACTGACGACACTCGATTGGGTCTGGATCGTGCTGTATTTGCTTCTGATGGTAGGCTGCGGCTTGCTCTTTTACCGATTGGGCAAGCGCTCGGAAGCGGACTTCTTCCTCGCCGGGCGTGGCCTGCCCTGGTGGCTGCCGGCTACTTCCGTCTACGCGACGCATACGGCGACGGACACGCCGATGTGGGTCACCGGCGTGGTCTACCAACATGGATTGCGCGGGCTTTGGTATACGTTCTTCTCCGCCTGGTGCGCGATCAGCGCATTTGTCAGCGCGCGCATCTTCCGCCGCTCGCTCGCCTATAGCCAGGCCGAATGGCAGAGCGTGCGCTTCAGCGGATTGGGGAGCGAACTCCTGCGCGGATGGATGGCCGGGTGGATGGTCTTCATGAACATGTTCATCCTCGGATGGGTGGGCATCGCGATGGGAAAGCTCTGCCACCTCGTCTTCGGATGGCCGGACTGGGTGGGCCTTGTGTTCTTCTCGACGGTATGCGCCATCTACGTCCTGGCTGCCGGGTACTGGGGAGTTGTCATGGCCGATTTTCAACAAGGAGTCATTGCTTTCATCGCCATTCTCATCGTCTCTCTGTGGGGGATCGTCGAGGCCGGCGGACCACAGCACATCGTCTCGAAGCTTCACGCCATGGGAGAGGGATGGCGCGCCAATCCCTTCGCCTTCACGGGCCTCTTCTCAGGGGATTTCCCCATCGCGTGGTTCGTGACCATGCTCGTCATCGCCATCATTGGGGGATTTGGAATGGGGACGGCCATTGACTGGTACGTCGAAGCCCAGCGCATCCAATCGGCGCGGACGGTGCGTGATGCCGCGTATTCGATCTGGTGGGGAACATTCCTCGTCCTCATGCGAAATGCCCTCTGGGCCGCCGCGATCTTGGGCTTCTACGTCCTCTATCCGAATATCCCCGATCGCGCGCAGTACGAGCTGGGATGGTATCGGCTCGGGTTGGAATTCCTGCCCACTGGCCTACTGGGCTTCTTCCTCGCAGCGATCGTTGCCATCCACCTCTCGACGGTGGCCTCGCATTTGAACCTTGGAGCCGTATACGCGACGCGCGATCTCTACCACCACTACGTCAACCCGAACGCCTCGGAGCGGGAACTGGTCTGGGCGGGACGCATCTCGACGTTGCTTGTGCTCATCGGCTCGTTCTTCTACGGTCTGATGATGGAGGAGATCACGAAATGGCTCATCTTCGCCCTCTGGATCATGGCGGCCGGGGTGTGGTTGCCGAACATCTTGCAGGTCGTCTGGTGGCGGTTCAACGCATGGGGATATCTGATCGCGTGGATCGCGAATCTCGGGCTGAGCTGGCTCATCGTCTGGGTCCTGCCGGCCTTCGGCGTGCTCCCGCATCTGCCCGACTACGTGCAATTCTGGATCCTGATGGGGGTGGGCGCGCTCATCTACGTGCCGGTGACCTATGCAACCCCCCCGGAGGACATGCGACAGCTTGTGCGCTATTACGTCATGTCGCGCCCCATCGGATGGTGGGGACCGGTGCGCGCTGAAGCCGAGCGCTTGGGAGTGATCGCCCCGCGCAATGTGACGCGCCACTCTCTCTTCAAACGCGACTGGTCGGCTGAAGAAGCGGAGGAATGGACGCGCGAAGACTGGATCACAATTCTCATCTCCCCCCTCGCCTACATGGCCATGATGCTCGGCGTGGCGCTCGCGCTCCTGCGGATGTGGAGCGGCGTGCTGCTCCTTGGCGCCGGGATCCTCTTGACGGTCGCGATGCACCGGATCATCGATCCGAAGCTGAAGGCCATCTCGGCCGAATACGAGAAGAAGCAGAAAGCGTATCTCGAAGAGTTGGACAAGATCATCCGCTGGGAGGGAGTGCGATGAACGAAGGACTCTCGGTCCTCATCGGTCTCTCCATCGCCTACGTGGCGTCGTTCCTCGGAATGCTCTTCGCGTACATCGCCTATCGCCGGCGACAGCGCGAACGGGCATCGGCGAGGAAGGAGGACCGCCATGCCTGAGGGCATGCTCCTAGGGGAAGCGGCGCGCTCCTCGAGCGTCTTCTGGGGAATCCTCGTGCCGTCCTTGATCTTCCTCATCTCCTTCGTGGTGACTTATGCGCTCTACCGGAAGTTCGCGCCGAAGGAGCCGCGATCGGACGAGGGGGAGCATTTGCGCCCGCACGTCAAGCCGTGATATGATGAAACTCCCAATGAGGATCGCGTAGAGAACCATAGGCCAGGGAACGGACTGATGTCGGGACACTCGAAATGGCACCAGATCAAACATAAGAAGCTCGCCGCCGATGCCAAGCGAGGGAAGCTCTTCAGCAAGCTGATCCGTGAGATCAGCGTCGCGGCTCGACTGGGCGGAGGGGATCCGGAGGCGAATCCGCGCCTGCGAAAGGCGATCGCCGAGGCGAAGGCCAATAACATGCCGCAGGAGACCATCCAGCGGGCCATTGATCGCGGAACGGGGAAGATTGCCGGAGAGCAATACGAAGAGGTGATCTACGAGGGCTATGGCCCGGGCGGCGTCGCCGTTCTGGTCGAAGCGCTCACGAGCAATCGGAATCGCACCGTGTCCGAACTGCGGCACATTTTCTCTCGATACGGCGGGAACCTCGGCGAGAGCGGATGCGTCGCGTGGATGTTCCAAAAGAAGGGCTATATCGCCGTGGAGAAAGGTGCACTCTCGGAGGAGGCGATCTTCGACCTCGCGTTGGAGGCAGGCGCTGAAGACGTGCGCGCCGATGAGGAGGGGAATTACGAGATCCTCACGGCTCCCGAGGATTTCGATCTCGTCCTGGAGAAGGTCAAGCAAGCTGGGATCCAACCCCTCACGGCCCAGATCACGATGATCCCTCAATCCTCCATTCGTCTCGAGGGGAAAGAGGCCGCGATGATGCTCAAGCTCATGGATGCGCTCGAAGACCACGATGACGTGCAGCGCGTCTCCGCAAACTTCGATATTCCGGCCGAGGAGATGGCGCGGGTCGAGCTCTCCTGAATGCTCCGAGGCATCGAGCGCTGCAGGGCTCCTCGCTCAAGAGCCGCAAGAAACGGTGGCGCACCGACGTCTGCACATGGCACGGATGCGGAGTGCCGCGAGTTCTTCCCCTACTCCGGGTCAGAACGAAATGGTCCCCTCAGCCCCTCGACGGTCGCGCACACCGCGATCGCACCCGCATGAGCTTCCTGCGAGGGACAAGAGGGTCATCCCCATCGGGCCGCCGCGATCTTCCCGGTGACATCGGAGACTCTTCATCCGGAGATCCGGGAATCGCGTCGAAAGCGAACACCCACGGAGCGAGTCGAGGACGCATGAGGAGACGTCATTCTCCTCGAGTCCGGCGATTCTCAACGTGCGAACGCGTCACTTCTGCGCGAGTCGCTTCTTGACCGATGCGACCTTGCTTCGCATCGTCACAGCCTTGTCCCGGCGATCATCAATGGTGATGGTCGTGATGACGCGCTGGACACCGTGCCGAAAGGCCGCTTCGTGCATCTTCCGCGCTAGGGAGAGGGCCTTCCTGAGATCTCCCTCGAACAGTGTCCCCATCGGAGAGATCTCGTAGGGAACGCCCGCCTTCTCCAACACGCGAACGGCTCCGGCGATATGATCGCCGAGGCTCGGCGTCCCAGTCCCAACGGGAACGACGCTGACCTCGACAAGCGCCATAGCCTTCCTCCTCAAGGAGCGTCCTGTCCCCGACGCGAGCGCGCCGGGCGGGGAGCCGATCGCTCGACTCGGGGTCGAGGGAGTGTCACCGTGAGCACGCCTTCGCTCAAGCGAGCCCGTGCGCGCGCCGGGTCAATGGGCTGCGGGAGCCACACCTCGCGGAAGACTATCCCGTAGCGGAATTCATCCCTGTGGACGCGCACGTCTTCCGCCACGCTCTCGGCGCGCGCCTCTCCGAGAAGAAGGAACCACTCCGCCTCAACCGAGAGGCGGAGGTCTGCAGCATGAACTCCCGGAAGTCGAAATTTCAAGACGAACGCCCGCGGATGTTCTTCCAGGCGCAGCTCCGGCTTCCACACAAGCTGGCTCTCCGCCGTCAACCAATCGTCCAACTCACGTCCCGGCGCGTATCCCCGCCGCGCCGCCAGCTCATAGGCTCGCTCGGCGATCTGCGCCCGAATTCGATCAGCCTCTTCACGAAGAGACGACGAGTACGCATGAAGACGAACGATCGCCATCTTCCCTCTCCTCGAAAATCGGAGGCTCCACCGAGTCCTCCCAAGATCTCACGTCGCTTCTCATTGAAAACACCCGCGTCAATTGTACGCCATAGAAGAAGAGGAGACAACGCGCGCTCCTCGACTTCGCGAGGGAGACGACCGGAAGCGACGGAACGGCCGCCTGCTCGCGGGTCACCTCCGCGTGAGGAAGCCCGTCGAGCGCCTCACCGGTCATAGTTCGTGAGTTCGTGACCACGCATCTGGCAAGATTCGAACCGACGCGTTTCGCGCGATCCGTGGAGGTAAACCCACTCGTTTCGCACTCCGGTGCGTTGACACCAACTTCTCGCGCGTGGCACAATCCTCTCTCGCCCGAGGACAAAAGCCGATATCACGGGTGTCGGATCGCCTCGAAAGAGGGGTCCGTGGAGAACACGGCGAAAGGAGGATGACGCTTATGGCACTCACTCGATGGAGACCGTTCCGAGAATTGGAGATGTTCCGGCGGGAGATAGACCGCCTCTTCGATGAGATCTTCGAACGGGAGTTTCCGGCTCCCCGTCGAGCGCGAGAGATCACTCGCGTCTTCGCTCCGGCCGTGGACATGTATGAGAAGAAGGACGAGATCGTGATCAAAGCGGAGCTGCCAGGGATGAACCGCGATGACATCAGCATCGAGCTGACCGAAGATGCGATCACGCTCTCCGGGGAGATCACGCGCGAGGAGGAGGCGAGGGAGGCCGACTACTACTGCGCCGAGCGGACGTATGGGAAATTCTCGCGCACGATCGATCTGCCTGTGAAGGTCAACATCGAGAAGGCGGAAGCGACATACAAGGATGGGATCCTCGAGATTCGACTGCCCAAGGCCGAGGAAGCCAAGCGCAGGGAGATCAAGCTGAAGGTGGGATGAGAGCCGCGCAGTCGAAGATCCTCCTTCGTGATGGAGACGCTTCGGTTTCGCAGGAGGAGGGCTTCTACTGATGAGACACGCCGTGCTCTCCCGGTCCATGGTTGCGATGGGGCTTTTCGCTCTGACGATCGGGGCGACCCCCGGTGAGCATCGCGAGGGATATGGGAGAGTCTCGAACGGGTCGGCGCAAGAAGAATCGGTCGCATCCGCGCTCCGTCACGCGCGCCAGCTCGCCGATGAACTGCTCGACAAGGTCCGGCGGCTCCTTTTGACAGAGCTGGAGAAAGGCGGATACGAGGGTGCCGTGCGCGTCTGCTCGGAGGTCGCGCAGGAGATCCCACGCGAGATCGAAGCGCGAACGGGCGCTTCGATTCGACGCGTGAGCGTGCGATATCGGAATCCGAAGAACGCTCCGGACGAGTACGAGCGGCGGAAGCTCGAAGAGTTCGAGCGACAGCATCGTGCGCGAGTGCTCCCGGACGAATCCGCCGAGGTGGTGCGCGAGGAGGGTCGGACATATCTCCGATACATGCGGCCGATTCTCGTTGGCCCCTTGTGCATCACGTGCCATGGACCCAAGGACGCTCTTCCTTCGTCCGTGCGCGCGATCCTCGCCGAGAAATATCCGGACGACCGCGCGACTGGGTATCGTTCGGGCGATGTGCGAGGGGCGGTGAGCGTCACACTTCCTCTCGGCTCACGGCCGTGAGTCGTCTCCGTCGTTCGAGAGGCGACGAACCGACGACGGCCGGGGCAAAACACGGCAGCTCCGGAGCAGCTCGCCGGAATCTGCACCGCGACGGTGGAATTATTGCCGCCCGGATACGGAAGCGGTAAGATAAACACGTCATGGCAGAGCTACGCCTCTCGCCGAACGCGCGTCGCGTCCTAGAAGCTCGCTATCTACGGCGAGATGCGGAGCGCCGTCTCGTGGAGACCCCAGAAGAGCTCTTCGCGCGCGTGGCGCGAGCGATCGCTGAGGCGGAGCTGCTATTGGGAACGGCTGAGAAAGCGCGTCGGTGGGAGGAGATCTTCTACGAGCTGCTCCTCTCGCGCGACTTCCTGCCCAACAGCCCCACGTTGATGAACGCGGGAACTCCCCTCGGACAACTGAGCGCCTGTTTCGTGCTCCCGGTGGGAGACACGATGGAGGAGATCTTCGAGGCTGTGAAACAAATGGCGCTTGTGCAGCGCACGGGCGGCGGCACGGGCTTCTCCTTTTCCCGACTGCGTCCGAAGGGGGATGTCGTCGCCTCGACAGGGGGAGAGGCCTCGGGACCGGTCTCCTTCATGAAGATCTTCGACAGCGCCACCGAGCATATCAAGCAAGGCGGGAAGCGGCGCGGGGCGAACATGGGCGTCTTGCGCGTAGATCACCCGGACATCCTAGAGTTCATCACGGCCAAGCGTGACGAGAGAACGCTTCAGAATTTCAACATCTCTGTCGCCGTGACGGACGCGTTCATGGAGGCGGTCCGTCGCGACCAGGAGTACGAGCTGATCAATCCGCGCACAGGGCGCGTCGTTCGGCGGATGAGCGCCCGCTGTGTCTTCGAGGAGATCGTTCGCGCGGCCTGGCAGACAGGAGACCCCGGGCTGCTCTTCCTCGATGCCATCAACCGCGCGAATCCCACGCCGCACCTGGGCGCGATCGAGGCTACGAATCCCTGCGGGGAGGTCCCTCTGCTTCCCTACGAATCGTGCAATCTGGGCTCCATTAACCTGGCGCACATGCTGCGCGAGCGCGAGGGGCGTGCCGACGTGGATTGGGAGAAGCTGCGCGCGACGGTCCGAAAAGCCGTGCGCTTCCTCGATGATGTCATCGAAGTGAATCGGTATCCGATTCCGGAGATTGAGCGCATGACGCGCGGGAACCGGAAGATCGGCCTCGGCGTGATGGGCTTCGCCGAACTGCTGATCCGGCTCGGTCTCTCCTATGACTCGGACGAGGCCGTGGCGCTGGCCGAGCAGGTGATGCAAGCGATCGCCGAGGAGGCGCTGGTCGCGTCGGCCGAGTTGGCCGCGGAGCGCGGTGTTTTCCCGAACTGGAAGGGGAGCGTGCACGAAGCCCGCAATCACCATGTGCGCCACGCCACGCTGACGGCGATCGCGCCCACAGGGACGATCAGCATCATCGCCGACACAAGCGCGAGCATCGAACCGCTCTTCGCCCTGGCCTATCGGCGGACGCACGTACTGGGCGGACAGACGCTCTACGAAGTGAATCCGTTGTTGCTCGAATACCTGGACCGCTATGGCCTCAGGGCGGAGGACGTCCTGGAGGCCGTTCTCGCGCGAGGGCGCTTGCGCGACGTCGCGCAGGTTCCCGAGGAGGTGAAGCGGCTTTTTGTGACGGCCTTAGAGATCCCGCCCGACCGCCATCTCCGCATCCAGGCGGCTTTCCAGCGCGCTGTGGATAACTCCGTCTCTAAGACGATCAACCTGCCTGAGGAAGCCACCGTTGAGGAGGTCGCGCGCGCCTACTGGCACGCGTGGGAGTTGGGACTGAAAGGGATCACGATCTACCGCTACGGGAGCAAGTCCGCGCAGGTCTTGGAACTCGGCGTGGATGAGGAAGCGCACCACTATGACCATGCCTCTCGATGCGACCCCGAAGAATGCCGCGTTTGAACGCGCGATGCCGACCTCTATGGTGCTCACGCCGATCGGCGTCGTGCGGAGCCCCATCTCCGACCGGCAGGCGATGCCAACCTTTGGCGTCCCTGCTCGGGTGGAAATCTTCCCCGAATTCGCCGACGGCTTGCGCCACATTCGGAAGCACACGCACGTGTGGATCCTCGCGTGGCTGCATGAAGCCGATCGCACGCGGCTGTTGGTGACGCCGCGGGGCGTGAGCGATCAGAGCGAAGCCGGTTTGCACGGAGTCTTCGCCGTGCGCTCGCCCACACGACCGAACCCGATCGCGATGACGGCCGCTCGGATCGAACGGATCGAGGGGACCTCGCTGTATCTGGATCGCTTGGATCTCGTGGACGGCACGCCCGTTGTAGACGTGAAGCCGTATTTTCGCAGCCGCGATGCCATCTATGCCGCGCGCAACGAACAGATCGGGCGACCGGCGGATCGTCCTGCGCTGCTGGAATCGCTGCTCCTCCAAGCGGAGAATTTCCACGGCGAGCGCTGCGGAGGACTCGCTCTCGGCGCGCGTCTTGTGGAGCACTTCCGCTCGACCTTCCTCGAGTTCGCCGAAGCTTGGGGCACACACGCCATCGTCCCCGAAGACGCCGGATGTTTGATTGACGCCGTGATGACGCTGGTCGGCGCCACGCCCGGCCGAGGGACGCTCGCTTTCCAGAGCGCGCCCTTTGTCCGGTTCATCCGCGGCGACCGCATCTACACGTATGTCTTACTGGAACCCGGACGGCGCTGGTCGCGCTGGACGGACCTCTCGGTGGAGGAGGTGCTCGCCGCTCCGGACGAGGAGCTGTTCCGCGCCAGCTCGACGCTCGCGCGGGTGACGTGAGCGAGATGGCTTATGATCTCCCTTCCAGCTCCCGAATCTTCAGATAGAGCAAAGCGGCGAGAACGAGGATGAACAAGAGGGAGACGGCGAGCCCTTTACGCCGATAGGTCAATTCCGCGAGGGCCTTCTCCCCCGCCTGATACCCCCGTCGCGCGACGTCGAGTCCCGGCCGGATGGCGCTCTCCAACTCTTTCACCGAGAAGGCATGGACGAGCACGCGGGCGTGCGTGAGCGCATCGTGGGCCTGGCTCAGCTCGAACTTCGCTCGGCTCACCTCCATGCCGGCTCGCTCAGCCCGATCCAGGATGGCGCGCGCACGCTCCAGCTCGTGCGAGAGTTCGTCCAGGAGAGCCCGCATTCGCTCGGCCGCCTGATACCCAGCATCCCCCGGTGTGTGACAGGAGATGCACACGGACCGTTCTCCTGTTCCGATCATCTCGTCCGTAGGGGAGAGGACATCGTGATTTCCGTGACAATATACGCACTCGGCCAACTGCAGGGCATCGAAGGCCGCCTTATGCGGGCTCGTGTGGAAGAGCTCGGACTGCCGGACATGACACTGTCCGCAGACGCGCGCGACCGACGTGGCGCCAGGCGGCACGGCTCCATGATTCCCATGGCAATCGTTGCAGGTCGGCGCCGAGAGATCCTGCCGTTCATACAGCGCGCGCGCATGGGCGCTGCGTTTGTAGCGGTCGTACTGGTCGTGAGGAAGGCGATACCCCTTCATGTACGTCGCGTCGGCATGGCATCGCGCACAGGTCTCGGCCACGTTGAGCGGATACACGGGGGAGAGAGGGTGGTGGGCGCTCCGAATCCCGTGGGCGCCGTGACAACTGGTGCATGTCGCCACGCGCGTATCCCCCGCGCGCAGTCGCTTCCCGTGAATGCTGGTGAAATACTCCCGCTCCTGATCCACGCGCAGGGCGGGATTGTACCGCTTCATGAATTCGGCATCGCTGTGGCACCGACCGCAGAAGGCGGGGATCGCACGAGGTGACGGGCGCCCGATGAATCCCGTCTTCGGATCTTTCGCTGCCAGCAGATCATCGCTCGAGGGGTCTCCCCCGTGACATTCGGCGCAAGAGAACCCACGTTGGCGATGGATATCCTCTTTCATCACAGCGACGGGCTCGGCGAGCGGTCCTTCTAACGCGGCATGACATTCGACGCAGGAGTCCTTCTTCTGCTGAGCGGGCGCAGCATTCATTCCGAACCCACTGAGCGCGAGGAGCAAAAGAGCCCTTCCCCTTCGCCCCTTCGACCGCCCCCTCCCCCAGCGCTTCGCCGACAACATGCGCTCCATGTGTAGTCTCCCTCCTCGCTCACGTGAGATACCCCCACACGGTCATGGCCACGATATAGAAGACGAGGCCGACACCCAGTCCGGTGAAGAAGCGGCTCCGCCATCCCGATGATGTCGGCGTGTCCAGAAAGGGGACGAGCATCCAGAAAATCCCCCCGAGCAGAAAGAGCGTCACGCCGAAGACCTCTCCCTCAATGATCCCCACGCGCGCCGGAAGCAGACGCAGCGTCTGAAACATGAAGAGGAAATACCATTCGGGCTTGATCCCAGCCGGCGCCGGCGCAAAAGGATCGGCCTTCTCCCCCAATCCCCAAGGGAAGAGCGCTGCCAGAGCCGCCAAGGCGCCGACGGCCAGGACCCAACCGACGAGGTCCCGCAGCAGGAAGTTGGGGAAGAACTTCATCGTCCTCAGATTCTCCCCCTCCAAACTCGGAGGGACGCTCATCCCATGCTTCTGCACGAGGACGAGATGCACCGTCAAGACAATCGTCGTTATGCCCGGCAGGATGGCCACGTGGAAGCCGAAGAAGCGCGTGAGCGTCGCTCCGGTCACCTCATCTCCTCCGCGCAGGAAGCGGAGCAAAAAAGGCCCGATGAGCGGCACATCTCCGGCGATATCCGTCCCCACCTTCGTCGCAAAGAAGGCGAGTTTGTTCCATGGGAGTAAGTAGCCGCTGAAGCCGAAGGCGAGCACGAGAAAAAGCAGCACCGTACCACTCACCCATGTCAGCTCGCGCGGGGGACGATAAGCCTTCATGAAGTAGGCGCTGAACATGTGCACGAAGAGCGTCGCGATCATCAGGTTCGCTGACCAACTGTGGATCGAGCGGATCAACCACCCGAATTCGACCTCCGTCATGATGAACTGCACACTCTCGAACGCATTCTCCGCACTCGGCCGATAATAGAGCAACAAAAGAGCTCCCGTGACGACTTGCACGACGAAGAGGAAGAGCGTCATCCCTCCGAAGTAATACCAGATCGTATGCCGATGGATCGGGACCTCCTTCGCGCGGAGGAATTCGCGCACGGCTGCCGTCCCCAGGCGTTCATCGAGCCAGCTCCGCCACGTCTCGACGCGCATACCCCCTCCCCCGTTTTGGCCCTCTCCTGAAAGATCGCGCTCTCACGCCTTCGACACGACGATCTCTTCCCCACGAATGTTGACGGTATATTCCTCCAGAGGGCGTGGAGGCGGCCCCGCGATATTCTTTCCGCTCAGGTTGTACTGGCCGTTATGGCACGCGCACCAAATGAGCCGCATGTCCGGCCGATATTGCACAATGCAATCCAGGTGCGTGCACACAGCCGAAAACGCCTTATATTCTCCCGTCGGCGTGCGCACCAGTAAGCCGGGCTTGCTCCCGAACTTGAAGATCTTGCCGGAATTGGGCGGCAGCTCATTCACCCGTCCGGCCACGACGCTCGTCTGCGTCGCCTCGATGATCTCCGGCGGGATCATGAACTTGAGAATCGGATAGAGGATGGCCACAAGCGTCGCCCCCACGCTCGTCCCCAAAAGATAGTTCAGAATCCGCCGACGTTGTTCATTCCACGGCACCATGCTCATCCCCCCTTGCTCCGCATGACCATTCTCTCGCTCACGGCCACGCCTCCGTGGACGAATTCACGAGGAGATCCATGTGCTCACCTCAATCGCACCGTCCTGGTGCGAAAGTCCGGGGTGATGATGAAGAGGAGCATCTCGTGCTCCATCCTCATCCCCATCCTTTCCCCGGCCACATAGATCGCCCAGGCCGATGTCGGATGTGGACCGACGATAGGAGCGGACACGGCGTAAGCGCCGAGATCGAGGCGCGCGCGCACCGCCGCTGATGTCCCGCGATCCTCGAGGGCGACAAACTGCGAGCGGAGGTCCCACGGCCCGGGCATTCTCTCGATGCCCATCGCACCGGTGGTCACAAAGAGCATGCCCTCAGGACTGAGCACCGGATGAGACGCAAAGGGGGCATCAAATTCATAACTCCACTTCAGCGTCCCATCCCGAACAGCGAGAAGCCGGGCATTCGGCAATACCCTCGTTTCATCCAAGGAGGAACAGAACTCCATCATCTCGGATACTGTGAAATAGACTGTACCATCCCTGCTGACGACCGGACGGGAGACGAGGAGAACTTCGTTCTCATCCTCAAGGGCATAGCGCCATCGGACGCGAAGAGTCGCCAGATCTAAGGCGAGGAGGACGACGCGTCCGAACTCACGCCCCATTCCTCGCTGCACCGGAGCGACCAGGACATAGAGCGTCCCGTCCACTCCCACAGCAATGGTCTCTTCACCCATTGCGGGGTGCCTTCCCATCATCCCTTGCGTCGCGGCGGCCGAAGGCTGCATCACGCAAAAGGTTGCGAGAAGCGCGAGCAGAAGGCCCCCCCTCTTCCACGCATTCGCCAGATTGAAAGACATCTTTCTCACCTCCTTTCCGGAAGGAGCGCGAGTAGCATATCGCGCGAGATCCCCATGGCGCGCTCCGTGAGACGCTCCTCGATTCACCGAACCCATCGGGTGAGCAGCTCCTTCCTCTCGGAGAGGAATTCGATGCGCGTTTCGGTCTCCGGGCGATCGTGCGGCGAATAGAGGTAGGTGAGCGTCGCCGTGATCGTGAGATTCCCCTCTGCCGAAAGGGGCAGCCAGAACTCCTCCACGCGCTCCTCGGCAGGAGCCAACCGCGTATCCCGCGCGATCGCCCGCGCCGCCGTAAACAGGAGACTATCGCGACGGATCTCCACACCGTGCGCATCCAACAGAAGGCGCTGATAGACGCGCTCCTGGCGAGCGCGCTGCCCACCTTCGGTTTCAGCTTCGACGCGCAGGATCACCTTCCGCGTCGGACTGCCCGTGGGGACGGCGTGACCCGCGCCCACGTTCCGAAGGCGAACCTTCACGCGAAGGCCCCGGGGCACTCGCTGCACCTCCAGGATGCGCATCTCGAGCGCACGCACGAGCTGATCACGAGAATGTCCCCCTGGCATCGTATGGAGGTTCACAAATGCTCCGCGAATCCGTTTCACCTTCGGATCCACGATGTTGGCCAGGACTTGAGGCATGTGACAGTGCTGGCATTCCTTATCCCCCCCTCGCTGCCGATACTGCTCCCATTCCGAATAGGTCGAGAGAATAGGGATGCCCCGCTCATTCTGATACTCATGACATCCCGCGCACTGAAGTGAACTCAGATGGAACTCGGAGAACGCGACGCGATGTCCCGTCGAAGCCGCATCTCGAATCGGACCGTACTTCGTCGCTCCGACATCGAGAAGGAACGGATGCTCGCGCTGGTGGAGATCGGTTCCCCGCAGGGAATGGCAAAAGTCGCAAGTGACCCCCTCCCGCGTCACCTCGCGCGCCAAGGCATAATCGCCGGTGAGCACGACCGTCGGGGCGTGACACATGAGGCAGAGGCGGATCGCTGCTTCTCCGGCCAGGTGCCTCGCCTCGCTGTAAGACTCTCGAAAGATGGGATTCTCAAGAGCACGCGCATGTTGCGACCCCTGCCAGGCCGTATAGATGTCGCGATGACAGGTGCCGCATTGTCGCGCCGATGTGAATCGCCCCGCCTCGAAGACAACAGGCGGGGACGTCTCCGAACGGCGACATCCACCGGTCACGACGCTCCAGAGGAAGAATCCCCACAGAAGGAGCGCCGGTATGCCATGCCACCCCTTCTCGGACACCTTCAGCCCGTGCGCGGACATCCGCGATGTCTCCTCACCGATTTCGATACCTCGTCGCCATGTTTTTGCAAATCTCGTGCCGCGTCCCGTCAAAGGGTCCGAAGGGATCCGGAGGCCTCATCGTCAAGCCCTTGTCGAGCGATGAATTACCGCATCGAGAGAAATCACTCGCGCGGGAGTTCCGGATTATTTCCCGGTGCGCGAATTCTCCCCCCTCTGGGGGAATTTCACGCAGACCGGGGCATGTGACACGCGCGAGGGTCGCCGGACGCCTCTTCCTTCCTCACCGGATCGGCAATGCGGTCGTGGTGCGCGCACTCCCGGCCGGGTGATGGAATGAGATTTGCTATCGCTCACTGCATCCGGTGCCAGAATCCGGCCCGGTCTGAAATCGGTCTTGACCTCTTCACATGCATCACGTATATTCAGCGCGGAGCCGTGTGAAACACATGAGGATGAAGGAGCACACTATGGGATGGCGATATCTCCTCTGGATCGGTCTCGTGCTCGGAGTGATCTCGATCTCCGGAGAACTTCGCCATTCTTCCGGTGAACATCTCGGGACCGCTCGCACTCGACAAGGGGTGAGCTGTATTGAGTGCCACAAGAAGGTCACGCCCAATATCGTCTCGGATTGGCAGTTGAGCGCGCACAGCCAGAACGGGATTGATTGCGCTGTCTGCCATGGGGAGAAACACACGTCGGCCGAGGATGTCGCAGAAGCGCGCATTCCTACGCCGGAGACGTGCGCCCCGTGTCATGACACGCAGGTCGAGCAGTTCAAGCGGGGCAAGCACGCACAGGCGTGGACGGCGATGAAGGCTATGCCGACCACGCACTGGCTTCCGATGGCGCTGACCGAAGGGATGAAAGGCTGTGGCGGGTGTCATAAGATCGGCCTCAAGACGGAAGCCGAGATCCGGCAACTGAAGGCGCAAGGGGCGGGATTCGGCGTCGCGTCGTGTGATGCGTGCCACACGCGGCACCTCTTCTCCGTCCAGGAAGCCCGTCAACCGCAGGCCTGTCAGACCTGCCACATGGGCTTTGATCATCCGCAGTGGGAGATGTACTCATCCTCCAAGCATGGCGTGCGCTATCTCCTGAAGCAGAACAAGACGCTGCCGGAGACGGTCGCAGCGCCGACGTGCCAGACCTGTCACATGCCGGAGGGGACACACGAAGTGCGCACCGCGTGGGGCTTCTTGGCCGTGCGCCTGCCGCTGCCGGAGGACAAAAAGTGGGCGGAGGATCAAAAGACGATTCTGCAGGCACTCGGCGTGCTCGATCCCGAGGGCAAACCGACGGCTCGCTTCGAGCTGGTGAAACAAGCGGATGTCGCGCGCCTGACAGCGGAAGACTGGCAGCGGGAGCGCGAGCGCATGCTTCGCGTCTGCAATCAGTGCCATTCCCTCCATTTCGCGCGCGCTGAACTGGAAAAGGGCGATCAGATGATCCGCGAGGCGGATCGTCTCCTGGCTGAGGCCATCCGCATCGTTGCCGGACTCTACAAGGACGGCATCCTGAAGAAGCCGCCTCACTACGCGTATCCCTTCCCCGACTTGCTCGCCTTCCACGATGCTCCGACACCGATCGAACAAAAACTCTTCGTCATGCACCTGGAGCACCGCATGCGCACGTTCCAGGGAACGTTTCACGCGAACCCGGATTATGCGCTCTGGTACGGATGGAGCGAGATGGTGCGCGCTCTCACGGAGATTCGGACGATGGCCGAGGAGATGCGGCGTGCCCACACGCCTCCGAGAAAGCGCTGAAACGTCCTCTATGGCTCAATGGCTCAGAGGACTCCGGCGGTTGCGGCCGCAGCTTGCGCACGCGATGATTGAACGTATCGGCGATCACAAGCTGCCCATCCGGGGCGATGGCTAATCCCGTGGGAAAGTTCAACGTCGCCGCGCTGGCGAGCGCACCGTCGCCTCCAAACCCGGCCGTTCCCGTCCCCGTCACCGCGCTGATGTTCCCATCACTCCCGATCTTGCGCACGCGATGATTCCCGGAATCGGCGATGAAGATCGTCCCCTCCCCATCCACGGCGAGTCCCCCCGGCGTATTCAATTCGGCATCTTTGGCGGCGCCGCCATCGCCCGCCGAGCCCGGCGTCCCTTTCCCCGCGAGCGTGGTGATGGTGCCCGAGGAGTCCACGCGTCGAATGCGATGATTCCCCATATCGGCGATGAGGAGATGTCCCTCTTTATCGAAGGCCAAAGCCGCCGGCGTATCGAGAGCGGCCGCCGTAGCCGGCCCCTCATCGCCCTCAAACCCTCTCTTCCCCGTCCCCACAATGGTCACGATCACCCCATCCCGATCCACGCGACGAACCCGATTATTCCCAGCATCGGCGATATACAACCGACCCTCCACATCCACGGCGACAGCCAACGGGAAGCGCAGCTCAGCGCGCACGGCGAGATCCCCATCCCCAGAGAAACCCGCTCGTCCCGTTCCTGCGACCGTCAGAATCGTCCCCTCAGGTGTGATCTTGCGCACGCGATGATTAAACGTGTCCGCGACGTAGAGATTCCCCTCGGCGTCCACGGCGAGCCCCCGCGGGAAGTTCAGGTGAGCTTCGACCGCCGGCCGATCATCGCCGTTGAACCCCGGGAGGCCTGTCCCCGCGATCGTCTCGATCTTCGGGTTCTCCTCGCCTAGCACGATCCGCCGAATCCGGTGATGCTCTGTATCGGCGATATAGAGACGGCCCTGCGCATCCACGGCCACGCCATACGGCAGACGGAGCACCGCGCGACGCGGATCCCCACCGTCTCCAATTCCCCCTCCGGCGCGCGTGCGAATCACCCCCTGCGCATCCACCGCGCGCACACGATTATTCCCCATATCCGCGATGAGAAGCGTCCCATCGGGGTGCACCGCGAGCGCGACCGGAGCATTTAAGCTCGCCTGCAGAGCTGCGCCTCCATCTCCGGAGAACCCGCGAGCGCCACTGCCCGCTACTGTCGTGATCACTCCCGAGGAGTCAATCCGGCGCACGCGATTGTTTCCCGAATCGGCGATATAGAGATTTCCCGCCGCATCGAAGATGAGATGCATCGGGACATTCAGGCTGGCCTGCGCCGCCGGTCCTCCATCGCCGGAGAAGGTCGGTCGTCCCGTCCCTGCCACTGTCGTGATCGTTCCGCCGGAAACCCGCCGAATCCGATGGTTCCCCGCATCTGCGATGAAGAGATCCCCCGAAGGGGAGACCGCGACCGCGACCGGCGAGTTCAACAGTGCCGAGGTCGCCGGCCCCCCATCGCCTCCAAATCCCCGTTCCCCACTCCCGGCAACCGTTGAGATATTCCCACTGCCATCAATCTTCCGGATCCGGTGATTGCCCGTATCCGCAATGTAGATATTGCCCGCCGCATCCACGGCCAGGCCGCGCGGCCCGCTGAGCTGCGCGTTCTTGGCCGAGCCGCCATCTCCTCCAAATCCCGCCGATCCTGTCCCCGCAATCGTCGTGATCACGAGAGCGTCCTCTTTCCGCTCGACTCGACGAACCCGATGATTCGCCGTATCCGCAATAAGCAGGTTCCCATTCTGATCAAAGGCGAGCCCACGCGGGGACCAGAGTTGCGCCTTATCGGGAGGCCCGTCATCGCCCCCGAATCCGTTGACACCCGTTCCCACGATCGTCGTGATGAGCCCATTCTGATCCACCTTTCGGATCCGATGATTCTCCGTATCCGCGATGAGAAGCTCCCCCTCCTCGGTCACAAGAAGAGCCGAGGGCGACGCCAGCGCTGCATGGAGGGCCGCTTCGCCTTCTCCCACTCCACCGCCTGCGATCGTCTCAATGATCAAAGGGCGCGTCTCCTGCGCGCGGAGTGGGACCTGGCTCGCCAGGATCGCCCCCGCGATCAAAAGGACGAGGAGTTTCTCTCCGTTCGGTGCTCGACCGATCATACGACCCTCTTCCCCACCCAGAATATCCTGAAGACGCTTTCCCTCACCCGCCTTCACGTGGCACAATCGGCCCGAAGACGATGTAGACCGATCCGGCGCTCAGGCGAACACCTCCACCTTCGGGAGCGCTCACAAGCAGATCCCCCCACCCATCCCCATTGACATCGCCCACCGCGATGAAACTCCCCAGGCGTTCCCCATTATTCGGGCCAAAGACACTGAGATCCGGCCGCTCAGCCTCGCTGCCGCCGACATCGAGCACTGTCCCACTGTGTGAAATCTTCCGATCGAAGACGATGTACACTTCACCCGCATCGATCTTCTGATTCTCCTTGGCGTCTCCGGCCGGAGCCCCGATCAAGAGATCCGCAACTCCATTACCGTCGAGGTCTGCCGCAGCAAGCGCCGCGCCAAATTCATCGAACGCTTCGCCTCCATAGAGGATGACGTCCGGTGCCGGAGCGACCAATCCGGCGACATCGCGCGCCCTCGAAGAAGCCAGCGCCATCCCACCGAAGAAGATGTAGACCTCGCCGGCATCAGGCCGCTTCTCCTCCGGTCCATCCGCCTGGAGTGCGCTGACACAGAGATCGAGGACGCCATCGCCGTTCACATCCGCCAGAAGCAGTGCATAGCCCAACAAGTCCTGAGCCGTAGCCCCGAAGATCGTCACGTCGGCTCCGGCCGCCGATCCCGGGGCCACATCCCGCACCGTTCCCCGAACCAAGTGGACGCCTCCGAAGATGACATACACGTGGCCCGCCTCTGGCCGCTCTCCCTGTGGACCATCGGCCAGTGGGGCGCTCGCCACGATATCCGGAACACCGTCCCCATTCACATCTCCCACAGCGATCTGGAACCCGAAGAAGCTGAGAAGGCCAGGACCAAAAACCATCAGATCCGCCTCCCGCGGATCGGCCAGATCGCGCGCCAGACCGCTCCCCCATGCCGACGATCCGAAGATCGCATAGATCGTTCCCGCAAAGAGGCGCTCACCCTGCGGAGAGGACGAGGTCGCAGCCCCAGCGAGGATATCTTCTATGCCATCTCCGTTGACATCCCCGATGGCCAGCGAAGCACCCAATGAAGCGACGGGCTCCGGCCCGAAGATCACGACATCGGCCCCGGGAGCCACCAATCCCGCCATATCGCGTACGGTCCCACGAGTGAGATGCGGGCCGCCAAAGACGACGTACACTTCACCCGCCCCAGATCGCGTCTCGCTTGGCCCGTCTCCTCCGGGAGCTCCCATGACGATATCCGGGATACCATCGCCATTGACGTCCCCGACAGCAAGCGATGTCCCCAAACGATCGTTCGCATCCGCTCCATGGATGACGATGTCTGCGCGATCATGGAGATCGCGTGTCGTCCCGCGAATGACATCCACTCCGCCCAGGACGATGAATACCCCACCGGCATCGAACCGCGATCCCTCCGGTCCATTGGCCAGACGTCCGGCGACGAGGATGTCCGCGACTCCATCCCCATTGACATCGGCGACAGCCATCCGCTCCAGGCGATCACCGCTCGATGCTCCGTTGAGCGTGACATGAATCGCTCCCCGTTCGCTGAGATCAATCGTTCGCGGAGATGCCGTTTGTCCCCAGAGGGCGCTCATCCCCGAGGCCACCAGCACGCTCCCTTGCACGCAGAGCGCGCCCACTTTTCGAACGACAGCGCGCGCTCCCCTCCGAAGGACGGATCCCTTCTCTCCCCGCGTCGGGGCACCGGACACCCATCCGCGAGAGTTCACCGACTTCTCCGCGACACCACTCCTCACCGACTTTCCTCTCGGACGTAGTCGCCCGATCTCCCTCCCGTCTTCCGCTCCAAGCGAATGTCCGTGATCGTCATCTCCCGATCTATGGCTTTGCACATATCGTAGAGCGTGAGCGCGGCGATGCTCACGGCCACAAGAGCCTCCATCTCCACACCCGTTTGCGCCGTCGTTGCCGCCGAGGCTGTGAGCGTGATGCCTTCTTCTGTCAGCTCGACTTCGACGTCCACATGCGTGAGTGGGAGCGGATGACAAAGGGGGATCAGCTCCGCCGTTCGCTTGGCCGCCAGAATCCCTGCCAGTCGGGCCGCTTCCAGCGGATCGCCCTTCGGCGTTCGCCGCTCGCGAATAGCGCGGAGCGTCTCCGGACGCATGCGAACGATACCCCGGGCCACGGCCCGCCGCTCGGTCACAGGCTTGGCGCTCACATCCACCATTCGGAGGCGTCCCTCAGCGTCCACGTGCGTGAGATCGTTCATGACGGCGCTCCCCATGGCAGCAGGATCACCTGCACACGCTCCCCCTCCGTCACCGACGCTACCCCCTCCGGGACGATGAGCAGCGCATTGGCGCGAGCAAACCCCACGAGATCGGAGCTTCCCTCCCAAGGGACGCGTCGGACGAACGCCTGCCCATCAGCGAACCAGAGAAACGCGGGCAGATAACTCCGTCGGTCCGTCGCATGACGAACCGGCTCCGTCACCGTCGCTTCGATGCGGGGAAGATGTTCGTCTCGGCATCCCAGCATCCGGCGGAGCGCCGGCAGGACGAAGATCAGGAACGTCACGACGACGGAGACGGGATTGCCGGGTAGCGCGAAGATCGGCTTCTGACCGAGCATGGCAAAGCAGAGCGGTTTCCCCGGATGAATGCGCACCCGCTCGAAGAAAATACGGGCGCCGATCCGGCGCACAGCGATCTTCACCACATCGGCTTCACCCATGGAAACCCCTCCGGTGACGATCACGCCATCGAAGCGCTCGAGCGCCGAGCGAAGCGACGCCTCGATGAGCGGGAGATCATCCGGAGCAATGCCCAGAGCATGCGCGGCGACGCCGGCCATCGCCAAACAGGCGTGAAGCGTCGGGCCATTAGAATCGCGGATCTGCGCGAGCGAGGGACGCGCGCTCACCTCCACCAGCTCGCTCCCGGTCGAGAGGACACCAAACGTGAGCCGACGCGTGACCTGAACCCTCGCGTATCCGAACGAAGCGAGAACGGCCATCTCCGCCGGACCGATTCGAATCCCGGGCTCCAGAACGACCTCTCCTTCTCGCGCCTGACTCCCCCGTGGGGTGATGTTCTCCCCGACACGAACGGGTTCGCGAAGGATCACCCATTCGCCCTCGCAGGCCACGCGCTCAATGCGCTCCACGGCGTTCGCCCCAGCCGGAACGGCCGCTCCTGTCATGATCTTCACCGCCTCACCCGCAGCCACCGCTCCCGAAAACGCCATTCCGGCCCGCGCTTCCCCCACGACCCGCAGCCGCACGGGCGCCCTCGCTGTATCTTCAGCCCGCACGGCATAGCCATCCATCATTGCTCGGTCAAAGGGGGGAAGATCCATGTCGGCGCGAATCGGCTGACGCAAGACTCGCCCCAGCGCTTCAGCGAGCGGAACCGATTCCTCCTCGCTCAGCGCGATGTTGTGCAGGATGATCTCCTGCGCTTCCTCAACCGGAATCACGCTCCTAACGATATCAAACCCGCCGCCCCTCTTCAAGAAGAGCCAGCCCCAAGCAGAGGCGACATCTCAGGGCACGAGACGACGAGATCGTTGTGAGTGCGGCTGCGCCGGGATATCCACAAGCGCCACGCGTGAGGTGCAGCACCGCGCTCCGGAAGGCACCGATCCTTCCCGCACTCCCTCCCGCTCATCCGCCAATCTTTCCACGATAGAGCGCATGCGCTCCCTCGTTGCTGGCGAGAAAGAGATCCATCCGCCCATCCCCATCACTGTCAATCCATGCGGCTCCACGAGGAGCGAGCACAGGCACCACCTCAAATCCGGGTCGTCCTACAACCCGACCGAACGTACCATCGCCTCGATTCCGGAAGAGGAAGACGGCTCCAGCCTTCGCCACGAAGACATCCTCACGCCCGTCTCCATCGAAATCGGCGATGGCGAGCACGCCCTCAGTCCCTTCATCCGTGTACCCGGCTGCGTTGGGATCAACAGCCTCGAATGTGCCGTCGCCGCGATTGCGGTACACAATATCCTGTCCCTCTCGAACCACGAAGAGATCCGGCCGGCCATCGCCGTCGAATTCGAACCAGGCGACGGCCGTGCTAATCCCTTCGTGACGAATGCCCGCCGAAGAAGCGACGTTGTGAAACTTCCCACCACCGAGGTTGCGATAAAGGGCATCCGACCCCTCGTTCGCTACGTACAGGTCTAGTCGTCCGTCCCCATCGAAATCGCCCCAGGCCGCCGAACGGCCCCGGGCGTTCTCGGCCAGGCCGGCCACGAGGGGATCGAGCGCGGCAAACGTTTCATCGCCCATGTTTCGATACAGGATGTCTTGCCCATCGTTGACGACGTAGAGATCCAGTCGCCCATCCCCATCGAAATCGCCCCAAGCAGCCGCACGCCCGGATGCCATCTCGATGATTCCCGCAGAGCGGGCGACTTCGCGAAACGTGCCGTCTCCCTCATTGCGGAGCAGAAAGTCCTGTCCCTCATTGACGACGTAGAGGTCCAGCCGGCCATCGCCATTGAAGTCGCCCCAAGCAGCCGCGCGCCCAGGGCCACGGCGTGGAATACCGGAAGCCTCGGTCACGTCCACGAGCTTCCCGCGCTCGTTCCGAAAGAGGACGTAGTGTCCCTCCCCGATGAGAAAGAGATCGGGAAACCCATCCCCATCGAAATCACCCCACGCCAGCGCCGTGATCGGGGAAGCGAAGGGTGCAGCGAAAGCTTCTTCCGGAACAAGACGAAGAGCGTCGGAGACTCGGAACACGCCGGTGAAGATCTTGTCCCCCAAGGGAGTTCCATCTCCATTAGCCGCATTTCCGGCGGCATAGAACGCTATACCGCCGATGGCCATCGAGGGAGCATCCCACGCGATCCACCAACTGTCCCCCCCGCGCCGCGAGAGATCCTCTGTGCTCTCCGCCGTGTGAGACATATACTGCCGACCGGATCCTCCGATCTTTCGCTGGGTCCGTATAGGATCCACAAGTCCCCGGTTCCCTCCATGGACGGGGAACTCACCGGCCGGAGCATTCCCCAAAAGCGCGAGCGCCGTTAATTGAAACCCCCATCGCCGACGATCCGGGTCCGGATGGCGAACCGAGAGTTCCAGGATATACCGCTCGCCAGGAATATAACCGGCAGGAAGGCCTTCCAGTTGGATCTTCCCACGATCGTCAGGGTTCACGCGACCCGAATGACAAACCGTGCAGGTCCGTTCCCCCGGAGCTCCGGTGAATCCGGGATCCGGTCCGTCGGAGAAAGCAAAAGCGATGACACCACAGGCTAAGACACCGATGCCCCACAGCAGTGCCCGCATCGTTCGTTCCTCCTCTCGAGAAACGTCCTCCCTCGCCTCACGCCGTCGAGGGGGCATCTTACCACACGCCTCGCGCGCAGTAAAGAGCCGCTCAGCTTCCCGAGGGCGAGGGAGGACCGGAGCACCTGGACGGAAGGCCACGACGTGAGATACAGTTTAGTGAGCATCGCGACGGAACAGGGAGCGCCGAGCGATGATCCTTGTAGACCAGTTGACCTTTCCGAAGGTTGCAGAGCTGGAGGTCGAAATTGTCGAGCGGAAAGGAATCGGCCATCCGGATACAATGTGCGACGGGATCGCCGAGGCCACGAGTGTCGCCCTCTGTCAGTACTACGAGCGGGAGTTTGAGCGTATTTTCCACCACAATCTCGACAAGGCGTTGCTTGTCGGCGGGCGCACGATCTCGCGCTTTGGCGGCGGAGAAATGCTCGAGCCTATCCTCTTCACCCTCGTTGGGCGCGCGACGCTCGAAGTGGCGGATCGGCACGTCCCCATTGAGGAGTTATATCGCGAAGCGGCCGCCCAATGGGTCCGAGCTCACCTCCGACATCTCGATCCCGATCGGCACATGCGCTTGCAGTGCGTGATCCGACCGGGAAGCGCCGATCTGGTTGACCTCTTCCAGCGCGCAACAATAACGCCTCTCGCCAACGATACGTCTTTCGGCGTCGGTTATGCTCCGCTGACCCCGCTCGAACGCGTGGTCTACGAGGCGGAGCGGTTTTTGAATTCGGAGGCTCTCAAAGCCGCTCACCCGGAGATCGGCGAGGACATTAAGGTGATGGGCCTGCGACGCGGCGAGGAGATCACGTTGACCGTCGCCATCGCGTTCGTCTCCGCTCATGTGCGGGATCTTCCGGATTACCGGGAGAAGAAGCGGACGATTCAGAACGAGATCGCGCAGTTTGCCGAGCGACTCCTGGATCGCTCTGTCGTCGTGCACGTGAACCCCGCCGACGATGAAGTGAAAGGCTCCATCTACCTCACCCTCACGGGGACGAGCGCCGAAGCTGGTGACGATGGACAGGTTGGGCGCGGAAACCGGGTCAATGGCCTGATCACGCCTTTTCGTCCGATGAGCTTGGAGGCAACAGCCGGAAAAAACCCGATCAATCACGTGGGGAAGCTCTATAACATCACCGCCCGACAGATCGCCGAGCATGTCCTCGCCCACCTTGAAGAAGTCGAGGAGGTCTACTGTTATATCCTCGGTCAGATCGGCCGACCGATCACACAGCCTCAGGTCGTCAACGTGAAACTTCGCACGCGACGGCTCACGCGCGGCCTTCGAGGTCGCGCCTCTCAATTGGCTCTCGCCAAACTCGATGAACTTCCCTCCCTCTGGCGCAAGCTGATCGAGGGGGAGATCAGCATCTATTGACGGCGCGTGACATCCTCTCCTCAGACCCCCCGAATCACGAGACGTGGAACCGAAAGTATATCACGTCGCCCTCGCGCACGATGTATTCGCGCCCTTCCAGCCGAATCAGCCCATGCTCGCGCGCCTTGGCCACGGAGCCGGCGGCAATGAGATCCTTGAAGGAGATGACTTCGGCAGCGATGAACCCGCGCTCCATATCGGAATGGATGAGACCGGCGGCCTGCGGCGCTTTCGTTCCCGCCGTCACGGCCCAGGCGCGCACCTCTTTCTCGTTGCCCGTGAAGAAGGTGATGAGCCCCAATTGCCGATAGGCAGCGTGAATCAGCTCGCGCACACCCGTGCTCGTCACGCCCAGACTCGCCATATATTCGGCCGCTTCCTCCTCGGTGAGGTCAACGAGCTCCGCCTCCAATTGCGCGCAGAGGACAACCACCTCCGCCTCCCCTGCGCGCGCGCGCTCGCGCACTCGAGCAACACACGGAGTCTCACGCCCGAGATCTCCCTCGCTCACATTCACCGCGTAGATCTTCGGCTTGGCCGTCAGAAGGAAAAGCTGCCGAACCAGGGCGCGTTCCTCCTCCGAGAGCCCCAGTCGGCGCACGGGAATTCCGGCGTTCAAAGCAGCTTCGAGCTTCTCCAGAATAGGCACCTCAAGAGCGGCTGCTTTGTCGCCGACCTTCGCCTGCCGCGATGCTTTCTCCTTCCGCCGTTCCACCGTCGCCAGATCGGCGAGGGCCAGCTCTATCTCTACCGTCTCCATGTCACGGACCGGGTCCACTGTCCCTTCCACGTGAGCTACGCCCTCGGCTTCGAAACACCGGACGACCTCGACGAGCGCATCCATCTCGCGGATATGCGCGAGAAATTGATTTCCCAAGCCTTCGCCCCGATGCGCCCCGCGCACAAGCCCCGCGATGTCCACAAATTCGATCGTGGCGGGGACAATCACCGACGTTCGGTAGACGCGGGCCAGCGGCGCCAGCCGTTCATCCGGCACCGCAATGATCCCGACGTTGCGCTCCAGAGTCGAAAAGGGATAGGGGGCAACGTCGGCCACATGCCCGCGTAAGAGAGCATTGAAGAGCGTGGACTTCCCTACGTTCGGAAGCCCGATGATGCCGACGCGCAACAAGACTCACGCTCCTTCATCCGAAGTTCGCACAAGAGGTATTGTACCGCGCCCCCACGGCGAAGAGGAAACACTCCCGCACAGCACCCGTCCCCCGTTCCGCAGTTGAGCCCGCGCAAGCAGCGACCCGAAATGAGACTCTGCCCCTACCTCAGATACAGGAATTCGGCATGTGTCCCCGAAGGTCCGGTACCCGGTACCGAAACACCCGCACAGAGGGCCTCTCAGGAGATCAACACGGTGACGCAGATCCTCCAGTCAACACGCTCTGGAAGACCCGCACATGTTCGGCCGCCGTCCGCTCCCAACTGAACGTGCGAGCTCGATCTATCCCCTGCTCGCGCAGATGCGCTCGCAGCGTTTGGTCCTCGATCACCCGCCACATTGCTGCGGCGATCTCCTCGACCGACTGCGGATCCACGAGGAGCGCGGCCTCTCCCGCGACCTCCGCGCACCCGGACCTGTTCGAGGTGATCACCGGACACCCACAGGCCATCGCTTCGAGAAGAGCCATCCCGAACGTCTCCCGTAACGAAGGGGCAACAAGTGCGAGGGCGCCCCGATACCAGCGCGCGAGCTCTTCTTGCGAGAGAAGCCGACGGATCATACGAACTCCACGAACGTGGGAACGGTGCCAATCCCACGGGGAAATGAGGACGAGATCCGGACGACCGGATTCGGGCAAGCGCGCGTATGCCGCCAGCACTCGCTCGGTGTTCTTCATGGGATTCTGCCCAGCGATGTGAAGCACATACGGACGCTCACCCACCCAGCACTCTCCTTCCGGAGTGAAGATCCGATGATCCACGCCGTGCGGGACCACGTGGATCTTCTCAAAAGGCACTCCAAAAACGTGCGCCGCTTCCTGTGCAGCGTAGCGCGAGGGAACGATCAGCGCGGCCACGACGCTCCGGAACCATTCCGCATCCCGCCGCAGCCTCGCCCTCAGCCAAGGATGATAGATTCGGGCAAGAGCCCACTCCTTCTCTGCCTGGTACACAGAAGCGAAGATCCGCGCACCATGAAAAGTCGCGACAACAGGGATCGAACGTTTCCGCAAGACGATGGGGATCGGACGCATCCCCAAACCATAATCCCAAACGAGGTCACAGTCACGAGGCGGAAGCTGCCATCGTCGCTGAGAAACGATCCGGATCCCCAATGCCTCGAGCGCTCGCGTCACCTTCTCCCGATAAATCCGATGACTCGGCGGATCATAAGAGCGAACCAAGACGGCGACACGCATGATCATTCACCCTTCAGCGATCAGGGTCTCCACGCGATCCTTGGATGGGGCACCTCGCGGGGGAAGACCCTGGTGGCGTGGAGTGCTCCAGCAGTCTCTCGACATCCTCGCGCGAGTAAAACTCCCAGTACGACCCATCCGCTCGGAGCAACCGTTCGCCCAAAGCGCGCACGAGAGACGGGTCATAAAGCGGACTCACATTTCGACTCTGCAAAGGAACGTCGAGCCGAGCAGCTTCAGGGATGATCGCGCCCAACGCGCGGCCGCCCGATTGCACGATGTCTTCATACCGGAGGACAGCCGAAGGCGGAAGCACACGACGATAGGTCTCAAAGAACCAACTGAGCAGGCAGATCTGACGCTCGAAACGATCCGACCGACGGCGGAGCATCCGACGCAGGGAAGGGTCAAGCCGTTCGGCCATTGGCAGACGCCCCTGACGCACAGGCAAAGCCACAGAGTTCCAGGACGCCAGCACGCTGAGCGGGTTGCGGACAAGGGCATACGTAGGGAAACAATGCGTGAGTCCTTCGAGCAACGCTGTGAACACGCCCACATGCTTGACGACCAGCCGAAAATCCGGCGCGACCTCCTTTGGGAGGCGAATCCTTCCCAGCCGGGCTTGGCTCCTTCTCAGACTGCCCTCACGGCGCCGCTCTTCAATGGTGTTGGTCGGCACCTCCCCGTAAACTCGGTGAGAGAACACGGAGCGACCGGTCAGAATCTTCAATCGCGCGCGCCCGAAGAATCGAACGACCTCTTGACAGGCCCGCTCCGGATTCCGGGTGAGCGCGAAACGCCATCCCAACCAGGGCTCGACCAGAGCGACGACATGGGGGAGTTGATTCAGCAGCCAGCAGACAAGCGTCGTGCCCGATCGAGGGATGCCGGTGAGAATAATATCCCGTTCACGCATTGGCTTCCTCCACGCCGGCATTCAGATAGGGCCTCAACTGAACCGTCACCGTTTTCCAGTCGAAGGCAAATTGTAGGAACCCGATGACCGATTGTCGAATCAGCACCCGATAGGGAATCTTGTGCTTGCGAGCGAGCCGGCGGCCATTGCGAAAAGCCGCCCTCACGGTCCTCCAGGGATTCTGACGCAACGAAAGCCCTCCGCCTGAAGGCCCGCCGTGATGAACAAACGTGGAGAGATCGAGGAGCAATTGAAATCCAGCCCGACGAGCGCGGAGGCAATAATCATCGTCCTCATAGAGCCCGTGGGCGAACGACTCATCGAGGTACCCAACGGCGCGGATGACGTCTCGGCTGATGGCCAGACAGAATCCAATGAGCCGGTCTACGGGAATCGTTCGTCGCCCCACACGCCGGCGAAGCTCGGCCGCGAATCGCTCGATGCGCTCCAGCTCCTGTGGCGAACAATTCCTGATCCGAGGGAACAAGCGAGTGTTTTGATAGGCCGTCACCCAGTTGGTGACCGGCCCGACAAGTCCGGCGCCAGGCTCCTCGGTGAGCGCGTTCACCAACCGGTCAATCGAACCGAGCGGGAGATAGACGTCATCATTAAGGAGCACAACACACGCTCCCTCGGCTTGCGCCATTCCACGATTGTAGCTTCCGCCAAATCCGAGATTGCGAGGGTTTCGAAGGAACTGATAGTCCCCAAAGACGCGCCGAAACTCGGGCTCGTATTTCTCCACGAGCCGGAGCGTGTCCTTCCAGAGCGGTGACGCATCGTCCAGGAGAATCAACTGCTTCTCCGCCGAACCGTTCCGCAAGACACTCGGAAAAAACAAAGAGTCAATGACCTCGAGAACCGCGTTCCCGGCGTTGTACATGGACGTGACAAGAGATACCGTGGTCATATCCGCGTCACAGGGGATAACCGAGGGATTCAAGCGTAGGAGCCAAAATCTTCATGATGTCGTGTTGCTGCTCTGCGGTGAGATTCTCGCGCCACCGCCCCACGCGCCGGCGATGATCGCGACGCGACCACACGGTTTGATACTTCGCCTGATAGGTGCCCTCAGTCGAGTTCTGGATATTCCGACAGAACTCGATCACGTTGGGATGAAGCGGGAGACCGAGGTATTCGAAAATCTGTCCCGCGATCTCCCGAGGAGAGGCCACCAGGTCCTCGTAGCGAATTCGAAGGTGGGGGACATCGGCGAGATCGTTCAGGCCGATGCGAATCGTCTCATTCCAGGCGTGAGCGCAACGAATAACACCGCGATACCGGCTGAAAATCTCACGCCACTGAGGCGGTCGCGCGTGGGCCCAGAAGCGCCCGCCAATTCCGGGAAGGAGAGAGCACGTCACATCCCGGCCATCCCTCACGATGTGGATGAACTTCGCCTCGGGGAAAACAGCGCGCAAAAAGGGTAATCGCAAAATATTCCGAGGATTCTTCTCGATGACGATTCGCGCACCACCCTTTCGCCAGCAAAACCACCAGCGAATGAATCGTCGCACACCCGGCGTGGCTTGCTCAGCCGTGAACCGATCTGAGCCGTCTATGCCACGACCAGCGAGCCGCCAGGGAACGTATGCCTCAAAAATGTACTTCACATCCAGATGCGCTCCGACCAGCTCGCCCAGGATACTCGTTCCGGACCGTGCAACGCCTACGATGAAAGCAATGTCGAAGACCTCGCGGGCTTCCCTCGATGTCATGACCGATGTGGTCGAGAATCTCATCGCCCTTCAGCTCCGGGGGTTCCTCGCTGCGCCCTCTCCTTCCGAGAGTAAATCTCCTGCCGATGCCCGCACGAGGGATCCGAACCCATCCCTCCATGGAGTCACACCGCCTTTGGCGCTGTCACAGATCTCCATATCCCAAACGGACCATCCGCGGATCGCCTCTCACCTCCTCGTAAAATGCCCGTAATTCAGGATCCCTCCGAAAGGCAAACGCGCGTCTGGGATTCACCTGAGCTATGACCTTTTCCCACACGCGCGGGCAAGGCTGGAGCTCGCAAAATTCTACCATGCGTGTGAGGACCGCCTTCGGCGAGGTGAGAAAGTCTTCGTACCGCACATGGAGGATGTCTCTCTCCCCTCCATCGGGCGAAAGTGAGAAGGCCTTGTCCACATACTCCTGCCATAAGCTGAAGGCCCCATGCAGCGTACGACATCGCGGCGACGCATAGCCGGAGAGAGCCTGAACGCGCGAGCGCTCACGCGCTCGCAGACTCGCGGCTACATCTACTCCACACCGGTAGATATGGATGATACGCGCCCCTGGGAAGAGATGCCGCCAGATATCGAAAGTGAACGTATTCCTTGGATCCTTCCACCCCCAGGGTTGGTCCAATTCTTCCAAGGACTTCTGACACCAGAAGCGACGAAGGCCCATGTAAAGGACGACCCATGTACTCCTGAGCGTCCTTCGCAATCGGGGCAGAAGATCTGCCAAGAGATCAGGATCAGCCGCTGCTTGCTCAATAGGGGTCGGATCATCCCATCTCCCCCCTGTCGCTCGCTCGATCTCCAGATTCAAGAGATGAAAGAACACGGACTCCTCATTGTTGAGACTCCACCCCGTGATCAGCCCCAGCCTGCGGAGCATGGCCGTGAGACAAGACGTCCCGGACCGATGCATCCCCACAATGAGAATCGGCGGCTTCGCGGTCCGAATCGGCTCGACTCGCCACCGCTCTCCCGAAAGTACCCATAGTGTGCTCATGAATCTCCCCCTCCCGTTCTCACGATTCGAATCCAGAAAGAGGCTCCCTGGGGATTCACTCCCCGCATGCGGGACTCCTGCCACACCGGTTCGAGAATTCGGCTCAACTCAGGATCCCGGCTGATGAACGCATTCGGAAGCACGATCTCCACCCCCCGACTGCCCGCGAGGAGCCATACGGCAAGCAGATATTGCTCGGAATAGTAGCGCTTCCCCCACTGAGGCGGATAGTCGTAAGGGAGGAAGACGTCGTGGAAATGGACGAGAACTCCCGATCGCAGGCGCGGAAGGATGTCCAGAAAAAGCACCGTCACGTCCGAGTTCATAAAGCACCGGTGCGAACCATCCACAAAGAGGATGTCCCCAGCATCCAGCTCATCGAAGAGCCGGAGATCTACGTTCTCCAAGCGGCGTCGGATCGTCCGATCGCACAGCGCTTCGACCTCAGCTCGAGGGTGCGGGTCTATAGAGATGATCTCGGTCGAGAGACGTCCGTCTTGAATCGCTCGACGGGCGAAGCGCGTCGAATATCCGGAACCGATCTCACAATATCGTCGCGGGCGAATGAGCTGAAGTAGGGCATAGAGGCTGAGGGCATCCAAAGCGGGAATCCAAATATTGCCCCCTCTCCAACTGGGCTCTCGCGGATCGGCGCTCACCACAGGGATATCGAGCACCGCTTCTCGAAAAGAGAGGAAACGGTGCAAAAGCGCACGATACGCCATTCGGTGCCGATTGATGATGTCGTAGAGCAGCGGATGAGGCGGTCGGCCATAACCGTAACGCGGGATCGGCGTCACGCGAGCGTCGAGCCAGAGGACCTGGCCCTCCCGAAGGGCCGCAAACGCAGAGGCAGCGATGCTCAGACCTCGCCTCAGATAGTGGTGGAACGACATACCATGCATTCCCTTTCACGGAGTTCCATCGGCACCGTGCTTCACAGCTCGCACGCGCAGCTCGTTATACACGATCAGTTCCCCGAACCAGCGCCAAGGGATCGGATAATAGCGCTTGGCGATGATGGTGAAGCCCAACGGCGTGAGCGCGTGCACAAGGCGCGGGTAGTCGAAGAATGTGCGATGCGTGCGGTCCACCTTGAACCCTGTTGCCGTCGGGACGCGGATGCTCAAAATCCCCCCCGGCTTGAGCACACGACGGACTTCCTCCAGCGCCGCATCCGGAGCCTCCAGATGTTCAAGGACATGACAGAGCAGGACACCATCGAACGACTCCGCCGGAAAGGGGAGCCGATAGAGATCCCCCTGGATGCACCGATACCCGCGCTCAACGCAATAGCGCACACAGTAGAAGTTATGATCCACGCCGATGGCTTCCGGGTAGACGCGGAAAAAGTGCCCGATCCCACATCCCAGGTCCAAGACGCACCCCTGGAATTCCTTTCGATGAGGGCGGAACGACCGCTCCAACAGCGCAAAGACCAGACGGACGAGCCATCGCGGGTACCGAGCTCCCATGAGGTATTCGAAATATTCCCGGCTTGTCGTCGCCTGATCGCCGCGATACATGGCGTGGCCGCTTCCCTTCTACTGTGTGCCGTAGACGTGCCGCCCGCGCCAGAGGATACCCGAGCGGAAGCGAAGCCGCCCAGGAGCTGTGAGCGCGATCACGGCGAAGACCGTGTAGCCGAGGAAGGCAAGAAGCCCATAGCTTCGGGCCAGCCCATCGCCTTCGCTCACCCGCGCGCTCAGCCCACTCAAAGCCCCATACGCGAGAGCGGCCGGAAGGACCAGGGACCACGCGCCCGTCACCATCCCCCACAGCATGGCGCCCACAGGGAAGAGCACAAGCAGTAGGAGCACACCGCCGCTCACGATGGCGCGGAGGACATGCCGACCAATGACCGGACAGATCGAACGACTATAGGCCTCCCACAACTCTCGAAACGTCACGCGAGCCGGCGTGCGCAGAAGGAGCGTCCCTTCGACAGCCGCCACGCGATAGCCCCGTTGCTTCAGTCGCATCCCGAGAATCGTCTCATCGAGAACTTCCCCTCGAATCGCCGCATATCCCCCGATCTCCTCGAGCGCGCGCCTTCGGACGAGCGTGAACGCACCGATGGTGAAGGCTTGGTCTCCCACATAAGCGCCGAGAAGGGTCACGGGATGAACGCGCAACGTGTGCTCCGAAAGCCGAGATCTCCTCCGTTCCCGCTCGCGCGCTCGCTCTCTCCACGCAGCCGCGAGCATGCCCACGCGCAAGAGGAGAAGGGCCTGAGGCTCGATCACACGATCCCAGAAGCTCACGTACTCGAACTTCGGCAAGAGAGAGAGCACCTCCACCCCCCGCTCGCGGGCGAACCATAGCGCTGTGCGCAGTGCGGCCGGATGCAGGAGGATATCTGCGTCAATCGAGAGAACCCACTCGCCGCGCGCATGGGCCAACGCTTGATGGAGCGCAAAAGGTTTGCCCAACCATCCGGGCGGAGGCTCCTGCCCCTGGATGACGCGCAGACGTCGGTCCCTGGCGGCCAGCTCCTCCAGAATTTCCTGCGTGCGGTCGGTCGAACGGTCGTTCACGACGATGACCTCCATGTGCGGATAGTCCTGCTGCAGGAGCGACTCCAAGGCCTCTCGCAGGACGCGATCCGCTTCATTGCGAGCGGGAACAAGGACGGAGACAAGGGGCGCATCCGCGATGTCGTCGCTCGATGCCCCCTCACGCGGGCGCAGGAGAACGCGATAGCGCCAGAGCCACAGAACGCCGAGCAAAAGCGCCGACCAAAAGAGCGCAATCCCCCACAGCACGAGCTCTCCCATCACCGCTCTCCACGTGCTTCCGGCGCGACGAGACTCCCACGCGCTCCTGAAGATCGCGCCGGGACCCCCGACACGCCGACGGCTGCCAAAGCGCGGCCTCTCTCGCTCAAGAAGGCCTCGATGGCATCAGCGGCTGCCCGCACGCCATCCCATCCGTGATGGGCCCGGTGCAATCTCTGCATATTTCGCGCATACTCGGCGCGATGCCGAAGCATCTCCTCCACGGCCTGCCGCAGCACCTCCTCTTTGCCAAGAACCTCAGGGAGAGCCAACAGCCGTCCCGCTCCCTGCTCTTCGATCTCCTGCCCGAGCAACTCCTGCTCGAAATGCGTGGCGATGATCAAGCAGGGTGTCCCCGCCGCAATGGCTTGATAGATTGTGCCTGCTCCTCCATGACAGATCACGACGTCCGCCCGTTCCATCACCTTCCGTCCCGGCAGGAACGTCTCAACGCGCACGTTCGCGGGGATTTCCTCCGGTGCGAAGGTGATTTGCCTCCCCGTGGTCAGAATGACGCGATAGGGGACGAGAACCTTCAGCAACTGTCGGAAGAGAAGCGGATGCCCCGTACTTCCGAGCGTCACGTAGAAGACAGGCCGCACGGCTGTCCACTCCTCCAGCCATTCGGGCTCGGGCAGAGCAGGCTCCCAATAAACCGGGCCGACGCGCACGAAGTTTTCGGGGAGCGGTCGGGTCGGCGCCAACACCTCGCTGTCCACGATGAGGTTCAGATCGCCGAGGAATAGCTCCCACACGTCGCGCTTCGGCTCCAGGCCATAGCGCACGAGCAAGCGCCGATAGGGCCGGATCTTATAGCGCAAGAGTTGGGGAAAACCTCGAGAGATCACCGCCTCGCCGATCCGTCGTCCGAGAAAGCGCCGCCACCAAAAGGCGGGAGCAGTCCGAAAAGCTCGATACGGCTTCGCCGCATATGGATAGAGCCAGCGCCCCCCCAAGAGAGAGACGAGAGGGACGCGCCGAACCCGTGCCGAGATGAACATGGTCAGTCGAAAATCTACGACGACAATATCGGGCTTCAAGCGATCCAGGAGCTCCAGCTCAGCGCGCACGTGCATCTCGAGCCACCGACGATCCGGCGTCCTCCAGAGCGAGCGCAGAATGTGGAGTCCCTCGCCAGCCGGGATATCCGGCAGCTCGACATACCGCAGATGCCCGTCCTCGCGCGCCCAATCCCGAAGAAATCGGTCTGCTCCTGCAAGGAAGACAACATGACCGCGCCGCCCCAACTCGCGCGCGATCATCGCACACCGCCCAGCATGCGCCAGGACCGTGGAGACAGGAGCGAAGAGGATTCGCCCGCTCATAGCGCGATCACCGGCCGATTCCTTCCATGCACAGGAGACATGGAGACCCCATGCGATCTTGGAGAGCGCACGGGGACTTCCCTCCGTTCATCGGCGCTCCACTGAGGCTCCTCGGCCGAGGACAGAGCGCAGGCGCCGAATCCAGGATGTCCGGAGAGAGGATCTCAGTACTCGAAGACCAAGATACCTGCATTGAAGCCCGCCCCGAAGGTCACCATCAGGATCTTATCCCCGCGCTTCACTCGACCGCTCCGTACGTTCTCGTCGAGTGAGATCGGCAGCTCGGCCGAGATCGTGTTCCCATACCGTTCATAATCCTGGATGATCCGCTCGCGGGGAATCCCCGCCATTCGGGCGGCTTCCTCAAAGAGCGGCTTGCTCGGCTGGTGGATGAAAGCGACATCAATCTCTTCGCGAGAGAGGCCGGCTATCTGCAAAGCCCCCTCGATGCACGCCCCCAGATTGTTGCGCAAGACCTCGAACATGATCTCCCGCCGCCCCATGTAGAAGCTCCCCCGATATTCGGAGGGGATGCGGGGCGAAGGCAGGGACGTCTCATGCGGCATTGTGATCACGTCGTAGTATTCGCCCTTTGTCCAAAGCCCACCGGAGAAGAAATGGCCGCGATCAGCCGCTTCCAGCAAGATCCCGCCGGCGCCATCACCGAAGATCGCTCGATGCATGGGATTTCGGAAAGGATTCCCTCGCGAGACGATCGTTCCCGCCAGGACGAGGATCCGTCGTTCTCCGGTGGCGATGCAGCGCAAGGCATAATCCACCCCGGCCACCCATCCTACGCAGGACATGCCCACATCCACCGCCGGACAGTAGGCTCCCAGCTTATACTGGACCACGCTGGCCGTTGAGGGTTCATGGTAGTCCCCCGGCGTCGCGCTGACGATAATGCGATCCAGGTCCTCGGGCGAGAGGCGAGCCATCTCCAAAATCCGCTTCGCCGCTTTGACGATAATGTCCGAGCACGCCTCGTCTTCGCTCGCTGCCCGGCGCTCTACGGCTCCCAGGAGTCGCCGGATCTGTCCGTCCGATTCTTCGAGCCCGAGAATCTCCGAGTTCGTGATCACCCGCTCCGGCAAGTACGATCCCGTCGCTGCAACCCGTGCTGGAATGTTGGCGTAGTTGTAAATCATCACCGCGCCTCCTGAGAGGGAAAATCCTCCGCTCCGGATGTGAAACACAGCGGAGAATGTCGCTCACATCCGGCTTGTGGAGAGATCACAGGGGAAGCCGTGGACAAGCGCTCCCCGCCTCTTGATCTATACCAATCCACCGCCTCAACTCCCTCACAATCTATCTATGCTCAGGCTTCGCTCGAGACGAAGCACCCGGCGCTCATGCAACCGAGCACCAGCGAGTAGCAAAGACTATAGGCAAGCCCGCGAGTTGTCAAGCAAAAATTCTCCCCGGGGGGAGAAGCCTTGCTCCCGGCGAGGTTCTTGACGGGCCGTTCGCTCCCCACTCTATAATTGCCCTCTGGAGGCAACAACGGGCGCGCGACCGACGTCTAAGGCGATGGTGACTCACGGAGATAACGGCGAGGGAGGCAACAGAACATGGCCGCACCAACAAGGGTCCTGCTCAACCCGGAGCGCCGACACCCGCAGGTGGAGGAGTTCGAGCGGAAGCTCTTGGAGCGCATCGTCGGTCAGGACCGAGCCGTGCGACGCTTGGCCAACCTCTATCAGGTCTACCTGGCCGGCTTGTGTCCGCCCGGCCGTCCTATCGGCTCTCTCCTCTTCCTGGGACCCACAGGATCGGGGAAAACGCGCATCGTCGAAGCGTGCGCGGAGATCCTCTTTGGCGATCCCAACGCCCTGGTGAAGATCGACTGCGCCGAGTTCCAGCACAGTCATGAGATCGCCAAGTTGATCGGCTCACCGCCCGGATACCTCGGACATCGAGAGACCCCTCCCCTTTTGACTCAAGAGAACCTCGACCGCTATCATACGGAGACACTGAAGTTGACCTTCGTCCTGTTCGACGAGATCGAGAAAGCTTCGGATGCCCTCTGGCAACTCCTGCTGGGGATCTTGGATCGCGCGACGCTCACGCTCGGCGATAACCGGAAGGTGGACTTCTCCCGCTGCATCATCATCATGACGTCGAATCTGGGAGCCAAGGAGATGGCCGAGCTGATCTCCGGAGGTATCGGATTCGCGCCGAAACAGGGGCAGCAGGATTCGGTCGTGGATCAGAAGATCTATCGGACGGCGCTGGAAGCTGCCCGACGGCGCTTCTCCCCCGAATTCATGAACCGCATTGATAAGGTCGTCGTCTTCCGCTCCCTCAAGGAGGAGCATTTGCGGCAGATCCTGGAGATCGAGCTCAAGCTCATCCAACAGCGGATCACGCGCTCTCTGGCGCCCAAGTTCGTCTTCACCTGCACCGAGGCGGCCAAGGAACTGCTGCTGCGCGAGGGAACGGACTACAAATACGGCGCCCGCCATCTGCGACGGGCCTTGGAGCGCTTTCTGGTCTTCCCCCTGTCGAATCTCGTGGCGACACGGCAGATCGAGACCGGAGATGTCGTCCTCGTGGACGTGGATCCGAAAGATCCGACACGCCTCATCTTCGTCAAAGAGGTCGGGGGAGCACTTGTGGGGCATCCGAAGTCGGACGAGAGCTTCTCGGACGCCCTTCCGACACGCGAACGGACGCGCGCAGCTTCACCTCTGGGCACGGCGCGCTCGATATGAATACGACGCCTGTTCAGCGGCCCGCCAACAGTTCCTCTTCCTTCTTCTTTGCCAGCTCATTGATCCGCTCGATCGCCGCATCCGTCAGCTTCTGCACCTCCTCCAGGGCGCGCCGCTCATCGTCCTCGGAGATGAGCTTGTCCTTGCACATCTTCTTCAACCGCTCGTTGGCATCGCGCCGGATATTGCGCACGGCCGTGCGATGATCCTCGGCGATCTCTCCGACAACTTTCGCTAACTGGCGCCGTCGTTCTTCGGTCAGGGGCGGAATGGGAATGCGGATGATGCGCCCATCGTTAGAAGGAGTCAGGCCGAGATCCGAGGTCAGAATCGCTCGCTCGATCGCCGGCAGCAACGAAGGATCATAGGGCTGAACCGTGAGCAACGTCGGTTCCGGCGCATGCACCTGAGCCACCTGCGTGAGCGGCAAGGGCGTCCCGTAATACTCAACGAGGATGTGATCCAAAAGACTCGTCGACGCTCGACCTGTTCGTACCGATGCCAGCTTGCGACGGCAGTCTTCGATGGTCGCCTCCATTCGAGTCTTCGTGGTGGTCAAGACATCCCGAATCATACCCCCTCTCCCCCTCCTCGCCAGCGCTCCCCGGATGGCGACGAGCGGCTCAGGGCAACGCTCTCTGGGACGACCCGCGATCCCACCTTCTCCCCAAGGACGACACGCCGAATGTTCCCCGGCACCTTGAGATTGAAGACGATGATCGGCATGGCATTATCCATGCACAGCGTGATGGCCGAGGCGTCCATGATCTTCAATCCCCGCTCCAGCACGTTGAAGTAGGTCAGCTCGTCGAGTTTCACGGCGGTCTTGTCAATGGTCGGATCCGCCGTATAAATGCCATCCACCTTGGTCGCCTTCAGGATCACATCGGCTTTGATCTCCAGCGCGCGAAGTGCCGCCGCCGAGTCGGTGGAGAAGTAGGGATTCCCCGTCCCAGCGGCGAAGATCACCACGCGCCCCTTCTCCAAGTGGCGAATGGCCCGCCGGAGAATGAACGGCTCGGCCACGGCCCGAATCTCGATCGCCGTCTGCACACGCGTGGGCACCCCGAGCTTCTCCAGCGCATCCTGTAGCGCCAGAGCGTTGATGACCGTCGCGAGCATCCCCATGTGATCGGCCGACGTGCGATCCATGCCGTGAGCGCTCGCTTCAATCCCCCGGATGATGTTCCCCCCGCCGATGACGATGGCGATTTGAACGCCCAACAGGTAGACGTCCTTGATCTCCTCGGCGATCGCGCGAAAGACTTGGGGATCAATCCCACAACTCTGCTCCCCCATGAGAACTTCACCGCTCAGTTTCAGCAGGACTCGCTTGTACACCGGCGCCGTCATGCGACCACTCCCACAAAAAAGCCCCTCCCGCAGGAGGGGCCGAATCGCTCAGCCATTTCCGGCCGAGAGTGTGGAATCTTCCCCCAACTTGTACCGCGTGAACCGTCGAATGCGAATATTCTCGCCGAATTTCGCGATCAACTCCGCGAGCACGTGGTAAACCGTCCGGGTCGGATCCTTGATAAAGGGCTGCTCTAAGAGGACCGTCTCCGCGTAGAACTTCGCCAGGCGTCCCTCGACGATCCGTTCCAGGACCGCTTCCGGCTTCCCCGCCATCTTCGGATCCGCCAACGCCTGTTCGCGCGCGATCTCCCGCTCCTTGGCGAGGACCTCTTCCGGTATATCCTCTTTGCGGATGTAGCGGGGCTCGGCCGCACAGATGTGCATGGCCAAGTCCTTCACGAACTGCTGGAATTCGGCATTGCGCGCGACGAAATCCGTCTCGCAATTCACCTCGACGAGGACGCCGATCTTGCTCCCATGGTGAATGTAGGCTCCAACGATTCCCTCGGCGGTCACCCGCCCTTCTTTCCGCTTCGCCGCGGCCAGACCGCGCTTGCGAAGGATCTCGATGGCTTTCTCCTCGTCTCCTCCCGCTTCGATCAAAGCCGATCGGCATTCCAGGATTCCCGCCCCCGTCTTCTCGCGAAGGGCCTTCACTGCGTGTGCCGAGATCTCTGCCATAGCCGTCACTCCCGCTCCGGAATCTCCTCCTCCAACTCCAGGAAGCGATCTTCCTCGCCCACCTCCGAATCTGCCGCAGCCGACGAGACGGAGAGTTCGGACGCAGCCGCTTCCACCATCTCCGGCGCCGCCTCCTTCATCATCTGCCGCCCTTCAAGGATCGCATCGGCGATCTTGGAGACGAACAGACGCACTGCGCGCAGCGCGTCATCGTTGCCCGGAATAGGATAATCAATCCCCTCCGGATCGCAATTCGTATCCACAATAGCCACAATGGGGATGCCTAACCGCTGAGCTTCCCGCACGGCGAGCTCCTCTTTCTCCGTATCAATAACGAAGAGGACGTCGGGCAATCGAGTCATGTTCCGAATGCCCGCGAAGTTCTTCTCCAAGGCCGCCCGCCTGCGCTCCAGGCGAATGGCTTCTTTCTTCGGGAGCTGCTCCAACCGTCCATCGGCCTTCATCTGCTCGAGCTCGTGGAGCTTCTGAATGGACTTTCGAATCGTCTGGAAGTTCGTCAACAATCCGCCCAACCAGCGGTGATTGACATAGAACTGACCACACCGCGTCGCCTCCTCGGCAATAGCCTCCTGCGCTTGACGCTTCGTCCCGACGAAGAGGAAGGTCTTGCCTTGTGCGGCCATCTCGGTGACGAACTTCACAGCCTCGCGGAAGTACCGCTGCGTCTTCTGCAAGTCAATGATATGGATGCCATTGCGCTCTCCGAAGATGAACTCGCGCATCTTCGGATTCCAGCGGTGCGTCTGATGCCCAAAATGGACACCCGCTTCCAGCAGCTCCTTCATCGTAATAGTGACCACCGTCGTTCTCCCCTCCTCGATGGGTTCTCGTGCTCAGTCACCCCGAGCCCCTCTCGGACGGGCCACCACTCGCTGGGACGGCTCCTCGGAGTCCCTGGCAAGGGGGCCTCCATGGGATCGCTCATGCGCACCTCGCCGTCGAAGGCGAAAGTCCAGGATGTTCCGGGAAGAGACAGCCCCGGAAGATCAGCGCTTGGAATATTGGAATCGCTTCCGGGCTCCTTTTTGCCCATATTTCTTGCGTTCCTTAATGCGCGCGTCTCGGGTGAGCAAGCCCGCTTCCTTCAAGCGGGGACGTAAATCGGCATTGAATTCGAGAAGAGCGCGTGCGATCCCGTGGCGGATCGCCTCGGCTTGTCCGGTGATTCCCCCACCCCGCACGTTCACGCGAATATCGAATTTGCCCCAACTGTCCGTCAACAAGAGCGGTTGTCGGATCGTCGCGCGATGCCGTTCCAACGGGAAATAGTCCTCCAGCGCGCGCCCGTTGATGGTGATCTGCCCCGTCCCCGGACGCAAGATGACGCGCGCCGTGGAGGTCTTCCGCCGACCTGTCCCCCAATACTGGATGATCTCCGCCATGGCGACTCCTAGAACGTCACAGGCTCCGGTCGCTGCGCTTCATGCGGATGCTCCGGCCCCGCATAGACGCGCAGCTTTTTCGCCATTTTCTTCCCCAGCTTCGTCTTGGGCAACATCCCCAGAATCGCCCACTCCACAATCCGCTCCGGATGCTCCGCGAGCATCCGCTTGGCCGGAATCTCCTTCAGTCCCCCGGGATACCCCGTATGATATCGGTAGATCTTCTGCTCCCACTTGCGCCCGGTGAACTGCACCTTGGCCGCATTGACGACAATCACATGATCGCCCAGGTCCAAAAAGGGCGTGTATTCCGGCTTATGCTTGCCCATGAGGATTCGCGCCACGCGAGAGGCCAACCGTCCGACGGTCATCCCCGTCGCGTCCACAATGTACCACTTTCGCCGCTCTTCCAAATTCTTCCCGCTCGGAACGTAGGTCTTCATGCTCTCCCTCGATCCCTGACTCCAAGGCGAACGGTAAAGATAGCCAAGAGTGCGCCTACGTGTCAAGCATGCGCTCACGGCCGGTCTTCGGCACGGGGCGGACCCGAGGACGTCGGAAGACTCCCGACTCTGCTTCTTCATGGGGGGAGGCGGTCGCAGTCCCCCGCGTGAACGGACGCCGATCGCGGCCGCAAAAGAGAAGCGCCTCTTGTGAAGCCCGCATTGCGCCGGAGTCTCCGGATGTCGCGACGTTCTCAGCCCAGGCCCCCGTGCCTCTCCCGACGCGCTTCAGGATCCCGCGAAGGCGGCGAGCGCGGCACAGAGCTCGTTCAGCGCCGAGAGGGCGTGAGCCGGATCGCCCGTATACTCATTGAGCATGAAACTGAAGGCGAGCCGTTCCCCGCGTGCCGTCGTCACATATCCGGAGAGCGTGAATGTATAGGCGAGCGTGCCCGTCTTTGCTCGCACATTCCCTTCCGCCGGCGTTCCCCCCATGCGCCGCTCGAGCGTTCCATCCACGCCTGCGATGGGAAGGGAATCCCGATAGAGGGCGCTGTGCTCATGCCGGCTCATGAAGCGCAGCAGGTCCACGGTCGTCGCCGGCGTCACCAGATTCAGGCGCGAGAGGCCCGATCCGTCGCGCATCCGCACTCCCGAGGTCCGCGCGCCGATCTCGACGAGGAAGTCGCGGAGGACCTCGAGTCCTTTCTCGCTCGAGCCCTCTCCTTTCACCTCAGCGCCGAGGACGCGCAAGAGCATCTCCGCGTGAAGATTCTGGCTGATCTTGTTCAGCACGCGGATCTCCTCGCGCAAGGGGAGAGACTCCACGCGGGCCAGCTCGACCATCCGCGTGAGGTCGAGGGGATGGGCGCGCCGCTCCTTCCAGTCGGCACTCCTCGCGCGACCATGCACGCGAACGCCGCGCCGCTGCAAGGCGTCTCGAAAGAGCGTGGCCGCATACAGCGCCGGATTGTGGAGGGCAATGGCCGCGCGATATCCAAGGCTCCCCACAGGCATCTCCCCGCGAATCTCCAAGACGTTGTCCTGAAGCCCGCGCTCAATCTCGATGCGTTGCGGCATCCCTGCTGCTACGGTCACGGCATGATTGACGATCGTCAGAGAGGAGGACAGCGGTGCGAGAGTCACCCGTACCGCCTCCCCCTCGCGCTCGCCCGGCCAAAGGATGAGGTCCACGAAATTGTCATCCACGGAGAGCGCGCTCACCTCGGCTCCGTAGTACCATTGCAAATCGTCCCATTCCCATCCGACGCCCCAGCGCGGGCCGACAAAATAACTCTCGTCTCCGACGATGTCTCCGAAGATCTCCCGCACGCCCGCGCGCACGAGCTGATCGGCCAGACTGTAGAAGGGCGTCAGATACCCTCCGGCCACGGTTCGCGTACTCAGGTTCGGATCGCCTCGCCCATAGAGGATCACATCTCCCTCCACATGCCCTCGCTCATCGGGCGGAGCAGAAGCGTACACCGATGTGCGGAATCGGAAGTCCGGCCCGAGACGGACCAAAGCCGCCGCCGTCGTGTAGAGCTTCAGATTCGACGCCGGCGTGAAGAGCCGATGCGCATCCTGCTCGAGGAGGACTGCTCCGCGATCCAGCGATTCCACGAGAATTCCCCACCGCGCCGTCGCGAATTCCGGGCGTCGAATGATCTCCTCAACGCGCCGGTGCAACTGCCGAACGGTCCGAAGCGGGGGCTGCGCGAAGATCCGCACCGCCTGTCCACCCAAGCCCACGATGAGGATCACCCCAAGAAGGCCGTGCGCACCCTTGTCTCTCCTCATCGTCCCCCTCCCCCTCGATGATGCTTCACGTGTGCGTCACACCATGCGGCTCATTGTCGCGCGAGCGAGAGCCATTGATCAAGCGCTCGCGCGCGCTCTATACTGAATCGCACGACTATGAAGGAGGCGAGGTCATACGGCGTGGAACAGAAAGAGAGCTGCCTGCGCGCGCTCTTTCGATCTTTGGGATCGGCGATCGTCGCCTATTCCGGTGGCGTCGACAGCGCCTATGTGGCCTTCATCGCTGCGTGTGAGCTCGGCGAGAAGATGCTGGCCGTCACGGCCGAAAGCCCGAGCCTGGCGGCGCGTCAGCGCGAGGAGGCCATCGCCTTTGCACAGCGTTTCGCCATCCCTCACCTGCTGATTCGGACGGAAGAGCTCCGGGATCCCAACTATCGCCGCAATCCTCCCAACCGCTGCTACTACTGCAAGCGCGAGCTGTATGCGCGGTTGACTCAATTGGCGCGCGAGCGCGGCTTCCGCGCTCTCTGCGACGGAGCGAATATGGACGATCTCGCCGATTTCCGACCGGGCCGTCACGCCGCGCGCGAATTCGGCGTGATCAGCCCGCTCATCGAATGCCGGATCACCAAAGCCGAGGTGCGCGAACTCTCGCGACGTCATGGCTTGCCGACATGGGATAAACCCGCCTCGCCGTGCCTGGCCTCGCGCATCCCCTACGGCATGGAGGTCACACCAGAGAAACTTCGAGCGATCGAGCAAGGGGAGGAGATCTTGCGCGACCTCGGCTTTCGCATCTTTCGCGTCCGCCATCACGGCGCACTCGTCCGTCTGGAACTGGGAGCGGAGGAGCTGCGGCGTGCCCTCCACCCGGAGACGCTCGACCGCTTGGTGCGGGAATTCAAAGCCCTCGGCTTTACGTTCGTGACCCTCGATCTGGAGGGGTATCGCACGGGCGCGCTCAATGAGGTGCTTCCTCTTCGAGAGGAAACCTCGCCCTTCCCAGAGTGACACGCCCGGATCCCCACGCGATCCGCAGAGGGCGCGGGAATCCTGCCGATGGACAACGGCACGCGCATCGGATACACTTTCGACGTGAAGCGCTGAAGGAGGAGAAGGAACGGACGACGTGCTGGGATTCGTAACGGCGGTTGTTGTTTTTCTCTTCGTCATCGGAGTGCTCGTCTTCGTCCATGAGCTCGGCCATTTCGCCGTGGCCAAGCTCTTTCGGATTCGGGTTGAGGTCTTCAGTCTCGGTTTCGGCCCACGACTTCTTGGCGTCCGACGCGGCGAGACGGACTATCGCATCTCGGCCATTCCCCTGGGGGGCTATGTGAAGATGCTCGGGGAGAACCCCGAGGAGATCGGCCTGGGGCCGCTCCCGCCGGAGGCTTTTCTGGCGCGCCCGAAGTGGCAGCGATTTCTTGTGGCGCTCGCCGGCCCCGCGATGAACCTCGTGTTGGCCTTCCTGCTGCCGGCCTTCGTCTTCATGATCAGCTACCCGGGTCCTGCCTACCGGACGGAGAGAGCGCACATCGGCGTGATCGTACCGGGCTCTCCGGCCGAACGTGCGGGCTTGCGCCCCGGAGACGTGATCGTCGAATTCGATGGGCGTCCGAACCCGACGTGGGGAGAAGTCGAGGACCTCACACTGTTGCAGCCCCATCGTACGATCTCCGTCGTCGTCGAGCGACAGGGTGAGCGCCTCCGCGTCCCCCTCACCCTGGAAGCCACCCAAGGCCGATTTGATGTCATTGGTGAGTCCGGCATGCTCCCCCCTCCGGCTTCCAAGGGTGTCACGATCGCCGAGATCGAACGGGGATCGCCGGCAGAAGCGGCCGGGTTGAGGCCGGGAGACACGATCGTTCGCATCAATGACGTGGAGATCACGGCCTTTCCCGTCCTCGTCGCTCTTGTCAGCCGCAGCATTGGGAAAGAACTGACGCTCACCTACGTGCGCGATGGTCAGACGCGGCAGGTGACCGTCGTTCCCTTCAACGATCGAGGGCGCGGGCGCATCGGTATCGCGCCGCAGCCCGAACCGCTTCGCCGAGGAACCGTCCGCTTGGGCCTCGGATCGGCACTGCGGGAATCCTTCCGGCAGAATCTCCTCTACGGCCGCCTGACCTTGGAAGCTCTCGTCGAGGTCTTTCGCGGCCAGCGAACCGTTCGCGAGACGTTCGCCGGACCTGTGCGCATTGCGGACATCTCGGGGAAGGCCGCCGAGCGGGGGTGGAAAGAGCTGCTCATCGTCATGAGCCTCATCAGCCTCAGCCTCGGCCTCTTCAACCTCTTCCCTATCCCCGTGCTCGACGGCGGACTCATCCTGATGCTCTTTGTGGAATGGGTGATGGGACTGGCGGGGAAGGAGCTGACGATGTCCATGCGGGAGAAGATTCAGACAGTGGGGCTCGCGCTCATCCTCTTGCTCATGGGCTATGTCCTCTACAGCGACATCGCTCTCACGCTCGGCGAGCGCGCGCGTCCGGAAAATCCTCCGGCGCAGATGACTCACTGACGCTCACACGCGCGCTCATCGGCGACGAATTTCGCTCCGCCGCACCTCCTCGACCTCGCGGTCACGAATCTCCGGGCGTGCCTCTTCGGCCGCCTTCCGGCGAAGCAACCGCAAGGCTCGGTCGCTCGCTTTCTTCAACTCCCGCTTTCCATCCTCGAATTCGACTTCGACGATCTGCGCCGTGCCGGCTCCGATGACGCGAACGACCGTCCCATACCGCACGCTGGCCGCGGTGGCGTACATGACCTCATCGCCGATGTGGAACTCGATGCGCGATTTCGATGACATAGTCCCCCCTCATTCGATGACCGCGAGAAGCTCGCCCGCCCCGACGGTCTGCCCCTCGCGGACGTGGATTTCACACAGACGCCCCGACTTGGGAGCCTTGACCTCATTCTGCATCTTCATCGCCTCCAAGACGAGGATCCCTTGCCCGGCGTGCACGACGCTTCCCACGTCCACCAACAGACGCACGACCTTTCCCGGCATGCGAGCCGTCAGGGACACGCGACCCTCCGACCCCGAATCGCTCGTGCGCCGCCGGTGTCGCCGATCCAGAAGACGGAGATGCCACGTCCGCTCGCCCGCCGTCACCGTCACCGATCCCGCCTGCGCATTTCCCTCGACGCGCACTTCGACAACACGCGGTCCCATCAGGAGCGTGTACACACCCGGCTCCGGCTCAAAGACCCTCAGCTCATACGTGCGCCCGTCCACGCGCGCGATCAGCTCAGAATCACGCCGCTCGATCTCCACCAGATGCGTCCCCGTCTCGGATTGGATCTCCACTTTCATAGCCGCGATGCGAGTCGCCACATGCGCCCTTGCCACTTCCACAGGCTCGGTGGCGACGCCGACGCACTCTCCTGCGACTCCGGCTCGGCCGCTGCGCAGAGCGCCGCCGCAATCAGCGCCATGTCCTGAACAAGGTGATCCGCGCCGGAGCGGAACGCCGTGTTCGAGGCGGCACGCGCGGCCAGGAAGCGCGAGAGATATTCCGTATCAATCCGCCCTGCGAGGAAATCGGGATCGCGAACGATTTCCCGATAGAGCGGGACCGTGGTGCGAATCCCCGCGATGAGCGTCTCTTCCAAGGCCCATCGCAAGCGCTCAAGAGCGTGCTGACGAGTACTCCCCCACGCGATGAGCTTCAGCAAAAGCGGATCATAATGGATCGGGACCTCCCATCCGGCGTAAACGCCACTATCCACGCGGATGCCCGGCCCGGCGGGCAACCGAAGCGCTTCAATGCGCCCCGGCGAGGGGAAGAATTCGTTCTCCGGATCCTCAGCGTAGATGCGGCACTCGATGGCCGATCCGCGCAGGACGATCTCCTCCTGTCGCACCCGGAGGGGTTCGCCGGCCGCCAAACGGATCTGCTCGCGTACGAGGTCCACACCGGTGACCATCTCCGTCACGGGATGCTCCACCTGAATGCGTGCGTTCACTTCGAGGAAGTAGAAGTTTCGCTCCGCATCCACGAGGAACTCGACGGTCCCGGCGTTGGTATAGCCCGCCGCTTGCGCCAGACGAACAGCCGCTTCTCCCATCGAGCGCCGCAGTTCCGGATCGTCCACGCTCGCCGGTGCTTCCTCAATCACTTTCTGATGACGTCGCTGAATAGAGCACTCGCGCTCTCCGAGATAGACGACTCGCCCGTGCTGATCTGCTAAGATCTGCATCTCGATGTGGCGCGGGCGCTCGATCGCCTTCTCGATATAGACCGAGGGGTCCTTGAACGCCGATTCCGCTTCGGCTTGCGCCATCGCCCATGCTCCGGCCAACTCTTCGGGAGAGCGGACCAGGCGCATCCCTTTGCCGCCCCCTCCCGCCGCCGCTTTCACCATCACCGGATACCCTATGCGCTCGGCGACAGCGCGAGCATGCGCGAGGTCTCGAACCGGCTCGTCCGTCCCCGGCACGATCGGCACACGGGCCGAGCGCGCCAAGACCCGCGCCCGCGTCTTGTGGCCCACGCGTTCCATCGCCCGCCAGTTCGGCCCGATGAAGACCAACCCCGCCTCCTCCACCGCACGCGCGAACTCCGCATTCTCGGCCAGGAATCCGTATCCGGGATGAATGGCTTCAGCTCCCGCGCGCAAGGCGACCTCAATGATCCGATCGCCCCGCAAATAGCTCTCCACCGATGGCGCCGGACCAATGAGATACGCCTCATCCGCAAGCCGAACGTGCAACGCGCGCTCATCGGCCTCTGAATATACGGCCACCGGGGAGATTCCCAACTCGCGACAAGCGCGGATCACGCGAACGGCGATCTCGCCCCGATTGGCGATGAGAATCTTCCGAAACATTATCGCGCCCGCCGCTCTCCTTCGCTTTTCATCATGAGCACATCGTCGCGCAGGACGATGTCATCCTCCGTTCCGAGACGTCCATCTGGCCCCTTCGAAACCAGCTGATATCGCTGGAAGGGCATCGGTGCGGCTGCGGCGACGTCTCCCGAGATGGCCTGATAAACGAACTCGTGTCCCCAGGCGTCCACGACCGGCTTCAACTCCGGATCCATCTCTTGCAGATCAATGAGCTGACGCGGATAGGTGCCAAACTGCTGTTTGTAGGCTTCGATAGCCGAGGCCAGGCGATAGAGGTTCGCCCGCGTAGCCGCTTCCCGCCGCAGGCGACTGTTCTCGAGCATCCGAGGGACTCGCGCCACCAGCGCCCCGGCATGAACCGCGAACACGATCATCGCCGCGGCCCAACTGGCTCGCGCTATGCGCGCTCCTCCATATTGGTGAGGCTCACGCCGTGCCTGCTGCCATCCTCGATAGGCGAGATACGCGGCCAAGAGGGCCACCGGCCCGACAAACCATGCCCCATACGCGAGCCACGAGAGGACGACCTCTGTCCACACCAGAGGACTCACGTACACGTCATGCGCGAGGATGACTCCTTCGATCACAAGGATCAGTCCGATGAGGCTCGCCGCCGCCAGTGGCTTCCCCATGTGCGGCACGCGCACCTCAGGCTCCGGGGGTCGCAGCGTCACCCACCGCGCCCCACACGGACACACTCTCGCCTCCAGGGCGACCATCCGCCCACAACTCGGACACGCCTTCTCACGCATGCGCTCTCGACTCATGACGTCGCCTCCCTCTCGACGCGCGTCTCTGCGGCAGCGACAGAATGTGCCGAGGAGAGGGCTCGCACCGGAGGGCTCACGGGCGCAGAAGGAGAGGCCTCCACGTCCACGGCCTGCGTCATCTTCCACGTATAGTAGACGCGTTGAGCGACCGTCCAATGCGAGAGAATCGCAATGAGCCACAGCACGGCCGGCATCTTATGAAGGAAATAGCTCCCCTCAGCTCCCGGCACCTCCGTCAACGCTCCAATGATCAGTAACCCCAAACGCTCCGGACGCTCGAGAAATCCCACTCGACACTGCGGGATCAAACATTCGGCCCGAGCTCGCGTGTAGCTCGTCATGAACGATCCGACCATCGCGATCCCCGTCAGCACGACGTAGAAGAGACTCTGCTCGCTCGTCGGACGAGCGAAGTAGACCATCAACCCGAGAAAGACGATGACATCCGAATAGCGATCCAAAACAGAGTCCAGGAATGCACCAAAGCGCGTCACTTGGCGCGTCAAACGCGCCAGTGTCCCATCGAGGATATCGCACGCCCCGGCCACGATGAGCACCACGCCGGCAGCGAGGAATCGCCCGGTCGCAAAGAGCAGGGCGGCATAGATTGTAACGACGAGTCCGATGATCGTCAGCAGATTAGGATGCACGCGATATCCCGCCAACCACCGAGCGAGAGTATCGCGCGCGATCCGGCCATATTCTCCAATGACCCTACTGAACATGCGCTCGTCCGACGCGACTACATCTTAGGCCATTCTGCACCTCATGGACAAGTGTTCCACGACACTTGTCCCCGTTGCTTCCTGCTTCCCCGACAGGATATTCGAAGGTCGGACCGCAGGCACCCTCCGCGATCCGAAGATCGCAGGAGGGGCCCGAATCAGGACGATCGTGCGGCTTCCTGAACAATCTTCACCCCCACGCTCGCGCCAATGCGCGTCGCTCCGGCGTGTAGGAGTTGGCGTGCCGTGTGGGCATCGCGAATGCCTCCCGCGGCTTTCACCCCCATCTCCGGCCCCACCACACGGCGCAGGAGCCTGACGTCCTCGATCGTCGCGCCTCCTTTGCTGAATCCCGTTGAGGTTTTCACGAAGTCGGCGCCAGCCCGCTTGGCCAAGACACAGGCCTTCACTTTCTCATCTTCGGTCAACACAGCCGTCTCGATGATGACCTTGCACACGACATCGAACTCATGGCAGGCGTCCACCACAGCCCGAATGTCTCGCTCGACGATCTCGTCCTGCCCCGATTTCAACGCTCCAATATTGATGACCATATCAATTTCGCGCGCTCCCTCGAAGATCGCCCGCCGCGCCTCATAGACTTTCACCTCCGTGAACGTCGCCCCCAGAGGGAACCCCACGACCGTACACGGCTTGACCGTCGAGCCTCGAAGTCGCTCTGCGACCTCGCGCACCCAATAGGGGTTGACCACGACGGCGGCGAATCCATAGGCGAGTGCTTCCTCACACACGGTGAGGATCTCATCTCGCGTGGCCTCCGGCCGCAGCAGCGTATGATCAATGTACCGCGCCAAATCCCGCGCCGCATCGGCCGGCTCCGGCTTCCCCCCCAAACGCTCCGCTCCGAGCGCGATGGCATCGCGCAGCAGATCAGAGTGTCGGAGAAAACACTCGCTCGACCCCGGCCCTTCGATCAGATCCAACTCTCGAAGCTTAACCAAAATGGCCGCCGTGATGTCGGCAATAAGCTGACGATCGATCTCCATCTCTCCGTGCGTCCGCTCGCCTTTTTATACCATACGGGCCAAGGGGGAGACCAGATGGAGACGGCGAGTGTGTGCGAACACGCGATCGGAAATCGTCCCGAAGCCCCCCTCACCGTTGGGTCCTCCGAGAAAGCTCCGCGGAGGACGCTCCGGACGGGGAAGCTCCATTCGCCGTTCCGCAGGCCTCCTGCCGCCGGAGAGTCGCGCTTGAGGCTCTCTCTCGCCGTCTGCGTGTAAGGAGCGGGGGTGCGCCGAGAGGCTCGCTGTGAGCCCCGTCGGCTCGCATGGGATGTGGAGGGGATGGTCACATCCTCTCCGCAGGATTGCTCTCGGGATGCAGGGATTCCCCGGTGAGATATTCAGCGAGCACCCGCTCCCACTTCCCCTGCGCCCGAAGGATCAGCTCGATGGCTTCGCGCACGGCTCCGCGCCCGCCCTCGTGATGCGTCACATAGTGAGCGGCGTGCTTGACATCCTCGACGGCATTTGCAACAGCGATGGCTAATCCCGCGCGTCGCATCGGCGGGAGATCGGGGAGATCATCTCCGATGTACGCGATCTCCTCATCGCGCGCTCCTTCTTCCTGGCGGATGCGCTCATAGGCCTCGATCTTCCGCTCGACCCCTTGATAGAGATGGTGCACGGAGACCTCAGCGGCGCGTCGCTCCAGCGTGCGCGAATACCGAATGGTAATGACGCCCGTGCGCAATCCGGCGCGAGCCGCAAGCTTCAACCCTTGGCCGTCGTGCGCATCGAACAGCTTGATGTCGTCCCCCCCAGGGAGCAGAATGATGCGCCCGTCCGTGAGAACACCGTCGCAATCCATGAGAAGCACTCGGATCGCTCGAGCGCGACGCTTCACCTCTTCGATCGTCATCCTCGGACTCCTCCAGGGTCCCCATGTGGGGTACCCGTGGCGTGCCCTCATCGCTCCAGGAAGACAGGAATATCATACAAGACCCAGCGTCCCTCGGATCGCCGCAGGACATAAAGGGCTCGCGACATTCGGGACGTCCCCCCGATCGTCGTCGCCGTAATGCGGGCGTCTACGAGAACGCGGTGGTGATCGAGGGCTTCGGCGCGCAGGATCTCCGTCTTCCACTCCTTGAGAAACGAGGCGCCCGTGATGAAGCGTTTCAGGTTCTGCGGCGTGGCGATCTCCCGCACGACGGCGGGTCGGCCCGTACTGAGCGCCCCGTCCAGTTGGCGAATGAACTCTTGAACGGAGCGCTCGACCGTCGGAAGCTTTTGAGCGGCGCTCTCGGCACGAATGAGGGCATCGCGGGCTGCCAAGAGCGAAATATCTTCGGCGAAAGCGAAGCTCGCCTGACGGAAGTGTTCGACCGCCCGAGCCGCCTGTCCGCGCGCCAGCGCGATCTCCCCGAGCGCCATGTGCGCCCACGCGTAGACGGCCAGCGTCACGGGCTCCTGAGCGAGCGCCTTTTGGGCATACTCCTCGGCCTCCTCTCCCTTCCCCAAAAGCGCCAGCGCACGCGCCAGCGCCGCTTGCGCCAACGGGCGATTCGGATCTTGCGCGAGCGCTTGGCGGAGTGCTCCCTCCGCCTCTTGAGTCCGCCCCTGCGCTAACGCCAATGTCCCCTGACTCACGAGCCGATCGCCAGAAGGGCGTCGCGGCCAGATATCGTTTGTGTAATCGGCTTGGAGGTAGAGGTGATCCGGATCCACCGCGACGGCGACCGGCTCCTCGCCGAGAAGGAATCGTGCCTGTCCATATCCCTGCGCTTCAACCCGCACCGAGTGCCGGACGCGCTCGCCGCGCGCCGTCACCGCTTCGACCTCGACAGTCGCTTCGCCGCTTCCAAAATTCGCGACCTGAACCGTCCATCCCCCCGCCTCGAAGACCGGCTTCCCGACGGCGAAATCCGGCAGCACAACGTCCGCGAACCACTGATCGAAGATCCCCTTCAGGACATCCCCCGAACCCAGGGCGAGACAACCGCGTTGGAAGTCGTCGAAGGTGAGCGCCCCTGAGGGGCGCGCAAACAGCTCGCGCAGGAACGCATGGAAGCGCTCAGGTCCCACCTCATGAGCGATCATCCGCAGCACCATCGGCGTCTTGTTGAAAATGCTCGTGTAATACTGGCGCGTCAGCGATGTCTGGCGCAGCAGCGGGACGTCATAAGCGCTCCCTCCGCTCACTAATGTCGCATAGGCTCGTCGAAAGCGCTCGATCGCTCGCTCCCGACCCGCAGGCCCGAAGCGATGCTCCATATAGAGGAAGGCGAGATAGCTCGGCAGGCCCTGATCCAGGACGGCGTGCCCAACTCCGCGAAGATCCACGCGCGCTCCCATCCAGAGTCGCGCCACGTGATGGGCCAGGAAGAAGAGCAGATCCTCATCGAGCACATCGCGGGCGAAGACGCGCTCATCGAGAATCACCAGCCCCGGAGCCCCATAGGCCGGAACTTCACCAGAAGCAACGACGCGAATCGTTCGCTCGAGAGGAACCCCGAAGAACGCCGTGTAAAATTCTCGCATGCGGATGATCTCCGCTCGCATGCGCTCGAGTGTCTCCGGACGAAGTACGGTGAAGCCACGGGGGAGATAGAATTCTATCCCCCCCTGATCTCCTCCCACCCGTTCGAAGTCCCGCGCGATGAGGATTGGCTGCGAGAGCATGGGCTCCTCAAAGGTCGTGAGACGCGTCCCTCCTTCCGTTCTCTCTACGAGCATACGTCCCGAGGAGAGACCAACGAGCGATGCCGGACTTTCCACACTCACCGTGAAGGGAGAGAGATCCGCACGATACTCGACCTGAAACGGCGTATGGATCATGGGAAGCCAGAGGCTCTCGGGCAAGAGCACGCATTCGTCCGGCGTCAGAGCAGCGCGGGGCGTTGCTTCTTCAACATGCACGCCGGAGGCCAGAGTAATCCGAACCGTCCGTCCCGGGCGCACCGGCTCCGCGAGCGCGAGGGAGTATGCCACCAATCCCGTCAACTCGTCCTTGCGCGAGGTGAAGGAGTGGGGCGCGCCCTCGACGCTGATCTCTTTGAGTTCGGCCACCGGTCCCATCCGCACGGTGAGCCGATCAATGGTCTGAGAAGAGGGATTGGTGACCAGGAGCGTCACGTGCACATTCGCCCGTCCCTCGACCGGTGAGAGCTGAACAGTCACCTCATACCGCTCCACCCGCAAGAGCAGATAGGCCGGAGCCGAAGGCTCTTGCGCAAACGGCTCAGGCGACTCCCCTCCGCACAGACCGAGACCGTCACCGATGCTCCAGAGCACAAGGAAACACAGCCAGCGCCGAATCCTCATGAATCGCCTCCCAGGCCACGCTGAACGAAGTCCCCACGCGTGGAGTGCCCGAAAGAGCACGACTCGCTCCTTTGTCTCTCTCCCACGCGCATCGTTCTCGCCCAGATCCCTCGCGCAGAGGAGAACAGTCGGCTCATGGGGCCGCAGTCCCCGCGGTATCCTCGTCGGGCGAAGAGCGCACCGAAGCTTCAGCCGAGCGAACGAGATGATGGAGCTCCTTGAGCAAGGCGAGAAGAGGAGCCACTCGCTCCAGCGGCAGCGAATTCGGTCCGTCCGAAAGCGCGCGCTCAGGCTGATCGTGGACTTCCATGAAAATGCCATCCACGCCGCAGGCGACGCCCGCCCGCGCCAACGGCTCGATGAATTCCGACTGTCCGGAGCTGCGCTCTCCAGCGCCCCCCGGCAATTGCACGCTATGCGTGACGTCCAGGACGACCGGGTACCCAAACGTCCGCAGAATCGGCAGCGAGCGCATATCCACGACGAGATTGTTATAGCCGAAGGTCGTGCCCCGCTCCGTCACCATGAGGCGCTCGCATCCGACAGCGGTCGCCTTCTCGATCACATGGCGCATATCCCACGGCGCCAGAAACTGTCCCTTCTTGATGTTGAGGGCGCGCCCGCTTCGCGCCGCCGCAACGATCAGGTCCGTTTGGCGAGAGAGAAAGGCGGGGATTTGCAACACGTCCACGACCTCGCTCGCCGGTCCAACGTGTGAGGTCTCATGCACGTCGGTGAGGATAGGCACCCCCAACTCGCGCTTGATCCGCGCGAGAATCTTCAAGCCCGCCTCCAACCCCGGTCCACGAAAGGAGTGGAGGGACGACCGATTCGCTTTGTCGTAAGAGGCCTTGAAGATGTAGGGGAGCCCGAGCCGCCCGACAAGGCGCATCAGATGCTCGGCCATGCGAAGCGCATGCTCTTCACTCTCGATGACGCACGGCCCGGCGATGACGAAAAGCTCCGCGCCCCCGATCTCGAGATCGCCAATGCGAAAGCGTCTCTTCGCTCCGTTCATGCCTCGAAATCCCGACGCCCCTCAGAACGTGAAGACCTTCTCCGCATCGCTCACCTCCTCCAGGAGGAACTCGGTGAGCGTGCGCGCGCCATCGATCTCCGGAATCAACTCCTCCTCTCGAATGCCGTAGGTGTACATGGAGGAGGTGCAGGCAAAGAGTTTCACATCATCGCCATGTTCTTTGGACTCCCGAAGGAAAGACTGAAGATCCACGAAATCGGCTTCCCGAAGACGCCGAAGGATTTCCGACTCCATCGGCCGCACGATATCGGAGAGATTCACCTCGTTGATCCGCGTCTTGGTCACTTTCACAACAGCCTCATCACGGAAGAAGACGCGCACGGACGTCTCCAGGGAAGCCGTCAGCGCGCGGATGAGCGTGCTCACCTGAAGGAGATTATTGAAGCTGCCGTTGGACACGATGATCGCGACCTTCTTCAAGCCGTCTCCTCCCTCGACCTGAAATCTCCCACATCCTCTCCGAGAGAGCCAATTGTAAGCGAACTGCTGTACTCGAACAACAGCGCGTCTGGCTCCTCCGGCCGCGATCCCGAGCCCGCCCTACGCGTGGGCCAACTGCCGCACGCCCCCTCTCGACACGACACGGCCCATCGGCGAACGGAACGATTCGATGACCGCTCACACTGTGCCACCCCTACGGACCTCCTCCTCGATTCGAGGCGCCGAGTCGCTCTCCACAGGACGAGAGCGGAAGGGCCGGAAACGTCCTCGTGGCGGACACCCTGTGCCGACGGGCGGCCGGCTTTCGTCTTTCGAGCGAACACGGTACAATAACTCCCCTATGGAGGACGACAAGCTGGTCATTGCCGGTCGCGAATTCCGCTCGCGATTGATCGTCGGGACGGGGAAGTATCCATCGCCGGAGATCATGGTCGAAGCGCATCGGCGAAGTGGGGCGGAGATCGTCACCGTCGCTGTGCGCCGCGTGAACCTGGATCGGCGAGAACCGTCCCTGCTCGATTACATTGATACGCGCCGATACCTGCTGCTGCCGAACACAGCGGGCTGTCGCACAGCGGAAGAGGCGATTCGCACGGCGCACCTGGCGCGCGAGGCGCTGGGCACCCCATGGCTCAAGCTCGAAGTCATCGGCGATGAGCTGACGCTCTTCCCCGATGTCGAGGAGACAATCCGCGCGGCTCGACAATTGGTCAAAGAGGGATTCATCGTCCTTCCCTACGTCAATGATGATCTCGTCGTCGCGAAGAAACTGGTGGATCTGGGCGTTGCGGCCGTCATGCCGCTGGCGGCTCCCATTGGCTCCGGTCTCGGCATTCAGAACTACACGAACCTGCGCATTCTGCGCGAGCAGATCACCACGGTTCCTCTCATCGTAGACGCGGGTGTGGGTACAGCCTCCGATGCCGTGATCGCCATGGAGATGGGGTACGACGGGGTCTTGATGAACACGGCGATCGCGATGGCGAAGGATCCTCCCCTCATGGCCGAAGCGATGCGCCTCGGCATCGAAGCCGGTCGGAAGGCCTTCCTCGCGGGGCGCATCCCCAAACGCCTGTACGCGAGCGCGAGCAGCCCACTCGAAGGCGTCGTGCGCTGAGTGGGCGCGCAGGGAGAGGAGGACAAGGATGCGGCGAAGGCTCTCCCTCACCCTCGCCGTAATCATCACCCTCTCGGGTGGCGCCCGTCTCGCCGTAGCTTCTCAGCTTCTTCCGCCTCCCCGGACGACAGAGGAAGGATGGACCTCGGTCACCGTGCTCTCCGGAAATGTCGATGAAGATCCGGACCTCGAATACCTTGTCGTCTTACGCCGGACATCGCGCGCGGCGACTGAGGAGGAAGGTCTTCGCCTCCGCTTCTTTGACTTCGACTCCGCCTCCCGAACCTGGAGGCCTACGGAGATCACCAACGAAAGTCAGGGGAGCGAATCGCACCTCTTTCCGCCAGAGACCGCCGTGACCCTTGAAGACGTCACCCGCGACGGCCGGATGGAGATCGTCATCCGCCCTCGGAAGGGGGTAGCGCCCCATGCTGAGGCTCAAGGCCTGGTGATCTTGACCAAACAGGGGCCATACCTCCGTCATCTCTTCGCCGCCTGGGAAGGTGCACCCGAACTGAAGGATCTCGATGGAGACCAGGTCATGGAGATCGTCCTTCATGCGGAATACGTGGGACCTTTGAGTCCAGAAGAACCGATCCTTTATCCCACGCAGGTCTTCGTCTATGAGGATGGCGCTTTTCGTCGTGCCTCTCTCCTTCGGTACGCCGCGTACCTGATCGAATGCGCAAACGCTGCTCGTGCCGAATACACGGAGATCAAACGCCACTGGAGTCACACGCCGGCCGGGGGACAAGATCCGAAGGCGCTCTTCCGCGCGATCGCCCAGGTATTGCTTCTGCTCCGGGAATACCCGGGTCTCGAGGAGATGCGCGCGTACTATCTCGCTGAACGCCCGTGGTTGTACTCGCGGTTGCCTCTCACCTATCTTCACGCCCTGGATGAGTTGGTCATGCCTCCGAGGTCTCGGAAGAAGTAACCCCCTCTTCGAAAAATCGCTCCAGCGGGCTCCGGAGCGGATTCAGGGCGATAATGTACCCACCGAGATGCCGAATCGCCTCGATCCCCTCCCACACGGGAGTCGAACCCGGCACCCGGATCCGCAGGAGAGCACGATCCACGTGAACCTCAAGACCGCGAGCGCGAAGCACGGCGCACGCCTCCGCATCGAGGCCTCGCGCTAAGACTTCCACCATCCCTCCGCCCTGTGAAGCCGCTAATTCGGTCGGGGAGCCGCAGGCCCGCAACCGCCCGCGATATAACAGAGCCACGCGATCGCAGAGGATCTCAGCTTCGGCGGCCTGAGATGTGCTCAAGAAGATCGTCTTCCCCTCCTCGCGCGCACGGAGTAAAAGATCGCGCACCTGACGCCTCCCGTCAGGATCAAGTCCCCACATCGGATCATCCAAGATGAGGAGCTTCGGATCATTGAGCAATGCCTGAGCGAGCCCCACGCGCGTGAGCTCGCCTCGCGAGAGCTGTCGCAGCGGGCGATCGGCCACAGAGGCATCCAGTCCGACCTGGCGCAACACGGCTGCTATGCGCGCCGACCGATCGCTGCGCGACAGGCCGAAGAGCCGACCGAAAAAGTCCAGAAGTTCGCGCCCGGTCATCGCCTCGGGGAAATAGGGATGCTCCGGCAAAAATCCCACATGCGCGCGCACCGCCGGCTCGTCCGGTGAGCATCCGAAGAGACGCACAGTCCCCATCGTGGGTCGAAGGAGATGCAGCAGCAGCTTGACCGTCGTCGTCTTCCCCGCTCCATTTGGCCCCAGGAGGCAGAAGATCTCCCCCTCGCGCACCTCCACCGTCAGATGGTCGAGGGCTCGATGCCGTCGGCGGCGCAGCCACCCGCCCGCGTAATCCTTGGTCAGATTCTCGAGGAGAATGACCGAAGGCATATCCCTTACAATCGCGGGAGGACAAGAGGGGACTGCGGCGACAGGCTCACCATTCCCGTCTCCGGATCCACCCGATAAGGATGCCCCAGGGGATCGCGCGGCACACGAGTCATCTTCCCGGCACGGATCAGCTCCTGCCAAGAGGACGGCCACCGTCCGCGCTCTCGTCGGAAAGCCTGTACAATCTGCTGCAGGTGCTCGATCGCCTCCTCCGCTTGAAGGCAGAGGAGTTGATATCGCGCATTCTCGCGCACATGTTCGGTCTCGCCATGTTCGAGGCGGTCCTGCCAGAGTCGCCGTGCGATCTCGCGGCGTCCCGCCCGAGCATACACAGCCGCCGCCAGGTCCTTCGTCCATGCGGGCGCCTGCGGATGGTGGCTCACGTGACGGAAGACCTCGGCCGCTCTCGCGTAATCACGCAGATCCCACATCAGGACGAATCCTTTATCGAGCAACAACCGCCACTCTCCGGGATTGGCGGCCAAGCCCTTGTCCAGAAGCGCCAGGGCGCGGTCTGGCCTTCCCGCCCCTTGCGGCGGAGGAAGCGCCAGGAAAATCGCCCCGAGACGATACGCTGCCAGAAAGTGCGGATCTAATGTCGTCACGAGAGTCAGCAACGTCTCCAGGTGATCGAATCGCGCTCCCGGGCGAAAGAGGCGCTCTCCATAATAGTGCACAGTCCGCAACCAGTAGAGATCGGCCCAAAGCCCCTCCATGCCGAAACTCCATCGTTTGAGCGCTTCCGCCGAAGGAAGCCACAGGATCTCCTCCTCGTGCGACATCGCCGCAATCCGAGCTTCCAAATGCTGCTGAAGGACGATGATCCCCCACAGGACGAGGAGAAGAACGACTCCGAGGATCGCCGATCGGCTTCTCATCGAAACTCCCGCCGATGGAAGAGAATGGCCGCCACCAGGAGCAGCAGCGTCAGATAGAGTGCGGCGTACGCCGCTGCCAGGACGATCACCGACACAGCCATCGGCTGCTTGTGAACGACAGCCGACGTGAACGTCAGTCCCTGCATATTCGGGAGCAGGTAATACAGCGCCCGGCTGAGAAACGCCAACAGCGGCGAGCGCAGCGCTTCCGCCCACCGCCAGAATTCTCGACTCGCCTGCCCGATGATGACGATGCCTATGGCGAACACCGTCGCGAGCACAGGCGTTGAGAAGGTCGCGAACACCAAGGCGATGGCCGCAGCCAACAAGAACTGGAGCCAAAACAGGAAGACGACCGGCAGCACGAGCCGAAGCTCCTCCGCCCACACCCGCGTCGTCAGAGCGAGGGCGAGCATGAGCCCTGTCGTCATGAGCACAAGGCTCACCAACAGAACGAAAGCGCCCCCGCAGAACTTCCCGAGAATCACCTCCCATCGTCGAACGGGCTTCGCCAAGAGCACATAGATCGTCCGGCGCTCGAACTCCCGCTCCAGGAGCCGGACCCCTATGAGGACCGCCATCACACTCCCCAACGCGCGAATTGCCCCAAGACCGAGGTTGAGCACGATTCGACGCTCCTGACCCACAGAGAGCTCGCCGAGCAAAAGAGCCGCGCCAATCACCGACAGGACGAAAAGCAGGAGAACATAAAGGATGCGCTCTCGGATGATCTCACACGCGGAGGTGCGCGCTATAGCAAAGACGCGCACAAGCGATGAGAAACGGATACCGACAGACGGCCTCGCCCGTTCACGCCGGGTCCCCATCGAGAGCCCTTCTGCGATGGGATCCCAGCCCCGTATCCGGACCGTCGCTCTCCAGCCGTGGTTCACGAGAATACGACCGGCCTGGAAGCGCCGCCGATCTGAGGTCCCCCCATGGGGACTCGGATGCCGCATCGGGCGTGAGCGCCCACCTCATTGCACAGGACGCGCATCTCCGGGCTTGGAGAGGACGCCATTGCTGGCCGAGAACGCAGCCGTCGAAGATTCGTAAATCGTGCCGCTCTGATCAGTGCCAAAGTATCGCGTCCCGGTCGAGCCCGGAGCCGTCGGATGCAATTCGGCAGCATATCCGGTTCCCAGACCATTCGGCGCGTCACCGGTATCGGCCGCGCTTCCTTCATATCCGGATCGCGCGACCGGTGCTCCCTTCGCTCCAAACAACTCCGCCAAGCTCTCGCTGATATCTCCGCTGGCGAGCAAATCGGCGGGATCGCCATAGAGATTATTGTGCGAGATCGAGAACGAGAGCTGGGCCTGATTGTACGCCCGAAGATTGGCGATGGCGGCCGTCTCATTGGCCGGAATGCGAACGCGCGTGAATCGCGGGATCGCAATGGCCAAGATAATGCCGATGATCGCAATGACGATCAAGAGTTCGATGAGTGAAAACCCTCGTTCGCGCCCCATCGTGCTCTCCCTTCTCCCCGAGGCGTTCTCCGTTCCCGCCCGTCCGCCGGCACGGGCACGCTCACCGGGAAGGGAGCGACGCGCTTCAGGGCCGCTTCCGCTGCCCCTTCCCTTGCTTCTGTTCCTCGAGGAATTGCGAGAAGGCCGCGATCATCTCGTTGGCTTGCTGCACCTGATTGGCCCGCTGCGGATCCCTCTTCGCCTTCTCGACGAATTCCTTCAGGATGGTCACCGCCTCCGGATACTTCGCCGGATCCGGCGACTGGGCGAGCGCGTTCCCCAACCCGAAGAGTGCATCGAGACTGTTTGGATCCATCTCAAGAGCCTTCCGATAAGCGGCGATGGCCTCCTCCGATTTCGCCATGTCGAGATAGATCTTGGCGATCTGCGCCTGCGTGCGCGCGCGATCAGCCGGCGCTGTTTGCATGGCGATCAACTCCTCATGCGCAGCGATCGCCTCGGGCAGCCGCGAGGGATCCAGATACGTCGCCACGACGGCGAGCGAGCGACAGAGCAAACCCTGATATTCGGGCTTCTGCTCCGGCTTGTCCGACGGGATCATCGTGATCGCCTTCCGCGCCGTCTCAATGGCGAGATTGAAGGCGTCCTTGGCCGCCTCTCGCTCTCGATTGTTGAAGCGCTCCACGCCGAGATTGTGATAGGCCTCGGCCATGCGGATCATTACGACGTAGAGCTGCGGATGATCCGGACTCGTCTCCAACGCCGACTTATAGAGCGGAATCGCTTCTTCATACTTCCCCGCGCGCGCCAGTTCGTTGGCCGCATTGAATTGCTTGATCATCTCCTCGTCGCGCGCCGCCCGCTTGCGCTGCTCTTCGACCTGCCGCGCCTGCTCTTCCAAGCGCTTCCGTTCAGCTTCCGTCATCTGAGGCGCGGGAGCCCCGGCCTGCCCCGAACGCGCGACGGCTTGCTGGATCTCTTCCAACGTAGGACGCCGCCCGTCGCCGGGGACCATCTCGATCGTGCGCCGCAAGGTCGCTTCTCCCGGAGGTGGAATGCGCACGTTGTATTCGTAGTACGGCGTCAGCCCCTCGCCCGACACGACGATCGCATACCGCCCATAAGGAAGACCAATGTGAGCGAAATGCCCCCGCTTGTCCGTCTTCGTCTGGTACTTCCCACGAACGTCTAACCGATAGAGCTCAATGAGCGCATTCACCGCCGGAACGCGCGATCCATCCGGCTGAACGACAATGACCTCCCCTTCGATCCCCGCCGTCTGCGCCATACCCCTCCCGGAGATGCCGAGGATGCCGCCAACAGCGAGGGGAAGTATCACCCAGAAGATTCGTTTCATGGCCTCCGTTCCTCCTCGTGTGATCCCTGCACCCGATCGGCTTCTGCGCGTGACCGGGCTTACTAAGTGTATCACTCCTTCCTGTGCAGGGGCCAGAAGGAAACACCTCTCCCGCGTCCTCTGGCGGAATAGGCGGAGGAGGGCACCCCACGTGAGGACCTCATCGGTATGGCATGGGCTTCACACCCCCCGTGCGTCCGGTCCCCAGATGTACTTGTGGACCTGGATCTGCAATCGCACAGGGAGGCGATGGTGCAGGATCCACTCGGCGAGCACCTTGGGATCGAGGAGGCCATGCGCGGGCGACATGAGCACATGCGCGCGGTGCGTGAGCGCATAGCGCCGGATGATCTCGCACGCCCACTCGAAGTCACGCCGATCCATGAGGACGAACTTCACTTCATCCTGAGGACGAAGATGCTCGATGTTCTCCCACAGGTTCGCATGCGCATGCCCACTCCCCGGCGTCTTGATGTCCATGATGCGGATGACACGCGGATCCAGATGCCAAATGGGCAGACTCCCGCTCGTCTCAATAAGGACCGTGTATCCACGATCGCACAGCCGCTCCGTGAGCGGATAGACCTCTTTTTGAAGCAACGGCTCTCCCCCTGTCACCTCCACGAGCCGCCGCCCGTCCACTCCCTCCCAAAACGCCTCCACGCGCGCCAGGACATCTTCGATGCTCAAGCGCTCGCCTCCGAAAAAGGCGTAGGTCGTATCGCAATAGACGCATCGAAGATGGCATCCCGTCAGACGCACGAACGTGCAGGGAAGTCCCGCATACGAGGACTCGCCTTGAATAGAGTGGAAGATCTCCGTCACCCACATACGCCCATTTCAGCTCAGGGAGCCCTGCGCAGAACACTCCCGGCGATCGCATACTCGCAGGAATGCTCTGCCGCTGCCCGCCGTTCCATTGCCCGAAGCCGCTGCAAGACGGTATTCTACTTCCCGTGAGAGAGACAGAGCAAGGCGAGCGCACACGGTGCGGGGGGATCCCCGGGCGGGCGACAGAAGGCGCGGAACTCTCTCTCGGCCATCGGGAGCGCGTCCGACGCATGTTCGCCGCGATCGCGCCTCGATACGATCTGCTCAACCACGTGCTCTCTCTCACTGTGGACCGTCGCTGGCGACGGGTCACGGCGCAGCAGCTCCGCCCTCATCTCGCCCTCTCGGACGCACTCGTTCTCGATCTCTGCTGCGGCACGGGCGATCTCGCTTTGGAATTGGCCCCCCACGCTCGCGTCATCGGCGTGGATTTCTGCCGCCCGATGCTGCAGATCGGAAAAGAGAAGATCGCGCGGCGTCAGGCCCGCGTCCTGCTCGTCGAAGGCGACGCGCTCCATTTGCCCTTCCCCGAGAACGTTTTCTCAGCCGTGACCATCGCCTTTGGCCTCCGAAACTTGGAATCGCCCATTCATGGCCTCCGCGAGATGCACCGCGTCCTCCGCCCCGGAGGGATCGCGGCTGTGCTGGAGTTCTCGCAGCCTGTGGCCCCGATCTTTCGTCACCTCTTCCTCTTTTACTTCCGAAACCTCCTCCCGCGCATCGGGAAGTGGATCTCCGGCGTCGCCGGCCCTTACGAGTACCTGCGCGATTCCGTCCACGCCTTCCTGGAGCGATGTCACGTCGCGCAGGCGATGGAAGACGTGGGATTCGTCTCCGTTCGATCTCTGGCGCTGACCGGGGGAATCGCCGTCCTGTATCTCGGAGAGAAACGACCATGAGGTATCTGGATGACCTCAACTCCGCGCAGCGCGCCGCCGTTCAGCACACAGACGGTCCGTTGCTCGTCCTCGCCGGAGCGGGCTCAGGGAAGACACGCGTCATCACTTACAAGATCGTGTACCTGCTGGATCACCTCGGTGCGGACGCCTCGCAGATTCTCGCCGTCACGTTCACCAACAAGGCTGCGGAAGAGATGCGGCAGCGAGTCGAGCGCATGCTCCGCTTCGGCTTCTCGAGCGCGCCCCCTTGGATCGGGACCTTCCACGGCTTTTGCGCGCGCCTTTTGCGACGCCATATCGAGAGCCTCGGTCAGGGGTACACGTCAGACTTCTCCATCTACGACGAAGAGGACCAGCTCCGTCTCCTCCGCACGTGCTTTCGCGAGCGCGGACTGGACGAGCAACGACTCTCTCCCCGCACAGTCCAGGCGCTCATCAGCCGCGCCAAGAGTCGCGGATGTCTCCCCGCCGATCTCCGAGAGGATCCGGAGTGGACAGCCACGCCAGAGCGCGCGCTCGCCCTCTCTCTCTTCGAGCACTATCAGCATCGCCTGTGCGCGGCCAATGCCCTCGACTTCGATGACCTGCTACTGAAAGCGGTCGCTCTTCTTCAGGAGAACGTGCGACTGCGGGCGCGATATCGCGAACGCTTTCGCTTCATCCTCGTGGACGAGTACCAGGACACGAATCGTCTGCAACTCGAACTGCTGCGGTTGCTCGCCGCGCGCGAGACAGCTCCCGATGGCGTCCCTCCGGAACCTCACCTCTGCGTCGTCGGCGATCCCGACCAGAGCATCTACCGATGGCGGGGAGCCGATCCGCACAATATCCTCGACTTCGAGCGCTACTTCCCGAACCCCCGCGTGATCACGCTCGATCGGAATTATCGTTCGACCAAGACGATTCTTGCCGTCGCCAACGCCCTGATCCGCCATAACACCCGGCGCAGGGAGAAGGAGCTCTGGACGGAAAACGAGGATGGCCCTCCGGTGGGACTCTATGCGGCGGAGACGGCGGAGGAAGAAGTAGCGTTCGTCCTCGAGCGTATTCGCGCGCACCTGGAGCGTGAGCCCCATGTTCGCCTCGCCGTGCTCTACCGCACGAACGCACAATCGCGGCTCTTCGAGGACGCGTGTCGCCGAGCGGGCGTGCCCTTCCGCTTGGTCGGCGGCTTCTCTTTCTACAAACGAACGGAAGTCCGCGACGTCCTCGCCTATGTGCGGCTCGCGCTGAATCCCTGGGACGACGAGAGCCTGCGCCGAATCCTGAATGTCCCCCCTCGCGGGATTGGGAAGAAGACGCTCGACGCCCTCGAACATCTGGCGCGCGCGGCACAGCTCCCGCTTTGGGAAGCAGTGCGCGTGGCCGTGCTCGAGCGAAGACTACCGGAGCGCCTTCAAGAGAAGGTGCGCGCCTTCGTCCAGCTCATCGAGCGCCTCCGCGCGCGCACAGGAGGGAACCATCGCCGAGGTCTTCCGCTTCGCCCTCTTCGAGACGGGATATCTTCACGCGCTGCGCGAGCGCGCCCTCTCGGACCCCGACGCCGAGAGCCGACTCCTGAATCTGGAAGAGCTGCTCAATGCGGCTGCTGAAGCCGATGAGCGGGGGGAACGCCTCCGCGAGTTCGTGGATCGAACAGCGCTCGTCTCCGAGGCTGATGAGTACGATCCGAATGCTCCGGTCACGCTGATGACCATGCACAGCGCCAAGGGCCTGGAATTCCCCATCGTCTTCATCGTCGGCTTGGAAGAAGGCCTTTTCCCCCATGCCCGCTCCCGCGAGGATCTCGAGGAGGTGGAAGAAGAGCGCCGCCTCTTCTATGTCGCCATTACGCGCGCCGAGCGCTACCTCTATCTCACATACGCGCACACGCGCCGCCGCCAAGGACAGCTCACTCCGACGACGCCCTCACGGTTTCTGAAAGAGCTTCCCCAGGATCTCCTGCAGGATCTTTCGGGTGCTCCCGACGATCCTGCGATCGCGCGAGAACCCCACGTCGCCGATTCGTCCGTTCGGATCGAGCGAGACATCTCCACGCGGAATCCATCGGAATGCGCAGAACGACGGGGAACGTCGTCGGCCACTCTCCGCGAAGGGACACGCGTACGCCATCCGATCTACGGCATCGGTCACATCCTCACGCGGGAGGAGAGCGGCGCGTATACGACAGTGACCGTCATCTTCCCCGGCCTCGGGAAACGAAAATTCGTCGAGGGAGTCGCCCCCCTAGAACTCGTCCCCTGAAGATCCCGCAGAACGCCTCCCAGATCCTTCGGCCCCCTCAGCTTCTTGTTTCGCCTCCTGCCGGATCGCCCGGACGCGGGCTTTCCGTTCCGCTTCGATTCGATCGAGGAGCTCTCGCAGGCTCTCCAGAGCGTAGTCGAAAAATTCCGGCTCCGCGCGCAGCACCCGCAGCAGTTCAAGCATGTGAACCACGCCATCCCGCTCGACGCTCACCAGCTCGCGTTCGCTCCATCCGCATGAGGACTCGATCTGACCCACGATCATACGGATCAACTCTCGAATCAGCTTCTCTCTTCCCCCCACGGAGCGAGACTCTTCGTTCTCTTTCGGCGCCTGTGCTGCCGTTGCGACCCCGCTGATCGGAACGGCCGCGGTGCCCGCCCCATGCCCCAGGGGACTATGCGAAGCGCGCACGGCCTCAGCGGTGAGGCTGGGGTCGCCCTGGTCCTGCAGATCCGAATTCATCCAAAGCTCTGCAATCTCCAAACATTCCCGAAACGAAGAGAAGAGATTCCGCTTCTGAAGCGCCTCGGCCAGAAACAAAAGCCGCTGGTCGGAAGGCAAATGCTCGAACTCTCGATCCAACTGCCTGAGGTCTCGCAGTAGGGCCGCTACTTCGATATGAGGGGAGAGGTGGGAGAGCCTTCCCCACAGGTCGCCACCACCCTGAGACATAGCACTCCTCATCCCTTCACCCAGTCGCTCATCGCCCATGCCTTATAGTACGTTCCCCTCATCGGCGTCAAGGGCTTTCTCCTTCCCTCGCCTTCCTTCGCGCTCTCGGTCGCCCCCGACGACCGAAAATACGGCAGCGGCCGGAGGAAAAATCCGGCACTCGCCGTATGGTTCGAAAGGTCACCTTCGCGTATCCTCCACAGTGCCACAGTTCGAAGAGACCCCTTCGCTCCGTTGGAGCCAAACTTCAACGGAGCTCTTTGCTCACGGGACCTCGTGGCCTATCCCCCGAAGATCCGCAAGGCCGTCTCCCGCAAGATCTTTCGCTTCGCCTCCTCGGAGAGCGGAAGCTGAAGAAACGCCTCGATATTGGCCTTAATCCCCGGAACTCCCGGTCCCGGCCAATCCGACCCAAACAGAACTTTGTCGGCCAACCGCTCTAACTGCGGGAAATACGTGAGCAGGTTCTGCGGTGGGATGCTCGAAATATCCATGTAGACGTTCGGGTGCCTCCGGATCAGAAAGACACAGGTCGACATCCAGAGCGGGCGCCCACCGTGCGCCAAGATGATCGTCAACTCCGGGAAGTCCACGGCCACATCATCCACGTGGATCGGATCCCCGAATTTATTGCGCGCGCCTGGGAAAATGGATGTCCCCGTATGAATCATCACCGGCATGCGATACGCAATGGCCTTCTCGTAGATGATCTCGAGCGCCTTCAGACCGCTCAGATACTCATTCGGAAAGACCAACTGATGCGGCGGATGAATCTTAATCGCACGAATCCCCAGATCAGCCAGACGATCCATCTCACCCGCCGGATCTTTGCAGAACCTCGGATGAACAGATCCGAAAGGAATCAGCCGATCCGGGTACCGATGCGCGTATCGAGCCGAGAAGTCGTTCACCTCTTCGGTGAACCCCATGATATCCGGGCTCACATAATTGATGAGACCCGCCTTCTCGACGCCGGCCTCATCCAGAAGAGCAATGAACCGATCGGGATCTTCCATGAGGCGGATCATCTCTTCTCTCTGCGAGGCATCCCGCGTCATACGCGCCACCGCTTCCGGCCGGATCATCCACCACGGCATGATGTGGACGTGCACATCAATGGCTTTGTACTCGCGTCCCATAGGTTCTCTCCTTGAGTCACGAGGGATACCGCGACGCCTTTCCACCCGAGCACTGCACGGGTTCACTCCAGAAGGCGCACGCGCTGACCGAGACCTTCCTGGCGAGCGCGTTCCAAGACGCGGACGGCAACCGCCACGTCCTCCAAGGCGAGGCCCAAGGATTTGAAGAGCGTGATGTCGGACGGACGGGTGCGAGCCCGGAGGCGCGCGGCGACGACGTCCTTCAGTTCGTGAACGGCTTCCCACGTCAAGTGTCCGCGTTCGATAGCGTGCAGGAACTCCCCGCATTCCATCCGCGCCTGATCCTTCGAATCCACGACGATCGTGCGCGCCCGTCGGATCACCTCGTCGTCGAACTCGCGGCGAAGGAGGGAATTTCCGCCGATAGCATTGAGGTGCACCCCTTCGGGGAGATGGCGTCCCTCGAAGACGGGTTCGCGCGATGTCGTCGCCGTGACCAGAACGTCCGCCTCGACGACAACCTCCTCAGGCCGCTGCGCCGGGATGACCTCAACACCCAGCTTCGCCGCCATCTCGCGACAGAACGCCTCTCGCCGTTCGGGTGTGCGACTGTAGGCGAGCACGCGCTGAATCGGTCTCACGGCGCAGATCGCCGCCACTTGGCTCCGAGCTTGCCATCCCGTCCCCAGGATTCCCAGCGTCCGCGCCTCAGGCCGCGCCATATATCGCGTGGCCACGCCGCTGGCTGCCCCCGTGCGCATCTGCCCGAGCGTGTTCGCTTCCATCACGGCCAAGAGCGCCCCCGTCTCCGCATCGTACAGAAGGACAAGAAAGCGCGTGCCTCCCGGGAAGGAGGTGTATGCTTTGAGGCCGAGGACGCCTCGCACAAGCACCGCGGCACTCATGACATGGAGCGTCCCCCGGGGGACGCGAAGACGGCGCCGCGGCTCGTTGATGGCACGCCCTTCCGCTTGCTCGCGAAAAGCCTCCTCAACAGCCTCCAGCGCCAGCTCCATCGGCAAGAGGCGCTCCACATCCGCTTCCGTCAACAGCAGTGCCATGCCACCCCCCTGCGCCTAGCCGCGCTCACTGCGCGAGGGCTCATACGTCGCGAACGAGCTCTCGGTTTCCCACACGGTCACCCGCGCCACGGGAAAGCCCCGTTCCGCCGCTACATCGAAGATGAGCTTGGCCAATGCCTCAGCCGTCGGATTCGTATCCAGGACAAAGCACGCCACGCCATGCTCCTTCAGGACCGGGAGCAAGGGATCGTCCTTGCACAAGACCATCTTGTGGTCAATGTGCTCGTCTATCCACGACTTCACGACGGCCTTGATCTCATCGAAGTCCACGACCATATGACGAGCATCCAAGCGCTCGGCCGCGAGCTCCACCTCCGCTCGGGCATTATGCCCGTGCAGGTTGCGGCATTTGCCGGCGTAGTTCAACAGCCGGTGTCCGTAGCAGAAGAAAATCTCTTTCGTCGCCTTGAACATCCTCGCCCTCCTCGCCGATCACGGGCCGATCAGTCGGCCCCCATCTACGACGAGCGTATGTCCGGTGATGAAATCGCTCCCTTCGATCAGAAAGAGAACGGCGCGAACGACATCCTCGGGCGCCCCAAGCCGCTTGAGCGGCGTCCCAGCGAGAATGGCTCGCACCTCCTCTTCGCCGTACTCCTCCGGCAAGAGGACGGGACCGGGAGCGACAGCATTGACCAAGATCGTTGGCGCCAGCGTCCTCGCCAGGACTTGCGTCAGGGCGATCACTCCGGCCTTCGAGATGCAGTAGGGGATGTACCCCACATAGGGTCGAAACCCCGCCCAATCGGCGATATTGATGATTTTCCCCCCACCCTGCTTCTGCATGATCCGCGCAGCATACTGCGCGCAGAAGAAGGGCGCTTTGAGATTGACATCGAGATGCACGTCCCACTCTTCTTCAGTGGTGGAGCCGAAAGGCGTTCGGAAGAAGACCGAGGCATTGTTCACCAGGATATCGAGGCGACCGAGGAAGTCCGCGGCCCGTTCGATCAAGCGCTCGATCTCGCGCACATTCGCCAAATCCGCCGGCAGCACGAGCGCGCGCACGCCGAGGGCTTCAATCGCGCGCGCCGTCTCATGGGCAGCTGCTTCGGATCGGTGATAATGCACGACGACATCCGCCCCGCGCTCGGCTAAAGCGAGCGCGATCGCCCGTCCGATGCGCTTCGCAGCCCCGGTGACCAGCGCGCCTTTCCCGGCGATCTCCATGCCCTCCGCCTCTCTCGAAAATAGGGGAGATGATACGCGCTGCGACCCACACGGTGCAAGAGCGCTCACCGCACCTCGCGCCGTGCCTTCCGAGGGACATGAACGAGGGTCGTTTCCACGCGCGAATCACGCCCAGCATCGCCCCCGCAGCTTCCCCACGAGAAATTCCCGTTCTCCCCGGCCGATACCGTGGTCTTCGCTCCGCCGAATGTCGCGGGAACGCTCCGACGCGATGTTCATTCGTGGGGGCGAAGTGTTCTCCGACTCACGACAAGTCTCCAGGGCTGGATCACCGCTTCCAGGATAATGCGGGTGCTCATCTTGGACGCACCGACGTGTCGCTCGGTGAAGATGATAGGAACCTCGACGATCCGGAGACCGCGTCGGTGCGCCCGATAGAGCATCTCGATCTGAAACGCATATCCCTCGGAGCGGACCGACGACAGGTCAAGGGAGCAAAGCGCCTCAGCGCGCCAACAGCGGAAGCCGCCGGTCGCATCACAGACCGGCAGGCGCGTGATCGCTCGGACATAGGCGTTGGCAAAGAGGCTCAGGAGCAATCGCGAGAGCGGCCAATTGACGACGCTCACGCGATACCCCACATACCGCGAGCCGATGACGAGATCGGCGTCATGCGCCGCGCGGAGCAGATCGCCGATGTAGCGTGGATGGTGAGAGAGATCGGCATCCATTTGGACCACGAACTGCGGCCCACGCGCGAGCGCCCAGAGCATGCCTTCGACGACCGAACGCGCGAAGCTCCGACGCCCCCGGCGACGCAGGACGTGGAGATACGGATCGCCCGCCGCCACCTCCTCCGCACGATCGGCTGTCCCATCGGGCGAAGCGTCGTCCACGATCACAATGCCCGCCTCGGGGTGATACGCGCGAATCTCGGCGAGAAGACGCGCGATGTTCTCCCGCTCATTGTATGTCGGGATCACGATCTGAATCGCGGGTGCCTTCATACAGGCTTCGGGAGAGCGGAGGCGCCGGGACCGAGCAGCGGCGAGTGTCGCGAGGGCCCGAGCCCATCGTTCCTCTGTGGAGCACCCCTTTGCCCTGCCGTCTCGTGAACGGGTCGCGTATAATCCTCCGTTCGCAAGGAGAATGTATGCGGATTCTCTGGCCGACGGTGAACGCCCTGCTGAATATGACGAGTGCGCTTCTTCTGCTCACCGGATATCGCCACATCCGCCGGCGACGCGTGCGCGCCCATCGCGCCTGCATGCTCGGCGCCGTGACGAGTTCGGCGCTCTTTCTCCTCTCCTACGTGCTCTATCACACTGTCCAGGGAGCGACACCGTTCCCCAAGGGCGGGATCCTCCGCGCTGTATACATCGTCATCCTGATCTCACACACAACCCTTGCTCTCGCCATCCTCCCCCTGGTGGGGGTGACGCTCTGGCGCGCATGGCGCGAGGACTATGTGCGGCATCGGCGGATCGCGCGGTGGACGCTCCCACTCTGGCTCTACGTCTCCCTCACGGGCGTCGCGATTTACATACTGCTCTACCACCTCTGAAGAGGGATGCGGCGCGCGCCGAGGGGGACGCGACGACCTCACGACGGACGCCGACGGACAACCGCGAGAGCGGCGAGAAAGGCCAGGAGGCTGAACATGAGCGTCACAACGAGCGCCATCGAGAAGCTCGGCGCTTGCGCCGCCGCGAGCGGATGCTGAAGAAAGAGGAGCCGTTGCAAGCCCGCCGTGCTATAGGTCAACGGATTGATGCGCATGAGCCAGGCGACCCATGGCGACGCACCGCTCATCGGAAAGAGCGCTCCGGAGACGAGCCACATCGGGATGAAGATCAAATTGACCACAGCATGGAAACCATGCGTCGAGTCGAGCACCCACGCGAGGAGAAAGCCGAAGGCCGTGAGACCAAACGCCAGAAGGAAGAGGAACGCCACAAGAGCGCCGGCTTGAGCGACAGTCAGCGGGATGCCCACAAGCGGCGCCAGCGGCAGGAGCAACGCCCCTTGCCCGGCGGCGAGCGTCGTCCCGCCCATGACCTTCCCCAGAACGAGCGCCGTGCGCGGAATGGGCGAGGTGAGAACCGACTGCAGAAATCCGACATGCCGATCCTCGATGACCGACATCATGCAGAAGACCGAGGTGAAGAGGACAATCAACAGTACAGTCCCCGGGAAGAAATACTGCAAGTAGCCTGCACCCTGACCGTTGGCGCGAAAGGAGTCGCCGAGCCCAGATCCGACAAGCCACCAAAAGACTACGGGCGACCCAATGACTCCGATGACGCGGCTCCGCTGACGATAGAAACGGATCAGCTCGCGATGCCATAGCGAGAGCGTCGCCCAGAGACCGACCGAAATACTCGTTGAGAGGGAGACACCCCTTCGCTCGAGCGGAAGAGAGATCTCGACGTCTGTCACCTGCGGCATGCGCTCCGCCCGATTCATTCGACCGTGACTTTCTCCTCGGCAACCGAGGGGGGTGGCGACGTGGCGGGGCGCCGAACGCGGGAACGAAGGCGTTCGAGCACATCGCTCTGCTTGAGCATCCTCACCGGCGGGATCGAGAAGAGGAGGGCCAAGAGCGCGCCCGCCAGCACAAGGAAAAGGTCATCAATGCCTCCTTTGAAGCGATCGCTCACCACTGTCCAAATCGCCAAGCTCAAGGAGCCGACGGCGACCACCAGAGAGATGACGTTAATGAGCACCATTTCCTTGATCGCCTCCATCGACCGTTCCTCCTCGTACCCCCTCGCACTCCTGCGGAGGATATCCGGCAGCTCGCGCGATCTCATTCTCCGCCGAACCGAGCGCGAGCACTATATGATACGGAGTCCTTCCTCGCGTTTCAAGGGAGCTCTGCGAGAGCGACGCCCGCAGAAGAGCGTGCCTCAGGCCAGGATCTCGGCGAACTCTCCAAGATGCGCGCGCACGCGCTCAATGTCCGGAGCCAGAACGCGATCCTCACTCAACGTGGGAACCAACGCGCGAATCCGCTCGTGCGCCTGACGCACGCCGCGACCGGGTCGAAGGGGTGCCAGATAATCGAGGCCTTGGGCTGCGCAGAGCAGCTCCATGGCCAGAATGTATTCGACATTCTCGAGCACGCGCCGGAGCTTCATAGCCGCCGTCATCCCCATGCTCACATGGTCCTCTTTGTTCCCCGACGTCGGCAGCGAATCCACCGAGGCCGGATGGGCGAGGACTTTGTTCTCCCCGACAAGAGAGACGGCGACCACCTGGAGGAGCATCATTCCGGAGCACATGCCCGGCCGAGTCGTCAGAAATGGAGGCAATTCGCTCAGGTCCGGGTTCACAAGCCGCTCGATCCGACGCTCGGAGATTGCCCCTAACTCCGCGAGCGCCATCGCCAGGTAGTCGAACGCGAGCGCCAGGATCTCGCCGTGAAAATTCCCTCCGAGGAGGACCTCACCCGTCTCGGGGAAGATGAGGGGATTATCCGTGGCGCTGTTCAGTTCGATGCTCAGGATGCCCTCCACATGACGAATGACATCGCGCACGGCGCCGTGGACCTGAGGCATGCAGCGCAAGCTGTAGGCGTCCTGCAGGCGCGGGCACTCCTTGTGCGAGAGCATGATCTCGCTCTCTTCGGTGAGACGCAGCAGACGCTCCGCGACCTCGCTCTGTCCCGGATGCGGACGCAGGGCGTGGAGACGCGGATCGCAGGCGGCATTCGTCCCATGCAGTGCCTCCAGGGACATGGCGCCCGCGATATCGGCAACATCAGCCAGGCGCTTGGCCCGTTGCAGGCAGAGTCCTCCTACGGCCACCATCGCTTGTGTGCCGTTGAGCAGCGCGATTCCTTCTTTCGCCTCCAGGCGCAGGGGCCCGATCCCTGCTTCCGCGAGAGCTTCACGAGCCCCCCGACGCTCACCACGAAAGATGACGTCCCCCTCACCGATCATGGCCAGGGCCAGATGCGCGAGCGGCGCCAAATCGCCGCTGGCACCGACCGAGCCCCGCGAGGGGATGAGAGGGTGAATCCCTGCGTTCAACATTCGCACCAGCGTCTCCACGAGGATCGGGCGCACGCCCGAGTATCCCTTCGCCAAGACGTTAGCGCGCGCCAGCATCATGGCCCGCGTCTCGGCCTCGCTGAGCAGCTCGCCCACGCCCGCGGCATGGCTGCGCACGAGATTCACCTGCAACTCCTCCGTCGCCTCCCGCGGGATCGTCACCGTGCTCAGCTTCCCAAATCCCGTGTTAATCCCATAGACGACGCGCCCGCTCCTCACAATCTCCTCGACCACCCGCCGCGAGGCCTCCATGCGCGCGAACGCTTCAGGCGCTACCCCCACACGCTCGCGTCCCACGGCGACGGCCTCCAGTTGAGAGAGCGTGAGCGAATGCCCGTCAATCAGGATCATCGCCCCCCTCCCGGCGACGATTCCGCCGCTGCCGCGCCCGAATCTCCAGCGTGCGCACCCAGTCTTTGTACGCCTCGTATCGCATCTTGACCTCCCAGGGCAGCGCGCGATCGGTGTTGCCTTCCCACCGGCGAGCCATGTAGATCGGATCCCAGAGCCGACCGATCTCGTACTCGCGGCTGAGGCGCAAACACATGGCGTAATCCTCCCCGTAACTCACATTCGGGAATCCGAAACGGCGCAGAAGCGGGACATAATACGCGCGCGGCGCGCCACAGCCCTTCACGCGCAACGCATTGTTCCGCCCATTCTCGCACGTCCACTCGCGATGATCCACCACGCCGGGCGGAATCTCCTCCAAGCGAAAGTTCACCGTGCGATAAGCGCCAATGACCATCGCGTATCGGGGCCTCGGCCACTCCCGAGACGGTCGCGCCCACTCCGCCCGCGCGAAGACCTCCGGATCGAAGAACGCCTGCACGATGGTCTCGAGCACCCCCTCATTGGCATACAGATCATCCGAATCGAGCTGCACGGCGAGCATCCCGCACTCCGGAGCGAAAATGGCCTCGTTCCAACCCCCGCCGATCCCCAGATCGCGACGCTCCGGGATCTTGTGGATGAGCTGAGGAGAGGTACTCGCCCATCGCCGGAGGATCTCCGTCGTCCGATCCGTCGAATGGTTGTCCACAACGATCACGTTGTACGGGAAGGATGTGCGCTGTGAGAGCGCGCTCCGCACAGCGTCGGCAATCGTACGCTCCCGATCCCGCACGGGAATGACCACGCTCGCGAGCACCGGATACTCTCCCTCAGGCGGCGGCAGAGGAGCGAACGTCGGTTCCAAATAGGCGCCCAGACGCCGAAGATGCTCGATGAAGACACGCTCCATCTCCTGCTGCGCCAGGCGATTTCGAGGATCCACGTAGCGGAAGATCTCCTCGACCGGCATCTCCTCAGAACTCGACGCATCCCGGCCGTGACGGATGAAGAGACACTCGGGCACGTGCATGATGTCACCCACGGTGGCGATCTTCAGCCGCAGATCGTAAAGCCCCGCCCATTGAAGATCGGCGGAGATCGCCCCGCAGTGCCGCAGAGCGCGTCGCAGGACGCGCTGCGAGATCAAGAGCACCGGACCGAAATCGAAATCGTCGCCGACGCTCCCCATCTGATAGTCGTTCACCGAGCGCGCGAGCAGTTCCCCCCCACCCGCCTCGAAATAGTCCGAGTAGACGATCCCCGCCCCACTTTCCTCAGCAACCTGAAGGAGCCGAATCAGCGAACGCTCGGGAACAGTGACCATTGGCTCCGCGTGCAGGAGCACGAGATACTCCGTCGCGAGCGCTTCCAGAAGCGCGTTCAGAGCCGCGCCCGAAAACCCGGGATCCAGCCGGAGCCCCTGAATGGGCAGAGAGGGAAGGAGCTGCTGAAGATGCGCTCTCTGCCGCTCGAAAGCCGCGGCCTCCCGATACCCGATCACCAGCGTGATTCGGTCCCTCATAAGGATGCGCGCGCAATCGTCCGCAAGCGCGGATAGTGTTCAAGAAGTGGCTTCGGAACGGCGACCGTCTCCCCCTCCAAAGCCGCCCGCAACTCCAAGGCGTTGACGGCCCCCTGACCGCGCACGTGATTGTTCGTGATCACGTACACGTCGCAGGCGAGTTCACCGATCCGCCGGATCTTCTCGATCCACGGCTCCAACTCCTCGGGCGCATACAGATAATCGTATCGGGCCCCCGGATCGGTGTTCTCGGCGAACCAATTTTCGTAATTTCGACCATGCAGGCGCACATATCCGACGGCCGCCGTCACGCGCGACGTCGGCGGCAGAGAGCGGTGCAGGAGCGGTTGATCAATATTGCAGAATCCCACGCCGCGCTCGGCCAGGAACCGATAGATGTCCTCAACATTCCAGGAGCTGTGGCGCACCTCGATCACAAGCGGATATTCGTGGAACCGCTCGATCAGCTCGCGCATGTAGGCGCGCGCCTCCGGCGTGTTCTTGAACGACCACGGGAACTGGATGAGGATCGCGCCCAATCGGCCCGCCTCCCAGAGGGGCTCCACACCACGCTTGAAGAGCCGTTCGTCCTCAGACGTAGCCGTCCCGCGCTCGTGCGTGAACTTCCGATAGAGCTTCGCCGTGAACCGGAACCGAGGATTATGCGCGACGCGACGCACCCAGCTGCGAGTCATCGCCTCGGTGGGAGGGCGGTAGAAGCTGCTGTTGATTTCGATGGTATCGAAGTACTCGGCCAGGTAGGGCAAGGGGTCGAATCCGCGCGGCGACGGATCCGGATATACCGTCCCTTTCCAATCTTCGTATGACCAACCAGCCGGCCCGACGCGGATCATCGTCTCGCTCTCCCGCACCCGCTCTGGAGAGCAAGATACCACGCGCCGCGCATTTTCTCAATGAGACTCCTCCGCCGTGTCAAAGCAGGCGGCGTCCGAATTGGAGGGGGAGGCCGGCCGTGAATGCCCGGCCATCCCCCTGGGGACTCATCAGAAGCTCAGCTTCAGGGCAAATTGGATCACACGATTCGGCTCGCCCGTCGCAATGATCGTCGCCGAACTGGGCACGGCTGCCGTCACACAGCATGTCTGACCGAAGAGCGAGCTCGTGATCGTCGGCGAGCCCACACTCGCATTGCGCGGGTTCTCGAAGTTCGGATGGTTGAAGACGTTGAAGATCTCGGTGCGGAAATCAAGTCGCACGCGCTCGGTGAGCTGGAACTTCTTGATCAGCCCCATGTCCAAGTTCCAGAAGCCCGGCCCTTGCACGGTGTTCCGCCCCATGCCATGCTGTCCGGGAGCCGGGATGCAGAAGTAGCTCTCGGTCCCGATCACCTGACGGCAGTTGAAGAAGGGGCTGGCCGGATCCACGATGCGATCGCTGACATGAAAGACCACTGGCCCCTGGATCCCAGGAACGAACTGGAGCTTGGACGTCGGCATCGGGCCGCGCACTTCGGCTCGCGACTGCTTAGTCTGATGCACCGTGCGCACGCCGGAATTGAGCGTATACGGCTCGCCGCTCTGGTAGAGGTAGATGCCCGTGACGGTCCAGCCTCCAAGCATGTGCTGCAGCACGCCCGGCCATGCGCTCCCCCACCGCTGCCCGCGCCCAAAGGGCATGTCGTAGAGCCAGTTGACGACGAGCACATGCCGGTTATCGAAGTCCGAGCGCGCGCGATCGAGCTTGAAATTCCGCACATCGGTCGGCGTACGCGAATTCGTCGTGCTCAACCCACCGCCGGAGGTCGCCGCCACTGGATCCACCGACATATCGTCAATGGATTTCGAGAGCGTGTAGGCGAGCCCAAAGGTCAACCCCTTCTCGTACCGGCGCTGGATCTGGACGATCATGCCGTGATAGCTGGAGCTGCCGCCGGAATCGAAGTAGAAGATCTGCCCGAATTGCGCATTGGGTCGGAAGTAGTTGGCCGGGAAGCCCCGATTGACGATCCAATCCGCCCCAGAAAGCTGATCGATCCGAACAGCGAGATCGCCCACACCGCCATTGAGCACATCTGTGGCGAAGGCTCCGCGATAGCGAGCCGAGGTCGGAGAGGTGGCATTGAGCAAGCGGCTGAGCAAGGGCAGAGGCACCTGTCCCGGTAAGCCGAAATAGGCGAAGTTGTCCACCGTGCGGCTCGCTGCCGGAATCCCCGCCGCCGCCTGCGCCGCCAAGCAGGCATCCGGGTTGAGCTTGCAGATCATGATGTTCTTCTGCGCGTTCAAGAACTCCTGCAAGAACTCCGGCGGATAGCGGAACTGATTCAGGTCATACGCGCGATAGAGGCGCATGCCTCGCTTGCCGATGTATCCGACCTGCCCGACGAACGCGTACGGCAACTCGCGCTGAATCGTCAAGCTCCATTCGTGGACCGTCGGAACTTTCAAATTCGGATCGAACGCGCCGACCTGCGGCGCCAGCCCGAGCGGTCGCTCTGGCAGCCGCAAGAGCTCCGACGGCTTCTGCGTCGGCGGACCGAGATCGAGCGGCTTCACCTGAGCCATGAGTTGGCTCAGCCGGACGTCGTTCGGAATATCCCGGCACGGTCCGGTCGGCGGATCCTGCACGTTCACGACACATCGCAAGACGCTGCCCGGAATCATGCCCGAGATGGCCGTCACTTGGAACGTCGAGATCGTGTCGAAGGCGATCCCATACCCCATGCGGATCGCCATCTTCCCTGACGAACGCGGATCCCAGGCGAAGCTCACCCGCGGAGCGATCGTCGTCCAGTTCATCCGCCGGAACCACTTGTCCGACGGCACATAGGTCACCGGTCCCTGACTCCCATCTAGAGGACGATCCGGCACGAAGACGCGATCGCAGCAATCTTTGGGCGGCAGATTGATCTCCCATCGGAATCCGTACGTCAGCGTGAAATTCCGCCGGAGGCGCCACTCATCCTGAGCGTAGAAGTTGTACTGCTTGACGCGCGTGCCCATGACAAAAGGCGCAAAGATATACTGATCGCGCTTGAAGTCGGCGATGAAGGCCTGCTGCACGCGCGCCGGAATTCCCATCAGTTCGACGATCGCCTGCTGCAGATTGACGTTATCACTCGGATTGATCCCCGGGGCTCCAGGGAATCCAGCCGTCACGCCCGGCGCCGTATTGCTCGTCGGCGGGCGCACGCTCTGGCTGAAGATGATCGTCGGCCACATGTTGAATCCGCCCGGCACGCCGCGATTGTCGTTGTGTCGGTAGAGCCGGAAATTGATCCCCGTGCGGAGGCTGTGCGCCCCTCGCACATAGCTCAAGTTGTCAATGAACTGAATCGTGCTCACCGCTCGACGCGTGAACGGCGTATTGCAGAACGGCGTGTCCACGAGCGAGAGCGAATCGGTGCCGAAGCATTCCTGCCCATACGGCGGAGGCTCCACGCCGAACTTCGTATTGGCCTCGCGCAACAGGAACGTGAACATGAAGCGGCTGAACCCGGTCGTGAACTCGTTGACCATGCGGGAGGAGATGACGCGCCGATAGTTGAGGGCCAGCCCTTGTGATTCTCGGCTCACCTCTCCGAGAGGAGCGAAGCCCGGAAAGATCGAAGGTCGCGCGTTCAGGAAATCGCCCTCGCGGGTATCCCAATCCGAGAGGAGCAGCCGTCCGAACATGCTGTTGTTCTCATCGAACTTGTGATCAATGCGGAACAGGTTGTGCGGCCCCTTGAACCGCGACGGAGGGTTCCAGATGAAGCCCGCCGTATTCAAGCCATCCCCGACATTGAACGTGTTCGGCGAGGGAAACTTCGCGAGCATGTCCCGCATGAGGGGATCCGGGCCGATACCCGCCGGATCACTGGCGAAGATATTGTAGGTGCGGATGCATCCGAGTTCGGTCGGTGTCGCACACATGCGCACACCGGGTCGCAACGCGCCCGTGACCGGATCCACCAGCCGCGGCGAATTCCGCGTGATGAGGACTCCGTCCAGAATGAGCGGATTCGCCGGATCGGGAACGAAGTAGCGGAAGATCCCCTGCTTCTTCAACGTGTCCGTATAGACGATCGGGACGCCGAACGACTGCGCGATGGGCATTGTCTGCCGAATCCGATTCCCTTGCCAGCTCACAAAGAAGAACGTCTTGTTCTTGACGATGGGTCCTCCGCCGGAGGCGCCGAACTGATGCAGGAGAAGCGTCGGTTTCTCCAGCCGCGAAGCATTGTTGAACCACTCGTTGGCATTGAGCACCGTGTTGCGATGGAACCAGAAGAGGTCGCCGTGAAACTCATTCGTGCCCGAGCGCGTCACGATGTTGACATTGGCCCCACTGTTGCGCCCGAATTCCGGCGTCGCATTGTGCGTGACCACGCGATACTCCTGCACATTGTCCGGATTGAGCCGGTAGACGTTATTCTGGGGATTCGGCACCGAAGATTCATTGGCATCAATGCCATCAATGGTGACATTGTGCGCACGATCGCGCGAACCGAAGACGTGCGTTCCCGAGCCCGCAGCCCCTGTGGTGCGCTGCACAAGTCCCGGCTCCAAGATAACGAGGCTCAGGGGATTCCGGCCGTTGAGCGGCAGCTCGACGATAGCCCGCTGCGTCACCACGCCGCCGAGCATGGCGTGGCTCGTCTCGATCCGCTCATACGCTCCGGTCACCTCGACGACTTCCGTCGGCTGCCCCACCTCGAGTGTCACATTCACCACAAGGGGAGCACCGATTGTCAGCACGTTCCGCGTGCCGACGTACGTCCGGAAGCCCGGATACTCCACCGTGATCGTATAGCTCCCGACCGGCAATGACTCCAACGCATACGTGCCGGCCGATGTCGTCGTCGTCTTATATTCGACCCCTGTCGCCTCGTTCTTGGCCGTGACGACCGCTCCCTGAATCACGGCGCCTGTCGGGTCTACGACCGTCCCCGTGATTCGGCTCGTGGCCGTCTGCGCCGAAACGATCTTCGCCAGAAGAAGAAGGCTCAGGGGCAGGATCACAAGAAGCGACATGCGAACCGTACGCATACCCGACCCTCCCTAGCTCGAAGTGCTTCGCTGGGAATTTGGAAGATAACAAGCGCCACCGCAGGAAGTCAAGTTAAAAATCCTTATGGGCTCATAAAGGCCGGACGCCCCTTGCTCGACGCGCCTTTTCCCTCCTCTTTACCTCCCATGCCGATCGTGTCAAAATCTCTCCCGACATATAATCCGCAGGGAGAGGAGCGAGCGATGAGGAGGGCAATTAAAGGCGTGATTCTGGCTGGCGGATTGGGGACGCGACTCTACCCGCTGACGAAGGTGACCAACAAGCATCTGCTCCCCGTGTACAACAAGCCGATGATCTATTATCCGCTGGAGACGCTCGTCGAAGCGGGCATCCGCGACATCATGATTGTGACCGGAGGGAACAACGCGGGGGATTTCCTGCGGCTCTTGGGCAATGGAGCGGAGTTCGGGCTGAAACATTTGCACTACACCTATCAGCAGGGCGAAGGGGGGATCGCTGCTGCGCTCAGTCTGGCTGAGCACTTCGCCGATGGACATCTGCTCTGCGTCATCCTGGGCGACAATATCATTGAGAAGTCCATCGCCCCCTATGTGGAGCGATATCTGGAACAAGGATCGGGTGCTAAGATCCTCCTCAAAGAGGTGCCCGATCCGACCCGTTTTGGCGTGCCTGTCATCGAAAATGGGCGCATCCTGCGCATCGAGGAGAAGCCGAAGGTTCCCGGCTCCCCATATGCCGTCACGGGAATTTACTTCTACGATGAGAAAGTCTTCGACATCATTCGGACGCTCACGCCGAGCGCACGAGGAGAACTGGAGATCACCGATGTCAACAACACGTACCTGGAGCGGGGCGAGCTGACCTACGATATCCTGGATGGATGGTGGACCGACGCCGGGACATTCGAGAGCCTGCTCTTGGCGAATCAACTCGTCGCTGAGCGGGAGCGCCGACGGGCTCGTGCGAGCTGGGAGTCGGCGCAGTCCTCCGCGTGAGGCTCATATGAGACGACGCGATTTCATGCAACAGGCTATGGCGGCGGCCGTGTTGGGGCTTTCGCGCGAGCAGGTCGCACGGCTCCTTCGCGCGGAAGCGCCGCCGCTTCCCTCGGAGGCGCTCTACGAACGCGATCCCGAATGGTACTGGGCCGAAATGCGGCGCCAGTTCCTTCTGGACCCCAACCACATCAACCTCAACTGCGGTTCCCTGGGCGTGTGCCCGCTTCCGGTGATCCGCGCCGTTGCCGAGCACCTGTTCACGTCGGAGGCCTTCAACGAGCCCGACTACCCATGGTGGGGATACGGAGAGAACGAGCACATTCGCGAAGTGCGCGAGGCGCTGGCTCAGTTCCTGGGCGTCTCTCGCGATGAGATCGCCCTGGTCCGCAATGCCACAGAGGCCATGAACACGGTCTGCAACGGACTGGACCTCAATCGAGGAGACGTCGTCCTGACGACGGATCAGGAACATCCGGGAGGTCTGTGCTGCTGGCTCCAGAAGGAAGCGCGCTTCGGCATCCGGGTTCGATATGTCAGATTGCCCCTTCCTCCGGCTTCCAAGGAACAACTCCTTGAGCTCTTCGATCGGGCACTCACCCCCGAGGTGCGCGTCGTCAGCTTCAGCCACATCACGACGACGACAGGACTCGTGCTGCCGGCCAAGGAGATCTGCGCGATGGCACGGGAGCGTGGAATCCTCTCGGTCGTTGACGGCGCGCATGCTATCGGTCAGCTTCCGCTCAACCTGCGCGAGATCGGCTGCGATTTCTACGGGACGAGCCCGCACAAGTGGCTACTGGCGCCGAAAGGAACGGGCATTCTCTATCTCCGCGAGGCCGTTCAAGATCGGCTGTGGGTCAATATCGCCAGCGGGGAGTGGAACAACAAGGCGCTGAAGGCCTATCGCTTCAGCAATCTGGGGACGTGCAATCTCTCCGTGCTCAAGGGCTTGCTCGCTGCTCTCCGTTTTCACCAACAGATTGGACCGGAGCGCATCTTCGCCCGCCAGCGGCAATTGGCCCGCCTCGTCTATGAAGGATTTCAGCGTCTGCCGCACGCAAAGCTGCTCACGCCGGATCACCCGGAGTTGTGGGGGGCAATGACAACGGCGCAGTTCGCGGAAGCGGATGCCGAACGCCTGCGCCAGGCACTCGCTCGGGAGCGCATTCGCGTGGGCGGTGGGGGACCGCGCCTGCGCCTCTCCACGCACATCTTCACGCAGCCGGAAGAGATCGCGACGTTCTTCACCGTGCTCGCCCGCGCGCTGAAGACATGAGCGCGCTTACCCGGAGCTCTCCTGGCACGGGGACACTGACTGGGAACGCCATCGCCGGAGCAGCCAAAGCGTTCCCGTGTAGACCACACATGCCGCCACCGCGCCGATGGCCAACCCTCCCACCCAGAGCGCCGCGCCCGCCCGCACCAGGTCCATCGCCGTGAGCTTCCGAAGCACCAGAGAATGGTCCCCTTGGCCGAGCAGCCACGTCCCGACGCGATACGTCGCGGCGTAGACAAATGGCGCCGTCAATGGATTGGTGATCTGAATCCCCGCCAGTGTGGCCAAGGGATTGACGCGAAACAGTGTCGAGAGGGAGATCGCCAAGAGAGTTTGAAGCCCCAGCGTCGGAGTGAAGGTGATGATCATCCCCAGGGCCAGCCCACCGGCGATCTCACGCGGGGAAGCACGACTCCGAAGCACGCGATGGATGAAGCGCAGGATCTTCCGCCACATGACCTCACCACATATTCTCGGCGAACGTCCTCCCGAGAAGCGCGATTCTACCACGCCGTGGGCTCGTTTTCACGCGGGCAGGCTCTCCGTCAATGTCCACACGCTTCCTACAAGATCCGCGAGGCGGCTCGACGAAGCCGATCCATCACGGCAATGCCCAATCCCTCCTCTGGAACCCCTTCGACGAAGATCAGCTCGACGCCCTTGTGATCCAATTCCCGGAAGAGCGCAAAGAGCCGTCGCGCATACTCATGGGGATCGGGCGGCAATTCTACCACATGCGCTTCGGCATCGCCGAATGAGAGTCCTCGATCCCGTCCGATGTACCCGAGGCGGCGCACGCGCGCCCCCATGCGTTCGACCAGCGGCCGATGCGTCGGCTCCTCCCACCGCTCAATGAGGATCACGTCGGCGCGGGGACGATAGTGCCGATACTGCGTACCGGGCGAACGCCGAGCTACCTCCGCTTCAGCACCGAGGCGGACATCCCCAAGGAGCGGCCGAAGGTGTTCGGGCGATACCCCACCGGGACGTAAGATCGTCGGCGGCGATGTCGTCATGTCCAAGACCGTAGATTCGACGCCAATCCGCGTCGGTCCGCCATCGAGGATCACCTCGATGCGTCCGCGCAAGTCCTCGTACACATGCTCCGCCGTTGTCGGACTCGGGCGCCCGGAGAGATTCGCGCTCGGGGCAGCGATCGGATTTCCCAACGCTCGAATGAGTGCGAGCGCAACGGGGCTGTCGGGCATGCGCACGGCGACCGTCTCCAACCCGCCCGTCGTCTCCAAAGGCACGCGTTCGTGCCGGGGGAGCACAAGCGTCAAAGGACCGGGCCAGAAGCGCTCGGCCACGTCCCACGCCGCCTCAGGGACGATCCGCGCAACATCCCGGAGTTGTTCTTTCCATGCAATGTGCACAATGAGAGGATTCTGCGCCGGACGCCCCTTGACAGCGAAGATGCGCCGAACAGCCTGGGGATTGAAGGCATCGGCTCCCAGCCCATAGACGGTCTCTGTCGGGAAGGCAACGAGTCCCCCTCGCCGAAGCACCTCGGCGGCTCGCTCAATGACCTCCGACTCCGGGGCTTCGGGAGTGACCCGCACAATCTCGGTTCGAACATCGAGCCGCGGCATGAACGCGCCACATTATCGCTCGACGACCATGGCCACGGCCTCCCCTCCGCCAATGCAGAGCGTGACGAGGCCCCGACGGGCTTGCCGCCGCTTCATCTCATAAAGGAGCGTCGTGAGCAAACGCGCGCCACTGGCACCGATCGGATGGCCGAGAGCGACCGCCCCACCGTTCGGGTTCACCCTCTTCGGATCTAGCTCCAACATTCGAATCGCTGCGAGCGCCACGACGGCGAACGCCTCGTTGATCTCAAACAGATCGATCTCGGAGAGCGCAAGCCCCGTCTTTCGCAGGACCTTCTGAATGGCATCCACGGGAGCGATGGTGAACTCCTCCGGTCGTCGCGCGGCGGCGACCGCCCCGACAATGCGCGCAAGCGGCGGTATCCCCAGCGCCTCGGCTCGCTCCCGCGCCATGAGAACCACGGCCGCGGCACCGTCGTTGATCTTCGACGCGTTGGCGGGGGTGATCGTCCCCTCCGGTTCAAACACGGGCTTGAGCGTCTTCATCTTCTCAAAATCCACGCGCTTGGGCTCTTCGTCCTCAGTCACCAGGATCGTCCCTCCCTTCGCCTGAGGGACCTCCAGAGGCACGATCTCATCCGCCCAAAGACCTTGCTCTTGGGCTCGCCGCGCGCGCCGATAACTCTCGGCCGCGTACTCGTCTTGCTCCTCGCGGGAGATCTGAAGCCGACGCGCGCAAAGCTCTCCGGCGTTCCCCATGTGGAAGTTGTTATAGACGTCCCACAACCCATCCTTGATCATGCTGTCCACGACATCGCCATGTCCGAGCCGATACCCCGTCCGCACGCGCTCCAGAAGATACGGGGCATTGCTCATGCTCTCCATCCCTCCGGCGACGACGATCTCCGCATCGCCAAGGGCAATCGCCTGCTCTGCGAGCATCACGGCTTTCAGCCCAGATCCGCAGACCTTGTTGATCGTCAGGCACTCGACCTTCGTCGGCAATCCGGCAAAGAGCGCCGCTTGCCGCGCCGGCGCTTGCCCAACCCCTGCCTGAAGGACATTCCCCATGATGACTTCATCTACGTCGTCCGGGGCCACACCCGCTCGACGCACCGCTTCGCGAATGGCCGCCGCTCCGAGCCGGGGCGCCGAGAGCGCGCTGAGCGCTCCGAGAAATGACCCGACAGGGGTCCGCGCGGCCCCAACGATGACGACTTCGCGCCGCTGGCTGCTCATGAGTCCCTCCCTTCCCTCTTCCGCTCGCGCGAAAGAAGGTTCGATAAAATTCCCCCTTGCGCGTACGCCCTGCGCTCACTCGAGGGGACCCCACGCCAGCCCGAGCTCGCATGGGGTCCCCATGAGGTGACCACACGATATCTTAGCTCACCTCCCTGCCTCCGTCGAGAACGCGGATCCCAGCACGAAGCCTTTCGACCCGAGACCGTTCTGCACCTCATGGACAAATGTCCCATGACACCTGTCCCGGTGGCTTCCTGCTTCACCGACCGGGTGCTCGGAGACCGGGCCATGCCCGTTCTGCCGCAGAGCCAGTCTCCACAGGGTCCCCACGTGGGGTGCCCGACCGGTAGAGCCCGTCAGGTGGGCCACTCCATCTTCCACCGGCTTGGTTCTCGCCGGCACTCAGGGAATAACCAACTCAGCCCTTTTTGTCAATAGCCTCGTGGGCAGTCCTCAACCCTCTGAGTCTTCCCGAGACTCCGATATTCGCCCCATCGAAAATACGGCCTTCGCCGTATTGACCCAGAGAGGAAAATTAGGCCAAATACCGGATGATCGCTGCGGAGTCTACTTGGGGAGGAAAGGAGGATGAGTGTCGCGACCATAGCGGGATTGATCTGGGCGGGAAACGCGGACCAGGGGATGTGGACTCTCGCCGTCCTCGTTCTGTTTGCCACTCACTCGTTTCTCAAAGGCAGAGTATCCTCTCGCGGATCCAAGCCGGAGTCTCGTCAGGAGAAGGGGGCCGATCGCTCTGATGTCCACTATCACGCGAACGAACTGCTGCTCCGCGGCTTAGAAATCCTCATGCGGGACTTCCCCCTCCCGGTCTGGATTGCCGAATGGCCGTCGGGGCGGATTCGCTCGATGAACCGCGCGTGGGAGCAGCTTATGGACCGGCCGTTGGAGCCGCGCTCAACGCTCTTCGAGTGTACAGACCTCTATGGCTTTTACCATCCGGACATTGGGATCTACCCGGTCGAATGGTTCCCGGCCGTGCGCGCCGCTAAAACCGGAGCGCCGGTCTTTGTCGAAGACATGCGCGCGCTGACGTCCGCCGGAGACCGACGAGTGCTGAACGGGTGGGCAGCGCCGCTCCGAGGTTATGCCGGTGAGATCATTGGCGTCCTGACGGCCTTCTTCGACATGACCGATGCGCACAAAAAGGAGGAGGCCTATGAAGCCCGCATTCAGGAGTTGACGCGCGAGGTGGAAAAGCTCAAGGGGCACCTCGCAACTATGGAGCGCAAGCTCGCCCACGCCCATGAGCTCTCGATCATCGGCCAGCTGACGGCCATCCTCGCCCATGAGATCCGAAACCCTCTGGGCGCCATCGCTAACGCGGCGGAGCTGTTGCTGCAGCTTCGCCCCGACGCGGATGAGAATGAGTGCGAACTGTTGCAGCTCATTTCTTCGGAAGCGCGCCGGCTGAGCGATTTCACTCGACAGGTCCTCACCTACGCCCGCATGCCGGATCCGGAGCCCAAGCTCACCCGCGTTCACGAGGTGATCGAGCAAGCGCTCGACCTGCTCCAGAAAGATCCGCAGTTTGATCCGCGCATCCGCATTCGCACGGACTTCTCCCCGGCCGTCACGCTGTGCTCCCTCGATCCCGATTTGATCAAAGAGGTGTTGTGGAATCTCCTGCTGAATGCCGTACAAGCGATGCCCGAAGCGGGGGAGCTCGTCGTCACGACCGATCTCGGCCAGATTCCTGACCGTCCGTCGCAACGATGCGTGCGCATCGCCATTCGGGATTCCGGCGTGGGCATTGCTCCCGACAACATGGAGCGGCTCTTCGACCCGTTCTTCACGACAAAGCCTTTCGGGACTGGCCTGGGTCTGGCCTCGGCCCGCCGCATCATCGAAGCGCATGGTGGAACGATCACTGTCCAGAGCAGCCCCGGCAAAGGGACGACCGTGACGATCTTTCTCCCTCTATGACCTCGGTCTCGCCATCTCCGACATCTGCATCACGCATAACGCTCACGAGACTCGGGAGCGAGGGAGTGGGCGCTCTGCTGATCACACGGATGTTGCCGGCGACATTTTTCCTCATGGTGGCAGTGGCGCGTGCACAAAGGTTCCCGAGCCTCTTCCACCTTCCGCCCAGCGATGCAGGCGCGCTCGTTCGGGCGACAGCGCTCGCGCAGATTGCCTATCACGGTTCGGTGATTTTCTTCCTGCTGCTTGTCAGTTGGCTCTTCATCGCGCGTCTGCAACCCGTTCGAAAGAGTGCCGGGTGGCGACCCCGTCTGACGGCCCTTCTGGGGGCGTTCCTGCTCTCCTTCATCGCCGCAGCGCCCCACTCCGAAGCGACCGTGCTGCGTACGGCGAGCGCGACACTCCTTATGGTCAGTGGGAGCGCGATCACTCTTGCTGCCCTCTTCGCCCTCGGGCGCTCCTTCAGCATCTTCCCCGAAGCACGGCGGCTCATCACGACAGGCCCCTACGCCGTCGTTCGCCATCCGATGTACGCGGGCGAGATCCTCGCGGGACTCGGATTGACCCTCCAGGCTCTCTCCCCGCTCGCGACCCTTCTGTTTGCCCTCTTCCTCATAGCGCAGCTTGTGCGCATGCGCGACGAAGAGCGCACCCTGGAGCACACATTCCCCGAGTACGCCGCCTACAAACGCCGAACGGCCCGTCTCATCCCGCGAATTTATTGAAACGTCCCGACCAGACTCCAAAGGGCCGTCAGCGGAACTCCCTCCGGAATTTACTGAGGGACGCTCGCCGTCTCTTCTTGATGCAGGGAGAGGTTCCGTCTAAGATTTAGCTTCTTTCACGGGCCATGACAAGGGGACAACAGGTGTGCACTGTCTGCGGTCGGCCTCTCTGGCACGCCGATGGAACGTCGGCCCTTTGCTCCCTTTGCCTCCAACGCGAGGCGATCCCCCCCTCATCTGCGCCGGAACGCCCTCCCTGGGGATTGGCGGTGGCCTTCGGCCTGTGGATCTTCTTCATCTTCGCGATCTCGCTCCTTCCAGCCCTTGGCGTCTTCTTCTGGGCCACGGCGCGAGGATATTCGCCGACTGCTCCCGAACAGGTGCACAGTCCCGAAGGAACGCTCGTCCAAGTCTCGATGCTCTTTTTCGCCCACTTGCTGACACTCGCCGTCGGCTGGATGATCGTCACTCAAGGGAGGCGTCGGCCTTTTCTTCAGACGCTCGGCTGGCGGTGGCATCCTCGATTCCGCCTGCGCCACGTGTTGGTGACCGTCGGGGGCCTCTATGGATTCATCTTCGCTCTCTCGCTGCTCTTGCCCTCGCGCGAAACGGCCTTCGACCGGCTGCTTCAAATCTCCCCTTACGTTCGCATCGTCATCGCACTTCTGGCCGTGGGAACAGCTCCGCTGGTGGAAGAGCTGGTCTATCGGGGTGTCCTCTACCCAACGCTTCAACTTCGGCTGGGACGCGCGCGCGCCGTCACCTTCGTCACTCTATTGTTTGCCGTCGTCCACTATCCGCAGTACAGCGCGAGCATGCTCATTTTGGTCGCTGTCACCGTGCTCAGCTTCGTCATCACGATGATCCGCGCATACACCGGACAGCTCTTGCCGTGCGTCGTGACGCACCTCGTCTATAACGCTATCGGTGCCGCCCTCATCCTGAGCGGGTACGCGCTCAGCCAGTGAGAGACTCCGACCACACGATGGCGGGCCTGAGCAGGCCGTGATACAATCTTCCCGAAAGGGCAAGACCAATGGAGGAGAACGTGAAACCGGAAGGACGAGAACAACTGCGCCAGCACCTTGAGGCGGCACTGGGAAAGGAGATGGCCGATCTCGTGATCGGCACCATCGAACAATTCATCGCGCAGGAGGTGGAACGAGCGTTCGCTGATCATCCCCGCTCTTTGCGCGAAGCCGTCGAGCGAATCGGCGAGGGCCACGAGCGAATGCGCGATGCCCTCACCCAGTTGACCGCGGCTCAAGCGCGAGCAGAAGAACGCCTGGGGCAATTGATCGAAGCCCAAGTGCGGACGGAGGAACGCGTCGGACAGTTCGCGGTCGCTGTGGAGCGGCTGGCTGAGGCGCAGGCTCGCACCGAGGAACGGGTCGGACGATTGGAAGCCGTTGTGGAGCAGCTTGCTCAGGCGCAGGCCCGAGGGGAAGAACGCATGGCACGGTTGGAGGCTGTCGTGGAAGAGCTTGTCCACGCTCAGGCTCGCATGGAAGAACGGGTCGGACGGTTGGAGGCTGCTGTGGAGCGGCTGGCTGAGGCGCAGGCTCGCACCGAGGAACGGGTCGGACGATTGGAAGCCGTTGTGGAGCAGCTTGCTCAGGCGCAGGCCCGAGGGGAAGAACGCATGGCACGGTTGGAGGCTGTCGTGGAAGAGCTCGTTCACGCTCAGGCTCGCATGGAAGAACGGGTCGGACGGTTGGAGGAAATCACGGCCCAACTCGCCCAGGGACAGGCAGAGTTGCGAGAGGCGATGAAAGCATTGGCCGAAGAACAGGTCCGCATGCAAAAAGAACTGCGGCATCTGGCGAAGCAAGTTGGTGGATTGAGCGAAACACTTGGAGCGGATCTGGAGGATCTCGCCTATATCGTCCTTCACGATGTTCTGAAGCGAGAGTTGGGATGGGACGTAGGTCCTCTGGAACGCACGTTCCACCGGTGGAACGATCGTCTGGAGGAGATCAACGTCTTCGGCCGCGCCACGGATCCTGCCCGGCCGGGTCACGTGATTTGGATCGTAGGGGAAGCAAAGTACAACCTCACGATCCGCGAAGTCGATCGGTTTGCGAAGTTGGTGGAGCGGGCGCGGAAGCACCTGATCGGTGAGATCTTTCCTGTCTGTTTCTGCCGCCGGGCGCGTCCGGAGGTGCAAGAGCATGTGCGCAAGTTGGGATTGCGTTTGGTCTTCTCCTACGGCCGCCTGATATGAATCTCGCAGCCCCATCCGAATATTGGGATTATGACGAGTCGATCGCTGCGAGAGCTCGCCTATCGGTATGATCTCTACATCGTCCCTATCTGGCGTGAACCCTTCGACCAGATGGTAGAGAAACACGTCTCCCTTCCGAAGACGGGGACAATCCTGGAGGTCAACAGCGGGACGGGGGGGCTGGCGCTCGATTTAGCGTCTCGGATCGGGGCAAGGGGCGATGTCGTCGCGACCGAGCGGAATGCCGTCATGGTGGAAATCGCGCGCTCGAAGGCTGCGATGAAGCGGCTCTCGAACCTGACATTCTTAGAGAAAGACCCGACCAACCTGGGACTCGAGGCGGAGGCCTATGGGCTGGTTGTCGGCGATGCGACGCTTCTGCCCCCCTCGTATATCGCCCCGATGGTGGCCGAGATGGCGCGCGTTGCTGAGTATCGGGCGACGGTCGCGCTGAAACTGATCACGCGCGGGAGCTTCAACGAATGCTACTCGATCCTCTGGGAAGCCTTGCACCGCTGTGGGTTCGACGAATACTCGCCTCACGTCGAAGCGTTGATCACCCGCTGGCCCACGGTCGCCGAGATTCAGGAAGTCTTCGCCCGCTATGGGCTTCACTATCCGCATTGTTTCGTCGAGCGCGAAGAGTTCGTGTTCGAGACGGCCGCGGATTTCTTCGAGTCGCCGTTGATCGAAGACTATTTCCTCCCGCAGTGGTTCGCCTTCCTGCCCGATGAGGCCATGCGCGAGCGCGTGCGCCGCCAGATGGCCCGCCTCATCGAGCGCGAGCGGCGTCGGTCTGAATTCGACTTCTCCATCAAGGCAACCTTGGCTATTGGGCGAAAGGGATGAGATGCGCCTCTCGGATTTCGATTACACATTGCCCGAAGAGCTGATCGCGCAAGAACCCCTTCCGGAGCGCGATCACTCGCGTCTGCTCGTCTTGGATCGAAGAACGGGAGCATACTGGGACCGCTTCTTCTATCAGTTTCCGGAAGAAGTGGCGCCGGGGAGCGTCCTGGTCTTGAACAACACGCGCGTTTTTCCGGCGCGGTTGTTTGGCCGAAGGAGGGGATTCACCGGACGCATCGAGCTCCTGCTGCTGCGCCGACAGGAGGGGACGCGGTGGGAAGCTCTTGTCAAGCCTGGACGCATCGCCCGACCGGGCACAGAGGTGATATTCGATGAAGGCAGACTGCGGGCGCGCATCATAATGTCGCACGGGGAGGGAAAATATCTCGTCGAGTTCCTCTGTCCGGAGGAAGAGGTGGAGACATGGATTGATCGGATCGGCGTCCCTCCCCTTCCTCCCTACATCAGACGTCCGGACACCGCCTCGTTCGCGCGCGACCTGCTCCGTTATCAAACCATCTACGCCAAGTATCGCGGATCGGTCGCCGCTCCGACGGCCGGCTTCCATTTCACCGAGCGCGTCTTCGCCGCGCTTCGAGAGCGCGGCGTTCACATCGTCGAGCTGACGCTTCACGTCGGCTACGGAACATTCAAACCGGTTCGCACAGAAGAAGTCGAGCGGCATCATATGGAGGGCGAGGAGTTCGTCATTCCCCCGGAGACGGCCGATGCCATCAACGCAGCACGACGGAGCGGACGTTCCATTATCGCCGTCGGAACGACGACCGTTCGCGCTCTGGAATCCGCCGCCGATTCGGAGGGCTTCGTCCGAGCCGGAGCCGGATGGACGGAGCTGTTCATCTACCCGGGCTATCGCTTCAAGGTCATTGACGGCCTGGTGACGAATTTCCACCTCCCGCGCTCGACGCTCCTTATGCTCGTCTGCGCGTTCGCTGGCCGAGAGCATGTCCTGCGCGCTTATGAGCATGCCGTCGCCATGCGATACCGTTTCTACAGCTACGGCGATGCGATGTTCATTCGATAAGGCTTGCCCCATCGCGATCCGAAGCGTATGATTGTCTCCGCGAAACGCCGAGGAGGAGAGCACGGGCAATGGTGTGCGAGGCCTCCATCCGACCAATGACGATTCGCGATCTCGAGGCGTGTTGGGAGCTGGACCAACGGTGTTTCGCCGATGGAGAGACCTATGACCGAAATACGCTCCGATACCTGCTGACGAATCCTCTGGTCATCGCTCGTAAGGTCGAACTCCCTGATGGCCAAATGATCGGCTTCGTCATCGGGAGCCTGGAACCCGGCGGTGTCGGCCACGTGATCGCGCTCGGCGTGGATCCCGGCTGGCGACGGCGCGGCCTCGGGCGAATGCTCATGGATTCCATTGAGGCAGCTTTCTGCGAGCAGGGAGCGACGATCGCTCGCCTGGAAGTCCGCACAGATAACCACGCGGCGCAAGCCCTCTATCAGAAACTCGGATACACCGTCACCCAATGTCTCCCGCGCTACTACACCAACGGCACAGACGCCTTGCTCATGACGAAACCCCTCCCTCGGAGGACGGAATGTAGCTCCGGCTCTCTCTGAAACTCGAAGTCCGGGGAGGGAGCAAAAGACCCCGACCTCAGGAGCGAGCATCTTCCTCGAATCGGTGCCCCGTTCGATGGATGAAGACATCCTCCAGGGTAGGCCGTCGCACCGTGAGGGAGATGATCCGCCCAGGAAAAGCCTCGACTAGTCGGGCGAGGAATTCATGCCCTCGCTCATGACGGAGGCACAACACGCCATCCACAAGCGTCGCTTCGATCCCCCAGCGGGATCGGATCTCCGCACGCAACGCTTCAAGCTCGTAGCCTTCGACGAAGATCACGTCTCCACCGATTTCAGCCTTCAAGGCCTCCGGGGCATCGAGGGCGACCAAGCGCCCTCGATCCAAAATAGCCACACGATTGCAGCTCTCCCCCTCATCCAGATAGTGCGTGGTGAAGACGATGGTGAGCGGCCTCTGTTCTTGGAGAGCGCGGAGATAGGCCCAGAGGTCCAGACGCGCGCGGACATCCAACCCCGCTGTGGGCTCATCCAGGAGCAGAAGTGGCGGCTCATGCACGAGCGCCTTCGCGATCTCCACGCGGCGCCGGAGTCCGCCCGAGAGCCGCTCCACCGGCTCCTCCGCGCGATCTCCGAGACCGAGACGCTCGAGCAGGGTCTCAATGCGCCGCCTCAAGCTTTGCCCCCGAAGTCCATAGAGATGTCCCTGATGGCGCAGGTTCTCCCACACGGTGAGCTTTCCATCCACGCTCGGCGATTGAAAGACGATGCCCAGATACCAGCGCACGCGTTCAGGATTCGTTCGCACATCGTATCCCAGGATGCGGACACGCCCCGAGGTCGGCGCCACCGCCGTCGCCAGAATCCGAAAGAGCGTCGTCTTCCCCCCGCCATTGGGACCGAGCACGGCGAAAACCTCCCCGGCGTTCACCTCAAATGTCACATCGCTGAGCGCCACGCGCTCGCCATATCGGTGAGTGACATGTTCCACCACGACAACAGGCTCCGCCATACGCCTCTTCCCTACGGGATCGTCCGCTTCCTCGATCGCGCGGAAGAGCGTTCACCCTTCCCGATCATTCGCGCAGCTTTTTCCAACATCTCCCGCTCGCCCGAATATGTCGCTCGCCGTATGGCCTCTTCTACAGGGAACCAGCGCGCCTCCTCGACCTCCCAGTCATGCTGCTGCACATCACCTTCGAGATATCGCATGAGATAAAAATGGACCGTCTTGAAAATCCGAACGGGCTCCTCCCCCTCTCGACCGACGTACCAATAATTCACTCGACCGATCTTGCTGACGATCTCGCCGCGCACTCCCGTCTCCTCGTGAACTTCGCGAAGGGCCGTTTCGCGCACACCCTCGCCTTTCTCCACCAATCCCTTGGGCAAGCACCACACTCTCCCTCCATCCCGAGCGATGAGGATGACCTCCGGATGCGCTCCTGCCCAGCGGTAAACGATCCCGCCGGCCGAAATGTGACGAAGCGTCCTCATGCTCCTCTCCCCCGCTTCTCACTGCCTACGACGCGAGCACCTCCCGGCGTACCGTCAATCGCTCGATGAATCGCTCATTCACAGCGAATCCGATTCCCACCCCCTCAGGGGCCCGAATCGTTCCTTGGGGCGTGACCTCGACCTCGGGCTCAATGATGTCGTGCTCCCAGTACCGTCGGCTCGCCGAGACATCGCCGGGCAAGGAGAACCCTTCCAATGTCGAGAGGGCGATATTATGCGCTCGCCCGATACCCGACTCCAACATCCCCCCGCACCAAACGGGCACGCCTTGGGCACGACACAGATCGTGAATACGCCGGGCTTCAACATATCCTCCAACGCGCCCGAGCTTGATGTTGATGATCCGACACGCGCCAATCGCCAATGCCTTCCGCGCCTTCTCCGCGCTCGTGATAGACTCGTCTAAACAGATCGGCGTGCGCATCTGCCGCTGCAACTCCGCGTGGTCGAGGAGATCATCATGAGCGAGCGGCTGCTCGAGCATCATCAAGGCGAACTCATCGAGCGAGCGCAGCCTCTCCGCATCCTCCCGCGTATACGCCGCATTCGCATCCGCCATGAGGGGAATATCGGGAAAGGCCGCGCGCACGGCGCCGATGATCTCCCGCTCCAGGCCCGGCTTGATCTTCACCTTGATCCGCCGATAGCCAGCGGCCAGCTCCTGCTCCACTTTCTTCAGAAGATCCGCCGGAGACGGCTGAATTCCGAGAGAGACGCCACATTCGATCTCCGTGCGCGTGCCACCAAGAAGCCGCCACAACGGCCTTCCCTCACGACGAGCCTGCAGGTCCCAGCAGGCCGCCTCCACGGCCGCTTTGGCCATGCCATGACCACGAACTCCGCGAAAGAGCAGAGGGATGTCACTCGCGCTCTCCAGCTCGCGCCCGAGGAGCATCGGGACGAGGAACTCTCGCAGCACAAGCCACGCCGCGTCCACGAACTCATGATTGTAGAACGGTTCTTCAGGGGCCGTGCATTCCCCCCATCCCTCTCCCCCCTCCTCGTCCAAGACGCGCACAAGCAGAATGCGCCGCCACTCGGTGCGCCCAAGACTCGTCTCAAACGGCGCACGAAGTCGCAGGCGGATCTCGCGAAGCTCAACACGGTGAATCTTCATCCCCCCATCTCCTGAAACCGCGCCATTCCGAATTTCGACCTCGGAGGCAACAGGGAACACCGGGAACTTGTGGGCCGACGACCTCCACAGCGACAGGAACCATCCGCAGGGAGACACTCCCGCCCATCGGACTCGGAGCGAGCGAGACGGGTGGCGATTCAGACGGAAGAGATCCCCACTGAGGATCGTCCGCGCGTTCCGACAGCGGTCGAGAGAGTGAATGCTCGGCACTCACGCTGAGACGTTCCATTCCCGATACAGAGAGGGGATTGTATCACCTCCCTTCAGACGCACGCAATCTCCGGACTTGCCGGCGGCCCATCGTCTCCGGTACGATTATCTTCGATTATGACCGAAGCGCGACATCCGCTCGATTATATCTTCAAGCCCCGCGCCCTCGCTGTCATCGGTGCCTCTCGAAAGAAAGGTTCCATCGGCTGGGAGATCCTCCACAATATCATCGAGTACGAATTCAACGGTAAGGTCTTTCCCGTGAACCCGCATGCCGACGTCATCCATTCGATCAAGTGCTTTCCGAGCGTGCTGGATATCCCGGACCCGGTGGACCTTGCGATCATCGTCGTTCCGAAGGAAGAAGTCCTTCGGGTCGTGGACGAATGCGGGCGAAAAGGCGTGCGGGGGGTGGTCGTCATCACCGCCGGTTTCAAAGAGACGGGACCGGCCGGTCTCGAACGCGAGCAGCAGCTTCTGCACAAGGTCCGACAGTACGGCATGCGCCTGATCGGGCCCAATTGTATGGGGATCATCAACACAGACCCGAACGTGCGATTGAACGCCACGTTCGCGCCGGCGCGCCCACTTCCGGGACGCATCGGTTTCACATCGCAATCGGGAGCCCTCGGCGCCGCCATTTTGAACGTAGCGGAACGCCTCGGCCTCGGATTCTCGATGTTCGTGTCCATGGGTAACAAGGCCGATATCTCGGGCAATGATTTACTCGAGTATTGGGAGGACGATCCCCGGACGGACGTCATCCTCATGTATCTGGAATCCTTCGGGAACCCGAGGAAGTTCACGCAACTGGCGCGGCGTTTGAGCAAGAAGAAACCGATCATCGCCGTGAAGGCTGGGCGCACAGCGGCCGGCGCGCGCGCGGCCTTCTCCCACACGGGAGCTCTCGCCGGACAGGACATCGCCACCGAGGCATTGCTCGCACAGTGCGGAGTGCTCCGCGCCCTTTCCATTGAGGACCTCTTCGACATGGCCATGGCCTTCGTCCACTGTCCGATCCCGCGAGGGAATCGCGTGGTCATCCTCACCAATGCCGGAGGACCCGCTATCATGGCGACCGATGCGTGCGTCAGCTTCGGTCTGAAGATCGCCGAGCTGTCGCCGCGCACTCGCGCGCATCTGCGCCTGCGATTGCCCGAGGAATGCGCCGTCGAAAACCCCATTGATCTCATCGCCAGTGCCGATGCGGAGACGTATCGCTTCGCCCTCGATCTCGCGCTCTCAGATGAGAACGTGGATGCCGCGATCGTCATCTTCGTCACTCCCCTCATGGTGGATCCCCACGAGATCGCAGAGGCCATCGCCGATACGACGAGCCGACACGAGAAGCCTGTGCTCGGCGTCTTCATGGCTTCCGAAGACTTCTTCCGCCAGATGCACCAGCGCCCCCACCGCACGTTCCCCATCTATCCGTTCCCGGAGTCCGCAGCCCGCGCGCTCTCGGCACTGGTCACTTATCGCGAACGCCGGGACCGCATTGAAGGAGAACTCCGTACCTTCGAGGTCGAGCGCGAGATCGTCGAGCAGCTTTTTGCCGCCGTCCGTCGTGAAGGACGAACGGAGCTGAATTCGGCTGAGGCATTGACCGTCCTGGATGCCTACGGTCTCCCCGTCTGCCGCTTCGGCTTCGCCCGCACGCTCAAGGATGCTCTCACAACCGCTCACGAAATCGGGTACCCGATCGTCTTGAAAGTCATGGCGCGCGCTCTCGCCCATAAGTCGGAGATCGGCGGCGTCATCGTGGATGTGCGCACGGACGAAGAACTCATCCGTAGCTTCCAAACGCTGCTGGAGCGCGTCGAGCGCCACGGCTTGAGCGAGATGTTCCAAGGAGTGCTCGTGCAGGAGATGATCCGGGGCGGACGCGAGGTCATCCTGGGCATCGCTCAAGACCCCCAGTTCGGCCCCCTGATCATGTTCGGCCTCGGAGGCATCTACGTGGAATCCTTGGCCGACATCACCTTCCGCATCTGGCCGATCACGGATCGGGATGCGCACGAGATGATCCGTTCCATTCGCGGCTTCGCCCTCTTGAAGGGGACGCGGGGAGAACCTCCTGTGGACTTCGCCCTCCTTGAGGAAGCCTTGATGCGTCTCTCACAATTGGCGGGGGATTTCCCGGAGATTGCGGAGTTGGATGTGAATCCGTTCCTCGCGTCACCTCTGCCCGGAGCCAGCAAGGCCGTAGATGCCCGGATTCGATTACGGTGAGCCGCCCCTTTCGCTTTCGAAAGACGGGGGAGGCAGGTCCCCGCGCGATCCTCACATCGCGGGGGGATGCTCGCCTCCCCCCTTCCTCCCTCAATACTCCATCTCGGCCGGAGCCGGAGCCTTCTCCTTCTTCTTCTCCGGGATCTCGGAGACAAGCGCTTCGGTCGTCAGAAGCAGACCCGCAATGGACGCTGCATTCTGCAGCGCAATGCGAGAGACCATCGCCGGATCAATGACGCCCGCTTTCACCAAGTCCTCGAACTGCTCCGTCTGCGCGTTGAACCCGAAGTTCTCGTCCTTGGCAGCCTTCACGCGCTCGACGACAATGGAACCCTCCCATCCGGCATTCTGCGCGATCCAACGGAGGGGCTCTTCTAACGCCCGACGAAGGATGTTCACTCCTGAGTTCTCATCCGGATCGTCGAGCTTGAAGTTCTCCAGAGCGCGCAAGGCGCGGATGTACGCCACGCCTCCACCCGGGACAATCCCTTCCTCCACGGCCGCCTTCGTCGCGTGCATGGCATCCTCGACGCGCGCCTTCTTCTCCTTCAGCTCCGTCTCCGTCGCCGCGCCGACCTTAATCACCGCAACGCCGCCCACGAGCTTCGCCAAGCGCTCCTGCAGCTTCTCCCGATCGTAATCGGAAGTCGTCTCCTCGATCTGAGCCCGAATCTGACGGACGCGCGCCTCAATCTCCGAAGGCTTGCCCGCTCCTTCGACAATGGTCGTGTTGTCCTTGTCCACGACGATCTTCTTGGCCCGACCGAGATCCTCCAGACGAACGTTCTCCAACTTGATGCCGAGGTCCTCAGTGATCGCCTTGCCCCCGGTCAGGATCGCAATGTCCTGGAGCATCGCCTTCCGCCGATCGCCGAAGCCCGGAGCCTTCACCGCGCACACCTGCAGTGTGCCCCGCAGTTTGTTCACCACGAGCGTCGCCAACGCCTCCCCCTCCACGTCTTCAGCGATGATCAAGAGCGGCTTTCCACTCTTGGCGATCTGCTCCAGAAGCGGAAGCAGATCCTTCATCGAGCTGATCTTCTTCTCGTGAATGAGAATGTACGCATCCTCCAGCACGCACTCCATGCGCTCGGGATCCGTCACGAAGTACGGCGACAGGTATCCCCGGTCGAACTGCATGCCCTCGACGACCTCCAGCTCCGTCTGCATCGTCTTGGACTCTTCCACCGTGATCACCCCATCCTTGCCCACCTTCTTCATCGCTTCGGCGATCAGGTTCCCGATCATCGTGTCCCCGTTGGCCGAGATCGTCCCGACATGTGCAATCATATCCCCCTTGACCGGCTTGGCCATCCGCTTGATCTCCTCAACCACTCGTTCCACCGCCTTGTCAATCCCCCGCTTGAGCGCCATTGGATTCGCTCCAGCCGCCACCATCTTCACGCCCTCGCGGAAGATCGCCTGCGCCAACAGCGTCGCCGTCGTCGTTCCATCACCCGCTACGTCCGAGGTCTTCGACGCCACCTCACGAACCATCTGCGCCCCCATGTTCTCCAACTTGTCCTCCAGCTCGATCTCCTTGGCCACTGTCACCCCATCTTTGGTGATGACCGGAGAACCAAACTTCTTCTCCAGGACAACATTGCGCCCCTTTGGGCCAAGGGTTACCTTCACGGCATCAGCCAATTTATTGACTCCCCGAAGAATAGCCTGTCGCGACTCTTCACCCGTGACGATCATCTTCGCTGCCATACCCCATTCACCTCCTCGCAAAAGTTTTTTTCACTTACCGGCCGACTTGGCCTTAGAGGCCGTTTCGATCACCGCGAGGATCTCATCCTCGCGCATGATGAGATATTCTTCGTCATCAATCCGAACCTCTGTCCCCGCATACTTGCCAAAGAGCACCCGATCCCCCACCTTCACGTCCAAGGGGATCTTTGTCCCATTCTCCAAGATCTTCCCATTCCCAACGGCGACCACTTCGCCCTGCTGAGGTTTCTCCTTGGCCGTATCCGGGATGATGATCCCACCCCGGACCTGCTCCTCTTCCTCCAACCGCTTCACGACCACGCGATCATGCAAAGGACGAATATTCAATGCCATACTCACCTCCTGCCTCAAAGTTTTTTCACGTCACCCAAATTTGATTCGGTTGAAATTATATAATCTGCGTCTCACACTGTCAAGGTATCCCAGACCCCAAAACATGGATGAGAACGGGACGTGTGCCATAGCCTAAATAAAGTAGTAAGGGCCCCGCTCCCTGAAACAGCCTCCGGCATAGGTCCCCCAATGAATCTCCTCCTCCCAGATGAGCAGCACGCCTAACTTATGCACTGGCAAATGCTATCCTTGAGCGAATAACCCTCCTGAGTTAGTTAATTAAAATTAACTAACCCTACTTTAAATTTTCTCTCTTGACTTTTTGGAAAACTATGCTATACTGATGCCGCTGTTTGAAAAATGAACATAGGGAGGACAGAGCATGAGACGACAGAATGGACAGCTTGATCTGACAACGTTGATTCTGGCTGTGCTTGCCGCTTTACAGTTGCTGGGAGGCGGCTCGTGTCCGATCCCAGGATGAGCTTTGTGAGTGGGCCTATACGGCCATGAGAAACCACATGAAAGGAGGGAAAAACCATGAGGATCCAAAAAGGACAGCTCGATCTGGCAACGCTTCTTTTGGCGCTACTGGCATTGGCGGCGCTCCTTGGGTCCGGACAATGTCCGATGCCCTAGGAGATCCCGTCCGTAGATGCCGATGCTCACAACGCGGAGCTTCTTCATAAACCTCCTCCCGGGGGCTCCCCCCGTGGGAGTCCCCGCTTCCCTATCGAGATGACGAAACGCGTCAGGAGGGCGATACGGATATGGCTATAGCGGCGGCTCATTTCATGTCGGATGTGGAGTTGGCTCGGGCCTCGGCTCAAGGGGAGATGGAGGCTTTTGAGCGGCTGTATCAGCTACATCACCGACGGGTCTATTCCCTCTGTCTTCGGCTTGTTGGGAACGTGGCCGATGCCGAGGACCTGACACAGGAAGTCTTCCTGCATCTCTATCGAAAGATCTCGAAGTTTCGAGGGGACTCGGCCTTCACGACGTGGCTTCACCGACTGACGGTGAACCTCGTTTTGATGCACCTGCGACGGCGGCGTCTGAACTATGAGCCGATGGAAGAGACGGAACTGAAGTCTCTGCTGGAGGAGCGCCGGGCGGATGACGGAATGGCTCGGATTGTCGATCGGATTGCCCTGGAGCGCGCGCTGATGGCTCTGCCGACAGGCTACCGTACCATTCTCGTTTTGCACGACATCGAGGGCTATGGGCACGAGGAGATCGCTCGCATGCTCGGGGTTACTGTAGGGACGACGAAATCGCAGCTTCACAAGGCGCGGCTTCGACTTCGACGTCTTTTGCGGCGACGGCGATGAGCGCGGAATCGGCTCACAGAGGATCCGCGCAATAGACGAGGCGGCCGGAGACGAGGGTCGCCCGCACGGACCCGGTGAGCGACCATCCGTCAAATGGCGTGTTTCGACCTTTCGAGCGAAATCGTTCGGCTCGAACGATCACAGGACGCGAGGGGTCGAGGATCGTGATATCGGCCTGCGCGCCGGGCTTCAAGGTCCCTCCTGGGAGGTGGGCAATGCGCGCCGGGTTGGTCGAGAACAGCTCGACCAGTCGCATCCATCCGATCACGCCCGTGTGAACGAGGCGATCTATGGCGAGGCTGACAGCCGTCTCCAACCCCACGACGCCGAAAGGCGCGCGGTCGAATTCCAGCGCCTTCTCATCGGGATGGTGAGGAGCATGGTCAGTGGCGATGGCGTCAATGGTCCCATCGGCGAGAGCCTCATGGATTGCGCGGACATCCTGTTCTGTCCGCAACGGAGGATTCATCTTCGCATTGGTGTCGTAATTGCGGACAGCCTCCTCGGTGAGGGTGAAATGATGCGGGGTCACCTCGCAGCTGACCCGCACGCCACGACGCTTCGCCTGGCGCACCAGCTCGATCGAGCGCGCCGTGCTCAGATGGGCCAGATGCACATGGGCGCCGGTGAGCTCAGCCAGGATGAGATCGCGCGCGACGTGCACCTCTTCGGCAGCGCCCGGGATGCCTTTCAGTCCCAGTCGGAGGGACCACAGGCCCTCGTTCATGACCCCTCCGGCCGATAGGTGCAGATCCTCACAATGATCAATGACGGGAATCTCCAACTGCCGCGCGTATTCCATAGCGCGACGCAAGATCTGGGCGTTCATAACAGGCCGCCCATCATCGCTGATGGCGATGATTCCGGCTTCCCGCATCTCGCCGATCTCGGCCAGAGCTTCGCCTTTCAGCCCCTGTGTGAGAGCACCGATGGGATAGACGCGCACAAGGCCGACGTCATGGGCGCGCTCCAGGATGAACCGCGTCACCGCTCGGTTGTCATTGACCGGTTGAGTATTGGGCATGGCGCAGACAGCCGTGAATCCTCCGGCGGCCGCGGCCTGCGTTCCCGTCTCGATGGTCTCGACATCTTCCCGACCCGGCTCGCGCAAGTGGACGTGAAGATCAATAAATCCTGGCGCGACGATACACCCGCGCGCATCCAGGATCTCGGCGTCGGCGACTGAGATCTCCCGGGCGATCTCCCGAACGACTCCATCCTCCACCAGGAGATCCCCCTGCATCTCCAAACGTTGAGAGGGGTCCACGATGGTCCCCGACTTGATCAGCACGCGCATCGGGCGGAAATGATAGAAGGGAGTGGTGGCGCGGTCAAGACGTCCCGCCCCTGCTGCGAGGCCCCACGCGATCTCCTGACCGCGTGGGGTACTCCAGTTGAATTTCTCAGTCTTTTCTGGTAACCTAAAGGCCGTCGTCGAAGCGGTCACAAGCAAGGGATGGGTCTACAGGCGGACGCCGGTGCGTTGACGCGACGAGGATGTCGAGTATAATTCGGGGCTTTCGAACATGTATGTAGATCTGACGCAGCTTGAGCACGACGAGATCTACGTCGAGCACGAGTACGCGGAAGGAGAGCTGGAATTGGACGATACGGAGATCGTGCTCTGCGCGCCGCCGCGCATGCGCTTTCGGTTGCATCGGCTCGGCGCCGAGATTCGCCTCGAAGGGCGGGTGGAAGCAGAGGTCGAGGTCCGATGCGACCGCTGTTTAACCGCATTCCGGCTTGCCGTGAATCCGGACTTCGATGTGTTCTATGCTCCGATCGAGGTCTTGAAGCCGGAGGAGGAGGTGGAGCTCACCGAGCGCGATCTTCGGTTCGGGTTCTACCGAGATGATCTTATTGACATTGACGCGCTCGTGCGGGAACAGATCCGTCTGGCACTTCCCTTTCGACTGCTGTGTCGGGAAGATTGTCGTGGGCTGTGCCCTCAGTGCGGAGCGGATTTGAATCAGGAAGCGTGCCAGTGTGCGCCGGAACTATCGGACCCGCGGTGGGCTCCGCTCCTGGAACTGAGGCGGCGAATGGAGGGTTGACAACAGCAGCCATTTTTATGGAATTGGCGAAAACCACGCCGGTTCTGGTGGTGAAGGATGTGGACATGCAGAGTCTGGTGCGAGACCGCAACGATGGGTTGGCCACCCTCAATGGGCACCCCACGTGGGGACCCTGTGGAGATCGGCTCTGCGGCGGAACGGGTATGGCCCGGTCTCCGAGCACCCGGTCGGTGAAGCAGGAAGCAACCGGTCATGTCCTTCACCCCGGCGGTGAAAGAAATGACTATGCGTTGCAGAACGGGATCTGACAAAGACCGAGCGCAGCGGGAATCCCACAGGAGGTGGTGCGGCCATGCCGAATCCCAAACGTCGTCACTCGAAATCGCGTCGGGGGAAGCGACGGGCTCATGATGCTCTGATCCCCCCCAATTTGACCACGTGCTCACGGTGTCGGGAACCGGTTCTGCCCCATCGCGTTTGTCCCCGCTGTGGGTACTACAACGGGCGCGAAGTCATTCCCGTGAAAGAATAGCCGGACATGCTTCGCGTCGTGCTCGATGCGATGGGGAGTGATCACGCGCCCCGACCGGAGGTTGAGGGTGCTTTGTGCGCCGCGCGCGACTTGGGGATCGCCGTCACGCTCGTGGGTCCCGAAGCCGTGCTCCGGGAGCATCTCCGACGAGTGGGCGGATCGGGTGAGGCGCTGCTGGAGATCGTCCATGCCGCCGAGGTTATCGCTCCGGACGAACCGGTTGCCCACGCCCTTCGCAAGAAGCGCCACTCCACGATTCACGTGGGCTTGCGGCTTGTCCAAGAGGGGCGGGGGCACGCGTTCGTCAGCGCGGGCAACACGGGAGCGATTATGGCGGCGGCGAAGATGATCATGAAGACGCTCGGACCGATCGACCGGCCGGCGTTAGCTGCTGTCCTGCCGACGTTCACCGGAGGGAAAGCCGTTCTGATTGATGTCGGCGCCAATGCGGAATGTCGTCCCCTGCACCTTCTGCAATTCGCCATCATGGGCGACATCTATGCTCGCCTGATTCTGGGCATCACCTCGCCTCGGATCGGATTAGTCTCCATTGGCGAGGAAGAGGCCAAGGGGAACGAATTGACCCGCGAAGCCCACAAGTATCTGGAGCATTCCGGCCTGAATTTTGTCGGGAACATCGAGGGGCAGAACATCTACATGGGCGATGTAGACGTGATTGTGTGCGATGGATTCACGGGCAATGTCATTCTGAAGACGAGCGAGGGTGTCTTCGACCTGCTGCGTGCGGGCCTGCGGCAAGAGCTGCAGCGCACGCTTCGAACGCGGTTGGGAGCCTGGCTTGCCCGTCCGGCCTTCGATCGGTTCCGACGGCGCTTCGATTACTTCGAATCTGGGGGAGCGCCACTTCTTGGCGTCCGGTACGTCTGCGTGATCTGCCACGGGCGTTCCGATAGCCGCGCGATCAAAAATGCCATTCGCCTCGCCCAGGAATTGGTCGAACGCCGCGCTCTCGATCGGATCGAGCGCGAGATTCGCACGATTCAGGAGGCCGAAGTTCGCGAGCGAGTAGAGACCGGCGGGTGAGCGCTCTCTCTGACGTGTGCGCTCGCGCGCGGGGACTCCGTTCCACGGGGAGGAGATCATGAAGAAGGTGAATGCGGGAATCACGGGAACCGGGCATGCCCTTCCGGATGAGGTGATTACGAACGCCGATTTGGAGAAGATGGTGGAGACCTCTGACGAATGGATCTCCACGCGCACGGGGATCAAGGAGCGGCGAAAGGCGCGGCCCGACGAATATACCTCGACATTGGCGACACGCGCGGCTCGCCAAGCTCTGGAGATGGCGGGCGTGGACGCCAAGGAGTTGGATGTCATCATCTGCGCGACGGTCTGCCCGGACATGGCGCTTCCGGCGACAGCGTGCATCATTCAATCGTTGCTTGGGGCCAAGCGGGCCGCCGCTTTCGATATGGCAGCCGCCTGCTCGGGATTCATCTACGGCTTGATGCTCGCGGACGGGATGATCCAATCCGGACGCGCGCGCACGATCTTGCTCATTGGAGCGGAGCTGCTCACGCGGTATGTGGATTACACGGACCGTTCCACGTGTGTCATCTTCGGAGATGGAGCGGGGGCAGCCGTCATCCAACCCGTCGAGGACGGACGCGGATTGCTGGCGGTGCGGATTCAAAGCGACGGCGATTATGTCGATTATCTCTACACGCCCGGCGGTGGGACGCGCTATCCGGCCTCGATCGAGACCGTGACCAATCGCCTCCACTACATCAAGATGCGGGGGAACGAGCTGTTCAAAGTCGCCGTGCGAAGCATGGAGGAGATCTCGCGTCGGGTGCTCGATGATCTCCGCATGTCGCCGAGCGACATTGATCTCTTCATCCCCCACCAGGCGAACCAGCGCATCACGGAGGCCGTGGCCGAACGCTTGGGGCTTCCTTTGGAGAAGGTCTATTCGAACATTCATCGGGTCGGGAACACCTCCTCGGCCTCTATCCCTATTGCCCTTGACGAATGCGTGCGGGCGGGTCGCGTGAAGCCCGGCGATCTGGTCATGATGGCGAGCTTCGGGGCTGGGGTCACGTTCGGCGCGGCCATCCTTCGATGGGGATAAGGGGGGTCCCCACGTGGGGTTCCCGAGAGGAGGCGCTGTATGTCGCGGATCGCTTGCGTCTTCCCTGGCCAGGGTTCGCAATATAGTGGGATGGGACGTCGGATGGCCGAGGCCTATCCGATCGCGCGAGAGGTCTTCGAGCGCGCGGACGCGGTGCTCGGCTTCCCTCTCAGTCGGCTCTGCTTCGAGGGGGAAGAACACGAGCTGCTGAAGACGGAGAACACGCAGCCGGCGATCCTGACGACCTCCATCGCCTGCTATCGCGTCTTGGAGCAAGCGGGGGTGCGTCCCGATTTCGTCGCGGGGCACAGCCTGGGCGAATACACGGCGCTGGTGGCGGCTGACTCGCTCGTCTTTGAGGACGCTCTCATCCTGGTCCGTCGTCGCGGTCAGTATATGCAAGAGGCTGTCCCGCTCGGACAGGGAGCGATGGCGGCGATCCTCGGCATGCCGGCGGATGCGGTCGAGCGCCTCTGTCGTGAGGTGGCTCACGGGCAAGTCTGCGCTCCGGCCAATTTCAACTCTCCCCAGCAGATTGTGATCTCCGGGCATGCGGAAGCCGTCGAGCGTGCTCTCGCGCTGGCGCGGGAGCGAGGCGCTCGACGCGCTGTCCGACTTCCGGTGAGCGCCCCGTTCCATTGCGCCTTGATGCAACCGGCCGAGGACCGACTGGCTGATGACCTGGCGCGCGTGGCGTTCGCCGATTTGGCGATTCCGCTGGTGAACAATGTGGATGCCGCGATCATCACCTCGGGAGAGGCTGCTCGTGACGGCCTGCGCCGACAGGTCTCGCGCCCTGTGCGATGGGAGGAATCGGTCCGACGACTCCTGGCCGAAGGCGTCACGACGTTTATCGAGGTCGGACCGGGACGCGTGCTCTCTGGCCTTATCCGGGCCATTGATCGTTCTGTCCGAACTCTCGCCGTTGACGATCCGATCTCTCTGGAAGAGGTGCTCAAGGAGCTTCAGGCATGATCCGCTTGGATGGACGCGTCGCCATAGTGACGGGGGCTTCGCAAGGCATCGGCCGTGATTGCGCGCTCGCGTTAGCGGAGCACGGGGCCGACGTGGCGCTTCTGGCGCGCACGCGCGAGAAACTGGAAGCTGTGGCCGAGGAGCTCCGCCAGCTCGGGAGGCGTGCGCTGGCTCTGCCGACTGATGTGACCGAAGCCGACCAGGTGAACACGGCGATCGCCCGCGTCCTCTCTGAGTGGGGGCGCATTGACATCCTCGTCAACAATGCCGGCCTGACGCGCGATGCCCTGCTTCTGCGGATGAAGCGCGAGGACTGGGATCTTGTCCTCCGGACGAATCTCACGAGCGTCTTTCTCTGCTGTCAGGCCGTCCTTCCGACCATGCTGCGCGCCCGTTATGGCCGGATCATTAATATCACGTCGGTCATGGGCCAGATGGGGAATGTCGGCGTCTCCAACTACGCCGCGTCGAAGGCGGGGATCATCGGCTTTACGAAAGCGCTCGCCCGAGAAGTTGCTTCCCGAAACATCACGGTCAATGCGGTCGCCCCTGGCTTCATTGACACGGCGATGACGCGCGCTCTCAGCGACGAGGTGCGCCGACAGATGCTCGCCCTCATCCCCCTTCAGCGCATGGGGACGGGCGCGGACGTGGCCGCAGGCGTCCTCTTCCTCGCGTCCGAGGAGGCCGGTTACATCACCGGTCACGTCCTCAACATCAACGGTGGGCTCTATATGTGAGAGCGCTCCGTTGATCGTTCGGCCACGGGCAGCGTACAATTGACGATTCTAAGGATCGAACGAGGAGGAACGAGGTATGGCGGATCCGACCATTGAGGAGAAGGTGAAACAGATCATCGTGGATGAGCTGGGTGTGGATGAATCCGAAGTCACCCCCAACGCGCGATTCGTGGATGACTTGGGCGCGGACTCGCTCGATACGGTGGAGTTGGTCATGCGCTTCGAGGAGGAGTTCGGCATCGAGATCCCAGACGAAGACGCCGAGAAAATCCTCAGCGTTCGCGACGCCATCGAATACATCGAGAAGCACAAAAAATGAACGGTCCTTCGTCGCGCGCGGAACACCGCGAGCGCGAGGGAGGTCATCCGAGGAGGAAGGTGTGAGGCGACGAGTCGTTGTGACGGGAATTGGCCTGGTCTGCGGCCTCGGCAACACGACGGAGGAGACGTGGCGGGGATTGATCGAAGGGCGAAGTGGGGTGGACTACATCACGCGCTTCGACGCCTCGCAGTTTCCCGTTCGCTTCGCGGCGGAGGTGAAGAATTTCGATCCCCTGAAGTACATCGAGAAGAAGGACGTCAAAAAGATGGATCCGTTCATCCACTTCGCCATCGCTGCGGCGCAAGAAGCCGTCGACGATGCGGGCGTGAAGGTCACGCCGGAGAATGCCGAGCGCGTCGGCGTGTATATCGGCTCGGGGATCGGAGGGTTCTCGGTCATCGAGCGTGAGCACCAGAAGTTCCTGGAAGGAGGGCCGGGGCGGATCTCTCCCTTCTTCATTCCGGCGGCGATTGCGAACCTGGCGGCGGGCCAAGTCTCGATCCGATTTGGCGCGCGAGGGCCGAACAGCGCGACGTGCACGGCGTGTTCGGCCGGCGCGCACGCCATCGGTGATGCGTTCAAGATCATCGAGCGCGGCGATGCCGATGTGATGATTTGCGGAGGAGCGGAAGCGGCCGTCACGCCGATGGGCGTCGGCGGCTTCGCGGCCATGCGCGCGCTCTCGACGCGCAACGATGATCCCCAGCGCGCCAGCCGGCCCTTCGACCGCGACCGGGATGGCTTCGTCATTGGGGAGGGGGCTGGAATCCTCGTCCTCGAATCCTTGGACCACGCGCGAGCGCGGGGAGCCCGAATCTACGCGGAGATCGTCGGATATGGAATGTCCGGCGATGCCTATCACATCACGCAACCCCCGGAGGATGCCAATGGGGCCATCCGCGTCATGCAATACGCGCTCCGCGATGCCGGCATCACTCCTGACCAGGTGGACTACATCAACGCGCATGGGACCTCGACCTACTATAACGACAAGCTGGAGACCTACGCGATCAAGAGCGTCTTCGGCGAACACGCCTATCGGCTCGCCGTCAGCTCGACCAAGTCCATGACCGGACATCTGCTGGGCGCCGCCGGCGGACTGGAGGCGGGCATCACGGTCTTGGCCATCTACCACCAGATCCTCCCTCCGACCATCAACTACGAACATCCCGATCCCGAATGCGATCTCGACTACGTCCCCAATCGCGCCCGCCGCGCGGAGATTCGCTACGCGCTGTCGAACTCTTTCGGCTTCGGCGGCACCAACGCCGCCTTGGTGTTCCGGAGATACGAGGAGTGAGCGCATGAAGATCATCGTCTGCCTGAAGCAAGTTCCCAAGCGCGATCTCGCCCTGCGCCTCAACGAGACGGAGACATGGATTCGGGAAGCCGATGTGAGCTGGGAGATCAACGAGCCGGACGCCTATGCGCTCGAGGAGGCTTTGCGTCTGAAGGAGCGGTTCGGAGGAGAAGTCGTCGTGTGCTCGCTCGGACCGGCGCGCGTTGAGCAGCTCCTTCGGGAAGCCCTCGCCAAAGGCGCGGATCGGGCACTTCATCTTGTGGATCCCGCCTTCGAAGGGCTGGATGCGTTCACCACGGCGCGCGTGCTCGCCGAAACCCTCCGGCGCGAGTCGTTCGATCTCATTCTCACGGGATTGCAGTCGGACGATTGCGGGTATGCGCAAACAGGCGTCCTCTTGGCCGAATTCCTCGGACTCCCTCATGCGACGATCGTCATGCAGATCGAAGTGCTCGAGGGACGAGTGAACGTGAAGCGCGAGCTGGAGGCCGGATGGTTCCAGTGGGTTGAGCTGCCGTTGCCGGCTCTGCTGACCATTCAATCCGGGATCAACCAGCCGCGCTATGCCACGCTCAAAGGCATCATGGGCGCGAAGAAAAAGGAGATCCGGCGCGTGACCCTCGAGGAGCTCGGTCTCTCCGCCGAGATGCTGCGCCCCAAACTGGAAGTGGTGCGAGTCTTCTTCCCCACCACGGCGAAGCGCACCGAGTTCCTCCACGGCTCGCCGGAGGACATTGCATCCGCGCTCATCGAGAAGCTGAGATACGACGCGAAGGTCCTCTAATCACGGAGCGAACCGATGGGCTCTTCGATTCTCGTCATTGCGGAACATCGCGAGGGGAAGCTCAACAGAGCGACCTGGGAAGCCGTCGCGGCCGGACAACGGCTGGCCGCGCATGTGAAAGGCACCGTCTCGGCGGTGTGCCTCGGACGCGACGTTCGAGGACTGGCCGAGGAGCTGGCGACGAAGCGACTCCAGGAAGTCCTCCTCGTGGAGGATGAGCGATTAGCCGAGTACACGCCCGACGGCTATACGGCGGCGCTCGTCGAGGTGATCCGGCGCGAGGCCCCGACTTTCGTCCTCATGAGCCACACCTACCAAGCGCGCGATTTCGCACCGAAGCTGGCGGCCGCGCTCAACAAAGCCCTGATCAGCGACTGCATCGGATATCGAGTGGAAGAGGGAACCGTGATCTACACGCGATCCCTCTTTCAGGGAAAGATCCACGCCGATGTTCGATTCGCGGACGATCCGCCTCATCTGGTCACCTTTCAGGCCGGAACGTTTCGAGCCGATGAGGTTGAGGCCGCCGACGCGCCCGTGCCTCTTCGCACGATCGCCCTCGACCTGAGCCAGGTGCCGATTCGCACGCGCCCGCTGCAGATCTTCCGGGAGGCGAAGCAGGCCGTGGACCTCAGCTCGGCGGAGCGGATCGTGGCCGTCGGACGCGGGATCAAAAGCGAAGAGAATCTCGCGCTGATCCGAAGACTCGCCGAGCTCCTCGACGCCGAGATCGGAGCCTCACGCCCGGTGTGCGACAGCGGATGGCTTCCGATGGATCGCCAGATCGGCAGCTCCGGCCAAACCGTCTCCCCCAAACTCTATCTCGCCATCGGGATCTCCGGCGCGATCCAACACGTCGTCGGAATGAAGGGCGCCCGAACCATCGTCGCCATCAACAAGGACCCGGAAGCACCGATCTTCGACATCGCCGATTACGGAATCGTGGGCGATTTGTTTGAGATCGTGCCCGCGCTCATCAAAAAGCTGGAGCAGGGTCGGGAATAGGCGGCGAAGGCTTCTCCGCGAGCGTGCTCCTCAGACGCCCCCCATTTGGTATAATTGCTCATGAACACGGGAGAGGAGGTGGCCGAGATGAAGGGATGTTCGTGGGGGTTCTTCCCCTTCGGTTTCGGCTTCTACGTTGACATAGGGGAGATCGGAGAGCCTTGGTTCTTCGGCCGTCGCTTCTACACGCGCCGGGAGAAGATCGAGTATCTGAAGCGGCTCAAGGAGAAGCTGGAGCGGGAATTGCAAGGGATCGAGGAACGCATCCGGGACTTGGAGGCTCAAGAAGCCGCGTCCCGATAATCCGATGCTCGTGACGGGCTGGCCGATGAACGGAGCGTCTCCCCGCTCGGCTCTTCATCCCCCTCTGCATTCTCTCGACGATGCCTCCCTTCGCCGTCGGGTCTATGAATGCGCCGATCTTTCGGCCTACACATTTTGGGAGCGATGGAGCATCCGAGCGCTCGGCATGCTCGGCTACTGGTGGATCGCGACCTTCGGACGCACGATCCGCTGGACGGTCGTGGACGGGCACTATGAGGAGGAGATTCGCCGCACCGGGAAGCGGATCATCTATGCGTTCTGGCACAATCGGATCTTCTTGGCCACATGGTTCTGGCGACATCGAGGCATTGTCGTAATGACGAGCCAGAGTTTCGATGGGGAATACATCGCTCGATTCATCCAGCGATTCGGATATGGGGCGGCGCGCGGATCGTCCACGCGGGGCGGGAACCGCGCTCTGCTCCTCATGGCCGCGTGCTTACATCGAGGGCTCGATGTCGCTTTCACGCTCGATGGCCCCCGCGGGCCGGTCTATGTGGCCAAAAAAGGCGCCGTGGTGCTCGCCAAGCTGACAGGTCAGGCCATTCTCCCCTTTCACATTTCGGCCGAGGCGTTCTGGGAGCTGCCGAGTTGGGATCGGTTCCAAATCCCCAAGCCATTCACTCGCGCCGTCCTCTTGCTGGGGCCGCCCATCACAGTCCCCGCGGACGCCGACGACGCGCTTCTGGAGCACAAGCACGCGGAACTGCAGGCGACGCTGGATGCTTTGCGCGAGCGTGGCGATCGGTGGTTTCACTCCTGAGACGGCGCCTTCTCACAGGATGATGCGCGTCTCTCCCACGCGGCGGGTGACGTTCTGACGATCGAGATACTCCAAAAGCGGAATGGCGTATTTTCGAGACACGCCCGTGAGTTCTTTGAAAGTGCCCACATCGAGCCGTTCGCCGACGGATTTCTGCGCGCGGACGCGCTCGATGAGCATGCGCAGGGCTTCGGCGGCGAAGGTGTGTTCCCCGACGCGCACGAGCGCTCCGCGATGGAGAAGCCTCTGGTAGAGCTTCCGCGCTTTCTCGGGATCGAGCCGGAACCGAGCGATCACATCGTCCAGAGTTGGTGGCTGCCATTTCGCCTGCTCGAACGCCTCGAGGAGCTTCCGTTCGATCTCGCGCTCTTCGTCTGAGAGCTGCACCACGTGCGTCGCCAAGCGAACCCATTCGCGCTCGGCTCGGAACTCGGGCTCTTGACAGAGCCGCGCGAGCACCTCCCAAGCGGCGAACTCCGGGACATCGCCGAGCAACACGGCGCGCACATCGGAGCGCAACATACCGGGATCCAACGGATGCTCCCGATGGAAGGTCGCGAGCATCTGCTCGAGTCGCGTCTTCATCGCCTCATACGCCGCGCGCGAGAGGAAATAGCGCGGCACACTGGGGATCTCGACCACCCGCCCTGCTGCGCTGTGTGCCCGCAGGGCATCCTCCAGATGGGCCTCCGTCAGATCCGTGCGCGCGGCGAGATCGGGATAACTTCGCCCGCGCTCGCCCGCCATCTCTATCCAGAGCGCGAGTCGTTCTCGGGCATCGGCAGCCTCAAGACGCCGGAGCATGGCACACACACCTTCTCCAGCCTCGGACGCCGGGCGAAAGGCACGATGTTTCTCCGGAAGAGCATCGAGGATCTCTCCTCCTCCGATAGTGAGCGGCGGCGAATAGCGTCGGATGATGAAGCGATCGCCGGGGAGCACAAACGTCGGCGCTTCCAGGCGGAATTGGACGAGACCGGATTCGCCGGGCCGCAATTCCTCACGATCCAGAAGGACGACGCGCGCCAGGATCTCGGCCGTCCCCACATGCAGCCGGAGACGCACGCGGGTCGTCAGCGGGTGCGGCGCCGCCGGCAACAGCTCCACTCGGGCATCAATCCGGGAGGTGGGAACGAACCGACGGCTCACTACGACGACCTGACCACGCTCGAGATCTTCGACGGCGACCCCATGCAGATTCATCGCTGTTCGCTCCCCGGCCACGGCTTTCGGAACCGGCTGACCATGCACCTGCATCCCGCGAATGGTCGCGCGACGTTGAAGGGGAAGGATGTCCACCTCATCGCCCACAGCGAACTGCCCGGCGATCAGCGTTCCCGTCACGACCGTCCCAAACCCTCGGACCGTGAAGACGCGGTCAATGGGCAGACGCGGCACGGCCTCGCGCCGCTTCTCGGAAATGGTCTCCGCCACGCGCAGGAGCGCCTCTTTCAGGGCTGGGATCCCCTCTCCCGTGCGCGAGCTGACGCGCACAATCGGCGCACCATCCAGAAACGACCCCGCCACGAGATCTCGCACTTCCGCCTCGACCACCTCGAGCATCTCCGCATCGACGAGATCCACCTTGGTGATCGCCACCACCCCCGATTTCACGCGCAAGAGTCGGCAGATATCGAAATGCTCGCGCGTCTGTGGCATCACCGATTCGTCAGCCGCTACGACGAGCACCACCAGGTCAATCCCCTGCGCACCGGCGAGCATGTTCTTGACGAACCGTTCATGCCCGGGAACATCCACGAATCCGAAGCGCGTCTCTCCGAGCGTCAAGAAGGCGAAGCCGAGATCAATCGTGATCCCCCGCTCCTTCTCCTCCTTCAGCCGATCCGTATCAATCCCCGTGAGCGCTTTCACCAAGGCTGTCTTGCCATGGTCAATATGTCCGGCCGTGCCGACAATGATATGTCGCATGGCACCTCCCTCTCTCAGGGAATGATCCGCGCTCTGTCTGCCCCGCTGTCGGATGCGCCCTAGGGCTGCTCGGGTTTTCTCTCCGGGGGCTTTCCCGCCGGTTTGCCGCCCTTCTTCTCCTCAGGCTCGGGTTCGATGTCGCCGATCTCGATCTTCCCGCTGAATCGCCGATAGTTCGTATAGCGAATCACCATGCGGACGCGGACGGAACGCCCGGGGAAGTCCAAGACGTCATCCGCATAGGTGTAGGTCGGGAACCAGAGCTTGTCCTCGATGTTCTCCCGATAGGTCTCAAAGCGCGGGAACTTATTCTCCCGATCCTCGGGCAACCCCTTGCCCTGGACTTTCACGATCATCAGGTCCACGGTATCCACCCAGATGCGCCCCTGGAAGTAGCGCTCATGCATCTTCTTCGGATCGGGAGGACGCCGGGGACGAACATCGAAGACATAGGTATCGATCTCATCAATGCGTTCGCGCCCGACGTAGGTGACGACGTATTTGGGCAAGTCCTCCAGCCCCAGCGCGAACGGCTGAATACCGGCAAAGTCCGCGAAATCGTACTGCGTGACGACGATCTCGCGCAGCGTGGGGATGGGGAAGTAAAGGATGCGTTCCTCCCGCTCCCCTCGATCGTTCACAATGATCTCGGAGACGCGTCGGAACTCCCCCGTCACAAGACCGCGTGGCCCGAGCGTCTGAATCGTGATCTCCTGCCGGAAGAGGAAGTTCTTGAACTCCTGGCGAAGTCGGCTCTCATTGGCGGCGAACTTTCGGATGATCTCCTCAACAGGGAGACCGTCCACCGCCTGCGCCGCGTCTGCGAGCGGACCGATACTGTGCGCCCCCCGTGGAGCGATCCACAGGAGCAGGAAGAGACCGAGCACCCAACGGATCCGATGATGCCGCATCGTGTCCATTGCGCCACCTCGCACATCGTATATTCTACCGACTTCTCCCCTCATGCGCACACCATTCCCGAAGACGTTTGGCGCAAGCGCCGTGTCCTGCCCTCGAAGGAGAAGGACCTGGGGCGTCCGGAACGACATCTGGCACAGTCGGTCCTCATGCGCGCCTCTCCCACACCTCGCGCAAGGTCTCGCCGACGATATGAAAGCACAGGAGGGTGAGCACCATGGTCCCCGCCGGGAAGACGAGCAACCACGGGGCGACGCTCATCGCCTGCACGCCGTCGTGGACGAGTGTTCCCCAACTCGCCTGCGGCGCTTGAATGCCCAACCCGAGGAAGCTGATGAAGGCCTCCTGCAACATGACCGAAGGGATCGTGAGGACGGTGTGGGCCAGGATTGGCCCGCTCGCATTCGGGAGAAGGTGGCGAACGAGGATCGTCCATGTCCCGGCGCCCGCTGCGCGCGCGGCTTCGACGAAGGGTTCATTCTTGAGCGCGAGGACCTGTCCGCGCACGATCCGCGCTAGCGTCAGCCACGAGACAGCCCCGAGAGCTCCAAAGAGGAGAATGAGGCGCACGCCCGGTCCGCGCAGCCACTCAGCCCACGCTCCCTCGGGCGACAATCGCAGCACACGAATCACCGGATCCATGACTCCGGGCTCCGCAAAAAGGGCCATGAGGACGAGCACGAGAAAGAGATACGGAAGCGAGAACAAGACATCCACCACGCGCATCATCACCTCATCCACGCGCCCACCGACGTAGCCAGAGATCGCCCCGTAGAGCGTGCCGATCCCGGTCGAGATCACAGTAGCGACGAGCGCCACAAGCAGGGAGATACGCCCGCCATAGAGCACACGCGCCAGCAGGTCGCGTCCCAAGATGTCCGTCCCCAGATAATGTCCGTTGGAGAAGCGAGGAGGCGAGAGTCCGAGCTCCAGATCCGTCTGGTCGTAGCTGTACGGGAGCCATATCGGACCACAGACGATGGCGAGGCCAAGGCCAATAAGGACACCAGCCGCCAAAAGTGCAGAAGGGCGGTGCCGAAAGTGTCTCCAGATCCGACCCACCCGCGAGATCCCCGGTTCCATATCTGAGCACGCCGCTCGTACCAGTCCCATGATCCCGCGCCTACTCGAGCACGATGCGAGGATCCACGATCGCGATCGCAATGTCCACAAGCACGGTGAGCACTATGAGCGCGACCGAGGTGACCGAGACGATCCCCAGAATCAGCGTATAATCGCGATTGAGCGCCGCTTGGACGAAGAAATGCCCGAGTCCCGGAATGGCGAAGATCTCTTCGATGACAACGGTTCCCGCCAGGAGGAAGGCGAGCGACGGGCCGGTGAACGAGAGAAGAGGGATCAGTGCCGGACGCAAGGCATGTCGCAAAAGGATCGCATAGGGACCGACGCCTTTCGCGCGAGCCGTTCGAATGTAGTCCTGCGCGAGCGCGCGCTGCATCCCGCTGTGCGTCAGGCGCGCAACATAGGCGATATAAGCGGCCGAGAGCGTGAGCACAGGGAGTACGAGATGTCGCCCTTCGCCCCATCCGGCCGGAGGGACCCAATAGAGCGTCAGGCTGAAGAGCAAGACCAGGAGCGGTCCCAGCACGAAATTCGGCGTGCTCACTCCAAGAATGGCCACTCCCATCAATATGCGCACCCATAGGGATTCCGCTCGAAGCGCCGCCGCGATTCCGAGCGGTACACCGACGCCCAGGGCCACAGCGTAAGCCAGCACCCCAATCGGCGCCGAGACGCGAACGCCCCGCAGGAGAATCTCACGCACGGTGAGATCGGGATAGCGATACGAGGGGCCGAAATCCAAGCGCGCGAGGCCTCGCATATAGTTCGCATATTGCACGTACCAGGGCCGATCCAATCCATAATGGCGATCCAGATGCGCTTCGATCTCCGCCGGCACGGCCCGCTCCCGACGAAAAGGCTTTCCCGGGGCCACGCGCACCAAGAAGAACGTGAGCGTGAGGATGAGCCAGAGAAGTGGGAGGGTCAGAAGAAGGCGCTTGATGACATATCTCCCCATAGCCCCCTCACTCACGACGGGGAACCTGAAGGCCCGGTGGTGCTCCCTGCATCTCCACGGCGACGAACTTCAGGGGATGCCGATCGAGAACATTCGCCATCCACCCGCGCACGTACGGCTTGCGGAGGAAGCTGGCGACCGAGCTGTAAATGGGGATGATCGGCAGATCCTCCAGCAGGACCTGTTCGGCGCGCGCCAGAAGGGCCATGCGCCGCGGAATGTCCGGTTCAGCATTCGCGCGTCGAACGAGCCGATCGTACTCGGGATTCTCCCATCCGGTTGGATTATTCGGGCTGGTCGAGAGCAGGGCGTCGAGAAAACTCGTGGGATCACTGAAATCGGCCGAGAAGCTCCGCCGCGCGAGGTCGAAATCTCCACGGCGCACGGTGTCCAGATAAACCTGCCACTCCTGACGAATCAGCTCGACCTGAATCATGGGGAAGATGCGCCGCCAGTCGGCTTGCAGTGCTTCGGCAATCTGCGTGTGGAGTGCGCCGGTGTTGTAGAGGAAACGCAGGCGCAGGCCGCGCCCTTCGGGATACCCGGCAGCCGCCAGGAGCTGCCGCGCTTGCTCCGGGTCGTATCCCACGCCCGTCGGGCGCGGATAGGCGCCGTGAAAATCCGAAGGGGTGAGAGTCCCGGAAGGCTGCTGTCCGGCCGCGAGCACGCGCCGACATAGACGCTCCCGATCAATGGCGAGCGCCAGAGCGCGCCGCACTCTTCGATCATCAAGCGGCGGACGACGCACGTTCACCAGCAAGAAGTAGCTCAGCAAATAGGGGCCGGAGACATAATCCCGCTTCTCCCGCAAGAGACGGAGCGCATAGGGGGGCAACAGTCCGCTCACAAGGACATCCAACTCGCCGGCCTTGTACAGATGCAACACCGTCGTCGCATCCTCATACGGGTAAAAGATCACGCGGTGAAGCTGCACGCGCGCGGCATCCCAATAGAGAGGGTTCTTCTCCAAGACGACACGGCGTCCCGGCGCGAACTCCACGAGCCGAAAGGGCCCATTGCTCACGATGTGCTCGGGACGCGTCCACGCGCGGCCATAGCGCTCGATCACCTCGCGCGGGACCGGCCGGTAGACGCTCAGGGTGGTGAGCTTGAGAAAGAAGGCCGTCGGAACCTCCAGCTCCACCTCCAGCGTTGTCTCGTCCAGGGCGCGGACACCGACATCCTCTGCGGTCACAGACACCGCCTCCCACGAAAGACTCTTCAACCGCGAGCGAAGCTCACGAAGATGCGGCGCGTCGGCGGAAACATCTCCGCGTCGGAGCTGCTCGGCCTCCCCAGTCGTGAGCAGGAGATCTCGTCCGACACCATCGGTGAGGAATCGCCCGGTGCGCCGATCTCGAAGCTTCACCCGCCCCGTGTTGTACGCTTCGGCGTTCTTGATGTAGTAGAGCAGGTAAGCATTCGGCGAGGCCGTCTCCGGCGCCAAGGCACGACGCCAGGAATAGACGAAATCCCACGCCGTCACCGGACGTCCATGGCTCCATCGTGCCGCGCGACGCAGAGAGAAGCGAAAGCGCGTAGCCCGCTCGCTCACCTCCCATCTCTCGGCGACAGCCGGGATCGGTTCCAACGTCACCGGATCGTATTCGGTCAACCCTTCGAAGAGATTGATCAGAATCTGCTCCTCGACACTTCCGGGAGCCCGATGCGGATCCAGCGAAGCGGGGTCGGCCCCGTTGCCGACGCGCAGGACTGCACCCTCGGGCGGCACGATCTTCCCGAAATACGCCGCCGGCCGTCCACAAGCACCAAGCAGCAGCCCCCCAACGATCGCAGATACAAGCCACCACATGAGTCTCGCAGCGGAACTTAAACCTTATCACGCAGGGCCGGGGAGCACAAGGAGAGGCTCGGCTTTCCACCTGCGCTGCTTTACTTCCCGTCGGTTCTGTGCTAATCTAATCTAACCTGAAGAGGAAGAAAAACTTGAGTGCGAGGGAGGCACATAGCGCCTGTGGCTTTGACGAAGGACGTCAAACGGGAAGTGATCGAAAAGTTTCGGATGCATGAGAACGATACGGGATCGCCGGAGGTACAGGTGGCGATCCTGACGTATCGCATCGCGCAACTGACCGAGCATTTCAAGACGCACAAGAAAGACTACCACTCGCGCCGGGGCTTATTGAAGCTGGTGAACAAGCGTCGCCGACTTCTGGAATATCTGAAGCGCACCGATAGTCGGCGCTACTACCAGCTCATTGACCGGCTCGGGTTGAGAAAGTGACTTGACTCGACGACAGCACGACCACGCTCAGCGCGAGGCGGACGTTGGCCGCGATTCGAATCCGGGGATCATGGCGATCTCTCGGATGGGAGTGCGACGTGGCGATCCCTGCGCCTCATTCGTGGGCGTGGTCTTCCTGATACCGGCAGGGGAGCACAGGACGATGCGCGACCGCTCGTTCCGCAGAGCACGCGGGAACGGGCGTGACGTGCTCTCCGCCGATGCCGATCGAACGTGAGGATGAGGAAGATGGTTATCAACGATTCCATTGAAATCGGGGGAAAGCGCATCACGTTGGAGACAGGGCGGATCGCCCGACAAGCCGACGGGGCCGTGCTCATTCGCCTCGGAGATACGATCGTGCTCGTGACGGCGGTGGCCGAGAAAGAGCCGCGCGAGGGGATAGATTTCCTCCCCCTCACGGTGGATTACCGCGAGAACAACTATGCGGCCGGGCGCATTCCGGGGAACTACTACCGCCGCGAGGGGCGGCCGACCGAGAAGGAGGTGCTCACCAGTCGTTTGATTGACCGGCCTCTGCGGCCGCTCTTTCCCGACGGCTACCGATGCGAGACGCAGATCATCGCTCTGGTTGTTTCTGCCGATACGGATTATGATCCCGATATCTTAGGGATCACGGGAGCGTCGGCGGCGCTCTATCTCTCGGATATCCCCTTCTTCGAGCCGGTCGGGGGCGTCCGTGTCGGTTTGATTGACGACCATTACGTCCTGAACCCCACCTACGAGCAAACGCGGCAATCGCGGCTGAATCTCGTCGTCGCGGGAACGGAAGAGGCGATCGTCATGGTCGAGTGCGGGGCGAAGGAGGTACCGGAGGAGGTGATCATCGAGGCGCTCCTCTTTGCGCACTCGGAGATCAAGAAGCTCTGCGCGTGGCAGAAGGCGCTCGGTGAGAAATTGGGCATACGCAAGCGCGAGGTCGTCACTCCGACATTGGATCCGGAGATTGTGCGCGCTGTGGAAGCGACATGGGGAGCGGAGTTGCGTCATGCCCTGGATGTCACGAACAAGACGAAGCGAGAGAGCCAGGAAGCTCTGAACCGGCTCCGAGAGCGCATTCTGGAGGCCACGCCTGAGGAGCAGCGCGAGATGACGGCGCGCGCGTTCGAGTTCCTGCGCGAACGCTTCTTCCGAGAGGACATCCTCATTCACCGGCGCCGTCCTGATGGGCGACGTTTCACCGAGCTGCGTCCCATCGAGTGCGAGGTCGGTCTTCTGCCCCGCACGCACGGGAGCGCGCTCTTCACGCGCGGGGAGACACAAGCGCTGGTGACGACGACGCTGGGCACGCGCGAGGATATCCAGTACCTGGACAGTTTGGAGTTCGGAGAGATCGAACGCCGCTTCATGCTCAACTACAACTTCCCCCCGTTCTGCGTGGGGGAGGTGGCGCGCTTGGGAGCACCGAGCCGGCGCGAGGTGGGGCACGGAGCCCTGGCCCACCGCGCTCTGGAACCGGTCCTGCCGTCGGAGGAGACGTGGCCGTACATCATTCGCGTCGTCTCTGAGATCACGGAATCCAACGGCTCCTCCTCGATGGCGACCGTCTGTGGCGGAAGCCTCTCGCTCATGGATGCCGGTGTGCCGATCAAAGCACACGTCGCCGGCATCGCCATGGGCTTGGTCATGGAGGACGACAAGTACGCCATCCTGACCGACATCGCGGGCGCGGAGGATCACTACGGGGACATGGACTTCAAGGTCGCAGGCACGCGCGAGGGGATCACAGCCTTGCAGATGGACATCAAGATCAAGGGCGTGGATGCTGAGATCCTCGCGCAGGCGCTCGAGCAAGCCAAGGAAGCGCGCATGGCGATTCTGGACAAGATGGAGCACACGATCGCCCAGCCGCGGCCGGAGATCAGCCCCTATGCCCCCCGCATCTTCATCATGCAGATCCCGCCTGAGAAAGTGCGCGATGTGATCGGCCCGGGCGGGAAGATGATCCGCAGCATCGTGGACAAGACCGGATGCAAGATTGACATCCTCGATGATGGACGCGTGCACATCGCCTCGATGAACAAAGAAGCGGCCGATCAGGCCATGCAGCTCATTCGCGAGCTCACGATGGAGATCGAAGTCGGCAAGACCTACGTCGGCCGCGTCTCCCGCCTGACCGAGTTCGGCGCTTTCGTCGAGATCGTACCGGGGACGGAAGCGCTCCTGCACATTTCGGAGGTCGCCCCACATCGCGTGCGGGATATCCGTGAAGTCCTCAAAGAGGGGGATATCATCAAGGTCAAGTGCATCGCCAATGACGGCATGGGGCGTATCCGATTGAGCCGCAAGGCGCTCTTAGTGGAACAGGAGCGCTCGGCACGCAAGCGCCCGGAAGAGCGACCGCGAGCAGAAGATCGGTCTCATCGGACCCGTCGGTAGAGAGGATGGAGCTACGGAGCGAGAGCATGAGGTCGCGTGCGCGCTTGAGAGCGATGAGCCTGATCGCGCTCGTGAGTGTTCTCGCCCCCTGGCCTTCGCGTCCTCAACCGGGGTATGGTCACCCCTCCTTCCCTGTGGGCGAACGCTTGACGTATACGATCACCTGGACCCAGCACCTCGTCGTAGGGGAGATGACGCTCTCGGTGAAGGCGCGAGGCCTTCTCTTCGATCGCGCGGGCGTGCATCTGGAGCTCCGCGCTTCCACGGTCGGTCCTGTGCGTGCGCTGGTGAAGACGCTCGAGGAGCGGTGGGCTTCCTATGTGGACCCGGAGACGTGGCTTCCCTACCGGGTGGAGCATTCGCGGCAAGATGGGAACCGCCGCACGGACACCATTATCGCTCTCGATCACCGGAAGGGGATCGCCCGAGTGAGCACAGGGGGGACGATTCCCATTGCTCCGGAGACGCGGGATGCTGTCGCTTTTCTCTACTACTTGCGCACGCTTCCTCTGCAGCCGGGGGACCGCCGTCGTTTCTCGCTTCTGAACGAGAAGCGACGGGTCCCGATCCGAATCGAAGTGGGCGCGCGCGCTCCCGTAGAGACGCGCGTCGGGCGCTTCGAGGCGATCGAGATTCTCCTGCACAGTGAAGACGCGCGACCCGCCGCGTCCGATCCCCCGCGCCTCCGCCTTTGGCTCTCCGCCGATGAGCGGCGCCTTCCTGTGCTCATCACTGCCCAGGAAGGGATCGGGGAGATTCGCGTGGAGCTCACCGGGACGGCGATAGAAGGAGCACGCGTCCCCACAGCGAACCGAGGATCACAGGAAGAGATCCGATGACGGCGCGAGAGAAGGCATTGGTGATGACGGCCGACGATATCGAGCGCGCGCTCGAGCGTCTGGCAGCGGAGATCGCGGCTTCCGAGCCCGCGACCGACACGTTGATGCTCGTGGGTATTCGCACCCGAGGTGTACCGCTTGCCCGACGCTTGGCAGACCTCCTCAAACGGCACTACGCACGAGATCTGCCCGTTGGCATTCTGGACATCACCTTCTATCGTGATGATCTGAGTCGGATCGCTCCCCATCCGGTCGTGAAGACGAGCGAGTTGCCGCGCGACATCACCGGTCGCGTCATTGTGCTCGTCGATGATGTGCTCTACACCGGTCGCACCATCCGCGCGGCGCTCGATCACCTGATGGATTACGGACGGCCGGACCGCGTGCGCCTGGCCGTGCTCGTGGATCGCGGCCATCGCGAGCTCCCCATTCACGCCGATTACGTGGGGCGTACAGTTCCGACGACGCAGAACGAGATCATCAAGGTCATGCTCCGCGAAGTGGATGGCGAGGATCGAGTCCTCCTCCTCGAGAAGGAGGAAGCCGATGATGCGTGAATTCGACGGGACGGAACGCGCGGCGACGCCGCCGCGGGCGCGCCTCAAGCGGAAGGACTTGCTGGGGATTCGGGATCTCGATCCGGAGGAGATTCGGCTGATCCTGGATACGGCCGAAGCCTTCAAGGAAGTCTCCGAGCGCGAGATCAAGAAGGTTCCCACGCTCCGTGGACGAACGGTCGCCCACCTCTTCTTCGAGCCCTCGACCCGCACGCGGACGAGCTTCGAGTTGGCGGCCAAGCGCCTCTCGGCGGATACGCTCACTCTCACTGCGACGACAAGTAGCGTGATGAAGGGGGAGACGCTGCTCGATACCGCGCGGACGCTCCGGGCGATGGCCATTGACGCCCTTGTCGTGCGCCACTCGATGGCGGGGGTCCCGCATCAGCTCGCGCGACACCTTCCGATCCCGGTCATCAACGCAGGCGATGGAGCGCACGAGCATCCGACGCAGGCGCTCTTGGATGCCTTCACTATTCGCGAACGAAAGGGGCGGATTGCGGGATTGAAGGTCGCCATCATCGGCGACCTCCTGCACAGCCGCGTCGCTCGTTCGAACATCTATCTCCTGACCAAACTGGGAGCGAGCGTGTGGGTGAGCGGTCCGCAGACGCTCGTGCCTCCGCAGTACGGGCAGCTCGTCGCCGATGGCCTCTACGTTACCCCTCGCCTCGAGGAGGCGCTCGACGGCGCCGATGTCGTCATGGCGCTGCGTATTCAACTCGAGCGGCAGAAGGAGTGCTTCTTCCCCTCCCTCAAGGAATATGCCCTCCGCTTCGGCCTCACGCGCGAACGGCTACGGTGGGCAAAGGAAGATGTCCTCATCCTTCACCCGGGTCCGATGAACCGCGGAATCGAAATCGCCTCCGATGTCGCCGATGGTCCGCATTCGCTCATCCTCGATCAGGTCACTAACGGCATCGCCGTGCGCATGGCCGTCCTCTATCTCCTCATGGGCGGATCCTCGGAGTGATGGAGGGGAATCTGCGCTTTGCTGACGTTCAACCTCTGCGCTATGCTCACTGTCTGACTCTCGGGCTCTTCGAGAGAGGGGGTTACGCGATCGGAGGATCGTGCGGAGGATCCCTAACGGCGTTCGAAGGTTTCTGCTCATGACGCCCTGGATAGCCGAGCTGAGAGCGATTGTCGGGGACGAGGACGTGATCACGGATCCCGACCGACTCCTCGCCTACGAGTGCGACGGGCTCGGCCTCTATAAATATCGGCCATCGGCGGTCGTCTTCCCGGAATCGAGCGAAGAAGTCGCTCGCATCGTCAGGGTGCTCGGGCGGCATCGCGTCCCCTTTCTGGCGCGGGGAGCGGGCACGGGATTGAGCGGGGGAGCGGTCGCGGTCCACGGGGGAGTGATTCTCGAACTCGCTCGCATGAATCGCATTCTGGAGATCGACTATGAGAACCAGCGCGCTGTCGTGGAACCGGGGGTGATCAATCTGATGCTCACGCGTGCGGTGGCGGACGCCGGCTACTTCTACGCCCCCGATCCCTCCAGCCAAATGGCGTGCACGCTGGGAGGGAATGTCGCGGAGAATGCCGGAGGCCCGCACTGCCTGAAGTATGGCATGACGGTCCATCACATTCTCGGGCTGGAAGTCGTTCTCCCCGATGGAACGATTGTGACGCTTGGTGGCCATGGGACGGATGCTGTGGGGTACGATCTTCTGGGCGTCTTCATCGGCTCAGAAGGCACGTTGGGCATCGCGACGAAGATCACCGTTCGCCTCACGCGGCATCCTCAGAAGGTGAAGACGATGCTCGCCGATTTCCTGACCATAGAGGACGCGAGCCGCGCTGTCTCCGGGATCATCGCCGCGGGGATCCTGCCCTCGGCCCTGGAGATGATGGATCGCGCGACCATCGAAGCCGTCGAGGCATCCGTCTATGCGGCGGGCTTGCCGAAGGATGCTGCGGCCGTGCTCATCATCGAGCTGGATGGCTTAGAAGCGAGCGTCGAGTATGAAACCGAACGCGTCAGGGACGTGTGCCGGTCTGCTGGCGCCCGTCACATCGTCGTCGCTCGCGACGAAGCCGAACGCGCGCGCATCTGGGCGGGACGCAAAGGGGCCTTCGGCGCGCTCGGTCGCATCAGCCCGGACCTCATGGTGCAGGATGCGGTGATCCCGCGCAGTAAGCTCCCTGAGGTTCTGCCCGAGATCTATCGCATCGCCGCGCGCTACGGACTCCGCATGGCAAACGTCTTTCACGCGGGGGATGGCAATCTGCATCCCAATATCTGCTTCGATGGGCGAGATCCCGAGCAGGTGCAGCGCGTGAAGGCAGCCTGTCGAGAGATTATGGAGCTGTGCGTGCGCGTCGGCGGCTCGCTCACGGGAGAACATGGCATCGGTTTGGATAAGATCGCCTATATGCCCCTTGTGTTCACGGAAGAGGATCTGGAGGCGATGGCACGCGTGCGCGCCATTTTCGACCCCACCGGGCTCTGCAATCCCGGCAAGGTCCTCCCCGTGCGACGCTGTCGGGCATTTTGAGAGACCGACATGACGCCTTCGGAGCTGGGCGCGATAGAGCGAGAGCTCACCTCTCTCGTCGGAGAGGCGAACATCCTCTCCCCGGCTCCGGAAACGTACACGATAGACGATCAGCGCCCATCGGTCGTCGTCTTTCCGGCAACGCCTGAAGAGATCGCGGCCATCTTGCGACTCGCAAGCGCGCGCCGGTTGGCCGTCGTCCCCGTGGGATCGGGCCGCCGCCTTTCGGTGGGGAATCCTCCGGAGCGCGTGGACATCCTCCTTTCGACGCGTCGTATGACCCGCATCTTGGAGTACGAGCCGGCTGACCTCACGGCGAGCGTCGAAGCCGGATGCCACCTGGAGGCCTTCCAGAACGCCGCCCGCCCGCATCGGCAATGGTTGCCGTTTGATCCCCCCGAAGCAGAGCGCGCGACACTCGGAGGAATCGTCGCGGCGAACGACTTCGGCCCCTTGCGTCAGGGCTATGGACGGCCCCGCGATTACGTCATTGGCATGGAGGTCGTGCAAGCCGATGGGACGCGCATTCGTGCGGGCGGACGCGTCGTCAAAAACGTCACCGGATATGATCTCAACAAGCTCTTTGTCGGAAGCTTCGGAACGCTCGGCGTCATCGTGCGCGTGAATTTCAAGCTTCGCCCGTATCCGGAGGCTGAGGCGACGGCTGTACTCCTCAGCTCGACCTGGGAACCCTTGGAGTCCATGGCGCGCCAGATCCTTCGCTCAGAGCTCGTGCCTGCGGCGATGCTGCTCGTCACGGAGGGAGCGTCCTCTGTCCTTCATCCCGGCTGGCCGAAGGCGCTCCTTGTGCGGTTCTTGGAAGTGGCACCGGCCGTCGCCTATCAGATGGATCGGGTGCGCCATCTCGCGCGGTCGCCCCTCAGGGAACTTGTGGAGCTCGCGGAGGATGCGAGCCGGTCGCTCTGGGAGACGATCGGCCGACTCCGTCGGCATCTTCCCACCGATCTCCTCATCCGAATGAGCGTGCTCCCTGCGCACACGGTGGACGCACTCCGCACGGGCGAGCGTCTCTTGAGCACATACCTCGCCCCCCTGTACGCTCTGGCGCAGCCGGGGACGGGTATCGTTCACATCGGAGGAAAGCTGACGGTGGAGGGAGCCGATGGCCTCTCTCAAGTGACGCACGCGCTCGTTCATCTCCGAACGATGTGGGCACCCCACTCCGGACGGGTACTCGTGGAGCAGGCGCCGCTGGGGATCAAGCGGAATCTGGACGTATGGGGAGATGTCGGGTCGAGCCTGCCGCTCATGCGCGCGCTCAAGAGCACGTTCGATCCGCAGCGCATACTGAGCCCCGGGCGGTTCGTCGCGGGTTTGTGACCGAAGGAGAGAGACGATGATCCTGGAACGTGCGCTCGATCGCGAAGCGGAGAAGCTGCTGGCGTGCATCCATTGCGGGCTTTGTGTGAGCGCCTGCCCGACGTATCTCCAGCTCGGCGACGAGAACGATTCGCCGCGCGGGCGTCTCTATCTCATGCGGGCGGTGGTGGAGGGACGCCTCTCTTTGACGTCTGAAGCGCTCGCCCGGCATATAGACCTCTGCTTAGGATGCCGCGCCTGTGAGACGGTCTGTCCATCCGGTGTGCGCTATGGACGGCTGCTTGAAGCCGTGCGCGCCGATCTCTCCCGCGCGCGTCCGACGCTCGGACAGCGAAGCCTGCGGTTTCTCTTGAATCGCGTCTTCACGTCACCGGCGCGTGTGCGCGGGCTCTTCGCTCCGGCCCGCTGGCTGCGTCGTCGTGCCTTCGTGCGCCGATGGGCTGAGGGGAGATGGCTGCCGGCCCGTTTGCGGCTCGCGCTCGAACTGCTTCTGGCGACGGCGCCTGAGGAAATGCCCGCCTCGGGTGAGCGTCGAGCGACGCGCTCCAGTTCGCCGCCATCGCGTCTTCGGCCTCGGCGCGTGGCCTTTTTCGCTGGCTGTATCGCCCGCGAACTCTTCGAGCAGACGAATCGCGCGACGAAAGTCGTCCTCACGGCCCACGACTGCGACGTCGAAGATCCGCCGGACCAAGTATGCTGCGGCGCCCTGCACGTCCATGCCGGAGAGATCGAGACGGCGCGCGCCCTCGCGCGGCGAAATATCCGCGCCTTCGAGCGCTGCCCCGCCGAGGCCATCATCGTCAACGTCGCCGGATGCGGCGCTCTGCTCAAGGAGTATGGGGACCTGCTTGCCGACGATCCCGAATACGCCGCGCGGGCTCGCGCCTTCGCCGCGCGCGTGCGCGATATCTCGGAATATCTGGTTGACATCGGACTGCGTCCGGGACCGCGCCCGCTGCATCTCACCGTCACGTATGATGCCCCTTGCCACCTCTATCACGCGCAACGCGTTGTCACAGCTCCGTTGGAACTGATCCGTCGCCTTCCTGGCGTCACCTTCGTCCCCCTCGCCGAATCCGAGATGTGTTGCGGGAGTGCCGGGATCTATAACCTGCGCCATCCGGGATTGGCCGATCAGCTCCTTTATCGAAAGATCGAGCATCTGCGCCGGACGCACGCCGATGTGCTCCTGACGGGCAATGCCGGATGCCTCATGCACCTGCGCCGCGGCGTACGACGCGCTGGCCTCCCGATTCGCGTTCTGCATCCGATCGAACTGCTGGCACTCACGTATGAGTGAGCGCCCACGGAGAAAGGAGGCCCGATGCACATCCATCAGCTCCGCATTCCGACTCCGTTCCCCGTCGGCCTCGTGAATGTCATCCTGGTCCTCGAAGACCCGATCACACTGGTGGACACGGGGCCTCGGACCGATGAGGCGTTCTTCGCCGTGCGGGAACAGGTGCAGGCGCGCGGCATACGACTCGGACACATCCGTCGGATCGTACTCACCCACTCGCACGAAGATCATGCCGGACAGGCCGCGCGGTTGCAGGAGCTCTCGGGCGCGACCGTGTATGCGCACGCGTGGGAAGCCGAACGGTTGAAGCGCACCTTCGATCCCACGATCTTTCGCCCATTGCTCGCGGAGTTAGGCGTGCCGGAAGCCGTCATCGTTCACTTCGAGACCCTCCGCCGAAAGTTTCAGGAGTTCACGGCTCCTGTGCCGGAGATCACTGTGCTCGACGATGGGGATGAACTCGCGTTCGAAGGCGCATCCTGGCGCGTCGTGCATACACCGGGACACACGCCCGGCCATATCGGCCTGTTCGCCGAGGACCGACGCCTCTTCATTGCCGGGGATACTGTCCTCAAGCGCATCACCCCGAACCCCGTGCTGACCCCCCACCCTCACGATGCGCGCCGCCGCTTTCCTTCGCTCCCGCACTTTCTGGCGAGCGTGGATCGGCTGTGGAAGCTGGCGCCCACGGTCATTCTCACAGGCCATGGGGATGCCGTCGAAGACATCACCGCCTACAGGCGCAACTTCCGCCGTCACGTGCGGCAGCGACAAGAAGCTGTGAGAGCAGCCCTCGGCACGCAGACCGTGACGCCTTGGGAACTCTCCCTGCGACTCTTCTCCGAGACGCGGGCGGACCAACGGTTCCTGGCCCTCTCCGAAACAATCGCTCACCTCGATCTCGCCATAGCCACAGGCGAGATCATTCGCGAGTGGCGCGACGGGATCGAGTTCTATCGCGTCCGACGATGAAGACTTCTCCGATTCCCGCGCACATGAGCTTCCCCTGTGCCTCACATCCTTGACGCTCCCCACTCTCTCTGCCTAGAATTTGAAGCTTTGAGCACGTGAGCGCTTATGCACAGGGGGAGCGCGATCGAAGAACTCACGCAGCGGCCTCCCGCGATGTCACACCTCCTGAAGAGGAGAGAACGTGTATGACCACACCCGCCGCTTCTCACCTGATCGTCGTCATCGGGGCCGGTCCGGCGGGCATTTACGCGTCGGGGAAGCTCGTGGATGCCGGCCATCACGTCGTCCTGTTAAATCGGGATATCAAGCCGGGTGGGCTCGCCGAGTACGGCATCTATTTCACGAAGCATCGGATGAAGGAGGGGATTCGAAAGCAATTCCGGCGGATCCTTGCACATCCGCGCGTGCACTACTTCGGCCATGTTCGCGTTGGGAAAAACGGCGATCTCACTCTCGAAGAGGTGCGCGCTGTACTCCGTCCTGCAGCCCTTTTGATCACCACGGGGGCTCAAGGGACGAAATTCCTCGGCATCCCGGGAGAGAACGCCCCGGGTGTCTACCATGCGAAGGACCTCGTCTACCACTACAATAACCTCCCGCCCTTCAGCCAACGCTCCTTTCTCATCGGTCGGCGCGTCGCGATCATCGGCATCGGGAATGTCATGGTGGACATCGCGCACTATCTCGTCCATGTGAAGAAGGTGGACGAGGTCATCGCCGTCGCCCGACGCGGTCCCGGCCAGCGGGCGTACACGGATAAAGAGTTCAAGGCGATCGCCGCCAATCTCGATACGGAAGACCTGCGGCAGGAGCTCGAGCGCATCCGACCGCGCTTGGAAGCGATCGGAGAGAACGTCGAAGAACTGTATCGCGAGCTGACGAAGTACGTGGACGCTCCGCCGGAGGAAGGGCCGAGTCCCACGCGCTTCCGCTTTCGGTTCCTCTGTGCGCCGCGAGAGATCGTCCTCGGACCGGACGGGCGCCCGATCGCCGTGCGCGTCGAAGACACAGAGTTGGTCCCACGCGATCAGGCTTTGGTCGCCAAAGGTCTGGGAACATACCGGGACATCCCCTGCGATACAGTCATCTTCGCCGTCGGCGATACCGTGGATGAAGGCTTCGGCCTTCCCGTTCGGGGGACGGAATATGTGACCAACCCACATCCCGACCCACACTATCCGGGAGACGAGGCCTATCAGGTCTACGATCCCGAGAAGGGAGAGGTCCTCGAAGGCCTCTTCGTCGCCGGATGGTCGCGGAAGGCCTCGGACGGATTAGTCGGGAAGGCGAAACAAGATGGGGAGCGGGGAGCTGAGGCGCTCCTTCACTACGTGGAGCGCCTCCCGGCCGAACCGGTTGAAGAGATCGCCGATCGCCTTGAAGCTTTCCGCGCCCACTTGCGCGCACGCGGTGTGCGCTTCGTCGAATACGAAGAGATCCAACGTCTGGAAGAAGCAGAGCGACGCGAAGCCGAACGGCGTGGCGTGGAATGGTTCAAGTTCGCGACGGATGAAGAGATGCTGCACGCCATCGAGTCCATGAGTCCGGTGAGCTGATGCGACACGGTGCGGGACGTTGCGATCACCTCGCACTCCTTGACGATGCGCAGCAGCGATGGTAGGCTGAGGCCGTGTTGAAAATTTCTGTGCGAGGTCATCTTTCGATGAAAAGCGCTCGCAGGATTCTTGCGTGCTCCTTCATCCTTGCTGTGCTGACGTTCGGCCCCATCACTCCGACAAAACGTTCGGCACCGGCGTTCATCCCAGCCACCCCGGAGGAGATTCTCGTCGCCGAAGAGGAACCCAATGATACCCCTCGAACGGCTCAAGTCGTTCCCTTCCCGCGCCCGGGCGAGAAGGTCATCTTCCGAGGACGCATCGCGCGAGGTGACAAAGGAAGCCGGAGCGAAGAGCTGGAGACGTTCTTCAGCCAATTTGATGTCGAAGTGGGTGAGGTCCAGGATTGGATCGCTGCCGATCCCGATGCGCTCGGAGCCGACTCTCCCGGAGACGGACCGATCCCTCTGCGGATCACAGCGGACTGGGGGCCGGTGACCCCGTCATCACAAGCCCAGCAAGAGACGGATCTCGATTTCTGGGTCGGCACTTTCGTTGATGACCAGACGTTCTTCGTTGATGGCTTCAAGACGATGAGCAACATTCAGATGGCGACGGATCACCGTCCGGAGTCGTGGCCCCGAAGCGATCAACCTCACCACGCGGTCGTCCTCTACCTGCAGCCAAGAGGCGTTCGAACAAGCGATGGCGAGCTGCTGCCGAACGATGGCTTCGCGCGGAAGCTCATCATCGGCATCCAACACTACAACGGCCCTCCGGCCGAATACACGGTGACGATCGAGAACCTCGCTTCGGCAGCGGCAGGGCAAAGTGTCGCCCAGGAATCGGAGTCCTATTCCGAAGTCCACCAGGTTGATGACGGACTCTTCTCAACCAGGTTCTTTGGAGGGCCGGCCAAAGGGATCGTTCTCAATCGGTTCCGCCCCAGCCGCTATCCCGCGCGGCTTGTGGCCGTCAGCCATCCCTTCTTTCACTTCCCGGACCTCCCTGACCCTGTAGGAAAATCCATCCGGGTGCTCGTGCTCGCGGGGGAGAGCGACCGACCGGATGCTCTGCCTCCGCCCTTGTCCCAAGCGCACGTCCTCTTCGATAAGACGCTTCCGATCCCCCGGACGATCGAGATCATCGGCGATGTTGTGGATCTCCCCATTGATCCGCCCGTGATCGTGGAATCGGGTGTCGTCTACGTCGGCTTTCAATTCCCCGCTGACCCGATCGAACAGACGGGAATCGCCCTGGCGCTCGATCGCAATCCGGCTCAGTTTCTCCGCACGTATGTCTCCACCGATGAAGGTCAAACCTGGGGGCGTCCCCGGCGAGACGAACCCTTCACGGGACTGCCGGTCTTCCTGAACGCCGACATTCGCGCTACGTTCGCCTTCGGAGAGGTCGTCTCCTCTCAGAGTGTGCGCGATTCATCCACGAGGCAGAGGCTCAGAAGAGGACGATCGCTGCTCTCTCTCCGACCGATTTGGACCGAGTGCCTTGGCGAGGTGAAACAGGGAGAGCTCGTCGGCTGGAAGTAGGGCGTACAAGAGAGCGACGCTCTTATCCTCCGGAGCGCGCTCTTTATCGCCGGATCCCTGTCGGGAAGATGCGTCGCGCGGAACCGATGTAGATGGCCTCGCGCGCATCCCCACCGGTGAGCGAGGCCTGGAAGTACGTCTTCCCGTTATCGAGCAAGACGAACTCGCCAATGCGCGCAATCTGCCCATCTTGCTGGGGGGCTCGATCTCCGATCTCTGCAACCGTCGTGGTGACGGTCAACGGCCCTAAGCTGACCAGATAGAGACCGCCGGGCGTATCCCTTCCGGTGACTGTTGCTCGAAAGACGAGTTGCTCATTGTTGTTGCTGCTCAGTTCCCCGAAACGTTCGAATCGTCCCGGACCGAAGGGGACATTCCCACCGCTGAGGACCTTGGACTGGAAGAAGACGAGAGGACCGACAGTGATGGCTTCGAAGATGCCTTCCTCAGCGCGGTCACCGGTCAGTGTGGCGACGAAGGCCAGTTCGTTCCGATTCAAGGAGACGAAGCGGAACTGATTGAAGCGCCCGACGCCCGGTCCCCCAGGAGCATCCTCGCCGGAGAGAACGATCGGTCGAGCGAACTCGCTGAGCTGGGGGAAGAGCGTCATGAGGAAAATTCCCTCGGGCACCGCCTCCTCGTCCAACGCAGCGATGAAGGCGATGCGCACGACGCCCAAGGGGAAGGAGCTGATCGCGAGCGTGGAGAAATCGCCAAAGGCCCGATACCGACTCCGGCGAACACCGACGGGCTGTCCCTGCAGGACCAAGGCACCGACGTCTCCTCCGGCTACGAGCACGAAGAAGAGGCCCTCGCGCATCCCCGTATCCTCGTCCACGGTCGCGTGGAAGACGACGACCTCCGTTTCCGGAAGAGGCAGAAGGCCGAAGACGCTGATCCGATCGGTGAGCTCCAAGCGTCCGAATGTGGCGAAGCGCCCGCGCGTCTGCGGCGCCGGTTGCCCGGCGAGCACAAGCGGATGAACGCGCCCGCGCGCCCGGACAAGGAAGAGACCGCTGGCCGCTTCTCCCCCCTCCAGCGTCGCATGGAAGACGACAGTTCCCCGCCGATTGATCCGAGCGGGACCAAGCGTTCGAAAACGTCCCCCGCGGGTCATGGGAGCTTCCTCGCCAACAGCCACGAGGCGAAGAGGTCGCGGGCCATCCTTCAGGAAGAGCCCCTCAGAAGTCGTATACACGACGTCTTCGTGATCGCTCACCGAAAGATGAGCCAACTCGGGCGTGGGCTCTTCACACACTCCGGCGAGTATTCCGTCCCATGACAGGAGCCCGAACACGAGAAGTCCCACGACAAGAGGCACGCGCATCTGTCTCCTCCTTCCCCAGTCAAGAGAGCGTGGATTCTTCCTGAGTGCGATCGGCAAGGATGGCGACCATGTAACCGACGCCCAAAACGCTCGCATACGAGAGAACGCGAGGATGCCGAGGAGTGGCGCCGGCCACTCCCACCGCGACAAGGATAGGACGATGGCCACATTCGATAGCGAGATCGCGAAGCTCGGGTGCGATGCGAACAAGCCGAGCGAAATCCCCGTGCTCTACCGCGGAGACGATCTCGCGATCGAATTCGCACGCGCGCGGATGGTACCCATAAGGAGCAGCATCGCTCAAGCGATGGCTCAGGTTCGCACTGCCGATGAAAACTGCGCGCCGCGAGAGAGCATGCGCAGCGCGCTCCACGCACTGCCCATAGCAGACGTGATCGCGCTCGGAAAGATACGAGGTGCTCAGGACGACCACGCGCCCCCGCCATCCGGCCTCCCAAAGGAAATAGAGCGGGACGAGCGCTCCATGATCCAGCGGCGTCCTTTCCGGAATCTCAAAGCTCTTCATCCGATGCTCGAGGACCTGGCTGATGATCTCGTCCACAAGCTCCAGATCGTTCTCAAAGCATACGCTCAAAGCCGAACGACCGTAGTGGGCGAACGATCCGCGTAAGACGTCGCCCACATGAATACCAAAGGCGTCGAGGGCAAGAGGCGCATGGGGAGTCGCGAGGATAACCGTCTCCGGATTCACGCGCACGATCTGCTGCACAAGACCTCCTATCGCGCTCACCAGAGGAGCGACCTCGCGCACCCATTCGCCGCCCATGGCGCCGACCAAGATGGGCGCGTGGGGGAAGATGGCGCTCATAAGAACGCCGCTGCTCATGGATGAACAGTCCGTGCAGTCATAGGCAAGGACGCCCTCAAGCGGTCAGGGGCCTCCCAGACGTATCGCTTCATCCCGCTCAGATACCATCGGAAGCCGAAGGCGCGCATCTCGCGATAGGCGCGCTCAGGCTCCCACCCCTCGAAGAGCCTCCGATAAAGCGCAATGATAACACCTGTGCGATCTGCGCCCCGACGACAGTGCACGAGAACGGGACGCGCATTCGGATCGGCGATGATCCTCAGCACGCGAAGAACCGCCTCGTCCTGGGGACGTCGCCACCCGCTCAGCGGAATGTTCACGTATCGCATGCCCAGTGATTCCACCACCGCGCGCTCCCGCTCCGCGCGTTCGCCCGGCCCGCGCAGGTCAATCACGGTCTTGATCCCCAATCGGGCGAGAGACTGAAATCCTCTCTCACTCGGCTGTCCCGACCGATAGAGACCTTCCGCCACGCGCGCGAAGCGCGGCAGCCCCGAGATCGTCGTCTCCTCTTGCGACCACGCGAGGGGAAGTGCGGCGAGGAGGACAAGGACCCACCAGAGCCGTCTCACATACTTCGGCATCCGCACCTCCTTATCGCACACCTACCTCGAAATTCGGGGAAACCATACCACACTGTCCGCCTCCCTCCAAGCATCCCTGAGCCCTTGGCGAAAGACGCCCCCTCACTCGAGGATGACCGTGTGACCGGGTCCACGCAGTTCGTAGCGAATGCCCCGCCACGAGAGCTGACGGGCGAACGCGGCGACGGCGCAGTTGTAGAAAAAGAGTATGCTCGCCAGCGGATAGAGGAACCAATAGGCCACACGATACGGACGAAGACGATCGCGATAGGCCACGAGGATTCGTTCGACCGCATGCGTGCGCACCATCGCCTTGAGGACGCCAGGGACGTACACGACCAAGAACGCGAGCGCGGGCTCGATCACTCCCTCCCCCGAGGCGAGCTGAAAGAGAAGACGAGCGCCCGACCAGAAAAAGGCTAAAAGAAAGAGGCCCGTGCTCAGCGTGAGCAACACCCACAGGTGCCGAGCGTACCAACGCGTGATGACGATTTGGCGCGTCGTGAACTCCACGAGCTCGCGGAACGAACAGTCGCCCAGCGAAGGAAGCAAACACTGGGGGACGAAGACGACCGATCCTCCCGCACGCCGAATGGCTTCCGTCAACCGGTAATCATCCGAGATGCTTCCCCGCCAGTATTCGCGCAGGCGAATTCGGTGCGCCGTCTCACGGCAGAGCGCCATGGATCCCCCCCAGGCGAAATTGCGCGGATGCGGACCGAGGGCAGTCGCAATGGATGCATTCCAGAGGGAGCGCAAAAGCGACGCCCAACTGCCCGCCGGAATGTACCAGCGGTATCCGGTTGTCGCTCCACCATCGAGCGCCTCCAGCGGACCGACGAGACGGCGCAACCACTGGTCATCGCGCTGCACATCGCTGTCGGTGAAGGCATAGACGTCGGGCTTCGTCCTCCCATCCGACCGCGTCTCAAGATAATCGAGGGCGACAAGTAGATTGTGCACCTTCTGACCACAGGCGCGCGCGCGTCCGGCCTCGAGGATCACGGCCGGGACTTCACGCCTCTGTTCGAGAGCGTCTCGGAGGAGAGGGTAAGCGGGATCGGACCGAGATTCGACGACGAAGATCACCTCGTACTCGGGATAGTCTTGCTCGAGAAGCGCGCGCACGTTCTCGCGCAACCCCGGATCCACGCCCCGACAGGGCATGATCACAGCGGCGGAGGGAGTGTAAGAGGAAGGAGGAGCGTCCAGGCATTCGCGGACATATCTCCAGTACCGAATCCCCGCCCAGAGGGATCCCCAGCTCTGTGCCGCCGCGAGCGCCACCACAGGCCAGAACATGCTCACGGTAACAGCGCGAAGATGCGCGCCGGTCCACCCGATCCTCCCTCGATCGGAAGCACGCCGACGATGACAATTGCCCCGCGAGGGGGAAGGTGCCCTAACCGCGCGACGTTCTCCAGATGGTACTTCCCTGCCCCATGCATGATGTGGTGCACGCGGAAATCCTTCGAGGGGCCGAAATCCACGCTGAGCGTATCAATGCCGATGCCGTGAATCTGACGTTCACGAACGAGAAACTCCGCCGCTTCGGGTGAAAAGCCGGGGAAGTGCATCACGCCCTGCGCGTCCCGATTCCGATAGGCGTCAGGATCCCCCCACCGCGCATCCCACCCCGTGCGCATGAAGACGATGGCCCCGCGAGGAATTCGCCCGTATCGCTGCTCCCACTGTCGAATGTCCGCGACCGTGAGCTGATAATCGGGATCGCGCGCGACCTTCTCCCGCACATCAATGACGACGGCAGGAGCGACCAACTGCTCGGGACGGAGCTGATCTACGGACACTTGACCGGCTACAAAATGATTGGGAGCATCCACATGCGTTCCCATGTGCTCGGGCATGGCGAAGAAGCCGGAGAAGACGCCGTCGCGCTCCAGCGTCGCCAGGGTTCGGAACTCGAACGGCTGATAGCGCTCGCCCGGCCAATAGGGGATCGTTGGGTTCAGACGGTGCGTGAGATCGACGATGCGCCCTCTTCCAGAGATCGCCCGCTCCAATCGGCCTTGCGCCGGAGCGAGCGTCACGGCCGCAAGAACCGAGAGAATACCCACTACTGCTCTCCATCCCATAACACGGCCTCCTCCGCCGGCGAGGGGTTCACAGCTCGAGGCAGAGCGCGTCCAACCCCTACATACGTCAGCCCTGCCCGACGCGCCGCCTCGGGATCGAAGAGATTTCGTCCATCCACAAGGAGATCGCCCCGCATGACCCGCCGAAGCTCAGCGAGGTCGAGGCGACGAAAGGCCTCCCATTCAGTCACGACGACGAGGGCATCACACGCGTGAGCGAGATCGAGCGGATCGGTCGTATAGATCAGCTCGAGGTCGGGATATTCTTCCCTCACCTTCTCCATCGCGACAGGATCGTAGGCCTTCACACGCGCGCCTGCGCCGAGCAACGCGCGCGCGATCGTCAGGCTCGGCGCATCGCGGATGTCATCCGTGTTCGGCTTGAAGGCGAGTCCCAGCAGCCCGATCGTGCGCCCTTCGAGCGATCCGAGCGCCGCACGAAGCTTTTCGATCACACTTCGACGCTGATGGGCATTGGTCTCCCTCACAGCGCGGAGCAACAGGGGTTCGTAATCGGCACGCTCAGCCATTCGGATCAAGGCCGAGAGGTCTTTCCCGAGACAGCTCCCCCCCCAACCAATGCCCGCTCCCAAGTAGTGCGGACCAATACGATGATCGAGTCCAACAGCCTCCATGACACGCACCACATCGGCGCCAACGCGCTCGCATACGTTAGCGATCTCGTTAGCGAAGCTGATCTTGAGCGCCAAGAAGGCATTCGACGCATACTTGGCCATCTCCGCGCTGTTCCAATCCATCCACAGCAAGGGCACACGCCGCAATCCCTCCGGACGAGGCGGCAGATAATCCGGCGTCGGAAACGTTTGTTCGAGGATCGGACGATATAGCTGCTTCACCACAGCGACAGCGCGCCGATCCTCCGCTCCCACGATGATCCGATCCGGATACAGGCAATCGTGCACCGCATTCCCCTCGCGCAGAAACTCCGGATTGCTCACCACGAGGACCTCGCGCTCCGGGCACGAGGCGCGAAACCATTCAGCGATCCACCGCGCCGTTCCCACAGGGACTGTAGATTTGCTCACGATGAGCCGCACGGCGCGATCCGATGTCCGCTGCACCGCGCGCCCAATGGTTCGCAAAGCCGTCTCCAGGTGACAGAGATCCACATCCCCGTCCCCGCGCGGGGGTGTGCCCACAGCGATCAGAATCGCCTCTGCCTCCGCGATGACCGCTTCCGCTTCCTCCGAGAAGGAGAGTGTCCCCGCATCCATCTGGACACGTAAGAGGCGCTCTAAACCCGGCTCATAGATGGGCGAGAGACCTTTGCGCAACATCGCGATCTTACGCCGATCCACATCCACTCCCACGACGGCATGCCCCACGTGACTCAAGCATGCCGCTGTGATCAATCCGACATATCCGGTTCCAATGACGCAAACGCGCATGAGTCCTCCTTCGCAGCCTAACGCGGTGAAGAACCAAAGGTTCACTACTATATCACTCGCCTCGCCACCCGTCAAAATGTCCTCTCCCCCGAGATCGCACGCCGGAGGCGCGCTCTCATCGGAATGGGCGTGCTCCCTCTCCCGTTCCCGTGGTACAATACCCTTTCTGCGAGGGGGAAATATGCCGAACGGATTGACACCGGAAGAGCGAAAGGAGATTCGCGCTCGGTTGGAGCAGGTGTTCGAGGCGTCTGTGACCGACACCATAATGGACGTTCTGGAACGGATTGCAGAACGGCAAGCGGAAGCCGCGTGGCGTCAGGATCTTCGCGCCCTCCACACCGCTGTCCACGAGATGGCCACAGCTATAAGAGAGCTGCAAAGGACCGTCGCACAATTGATCGAGGCGCAGACGCGAACGGAAGAACGTGTTCGACAATTAGAGGACGCGGTGACAAAGCTCGCAGAGGCCCAAGCGCAATTGGCTGAGGCACAGGCGCGCACGGAAGAGCGCATTGGACATCTCGAAGAGCGGGTTGGACGGTTGGAGGACGCCGTCGCTCATCTCATCGAGGCCCAGGCGCGCATGGAAGAACGAGTGGGACGATTGGAAGAGCGGGTCGGGCGGTTGGAAGACGCCGTCGCTCACCTCATCGAGGCCCAGGCGCGCATGGAAGAACGAGTGGGACGATTGGAAGGGCGGGTCGGGCGGTTGGAGGACGCCGTCGCTCACCTCATCGAGGCCCAGGCGCGCATGGAAGAACGAGTGGGACGATTGGAAGAACGGGTTGGACGGTTGGAGGACGCCGTCGCTCACCTTATCGAGGCTCAGGCGCGCATGGAAGAGCGGGTCGGGCGGTTGGAAGACGCCGTCGCTCACCTCATCGAGGCTCAGGCGCGGACGGAGGAAGAGCTGCGCGCATTGGCGGCCTCTCACGCCGAGGCGATCAAGCGGCTCGACCGTCTGGAGCAAATTGTCGCCCAGGTGGTGGAGACGCAAAAGCAGATGCTCGACGAACAAGTGCACATGCAACGAGTCATGCGGCAATTGGCGCAGCAACTGGGTGCGATCAGCGAGACGCTTGGGGCAGATCTCGAGGATATGGCCTACATCGTATTACGCGATGTGCTGAAGCGGGAATTGGGATGGGAGGTAGAACCGCTGGAACGAACGTGGAAGAAATGGGATGATGAAGTCGAAGAGGTCAACATCTTCGGACAAGCGCGCGATCCACGACGCCCTGAGACGGTGATTTGGATCGTCGGGGAGGCCAAATACAACCTGACGGTGCGCGAGGTCGAGCAGTTTGCCAAGTTGGTGGAGCGGGCCCGAAGGCACCTTCAGGGAGAGGTCTTCCCCGTATGCTTCTGCCGTCGAGCGCGACCGGAAGTGGAAGAGCGCGTGCGCGAGTTGGGTATGCGCCTTGTGTACTCCTACGGCCGCCTTCTCTGAAGCCGGTGCTCACGAGGAGAGGATCAATCCCAGGGGAGCGGCGAAATGAGAGAGCCGCCATCTCGTCTCTCCCTCAAGCGAGTGCTCGTTCAGAGCATAGCAGGTCGGAGCCGCATCCGGAGGGAAGAGCGTGCGACACACAGCCTCGAGCTCTCGGACGAACGGAGAGGATGCTCCTTCTGAACCCTCGTTGTGATTGATCACGACGATCGTGCGTAACCCGGCGCCCGCCCCCGTGGGCTCCTCCGAAGGAGATGGTGAGTCGGGAGCCTCCGAAGAGATATTCTCCATAGGACGCAGCTCCGTCGAGTGCGGACTCAACCGATCCTGATAGTAGACGAGCGTGCGATGGATTTCATCGAGCATGGCTTCCGATTCACACGCGAAGGCGCGCACGGCCAGCGGCTCTCGATCTCGCGTGAAGAAGAGCGTCATCCAATCCCCTTCGATGGAAATGAGCAAGGCATCTTGTCCCGGGGGGAGTGTCGTCATCCACCCGCTCTCCGCCACATTATTTGAGACGAGGAAACCGGGATGGAGTCCCACGTCTTTGAACAGCTCCTCGTAACTAGCGAGCACCTCGCTGCGAGCGACGAGGGTCAGAAATCGTTCGCTTTGTGGAGGAGCCCCGCGCGTCGTCGGTAAAGCTCTCGCTGCCGTCCCCTCCCCTCGGGCGGGAAGATGTTGGACGGCGATCGTGAGCTCGGTTGCCGATACCCCCACAAGACGCTCGATCTTCCATCCGATCACAGCCGCCAATTCCTCTCGCGCCTTCGGCACATGTTCGATCTCTAACAGAAAGAGGCGACATGTGGCCGAAGGCAGCGCCACGGCCCACCGCTCCGCGCGTCGCAGGCCGGCCTTCTCCAGCGCGCGCTCCAAAGCATGCCGGAGCGCCTCCCTCGCCCGCACGTTCTTTCCCTCGAAAGAGGGCTCGAGGGCTCCCGCGGGCACAGGCTCGACCACAGCTCGGCGAACGAGAACGCGTCCCCGCCGTCGTCGCCCCTCCAAAAGAGCGATCTCGCAGGGTCGGAGCGCCAGAGCGGTCGGCGGGATGACAGGCGCCGCAAAGAACGTACGAATCCTCTCGGCGAGCTCGAGGCCTCTGAAGCGCACTCTCATACTCCTCACCCTGCGCTCACCAGTCGCTGTAGGGCGTCCCTTCGGAGGAAACCCCTTCGGCACCACTCTTGACGTCCCTGATACCCGCTTTCCCCTCGACCGAAAGCGGCTGATCCTCCGGGACGGGAACCCACGTCTCCCGCGAGCCCGTGATAGGATCCAGCGGCAGTTCGCGCAAGTAGCCTTTCTCGACCAACTCCTGCAAGGATTCCGGGTATCGGCCGTAGTCAGCAGCGAACTCCTCGATCTGGCTCCGCAGCAGATGAAGGTTCTGTTTGAGCACCGCTTCGCGCGCGCGCAGGATCACCCTCTGGTAGGCCGGAATGGCGATGGAGACCAAGATCGCCACGACCGTCAGGACAATGATCACCTCCAACAGCGTGAAGCCTCGCGCCGGGCGAAGCTCACCATTCGCGATATCGCGTCCCATCGAGCGCCGTCCCCTCACTGAGCGAATACACATCGAACACGTTCTGTCCGCCCCAGGATCGAGCCGTCGGCTCATCCTGCGTCGAGCGCAATCCCCATTCGGCGCGACCGGTCATCGGATCCACGGGGATGCGCCGAAGGAACCGGATCTTCCGATCCGGGCTCCCCGCCAGCGGCACGCCGTTGACGAGCACGTCGAGATTAGGCGGATATCCGTCGGTCTCGGCCGACGTCTCCAATCGGCTGAGGATCCCCGCATCGTACGCGCGTTTGTAGCGATCAATGGCGGTGCGCAGCTCCCGAAGAGCACGGCGCAGCTCGACCTCGCGCTGACGTTGAACCGCATTGCGCGCGATGGGAATGGCGGCCGCTGTGATGATGCTCAAGACGGCGATGGTGAGGATCAGCTCCAGAAGCGTGAATCCTCCGGTGCGCCGATTCGTCCCCGTCCTCCGTTCCCGCATACGCCGTTCCATTCCCGGGATCACCGCACGGCGACCGTCAAGGGCTGCGCTTTGCCTCCCACTGCTCGGCCATCGGCAGCGAGGAATCTCGTGTTCGCAACGTCTACCTCCAATTGCGAGCTCCCGCTCTGCACGACCTCGAAGAGGAGAACGGCCAATCGCCCGCGCGCCGGTCGAGCTGAGCCTGTCGCCCGCACGGTGATCAGGATCTTCCCGCTCGGGTCATGCTGCGTGCGAACCTCCGCCGGCGCTTCGCTGCTCGTGAGCGCTCCTCCATCGGCGACCTGGAGCAAGCGCAAGAACTGCGGATTATAGGTGAGCGCCACCGTCGCTTCGCGAATCTCCTCCTTCCCGTTGATGAAGAGCGCGATCTGCACCCACTCGCCCGCCCGCGGCGTCGCCGTGTTCATCTGGAGGACGAGTTGGATCGGTTCCCCCTCCGGCACGATCGGAGCAGCGACCTCGGCCGTGGGCGGCGCCACTGCTGGCTCGGGCGCCTTCTTCTCCTCGGCAGCCGTGCCGCGTACCACGTCGCGCGGTATAGCCTCTGCCTTCTGCGCTCGCCTCTCTTCCAGGAAGCGCTCAATCGTCAGACCCGCACCCTGACTCTGCAACGTCCCGGCCAGTCGCGCCAGACGATCCCGTTCCTCGATCGAAGCCGCGCGCAGAATATGAGGGGTCACGGTGATCAAAATGTCCGTCGTGTTTCCCGTCTGCTTGGGGATGCTGAAGAAGCGCCCGATCACGGGCAGGAAGCCAAGCAGCGGAATGGTCGTGCGCCCCTGCTCGTCGCGCTTCTGCGCAACAGCGGCCATCATCGCCGCCTGCCCTGTCCGAACGGTCGCCACGCTCTTCAGCTTCCGCGTCGTGAAGATGGGCGTCAGGCTCGTCGGTCCCTCGTTGAAGCCCGAGGTCTCTACTTCCATCTCCAGCTTCACGTACTCATCGCTGTAGACCGTCGGCGTGATCGTGACGTTCAGCCCCACGGGTCGGTATTCGATCTGCGGGTACCCGAACCCGAAGATGTTGTTGAGGAGTCCGGGCTGTGTCGCGCCCGGTTGTTGCCCCGGTTGCGGTGGGGCTACGTTGACAAACGAGGTCGGAATCGAAGCCGTCTGAATAGGGATTTGGCGGCCGATGTTCGCCGTCACCTGTTGTCCGTCCAGAGCATGCACCTGGATGCTATCAATCAAGTTGCTCCGTCCGCGCGTCTGCAGGAAGCGAATGATGCTGGTGGGGATGGCAAGGGCGAGCCGTTGCTCGGTGATGATCTGTCCCATGGTCACGCCGAGCAGATTCAGCGTGCCCGGACGGATCGGTCCTTGGGGCGGCGCGGAGAAGAACCCGTCGTACAGCAACTGGTTCCCGATCTCGATGAGATCGTTGCGCGCGACCTCGTAGATGCTGATGTCAATCATGACCTCGGGCTTCTCTTTGTCAATGCTTTCGAGGATCTCTTGAATGAGCTTGAGATTCTCCGGCGTCGCGCGGACGATCAGGGCGCGCAGGTCCGGATTGGAGATGATCTGCGCGCGCAATTGGCCGGCGATTTGCGCGAGCTGTTGCTGCACCTGCATGGGATCGGCGTGCCTCAGATAGAAAGTCTGTACCTGGGTCTGCTGCAGGCGATTCCGGTTGGCCGGCTGATCCAGCGCGACGATGATCGTGTTGTCACCGAGGGGTTGGAAGAAGAGTCCGTTGCTGAGCAGGATGGCATCGAGCGCTTGCGCCTTGGTGACGTTCCGCAGCTCGATAGAGATGCGACGTTCGGGCACGCTCTGATCGAAGAGCACATTCAGGCCGAGCTGTCGTCCCAGTTGCGCAATAACGGCCTTCAGATCGTCGCGGAAGATGACATCCTGTCGCACCTCCGCTGCCGAAGGCTCCGGCTCTGGCTCAGGGCGCGTGCGTCCGGCTTGCATCTCCGGCGGCCCGGGCGAGCCAAAGGTCCCACCGGTGGGAACAGAAGCGTCCTTCCCCTCCTTCTGCGCCAGCTCCAGGGCGCGACGCGCCCACTCGCGAGCCAAATCGTTCGTCTGATCAAACTGATAAGCGCGACGGAAGGCGTGGTACGCCTCCTCGTATCGCCCGGCCTCCATCAGCTCGCGGCCGCGTCGCGTCAGGATGAGCGAGGCTTGGAGCGCAGCGCGGCGATAGGCGATGTGATATTCCGGCCGGTCAGCTTCGGAGAGGGCGAGCAGATACTGCTCCGCCGCCTGATCAAATTTCCCCGCCGCCTCCAGCTTCTGCCCCTCCTGATAATACTTCTTCCCCTTGGATCCGGCCCATGCCGTTGGGGGGGCCGCCGATCCCACCACCATCAGGAGCACGGCCAGCGCTCCCACGCCCCTTCGAAGAGATCGGTGACGTTTCATACGCTCTCCCTCCTTGCGAAACCTTTCGCGCCGATCGTCGGAGGGCACCCCCGCGGGGGAGACCTCCACCGGCTCGCCTTCCCGCGAGCGATCGGTCTCATTCCACAAATGTCACCCGATTGATCTCGCGCAACGTCGTGATCCCTTCGAGCACCTTCTGAACGGCCGATTCGCGAAGCGTGCGCAATCCTTCCGCTCGCGCCGCGCGGCGAATCTCCGATCCCGGACGTCGCGCGATGATCAACTCCCGGATGTTGTCGGTCATGTCCAAAAGCTCATGAATAGCCGTGCGCCCTCGATATCCGGTCCAGTTGCAGTAGTCGCAGCCCACGGCTTCGTAGAAGGTGTAGGCTCGATACATCTCCGGGGACAAGCCGGAATCGAGCAACTCCTGGTCGCTCGGCGTATAAGGGCGCTTGCACTGCGAGCAGAGCACACGCACGAGCCGTTGCGCGAGCACACAATTGAGCGCGCTGACGAAGTTGTACGGCTCCACCCCCATGTTCAGGAACCGCCCGATGACGTCAATGACGTTATTCGCGTGCACGGTCGTGAAGACGAGATGGCCTGTGAGCGCCGACTGAATGGCGATCTGCGCCGTCTCCGGATCGCGGATCTCTCCGACCATGATCTTATCCGGATCGTGGCGGAGGATCGAGCGCAATCCTCGAGCGAAGGTGAGGCCCTTCTTCTCGTTGACCTGGATCTGCGTCACCCCCTTCAACTGGTACTCGACCGGATCCTCGATGGTGATGATCTTGTCCTCGCCCGTTCGAATCTCGTTGATGGCCGCGTAGAGCGTTGTCGTCTTTCCCGAGCCGGTCGGCCCGGTGACCAGGATCATTCCGTACGGCTCGCGGATGAAATGACGGAACTTCCGCAGCGTCTCCGCATCGAACCCGAGCACATCCAAGCGCAGATCGTGGAATTTCTCGCTGAGCTGCTCCTTATCGAGGATGCGGATGACGGCGTCCTCGCCGTGAATGGTCGGCATGATCGAGACGCGGAAATCAATCGTGCGACCGCGCACGCGCACGCGGAAGCGCCCATCCTGCGGGATGCGCCGCTCGGCGATGTCCAGTTCCGACATCACCTTGATGCGCGAGATGATCGTTTGATGGTGCTGGATATCAATGGGCGGCCCGGCCGGATAGAGCACACCGTCGATCCGATATTTGATCACGACCTCGGAGGCCTGCGTCTCGATGTGAATATCGCTGGCGCGCCGCTCCAAAGCCGTCAGGATGACGGAATCGACGAGCTTCACAATGGGGCTCATGTCGCGGTCGCCCATCAAGCGATCCAAGTCCAAGTCTTCCTCTCCCTGCTCGGTCTCCTTCACAAGAGCCACGCGCAAGTGTTCGGTCGTCTCATCCAGGACGCGTTGCGAGGCATCGCCCCGCGTGAGGACGGCTTCGATCGCCGAGGGCGTCGCCACGGCCCATCGCACCTTCTCCTTCACGCGCTCGCGAATCTCATCCAAACGATTCACATCCGTGGGGTCGGCGACGGCCACCACCAGCGATTCCCCCTCCCGCCGAACGGGCACGAACCGATACTGCACCATCAGCTCGACAGGAAGGAGCCGCAACAGCTCCTGATCCATGCGCACGCGCGTGAGATCGAGAAAGGGCAGCCGATACCGCTCGGCCAAACGGCGCGCGCGCTGCTCTTCGACGAACGGATCCGTCGCCGTTCCCTCGTTCGCACTCACGGCCTCGAAATATGCCTTCGTATTCTCGACCATATCGGTCTCCTCCTTCATCGCGCGCCCAGGGTTGAGATGAAGGTGAAAAGCGGCAGATACATGGAGAGCAGGACGAAGGTCACCAGCCCCGCCATCATCACCAGCAGGACAGGCTGAATGAGCGTCGTCACCTGATTGAGCTTCACCTCGAGCTCGGCGTCGTAGAAGGCGGCCAGCTCGTCGAGCATCTCCGCAAGGCTTCCGGCCCTCTCGCCGACGCGCACGATGTCAATGGCCAGAGGCGGCATCCATCCGGCCTCCTCCAAACTCTCGGCGAAGGCGTGTCCCTCCTGGAGGCGACGCAGCACGACGCCCGACGTGCGCGCGAGAACGCGATTGGTGAGCGTCTCGCTCGCCACGCGGAACGATTCGACCAGCGTGATCCCGCCCTGCAGGAGGGTCGCCAAGCTGCGGGCCAGTTGCGCCACGGCGAGATCCCGCACGATCGGACCGATGATCGGAAGCTTCAGCACCAGGGCATCGAGCGTCAGGCGCCCCTGCTCGGTCCGCCGCCAGAGGGTCAGTCCCAAAAAGAGAGCGAGAAGAGCCGGCACGCTCCACCAGAGATTCTCCCGCACGCCCTGTCCGACCGCCAGGACGATCTGCGTGATCGCGGGTAATTCCCCCCCGAAGTCCTCGTAGATGATCCGGAAGCGCGGGATCACGAATCCCGTCATGACAGCGACAAGCAGAATCAAAGCACCGAGCAAGAAGATCGGATACGCCGTCGCCGCCCGCACCCGCCGTTTGAGCGCGACCATCTGCTTCGTATAGGCGATGTACCGCGAGAGCATCTCATCGAGATTCCCGGATCGCTCCCCGGCCAAAATGGCCGCCACGTAGAGACGAGGGAAGACGTCGCTGCGTGATGCGAAGGCTTGGGAAAGAGGTGTGCCTTCACGAATGCGCGCCTCGACGTCGCGCAACACGCTGCGCAGTACAGGATGGCTCTGCCGCCGGGCCAGCATGCTGATGGCCTGCAAAATGGGGAGCCCTGCGCGGACCAGCGCCGCCAGTTGCTGGTTAAAGTGAAGGAAGCTCTCCACCGTCACCCGACGGAAAGAAGGCCGCCACGTCCACGCCGCACGGCCGCGCTGCGCGAGCATGAAGACCCGGTATCCCTCCCGCTCAAGCCGTTGCCGCGCCTCCTCCGGGCTCACGGCCTCGACCTTGCGCAGGACGATCTCTCCCGAAGGCGTACCGACGCGAAAGACATACTCCGCCACGGTGCGCTCACCTCCGCATCGTCCCCGGGGGCGCCGAAGGCCTCGAGGGCGGGACCACACGACGCGGTCCGACAATCCCTCCCTGGAGCAGGCGCGCCAGAGGATCACTCGGAAACATCACCGGGTTCAGAACCGCGCGAACGCGCGCCTCTCCGGCCGCCACCGGTAGAACCGGGATGAAGACGAAAGGCCAGTCGCTGTAGCGATTCAAGCCGTAGTAGACGCGCACGGTCTTTTTGTCACTCTTACTCACGACACCGAGGATCGGCCCCACTCCTCCTTCCCCAGGACCGAGCGCAGGGGACACAGGCGCGCTCTCCACTCCCTCCGTTTCCACGCGAGGGACGTTCACCCCTGGCACTCTCGAACGTCCCGGAGGCACCGGCAGAGAACGCTGCTCGGAGTCCCTCCGCGATCCTCGGATCGCGCGAGGTGTCCTCGGCTGCCCGGGCATCAGGATTTGCATCCCCGGCTGAAGGAACGGCAAGAGCGCAGGGGGGGCTGGCTGTCCGATGCTCTCCAAATACGCTTCGACGAACCGCCGCAGCACAGGATCTCCTGGCCGCACGAGCTTCCACTCCTCGGTGGTCATGGGATCGCGGAGCGCCGACGGACGAAGGAAACGCACTCGACGCATCCCCCGAGGCGTCTGAATGGAAAATCCCCGCACGAGCTCCTCCAAGGAAGACGGATACCGACCGGTCATCTGAACGTACTGCGCGATGGCCTCCACAATCTGTTGGCCCCGAAAGAGCAGCTCTTCCTCACGCTCGCGCTGCATCTGCCGGGCCAGATGCGGCACATAGCCCGCGATGAGAATCGCCACCACGGTCATCGCCGCCATCAGCGCCAGAAGCGCATATCCTCGCGCTGAGGCGCGGGATCTCACACGCCCGATGTGCCGCGAAGGAGCCATCGCCTCACCAATTGCGATTCGGTCGGACCCTCAATTGCTGGAGCCGCTGCTGAATCTGTTGCTGAATCTGCTGCGGCGAGAGCGGTTGTCCCTGCGGCCCGAGGAGCGGAGCCTGCTGCTTCTGCAACGGCTCAGGGTGTTCTTCAGGGGGCGCCTGCTCCGGCGTCTCTTCCTCCTCGGCGGCCGCTTCCTCCATCTGCTGCCGGAGGCGCTCCTGGATGAGACGCCGACGATCGAACGGCGTCATCGCCGCCGGCGGAGACGGCTGAGACGTTGCCGCCGTCTGCGCCGCGTCCATCTCCACGCGGTGCGTCACTCCCAACACGACATCTTGAATCGTCACATGCGTATCTGAGGCCGCGACGACGCGCCAGCGCTCCCCTTTGCGCTCGCTCACAAGCCGGCCCACACGGACCGCATATCGGTCCTCACCGCTGGCCAGGAACACGAGATCATCAATGCGCCCGACATACTTATATTCGGGCTTCGGCGGCTCCATAACGGCGAGCGTCAGCGGCGGGGAGAAATCCCCTCGATCATTGCGGACGAGGATGGTGAGCTTCCCCGGCATTGCGATCCACTGGCGCCCAATGGTCGCTTTCAGCTCCGTCGGACTGACGCGCTCCGTCGGTTGCTCCTGCCCATTGACGAAGATGCGCGCATCTTCGGGGAAACGATCCCCGCGCACGTGGAGGACGAAATCCCCCGTGCGCGCGTAGACAGAGTCCGGCAGAAGCGATGTCACCCGAATGGTCGGAGGCGGCCCTTCCGGCTCCTTGGGGAGCGCCGGAGCCGGAGCGACCTCGTAGACGAAGATATTGCGACGAGCCTCAGCCCCAGCACTCCGGCTCTGCTCCAGGACAAAGAGGGGCAGCGGCCGAAATCCTTCTTCCACCATAGCCTCCCGATTCGAAGAGGGCGCCGACGCGCGCACGGCTCGATTCCCGTTGGCCGATGGTGTCGGCCCTCTGCGACCGGACGCCGCGCCTCCCGAATCGGCGCTGAAGTCGCGAAGCCAGAGAATAAGAAGCACACCGAGAAGCCCAATCAAAAGCGCCAGCCTCTTCTTCTCCACAGGTTTCGTCATGAGGTCTCTCCTTCTGACCGCCGGAAGTAGGCGGACACCGTGATCTCCAAAGAGATGGAACCACCGGAGGCTGTCGTCGGACGCCCCCCGGCGCGTTCCTCTACGCTCTTGAGCGTCACCCCCTCTACAATGAGCAAGAGCGGACTGCGCTCGAGCGCGGCCAGAAAGCGCCTCACGTTCGCATATTCGCCGTTCACGGTGAACGAGAGGCGCAATCCCGGATAAATGCCGCGTCCCCCCGATCGCATCGGCGCGCTCGTCCCTGATCGGATTTCGACTTCCTCCATCGGGGTGAACATAATGTCGGAAGAGAGCATCAGCCCGCTCTCGCGCGCGATGCGATTCACCTCACTGAGCACGCGCGAGAGGCCGACGTCTGAACTCGGCAGATAGGTCTGCTCGAACCGCCGGAGGCTCTGCCGAATCGTCTCCGGCGTCGGCGCTGTGGGAGAGCTCGCTTGCGCCGCCGCTACGCGCTGTCGAAGCAGGGCGAGCATCTCGGAATTCTCCCGAGATCGTTGCTCCAGAAGGCTCACATTCCGACGATGACGCTGGACGTTCCACGCGAAGGCTCCCACGGTCGCGACCGATGCCAGAGCACCGAGCAGCAGCACCAGCGCGATCGCATCCAGCCGCTTCGCTCGCCAGAGACGCCCATCTCGGATCACGAAGACCGTGGGGCTCATCGCCTCTCCTCCACTCTGAGGTCGGGGAAGTAGGTCACGTCCAGCTCATACTCGACCTCTCCCGTCCCTTCCAACAAGCGCTGCTTCCGAGGCTGAAAATTCCGGAAGCGCCCGGAGGCGCGCAGCCGTTCCATCACCTGCAGCACATCATCCAAGCGCCGACCGATTACTGTGAGCGAGACTCGGACCGGAGCGCGTCCGGGATTCAACATATCGACAGGGACAGAGTCCTCCGGAGCGACGCGAATCGTCGTCACCCGGGCATCAGCGACGAGACTCCGTTCGATGTCGTGCAATAACCGCGACCAGGGGAAGATGCGCCGCTCAATCAACTGTGCGGCCGTCCGTACGGCCTCTCGCTCCAGAGGCGAGAGCTGCTCCGGCGCCACAGGAGCCGGGATCTGCTGCCGCAGACGTCGGATCTCCTCCTCCTGCTGTCGAACCATGTCGGTCAGAGCGTCGGCCTGCCGAACGAAGCTTCGCGCCCGCACAGCGAGCATCAGGCTCACCCCCACGCACACGCCCACAATAAGACCGACGCCCGCGATCCACGCGCGGCGGTTGTGGAAGGGCTCACTGGCTACGTTCATCCACACGCGCATCGCTTGTATGATACCACTCCCGCCAGGCTGACCGTAAGTAGGGACGCTTCTGCCCTCCGGGAGTTCCAAAACTTCGCTCCCCCCTAGAAGATGGGCTCGTGGGACACCTCCGGGCGGCCCCCTCTCCGCTAGGGGAGAGCCACGTCATCGGCCCCCCACGCGATTGCGAGATCGTGGGGGGATCTTGGGGGATCAGGCAGGCGCGCAACAGCTCAGCGCGGCGGCTCCGCTCCCTCTGGGACGATCCACAATTCCAATCGGCGATTCATCCGCCGCTCCCCACTGGGATGCGGCCGCGCCGCACCGATGACCCGAATGAGGATGCGCGCCGGATCAATCCCTCGGCGCGTGACCAGATACGCCCGCGCATTCTCCGCCCGACGTCGCGCCACGTCGCGAACTTCGGTGCGATCCGAATACGCCAGGATCACCAAACGGGCGCGCGGGTCGCGGAGCAGACGATCCGCCACATCGTCCAACGCCGCCTTGTGCTCGTTGGTGATGCGCGCGGAATTCTGCGGGAAGAAGAGCTCGCCCGCGCGAATGGGCGTCGGGCGCGGGAGCGCATGCACGAGAATAGTACGGGAGTCCGAATCGCTTCCTCCCCGTCCATCCTCGACGCGCAGAGAGATCGTAACGGAGACCGGGGGCGCACCCGGACCGGCCGTGAAGCCCGTCGTATTGAGCCGCACCTCAGGCCCCGTCCCCTCGATCGTGCCCACTGAGGAAGACCAAATGTAGGTCAACGGATCTCCATCGGGATCGGAAGCAATGGCTCGAATGGCGAGCAGATCCCCGTCGGTGAACTGTCCCGCAATTTGCGGTGTCCCAACGACGCTGATCTCTATCGCCTCAATGCGCGGCGGACGATTCGGAGGCGGCGGAGGTGGCGGCGGAGTGGGCGCCAGCACGGTGATCGTCTTGCTCGCCGTATCCGATCCCCCGCGCCCATCATCCACAGTGACCGTCACCGTCACGCGAACCGGAGGCGCCCCGACAGTCGGATTCACCCCCGTCGTGTCCAGCGTGACATTCGGACCGGTCCCCGTGATTCGCCCCGCCGTCGTCTCCCAGGTGTAGATGAGAAAATCGCCATCCGGATCATACGCGCGCGCTGTGAAGTGAACGGGCTCGCCATCGGTCACACGCTCCCGATCCGCTTCCAACGCCGTGATCACTGGAGGCCGATTCGGCGGCGGAGGCACAGGACGCGCTTTGCGACGTCCCAGACTCACGGTGAAGACAAAGCCGTTGGCATCGTCCCGGTTCACGGTGACCAGAATCGGATCCTCCGAGAAGAATGCCCGCCGATCCGCATTCGTCAGGAAGAGACGCCAGCCGCCCCCCACTTGGATCCGCCCCTCGCGAAACAGGAACCGCGCGCCAAGAATCAGATCCATCGGATTCACCGGGTTCAGATTCGGCGTCCCTCCTCCCACGAAGACGACGGAGTTCACCTCGGCCGTATAGATCACCGACGGGTGAAGCCCCAGCTCCATCCCGGCGTTGAGCCACAGCTCATCCCGCCGATCGAGAATCCTCACGCCAGCGCGATGAACACTCCCGGTCAGAATATACCCGATGTTCTGATGAAGCCGCAGGCGCTCCCCCCACAAGGTTTCGCTGAAGATCAGGAGAGGTCCGCCATCAACGACTCCCGCGCCCCGCCCGTGCGCGAGCGCCGAGAAATGGCGAGCCGACGGAAGCCGCAACAGCGCCGCTCCTCCCCACGCGAAACGACGCTCCGGATCCGAGAGCGCGACCTTCATCCCCAGGGTGAAGTTCCCCAAGCCATTAGAGGACATCCGCGGACCGCTCTCATCGGCGAAGGGGAAGAAGGGGACGTCATTGTAATAGCTCGGCCGATCGAACGGACCGAATCCGGGAAATCGGAACGCTAAGGCTCCGAGCGCAGGCAAAATTCCCCCACCGGGCGCACTCGTCCCCGGGAAAAAGGCCGTTCCATTCTTCCCCCCTCGCGGCGGGCCGAACGCCCTGAGAGGATCCGCCCCCGGCCCCCCAAAGCGCACGCGCCCGAGATTGAACCCGCTCCCGCTTAAGAGAAACGGCTGGCGCGTCGTCACCTGTTGGAAGAAGTCCACATTGCCGAAGACTTCGATCCGATCCGTCAGCCCCAGGGTGAAATTCACGGGGATGCGGTTGATGTCTATGTCCCCCGGGTCACGATCGAGGTTATTCCAGAAGACGCCCCAGGTCCATTCCCCACGACGAAGCGTGCGGACGCTGAACGTCCCGAAAAGCCCCGTACTCGATCCGCCGACAAGCGTCGGAGTCGCTGGCGCGGGCGCTCTCACTTGCTGACCTTCGACCAGGTGCACACTCCCCCAGAGCGCGACGAGCACCATCACCACGCTTCGCTTCACGGTATCCTCCTCTCACAGAGACTCGGCACCGGCAGAAAACGCAAAGGACGCACATCGTTCAGCACGCCCACTCGATGCGCGAGATCGTAAAAGAGCCTGAGGCTGGCGAGGCCCTCTTCATCCAGATCGTAGGCGACCGATTCCTCCAGGTACCGTCGGAGGAATTCCGGCGGCAGACGCAGCGCCTCGGCGTAGCGCTCGACAATGCGGTCTCGATATCGCCACCCCTCGTCTCGAGCCCCCCAGAAATCCACCGCCGTTCCCTGCTGCTGCCGATCCTCCCGAACCGCCCAGAAGGCGAAGACCAACGGCTTCCCCGTATACTCCCGCCACAGCCGAGCGTAGTCGTAGATGCGGAGGTCCCGACGATGATAGCGCACCAAAAGCGCCGGATCCCCGATCAACAGAGCGGCATCGGCGACCGCGAGCATGGCGTCAATATCCGGCGGCCATGGGATATATTGCACGCAACGCCCCAAGAAGTGCTCGAAGAAGATGCGGGTCAACGCAGCCCCCGTCCGCGAGGAGAGGTCCAGCGCAACCCGACGCACCCGCTCGATCGGCTCGCGCGAGGCGAGAAAAACGCTCTGCACCTCTCGATGAGAGACGACGGCGATCCCCGGAACGACCACAACTCCCTCGATCCGCTGATACTCGATGACCGGAATCAACGCGGCATCCACCCGCCCATCCCGCAACAGCTCGCTACAGGTCGAAGGAGCCGCATGGGGGAGAAAAAGGACGGCTTCACGAAGGGAGCCGTGAAGGAAACTGTAACACAGCGGCGCCGAATTCACATACGTCGAAGCCGCGACGATTGGCCTTTTGGTCCGCTCCGCCATTCCGCCCGCACCATCTCGCACGCACATGCACGCCCCTCATACTACGAGAATCACTGCCGTTTCGCAAGCAGAGGGTGGGACAAGGACTCTCGTCCTTTGAGGAGCGCTCTCCTCTTCTTGTGAACGCTTCCGGCCTCTCAGGCACGCTTTTCGGGCTCTCACTCCTCGCTCTCCAAAAGCCACACGCCCTCGTGCTCCTCGCGCCTCAACGTAAAGAGGCGCCCGTCGGCGCGAATCCGAAACCGGCGCCACACGCGTCCCGCTCGGAGCTCCACCGCTTCCTCCAGGATCTCTTCCACCACGAAGGAGCGCCCTTCGTGCTCGAAGGCCGTTGGGCGCTGCTCCCCTCGATATCCCGAATAAGTTCGCACGCGGACAGGCACACGCGACATGGACGTTATCGGAGGAACACGACCTCGACAAGCCAGGACACGATCAGCAGAATGAAGTACGCCACAAGCGGGGTCAGATCGAAGAGACCCACCGACGGCACAACGCGCCGCAACGGAGCGGTCATCCGCTCAAATCCCCACCACACGAACCGCACCACCCGTCCTCGATAGAGACCGATCCAGGAGAAGAGGACGCCGAAGATGATGCAGAGCATCGCCAGCGAGAGCGCGAGCAGGAGCATGTGTCCGAGTACATACCGGACGCCGAGACCGATATCGCCCTGCGCGAAGAAGCGCGCGGCCATGCCGAATCCGAGCACAGCCCGATGCGCATCGCCCAGGAAATGCAGGCCAAAGGCGAGAACAAGAATCGCCACGATGATGAACACAATGGGAGCCAGATCATACCGCGAGGCGAACATCAGAGGATTCCGACGCAGGGGCATCAGCAACGGCTCGCTCCAGCGCCGAATCAGATACGGGAGCCAACGGAAAGGATTGAGGCGCAACCCATCCACGACCATCCGCGCCACAACCAGGCCGACGGTAAGGAGGAACGCCACCCAGAGCAGCTCCCGCAGCACCTCGAAGAGAGACCCCACGACGTTCATGCTCGGCGCTCCCCGAAGATCGCGCGCCCGACGCGGATGAAGGTCGCCCCCTCTTCGATCGCGACGTCGAAATCGTGGCTCATCCCCATGGAAAGCTCCCTGAGCGGCGCCTCAAAAATCTCCCGCGCATTCAGCTCCCTCAAACATTCGGCCAGTCGGCGAAAATACGGACGGACCTGCTCGGGATCGTCAAAATAGGGGGGGATGGCCATGAGCCCGCGAACCTCCAGATGGCGAAAGGAGCGACAGGCTTGAGCCACGTCCACAAGGTGTTCCACCGGAATGCCGAATTTCGTCGGCTCCCCCGCCAGATCCACCTGCAAGAGGACGGGAATCCGACGGTCCGCCTCACCAGCAAGGCGATCGAGCCGCTCCGCAAGCCGCACGCTATCGAGCGAATGAATCAGATGAAAAAGCCGCACGGCCTTGCGCGCCTTATTGGACTGCAAATGTCCCACCAGATGCCAGGTGACCGGTTCCGAGATTTCTGCGATCTTCTGCTCCGCCTCCTGGACGCGGTTCTCGCCAAAGTGCGTGAGTCCGGCAGCGATCGCCGCGCGAATGCGTTCGGGATCCACTCCTTTGGTCACCGCCACCAGCGTGATCTCTTCCGGTGAGCGATCCACGCGTTCGGCCGCGCGGCGCATCCGCTCGCGCACCTGCGCGATGCGTTCGGCGATCTCTTCACGCATCGCCATCGGAATATATCAGAGGCGCGACGCCGAGAGCAAGCACTCCATCCGTCCGGGGACCCCACGCGATCTGGAGGATCGCGTGGGGACCCCCGTGCCCCACGCCCTCGATGCGCAGGCGCGCGAGCGCTCGCGTTCCGCCCTCACGACGCCTCCTCACTCCCGTTTGAGGGAGGCCAGAAACGCATCAATACCGGCCTGCGCGACGATTCGATCCTGCTCCGGCGTCCCCGAACTGCACCCGACGCCCCCGACAATGTGTCCCTCCACGAAGATCGGCAGGCCGCCGCCGAAGACCATGAACCGCCCCTGATTGCTCACGTGAATACCGAAGGCCGGGCCTCCCGGCTGCGCGATCTCCGCATACTCGTGCGTCGCTTTGCGCGCACCGGCCGCCGTGAAGGCTTTGTTGATGGCGATGTCAATGCTCGTGATCTTGGCGCCATCCATGCGATAAAAGGCCAGCAGGTTCCCCCCATCGTCCACCACAGCGATGTCCATCGGCACGCCGATCTCCTGTGCTTTGCGCTCCGCACCCTCCAGGATGATCTTGGCATCCTGCAATGTCAGTTTGGGCACCGTGATCATGGTCGCTCCTCCCTGAGGACGTCTTCGCTGCGCGACATCTGCCTCACGCGACTCGCACCCAGAGCACGCCGGATTTCGGATCGCACACCTCGCGCCTCACGCGAAGGCGCGTTCCCGGCATTAGATCCGCTGTCGCGTCCAGCAACGCCCGCAGCAGCAGGTCCACAAGCTCGACCTCGTATCCCTCGCGGACGCGCTTGATCACAATGGCTTCCCACTCGGTCTCCTCCGGCAGTTGCCGAAGGTACTCGAGCAGCCAATACCGCTGCGCCTGCTGCTCCACAGCGCGTATCTCGCGCTCGACCGTCTCGGCCATCACGAGGACGTCCAACAACTCCTCTTGCTCATACGGATACGGCTCGCCGAGCAGCGCCGCCCGGATCTGTCGCTGCACGACCAGATCGGCGAACCGTCGAATGGGCGACGTCAACTGCGTGTAGGCGCTCAGGCCTAATCCGGCATGGGGCTGCGGCGAGAGCGAGAGCCAAGAGCGGTGAAGCCCTCGGAGGGCCTGCTCCACAAGAAGCGGATCATACGCCTCACGCACACGCGCGCGCACGTCCTCGTCCAGCGGCTGAAGCGGCGGATCCTGAACGCGAAAGATGATCGGAATCCCCTGCCGCACCGCCTGCTCGGCCGCCAGGTGATTCATCAGCACCATCAGCTCGCTCACCAAGAATCGGCTGGGCGTCCCCGGATCGAGGCGCTTCACGTGGATGCGTCCTTCGCGCACGCGCACTTTCATTTCGGGCCGGCGCACCCATACCGCTCCGCGCTGGAAGCGCGCGTCCGCCCACCGGCGCGCCCACTGGAGGAGCCGCCGCAACCGTTCTCCCATTTCCCCCTCATCCTCGGCGATCCACCGATCCGCCTCATCATAACTGAGCCGCCGCAGGACGCGAATCATGCCGGGGACAAGCCGCGCCTCCCGTATGTGTCCCTCCTCATCCACATCGAGCGTGAGACTGAGCGTGGGGCGCACCTCCCCTTGTCGCAGGCTCGCCACATCGTAAGCGAGCCGTTCCGGGAACATCAGGACGCGCCCTGTCGGCAAGTAGACCGTCACCCCACGATGAAAGGCTTCCGCATCGAGCACGTCTCCCTTGCGCACGTAGTGCGCAACATCGGCGATGTGAATCCCCACCCGCCACCCGTCCGCTCCCGGCTCCACGCTGAAAGCATCGTCAATCTCCTCAGTCTCCTCATCGTCAATCGAGACGGTCCACGCACCGACGAAATCTGCGCGATCCGATGCTCCGGCGAAGGGGACAAGCCGCTCGGCAGCTTCGCGGACGCGCGCGGGAAAGGCAGGGTTCAGGTCGGCGAGGACGAGGAAGAAGTCGGCCGTCTCCTCCCACCACCCCGTCTTCACCAGGACTTCGTACGCGATCTCGCGCGCCGTTCGCCGCGGATCTACTTCCGAGAGCCAGTGCGCGATGTCGCTCATCTGCCGACGCTGAAGAAAATCTTCCACGCTCTCCAAAACGTCCTCCCATTCTTCGGAGACCGTCACAGGTCCCTCGGCGTCCACCACATCCCGCAGCCACTGAATCACGCGCTCTTTGAACGCGGCGCGCTCGCGGTGCTGCCTCTGCTGATGGCGCATCTGCTCGACCTGCTCCGCCGAGCGCGGGATGAAGCACAGGCCCCGTCGTCGAAAGTAGAGCCGATCTCCCACAAGCGCGCGCATCACAGCCGCTTGCTCAATCTCCGACGCTGTCCCGAAGTAGTGCGCCGCCAGCTCCGAGAGCGTGTACTCGCGCTCTTGCTCTCGCACGCCCTCCCACAACAGTTCGAGATCAATCTCCTGACGGCGCGCTTCGATCTGCCCGCGCAGGACTTCAACAAGGCGCGGGAATTCTTCCCGCTCCGCTGGCCGAAGCCTATGCACCAGATAGATCCGCGTCGCCGAAACGGATTCCTCCCGCCCGCGCTCACCCACAAGGTGAATCCGTTCCTTCCCGGCTTTGAGGACAAGCCCCAACTGCGGCTGCTCCCCGTCGAGGAACTCGACGATCCGTCCCTCGTAGTCCCGGACGTGGGGATCGTGGGGAGTGCCCGTGGGGATTCGGCCCGCCACCATCGCTTACGCTCCCTCCAGGGCGAGTTCTCGCAGCGTCCGCAGCGTCCCCGCCACCAACCGCGCGAAGAGTTCGACAAGGGGCTGCGTCGCCATTCGCAGTCCGGAGAGCAATGCATCATAGTACGCCGCCGTTGCCTCCGCCGGGATGAGAATGGGCGGCAATCCTGCGCGCAACGTGTAGAGATTGGACGCCAGACGCACCACCCGCCCGTATGCCCGTTCAAACGGCTGCAAGTCCATGAGCCGAATGTGGACGAGCGCCGCTTGCTCGATGGGATTCAACTCGGCGAAGCTCTCGGCCGTAAACCACTCCAAAGCCAAGCGCAGCAGGTGCGGCAATTCTTCCGGCGAGCACGGCTCGTGCTCCGGATAGAGAGGATTCACGCGCTCGCGACGCAACAGCTCCTGCTCGCTCTCGGCGCACCCGGAGCTGAGCCGCCGGAGCTCCAGAAGCACGTCGAGCGTCAGCTCCACCGGCCGCCCTTCTTCAAGACCCTCGGTGACATACGCGCTCAATCGCCGAACGGCCGCCGCGAAATGTTGAGCCAGACGCTCCTCGACGGTCTGCGCCTCTCCTCCCTCCAGCAGGAGCTGCCGCAGCCGCTCCCGTTCCAGCCGATAGCCGTCCAAGCGCATGTCGTGCAGGACGTGCTCCACAAGCACCCATCCGGCCAGCTCCCCCATCCGCTCCGCCTCGAGCGGCGCAAGCGCCTCATAGGCCGCCCGCGCGTGCTCCACCTCCTGAGCCCACTCCGGAATGCGACGCAGCGGAAATCGAAACATCAGAGCTTCAACCCCTTCAGGTATGCGCGAAAGGCCTCCCCGATGTCCTCTCGCTTGAGCGCCAGCTCTACGGTGGCGATCAAGAACCCCAACTTATCCCCGGCATCGTAGCGCTTGCCCTCGAATTCGTACCCGTAGATGGGCCGGCGCCGCAACACAGCGCGCAAGGCATCGGTGAGCTGAATCTCCCCGCCGGCTCCCGGCACCGTGACGGCTAACTCCTCGAAGACGTCCGGCGTCAGGATGTAGCGCCCGACGATGGCCAGATTCGATGGCGCCTCCTCCGGCCGAGGCTTCTCGACCATATCCCGCAGCCGATAAATGCGCGGCTCCACAAGCTCCCCCCGCACGACGCCGAAGCGAGAGATCTCCGGCCCCTCGATCCGCATGAGCGCGACCACCGGCGCCTGATAGCGCTCGAAGACCGCCATCAGTTGCTTCACGCACGGCGTCGGCGCATCAATCACATCATCGCCCAGAAGGACGGCGAACGGCTCATCATCCACAAGATCCCGCGCCACCAGAATCGCATGCCCTAATCCCAAGGCCTTTTTCTGCCGCACATAGGCGAACCGCGTCATCTCCGCGATCCGACGAATCTCCTCCACCTGATCGCGCTTCCCTCGCTCCTCGAGCGCGTGTTCCAACTCGAAGGCGATATCGAAATGATCCTCGATGGCATTCTTGCCCCGCCCGGTCACGATGATCATCTGCTCGATCCCGCTCTGGATCGCTTCCTCGACGGCGTATTGAATGAGGGGCTTGTCCACAAGCGGCAGCATCTCCTTGGGCTGCGCTTTGGTCGCCGGCAGAAATCGCGTCCCCAGTCCGGCCGCCGGAAAGACCGCTTTCCGAATCCGCATCGTCCTCAGCTTCGACATCCTCCCCTCTCCCTCCTCGACGCGCGCGCAGCGAAGATGCGCTCCCCTGACGTCCGAGCACGCGGTCATCGTCGTTTGCCGCCGTCTTCGAGCTATGCTAATTTGTAACACGGCGTGGGGGAAGGCGCAATGTTGGACATTCGCTTCGTCCGAGAAAATCTGGCGCTGGTGAAAGAGAAACTCGCCCGACGCGGAGTGACCGTCGCCCTGGACGAGGTCGAGCGCTTGGATGCTGAGCGCCGCCAGAAGATCGCGCGCGCGGATGCGTTGCGCGCCGAGCGCAATCGCACGAGCGAGGAGATCGGCCGCCTTCTGCGCAGCGGACAGCGGGAGCAAGCCGAAGCCCTGCGCCTCCGCATGCGCGACGTCGGCGAAGAGATCAAGCACGTGGAGGCCGAGATCGCACGGCTCGATGCAGAGCTGCAGGCGCGGCTGCTCACTCTCCCGAACCTCCCGCACGATTCGGTCCCCATCGGCCCCGACGAGACAGCCAATGTCGAAATCCGCCGCTGGGGCACTCCGCGCGCGTTCGACTTCGAACCGAAGGATCACGTGGAGCTGGCCACGCGCCTGGGTATCCTCGACCTGGAACGCGCGGCCAAGATCGCCGGAGCCCGCTTCGCTGTGCTCACCGATCTCGGCGCGCGACTGGAGCGCGCCCTGATCAACTTCATGCTCGATGTGCACACCCGCGAGCACGGGTACCGAGAAGTGTGGCTCCCCTTCCTCGTCAAGACGGAAGCGCTGATCGGGACGGGACAGCTTCCGAAATTTGCCGGCGATCTCTTCTGGGCCGTGGATCGTTCGCTCGTCGAACGCCTCCCCGAGGCGACGCACACCGCCGAACCGGAGAATTTCCACGCGCACGTGCGCGCGGTGTTCGAGGATGGATTGTGGCTTGTGCCCACGGCCGAAGTCCCTCTGGTCAATCTCTATCGCGATGAGATTCTCGAGGGCGACGCCCTCCCCATCTCCCTGACGGCCTATACCCCCTGCTTCCGCAGCGAAGCCGGCAGCTACGGGCGCGACGTCCGAGGCCTCATTCGTCAACACCAGTTCGATAAGGTCGAGTTGGTCAAGATCACCACGCCCGAATCCTCCTACGACGAGTTGGAGAAGCTCACCCGGGATGCCGAACGCATCTTGCAGAAGCTGGAGCTGCCCTATCGCGTCGTCGCTCTCTCGACGGGTGATCTCGGGTTCGCGTCGGCCAAAACCTACGACATCGAGGTCTGGATCCCCAGCCAAGGCTGCTATCGCGAGATCTCTTCCTGCTCCAACTGTGAAGCCTTTCAAGCCCGACGGGCCAATATTCGCTTCCGCCGCCATCCCGGAGCGCGCCCGGAATTCGTTCACACGCTGAACGGCTCGGGCGTGGCCGTCGGCCGGACATGGCTCGCTCTCCTGGAGAACCATCAACAGAAGGACGGCTCGGTGCTCATCCCCCGCGCTCTCCAACCGTATCTGGGCGGTGTGGAGATCCTCCGGCCACCGAGCGCGTCGTGACCGCGCGCGGGACGGCATCCCCATGGGAGAGATCCTCGATCTGCAGACATTGCGACGTGAGCGCGAGCGCCTCCGGCGCGAACAGAAGCGCGTCGTCTTCACCAACGGCTGTTTCGATCTCTTGCATCTCGGCCACGTTCGATTCCTGCAGCAGGCCAAAGCCCTCGGCGACGTCCTCATCGTCGCCCTCAACAGCGATGCCTCCGTGCGCGCTCTGAAAGGGCCGGATCGCCCCATCTTCACCGAGCGGGAGCGCGCCGAGATGCTCGCGGCGCTCGCGGCCGTGGACTACGTCACCGTCTTCGACGATCTCACCCCCCGCGCGCTCATCGCCGATCTCCTTCCCGATGTCCTCGTCAAAGGCGGCGATTGGCGTCCGGAGGAGATCGTCGGTCGTGAAGAGGTCGAAGCCGCCGGCGGGCGCGTCCTCTCTCTGCCGTACCACGAGGGGTATTCCACCACGCATCTCATCCATCGCATTCGCACCCGGGGCTCTGCATCCGCTTCGCCCTAATTCCCCTATGGAGCGCGACACGGCCAGCGTTCGAGACGAGCTTGTGCGGAGACTGAGAGCTGATCCTGCGCTCCGCGCCCTCGAACACGCTCTCGCGCAGGGAGAGTCGGTGCTCACCGTCTCCGGCGTGCACGCTGCCGGAGCGAAGGCGCTGCTGCTTGTCGCGCTCGCAGAGCGTCTTCGCGCGAGGGGGGAAAGGACCCGCCCTCTTGTTTTCGTCAGCGCTGACGAGGATCTCGACGCCTTCGGCGACGAAGTCCGCCTCTTCCTCACTCTGCTTGGCCACAGCAGGGAGACGCTCGCCCTCATCCCTGCCTTCGATGTCTCGCCCTTCGATGGGCTGTCCCCCCATCCGGCCGTGCTGCAAAAGCGCGCGCTCGCCCTCACGACACTAGCCCGTGGAGAGGCCACCCTCGTCCTCGTCGAAGCACAGGCGCTCCCGCTTCGAACGCTCGCGCCCTCGGATCTCGCGCGCTTGGACCTTCGCCTCACCCTCGGCATGGAGATCGCTCCGGAAGCGCTCGCTTCAACCCTCCAGGCCATAGGGTACGTGCGCGACGATCCGGTGCGAGAACCGGGCCAGTTCAGTTGGCGCGGCGGAATTCTGGATGTGTACTCTCCCTCGGAGCCGGCTCCCGTGCGCCTGGAATTCTCCGGGGACGAGATCGTCTCGCTCCGCGCTTTCGATCCCGCGTCGCAACGTTCGATGACCGCACTGGATCACGCACGCGTGATCCCACTTCGAGAGTTCCTCGTCTCGCGGGAGGAGCTGGGAGGCTGGAGCGAGCGCCTCGTCCGCGAATGGACGGATCCCCGATTCGCGCACGATCGCAAGCGCGTGCAGGCAGCCGCTCAAACGGGCGATCTTCCGCAGGGATGGGAATTCCTCACCCCCCTGACCCGCCCTTTAGCGGGCACACTCTTCGATCTCCTTCCCTCCGCTCTCTTCCTCATAGACGATGCCGCGACATTCTTCTCTCACATCGAGTCGTTCTGGTCGGAGATGCAGGCGCGCTATGAGCGAGCGCGAGAGAACGGGCGCATCGTCCTCCCCCCGGAACAGTATGCCCTCACCCCCTCAGAGCTGAACGACCGCTTGAGCCGGCATCTCCGCATCGAGCTGCACCCATTGGGACGCTCCCTCGCCCTCGCTGAGAGTGTAGACGCTTCTCCCACGGAGATCGAGTTTCGAGCCGTGAGCCAGAGGAGCACACCCCGTCCCCCGGCCGATTGGCTCTCGCTTCTCACCCCTTCACCGGGAGCCCTCACGGTGCTCGTCGCTCGATCTAAGTCTCTCGCCGAGCACTTCCTCAAGCTCCTCGCCGACCGCGATGTCCCTGTGGACCTCTTCTCCCCGACGACATGCGATCCGGTGACGAGCGAAGACGCTCCGCCTTCTCCCGCGATTCGCGGGCATCGCAGAGGCTCCCCTGACCGATGGCCTGTCCTCATCCTCATCGGGTCACTGCGGCAGGGCTTCCACATCCCCGCTCTCGGACTCTTCCTGTTCAGCCAACAGGATATGCTGCGCGACGAGCCCGAATCCCCGGCCGCGATGTCGCGCCAAGAGAGCGCGCGGGCAGCTTTCTTGCCGGATTTCAAAGACCTCAAGCCGGGCGATTACGTCGTGCATGTGGATCATGGGATCGGACGCTTCGAGGGGCTCGTTCATCTGACAGCGCCCGATGGCGTGCTGCACGATTTCCTCCTCATCCGCTACGCCGATGAGGCGCGGCTTTACGTGCCGGTGGAACGCTTGGACCTCGTCCAAAAATACGTGGGCGCGGACGGGCATCCGCCACGCCTGGATCGGCTGGGGGGAACGAGGTGGCTCCGCACGAAGGCGCGCGCGGCAAAGGCCATGCGCCATCTGGCCGAAGAGCTGCTCAAGCTCCACGCTGAACGGAAGCTCATCTCCGGCCATGCCTTCAGCCCCGATACGCCCTGGCAGGCCGAGTTCGAAGCCGCCTTCGAGTACGAGCTGACCCCCGATCAGGCGCGCGCCCTCGAAGAGATCAAACGCGATATGGAGCGCCCGATCCCTATGGACCGACTCCTCTGCGGCGACGTGGGCTTCGGGAAAACAGAGGTCGCTCTGCGCGCCGCCTTCAAGGCCGTGATGGACGGCAAGCAAGTGGCCGTGCTCGCTCCCACCACTGTCCTGGTCGAGCAGCATTATCGCACCTTCACGCGCCGCTTCGCCGCCTTCCCCGTCGTCATCGCATCGCTCTCCCGCTTCAGCTCGCGCGCCGAGATCGCGCGCACACTGCGAGGCCTGGAAGAGGGAACCGTAGATATCGTCATCGGCACGCATCGGCTGCTCAGCCGCGACGTGCGCTTTCACGACTTGGGCTTGGTCATCATTGACGAGGAGCAACGCTTCGGCGTCTGGCATAAAGAGCGGCTCAAGCAGCTCCGGCGCCGCGTGGATGTTCTGACTCTCACGGCGACGCCCATCCCGCGCACCCTCTACATGGCCCTCACCGGATTGCGCGACCTCTCCCTGATTCAAACGCCTCCGCCCGATCGGCTCGCTGTGCAGACGCTCCTCGCCCCCTTCTCCCCCACCCTCATCCGCCAGGCCATCGAACGCGAACTCCACCGCGGCGGACAGGTCTTCTTCGTCCACAACGAGATCGAGACGATCCATGAGATGGCGCATCTGATTCGTCAGCTCGTTCCTCAGGCGCGCGTCGGCGTCGCGCACAGCCGCCTCCCGGAACGCGAGTTGGAACGCACGGTCGTGCGCTTCGTCCGCCAGGATCTGGACGTCCTCGTCACGACGACGATCATCGAAAACGGCATGGACATCCCGCAGGCGAACACGATCCTCATCAATCACGCCGAGCGGTTCGGCCTGGCCGACCTCTACCAACTGCGCGGGCGGGTCGGTCGGTCCAATCGTCCCGCATACGCCTATTTGCTCACGCCGCCGGAATCCTCGCTGAGCTCGACGGCGCGACAGCGATTGGCGGCCCTCAAGGAGTTCTCCGACCTCGGCGCCGGATTCCGCCTGGCCGCTCTCGATCTGGAACTGCGCGGCGCGGGAAATCTGCTCGGGCCGGAGCAATCCGGCCACATCAATGCCTTGGGCTTCGAGCTCTATTGCCAACTTCTGGAGCGCACGATCCGCGAGCTGCGCGGCGAGCGGATCGAAGAGGAGCTCATCCCGCAGCTCAATCTCCGCATCCCCATTCGCATCCCCGAGACCTACATCCCCGACATGGGCCAACGCTTGTCCGTGTACAAGCGCCTGGCCTCAGCCCGCACGGAACAGCGACTCGCCGAGTTGCGCGAGGAGTTGGTGGATCGCTACGGTCCGCCCCCTCCGGAAGTCGAACACCTCTTGCTCTTCGGCTCGATCCGCAACGCCGCCCTCCGCCTGCGCGTGCGCGCGATCGAACGGGAGCCGTCGCATCTGGTCATCTGCTTCGCCGAGCCGAATCGCGTGACTCCGGAGCGACGCCGTGCTTTCCTCGCCGCCCATCCCACGGCAGAGTTCACTCCCGAGGGCACACTGCGCTACACCCTCACGGCTCCGGATGACCGGACGCTGCTTCAACACCTCCGCGATGACTTGCTCCTGTTGCAGGACGGAGCGTAAAATGTCCCAGGCGTTGTTCGGATGCAGAGGGGGCGACAGAGTAAAGGGATGTGAGGACATGCACCGACAGGGAATAGCGTGCCTCCTCGGACTGTTTCTTTGGCTCCTCCCTCTCTCGCTCGCGTGGAGTCAGGACGAGCCTGTACTGGTGGACGAGATCGTCGCCCGGATCAACTCCGACATCATCACACTCTCGGCCCTGCGCCGCGCACAAGCTGAGTTGCGCGAGGAGCTGGCTCAGCAAGGCCTCACCGGAGAACAGTTGGAGCGCGCCTATCGGGAAGCGTCCAAGACGCTGCTCGGACAGCTCATCGAGACACAACTTCTCGTGCAGCGCGCCACGGAACTCGGCATCACCGTCGAGGCGCAAATCAACGAATTCCTCCTCAATTGGGGGAAGCAGCAGGGCATCCCTCCGGCCGAAGTGGAGAAGCGGTTGGCCGAAGCCGGCCTCGATCCGGATCAGGTCCGACAGACGCTGCGCGTGCGCTTTCTGCGCGAGGCCGTTCTCGCCCGCGAGGTCTACAGCCGCATCTTCCAAAACATCTTCGATTCCGACATCGAGCAGTACTATCGGCAGCATCTGGAGGAGTTCACCGAGCCGGAGACCGTCCGCTTGAGCGAGATCTTCGTGAGCACCCAAGGACGCCCGCGCGAACAAGCCCTCGCCCTTGTGCGGGAGATTCAGGAGAAGTTGCGGTCCGGTGCGGACTTCGGCGAGCTCGCCGTTCAGTATTCGACGCGCCCCTCGGCTCGGCAAAAAGGCGAGATCGGCACCTTCACGCTCGGCCCGCGACGCACCTTGGGTGATGCGCAAGCGAAAGCCATCGAGGGGCTGAAGCCGGGCGATGTCTCCGCGCCTATCGAGCTGCCCGACGGGATCCAACTCCTCAAAGTGCTCGAGCGGCAAGAGCCGCGCGTGCGCCCGCTCGATGCCGAGCTGAAACGCCAGATCCAACTGCGCCTGGCCCAGCAACGGGCCGAAACGGCCGTCCGCGAGTACATCGAGACCCTGCGCCGAGACGCCTATATCTGGATCGCTCCCGCCTACCGCGAGCAGTACGCTGCGGCAGAGGCGTCCTCATCAGCCGGTTCGAAGAAGCCTCAATGACAAAGGATCACACCGTCCGCATCCTCAGCAACGCGCCCGAGACGCCGGCATACTGGCGCTTGCGCGTGCGCATCTCGGAAGACATCGCCATTCGCCCCGGCCAATTCGTCATGGTGCGCGCCCGCGATCAGTGGGAGCCCCTCTGGCGCCGCGCCTTGGTCATCTATCGCGCGGAGCGACACGCCGCGGGCATGGATCTCGAATTCCTCTACAAAGTCCTCGGCCGCGGAACGCAACACCTCAGCCGCCAACGTCCGGGAGATGAGCTCGAGATGCTCGGCCCACTGGGAAACGGCTTCCCCCTAGAGACGGATCCCCATGCGGAGGCTCTCCTCGTCTCCGGAGGGATCGGCCTTCCGGCTCTCTATCTTCTGGCCGAAGCTTTGGCACGCCAGGGGCGCGCGGTCCGCCTCTTCCACGGCGAGCCGACGGTGAAGCCACACGCTGATCTGCCCGCTCTCGAAGATTTCGCGCGCGTGCTCGGACGCGAGGCGATGACGCTCGTGACCGAAGACGGCTCCGGGGGCATACCGGGCTTAGTCACCGAAGCGCTCCAGGCCTACGTGGACCGCGCGCGCCCGCACCGCGCCTCTCTCTATGCCTGCGGCCCTCTGCCCATGCTCCGCCGCGTCGCGGAGATCGCCGCCGCAACGGGACTGCCGGCCTTCGTCGCCCTCGAAGCCCGCATGGCCTGCGGATTCGGCGTCTGCTTGGGCTGCGTCGTCCCTACGCGCTCCGGCGCGGATCGCACCCCACAGTACCGCCGCGTGTGCGTCGAAGGCCCTATCTTTCGCGCCGAGGAGGTCGTCTGGGATGAGCTGTGATCTCTCCGTCGAAATCGCCGGCTTGCGCTTTAAAAACCCGATCCTCACTGCCAGCGGCACCTTCGGCTACGGCCTGGAATTCGCCGAATGGCTCGATTTGAATCGCCTGGGCGGCATCTGCACAAAAGGGCTCTCGCTCGAGCCTCTGCCGGGAAATCCCCCACCCCGCATCGTCGAAACCCACGGCGGCATGCTCAACGCCATCGGCTTGCAGAACATCGGCGTCCGTGCCTTCATCGCCGAGAAGCTCCCCCGGCTGCGCCAATTCCGGACGCACATCATCGTCAACGTCTTCGGCTCCTCCTTCGACGAGTACCTTCAGGTCATCCGCCTGCTCGATGAGGCCGAGGGCATCGCCGCCTACGAGCTGAACATCTCCTGCCCGAACGTGACGGCCGGCGGCATGGAGTTCGGCACGGATCCCGATCAAGCCGCTCGCCTGACCGAAGCCTGCAAGCGCATCGCGCGTCGCCCCATCTTCGTCAAGCTCTCGCCGAATGCCGGCGACATCGTGCGCGTGGCCCGCGCCGTCGAAGCCGCCGGCGCCGATGCTCTCTCCGCCATCAACACGATCCTCGGCCTCTCGATCGACATCTATACGCGCCGCCCCCGCCTGGCGACGGGAATGGGCGGCCTCTCCGGCCCCGCTCTCAAACCTATCGCTCTGCGCATGGTCTATCAGATCGCCACCGCCGTCCGCATCCCGGTCATCGGCGTCGGCGGGATCACCACCGTCGAAGATGCCCTCGAGTTCCTCATCGCCGGAGCTACAGCCGTGCAAATCGGGACGGCGAATTACGCCGATCCCCTCATCTCGATCAAGATCCTGGAAGGGCTGGAACACTTCCTCACGCAGCAGGGGATCGCAACAGTCCGCTCGCTCATCGGCTCGCTCCGGATGGAGCCGTGCTTGACACGCTCGGAAACGCGCGCGTAAAATGTCACCCTCACATGCTCTCGCCGGGCTCACGTCGCGCTGACACGCAACAGAACGCAGAGAGCCTCCGGAACATTCACCGGACGGAACAGGTGATGGAGGAGACGCCACGTTCGCAACAGAACGCGCTGTCGGATCCGACGCCGCTCGCGGAGCCGTCCGAGGGACAGGGTGGGGATCCCATGGGTTCGACACTCCCGCCTCACGATCCTCCCCCCGGTGCCGAAGGGGTGAGCACACCGATATTCTCCTCTCTCCCGAAGGCCGAACGACAGGCTTGGCCCCTTCAGCTCCCACTCAAAGTCGTGCTCGTGTGCGCCGCTGCCTTCGTGGTCCCTGGAGCCGGACATGCCCTCCTGGGCCGATGGGGTCGCGCGCTCCTTCTCTTTCTGGCCATTATGGGCATGTTCGCCGCCGGCCTCCTCCTCTTCGGCGGCCGGTTCTACACATTCAATCCCGAAGAGCCCCTCTCCATCTTCCCCCTCATCGCCCACATCGGCCTCGGCAGCGTCTACGCCCTGTGCGTCCTCACAAGAACCGGGCTGGATGCACGCCCCGAACTGACGACTTATGAGTACGGGAACGCCTTCTTGCTCGTCGCAGGCCTGTTGAACTACCTCGCTGTCCTCGATGCCTTCGATATCGCTCTCGGAAGGAAGAAATAGCCATGCACCTTCTGGCTATGACGCTCTTCGCCCTCTGCGTCTCCACAGTCTTCGCCATCGTGACCAAAGACGATCCGCGCGAGCAGTTCCTCTATGCCGTGAAAGCCTTCTTCGCCTTCTTGGGCATCGCCCTGGCACTCGGCTGGATCATGTACCCGTTCAGTTGAGCCCGCGAAGCGGGTACCTCAATATGGGCCTCGGGCGAACGAAGAACAGAGGAGTAAGCCCCCGTTCGGTACATCCAAACCTCATTCCGCAGATTGAGCCCGCGAAGCGGGCGATTCGATAGTAACCCTCGGGCAAGCGGAGCGTAGCGAAGCGAGCCCTCGCGAACAAATCTAAACCAATTCCGCCGATCAAGTCCCCGAAGGGGGCGACTCGTCGGCCGCCTGCTTCGCAAGCTTACAGGCAGTTGGGGGATCATCTCAACAGGGTTCGCTCCCGCTCACCCGAGGCTCATGCCGGTCGCCCGCATGCGCGGGCTTTATGCGGTTGGAGGTAATCTCAATGGCGGGAGAGTTCGCTCGCACTCACACGGAGCTGCGGGAGGTCACCTGCTTCGCGGGCCCACAGACGGTTAGGGGGGATCTTAACGAGGTTCACTCACCCAAGGTTACGTTCGAATACCCGCGCGCGGGCTCGAGCGTGGTCGGGAGCATCTCAATCGCTTGCTCACGCGTACCTCGGGTTTGTGTGCACTCACCTGAGGTTATGTTCAGACGCTCGCGTGCGCGGGCTCAAATTCTCACATCCATGGATTTCTCATTTTCGAAGGGAGGTAAGGATTTTGCCGTTCTACATCGCCATCCGTCCTTACCTCCCCTCATGACCTCTACAGCAAGCTCTTACGGAACACCAACCAAAGCGACAAGGGCTATCCAAATAAGGAGAAGCCAAACCAAGAGCGTCATAATTCTCCCTCCTTCACGAACTGAGTCAGGGGAGCAGCGCCGTCACGCTGCCCCCGAATCTCCCTACGCTTCCCACCTGCCTCCGAGCGAACCCCTCACAGTCCCATGATCCAGTTAGTCGCTGTCCCCGGCGGGAACAAACCGGTGATAAAGAAGCTCAATGTGGCAGAGGTGGTGAGCAGGGTGAGAGCATTAGCAACAGTGAACCCCGGAAAAATAGTAGCGAGAACACCTCCTCCACCTGCAATACTAAACAAGATGATGAGCGCGACACTCGGGAGAATCTTCGCGCCCGACACCAAGGGAAGCGCCAACATGTATCCCAGAGCCAGAAACTTCTTCATAATCCGCCTCCTTTCTTCAGATTTTCAGAATCTTGAGGAAAATCCCCACACACGGCCTCTATCCTATCAATCCCCGCCTCTTCACGCGATAATAGGATTGAGGCCAAAGAAGAAGAACCCAAGAGCGATAAGCACTGAGATGAGCTTCGTGACGACTGTCACCCCCAGTCCTTCGACCAAGAAGCCAACGGCAAAAGCATTCGGCAGTACAGCCGCCATCGAAAAGCCCAACACAGACATCACAGCCGCGATCATCATTGAAAGCTTCTTCATAACCCTCCTCCTTTCTCTAAGAGATTTTCATGCACGTGAATCCACATGGACCTTCCGAAGCCTCTTTGGGACCTCGAGATCACGCTCCTAAAAACGGGCTTATGCTCAGAATCCCTGTAAAACCCGCTATCCCCACCAGAGCCGTGAAGATCGTCGTCGCACCTGCCGTGAGATTTCCGCCTCCCAGAAGCAGCGCGATCACGAAGATGAGGTTCGGAAGGACGCTCGCTCCGAGCGACACCAGGGGCAGAGCTGCCAGCCCCATCCCCGCCATCATCTTTCTCATAACCATCCTCCTTAATGAGGTTGAGAAGCAATTCCGGCGCCTATCCTACACGATGTCCCCCATAATGTCAAGGGAAAAATTTCTCCCCCGGGAAAAATTTCTCAAGGCCGGGCCTGCCCCACCCTGTTTCCACCCATCGAGCCCGCGCGTGCAGGCGGCCCGACGGGAGCCTCGGGCAAGGGGAGCGAGCCCTAGGAAACCGGGTCCGAAAAAATCCCCCAAGCCCGCGCGCGCGGGCGGCCTAGCGGATGCGCCGGAATCTCCTCGGCCCGCGATGTCGAGTGTGGCTCACCCCTCCCGAGTGTGAGCGCGTCGGACATCCTCTCGACCGAGAGGGCCGCCCCCTCCGGGGGCTCAGGTGGGTTTTTGGGAGCCGCCGTTCTCACCCGAAGCGACGTTCAGCCACCTGCGGGCGCGGGCTCATATGCGGTCGGAGGTAATCTCGATGTCGTGGGGTTCGCCCGCGCTCGCCCGAGGCTCATGCCGGACCCCCGCTTCCGCGGGCTTTATGCGGTTGTCGCTCTCTCCGTGTCCCAAGGGTTGGCTCGTGCTCGCCCGAGGCTCCGTTTGATCGCCCGCTCCCGTGGACTTCAGGAGAAGGGGATGATCGGGACGCGCCACGCTCCACGCCCGTGGGTGAAAGCGAAGAGAGAGGGCAGTGTTCCCACTCGCCCTACTGTGAGGGCCTCGGTCACGACGTTCGCGAATCCCGTATTCTCGATGGCCCACGATACTCCGCCGTTTAAGGAGACGAAGACGCCGAGATCCGTTCCGATGTAAAGTCGTTGCGGATCGTTCGGATCCACGACCAGGACATGAACGGGAAGATCGGGCACGCGTCCGGATCCTTGTCCATCAATACTGCGCCACGTCGCTCCGCCGTCGGTACTCTTCCACACATGCGGGCCTCCGAAGGTCGAGTAGGTCGCATACACGATACGCGGATTCGTGGGATCGAAAGCTACCGAGGAGACGAAACCCACGCGGGGGCGCGTGAAGGCCCACGCCGTCTCCGCATTCGCTCGAAGCGCATCGGTGGTGCGGAGGATGTAGCCATCGCTCATACCGGCGATCACGATGTTCGAATTCCCCGGAGCGACGGCGATAGCGGTGACCGAACCATCTCCGGGTGTCAGGCGACTCGCCCGCCGCCACGTCTCGGCTCCATCGTCCGTGCGCCACAGGTACCATCCCCCCGTCCACAACCGTCGCGGAGTATTGGGATCCATCACCAAGGGAACGATGAACTCGAATCCCTCGTCGTCAAGTCCCCGCACTACCGGGCGGAAGGAAACTCCCCCATCCTGAGATTTCTCGATCCATCCCTCTGGATTCGTCACGTAGAGCACGGAAGGATTCTCGGGATCCACAGCCACATACCCGCCATCTCCGCCGAAGATCTCCCGCCATCCGTTTGCGCCCTGCCATTCGTTGCCGAGCACCGTCCCATTGTCTTGCGTTCCTCCGAAATACGTCCGACCATCGGGAAACGGCAGGCCGTGATAAAACTGCACAGTCGCGTATCCGTCGTTGAGCGACTGCCAGCGAAAGCCGCTTGTTGGACGGCACGCGGCTCCGGGTCCTCGGGCGACCGGCGCTCGCGCATCTTCGGTACGGAAGACGCCGCCATCTGTTCCCACGAACATCGTCCGATTCCTCACTCCATCGTACTGCGGATGAAAGACGATGACGTGGTGATCGGCGTGAACGTACTGCGGATCGTTTGTCTCCGCCCACCAGTAGGACGCAATGCCCCAGGTCTGCCCGCCATCATCCGAGCGGAAGAGATCAATTCCTCCCACCCACACGCGATTGGGATCGCGGGGATCCACGGCGATGACATTGTCGTACCATCCTTGATTGTACCAGTCGCTGGGCCCGTAGCCGCATTCGCTGAGGAAAGCGAAGACAGGGTTCGAGAGCAAGACCGTATTCAACTTGTCCCCATCGTCGAAACGCACGCGCGCGATCCAGCTCCCCGGATCGCCACTCCGCGTGGAACGATACACGGCGTGGAGCCCGTAGCGAAAGGGGCCGTCGCGGAGACTCGCGGCGAGCGCGTAAACGACATTCTGGTCCGAGGGGGCGAGGGCGAGCGATGTGCGTCCCATGTCAGGCTCGCTGAGGACCAACGTCCACGATCCTCCGCCTTCCGCTCGCATGTTCCGATAGACAGCCGCGCGCGAGAAATTCCCGCAGGAGGCGAAAAGATAATCCGTCGTCCGATCCGTTCGAAGGGCGAGATCTAAGCAGCCATCACGGCCTCCCCGCGCCAGGATGCGCGTCCAACTCTGTCCCCCATCCCGCGAACGCCAGACGCCCGTGCGCGTCGCTGCATAGATCCGTCGCGAATCGTTCGGGCTGATGACGATGTCGTTGACGTAGTAAAAATTCTCGTTTCTCGTGCTCGCCAGATGCGTCCAGGTGCGTCCTCCATCGGTCGTCATGAAGATGCCGGCTCCGCGCACCGCATCCACATTGAAATATCCTTCGCCTGTCCCGGCGTAGATGACATCGGGATTTCGCGGGTCCATAGCGAGCGCACACACGGCCAGATTCGGCAGAAGGTCATCGAGAGGAACCCACGTCCGCCCCCCATCGGTCGTCTTCCACACACCGCCGGAGACGGCGCCCGCATACATGATGCGCGGATCCGTCGGATGGATGAGCAGTGCCCGCGTGCGTCCTCCGATGTTGCCGGGCCCCAGCTCCTCCCACACGCCGAGGGCCGAAAGCGCCACCACTTCTCCCCACACTGCCATTTCGCGCCGTGAGGGCAGGTTCATGCCCAAGGCCGTCGCATACTGCGGCATCTCGTCCATGTGCCGCAGTGCCTCCAGATACTTCTCCACGGGGATGGCCGTCATCCCAGGCGGCACTCGCTTTCGAGCATAGAACTGTTGGGCTTCCAAAGGATGGTCATAGCGAGCGCTCTCAGCCCGCGCGCGTTGGAAAAGAGCGGGGAGAGAGAAGCGGGTCTGCCGAGACGATGCCGCTCTCCACGTCACCTCCTGCACGGCGCGCTCTCCCGGCGAACGCGCCGGGTGAAGTGCAGGATTCGGTGACCTCAGATTCGGGAACGCGAGCAACCCGACGCAGAGAGTGCCAATGGGGATAATCCTCCACCTTCTGAAACCCGCGCGAGCGGGCGTCCGAACATAGCTTCGAGCACGTGGATCGAACCTCATGGCGATGCTCCTCCAAGCGCAGGTGAGCGCGCGCACGCAGGCGCTCCACACGGAGCCTCGGGTGAGCACGAGCGGATCCCAGAGACGTGGGCATCCCTTCCGACCAAAACGACTCGCCGATAGCCATCCACCGCACCGGATCCCCATGCAATCCTCAGATCGCGTGGAGGCTCCACGGGAGAAGCATCGTGCGGCGTCTCCCTGTGCAACGGGAAGCGGATAGCCAGCGGGCGTTCGCCTGTCAGATGCTGGATGAGGCGCACCACGTCTTGCACGTTCACCTGCCCATCGCCGTTGACATCGGCCGCCTGCAGCGCCGCTCCCGAGAGCGGACTTTCTCCCGTCAGATGCCGGATGAGCAAGATGAGGTCCTGAACGTTGATCACGCCATCCTGATTGATGTCCCCTCGCCGCACGGCGAGGACGGTGAATGTCCCATTCTGCGCCGTGATCGCTACAGCGTTCGCCTCTCGATCCGACGCCGAGATGTTCGACAAGGTGAGCGGGCTTGTGGCTCCCGGGGTTGCCCCGCTGGCGACCTGGAACGTGATCACCGCCACCGGGCCGCTTCCCGAAGCGAACGTCGGCGTCGGCGTCTGAACCGGCGGCGAAATCACCACGGTGATCTGTCCCGCTGTCGCCGTGTTCGCGCTCACGGTGAATCCGCTTGGAACCAGGGATCCGCGCGCCACGGGATTAGCCGCAGGCGTCAAGACCGCCGGATTGAAGCTGAGCGTGAACTGCAAGGCAGAGACATTCGTCCCATCTGAAAGCGTGACCGGGATGGTCACGGTAGACCCGGGCGCTCCCTGGGCATCCGGGACGCTCAGCGTGCGGGGAGTGCCGACGGTGAACGTCCCATTCTGCGGCGTTATGGGGACAGAGTTCGCATTGGCATCTGACGCTGAGATACCCGACAACGTGAGCGGGCTCGTCGCTCCCACCCGCGCGCCTGAAGCAACCTGGACGGTGAGCACCACGATGGAACCACTGCCGCTGCGAAACGTCGGCAGCGGCGTCTGAATCGGCGGCGAGATCAGGATGCTCACCTGTCCGGCCCTCGCCGTGTTCGCACTGATGGAAAAGTTGTCCGGCACCAATGTCCCTCGCGAGACAGCCGAGGGGCCAGAGATCGAGAGAACTGCGGGATCGAAGTTCAAGGTGAAAGAGAGCGCCGAAATCCCGCTCCCATCGGAGAGATTGATGGCAATAGTGGCCGTGCGTCCGGGTTCGCCCGAGGCATTCGGCACGCTGAGCGTCCGTCCCGAGGGCGGAGGCTGCGTCCCCACGCCTTGCCCGGTCACACTCACAGAAACGGTTGCTTCGTCCGGATCATTGCTCTGAATGCGCAGCGTCCCGCTCTGTGGTCCGACCGATGTCGGAGCGAAGCGCACAGTCACCGTTTGCTGTCCTCCGGCATTCACCGTGAAGGGCGTCGAAGGCGAGACGATCGTAAAGCGCGGATTATCCAGAGTCATCCCGGTGACCGTCAAAGGTGCATTCCCCACGTTGCGCACCGTCAGCGTGCGATCGGCCGTCGAACCTACGGTGACACTGCCGAAATCGAGCGCTGTCGGCTGAACGTCTATATCGGGTTGAGCCGGCGGAGGTGCGCCGCTCACGGTGGCCGTCACTGTGAAGGTCGCGGCCCCTGGCCCGAAGTTGGCGACAGCAATGTAGTAACTCCCCGCCCGAAGCGGCGGAGAACTGGTCGGCGTCACCGTAATGGTCTCCTCCCCCGTGGGCGACTCTGATACATAATCGGCGACGGCTCTTCCCCCTTGGACTTCGATCTTCTGTCCGAATCGGACATAGAGATCCACATCCTGATTCCCGCGCAACTCAACGCGCAACTGGGTTGCCCCGCTCGGAACCTGAATCCGGTATTGCGTCGCCCCGAGAACTCCTCCGCCACCTTGAGGGGCTGGAATCGAGCCGGACTGCGGCACGCCCGATGTCAAGTCCACGACATCGCCGCCCGGCGGGGGCTGTGCTTGCGCTTCCACCTGATATCCGAGGAAATCGAAGGCCCTCAGGTCATTCTCAGTCAAGACATTCCTCTCCCCGCGATTGGCCGTGGGATCCATAATCCCGATGTACTGACCCGTGAGGGCATCGTCCTTCCAATGGCTCGCCTGCTGACCATCCCCGCCGGAACCATCCGGCCGCCCTGTCGAGAGGGGTAACGCAGGAGGACCGGCAAAAAAGACGTGTTCCCCTCCGGAAGAGAGAATCCGCTGCGCCGTTGAGAAGGTCGCCAACGTCACCCCAGGACGGAATCGGAACAGATCGAGAACGCTCACGGCCACCGGCACTTGAGGGTCCAGTTCACGGAAGCCCACCAACGAGGTGAACCCCAGCGCATGCCCGATCTCATGCACGACCGTTGCATCGAAGTCAATCTTATCCGGATCAATCCCATCCTCGGGGGTGAAGTCAAAAGGGATGTTGGAGTTGAACCCTATGGAGGGAGGATCTCCGAAGCGACCCCGCTCCCCATCGGGATCCGCGACTGGAGAGATGGCTCCAAGGGCGCGAAAAACGGCTGAGGGAGCTGCGATCGTGGACGTCCGTCCAAGATCCGTAGGCACCTGTTCCTGTGGCAGGGCAGTGTAAACGTCCCTTTCCTGAGGAGAGGAAGCTCCCTGAAGGAGTCGGGATCGGACGTCAGGGTACACATTATTTCCGGTGAGCTCTTGGGACCTCGTCGAACCGATCACTCTAGGAGGATACGGCTGACCGAACCGCGTAGGTCCAAAGTCCACGTCCAACACGATCGTGATCGGATTACGAATAAGTCGCTCCCACGTTTGCGCAGCACGGAGGAAGGCAGCCTTCGCCTGGGGGAATTGTTCCAACTGCGGCGTCGCGCGCAGGATGATTCGCAAACCCGTTTGCTGTTGGCTCACCTCAAGGGGCGTGATCACATGAAGCGGCAGCGTGGGATCGCGTTGCCGCATCCACTCCACCTCGTCCGGAGTCGCCTCTCGGCATGTCCACCCTCCCTCAGGCCCTTCAACGAGAACAAACCCTCCCCCTCCGGCCCATTCTTCAAAGTGCACATCGAGGCGTTCTCCAAGACCCCTCTCGTGATTGAGATCGCCCCCGCTCCGCCAGCCCGAGGCCCCCACGTGCTTCTGAAGATCGGGAACCCGCTCCCAGAGACGATCCGCTCGCCCGAAGGCGATCGAGACCGGCCCGATCACACCGATGAAGAGACAGAGAAAAACTCCCGACGCCCGCAAACCCTTTCTCCTCAGCATCTCAACCTCCCTCCTTCTGTGTGGAACACGAGACTGCTCCAGGCCCCCCATGCGGTCCAAAGATCATGCGTGCTCCCCCTAAAACGAGCGGGCTTGAACCCGGAAGAAGAGCCACTGTTCATAGATGTAGGAGAGGTACGGGTTGTCCTGGCTCTCGCGTTCCTCGCGGTAATAAAAGAACTTCAAGACCTTCGTCTGGGGATCGTAGGCGAAGACCGTCACCGTCCCCGATGCGAATTGGCCCCCGCTTGTTCCTCCGATTCTCAGATATCCCACCTCGATCACTCCATCCTGATCGAAGTCATCGGCGAGTCGTCCCCGTTTGAAAGCCAAAGCTCCCGGCAGGCCGAAAAGACTCTGAGAACGAGGGGTGAGAATCACCAGATACGGCTTATCCTCCGTGAAAAGAGGACACAATTGGCCATCCATCAAAGGAGTGCCCTGGGCATCCGTGAGCTCGCACCGCGCGTTGACCCAATACTGAGACGTCGGCTGTCCATCGCGGTTATAGGTCGTCCCTCGGTAAAGCCCGCTGCTATGACGGGTCAGCGTGTAGAATAGCCCCGATGGAATACTCCGCTCGCGCCGGACCTGCCCGGTCTGGATGTCCCGCTCCCGCTCGATTCCCCCTGCGACCTCCACCCGATATTCCCGCGCCGTGAGCACGTCTCGCCCCGGGAAGGGATACGGCGTCGTCGCTGCGATGGTGCACAGGAGGCTATCAGGTGCCAGAGGCGAACACAGAAACTGGTTGACCTGCGCGGCACAGTTCATGTACGCATCAAGTCCCTCGGCCGCGTAGCTCCGGCAATAATTCCACACCTGTTGCCGCACAGCCTCATAGGGACCAAAGCTAAATTCGCTCGGATCCACATCCATCCCCTGACTCACGGTCAGAAGCGCGACCAGGAGAAAATGCGCCCATCCCTTCATGACATCCTCCGAGACCAGGACTCCAATACTATGGGAACACCGCGCACATCGCCTCGATGATGTGTTGGGATCTCGCTCCGACGGTACGCCTCTTGGAGAAAGAGATCCCCCATTGGAGCGAGCACGACGACTCTCATAGGGATTCCCATCCACCTCCCGAATCCCGGCACGAAGAGATCGTGCGCAGGAGATTCCCATAGTGATTGATGACGATCGAGAACCGTCCGCGCTCTTTTAATGATCCTGCCCATTGCGCCCGACCTCCTCGACGCACGTGGCGCGATTATACACACTTCGCCGAGTGGGATCAATGACTGTCTTTTTCGGGCCGGCTGCTTCGCTCCCTCGGGGCTGAAATCAAGGTTGAATCTCACCGTCCAAAGGGCGGTCGGCTCCAGTAAGGGATGAGGCGGTCCCTTAAGTTCGGATGCCTCATACCGTCACAGGGATCTCTCGGTCAGAAATCAGACAGGCGATGGGAACGGCTTTTAACTCCAATCGTGAGAGATCAATGAGCCTGCTGGCATCCTCAATCTCAATCCCGATGACGCGATTGTGCTCATCAAAGTCCAACACAACTCCCGGTGCAACCTCCTCGGATTCGGTGCTTATCCCGTCAATCAATGTGATGGACAACATGTCCGTCTCAGCATGGTATTCGAACTTCATTCTTCCCCCCTTTCCCGATGTCCGTCTCAGAATAGTATTCGAAACCTTCTCCCCATTCAAGGCTTAAAGCGGCGGTCAAAAAAGGCGTTATGCACAGTCTTCCCATCCGGCTCCGTCACGACCCGGAGGTACTGACCCATCTCGGGAACATATCCCCAGTGACGGATGCGCCCATTGGGCTGCACTTCCGTGCGGATAGGATTGTTAAGGACGTGTATCTCTGCGTCCCTACATGTCGGAACAGCAGAAGGACGAAGAACACGGCGCACTTCTGCAAGGTTAGTATCTCTGCGTCCTCGCGTGTCGGGGCGATAGCTTCAGGAGGGCGGAGGGGCTGAGCGAGTATTGTCGAGGGGGATCGTCGGAGGCTCCGCGAGATCGCGCGTGAGCGTGGGAGTCGGCTCGTGGGGCGGAAGCGATGTCTGCATCTCCGACGGCGAGGGGACGTGCCATCGCAGTCTGAGGGGCGGAGAAGCAACGAGCATAGCGCTCAGCACCTGCCCGAGGCCGATGAAAAAGACCATCGCCCCGATGGCGGCGAATCCCACACTGTGAAAGAAGAGGTAGAAGAAGAGGGCGAGGCCAATCCCGGAGAACATCTGCTGGAGTCCGTGTCGCAGCGTCTTCAAGCGCTGAGCGAGGTTCTTGCGCTCCTCCTCGGTCATGCTCTCACCGGCCAGTGCACTGATGACAGCCCGAAGGGACAATCCACAACCGGTGCAGAACCTCTGCTGAAAGGTCGCCGGCTTCCCGCATCGTGGACAGTAGATCATGGAACTCTCCTTCGGAAGATACCTCCCGTCGGCGCCGGTTTCGGTCCGGCGGCGAGACTCACCGATATTCCCATCGGCATGTCGTCGGAAGCGCTCCACGTCATCCTCTTACGCAAAAGGACGCGGGCGCGTTCCCAAGCGGTCTCAGTCATACTGTGCGCACGTGCGCCTTCTCGGGAAACACGCCTCACCTCCTCGACCTCTTTCACCCTCGCCCAGTGCTGCTGTGGTCGGACGATCCCGAGCTTTCGGCGGATTGGACGCCTCACGGCTGAGAAGGGATTGACCATCTGCGACGGTTCCTTGCCTGAGAGGAGCAGCGCTCAGCAGCAGGAGAGCGCGCGAGCGTACTCTCACGACTCGTGCGCGCCGGGTCGGCCAAAGGGAACCGATCGCGGGCTCTCCCGGCCGAGCGGTGCGCGTTGTGAAGAACAAAGACTGAGCGCGGAATTCGGGGGTCCTCACGCGATCGCGGAGCCGTTCGGGCGCGCGCTCTAGAAGGCGTTGGACGGTAAGCCCGCGGGGTATTACAATTAAAAGCGCTATGGGCGAAGTACGGGTGATGGTCCGACTGACCAACGCCATAGACGAAGCCTTGGTGCGGCGCGGGATGCTCAAGCCCGAGCACGTCCGCTCCTACGAAGCCAATGCTCTTGTGGACACGGGGGCGGTACGGTGCATTTTGCCCCCTCATGTTGTGGAGCGACTCGGATTGGCGATCATCGGCCAGCGTGTTGCTGAGTATGCCGATGGGCGGCTCGATATCGTGGGCTTGACGGAAGTCTTCACTCTGCGCGTCCTTGATCGCGAGGAGATAGAAAATGCCCTCGTCCTGGGAGATGAGGTGATCATCGGACAAACGGCACTGGAGAAGCTGGATCTCGTCGTGGACTGTGTCAACCAGCGCCTTATTCCCAATCCTGCCCATCCCGATCAGCCGGTCTCCAAAGTGAAATGAGGTCCACGGACGAAGAGCGTGATGCGGTGCTCGTTCAGCTCCTCGTCGGCGCAGGTTTCGGTCCACCGGGGAGACTCGCCGACAGGTTCACCCGCATGTCGTCGGAAGCGCTCCACGTCATCCTCTTCTGCAAAGCGGTGCCGGTGCGTTCCCGAAGGAATTCCTCTCCTCATTTCCTTTCGGGGTTAGGCGCGCCATCGTAGAATCCTCGCAGCAGGCTCACGCGGCGCGGATGGCGCAGCTTTTTAAGGGCCTTGGCTTCGATCTGCCGAATGCGCTCGCGCGTCACGGCGAAGTGGCGTCCGACCTCCTCCAGCGTGTGCTCGGTCCCATCCGGATCGAGTCCGAATCGCATGCGGATGACCTTCTCCTCGCGAGGAGTGAGCGTCTTGAGCACCTCCTCGGTAGCCTGTCGCAGATGGTTGGCGATGACGATGTCCATCGGGTTAGGCGACCGCACGTCCTCGATGAAATCCCCGAGGTGACTCGTCTCATCTTCCCCGATGGGCGTCTCCAGAGAGATGGGCTCCTGCATGACGCGCAGGATTCGGCGGATCTTCTGAACCGGCATCGCCAGGCGCGCGGCGACCTCCTCCAACGTCGGCTCCCGTCCCATTTCCTGCAGGAGCTGGCGCGATGTCCGCGCGATCCTCTGCACCGTATCCAACAGGTGTACCGGCAGACGAATCGTCCGCGACTGATCGGCGATAGCCCGCGTGATCGCCTGTCGGATCCACCATGTCGCGTAGGTGGAGAACTTGTGCCCTCGCCGATAATCGAATTTCTCGACGGCCTTCATCAACCCAATATTCCCCTCCTGAATGAGGTCCAAAAGGGGCAGGCCGCGATGGATATAGCGTCGGGCGATGGAGACGACCAGTCGCAGGTTGGCTTCGATCATTTCGTTTTTGGCTTCGATCATCTCGGCTTCACTGCCGGTGATGGTCTGCCACGAGCGTTTGATCTCGAAGACGGACGTATGGTAGTGGTCCTCGATCTCCCTGAGCCGTCGGCGAGCGGCTTGCACCTCCTGCTTCCGGCGTGCATCCTCCTGACTGCTCCGTCCGAATCGGATCCCGTCGAGCGCTTGAGCGGTGCGCTCCTCCAACTCCCGGATCTCTTCGGCGACCTGCTGGACGGCGCGGATCAGATGCTGTTGGAAGCGCGGCGCGAGCTCCAGCCGAGCGATTCGACGGGCGATCTCAATGCGCTGCCGCGCCAGCCGGAAGGCGAGGTGTCGCATCACCGGGCTTCGGCGCCGATTCATCCGCCGCTCCTTTCGCACCCGATCGGCCAGATGCGCCGCCGCCTGAGCCAGCCGACCGATCTCCGCGATCGTGTGCAGCGTCTCGCCCAGCCGCTCCTCGACCATCCAATCCGTCACTGGCTCGTGATCGGGCAGAGCGATGACGTCGCGAAGAGTGCACTGTCCCCGACTCAGCTGCTGTCCCGCGCGCAGGATCTCCTCGATGACAATGGGCGAGCGCGCCAACGCCTTCTGCAGCCGCCGCCGCGCTCGCTCAATGCGCTTGGCCAGAGCGATCTCCCCCTCCCGCGTGAGCAGCGGCACCACGGCCATCTCCCGCAGATAGAGCCGCATGGGATCATGTGCTCCTCCCTCCTCCTCTTCCTCCTCGTCCTGAAGAGCCGGCTCCTCCACCCGCGCCTCTCGCCCGGCATCCGCCCTCACGTCGCTCTTCAGCTCCTCCGCCTCTCCGACATGAATCCCGGCCGAATCAATCGTCTCCAGAAGCGCTTCGATGTCCTCCGGAGAGACCCACTCCTCCGGAAGCATGCGATTGATGTCATCGAACGTGAGATACGATTTCTCTCGCCCGAGCTCGAGAAGCCGCTCGATCTCCTCGCGATATTTCTCGTTGAGCGACATAGCTTCCGCTTCACCTCCTCCGAGAACACTGTCCGGCGCTCCCAGCGATCCTCACGATCGCGGAGGAGCACCCGCCGGGGTCCCAATGAGGCACCCGCGAAGAAGGTCCACTGTGCACCTTCGCGCCATCGCGTTCCGTGTTCTTCACCTGTTTGCGATCCGACGTCTCACACCTGATTTTTGACCAAGGCCGCAGCGACTTCTTGCTTTCGCTGAAGCAACTGAACCACGCGCTCCTCCTCGTCCGATCCGAGCCGTTCGATCTCCATCTGCAGGGCGAGGAGCTCTCGTTCCAATCGCCGTCGGCGTAATCCCCGGAGGCTCCGGCGAGCTCGGTCGAGCATGTCTTCCGACGGTCCCGACACATCCGCCACGAGTGCCCGCTCGACCACATCGAGCGAGAACGGATCGTCGGCGAGTCGTTCCGCCAATATAGTGTAGCTCACCTGTGTCGGATCGAGCTCCCTCAGGAGAGCGAACACGCGCTCACTCGCCAGACCGCGCACGTCCTCCGGGTCCATCTCCGCCAGGATGCGCGCGCGCACGGAGGCATCGGCATGCAGAAGGATCTCCAGCAGCAGACGCTCGGACGGGGTCACCTCCGGAGCTCTCCCCTCGTGCGAAGGGCTCTCTTGGTGCATTCGCGTCGAATGGGCGACGAGCGGGAGCTTCTCCCAACTCCGCTCGGACGATCCCGAGGCGGGAGTCCCGGAAGAAGAGGGAGAGTGCCCCGAGAGTGCCCGACGATACCGCCGCACTTCGTCCCGGACCACCTGCGCATCCATCCCCAACCGATTGGCCACGCGATCGGCGCTCGCTGTGCGCTCGACAGCGTCGGGGATTCCCGCAACATAAGGGAGGACCACCCGCAACACGCGCGCCTGAGCCGAGGGCGGTGGAGGAAGGGGAACATCCGCGAGGGCTTCGTCCAGGAGGAAATCGAGATAGGGCGTGGCCGCGCGGAGACGCTCTCGATAGGCCTCTGCCCCCATGCGCCTCACGAAGGAATCGGGATCATCTCCTTCGGGCAAACGGAGAAGGGCGACATCCAAACCGCCTCGGAGCGCCGGCTCCAGATTGCGCACCATCGCCCGCCGCCCTGCCGCATCGGCATCGAAATTGATCACGAGGCGCTCGGTATACCGACGCAGCAAGCGCACCTGTTCCTCGGTGAGCGCCGTGCCGAGTGTCGCCACTGAATGTTCAATCCCCTGCTCGAAGAGAGTGAGCCAATCGAAATACCCCTCGACGAGGACCGCATATCCGGCGCGGCGAATCGCCTCGCGGGCTTCGAAGAGACCGAAGAGATGTCGGCCTTTGGCATAGAGCGCGGTCTCCGGGGAGTTCAGGTATTTCGGCTCCTCATCCCCCAACGCTCGTCCTCCGAAGCCGACGATGCGCCCCTGCACATCTCGGATCGGAAAGATGAGGCGATGCCGGAAGCGGTCGTAGTACCCGCTGCCATCCTCGCGTCGAACGACGAGCCCGCTGCGCTCCAGCTCCTCGCGCGTCACTCGTCGCCCGAGCAGATAGTCGGTCAGCGCCGTCCACCCCTCCGGCGCATAGCCGAGCCGAAAGCGACGCATCGTCTCCGGGCGAACGCCCCGCGCCGCCAGATACGCGCGCGCGATTTCGCCCCGCGGTTCGTGCAAACACCGCTCGAAGAACTCGCACGCCCATGCGGTGATCTGAAGCAAGCGCTGTCGCCACGCAGCTTGCGCCTCCGATCCCTCGCGCGAAGAGAGTGACGGAACCGGAATGCCCATCTTCTCCGCGACCAGGCGCACGGCTTCCCACCAGGAGCAGCCTTCGATCCGCATGAGGAATGTGAAGACGTCGCCGCCGATCCCACATCCGAAGCATTTGAAGATCTGCTTGACCGGATGAACAGCGAACGAAGGCGTCCGCTCCTGATGGAAGGGGCACAGGGCGACGTAGTTGCTCCCCCGCTTCCGCAAGGCGACGTAGTCGGAGATGATGCGGACAATGTCCGTCTGCTCCCTCACCCTCTCGGCGAACTCTCGCGGTGTCATTCGCTGAAACTCCCTGGTCCGTGAATCCGCGCCGGCGCCTGATCTCCGCGTCGGCAAGGATTCTAGAAGAGCCGGTGTTCAAAAAGCAAGGGGACTAGCACCGCTCATTCAGCTCGACGATCGTCGCGCCGTCGGCCGATGTCGGCCGGAAGCGCGCGACATGCGGATGCTGCGAGAGGAACTCGCGCACGGCTTTGCGCAAGACGCCGGAGCCGGTGCCGTGAATGATCGTCACCTCGCGCCGATCGGCCAGATAGGCCGCATCCAGGAATCGGTCCATTTCCTCCACGGCCTCGGCGACCGTCTTGCCGATGAGATTCAACTCCGCCGGCACGTCCGAGCGCGCGGCGCGCTCCAGGCGAATGCCTTCGCGGGAGTGAAGCGCGGCGTCCGGCACCGGTTCGCAGAGCACGTCCAGATCCCGCCGATCCGCTCTCACGCGGAGCGCTCCGATCTGAACGGCCACCTGCTCGGCTTCGACGTCGGTCACGATGCCGATCTGATTCCAACTGCGGATGCGCACGCGATCGCCCGGCTTCACGGCGACCTCCTCGGCCGGGCGCATGCGCGGCATCGGTTCCGCCGAGGGCGCGCGCTCGAAGGGGATGGAGCGCGCGTCTTGCCATACCTCGGTTTTGAATTTCGCCAGGCGACGCTCGGCGAACCGCTGCAGGTGCCGTCGCGCGTGCTGATCGGCGATGTGCGCGAGCAGCTCTTCGGCGCGTCGCGACACGGTCTCGAGAAAGGCGCGCAGCGTCTCTTCGAACTCTCGCTGCCGGCGCTGCTCTCGCGCGAGAAACTCCCGCTGCATCTTCTCATAGTGCGCGGCGACGGCGGCGCGTTCCTCCTCCAGGGCCGCGCGCACCGCGTGCTGCCGCTCCACCTCCTCCTTCAGCCGCTGCAGGTAGCGCGTCACTTGCTCCTCGGAAGCGCCCATGCGCGCTCGCGCTTCCGCCACAATCTCCTCGGGAAGCCCCACGCGGCGCGCGATCTCCAAGGCGTTGGACGCTCCGGCCACACCCTGACGCAAGCGATAGGTCGGTTGCAACCGTTCCTCATCGAACTCGACGGCCGCATTCACCACACCGGGGGTGAGATACCCATAGGCCTTCACCGCCGAATAGTGCGTCGCGACGACGACCATCGCCCCACGACGTCGAAAGTACTCCACAATGGCGATGGCGAGGGCTGCTCCGTGTTCGGGATCCGTCCCCGTGCCCACCTCATCAATGAGCACGAGCGCCGGCAGGTGCAGATGCTCGGCCATCTCTCGCACGCTCGTGATATGCGCGGTGAAGGTGGAAAGGTTGTCCACAAGCGACTGGCGATCGCCGATGTCGGCCAAGATCGAACGAAAGACCGTGAGCGTCGCCGCGCGCGCCGGCACGAGCATCCCCGATTGCGCCATCAGAGCGATGAGACCGATCGTCTTCACAGCGATGGTCTTCCCTCCGGCGTTCGGTCCGCTGATGATGAGGACCTGCTCGGGAGTCTCCGCGCCATCGGAGGAATGTCCCTGCCGGTCATCCAGGCGGACGGAGATCGGGACGATCGCCTCTCCCCGCGTTCGCAGGACGTGTTCCAAGAGTACATGGCGCGCGTCCTCCAGGACGAGGACACACCGATCGGTCACCAGCTCCGGCTCCACGCACCGGAAATCGAGGGCCAGGCGCGCCTTGGCGCTCACCAGGTCCAGCTCGGCGATGATCCGGGTCAGTCGCAGAAGGTGCGACCGCTCCACGCGCAACCGATCGCTCATCTCATGCAGGATGCGCGCGATCTCGGCCTGCTCCTCTTCGCGCCAGCGCACCAGCTCGTTGTTCAGTTCGATCGTCTCCAACGGTTCGATGAAAACCGTCGCGCCGCTGGAGGAGACGGCATGCACGACGCCCGGCACCTGCGTGCGATGGGAAGCCCGCACGGGGATGACATACCGCTCGTTGCGGAGCGTCACCACCTCGTCCTGCACGACCCCCTCGGGGCTGGCCCGCATGATCTCCTCCAGCCGCCGATAGAGGCGGGCGCGCACGCGGTGAATCTGCTGTCGGATCTCCGCCAGCTCCGGGCTCGCATGATCATCCAGCTCGCCGCTGGGGAGAATCTTTCCGCGCAGATGGCGCAGCAGAGGGCGCAGATCCGGGATCTCGGCGACAAGCGCCGCCAGGTGCGGATATTCTCGCCGCTTGGGGAGGACCGACGCGCGCACGCTCTGCCCCACCTCGATGAGGGCGAGGAGATCCACGATCTGCGTGGGGGACAACGCCGCGCTCTCAACCTGCAGGAGCTGCAGCGCTTCGGTCGGATCGGCGACTCCCGCTAATCCGAATCCGGACTGCTCGGTGAGGTACCGCACGGCGTCGCTCACAAGGTGCACCTGACGCCGAATCGCCTCCGGATCCGTCATCGGACGAAGCTGCTCGGCCAGACGTCGTCCGAGCGGCGTGTGCGTCCGCTCGGCGAGCAGGGCGAGCACGGCGTCGTACTCAAGCGCCTGCAGCGTCGTCGGCGTGGAGACCCCGCTCAGCGCCTCATCCGTCCCGCCATCCATCGCTCTACCTCCTCGGGAGCACTCGGAATATCCGCCGAGAGCTTCACCAGCCCCGTCTCGGTCACAAGATACATGTCCTCGATGCGCACGCCAAGCCCCTCGTCGGGCAGATAAATTCCCGGCTCGATGGTGATCACTACGCCGGGCACAAGCGGCTTGCTGTAATCGCCGACGTCATGCACATCGAGTCCGACATAGTGGCCGAGGCCGTGAATGAAGAAGCGATCGAGCGTCTGCCCATCGCGGGAGCGGAGCGGGCTCTCGCGCATGACGCGGCGCGCGATCTCTTGCAGTTCGCGCAGGGTGGTGTGGCCCGGTCGAACGGCCGCCTCGGCCGCTCGCTGCGCGCTGAGGACGAGCGCGTAGATCTGCCGCTGTCGGTCGGTGAAGCGGCCGCTGGCCGGATACGTGCGCGTGATGTCGGCCGTGTAGTATTCGTACTCGGCCCCAATGTCCACGACGACGAGATCACCGGCCGCGATCTGCCGGCGATTCGCCTGATAATGGAGGATCGTGGAGTTCGGGCCAGAGCCGATGATCGGCGGAAAGCCCGGCCGTCGCGCCCCGTTCTTCAAGAACGTGGCGAGGACAAGGGCCTCGAGCTCGTACTCGAACATTCCCGGCCGCAGCGCACGCGCGACCTCGCGATGCGCCTGGGCCGTGATGCGCGTCGCTTCCCGCAAGAGAGCCACTTCGGCCGACGACTTGATCCGGCGCAGCTCGGCGAGCAGCGGTCGGACATCGCGCACTTCGACACCGTCGCGAAAGCGCTCGATGAAAGCGTGCTCGCGACTGAAGCGCGCCGACGGACCGGAGGGAACGACCGTGTAGACGATCTTCGTCTTCTCGAGCATCTTCGCCAGTTCCGCCTCAAAAGCGCTCGTCGGCAGGGCGCGCTGCACGCCGAATTCCGCTACGGCGTCCTCGGGACCGACCTTCGGACCCGTCCACCGCTCGCGCGCGGGATTGCGCGGCGGCAGAAAGAGGACCTCGCGCACGCCATCCGATCCGTATCCGTGAGGGATCAGCGCGAGGATCGCCCCCGGGATTTCGACACCCGTGAGATACATGAAAGAGCTCCGTTGGCGGAACTTCTGCTCGACCTCATTATCCTCCTCCTCGGTCTTCCCAAGGAGCAGCACAATTCCCTCCGGGACAAGCTCCATTAACTTCTGGCGTCGCGCGCGATATTCACCCAGGGTGATCCCGGCAAGCGCTTTCCCATCCGGACTCGCCCTCTGCGCGACCCTCTCGACCGGACGAGAGTGACCGATCACTCCCCCGGCCAGTGCGACGATGAACAGGATCGAAAGACGGCGATGTCGGTGTATCATCGTCATCCCTCCTCACCGGAGAACTCGGCTTGGGAACTCCACGTGGGATGCCCGGTCGCAGGCGATGTCATCACGGGAGGGCCCCACGAGGGTCTCCCTGTGCGCTCGCGCGGGCAACCGCTCGTCCCTGAACGAGAGAGAACGCCCCCGTGACACCATAGCCGAACAAGAAGAGCAGGAGGAAGGGGATCGTCCCATAGATCCCCATCCGAGCAGCATACCAGACGACGCCGATGAAATACAGGGCCAGTGCCATTTCGAAGATGGGGGCGAGGTCGTGGCGAAACGTATACTTCTTGCTCTTCCACTCATCGCGCTTGGATTCGATCTTGAACTTCGGCGTGCGCGCAAACGGGGAGCGCACTCCGAGAAACGCCTCCAGCGCCGCGCGCGCGTTGTTGAGGGCCAATCCGATTCCCATGGCCATTACCAGAGGGAGATACTTCGCCTGTCGCTTCCAATCGGGAGAGAGATGCCAGATGGCCACGCCATAGAACGCGAGCACCGAAGCCGTCGCAAAGAGCAGGATCGGCACGTCCAGGATGAGCAGGTGGAACCATCCCTGATTGAACCGAGCGATCAAAACGGGCCAGTGCAAGAGGCTGAGCAGGAGGAACAGAGGCGCGTTCGCGTTGTTGGTGAATCGGAAGAAGAGCTCGAGCTTGACCGACCAGGGAAGCGGACTTCGGAAGATGCGCCCGATCAACTTGAAGCCGACCTGGAGCACGCCCTTGGCCCATCGTCGCTGCTGGACCTTGAAGGCATTCATGTCCACGGGCAGCTCCGAGGGGACGTCCTCCTCAAGCAGATAGACGAATTTCCATCCGAAGAGCTGCGCGCGATAACTGAGATCCGTATCCTCCGCCAGCGTATCGTGCTGCCACCCGCCGCTCCACTCGATCGCCGTACGTCGCCACATGCCCGCCGTGCCATTGAAATTGAAGAAACTGCCCGAACGACTGCGCGCCGTCTGCTCCACCACGAAATGTCCGTCGAGCATGATCTGCTGGATACGCGTCAGGAGATTGTAGTCGGCATTGATATAGCTCCAGCGCATCTGCACCATGCCGACCTGCGGATCCGTGAAGTAGTGGATCATCCGGCGCACACAGTCGGGGCGCGGAATGAAGTCGGCATCGAAGACGGCGATGAAGTCGCCGTGGGCGCGCGCCAGTCCGTAGGCGAGCGCACCCGCTTTGAAGCCGGTGCGCTCCCCGCGACGGAGATAGACGATGTTGCGCCCCTCGGCCTGATACTGTTCGACCAGGCGACGACAGATCTCCGATGTCTCGTCGGTCGAATCGTCGAGGACTTGAATCTCCAACCGATCCGGCGGATAGTCCAAGGCCGCGACGGCGTGAAGAAGCCGCTCGACGACATACATCTCGTTGTAGATGGGCAATTGCACCGTCACGCGCGGCAACTCCGCCTCGGCGAAGTACCCCTTCGGCTGCGGCCGATAGCCGCGGTAGCGGAGGAAGAGATAGACGAGGCGAAACCGATAGAAGCCGTAGATCGAAAAGAGCAGAAGGATGCCGAAGTAGGTCCCCATGACCACCCAATCGAAAGCATCCGCTCGATAGAGATAGCTGATATTGGGACGAGCGCCCCCTTCGCCGAGCACGCGTCGCACGATTTCCGGAATCGGCTCCGGTGGGATGAGCTCTTCCGAACTCACAAGCGCGCACAGCCCGATCTTCCCCATACGCTCCTCGCTCGCATCGAGTCCATGCCGGCGATCATGCCGTGATTAATTCTACAAGGCGTGGGGGGGATGTCAACGAGATCGGAGGACGCGGCGGTGGACGGGCACCTCCGTGGGGACCCTGTGGAGAAACGCGGCGACGTCGGATATACTTCCCGTGTCGGGATCGAGCATGAGCGCGCTCTCGCTTCAGATGCCGCTATATCGCCTGCACCTCCTCAAGATCCCTCGCCTTGGCCCAGGGCGGGCACGCGCGTTGGCTGTCGCTCTGGCCGAGGCCCTCGACATCCCCGACTTTCAGCAGGTCACCGTGGAGGATCTCCTCCTGTATCTGCCTCTGCGGTACGAAGACCGCTCGCACCTGGCGCGCGTCGCGGAATTGCGCGAGAACATGTGGGCCTCCCTTGAAGTCGTCGTGCGGGTTGCGGGCAGCTATGCCGTGAAAGGGGGGCAATTGAAGATCTTCGAGCTCTCGGCGAGCGACCCGACCGGATGGATCCGCGCCTTTTGGTGGAATCGCACGTGGTTGGAGAAAGCCCTTCCGCCTGGCACGCGCGTGATCCTCTATGGGCAATGGCGATACAACGCCCTCCGACGATGCTTCGAAGTCGAGAATCCCGATTTCGAAGTTCTCACCGAAGAGGACGAGCTCGCCACGGCGATCCACACCGGGCGGCGCGTGCCCATCTATCGAAAGCTGGGGGCCTTCACGACGCGACCGCTGCGCGCCATCCTCTATCATCTTGTGCAGCGGCTCTCGCCGGAGAACGTGCCGGAGACGTTGCCCGCGGAGACGCTCCGCCGTTGGAAGCTCGTTCCTCGACATGAGGCGTTGCGCTGCGTTCACTTCCCCGAGGATGAGACGCCGCTGGAGGATTACAACGAGGCGCGATCGCCGGCCCACCGCCGTCTGATCTTCGAGGAGTTCCTTCGGCTGCAACTGGCGCTGGGGCTTCGCCGCGCGGAGCGCGAGCACTCGCCCAAGGGTCCGCGCATTCGCGTGGACGATCGCCTGCGCCAGGTCGTGCGCTCTATCCTTCCGTTTCGGCTGACCGAAGGACAGCGACACGCTCTGCGCGAGATCGTGCGCGACATGTGCTCGACGCGACCGATGAACCGCTTGCTTCAGGGGGATGTGGGCAGCGGTAAGACGATCGTCGCGCTGCTGGCCATGGTCGTGGCGGTCGAAAACGGCTATCAAGCAGCGCTCATGGTGCCCACCGAGCTTTTGGCGGAGCAGCATGCCCGAAACATCGCGCGCCTGCTCGCGCATACCCCCTACCGGGTTGAGCTGCTCGTGGGCAGCCTCCCCACCGCTGAGAAGCGCGAGCGGCAGCAGGCCCTCGCGCGCGGCGAGATTCACATGGTCATCGGCACACATGCCCTCATCCAAGAGGACGTGCGCTTCCACAACTTGGGCTTGGTCGTCATTGACGAACAGCACCGATTTGGCGTCCTGCAACGAGCCGAGCTGATCCGACGCGGCTATAATCCGGATGTTCTGGTCATGACGGCGACCCCCATCCCGCGCTCGCTCGCCATGACCCTCTACGGCGACCTCGACGTCTCGACCATTCGCGATCGGCCTCCGGGACGAACGCCCGTCCGCACCTTCCTCCGCACCGAGGAGGCGCGACCGGCGATCTACCGCTTCATCGCCGATCAGGTGCGCGCCGGGCGACAGGCCTACATCGTGTATCCCCTGGTGGAGGAATCCGAGCGCGTGGATCTGTTGAACGCCACGCAGATGGCCGATCACCTGCAACGGGTCGTCTTCCCCGATCTGCGCGTCGGCCTCCTGCATGGGAAAATGCGTCCGGCCGAGCGGGACGACGTCATGCGCCGATTCCTCGCAGGCGACATTGACATCTTGGTGGCGACGACCGTCATCGAGGTGGGCGTGGATGTGCCGAACGCGACGGTCATGCTCATCGAACATGCGGAGCGCTTCGGTCTGGCGCAGTTGCACCAACTGCGCGGGCGCGTCGGACGCGGTGCCGCCGAATCCTATTGCATTCTCTTAGCCCATGACCTGACGACGCCCGAAGCGCGCGAGCGCTTGACGGTGATGGTCGAGACAACCGACGGCTTCAAAATCGCCGAGAAAGACTTGGAGATTCGCGGCCCGGGCGAGCTGATGGGAACACGACAGGCGGGCGTGCCGATCTTCCGCATCGGGCATCTGGTCCGAGATCGAAACCTGCTCGAATGGGCGCGACGCGAAGCGCAGGTGCTCTTGTCCCGACGATCTCACGTTCCCGGACTCGATCAGCTCTTAGAGGACATCCGCCGCCACCCGCAATACGGCCTCACCTCCATCGGATGACCCTCGTCGGCGAGGGCCTCACTGGATGAGGCCGAGCTTCAGGAGCAGGATCAGGAGGACGCCGAGCACGAGGCGATAGACGATGAAGAGAGAGGTCGAGTGCGTTCGGAGATATCGGAGCAGAAATCCGATAGCGACATAGCCGCTGACACCCGCGACGAGCGTCGCGACAAGGAGCGAGAGAGGGAAAGCACCCCCAAGCTGATGGCGAATGGCGGAGAGCTCATAGAGACCGCTCGCCGCAATCGAGGGGATGCTGAGGAGGAAGGAGAATCGAGCCGCCGCCTCGCGGGTGAATCCCAGGAAGAGACCGGCGGCGATCGTCGTGCCCGAGCGCGAGGAGCCGGGAATCAGCGCGAACGCTTGGGCGATACCGATGAGCACAGCGTCCCGCATGGTCACCTCTTCCAGCGCGCGACGGCGCGGGGAGACACGCTCGGCCCACAGAAGCAGCAGCGCCACTCCGATCACAGCTCCGGCAATCACCCACAGCGAGCGCGCGTGCGTGAGGATGAACGGCTCCGCCGCGACCCCTCCGATGAGGATCGGAATCGTTCCCACGCCGATCATCCACGCCAGTCGCGCCGAGGGCGTCTCCATCGGACGACCGCGCAGAAGCGCGCGCAGCAGGGCGCGGGTGAGCTCGCTGATGTCGCGCCGAAAATATCCGAGCACAGCGACGAGCGTCCCCAGTTGAATCACCGCCGAAGCGGCAGCCCCCGGATCGTTCCACGGACGCGCGGGATCGAGCCACTTCAGCACAGCGGGGACGATTCGGAGATGGGCGGTGCTGCTGATGGGGAGAAATTCCGTGATCCCCTGCACGAGTCCGAGCACGATCGCTTCCAGGAGTGTCATGCGCGTTGGCTCCTTCTCTGAGATCTCCCGGGGGACATCCGTCCGGAGAGGCCATTTCGAGGGAGGCGGTGGTCTCCCGAGGAGAGCGCGTCAGATCTCGATGATCACCGGAATGATCATCGGATGGCGCTCGGTCTGCCGGGCGATCCACCGCTTCAGTTCGACGCGAATCTTCTCCTTCATGACGGCGCCGTCGGTCCGCTCATCGAGATCGGCGGCCGCGATCGTCTCGAGGATACGCTCGCGCACGCGCTCGATCAGCTCCTCGCCGTTCTCCGAAGCGACGAACCCGCGTGTGATGATCTCGGGCGCGGCCTCCAGCTCCCCTGTCGTCTTGTTGAGCACGACGATGGGCAGGAGGAACCCATCCTCGGCCAGATGTCGCCGATCGTGGATGATGAACTCCTCGATCTCCTCAAAGCCCGCCTCATCAATGAAGGTTCGTCCCACCGGAACGGTCGCACCGCTGAGACGCGCGCCCTCGCGATCCACCTCAATGATCTGGCCGTTCTCGGCGACGAGGACGTGATCCGGAGGGAATCCAACGGCACAGGCGAATTCCTTATGGCGACAGAGCCGCCGATAGTCGCCGTGGATGGGAATCAGATACTTCGGGCGCAGCACGCGATAGAACTCCCGGAGATCCTCCTGCGACGGGTGTCCCGAAACGTGCACGCGCGCCATCGTCTCATCCACGACGCGGGCACCGCGCCGATAGATGTGATCCATGAGCCGCGAAATGGCGCGCTCATTCCCCGGGATGATCCGCGCCGAGAGGACGACCGTATCTCCGGGTTCGATCCGAAGCTGCTTGTACGATCCGGTGGCCATGCGCGCGAGCGCGGCCATCGGCTCCCCTTGACATCCGGTGACGAGCATGGCCACGCGTTCGCGCGGAAGACGCGACACCTCATGGGGAGAGATGAGCACGTCCGGCGGCACATCGAGATATCGCTCGGCGATGGCCGTCTCCACCATGCGCGTCATCGTCGCGCCGACCAACGCCAGCCGGCAGTCGTACTCATAGGCCAAGTCCACGATGAGCTGAATCCGATGGATCGAAGAAGCGAAGCAACTGAAGATCAACCGCCCGGGCGCGTTCTCGAAGATCTCTTCCAGAGCCGGGAGGACGGCGCGTTCCGAAGGCGTTCGACCGCTCCGCTCGACGTTCGTCGAATCCAGGAGCAGCGCGAGCACGCCGCGCTCCCCATACTGCCGCAATCGGGTGAGATCGGTGGGCTCGCCGATGACCGGATCCTCATCGAGCTTCACATCGGTCAGATGCACGAGGATTCCCACCGGAGTCCGGATGGCCAAGGCCAGGCAGTCGATCGTCGAATGAGCCGCGCCGATGAACTCGACCTCAAACGGCCCCGTCTCGACGAAGTCGCCCGGCTCGACAACATGGAGCTCGGCATCGCGGAGCAAGTCGTGTTCGATCAGCTTATGCTGCGCCACCGCCAGCGTGAAGCGCGCGCCGTAGACGGGAACGTTGACGATCTTCAGCAAATACGGCAACGCCCCGATGTGATCCTCGTGCGCGTGCGTGAGGATCAGAGCGCGCACCTGCGCGGCATGGGCTTCGATGAACCGGAAGTCGGGGATGACGACGTCCACCCCGTGCAGGCTCTCGTCGGGGAACATCAGGCCCGCATCAATGAGGAGGATGTCCTCCCCGTATCGCAGAGCGAGCATGTTCATGCCGAACTCCCCGAGTCCGCCCAGCGGAATGATCTCCAGCTTCCCGCTCACACTCGTCCTCTCTCCTTGAGGAGATCGTCGAGCACGCCTCCTCGCCCGAAGGCGCGATCTCGGTTGACGCCTGGGATCACGCCCATATCCGCGACCGCGTACCGGAGGATTCTACACGCCCGTGCGGAGGGAGGGCAAGCACGAGGCCATCGCTTGTGTCACGGGCGCCCCACGCGGACGACTCACACGGGGAGAGCCTCAAGAGAGATGCGTCGGAGAGGAAAGTGTGCTACCATTGCCCTGCGCGGAGAGAGCGTGATGCGAAGAGCGTACCTGACGATCCTCATCCTGCTTCTGATCCCGATCGGCTCGGGAGCTCACCCGCCAGAGTCCCCGTGGGGTCCTCACCGTACCGGGCTCTCCGTTCCCGCTCAGGACGGAGTTTCCGCGCAAGCGCGCGCACACGCCGTCGCAAAATTCGAAGCGGGGCAGGCGGCACACGAGCAGGGACGGTTGGCCGAAGCCATCGAGCTGTATACGGCGGCGCTTGAGCAGCTCCCGGATTTCCCCGAAGCGCTCTATCAGCGTGCGGCGGCGTATTTCGCCTTGGACCGATGGGAGGAGAGCGAAACCGATCTGCGGCGTCTGCTCGAGCGCGAACGGGAGCTCCTGGGAGAGGAAGCAGCTCCGGATCCGGCAGCCGCTGCCTTTCTGGCGCGCGCGCACACGCTCTTGGCGGAAGTTCTGCTCCAGCGCCATCGGCTAGCGGAGGCCCAAGCGCATCTTGAGCGCGCTCGCGCGCTCGACCCCCGCTTTCAGCGGGCGCGGATCGTCGGAGCCTCTCTCGCTCTGGCGCGCAAAGCGCCGGCGGAGGCTCTGGCCGAGCTGCAGCGCGCATCGGAGCTCGGACCGCCGACGGCGGCGTTCTACGTCCTGCTCGGCCTGGCGCGGGAGCAGATGGGCGATGACGAAGCGGCTGTGCAGGCCTACGATCGCGCGATCGCGCTCGATCCCCACGCGCTGGCCGCGCGCGAACGGCGAAGCCATCTGTGGCTGAAACGAAAAGAGTATGCGCGCGCGATCGAGGATCTGGAAGTGTTGGCGCGCGCCCGCCCGACGACAGCCGCCGACGCCCGCTTGGCCGAAGCCTATGCTCTCGCCGGACGGATCGAGGACGCCATCGCCCTCTTCCAAAAGATCCTCGCTCGCGAACCGACGCATCGCCACGCGCGCGAGTCGGTGATCGCCCTGCTGGAGCGCACGGGGCGTCAGGCAGAAGCTCTTGCGCACGCGCAGGCGTGGGCGGAGGCGTCTCCCCGCGATCCCCGAGCGCAAACGCTCCTGGGGGAGCTATTGCTGGAGACCGATCCTGAGAAAGCGGCGCGCGCCCTCGCAGAGGCGGCGCGCTTGGAGCCGGAGAATCTCACCGCTCGCGCGAACCTGGGCGTGGCGTTACTCAAGCTGCGCCGTTTCCCCGAAGCGATCGAGGTCTTCACGGAGGTCCTCGCTCGCGATCCGAACCATTCTTCTGCGCACGCGGGCTTGGGAACGGCCTACTTCGAGCTGAAGGATTACGCGCAAGCCGCGCGGGAATTCGCGTGGGTGGTCGAGCACAAGCCGGAGACGGCCGTCGCCTACTACTTCCTCGCCATCTGCTACGATCGGTTGCGCGAATACGAGCGCGCGCTTTCGATGTACGAGCGCTTCCTGGCGCTCGCCGATCCGGCGAAGCACCGGACGGAGATCGAGAGCGTGCACTTTCGCCTGCCGGCGCTGCGCCGATCCATTGAAGAAGCCGGCAAGCGCCGCCGGCGATGATCCCATCCGGATGGAGATGGCTTCTGCCGCACCCGTCCACGGGAGAAGACGGCAGGTGCTGGGAGCGCTCCTGGCACTCGTCCTCTTGGGGAGCTGTCCTCTGCCGGCACTCCCGCAAGCCGTGGACGTCTCCACGCTGCTGACCTCGGAGGAACAGGCTCGCCTGGCCCGAGAGCGAAATCCGGTCAAGCAGATCCGCCAGTTGCTGAAGATCGCCGAGAAGCGACTCCACGACATCACGCGCCTCGCCCGTGAGGAGCGGTTCGAGGCCGTGCCTCCGAAGTTGCAGGCCTACCAGGCGCTGCTCGAATACACCTTCTCGCAGATCGAAGGGGTTCCTCCCGGAGGGAAGCGACAGAACGCCTACAAGGACTTCGACCTCTTCGTGCGGAGGCAGCTCAAGGACCTCGACGCTCTCCTGCGCGTTCTCCCCATCGGCATGGCGGCGGATGCCGAGCGCGTCTTGAAGACGGCGACGACACTGCGCTTTGAGGCCCTCAATGCGTTCGCGGGCGAGAAGATTCTCACCCGCCCGCGATCGAAATCGCAGTGAGGTCCCCACGATCTTCACCAGCCCGCGGGGACATCCGTCATCCGCCCAAGCGGATCATCTCCATCCGCGGATACCGAGGGAGCGATCTCCCGGCACGCCACGCGTCCAGCCGCTCTTCCGAATACCGATCGCGGCGCGCTTCCCAGACGCGGCGAAGGACGGCGAGGATCTCTTCGTCCGATGCGTTCCCCCTCAGAAGCGCTTTCACGTCGTAGCCGTCGGTCGAAAAGAGGCAGGTCACGAGCTTCCCATCCGAGGTGAGGCGCACCCGCGTGCAGCCGGCGCAGAACGGCTCGGTCACGGAGGCGATGATGCCGATGTCGCCGCGTCCATCGGCCAATTGGTATCGCACGGCCGTGTCGCTCTCGCGCTCGCGCCCGACTTCCCGAAGGGGGAATTCCCGCATGAGAATGCGCACGATCTCCGCTTTGGGAACGACCTTCTCCCAGCGCCACTGATTCGCCGTGCCCACATCCATGTATTCGATGAAGCGCAGGGCGAAGCCGTGCTGAAGGGCAAATCGGGCGAGCGGGAGGATATCGTCCTCGTTCACTCCGCGTTCGATCACCGCGTTGATCTTCACCGGATGCAAGCCGACGCGTTGGGCTTCGAAGAGGCCGTCGAGCACACGCCCGAGGTCGCCTCGCTGCGTGATGCGGCGGAACTTCTCAGGATCGAGCGTATCCACGCTCACGTTCACGCGCCGCAATCCGGCCGCTCGCAACCGCTCGGCTTTCTCCGCCAAGAGTGCGCCATTGGTCGTCAGGCAGAGATCGCGCACACCGGGAATCGCCACAAGCTGCGCGACGAGCTCCTCGAGGTTCCGCCGCAGCAGCGGCTCTCCACCGGTCAGCTTGATCTTCTCCACGCCGAGGCGGACAAACAGTCGGACCAGGCGCACGATCTCCTCGAACGTGAGCAACTCCCTCCGCTCCACCCGCGCGTAGTCCGAGAGGGGCATGCAGTACAGACAGCGAAAATTACATCGGTCGGTGACCGAGATGCGCAAGTCTTTCGCCGGGCGCTGATACTGATCACGCACATCCATAGGCCTGTCCTTCGATCAGGCATTATAGCGGGAGCAGGCCGAAGAGGCCATGCCGTTCGGGGACGTGGCGAAATGCTTCGAGCGGCCTCCGCGCATCCTCTATACTTGCTCGGGGAAGCGATGTCTGAGATCGGCGAGCGCACCGTCGGCTTCACGTTCGACATCGGAGACGCCGATGCCGGGCAGCGACTCGACCACTTCCTGGCGCGGGCGTTTCCACAGGTGAGCCGCGTTCTGCTCCGACGCGCGACGGCCCACGGGCGCGTGCGCGTCAACGGGCAGCCGTCTCGCTCCACCTACCGGTTGCGCGCAGGCGATCGGGTGAACGTCGAGATCGATCCCACGCCGACGCCCGGCCTCATTCCCGAACCGATTCCGGTGCGCGTCGTCTTCGAAGACGAAGCGATCCTGGTCGTGGAGAAGCCAGCGGGTCTGCTCGTGCACCCGAGTCGCCGAGTAACCTCAGGCACATTGCTCAATGCGCTCTGTCACCACCTGCGCCACCGCGCGCCCGGCGCGCGCCCCGGACTCGTGCATCGCCTCGATCGGCTGACGTCCGGACTGCTCGTCGTCGCAAAGACCGAGTCCGCGCATCGCGTCTTAGCCCGACACTTTCGCGAACGTCGCGTGCAGAGGGTCTATCTCGCCCTCGTGCACGGCGATCTCCACGCGGAGCGTCAAGAGATCGCGATGCCGATCGGTTGGGATCCCCATCACTATCCCCATTGGCGCGTGATGGCTTCGGGTCGTGAAGCGGTGACCGAGGTTCGCGTGCTCGAACGCGCGGGGGGGCTGACGCTGCTGGAAGCGCGGCCTCGAACGGGGCGCACACACCAAATTCGCATTCATCTGGCCGCCATCGGACATCCGGTGGTCGGCGATGCGCTCTATGGGAGCGAGGCGCATGCAGCCTTCCGGATGTGGATGCAGCGCGTGGGCGTCCACGTCGAGCGCCATTTCCTGCACGCCTCGGTATTGGCCTTTCACCACCCCAGCACGGGCCAATGGCTGTGTTTCGAGTCCCCTCTTCCGGAGGATTTCCGCGCGCTTCTGGAACTGTGGCGGACGAGGTGAAGGACGCCGCTCTCTGGCTTCCGCCCGCGGCCTGAAGTACAATCTCCCCGAATCCGTATGCAGGATCCACACGAGCCGACGACCCGAGAACTCGTTCTTCGCGTGGCTGAGGCGCGACATCGCGACGTCGGGCGCGGTTTGGCGCGAATCCCTTCGGAAGACTTCGAGCGCTTGGGGATCACTCCCGGACAAACGATCGAGATCCTCGGCCATCGGCACACGGTCGCTCGCGCCTTCCCCATGTTCGGCAGCGAGCGCAGGCCGGAGGTCATCCAGATAGACGGGCTCATTCGCGAGAATGCCCGCGTGGGATTGGACGATGTCGTCCGCGTGCGTCCCATCCCGAGCGCTCCGGCCATGCGGGTGACGCTTCAACCCGTGAGCGGTTCGATCTCAGCGGAAGCGTCGCGGTATCTCTCGAAATGGCTCGAGGGCGTTCCGGTCCTCGCCGGCGATACGGTGCGCATCTGGCTTCCGGGAGCGCGCGCGCAGGATTATGTGATTCTGGAGACGGAGCCGGAAGGCCCGGTCATCATCCAGCTCACAACGGCCTGCGAGATCGCACCGACACCGGTGAGCGAAGGTCCTCCGCACCCCACCTATGAAGACATCGGCGGACTCAAGCGCGAGATCGCTCACGTGCGCGAGCTCGTCGAGCTTCCGCTCAAGCATCCGGCTATTTTCGAGAGTGTGGGACTTCAACGTCCTCGCGGCATCTTACTCTGCGGTCCGGCGGGCGTCGGGAAATCGCTTCTGGCGCGCGTCGTCGCGGCGAGTTGTCATGCGCACTTCCTCCACACGACGGGCCCCGACCTCATCTCCCGATCTCATCGGCAGGGGGAGTCCCCCGTGCGCGATCTCTTCCGTCAGGCGCGGGAGCACCAGCCCGCGGTGATCTTCATTGACGAGATAGACGCCATTGCGTCGACCGAGATCCTCGCGCAGGGGGCGCTGGAGCGACGCATTCTGGCCGAACTCGTCGCGCTCATGGATGAGCTTCCGCGCGAGGAGCAGGTTGTCGTCATCGGATCGAGCACGCACCCGCACGCTTTGGATGCCTCGCTGCGTCGCCACGGCCGTTTCGAGCGCACGATCGTGGTGGGGATACCGAGCTATCGCGACCGGGTGGAGATTCTGGAGATTCACTCGCGTGGTCTGCCGCTGGCGGAGGACGTGGATTTTCACCACCTCGCCGAGCTGACGCGCGGCTTCGTCGGTGCAGACCTTCTCGCCCTCTGTCAGGAAGCCGCGCTGCTGGCCCTGCGTGAGGTCCTCCCGACGCCGGATGTCCCCGAACCGCCGTCCTGGGACGTCCTCGCTCAGGCGCGCATTCGGATGACCCACTTCCTCGATGCCCTGAAAACGATCACGCCGCTGACGCTACACCCCTCCTGCGCGGAGCTGATCGAAGTCCGATGGGAAGATGTGGGAGGCTTACAGGAGGTTCGAGAGCGTCTCGTCGAAGCCGTCCTCCTGCCGCTCGGCGCGCCGACACTCTGTGCCCGCCTGCGCGCGCGTCCGCCTCGAGGAATCCTCTTGCACGGTCCGGCGGGAACTGGAAAGACGCTTCTGGTACGCGCCCTGGCCGGGGAGACGAAGTTGCGTCTCTTCTCGGCGCGCGGCCTGGAGATGCTCGCCTTCGGACCGGATCGTTCGGCCACGGTCGTGCGCGATCTCTTCCAACAGGCGCAGCGACATGCGCCCGCGATCGTTTTCTTAGATGATCTCGACGCGCTGGGGATGGCGCGACAGCGGGAAGCGCTGGCAGGAGCCGCCGAACGCGTGCTCGCCGAGGTGATCGCCGAAATGGATCGTCTCGAATATCGGCGCGGCGTCATCGTGCTCGGCGCAGCTCGAGACCTTCAGCATGTCCCTCGGGAACTCCTCGCGCCGGGCCGATTCGAGTTGCAGCTTGACGTCCCGATCCCTGACGTCCCCACGCTCCGGGAGATCCTGCAGATCCATCTCCGACACCGCCCGCTCGCCGAGGATGTGAACCTCGACCTTCTCGCTCAACTCGCCCAGGGGCTGACGGGAGCGGATCTGGAAGCGGCGTGTCACCAGGCCGCCTGGATGGCCCTGCGAGACTTCGTCCGGCATCCGGATGCCGCTCGCCCGGCATCGCCCGTCATCACCCAGGAGCATCTGGCCGCGGCCATCGAAGCCGCGTGCGAGCGAAAGTTGCGAGAAGAGTGACGGGTGCCGCTTCCTTGAACAGGACGGGGAATCCCGGTATCCTTAATCGTTCACTCGTCGAGGACGGAGGAAACGATGACAGAGATTTCCGCCGGAAAACTTCGTGGGCTCATGCGGCTGGCGGACGAAGCCGGCCGCTTCAAGATGCTGGCCATTGATCAGCGCGGATCGCTCATCGAATCGCTCGCCCGATCGTCGGGAAAGCCGCGCGAGCACGTGACGTTCGAGGAGATCGCGCGCGTGAAGAACCTGGTGACGAAGACGCTCGCGCCGATGGCGACGGCCGTGCTCACGGATCCCATCTACGGATACCCCTACTCGATCGCCGACATCCCGGGACATGTGGGATTGCTCCTGGCCTATGAGGAGACCGGATACGAACTCGTGGGCAAGAGCCGTTATACGAAGCTCATCGAGGGCTGGAGTGCGTGGAAGGCGCGCGCCGCGGGAGCGGATGCGGTGAAGGTGCTGCTCTATTACCATCCCGATGCGGATGAGAAAACGCGACAGCATCAGCAGGATCTCGTGCGGCGAGTGGGGCACGAGTGCGCGGAGCTGGATATCCCGTTCCTGCTGGAGACGGTCGGATATGCCCTCGACGGCGGCAGCACGAACACGCCGGACTATGCGCGACAGAAGCCGCAGATCGTCATCCGCAGCGCGCGCGAGTTCTCCAAGCCCGAATATCAGGTGGATGTGCTCAAGCTGGAATTCCCGGCGAACTTGAAATACTGTCGGGAATTTCAATCGGCGCCTTTCGGGAGGAAGGATGTCGAGCCCGTATATACGCTCGAAGAGGTCAAGGCCTACTGCCGAGAATTAAACGAGGCGGCAGGCGTCCCGTGGGTCATCCTGAGCGCCGGCGTGGATATCGAGGAATTCCTCGAGAACACGCGGCTGGCCGTCGAGGCCGGAGCCAACGGATTCCTCTGCGGGCGCGCGATCTGGAAGGACGCCGTCGCCCTCTACCCGGATGAGGCGAAGGTGATACAGGCGCTGCAGACGCGCGCGCGGGAGAATTTCCATCGGCTCAACGAGATCGCAGAGCGCGCGACTCCCTGGTTCGAGCATCGCCGCTTTGGCGGCCGATCCCATATTCGCCTCCAGCACCAGGGAGCGGACTGGTATCGGCGCTATCAGGCGGGCGTGCGCGCATGAGATCTCGTTCCCTGACGAGGGCGCGACATGTTCTCTCCGAGGGAGACCCCTTCGACGGCTCTTCCGGATGAAGATCAAGGAGCCACTGCGCGAAGAAGCGATTAAATATTGGCCGCGTCACGAACGGCCTCGCGAGCGGCTGCTCAAGCATGGTCCCCAGTCGCTCTCGGACGCGGAGCTTCTGGCCATCTTCTTGCGCACGGGCGTGAGCGGCCGCAGCGCTGTGGATCTGGCGCGCGCGCTCCTGCAGCGGTTTCAGGGGCTGCGCGGACTCTTCGCGGCCGACTATCGCGAACTGCGCGCGATCAAAGGGCTCGGCGATGCGAAGATCGCCACCCTGCTGGCGACCATTGAGCTGAGCAAACGATACCTCCGGGAGCAACTCGAGCAGCGGCGCGCGATCCGAAACCCCGAGGACGTCTATCAGCTCCTGGCCCACTCGATGCGCGACCTCGATCACGAGGTCTTCACCGTGTTCTTCCTCACCAGCAAGAACGAAATCCTGGCCATCGAGGAGCTGTTCCGAGGCACGATCAACACGAGCGCCGTCCATCCGCGCGAAGTCGTCAAGCGCGCCTTGCAGCACGGCGCGGCTGCACTCATCTGCGCGCACAATCACCCGTCGGGGAATCCGGAGCCGAGCCCCCAAGATCGCATGCTCACGCGCGAGTTGAAGGAGGCCTGTCGCCTGATGGAGATCGCCCTCCTGGATCATCTCGTCATCGGCCACAATCGCTATTGGAGCTTCGCCGAGCACGGGGAATTATAAGCCTCACGGCTACGCCTCCGCTCCCCTCGGTGATCCGCCGCGCGCAAGAGGCGCCCTCCTGTGCACGATCTCACGTCGTGGTGCCGTGAGCCGTTCCGCAGAGATGTCCTCGGGTTGACCCACGACGATCCGGTGCGTACACTCTTTCACATGCGACACGGCGTGAGGCGAGGCGAGCGAAAGCGACAGGTGAATTCTTATCTGGAAGTCTTTCGCGCCCTCTGGGAGAACCGCGACCGTCTCCGCTACGCCTGGAGAATTCTGACGGAAGGGGTGTGCGACGGGTGCGCGCTCGGCACGAGCGGGATCCGAGACTGGACGATCTCGGGGATTCATCTCTGCTGGATCCGACTCCGCCTTCTGCGTCTGAACACGATGGGCGCCCTGGATGTCGCACAGGTGCGCGACGTGGCGCGCCTCGAGCAATTGAGCGAATCCGAGCTGCGACGGCTTGGGCGCGTGCCGGTGCCGCTTCTGCGACGCCGCGGTGACGCCGGATTCCGGCCGATCTCCTGGGACGAAGCCCTGGCGCTCATCGCCGAACGCCTGCGCGCGACCGCGCCCGAGCGCATAGCCTTCTACCTGGTTTCGCGCGGGACGGTGAACGAGACCTATTACGTCGCGCAGAAGGTCGCGCGCGCCCTCGGCACCAATCACATTGACAACTCGGCGCGCATCTGTCACGCGCCGAGCACAACGGCCCTCAAACAGACGATCGGCTTCGCGGCGTCCACCTGCAGCTACCGGGATTGGATCGGAACGGATCTGCTTGTGCTCATCGGCAGCGACATCGCCAACAATCAACCGGTGGCGATGAAGTACATCCACCTGGCCAAGAAGCAAGGCACGCGCGTCGTCGTCATCAACCCGTATCGCGAGCCGGGATTGGAGCGATATTGGGTCCCCTCCTCGCTCGATTCGGCGCTCTGGGGAACGCGCGTCGCTGACGAGTTCTTCCAGATCCGCGTGGGTGGTGATATCGCGTTCTTGAACGGCGTCCTGAAGCATCTGTTGGCGAACGGGTGGGTGGATCACCAATTCATCGCCGAACGCACGGAGGGATGGGAAGAGCTGGTGCGCGCGCTCGAGGACCAGAGCTTCGAGCAATTGGAGCGTCTCTCGGGCACGACGCGCGAGCGCATGCTCGACTTCGCGCGCCTGTATGCTCAGGCGCGCACGGCCGTGTTCCTCTGGTCCATGGGCGTGACCATGCACGAGCATGGCGTGGCCAACGTCAAGGCCATTGTCAACGTGGCGCTGGCGCGCGGCATGATCGGACGTCCCCACTGCGGGCTCGTCGCCATTCGCGGCCATTCCGGCGTCCAAGGAGGAGCGGAGATGGGGGCCGTCCCCAATCAGTTCCCGGGCGGCGTGCCGATCACCGAAGAGAGCGCTCGCGCGCTGTCCGAGGTGTGGGGATTTCCCGTGCCGGCGTGGCGCGGATACTTCGTCGCGGAGATGCTGGAAGCAGCCTCTCGGGGCGAACTGGATGTTTTCTATCTGATCGGCAGCAACCTCCTCGGCGTTTTGCCCGACAGCCGATTCGTGCGCGACGCCCTGGCGCGCATTCCCCTGCGCGTGCATCACGACATCGTCCTGAACCCGCAGATGTGTGTGGAGCCGGCCGATACGGTCCTCGTCCTTCCCGCGACCACGCGGTACGAGATGGCTGGGGGGAACACGGAGACGACGACGGAGCGGCGCATTATCTTCAATCCAGAGATTCCGGGGCCGCGACTGCCTCATGCGCGGGATGAATGGCGCGTGCTCGTGGAGCTGGCGGCGCGCGTTCGCCCCGACCGGGCCCCACACCTCACCTTCGCTTCGACAGAGGCGATCCGGGAGGAGATCGCCCGCATCGTCCCCTTCTACGACGGAATCCAACACCTGCGGCATCGCGGCGATCACATTCAATGGGGCGGTCCGCGCCTGGGTGAAGATGGCCGATTTCCCACTCCCACGGGAAGAGCGCGCTTCACACCGATTGTGCCTCCCGAGTGTTCCATCCCCGAAGGTCGCTTTCAGCTCACGACCCGCCGCGGGAAGCAGTTCAACAGCATGGTCTTCGGCGACCGAGATGTGCTTGCTGACGCGCGGCGCGAGGACGTGATCCTGGCGCCGGAGGATCTCGCACGCCTCGGCCTTCACGAGGGGGATCCCGTTCTCGTGCGCTCCGAAACGGGCGAGTTTCGCGGACGGGCGCGCTCGGGTCCGCTCCGCCCGGGCGTCGTGATGATGTACTGGCCCGAAGCGAATGTCCTCATCCGGCGCGGCCTGTGCGATCCCGAGTGTGGGATGCCGGCATTCCGCAGCGAGATTGTCGAGGTCCTCCCGGATTCGACGCGCACGGAGTGAGGATGCGAGCACCCCGCACAGGGACCCCGTCTGCGGAGGCGGCAGCGATGGAGACGTCCGATGTCGTGCGATGCGCACCGGTACTCGAAGTCGGTCGAGCGGATATCCACGTGCGCGAAGACGAACTGGCCGTTGAAGAGCCCATGGAAGTGCGCGTGCTCCGGCGAGAGGGAGACGACTGGGTCGCCCACAGCGTGGCCATTACCATGCGCACGCCGGGCCATGACTTCGAGCTCGCCGTGGGATTCCTCTTCACGGAAGGCGTCATCCGGAGCCGTCGGGATATTCGCGACATCTCGCACTGCTCTGAGCATGCAGAAGGGGGACATCGAAACATCGTGAACGTCGTCTTGGCCGAAGACGTCGAGTTTGATCCGGCTCGGCTCAGCCGGAACGTCTACACGACTTCCAGTTGCGGCATCTGCGGGAAGACTTCGCTGGAACTGGTGCGCGCCCTTGCGCGGCGACCGCGTGCGGATATCCCGCCGATCTCGCGCGATGTGCTCTTCGCCCTGGCAGAAATAGGACGGCGCGCGCAGCCGCTTTTCGCGCGCACCGGAGGTGTCCATGCCTCCGCCCTCTTCGATCACCGAGGGCGCTTGCTGCTTGTGCGCGAGGATGTCGGCCGCCACAACGCGATGGATAAAGTGATCGGGCACCTGGTGCTCACCGACGGGATTCCGGCCTCCGGCACAATCGCTCTCCTCAGCGGACGCGCCAGTTTCGAGCTCGTACAGAAAGCGCTCGTCGCCGGAATCCCCATTGTGGCGGCTCTGGGGGCTCCGAGCAGCCTGGCCGTCACCGTGGCGCGCGATTTCGACCTCACGCTTGTCGGTTTCCTCCGGGATGGACGCTTCAATGTCTACGCGGGCGCCGATCGCCTCGATCTCTCTCGGCGGGCCTGAGGGCGGGCGCTGGACTTTCGCGAACTCCCCGAAGTACACTTCGCCTAGGCACGAGAGAAGGAGAGATGGGTATGAGCGAACTGGAGAAGAAGACTAAAGCCATTGAGATCGCCCTGGCTCAGATTGAGAAGCAGTTCGGCAAGGGGGCGATCATGCGGCTCGGCGACCGGAAGGTCGAGGAAATCCCCGTGATCTCGACGACAAGCCTCAGCCTGGATGCGGCGTTGGGCGTAGGGGGGATCCCGCGCGGACGCGTCACGGAGATCTTCGGTCAGGAAGCCAGCGGCAAGACGACGCTCGCGCTCCATGTCGCGGCGGAGGCTCAACGCTTAGGGGGCGTGGCCGCCTATATTGATGCCGAGCACGCGCTCGATGCGGCGTATGCCGAGAAGATCGGCGTGCGCATTGAGGACCTGTTGGTCTCCCAACCCGACAGCGGTGAGCAGGCCTTGGAGATCGCCGAAGCCCTCGTCCGATCCGGAGGCGTGGACGTGCTCGTCATTGATTCGGTGGCGGCGCTTGTGCCTCGGGCGGAACTGGAGGGCGAGATGGGTGATGCCCTGCCCGGCCTGCAAGCCCGCCTCATGTCGCAGGCTTTGCGGAAACTGGCGGGCGCCGTCTATCGCTCCAACACGGCGCTCATCTTCATCAACCAGATGCGGCAGAAGATCGGCGTCATGTTCGGCTCCCCCGAGACGACAACCGGCGGCCAGGCGTTGAAGTTCTACGCGAGCGTGCGCCTGGACATGCGGCGGACGAATGCCCTCAAAGATGGGGAGACCATCGTCGGCAATCGCGTGAAGGTTCGCGTCGTGAAGAACAAGGTGGCACCGCCGTTCAAAGAGGCGGAGTTCGACATGCTCTACAGCGAAGGCATCTCGCGCGAAGGGGAGATCTTGGATCTGGGCGTGGAGCACCGCCTCATTGAGAAGAGCGGCGCGTGGTACTCCTACAAAGGCGAACGCCTCGGTCAAGGACGGGAGAACGCGCGCCTCTTCTTGAAGGCGAATCCCGAGCTGGCGCTCACCATCGAAAACGAGATCCGACACGTGCTCGGCCTGCCGCGTCGCGAGGTGAAGAAGCCGGAGCCGGAGACGGCGGCTTCGGCAAAGGCGAAGAAAGCGGAGTGACGCCCTCTCCGGTCATGCGCGAGACCGATTTCATCGTGATCGGCAGCGGGATCGCCGGCCTGCGCGCGGCGGTGGAGTTGGGACAAGCGGGATCGGTCCTCATTCTGACCAAGGACGACCTCACGGAATCGAGCACACGGTATGCGCAAGGAGGTGTTGCTGTCGCCCTGAGCGACGACGATGAGATCGCCCTGCATGCGGAAGACACGGTGCGCGCGGGTGCGGGTTTGTGCGATCCCGAGGCTGTGCGCGTGCTCGTCGAGGAAGGACCGCACTACGTTCAGGAACTGATCGCATGGGGGTGTCGTTTCGACCGCGTGGGAGATCGGCTCGAATTCGGGCAAGAGGCCGCCCACTCTCGGCGCCGTATCCTCCATGCTCGGGGTGATGCCACCGGACGCGAGATCGTGCGCACACTGCTTGAGCGCCTGCGCGATCTGCCCCGGGTCGTCCTCATCCCTCATGCCTTCGCCGTGCGCCTGCTCGTTCATGAAGGGCACTGCCTGGGCGTGCAGTATGTGGATGCACGCGCCCGTACATCTCACACGGTCTGGGCGCGCGCGGTCATCCTCGCGACCGGCGGCGCGGGACACGTCTACCGATACACGACGAATCCCGATGTCATCACCGGCGAGGGGATGGCCATGGCGTACGAGGCGGGAGCTCTTCTGGCCGATATGGAATTCGTGCAGTTTCATCCGACAGCCTTGCATCAGGAGGGCGCGCCTCGCTTTCTGCTCAGCGAGGCGTTGCGGGGAGAAGGCGGCGTCTTGCGCAACCGCTTCGGCGAACGGTTCATGCCGCGCTATCATGAGCAGGCGGAGTTGGCCCCCCGCGATATCGTCGCGCGCGCTATCGTGAGCGAACTGGCGCGCACCGATGCCGAGTGCGTGTATCTCGATCTCACGCATCTGCCGGCCGGCTTCCTGCGCGAACGCTTCCCGCGCATCTACGAGACCTGCCGCCGTTACGGCCTCGACCTGACGCGCGACTGGATTCCCGTCAGTCCGGCTGCCCATTACTTCATGGGCGGCGTCCGCACGGATCTAGAGGGGTGGACGGGACTAAAGGGCCTCTTCGCGGCGGGCGAAGTGAGCTGCACGGGCATACACGGCGCCAATCGCTTAGCCAGCAACTCCCTGCTCGAAGGCTTGGTCTTCGGCGCGCGCGCGGCCCGTCGAGCGCTGGCGACCGCCTCTTCTTCTCGTCCTGCTCCCCCTCCCTGGCCGGACGTGAATCCGAGCGAAGCGGAGATCGAAGGAGCGTTCCTCCGGCGCATCCAAGACCTCATGTGGGAAGCCGTCGGCCTCATTCGTCACGGCGATCAGCTCCGCTCTGCGCTCGAAGAGCTCCACGCCTTGAGGGAGGCCGCTCCGACCACAGCCACGCGCCACGTCGCCACGGTCGCATGGCTCGTCGCACGGGCCGCACTCTTTCGAGAGGAGAGCCGCGGCGCGCACTTCCGCGCCGACTGTCCCGCTCCGGATGACACGCGCTGGCGCTGCCATTCCATGCAACATCGCGAACACGGAATCTTCACGCACCCTATTGGGACGGAGGACTTCACGCGATGATGGGACACGCCCTCTGGCTCTGGATCGCCTTCGGCCTCTTCGTCATCGCCATGCTCGCGCTCGATCTCGGCGTCTTTCATCGCCGAGCACATGTCATCGAGCTGAGAGAAGCCCTCGGCTGGAGTGTCTTCTGGATCGTTTTGGCCGTGCTCTTCAACATCGGCGTCTACATCGGACTCGGTCCCACGGCCGCCTTGGAGTTCCTCACCGGCTACCTCATCGAGAAATCGCTCAGTATGGACAATATCTTCGTCTTCGTGCTCATCTTCTCCTACTTTCGCGTCCCCACGCTCTACCACCACAAGGTCCTCTTCTGGGGCATTCTCGGCGCCTTGGTCATGCGCTTCCTCTTCATCCTGGCCGGCGTCACGCTCATTCAAAAATTCCACGGGATGATCTACGTCTTCGGCGCCATTCTCATTGTGACCGGCGTGCGCATGGCCCGCGAGAAGGAGAAAGAGATCCATCCGGAGCGAAACCCCGTGCTGCGTCTCGCCCGCCGCCTCATCCCGATCACGCGGCGCTATGTGGACGGACGATTCTTCATCCGCAAGATGGGGCGGCTGCTGGCGACGCCGCTCTTTGTCGTTATACTCGTCGTCGAGACGACTGACCTCGTTTTCGCCGTGGACTCGATCCCCGCCATCCTCGCCATCACGCGCGATCCGTTCATCGTCTATACCTCCAATGTCTTCGCCATCCTCGGTCTGCGCGCCCTTTACTTCGCCCTGGCCGGACTCGTGCGCCTCTTTCACTACCTGCACTATGGCCTCTCGATCATCCTCGTCTTTGTCGGCGCGAAGATGCTCATCTCGGACTTCTACAAGATCCCCATTGGGATCTCGCTCGGCGTCGTCGCGAGCGTGTTGGCTCTTTCGGTCCTTCTCTCGATCTGGCGTCCGGCGAAGGTGACGGCGACCCCTCTTGCCGATCCCCCCGAGCCGTCATTGGACACGGCGTCGCGATCCGAGGACGAGGTCGCCGCATCCGAGAGATCCGAGGCATGAGAATCAAGAACCTGCATCCCTGGGATGTCTCGCCGAGCGAGGCCGTCGCGATTCAGAACCGGCTGCGCGCGCAGGTGCGCTTCACACCGCTGGATGTGAATCGCGTGCGATGGATCGCCGGTGCGGATGTCTCCTTCGACAAGGGCTCGGATACGATCTTCGCCGCCGTCGTCGTACTGGAGCTCCCTCATCTGAGGCTCGTCGAAGAGGCAGCGGTGACGACGGTGACGCGCTTCCCCTATATCCCGGGACTCCTCTCGTTTCGAGAGGCTCCGGCTGTGTTGAGGGCGTTCGAGAGAGTCGCGCGATGGCCCGATGCCGTGCTCGTAGACGGCCAAGGGCTGGCGCATCCCCGACGCCTGGGCTTGGCCTGTCATCTCGGGCTCACGCTGGATCTGCCGACAGTCGGATGCGCAAAGAGCGTGCTCGTGGGAACGTACGAAGAGCCGCCACCGGAGGCGGGGAGTTCTTCCCCCCTTCTCGATCGTGGGGAGGTCGTCGGCGTTGCTCTCCGGACGAAGGATCGAACACGCCCCATCTTCGTCTCTCCCGGCCATAGGATTGACCTGGAGAGTGCCATCGCCTTGGTCCTCCGCTGCGTGGCCGGACATCGCCAACCGGAGCCGACGCGTCAGGCGCATCTGCTGGTGAATCGGCTCCGCCGCGGTGAAGGGCCGGAACCGACGACGGACCGACTTTTCTGACGTCCGCTCAGGAGAACGCGAGCCTACTCAGGCGTCGAAGAGGCTTCGGATGTAGGCCTCCGGAGAGAACTCGATGAGGTCGTCGAGCGTCTCCCCGACGCCCACGTAGTGAATGGGCACGCCCAATTCCTTAGCGATGGCGATAAGGATCCCTCCCTTGGCCGTTCCATCGAGCTTGGTCACGATCACACCGGTGACGCCAACGGCTTCCCCAAAGCGCCGCGCTTGCTCCAAGCCGTTCTGTCCAGTCACGGCATCCAGGACGAGAAGAACCTCATGCGGAGCGCCCTCGACCTCGCGCGCGGCGACGCGACACATCTTCTGAAGCTCGTGCATGAGGTTGATCTTCGTATGCAAGCGTCCGGCTGTATCCGCGATCACGACATCCGTGCCCCGAGCTTTCGCCGATCGCAGAGCATCAAAGAGCACGGCCGCCGGATCCGCCCCCGGATGCTGCTCGATGACTGGGACGCCCGCACGCTCGGCCCACACGGCCAACTGATCGGCGGCGGCTGCGCGAAACGTATCGGCACCGCACAGGAGGACGGAGAATCCCTGGCGCTTCAGCCGATAAGCGAGCTTCCCAATGGTCGTCGTCTTCCCCGTCCCATTGACGCCGACGACCACGATGACATACGGGCGCACACTCGACCTCCGAAGGCGCTCTTCCGTCAATGGACCGCCCTCGCCGGCGGTGCGCCGTAACAGGGCGAGCAGTTCCGATTGGATAATGCCCTTCACCGCATCCATGTCCCTCGCGGCGTTTCGATCGAGCGCCTGACGGGCTCGCTCTAAAATCTCCTGCGCCGTGCGGGGTCCCATGTCAGTGGCGATGAGCGCCTCCTCCAGAGCGTCCCAAAGGGCGGGATCCATCTCGGGCGCGCCGAAGGCGAGATCCTGGATTCGCTCGATCACCTGCTGACGGGTTCGCGCGATAGCCCGTTTGAACCGATGGAAGAGCCCTCCTTCGGCTTCGCCCTCCCCTTCGCGCGGCGCCTCAGAAGAGGCTTCCGATGAGAGAAGGCGTGTGATCTCGTCTTTCCGCCATATCCCCATAGTGCGTCTGCCCTCCTCGCACCCAGAAAGGGCAAAAATATCACCGCCCCTGAGAGGGGTCAACGTCGCCGGGCGTTCGGGTCCTCCGCGGAGAGCGCCGATGACGGAGCTGGCGCTTCGGGACTCGATTCCGGTATGCTTCAAAAAAGTGACATATGGTGCGCTATTGCCACGACGTCAGGGAAGAACTGAAACGGCTGGGGGTGCTGCCGACCGAGGGAACGCCTCCGGAGCTGGTGCGCGAGCAGCTCAACGACCTCTACTGTTACGAACTGCGCCGGCTGCGGGATCGGCGACGGGCTGGAGACATTCCCAAGACAGAATACGCCGACCACGTGCGGCAGTTGCGCCGGAAGTACGCTCTCCTCTCGCGCCCCCTCGAAAGTTGGATCGAGCCGGAGTGACGCTTGGCCTTCTTGACCGGCTCCGCGTCCGCCGCTAGCATCATGCCGTCACCGCGTGGGATCGCGAGCACACAGGAGGCGCAAGACGGATGAGCAGAGGGATCTTCGGCGAAGAGAACGAATTGATCATTCAACGGCGGAAGAACTTCGAGGCGATCTGCGCTCTCGGGTTCGATCCGTATCCCCACAAGTTCGCGCGCACGCATACGATCACGGAGATCGTGCGAGCCTACGGCCACTACGCGGGAGCGAAGCCTCCGGAGGAACTGGAGCGCGTGAACGCCGAGCTGCGACGAGTCGCCGTGCGCATCGCGGGTCGGATGATGACCACGCGCCTGATGGGACGCGCGGCCTTCGCCCATCTCTCGGATGGCGACAAACGGCTCCAAATCTACATTCGCAGTAATGAAGTGAGCGAACGGGAGTGGCAGTTGTACCACCATCTCGATCTCGGTGACTTCATCGGCGTCGAGGGATATCTGTTTGTGACGCGCACGGGAGAGCTGACCGTGCACGTCGAGCGGCTCCACTTCCTGGCGAAAGCCTTCCTCCCCTTGCCGGAGAAATGGCACGGTCTCCACGACATCGAGACGCGCTATCGGCAGCGGTATCTCGACCTCATCGCGAACCGGTCCTCGCGCGAGGTCTTCGTCAAGCGCGCGCAGATCATCCGGGAGATCCGACGCTTCTTCGACGAGCGGGGCTATATCGAGGTGGAGACGCCGATGCTCACACCGCTGGCGACGGGAGCGGCCGCCCGACCCTTCGTCACCCACCACAACGCGCTCGACATAGACCTCTATGCGCGCATCGCCCCGGAGCTCTACCTGAAGCGGCTGATCGTCGGCGGCTTCGAGAAGGTCTACGAGCTGAATCGGAATTTCCGAAATGAGGGCCTCTCCACCAAGCACAACCCGGAATTCACCATGCTCGAATTCTACGAAGCCTACAGCGACTATCACGACCTCATGGAACGGACCGAAGAGTTGCTCACCCACCTGGTGCGCACCGTCTGCGGATCGCTCGTCCTCACATACGGAGAGCACCAGATAGATTTCACTCGTCCGTGGCGCCGCCTGACAGTGAAAGAAGCGATCCTCCGTCACTGGCCCGATACGACGTCGGCGCTCGCACCGGAAGATCTGGATGCCCCGGAGCGATTGCCCGAGCTGCTGCGCGCCGTCGGCGGACGCTGCGATCCCCAGTGGACCTACGGGCAAATGCTCGGGAAGCTCTTCGAATACGTCGCTGAGGAGAAGCTCATCCAGCCCACGTTCATCCTGGGATATCCGACGGAGCTGAGTCCTCTGGCGAAGCAGAGCGAGGAGGATCCGAACGTCGTCCATCGCTTCGAGCTATATATCGGGGGACTGGAGATCGCCAATGCCTTCTGCGAGTTGAACGATCCCGTCGAACAGTATCGCCGATTCGAGCAGCAGATGCGCCTGCGCGAGCGCGGAGATGAGGAGGCCATGGTCATGGACGCAGATTTCATTCGCGCGCTCGGCTACGGGATGCCACCGACAGCCGGCGAAGGAATCGGCATTGACCGGCTCGTCATGCTGCTGACCAATCAACGCTCGATCCGCGACGTTATCCTCTTCCCCCACATGCGACCGGAGCGATAGTCGCGGGGGAGAGCGCGACGATCACGGCGCCAGGAGCCCGCCGCGCGTCATCGCCTCGACGTCGAGCACGCGCTCCAGCTCCGCATCGCTCATCCATCCGCGCTCCCGAACGATCTCCCGAAGAGTCTTCTGCGTCTCCCTCAGCTCCCGCGCGATCTCGGCCGCCCGCTCGTATCCGAGATGTGGCGCGAGCACCGTCACCACAGCCGGGCTGCTCTCGGCATAGTACCGACAGCGCTCCCTATGAGCGCGAATCCCGACAATGGCCTTCTCCGTGAAGACCCGCAGGGCATTGGTCAACAGCTTCGCCGACAGCAGCAGGTCGAAGGCGATGACGGGCATCATGACGTTCAGCTCGAATTCCCCATGAGCGGCCGCCAGCGCGATCGTCATATCGTTGCCGATGACCTGAAAGCACACCATCGTCACCATCTCGGGCATGACGGGATTGACCTTGCCCGGCATGATCGAGGAGCCCGGCTGAAGAGCCGGCAGCTCGATCTCGGCCAATCCTGTGCGCGGTCCCGAGGCCATCAGTCGCAGGTCGTCGCAGAGCTTGATCACATCGAGCGCGAGAGCCTTCATCGCTCCGGAGAACGCGACAAACGGGGCCATGCTCTGCATCGCTGCCATGAGATCTTCGGCGGGAACGAGCTCCTCCCCCGTCTCGCGCTTCAGCTCTTCGATGAGGCGGAAGCGGAAGGCCGGAGGCGCAGTCAATCCCGTCCCGACGGCTGTGCCGCCAATGCCGAGGACGCGAAGGTCCTCGAGGGCGTGCCGCAGGCGCCGCGCGTGCTCCTCGATGATGTGCGCATACGCGTGACATTCCTGTCCGAGGGACACCGGAACAGCGTCCTGAAGATGCGTGCGCCCAGACTTCACGACATCGCGAAACTCCTCCCCTTTCTGACGGAGCGCCCGAGCCAACCCCTCCATACATTCGAGCAAAGGGCGCGCGACGTCCAAAGCCGCCAGACGCATCGCCGTCGGCATGACGTCATTGGTGGACTGCCCCCGATTCACATGGTCATGCGGATGCACGCGCGCATACTCCCCGCGCCGCCCCCCGAGAAGCTCGTTCGCACGGTTGGCCAACACTTCGTTCACGTTCATGTGAAAAGAGACCCCGGCACCGGAGTTGAAGACATCCACGACAAATTGGTCATCGAATCGGCCGGCGAGCACCTCATCGGCAGCTGCCATGATGGCGCGCGCCACAGAGACATCCACAAGCCCCAGCTCGGCGTTGACGCGCGCCGCGCACTTTTTGATGCGCACGGTCGCCCGAACCAACTCCGGGAAGGGACGCCATCCGCTGATCGGATAATTCTCCAAGGCCCGCGCCGTCTGAATCCCATAGTAGGCCTCGTCGGGAACTGCCTTCTCTCCGAGACTGTCTCGCTCGATTCTCTCCATAGCCGCCCTCCTCCAAGCAAGAGTGCACCACATCAGCGGGAAAATGCCAGTCGGCCGGAACGCGCCCATGCTCCCGCGCCCCCCTCTTGCCAGGACTCGGAAGGTCGAGTAAAAAAAAGGAGCCATGCGAAGCACTGTCGCCCATCGAACCTCCGCGCCCATCCGGAAGCGGAAGCTCCGAAGGGCGACTTTCCTCCCCGGCGACCGAGAGGCTCCCCCTCCCGCCGCCGAGGGACCGCACGCGCGGAACAAAAAGACGAAGAGGTGACCGACTATGAGAGACCGCCCATTGCCCCGGTATCTCTCTCACATTATGACCGGGCTCTTGCTGACGGCGAACCTGACTCCGGCGCAGTCCTTTCAACAACCGCCCCTCACTCTCGCCGAATCGCGCCCGACAGCCGATGCCGCCTTCGGCATCGCACTGGCGATCGGAGATTTCAACAACGACAAGATCGCGGACCTCGCGGTCTCCAATAGTGCCGAACGCGTTTTCATCTTTTACGGACGCACGACGCCTCGAACAACGCCGGATCGGACGCTCTCCTCCCGCGAGACGGGAATCGCTTTCGGAATGGCGCTCGCTGCCGGAGATTGGAATGGAGATGGCCGAACCGATCTGGCCATCGGTGCTCCTGAAGCCAGCAATAGCGAGGATTCCTTTTTTGATGGACGAGTCATCATTTATCCCGGATCCTCGAACTTCGGGACCAGTCCGGTGACCTTGCGAAGTCCGATTCCTCCGGATCCGGACTTTTCAACGGGTGGTCTCTTCGGCTATGCTCTCGCCAGCGGCGATGTGGACGGTGATAAGGTGAGCGATGTGATCGTCAGCGCCTGGTATCTCGACGCCACCGTGATCCTGTATGGCGGGCGAACAATCGGATCGCGACGGACGATCCTCAAAGGGAACACGATCGGAGAGCAGTTCGGCTTCGCCGTCGCAGCCGGAGATGTCAACAAGGATGGATTCGCCGATGTCGCCATTGGTGCTCCCTTTGGAGGACCCACCGGAACCGGGGCTGTGTATCTCTTCTTCGGAGGGAAGACCTTGAGCGGTCGGCCGGACCTGATCCTCCCCAACCCCCATCCACCGAGCGATCCGGAGGACTCCACGTTTGCCTCCGCCCTCGCAATAGCTGATCTCAACGGCGATGGATATGCGGACATCATCGTGGGAGCGCCCAACACGTCCCCCAAGGAGCTTGCTCCCGGACGGGTCTATATCTTCTTCGGAGGGACGACCTTGAGGAATACTCCTGATCTCGTCCTAGAGGATTCTACGCCCGCATTCGGATACAGTCTGGCCACCGGAGATCTTAATGGGGATGGGACGTCCGATCTCGTTGTCAGCGCCATCGGGGCGACGGTCAATACCCGTCCGCGAGCCGGACAGGTGCACATCTTCCTCGGAGGAAGCGCCATCGGCCCCACTGCCCATATGATCCTAGATCCCCCAAGCCCGGAAGCCGAGGGTGAGTTCGGATCGGCTATGGCTATCGGCGATCTCAACAGGGACGGCAAAGCCGATCTCGCTATTTCTGCGCCCGGCGTTGCGCGAAGAGCCGGTCGAGTATTTCTCTATCTCGGCCGATAGAGCCACGCGCGCTCCGAAGCTCGAACGGACGACCGAGGCGCTGGCTTTGAGCGCGCGCTCTCGCGCCGTTCACAAGCGGGACAGCTCACACACGGAGCTTCTCGCCGGACCGTTCCCTCTGTGACAGCGCCCCGACGCCGCCGCGGCCTCAGAAGCCCGCGCTCCGAAACGGGACCCGAAAGATCCCTCCCCGCGCCAGGCGTTCCTTCACCTCGAATCCCCGCGCTCCCTGATGAGTCAGCGTGGAACGACGACCCGCTCTCCGGGAGCGAGGTGTGGGATACGGTTCTCCCGCAGTTGTTGGTTGAGGTTCGGGATCGTCTCTTCGATGATACGGTTCAAGCGATCCACCAGTTGCGTCAGCTCCTGCGCCAATTCCTCGATCATCTCCGCTTGTCGCGGCGTTGGCCGCGCTGTGAACGAGCCAATGGCCGAGTAAAGCTGAGCGAGACGTCCGACAATAGGACGCGGGGTCCCCGGCAGATCGGGTCCGGCGAATCCGAGCGGGCGCGGGCGTGCGACGAAGTGATCCCTCAGCTCATCCAGCTCCTTGAGCAGGGAAGCGAGAGCCGCTTGCACAGAGGGCGACGCGTTCGGCTGGCGCTTCAGGCCCTCCACCCATTCGATGACGCGGGTGCGCAGTTCGACGACGCGACGGCGCGCGACATCCGCCGACGCATAGAGGCGTCCCACGCGGTGCCATGCGTCGCGATGGGCGCGCAGCTCATCCTCACTGACGTGAAGGCGCGGGTCCTCTTCGACGCGCACGGTCCGACTCACCTGTCGAGATCCGGCCGAGACGCGCACCGTGTACTCACCGGGCAGAACGAGAGGACCTGATGGAGCCCCAAACGGTCCCACTGAGGGCTCCGCTTCAGCACGCACCGGGGGTTCATGCCGCAGATCCCACGCCACGCGATGGATCCCCGCTTCCCGAGGCCCGCGCAGCTCGCGAACCACACGGCCCTCGCGGTCCACGATAGTGATCTTCACCTCTTCCTTCTCGCCCAAAGGCGTCTTCAGATAGTAATGGATGATCGCCCCATAGGGAGGATTCGGCGCGATGAAGAACTTGTGACCCGTGTTCCCCTTGTGGGCGTAGAGCCGATACATCGTCGCCGGTCGGATGTCGAAGACATACAGATCGGAGTCCAGGACGGCGGGCGAGAGCTGCTCAAGCGGAGTGATGTCATCCAGAATGAAGATGCTTCGCCCGTGCGTCCCGAGGATGAGGTCGTTCTCGCGCGGATGGATCTGAATGTCATCCACGGGGACGGTCGGCAGATTGTTCTTGAGCCGAATCCAACGCCCTCCGCGATCGAACGAGACGAACAGACCGAACTCCGTCCCAATGAAAAGGAGGTTGGGGTTGCGCGGATGTTCGCGAATGACGGTGATGGTGTGTCCGTCCGGAAGATTGCTCCGCAGCGATCTCCACGTCTTTCCGAAATCCGTCGTCATATAGACGTAAGGGGTGAAATCGTTGCTGCGGTGGCCGTCGAAAGTGACATAGGCGGTCCCTTCGCCGGAGCGCGAGGCGACGACGCGACTCACGTAGGTGTTCTTCGGAACACCGGGGATATTGCCGACGACGTTCTCCCAAGTCCGACCGCCATCGCGGGAGACCTGAACGTTTCCATCATCGGTCCCCACCCAGAGGATCCCCGGGCGCAGAGGGGATTCGGAAATGGTCGTGATTTGCCCGTAAGTCTCCACCCCATCATGACGGGAGAGCGTGTCCGGGCCGGGAATCACCCCCATGATCGGCATCTTCTCCCGATCCGGTTGCGTCGTCAGATCCGGCGTCTCCGTCCATGTCTCTCCCCGATCTCGGGAGATGAAGAGCTTGTTCCCCCCGAAGTAGATCGTGCTCGGATCGTGTGGGGAGATGAGAATGGGAGAGTTCCAATCGAATCGGTAGCGAGGCTGACCGGGCTTCGGCTCGGGACGGATGATGCGGCGCTCTCCCGTGTCGAGGTGCAAGCGCGTGATGTTGCCATTCTGAGACTCCACGTAGAGGATGTTCGGGTTGGTCGGGTCCACTTGGACGTAGAAGCCGTCGCCGCCACCGATGCGGATCCAGTCCTCATTCGTGATGCCGACAGTGTAAAGCGTGCGACTGGGGCCCATCCAGCTTCCGTTATCCTGAAGCCCACCGTACACGAAATAGGGCCGACGCATGTCGTAGCAAATCTCATAGAACTGCCCGAGCGGGAGCGTGTTGATGAAGTCCCACGTGCGCCCACGATCGTAGCTGATGTGAATCCCTCCATCGGAGCCAAGGACAATGTGGTCCGAATTCGCCGGATTGATCCACATGGCGTGAAAGTCGCCGTGAATGCGCGTGACCCAATTGGTGCGGAATGTCCGCCCGCCATCTTCCGAATAGTACATGGGCGCCCCCATGACCCAGATGCGCTGGTCATTGTTCGGATCAATGCGAATCTGGCTGTAATAGGAAGGACGCGGATTGACGTCGCTCATTTTCGTCCACGTCTCCCCGCGATCTTCCGAGCGAAAGACCCCTCCATTCTTGTTCTCGACGATGGCGTAGACGATGCGCGGATCGCGCCGATAGATGTCCAGGCCGATGCGCCCGGTATCGCCCGTCGGCAATCCGTGAGCGAGCTTCTTCCACGTCGCTCCGCCATCCACGGACTTGTAGAGAGCGCTATGAGGCCCCCCGCCGTTGAAGCCATAGGCTGTGCGCCGACGTTGATACGCGGCGGCATAGAGGATATTGGGACTCTGAGGGTCCATGGCGACATCCACGACGCCCGTATCCTCGTTGATGAAGAGCACGCACGTCCACGTCTTCCCTCCATCGGTCGTTTTGAAGAGACCGCGTTCTCGATTCGGCCCCCATAGGCGTCCGAGTGCTGCCACGTAGACGATGTCGGGATTGGTCGGGTCAATGACGATGCGCCCGATATGATGCGTGTCACTGAGTCCCATGTGCTGCCAGGTCCTCCCCCCATCAAGTGACTTGTAGACGCCATTGCCCCAAGATGAGCTCTGCCGATTATTGGGCTCCCCAGTGCCGACCCAAACGATATTCGGGTTCGAGGGAGCAACGGTGACATCGCCAATCGAGCTCACAGCCTCATTGTCGAAGATGGGCTCCCAGGTGATGCCTCCGTTGCTCGTCCTCCAGACGCCGCCGGAAGCCGTCGCGATATAGATGATACGCGGATCGCTCTCGACGACGGCGATGTCGTCGATGCGACCACCCATGATGGCCGGTCCGATATTTCGGAACTCCAGATTCCGGAAGAGGTCCTCGGTGATCGGCCGACGATCGCTCTGCCCCTGGCCGCGGACGATGGGCATTCCAATAAGCAGCACAAGCAGAAGCGCGATGAGGCCGATCCCCTGAATCCGTACCCTTCGAGGCAGTGTGAACCATTTTCGGCGACTCTCGATGTTTGTCATGGCAGCTCCTCCTCAACGGGTTTGTGCGGGGAGATGATTGATGAGGCTCGCGACGAAGCCGGCGCCAAAGCCGTTGTCAATATTGACGACGACGACGTTCGCCGCGCAACTGTTCAACATGCCGAGCAGAGCGGCAAGTCCTCCCTGCCCGACGCCATATCCGATGCTCGTGGGAACAGCAATGACGGGGACACCGACAAGTCCTCCGACGACACTGGGCAACGCCCCTTCCATACCGGCGACGCAGATGATCACGCGCGCTTCCGCAAGAGGCTCGCGAATACTCAGCAACCGATGCAGTCCGGCGACGCCGACATCGTAGAAGCGAACGACGCGATTGCCCAGCACTTCCGCCGTGACCGCAGCCTCCTCGGCAACAGGGATGTCCGCCGTTCCCGCCGAGACGATGGCGATCAGCCCCTCAGGCTCGGGCGGATCTCCGCGACGCACCGTGATCATCCGTGCCTGCGGATGATAGACAGCATCGGGGACGACCTCTTTCAAGGCGGCGTACGCCGCCTCATCGGCGCGCGTCACCAGAGCCAGGGAACTGCGCTCCAAAATCCGCGGGACGATCGTGGCGATCTGCTCGGGCGTCTTCCCCTGGCCGAAGACGACTTCGGGAACACCCTGCCGTAGGTATCGGTGGTGATCGGGCTTGGCGAACCCGAGATCCTCATAGGGGAGATGGCGGAGCCGGGCGAGGACGTCTTCCAGCGTCACCTCTCCCTGCCGAAAGGCCAGCAGCAGCTCCCGAAGCATCCCCTCGTTCACGGCCCCATATTTTAGCAAACTCCCGATGTCTTCCACGCCTTCGCGAAAGCCTCCACCGGGGTGACGTCGCTTCTCCTTTTCCCCTCCGGCGCGCTATAATCTCTCGACCTTTGAGAACGTCCGAGAGGAGGAGGCGATGAGTCGAGAACTGAAGCGATGGAGCGCGCAGTTGACCGAAGGACTCAGTCGCGCCGGCGCGCGCGCGATGATGAAGGCTGTGGGATTTCGCGATGAGGACCTGGATCGTCCGCTTGTGGGCGTCGCGCACTGCTGGATTGAAATCATGCCGTGCAATTTCAATCATCGGCGCTTGGCGGAGCGAGTCAAAGCGGGCATCCGCGCATCCGGAGGAACGCCGATCGAGTTCAACACGATCGCCATCTCTGATGGCATCGCCATGGGGACCGAAGGGATGAAAACCTCGCTCGTCAGCCGCGAGATCATCGCCGACTCGATCGAGCTGGTCGCACGCGGCCATCTCTTGGATGCGCTCGTGGTGATCTCGGGGTGCGATAAGACGATCCCCGGAACGGTCATGGCTCTGCTGCGGCTCGATCTCCCCGGTCTCATGCTCTACAGCGGTTCGATCGCGCCGGGGACGTTTCGCGGGCGCGCTGTGACGATTCAGGATGTCTTCGAAGCGATCGGAGCGTGCGCCGCCGGACGTATGACTCTGGAAGAAGTGCGGGAGCTGGAGGACGTCGCCTGCCCGGGAGAAGGAGCGTGTGGGGGACAATTCACCGCGAATACAATGGCGACAGCCTGCGAGATGTTGGGGATCTCTCCGATGGGGAGTGCGATGGTTCCGGCAGCCGATCCGCAGAAGGAGGACGTCGCGTTCCAGTGCGGGCAACTCGTCATGGAGCTTTTGCGGCGCGATATCCGACCTCGCCATATCATCACGCGGAAGGCTTTGGAGAATGCTATTGCCGCCGTCGCGGCGACCGGAGGTTCGACCAATGCCGTCCTGCATCTGCTGGCCATTGCGCGGGAGGCGGGCGTAGAGCTGGCGTTGGAGGACTTCGACCGCATCAGCTCGCGCACGCCGCTTCTGGCCGATATGAAGCCGTGGGGACGGTATGTCGCGACGGATGTGTACCAGGCCGGAGGGATTGGAGTCATCGCCAAGCGGTTATTGGAAGCAGGTCTGCTTCACGAAGACGCGCTGACCGTGACGGGGCGAACCATTGGCGAAGAAGCCCGCCAAGCGCGAGAGACGCCCGGACAGGTGGTGATTCGCCCGCTCTCGGATCCTCTCTCACCGACAGGAGGACTGGTCATTTTGCGCGGGAATCTCGCTCCGGAAGGATGCGTGGTGAAGATCGCAGGGAAGGAGAGGCTCTACCATCGGGGACCGGCGCGCGTGTTCGATCGAGAGGAAGCGGCGTTCGAGGCCGTGCAGCGGAGAGAGATCAGGCCGGGTGATGTCGTCGTCATTCGATACGAGGGGCCGAAAGGAGGTCCCGGCATGCGGGAGATGCTCGCCGTGACAGGCGCTCTGCAGGGCGCCGGACTCGGAGAAGCCGTCGCTCTTGTCACTGATGGACGCTTCTCCGGCGCGACGCATGGGCTGATGGCCGGACACGTGGCTCCGGAAGCGGCTGTCGGAGGACCAATCGCTCTCCTCCGCGACGGCGATATGGTCGTCTTCGACGTGGCGCGCCGACGCCTCGATGTTGAACTCTCGGAGCAAGAGCTCTCAGAACGGCGCGCCCGGTGGACACCTCCACCGCCGCGCTATAGCTCCGGCGTTCTGGCCAAGTACGCGCGATTGGTCTCCTCAGCCTCCGAGGGCGCCGTGACACGATGATCTCCTTGAGGAGTCACTTCGGGGGTTCCTCCCACATCCGCCAGGGCGGGAGTTGTCGCGCCGGCGGAACAGAAGGAAGCGTCAGGCCGTCGAGATTCAAGCGCTGGATGCCGCCGGCATCCGAAAAGGGATACCGTTGCATCTGTCGCCGTCGCCAGAGGAAGAACCCATAGCCGAAAAGCACGCCGACGCCGATCGCGATCGCGATCAGGACGCCGATGAAGGCGAAGACAGCAATGAGCCATCGCCCGACGGGAAATTCTTCGACGAGGCTCGGCACAAGGCGGAGCCGATCTCCACTCAGCCATCGGACGCGCGCCGTGTACTCAATCTGATTCACGATCTTCTCGATCGTCGGGCGGTCCGAGACCTCAAAAGCGTGAATCAGATAATTCCCTTCCCGCTTGAAGAGACGGCGTTCGCGCTCGGCGGGCTCCAGCCGATTCCAATATGCCTGGACGCGCTCATAAGCCGCCTGGGCCAACTGCGGCGTGTGATATTCGACCAGAAGGAGTTTGGCCGCGGCGCGGTTTATCCGATACTCGGCAATGGCCGCCTCGACGGCATCGCTCTCCAGCAGAAAGAGATCGTCGGGATTCTCATAGCCGGGGAATGCCGCCAGAGCGCGAGGCCCGGCGATGAATCGCTCCGATCCCGGAAGGCGACCTTCCTCCGGCAGATGGCGAATCAGTGAGGGGACTTCGTGCGGGCCGGCGGATACTCTCTCGGCCACAGCGCGCGCCAGATCGCTCAACTCGCCAAGGGAGAGGTCCGGGACCGTCGCCTTCCTGCGAAGGATCATCACGCGTCCATAGTACTCGCCTTTCCAAAAGGCGATGGCTCCCTCTCCGGCTTCCGCCTCTGTCCCGATCCCGCCCACACGCACGCCGCGTTGGCGTTCGAAAGAGTAGAAGCCGTACGCGGAGACATAATTGATCATGCGGAAGAGTTCGACGCGCACCGTCCGCATTCGTCCATCGGTGTACTCGGCCACAGCCACCTCGCGCAAGCCGTATTCGCGTGCGATCGCACCTCGACGCGGGTCATAGACCTCGTATTCCGAGGAGCGGAAGGCATGAATCGGTTCGATGAGCCGCCAGGGACCGAACTGCCGCTGGAGGGCCGTCGCAATGAGCGGCGTCGTTCGAACCTCAAGGACTTGAGCCGTGGAGGCGGAGACAAGGAGAAGCACCGCGCCAATGCTGCTCAAGGTGCGCCCGCGCCACGGAAGCCCTGTTGTTCTCGCGCTCACCGTGTTCTCCTTACGCGCCCTCGATCTGACGGAGAATCAGATCGGCGTAGATCTTCGGACGCCTCACGTCTCTCAAGACAATTCTACCGGCCTCCGCCGCCGTGTCAATAACGAGATCCCCGATGCCCAGAACCCGTCCCCATCCGCTTTGGATCACGGAGACTTCCTGGATTTTGCTGAGAGGAATATGACGATGGACTCTCCGGAGGACGCCCGAGGTCACCGTGAGTCCTTGCTCCGTGAGCGTATAGGTCTCGAAGGCCCACGCCAGATGTCGGGAGAGCGGAACGAGGAGAATCCCCAGGATGAGGAGAGCGATCCCCCAGGCCGGGAGAGTGCCGGGACGCCAGCGCTCCACATACGCCGAGAGGAGCAGCACGCCGAAGATGAAGACCGCGGCCAGCAAGTACCGCACAGCGACGAAAAGCGCCGTCGGGTGAAGGACGAAGATCGGGGTGGCGGAGGCTTCGGGAAGAGGCGCGCCACAGCGGGCGCAGAATCGGTCCCCCGGGGGACGCTCTGCTCCACAGCTCGGACACCGCATGGTCACCATCCGAGGATCGAGACGCGACGGGGAATACGGCGCAGAGGCAGGTCGCGCGGCGGCCCGTAGTAGACGGTCAGGCACGCCTGGCAACGATAGAGGACCATCCCCTCGGGCACCTTGTGCCGCATATCAGAAGGCGCCGCGTGCCAGATCTTCAGCGGTCCCCAGCACGGCTTCCCCTTCTCGTCCTTCTCGTCACAGTTCGTTTGCTGCGGCTTCATAGCCTTGAGCGGTCGCTCCGTGGACGTCGGAGCCGATGTCGTCTCCATGTTCCCCCTCCTACATCTCGCGCCGATTGATCAAGGCGCGGTGCATCGTCACCTCATCGGCGAATTCCAGGTCGCTGCCCACAGGCAAGCCCATCGCGATGCGCGTGACGCGCACGCCGAGCGGTTTCAGCAAGCGCGCCAGGTACGTCGCCGTCGCCTCCCCCTCCGTATTCGGATTCGTGGCGAGGATGACCTCCTTCACCTCGCCCGAGCGCAAACGCCCGAGCAGATTCGCAATCTTCAAATCATCCGGACCGATACCGCGAATCGGAGAGAGCGCGCCGTGCAAGACGTGGTACAGACCCCGGTATTCGCGCGTTCGTTCGATTGCCGCCACATTGTAGGGCTCCTCGACGACGCAGATCACGCTGCGATCGCGAGCCTCGTTGGAGCAGAAGTGGCACGGATCCACATCGGTCAGATTGTTGCAACTCGAGCAGAGGACGATCTTCTCCGTGACCTCCTCGATCGTTCGCGCCAAGCGTCGAACGTCCTCCCGCTCCATGCGCAGGAGATGAAAGGCGATGCGCTGGGCCGACTTCGGCCCAATGCCGGGCAATCGCTTCAGCTCTTCGATCAACCGGTGAATGGCCTCGGCGTAATCAGGCATCGTCGCCGTTCACAAGAGGCCGGGAAGATTCAGGTTCAAGTTCTTCAAGGCGTGCTGCTGGAGGGCTTCCTCCACCTTGCGCCCGCATTCGTTCACGGCAGCGATGATCAAGTCCTGCAGAAGTTCGACATCTCTGCCGATGACGTCGGGATCGATCTTCAACGCGAGGATCTCCTTGGTGCCGGACATCGTGACGGTGACCGCGCCTCCGCCGGAGGACGCTTCGACGCGGATCTGCCGAATCGCTTCCCGCAATTCCTCCTGCATCTTCTGGGCTTGTTCGATCATCTTCTGCAACTCATGGGGGCTTGGGAATTTCATCTCCGCCTCCTTTCTTCAGGATGATCCCTCTGATGTCTTCTCCTCCGGGGTGATGACTTCGACGATCTCCCCTTTGAACGTCTTCACGAATGCTTGGACAATGGCATCGTGCTCGACGACAGCGCGCGCGTGCCGCTGGCGCGGGGACGGCGACGCGCGATCCTCTTCGACGCGAACTTGGAGCGTCAGCGGGCGCCCGAGGACGTGACGCGCCACGGCCTCGATCGCCTGCTTATTCGCACGATCCAACAAGGTCTCCCGATGAACAGCCAGAGTGGCGGGCAAGGTCACTCGCACCGCCTGTTCCGTGATCTCAATCCGCGTCGCTTGATCGAGCGCGCCGAGGATGAGCATCTTCCCGCGCTCCCGCAGCTCCTCCTTGAGACGTTCGATCTCGGCCGAAGACGCCGATGACGCGTCGCCCGCTGACGCGGCCTGTGAGCACCGAGGAGCATTCTCCGGAGGAGACGGCATGGGCGCGGAGGCCTGAGACGCGATGCGGCGCTCCAGCTCCTCGAGCGCTCGAATCACGTGAGCGAGCGGCCGCACGCGCTCCAGGTGCGCGAGGCGCACAAGCCCCACCTCGAGCGGGAAGCGAGGCTCGCTCGTGTAGCGCAAGCTCTGCTCCAACTCACCGAGAGCGTGAAACGCCCGCACGATCTCCTCCTCACTGAAGCGCTGTGCCTGGGCGAGAAGGCGCTCCATCTCTCCGTCGCTGAGCGGCAGCAGTTCGCGATCGCGCCCGACGACTTTGGCGACCAGCAGATGGCGAAAATGAGTCATCAGATCGCGACAGAAGTAGCGCAGATCGCAGCCCCGTTCGCTCAGCTCCTGAACGAGCCGCAAAAGCCGTGGACCATCTCGATCGGCGATCGCATCGGCGACAGCGGCGAGCGTCTCCATGCCGATCACCCCGAGCGCCGCCGTGACCACCTCGTCCGAGATCGGATGGCCGGGCTCGGCGAAACTCACCACCTGCTCCAGCAACGACTGCGCATCGCGCAAGCTGCCTTGCGCCGCACGGGCGATCTTCCGGAGAGCCGAATCGGAGATGGCGATCCCTTCCACCTCCGCGATCCGTCGCAGGCGCTCAGCGATCTTACCTTCGGGGATCAGGCGGAATTCGAAGATCTGACATCGCGAGAGGATCGTCGCCGGAACCTTGTGCAGCTCCGTTGTCGCCATCAGGAAGAGGACGTGGGGCGGGGGTTCCTCCAACGTCTTCAAGAGGGCGTTGAAGGCGCTCGTCGAGAGCTGGTGACATTCATCAATGATGAAGACGCGATAGCGATCGCGAGCGGGACCGAGCGCCAGCGTGTCGAGGACGACTTGGCGGATGTTCTCCACGCCCGTATGCGACGCGGCATCAATCTCCAAGACATCGAGGGCATTTCCCTGAGCGATCTCGCGGCAGGGGGGGCACTCGGCACAGGGCTCCGGCGTCGGCCCCTTCACGCAATTGAGCGCCTTCGCAAAGAGGCGCGCCGTGGTCGTCTTCCCCACGCCTCGCGGGCCCGCGAAGATATAGGCGTGATGCCATCGCCGGTGCCGGAGAGCATTCTGAAGCGTGCGGGCGATGGCTTCCTGGCCGACGAGGTCCTCAAACCGTTGAGGACGCCACTTGCGGGCGATCACATCAGGCATGATCCCATACCGGTGGTGTCGTGATCGGGGCCTGGTCAGGCTTCGGGATCATCCGCAGCACCCAGCCCCACCCACTACCGTTGCTCCCTTCCGGGCCTGGCGGGGTTCGCAGGCGAGCCGTCGCACGGAGCCCGAAGCCTGTCCGTCTCATACACTGGCGGAGGGAGTGGGATTCGAACCCACGGTAGAGGTTTGTGCCCCTACACCGCTTTTCCAAAACGGCGCCTTCGTCCACTCGGCCATCCCTCCGAAGAAGCACCACTGGCGGAGGGAGTGGGACTCGAACCCACAAGGGCCTCACGGCCCACCGGTTTTCGAGACCGGCCCCTTGCCAATTCGGAGCATCCCTCCGCCAAATACTCTCGACCGCCGGAGCTTATTCTTCAGCACGCTCCGACAGGATCTCAGCGCGCTTCCTGTGAAAGAAGGATTGTATCATCTCCCGACATTCCGCTTCAAGAACACCGCCGCGAATCTCCACGCGATGATTGAGCCGAGGATCTGTGCACAGCTGAAAGAGCGTCGTGACCGCTCCCGCTCGCGGATCGGCAGCACCATAGACGAGCCGGGCCACCCGTGCATTGACCAAAGCCCCGGCGCACATCGGGCAAGGCTCAATCGTCACATAGAGAGTCGTTCCCGTGAGCCGATAGTTATCCAGAAAACGCGCGGCATCGCGCAGGGCCACGATCTCCGCATGCGCTGTGGGATCGCGCTCGGCCCGGACGCGATTGTGCCCGCGCCCGATCACCTTTTCGCCGAGGACGACGACGGCGCCGATCGGAACCTCCCCGAGGCGCTCGGCATCGGCCGCTTCATCGAGAGCCAGCCGCATCCAGACTTCGTCCATGGGGGATATCATAGTCGGCGAGCGACGTCCTTGGCGAAGTAGGTGAGGATCATATCAGCCCCCGCTCGTTTAATACCGATGAGGGTCTCCAGGACGACGCGCTCTTCCTCGATCCATCCGAGCCGAGCCGCCGCCTTGATCATCGCGTATTCGCCGCTCACTTGATAAGCGGCCACAGGCACCGGAAATCGCTCGCGCAGCAGACGGATGATGTCCAAATAAGGAAGGGCAGGTTTCACCATGAGGATATCAGCGCCTTGCTCCACATCCAGCTCGGCCTCGCGCACAGCCTCTCGGGCATTGGGCGGGTCCATCTGGTAGCCCCGCCGATCGCCAAACTGGGGTGCGCTTTGCGCCGCTTCTCGGAACGGACCGTAAAAGGCCGAGGCGTACTTGACGGCGTAGGACATGATGGGGATGTGCGTGAAGCCCGCTTCATCCAAGGCGCGGCGAATCGCCGCGACGAAGCCATCCATCATATTGGAGGGCGCGATGATGTCCGCCCCGGCGCGCGCTTGACTGACAGCCGTCCGTGCCAGGAGCTCCAACGTCGGATCATTCAGCACTTCTCCGTCCCGAACCACACCGCAGTGGCCATGACTCGTGTACTCGCACAGACACGTATCGGCGATCACGATCATACCCGGGACCTCGCGCTTGAGCGCGCGGATCGCTCGCTGAATGATGCCCTCTTCGGCATAGGCCTCGCTCCCGACCTCATCCTTCCGCTCCGGGATGCCAAAGAGGATGACGGCCGAAATGCCCAGCCGCTTCACCTCCTGAGCCTCCTCAATAAGCTGATCAATGGAGAGCGTGAAGACGCCCGGCATCGAAGAGACTTCCCGACGCACACCCTCTCCCGGACAGACGAAAAGCGGGTAGATGAGATCGTCCACCGAGAGTCGCGTCTCCTGCACAAGACGGCGCAACTCGGGCGTTCGACGCAATCGGCGTGGGCGATGAATCAGGTCGCTCATCGGCCCCCCTTCCTCGCTCAAGGGGCCGATTGTACCAGAAGCTGCCGAAGTTTTTCAAAGTCCGGGCGCGCGAGGAGAATGACCGACCTCATTGCCCCTGTTTCCCCTCATCGAGTACAATCCTGTGGTGTGAGAATCCTCGAACGCCGCGCGAAGCGGGGAGGAGAAAGGAGCGCGATATGTGGAGCAAGATTCTCGCGAAGATCATCGGAACGGCCAACGAGAGATATCTCAAGAAGGTCCGTCCGATCGTCGAGAAGATCAATGCTCTGGAGCCGGAGGTCGAGAAGCTCACCAACGAGCAGTTGCGAGCGAAGACCGACGAATTCAAGATGCGGCTCGCCGATGGAGAGACGCTCGACGATCTCTTGCCGGAGGCCTTCGCCGTCGTGCGCGAGGCGTCGCGCCGCACGACCGGCATGCGCCATTTCGACGTGCAGCTCATCGGAGGGATCGTGCTCCATCAGGGGAAGATCGCCGAGATGAAGACGGGCGAGGGGAAGACGCTCGTGGCGACATTGCCGCTGTATCTGAATGCCCTCACGGGAAAGGGATGCCACTTGGTGACGGTCAACGACTATCTGGCTAAGCGCGATACCGTGTGGATGGGGCCGATCTATCACCTGCTCGGTCTGACTGTCGGCGTCATTCAGCACGAGGCGTCGTTCCTCTATGACCCGACGTACAAGAATCCCGATCCGCGGTTGGCGCGCCTGCGCCCCTGCACGCGGAAAGAGGCCTATTGGGCGGACATCACCTATGGCACGAATAATGAGTTCGGCTTCGATTATCTGCGCGACAACATGAAGTACGATCTCTCCGAGTGCGTGCAGCGGGGTCACCACTATGCCATTGTGGACGAAGTGGACTCCATCCTGATCGACGAAGCGCGCACGCCGCTCATCATCTCCGGGCCTTCGGAGGAGACTGTTCAGAAGTACTACGACGCCGATGCCGTCGCGCGGCGGCTCGTCAAGGGCGTGGATTATGAGGTGGACGAAAAGGCGCGCACGGTTGCCCTCACCGAGGCGGGGATCGAGAAAGCCGAGCGCCTCTTCGGCTGCGGGAACCTCTATGCTCCGGAGAACATGGATCTGCTTCACTGCCTGACGCAAGCCCTCGTCGCCCATAACCTCTACAAGCGCGACTATCACTACATCGTCAAGGACGGCGAGGTCATTATCGTGGACGAATTCACAGGGCGGCAGATGCCCGGCCGTCGGTGGTCTGATGGATTGCATCAAGCTATCGAGGCGAAAGAAGGAGTGCGCATCCAAGCGGAGAACCAGACGCTGGCGACCATCACCTTCCAGAACTACTTCCGCATGTACGAGAAGCTCGCCGGCATGACCGGCACGGCGGAGACCGAGGCCGAGGAGTTCATGAAGATCTACAATCTGGATGTCGTGGTCATCCCCACGCACAAACCTATGATCCGCGTGGATTATCCCGATCTGGTCTTTCGCACGGCCGAGGAGAAATGGAACGCCGTGATCGAGGAGATCGCCGAGTGTTACCGGCGCGGGCAGCCGGTCCTCGTGGGAACGGTCTCCATCGAGAACTCCGAGATGCTCTCCAAACGGCTCAAGAAGCTGGGCATCCCGCATAATGTCTTGAACGCGAAGCCGGAGAATGCGGAGCGTGAGGCGGAGATCGTCGCGCAGGCGGGGCGCAAAGGAGCCGTCACCATCGCGACGAATATGGCCGGGCGCGGCACGGACATCTTGTTGGGCGGGAATCCGGAATTCCTCGCCAAGGAATTCCTCAAGAAGCAAGAGATCAACCCCGAGGAGGCGACGCCCGAGCAGTGGCGCGCCGCCTATGAGAGGGCCAAGGCCATCACCGAGCGCGAACACGAGGAGGTCGTCCAATTGGGCGGTCTGCATATCATCGGGACGGAGCGGCATGAAGCCCGACGCATTGACAATCAACTGCGCGGGCGCTCCGGGCGACAAGGCGATCCTGGCTCCTCGCGCTTCTACCTCTCACTCGAAGATGACCTCATGCGCATCTTCGCCGGACCGCGCGTAAAGGCGATCATGGACCGGTTGGGGGGATGGCCTTATGGCGAGCCCATCGAATCGAAGATGGTCACCCGCGCTATTGAACGCGCGCAGAAGGCCGTCGAAGCCCATAACTTCTCCATTCGAAAGCACCTGCTCGAATACGATGACGTCATGAACAAGCAGCGGGAGACCATCTACGGCCTCCGCCGCCAGCTGCTGGAGGAGACGGATCAACGGGAGTACATCCTGAGCCTCGCCGAGGATCTGCTCGATGACCTGCTGGAGCAGTATCTGAGCGATGCGGTCAGTCCGTCCGAGTGGGACTTCACGGGCCTGAAGATCGAGCTGCGGCACCTCTACGGATTCGACCTGGAGGCCGAAGTCCCCGACTACGAACAGCTCGGGCGGGAGGAATTGAAGGAGATCATCTGGCCGAAGCTGAAGGCGCGATATGAGGAGAAGGAGGTCCTGCTGGGGCGCGAGGCCATGCGCTACTACGAGCGGATCATCATGCTCAATATCGTGGATGCGCAATGGAAGGATCACCTGCTCGTGCTCGATCACTTGAAGGAGGGCATCGGGCTGCGGGGATATGCCCAGCGTGATCCGCTCGTCGAATATAAGAAAGAGGCCTTCGCGCTCTTCGAAGCCATGTTGGATCGCATCGATCGGGAGACGATCCGCTTCCTGTGGAACTTGCAGGTCACGGCGGAAGCAGCGCCTCGCGAGCGCCTGGAACGGCGTCGGCGTCCGACGCGGATGCAGTACGTGCACGCGAGCGTCAGCGCCACGGCATCGGCGCGAGGCGATGCCGAGAAGCCGCGCACAATCCGGCATGAAGGACCGAAGATCGGCCCGAACGACCCCTGCCCCTGCGGCAGCGGCAAGAAGTACAAGAAATGCCACGGCGTCGGATGAGCTCTCCTCAGGGCTCCTCCCCCCGTCGCGAGCGCTCCCGGGCGGCCTCATGGGAGCGGCCGATATTTTTTTTGCATTCTTGCTGAAAAAAAGCTTGACTCACGATTCGACTCTTAGGATATAATACTCCGCGTCAGCCGGAGGTTAGGGGGCACGGACTGACGGCGTGAAGAGGTGATGGGGTCAGTTGTATGTATATGTCGGACGGTCTGAGAGATGGAGCGATGATTCTTCGATCGAAGGAGGAGTGGCTATGTACATCGGCAGAACGAATCAAAAGGTGATGACCTACACGAGGCCGCAGGTCACGAAGGTGACGGTGACGCTTCCCAAAGCGCACCATCCGCTGGAGGACATCCTCTCCAAACCAGCTGTCCGCAAGGCGCTGCTGTGGATGACCCGACGGGGACCGGACGGAAAATGCTTCCTCGAGAGGCTCTGCGAGAACTACGACAATCCGAACGCGGACTTCTGGACCCGCCTGAAGTGGTATTGGTCGAACAAGGCCATTGACCTCGCCTTGAAGAGGGCGGGATTAGATAAAGAGACGATGAAGAAGCACTTGTTCCACCACACGCCGACGGTGAAGTCGCTGGCGCTGACCGCCAAAAGCATCGGGACGTACGGGCTGACGGTACCGCAGCGATTCACGGCTCCTCTTTTCGTCGTGTGGAACATCACGCAGGTGTGCAATCTGAGCTGCAAGCACTGCTATCAGGATGCCAAACATAAGCCGATGCCCGATGAGCTGACGACGGAAGAGAAGCTCGATCTCCTGGATCAGATGGCCGACGAATATGTGCCCTTTGTGGCCTTTGCCGGAGGCGAGCCTCTGGTGGCGAAGGATCTCTGGCCTGTGCTGGAGCACTGTAAGAAACGGGGCTTCCATGTGACGATCGCCACCAACGGCATGCTCCTGACACCCGAGATGTGCGCCCGCTTGAAAGAGGTGGGCGTGAAGTATATCGAGGTGAGCATTGACAGCATCAATCCGGAGGAACACGATGAGTTTCGCGGGTTGAAAGGAGCGTGGGAGCGCTCCATTCAAGGTATCCGGAACTCCGTGGCGGCGGGCATTCGAACCGGTATGGCGACGTGCTTCACCCGCGAGACGGTGCACACGGTGGACGATGTGGTGAAGTTCGCCATCGATCTGGGGTGCAGCACCTTCGCCCATTTCAACTTCATCCCCGTCGGGCGCGGTCGGGAGATCATGCACCATGACCTGACGCCCGGGCAGCGCGAGTTGCTCATGCGTAAGCTGCAGCGGCATCTGGCTGAAGGAAAGATCAGCATCATCTCTACGGCACCGCAGTTCGGCCGCTCCTGCATCATCTATGGCTCCGAGGAAGGTGTCTTCGCGACCGGCCATGCGGGGAAGGGCGAAGGGAAGAAGACGCTCGTGCTCTCTCGGTACATCGGCGGATGCGGCGCCGGACGATGCTACTGCTCGATTCAGCCCAACGGGATTATCAACGCCTGCGTCTATATTCCCTCGGAGGAAGTGGGCGATATTCGTCGGCAGAGCTTCAAGGAGATCTGGGAGAACGCCCTCTTCAGCGTCCTCTCGGATCGCGAGGATCGAGGCGATCATTGCGGCGTGTGCGATTACCGACATTACTGCGGGGGATGTCGGGCGCGCTCGCTCGCCTATACGGGCGATATTCAGGCGGGCGATCCGGGATGCGTCTACAACGCCCATGAATGGGTGGAGCTGACGGCGGGAGCGGATTCGGTGATGGCCACTCATTTCGCGATGCCGGGCGGATTCAGCCTGAGCGCCGGATGCGGCAACGGCTGCGGGACATCAGCGGAGACGCCTCTGGTGCAGTTGAAGGGGCTTCGACACCACGCTGAGCAGTTGGCGCAGATCGTGACGTCAGGGGTCGTTCAGGCCGCCGTCCGCGCGGGAGAGATCTCCAATGTTCCGGAAGAGGACGTCCGCGATTTCGATGAGGTCGTGGATCGGCTCAGCTCGCTCTTCGCGAAGAATTGAGAGCGCTGCGAGCCGGGGATCGCACGATCCCCGGCTCGCGCTCGGGAGGAGAGGCAGCTCCCATGACTCCGCGATCGCCCATCAATGGCCTCCGCTTCCGGTTCATGTTCTTCGACTACATTTACATGCTCGGCGAATGCCTGCTGGGGATCAGCGAGCTCCACGTCAAGATCCAACTGGTGGATCGCTACTGCAGCAAGGTGCGACATAATCTCCACCTGCTCCGGCGCAAGGGGGCGAGCCGCGCCGAGATGCAGGAGTTCGTTCGCAAGGAGAATCAGGAACTGCTGGCGGGCCTCCGCCACCACAACATCTTCTACGACAAGTACCGGCTCCGGATGATCGCCATCCACCACGCGGGCACCGAAGGGGAATTGCTCGTGGACGACGTCTACAACGGCTCCGCCTATGTCGTGCCCGTCAAGCGGACCATTGATACGCTCCTCACGCACGTCTTCGATAGCACCCCGGTTCAGGAGATGGGGCTCTTTGAGAAAGAGCAGAAGGTCATGACCGTGACGAGCTCGGTGGATCCGAAGCCAGGGGAGACAGCGCAGCGCGTGCTGCTGGAACTCCACGAAGCGGCTCGACACATCCATGTCTACGTGAAAAAGGAGAAGGTGCAGAGTGTCGAATATCTGGCCTCGGGGAGACCGGTCATGGACCCTCGCGTGATCGTGGAGGCGGAAGCACAAGAGACGGAGAAAGATCGCTTCCTAGAGGATCCGGTGATCCGCGAGGTCTTCCCTGAGGCAGAGGGGGTCGCCTTGTGAGAGAGAGCGTTTCTTCCGATCATGGTGCGCCGGCGGGATCGGGCACTCCGCGCGATCCGCAGATCGCGTGGAATCCCCGCTCGGAAGAGACTCGAAAAGAGCCGACGCAGGTCACGCTCTCGGTGATTGGAGATGTCTCGGTCGCGGCATCGGAAGCCATGGGGATCAGTGAAGCACCCAAAGCGGTGACATGGTGGACGTCTCTGTTCTTCTTCCTCCTCGCTTATGCGTTCAGTCTCGGGGCGGGATGGCTCGTCCGAGGGGAGACCCCGCTCTCCACGATCGCGCTCATTGCGCTTGGCCCGGTGATCCTCGCCACGGTCGTCTTCTGGCGATGCCGCCTCTGGAGATTCCGGGCGAAGACATGGAAGCGAGAGCTCGAGATCATGGAGGAGGCACTCTTCTCCCTCCGATACGAAGCGGCGAATGCGGCCAATGCTATCCGGGCGAATCTCATCGGATTTCGGCTGGCGAATCCGCAGGTGCTAATGCCTGAGCATCTGGATGTCATTCAGATGGAAACCGAGCGCATTGATCTCGTCGTGCAAAAGTCGCAGGACCCCATCAGCTGGAAGGGGAGGAAGCGGACCGAGCGACCGGCGTTCGACGCTCAAGATGCGCGCAGCCGGATCAACCTGTGAGGCCGAGCCGCTCGAGGACCTGGTGCAAGTACGCCCGACTCCGCGCGGCATCCCGCAATGGATCGACGCCCGGCCGGCGGGGATCCACATCCTGCTCGACGACGATCCATCCGCGATACCCGTGTGCGCTCAGTTCCCGAATGAGTCCGGGGAAATCCACCACCCCCTCCCCAAGCGGACAAAAAAGGCCTTCGTGAACCGCCTCCGCGAAGGAGAGAGGCTCTCGCCTCACGCGCTCCAGCACCTCGAGGATGACGTCCTTCGCATGCACGTGCCAGATACGCGATCCATACGTTCGCACGGCTTCCACGGGATCCCCTCCGCCGTAGACGTAATGGCCCGTATCCAGGCAGAGGCCGATCAGATCGGGATCGGTCATCGTGCAGAGCCGCGCGATCTCCTCCGGGGTCTCGACGAACGTTCCCGCGTGGTGATGAAAAGCGACGCGCATGCCCCGCGCACGACAGGCGTGAGCAATCCGATGGAGACAAGCGACGGCTTCCTTCCACTGGGATTCTGTGAGACCATCGGCCGAAGTGACCCGCCCGGCAATGGCCGAGCGTCGCGGTGTGAGGGCATCGGCCAGGAGCAGGAGCTCCACGCCCAGCGCCTGCAACAGATCAGCCACGCGGAGGACCTCGGAGAGCCCGCGCTCGCAGCCGTCCGGTTCCGAGAGCGAGACGGGGACGAAAGCCGTGACCAACTGAAGCTGCCGGTGTGAAAGCTCTGCACGCAAGAGCGGTGGATCAGTGGGAAAATATCCGTATGGGCCGAGCTCCGTCCCCTCATATCCGGCCCGCTGCATGTCATCGAGGACTTCGGTGTACGGTCGTCGGATCCCGAACTCCTCGATCTCGAAGATCCCCCAGCTCACCGGAGCCGTCGCAATACGCATGGTCCCCTCCCCATCTCACCGAAGGAAGTCATCGGCGTTGTCGCGCGTGACGAGCGTCGTGCCCGTATCAATGCGCTTTTCGATAGACTCCCCGCGAAGGACTCTCACGGCGGCTTCGACTGCGCGTTTGCCCATCTCAAACGGATGTTGAGCGACGACCGCGTGCATCTGTCCGGCTTTCACAGCGCGGACGGCCTCTCGCGTCGCGTCGAATCCCACGAGGATGATCTTCCCGGTCAGATTCCGGGCTGCAATGGCCTCCATGGCTCCCAACGCCATCTGATCGTTCGTCGCAAAAACGGCGTGAATGTCGGGGTGCGAGGTGAGGATATTCTCCATCACGGTCATCGCGAGCGCGCGCTCGCTATTGGCCGGTTGGATGGTGACCACGTGAATGCCGGGAGCGCGCGCGAGAGCCTCTTGGAATCCGGCGACGCGATCCTCATGGGCCGCAACACCGAGGATGCCGCGAATCACCGCCACCTTTCTCCGTCCCCCAAGGGCGCGCACGATGTATTCGCCCGCGAGCTTTCCCCCGAGTCGGTTGTCCGTCCCGATGTAACTCAGCTTCCCCGGCCACGGCGCATCCGTGTCCACCAAGAGCACGGGGATGCCGGACGCTTTCGCCTTCGCGAGTACGGGAATGACCTCCGCAGTCCCCGCCGGAGCGACGACCAGAGCCGAGACTCTTCTCAAGATCTGATCCTCCAAAATGGCCACCTGTTGATCAATGTTGATCTCACGCTCGGGGGCGAGCACGACGACCTCGATCTCAGGATGTTCGCGCGCCGCCGCTTCAGCCCCTCGCTTCAGGGTGAGCCAAAATTCGCTGTCCAGGGCTTTCGTCACAACGGCGATACGATAGGTTTTCGCCGTCTCCATGCGGCGGCAGCCCGCGCCCATGAGGGCGAGACCACTTCCAATAAGCAGCAGACTGAGTCGTATGCCCCACGGATTCCTTCCCCTCATTCGCACTCCTCCCTCGAACTCGCTCCTTTATCGAGTATATCGAACGGCTTCCACTTCGGCGAAACGACTGTGCGAGACTCCGTTGACGCTTCCTCGGGACTTTGGATATACTGCGACCTTCACTGGCCCTGAGGTCTCGGGAGAAGGAGGCGAGGTGACTCACGCGGGAACGCTCATCCGATACCTCCGGCATCTGCGCCGGGAGAAGCGTTTGCATACGGTGATTCTTTTTGTCACCTCCCGATGCAACGCGAAATGTCGGACGTGCTTCTATTGGTCGCTTCTGAACGCGGAGGGGGATTTGACGCTGGCGGAGCTGGAGCGGCTCTCCCGCACGATGCCTCGGTTTCACCAGCTCTTGGTGAGCGGAGGCGAACCGACGCTTCGCGAAGATCTCCCTGAAATCGTTGGACTCTTCTCTCGCAACAATGGGATCGAGAGCCTGAATCTTCCGACGAACGGATTGAAGCCGGAGCGCCCGCGCGCCCTGGTCGAGCGCATCCTGAAGGAGAACGAGGCCCTCACCGTCTATCTGAATTTCTCCGTGGACGGACTCGCGGCCACGCATGATCGCATCCGCGCCGTTCCCGGCAATTTCGCGAAGGTCGAGCAGGCGATCGCTCTTGTCCAACCGCTCCGGGAACGCTTTCGGAGACGATTGTGGGTCGGTGTTGTCTCGGTTATCTGCCGAGAGAACTACCGGGAGCTGATCCCGCTGGCCGAGCATTTCCTGAAGCAGAGGGTTCTGGACGGCCACTATTTTCAGATCGTGCGGGGGGACCCGCTGGATCCCACGCTGACGGCTGTCCCTCCCGACGAGCTGCGCCGGCTCTACGGGAAGATCTCCCGCATCCAGGAGGAGTACGCACGGCGCGCTTTCGACGATCCGGACGCGAAGGTGCGATGGATGAAGCGGATGATCTACGTGGGGACGTTCAATTTCCATCACCGCGTGCAATTCGCCAACTACGCCTTCGGACAGGCGTGGCCCATGCCGTGTACGGCCGGAGAGACCTCGCTCGTGATTGATTTCAACGGGGATGTGCGCGCGTGCGAACTACGAGCGCCGCTGGGAAACCTTCGTGAGTACGGTATGGACTTCGCCGCCTTTTGGAACTCGGCAGTTCGACATCAGGAGGTCGCAGCGATCGCTCGCGACCGATGCTTTTGCACCCATGTCTGCTTCCTTCACGACAGCTTGCGCTTTTCGATGAAGGCACAGCTCTTGGGCATTCCCCGAAGCTACCTGACGCGCTCCTTGTGGTGACGAGGTGCTCACGCCCGCTGCCTATGTCGGCTCTCCAAGGCGCGCTGCCGCAACACGTCCACCCAGACAGCGATGACAATGACCACACCGATGACGGTCGTCTGCCAGTAAGCGGAGACATCGAGCAGATTCAACCCGTTCCTCAAGACGCCCATGATGAGAGCGCCGATGAGCGTCCCCCATACGCTACCCACACCGCCGAAGAAGCTGGCCCCCCCGATGATCACAGCAGCGATAGCATCCAGCTCCGCTCCCATGCCGGCGAGCGGGAACCCGGAATTCATGCGCCCGGCCAGGATGATGGCTCCAAGTGCCGCCAATCCCCCGCTCAGAGCGTAGACCAGAATGAGACGTTGATCCACCGGGATACCGGACAGGAGTGCCGCCTGCTTGTTCCCTCCAACGGCGTAGATATCGCGGCCTACGGTCGTGTGGGTGAGGAAGAGATGAAAGAGGGCATAGACGACCAGGACGATGATCACGGGCATGGGAATGCCGCCGACGTTTCCCGCTCCCCAGAAGCGAAAATCCTCTGGAAGCTCGGAGATCGGAAATCCTCCGGAGAGCACAAGCGCCAGTCCGCGCGCTACGTTCATCATCCCCAGCGTCGGAATGAATGGGTGTGGAAGGCGAAGCTTCGTGAACAACAGCCCGTTGGTCATACCCAGCGCCGCTCCCACGGCGAGCGTCGCGCCCATCGCCCCGAAGGCGGGGACACCCGCCTTCAGCAGCAGAGCGACCAGGACACAACAGAGTCCAAGGACGGATCCGACCGAGAGATCAATCCCCGCCGTGAGGATGACGAGCAATTGCCCGAGGGCGAGAAGCGCGTTGATGGCCGACTGTCGAAAGACATTGAGGACGTTCTCGACGGTGAGGAAGTGCGGCGAGAGGACAGCCAACATCCCGCTCATCAGCAGCAGCGCGAGCAAAGGCCCGAAACGCCGCAGCACCGACCGAAGTGCTTCGGGGCGGAAGATCCGACCCACGTCCGCCAGCGTGGAGGGAACCTCGCGGTTCATGCGCCGCCCCCCGTGGCGAGATAGAGGATGCGATCATCGGTGGCTTCTTCTCGTCGCAGCTCTCCGACGATGCGCCCCCGATGCATGACGAGAATGCGATCCGCCAGATGCCGGAGCTCTTCCCACTCCGAGGAGACCAAAAGAATCGCCGCGCCCCGATGGGCCACCTGGCGAATGAGCTCATAGATCTCGGCCTTCGCCGCGACATCAATACCTTGCGTCGGCTCATCCAGGAGGAAGATGTGCGGATTCATAGCGAGCCAGCGAGCGAGGACGACCTTTTGCTGATTCCCTCCGCTCAGGAACATAACGGGATGCTCAAGGCTCGGCGTCTTCACGCGCAGCTCATGAATGAGGCGTTCAGCGATCTGCCGCTCCGCGCGTGCGTTCACGAAAAGCCCGAAGCGTGCGATCCGGGTGTGAACGGAAAGAAGGACATTGGTGCGCACCGAAGCCGTGAGGATGAGTCCCTTCGCCCTTCGATCATCGGTCACCAACGCGAGACCCTCTCGCACAGCGTCGGCAGGCGTTCGAATCGTCACCGGACGACCGGCGATGAAAATCGTCCCCGAGGTGTACGCGCGTGCGCCGAAGATCGCCTCGATCAGTTCCGTTCGACCCGCTCCGACCAGTCCTGCCAGGCCCACGATCTCCCCACCGTGAACGGTGAAAGTGACGTCGGTGAAGTGTCCGGGTGCGGTCAAACGCTCGACCCGCAAGAGCGGCTCGCCTCTCACGTGAGAGGCGCGCGGGGGAAAGTATTCCTTCGGCTCCCGACCGACCATCGCGCGCACGAGCTCCTCGGGGCTGACCCTATCCATCGGCGCCGTCAGAACACGCTGACCATCTCGGAGGACCGTTACTCGGTCGGCCACCTGATAGAGCTCTCGCATACGATGCGTGATGTAGATCACGCCAAGGCCCCGTGCTTTCAATCGCGCGATCGTCTGAAAGAGCCGCTCCACCTCGGATTCGGAGAGCGCAGAGGTCGGTTCGTCCAAGATGAGCAGCTCCGCTTCGAAAGCGAGGGCTCGGGCGATCTCGACCAATTGCTGCTCGGCGACGCTCAGCTCGCTCACCGGACGCAGAGGATCCATATCATGGCCGAGATCGCGCATGAGAGCGCGTGCGCGCCGATGCAGCTCGTCCCAACGAATCCAGGAGAAGAGCGCTCGTCGGCTCGGCGGGCATCCCAGGAAGATGTTCTCTCCAACACTCAGGTGCGGCACAAGCGTCGGCTCTTGAGGGACCATGCGGATGCCGAGACGATGGGCATCGCGCGGCGCGCGGAGGGTCACCCAGCGTCCCTTCCACCAAAGGCGCCCACGATCGGCCGAGTGGACGCCCATAGCGATCTTCACAAGCGTAGATTTTCCCGCCCCGTTCTCCCCAATGAGCGCATGGACTTCGCCCGCCCGCACCTCAAAATCCACATCTCGCAAGGCCACGATCCCACCGAACGTCTTCGTAATGCCTTCGAGTCGAAGCAACACTTCCGATGAAGACATGGCTATCCCCGAGCAACGGGAGTCCCGTGAACACACCTCTCCTCCGTTCGAGTATCCTGCTCCCAAGAAGGGGCGACCGAATGGCACAGTACGGAAGCGCTCCCTCACACTTCAGCGGTGGGGGGAAATTCCATGGGAGGGATCGCTCGTCCATCAATCACTCGCCAAACGCTCAACTGCCGCGCAAGGTGCGCGGCTTCTTCGGTGATGCCCTCTCCGGCGACGACCGGAATCGCCCGCACGCCCACATGGGAGAGCAGAAGCGCGCGCCGCGCGGCCCGTTCGACATCGGACAGGCCAATGCCCCACGAGACTTCGATGACGAGATAAATTTCGCTTCCCTCTTCCGGATGCCGCCCACGTGCGACGATATCCGCGCGGATGATCTCATCGGCATCGGAATCCGTCAACTTCCCCTCTTCGACAGCACCTTCCACAAAGGCGCTCAATTCCTCGGCAGAGAGGACGTGGATCTTCCGAGCGAGAGCGCGGAAGTACGCGGGAGCGTGCCGTTCATATTGGTACTGAAGCTGGAACCCCTTCAAGCGGGCGACATCCTGACTGATCGCGTCCATCCGCCTTGTCAAAGCATCCACACTTGCGGCCAAGACAGCAATCTGCTGTTCCGCGCGCTGTTGAGCCTGTGCCAGAGCTGCGACTTCTGCGTTCAACGTCGCTACGGTCTCCTCAAGTCGCGCCACCCGTTTCTCCACTTGCCGCTGCGCCTCAGCTAACGCCGCCACTGTCTCTTCCAACCGACTCAGCCGCTCCTCCGCGTGCCGTTGCGCCTCAGCTAACGCCGCCACTGTCTCTTCCAACCGCCCCACCCGTTCCTCCGTCCGCCGCTGCGCCTCAGCTAACGCCGCCACTGTCTCTTCCAACCGACTCAGCCGCTCCTCCGCGTGCCGCTGCGCCTCAGCTAACGCCGCCACCTCCTCCTCCAACCGCCCCACCCGTTCCTCCGTCCGCCGCTGCGCCTCAGCTAACGCCGCCACTGTCTCTTCCAACCGACTCAGCCGCTCCTCCGCGTGCCGTTGCGCCTCAGCTAACGCCGCCACCTCCTCCTCCAACCGCCCCACCCGTTCCTCCGTCCGCCGCTGCGCCTCAGCCAGGGCCTCAATCGCTTTAGTGAGGTCTCGGACGATTTGAGGCAAAGACAAAAGTTCATCCGTCAGCAGCACCCGTCTCAGCTCCTCTCGCCACTCCGGATGCTGCTCGAGAAGCCGAAGCAGATCTCGGAACTCAGCGCTCGTGAACGACATACCGCTTCAATTATTCGCGCACGCAGCACTCCCGGTCAAGCACGAGCGCGGCCTCTTTCCTTCGCGGTGGATTTATGGGCTCACCGCGACCTTCAGGGCCTCCCCGGCGCGCAGAAGCCGAAAGCCTTCTCCGATCGCGCTCAAGTCCACGCGGTGCGTCACCAACTGTTCCAGGGGAAGTAGGCCCGCCTCCAGCATGCGCACGACTTTTGGAAAGGCTGTGCGCTGGATGTACGATCCGAGAAGGGAAATCTCATACCGCGTGAGCCAATACTGATTCACTTCCCGTTCCGCACGCAGATTCATACCGAAGAGGATCACGCGTCCGCCCCGTCGAACCAGTGGAATGGCTTCCGGCAGGAGCGTACCTACCGCATCGACGACGATGTCCGCACCAAGACCCGTGCGGGCGGCGACTTCTCGAACCACATCATGGACAGTGGGATCGAGCGCCACATCGGCCCCCATCTCTTCGGCCATGCGGCGGCGAAAGCCCGCGGGCTCGACCAACACGATCGGATACGCTCCAGCGGCTTTATACAGCATCAGAAACATGAGTCCAATGGGGCCGCCCCCAAGAATGACGACGCTCTCGCCTGGAATGAAAGCCGATTTCTCAAAGGAATGAAGTACGCAGGAAAAGGGTTCGGCGAGCGTCGCGCGATCCAAAGGGACCTCTGAGCTGATCCGATGTACCGCCTTGGCCGGAGCGACGCTCCATTCCGCTAATCCCCCATGTCGGAAGATACCGAGCGTGGTCATGTTCTCGCACATGTTCGAGAGTCCGAGCCGGCAATACGCGCAGACTCCGCAGGTGATGTTCGGGTCAATCACCACACGATCCCCCGGATGCACGTGGCGCACGCCGGGACCTGTCTCGACGACCGTGGCGACGTACTCGTGGCCGAGGATCGTCCCCGGCGTGGCCGGATGCCCCGGAGGCACAGAGAGAATGTGCACGTCCGTCCCGCAGATGCTCGCGCGTTCTACCCGCAGTAAGACGTCGTCGTCGTTTCGAAGCTCCGGAACCGGGAAGGCCTCGATCCCCCATTCCCCGTCACCGCGAAAGACGACCGCTCGCATTGTTGCTTTCATGGCCAGACCTCCACCATATCTCCGATCCGAAGGCGAATGGGGCTGATCCGAATCGGAAGAGGAGGACCCGGACGGAACTCCGAGTCCAAGAAGAAAACCTTGCGAACGTCTCGGACGAAACATTCCGCTCGAGCGAGAAGCTCACGGGCGCGCGGCGTTCGAGGATCCGTCAGAGCGTCGCATCGAAGCAGGAGGCGCTCCACCTCCGATGCGGTCGCTCCCTCCGGAAGGGGGATCGCCGTGCGCAGGAACCCGCTCCGCTCGAGCGTGAAAGAGGCGACGCCGAGGTCCGAGGTGTACCACCTCCGATCTCCCGAAAGCTTCACAGCGAGGCTCAAGCCCGCATCGCGTTGATCCGCAGCGATCTCGATGTACATGTAGCGGCGAGGATCGGGAATCTGCGTGCCGACGCGAAGCGTGGGGCCCAGCTTGCCTTCTCGGCGCAATTCCTCCGCCATGATGCGATACGTCCACGGATGTTGGTCCATCAGCTCCTCGCGCGCGACCTCACTCGAGTCGAAGGGAAGTGGGCGAAGAGCGAACCGCAGGGACGAACGCCCGCGATCCGAGAAGCTGTTGTTGTCGGAGACAACGAGAAGCAGCGGATGATCGTCTTCCCGTCGTCCGCGGAAGCGATGCGTGCGGTGACGGGGACCTTGGTATCGGGCATCGAGGATTCGCCCCGATACAGTCAGCGTCACTTCGTAGACCCATTCGATGTCCGTCGCTCGCCCCCATCGCGCCATGAGGGCACTCGTTTCCGTCCCTCCATCTTCATTGCTGAAGATGACGCTATATCGAATCGTGAGCGCCTCGCGGCGGCGCACCGTCTCATACCACATGAGGAGGGGGATGTCACTGAACGTTCCGATGCTATCAGGGCGCGCATAAAGGATCGGCGAATGCGCCAGCGGGAGGAATTCCGGATCGGCTCGGCCCACCGGATGAAGCACAAAGTCCTCGAGGATCGGCGACGAAACGTGCGGAGCGGAATGCCGACGATTCCAGACGATTCGGACCGTATGCGTCCCTGGGCGTACCCGCCCCACGTGCACGGAGTAGCGGAACGAGGATTCTCCCGCAAAAAGAATGACGTCCTGGTGATACCGTCCATTCAGGAAAAGGGTGAGCGTGGCGGCCTCGCGACCGCGCTCCCCCCACCGTGCTCCCGGTACTCTCGCGTGGAGCTCAGCCCAGACCTCCGATTCCCCCTCCACGCGGAAAGAGCGTTCCAAAAGCGTCTCTGCGCGCATGCGGGGAGAGGACGCCGGGACGGAGAGGAGAGACCCGCAGAGCCCACTGATTCCGAAAACCCACAGGCCGATCCGTCGAATCCGCAACGCGCGTCCGGCCTTTTGCCTTCTCGTCATCTCCCCTCAAAACTCGATCCGCACTGTCTTGATCTCGTACGGCTTGGTCGGGACGATCACCTCCTGCCCGCTCACAGTGAGAGGACCCATCTCCTGCTCCGTGAGGGTGACCTCCTGAGCAATTCTCGGAGGCTTCGGAAGCGCGATCCGCACGTCCGCCGGCTTCCCGGCGAACTCGTAAAACCGAAGGATCCACGCTTCAGAATCCTCGGCTTTCTTCAGAGCCGTGAGGACCACCGTATCCGGCTCCAGGCGAAGGAACGAGTGAACCGGAGGGAGCGGGCCACTGTGGGCGGTCGTCGGATAGGGAAGGAGCGGGTAATTCAGTTCGTATCCTCGCCGGACTGTCCCCGCCTGAATCCAATCTCCCGCGTGAGGATAGATCGCGTAGGTGAAACGATGGTGACCTTCATCCGCACGCGGATCCGGATAGGCCGGTGAGCGCAAGAGCGTCAGGCGAATGACATTGTCACGAACGTCGTATCCGTACTTGCTGTCGTTCAGCACGCTGACGCCATATGCGCCATCGGAAAGATCCGCCCAAAAGAGTGCGGGGACTTCGAACTTCGCTTGCTCCTCGGGCGTGCGACGCGTCGTCGGACGCGGGATCGCGCCGAAAGGAATCTCGAACGTCGCCTTCGGACTGCGCACGGAGACGGGGAAGGCGACCTTCAACAGGATATGCCGCTCGCGCCAATCGACCTCCATCCGGCATTCGAGCCGCGGGACCTTCGGATACAGAACGAGATCCTGCACGAATGTCGAGCTTTGAAACTTCTTCACCACGCGGATCACCGCGCGAGTCGGGCCCGTCTCCACTACCCTCACCTCCTCAGCCTGACGCAGCTCCCACTTCTTCTCCTCGAAGGTCGCATCAATGTTCCACGCATCGTAAACAGTCGGCTTGTCGAAGAACGCCTGAAGGAGATTCCCACACCGAGACTCGTCGAGGACCTCTCGATGGGCGATCTTATCGTATAAACTCGTCACACACCCCGAGCGAGCATCCACCGTGACCCGTAGAAATTCATTCTCCATGGTCAGACCGGTGACCGAGAGGGAGGATCGCACGGGCGATCGCCGAGTGACGGGGATGACGCGGAAGACCATGTATCCGAGAGGAGGCACATCTTCGGCGATGACGCGAACGGTCACGCGATTCGTCCCCGGATCGCGCGCGATCACCTCAGCGATGAGGAGCCGACCCCGAGGATCGCGGACCTCCACATCCGAGACGGGATCCGGGAACACAAGGGTCGCTTCGACGACATCCGTCCGTGTCCAGGAGAGGGGATTGAAGACGATGAGAGGAAGCCCAGGACCTTTCGTGTGGATACGATCGGCGAGCTCCCGCATCGCTTCGCTCAAGACCTCGCGCCCGATCCGCCAGACCTCGGCGTAATCGCGGGCAGCATCTCGGTAGACGGCAGCGATGCTGCTTCCCGGGAGGATATCGTGGAATTGGTTGAAGAGCACCTTCTTCCAAGCGGCGTCCAGCTCGCTCTGCGGATACGCATGTCCGAACAACCGCGCGAGCGACGCGAACTTCTCCGCGGTGAGAAGCAGGACTTCGCTCTGGCGATTATTCCGCTTCGTCTCCGCCTGGCTCGTGTACGTGCCCCGATGCGTCTCCAGGTAGAGTTCGTCGCGCCACACAGGCAGATTCAAGCGCGGGAGTTCGGCCATCACACGCTCGAAGAACTCGTGCACGGTGCCGAAGAAGAGCCGCGGATAGAGGGCGCCGGCGGATCGCCACCGATCGGCTGTCTCCAACATGCTCCGCGTCGGGCCTCCTCCATGATCCCCCACGCCATAAAGGTGCATGTATTCACGATGCCCCGTCGCCGCCGTGTAGTCGGCCAAGTCTTTGGCCATCGGCACGGGCTCGATGGGATTCCCATAGTGATTCGGGAAGTAGGTGAGGACGCGGCTCCCGTCGGGAGCCTCCCACCAGAAGAGCCGATAGGGGAAGCGCGTCACCTCGTTCCAAAAGAGCTTCTGCGTGACGAAGAAATCCAACCCCGATTTCTTCAAGATCTGCGGCAACTGCCAGTTGTAGCCGAAGGCATCCGGATTCCATCCGACGCGAACCGAGACGCCGAATTTCTCCCGGAAATATCGCAGTCCATGGAGGAACTGCCGGACGAGGGATTCTCCGTGTGGCAGGTTCATGTCCGATTCGACCCAGACGCCGCCCACGATCTCCCATCGCCCCTCGCGCACGCGGCGCCGGATGTGCTCGAAGAGCTTCGGATACTTCTCCTCCATCCACGCGTACGTTTGAGCGGAACCATGCGCGAAGGTGAATTCGGGGAATTCGTTCATCAAGTCGAGGACCGTCGTGAATGTATCGCGCACGATCTCCACGGTCTCCGTCCAAGGCCAGAGCCACGCGAGATCAATATGGGAGTTCCCGACGGCGCGGATAGCGAATTCCCGGAGCAGGGGAGCGATCGGGGCCAAGGCCTCGCGAGCCTGGCGCAACGACTGATCGAAGGCGAGCTGATCGCCGCGCTCCAAGGCATCAAGGTCAAGTTTCCGAAGTGCGGCGTCCAGGTACGGTTCCCACCGAGAGCGGTCGTCCGGTCGCACCTTCAGGAGCACATCGGCGGCCTGACATTCCTGCAAGAACGTCCGCGGATCAGGGCGAGAGGGCGGCGCTTCCACTTCCAGTTGCCCGGCGCGCACCCAAGTGCGCCCACCCGGCACACTCGCCTTCACGGCGATCACGAACGTGTCGCCCGGTCGCGCGCTCTCGGTCACGACGATGGGGTCCAGATCATTCCCCTCCGCCCGTTTCTCCCCGTTGAAGAAGACCGTGAGGTGGACCGGATTCTCTCCCACAATACGAATGCGCAAGCGGAGTCGCGCACCGCGAATATCGTACCCTCCAATCGTCTGAGGCACCGTCACCCGATAGCGAAACCACGCCGGTCCCGTGCTCCATTCTCCACCGACCGGAAACAGCGCCCACGCCGAATCATCAAGATCCACGGTCTCGCCCTTGAGGACCTCTCCCTCTTTGAAGCGCCAGGGCGAGAGGGGGAGGACCGTCGCCGCCTCTAACCGGTTGAAGATCGCTTCCCGATCCACAGATCGGGCGAGAAGCACGGGGGAAAGGGGCGACAAAGGGGAGATCACGCTCACCAGTGCGATGCCGATACCGCTCCATGTCCTCCACATCTTTATCCTCCTCGTGAGGAAGATTCCCGGGAAGCCGCCGCGTGTTCCTCCCGAAGTGAACGCGCGAGCCGTCCCTCAATCCCGAAGCGAGAAATAGATCGGATTGGTGAGTGCGGTGATCCCCTGTTCGTCGCGGAGGTTCAGCCGCACCCATGTGCGCGGCTCAGCGCGCCAGGAGAGCGTGCGCACAAAGTCCGGGGCCTCCACGCGGAAGTGAGTGGCCACGCGCCCATTGACGATCACCTCGACGCGTTGCCCGACACCCTGCTTCACCTCGATCCGGAGCGTGATGGGCTCACCGGCGCGAGCAAGCGCGACTTCATCTCCCATCATATAGCGGCGTCCGCGCTCATCCTCAGCCCAGAGGAAGAGATCCGGCCCCTCCGGGCCGCGCGTCTTGATGAAGACATGACCAGCTTTTAGCCCGGCGAGGAGGGTTGGTTCGGACAACTCCGTCGCATAAACGACGGTCGTCGGGATGCCCATGACGTGCTCGGGATGCTCACCACTACCTGCGCGATGATCGTCGCTGCCGCCGATCCCCGTGAGGTGATACCCTTCGGTGAGGCGTGCTTCCCAAAAGGGGATGCCGCTGAGCGGCCCTTCCACGCGAGTGCCGTTGATGACCTCGATCATGTGCACCTTGCGGAAATCGGTCGCTCCCACATCTTCCCATCCGCATCCCATGCACTGCTCGCCGCTCGGATGCGCCGGGTGATTGATCGAGATCACGCCGCCGGCGCGATGCACGTCCTCGAGGAGATCGGCGATAGTCCGACCGTGCCACCCGAGACGGAAGTCAATGAAAGCGCTCGTGCCATAGATGTTCGCATGTCCGCGATAGGTCGTCAGCTCGCGCCCGGGCAGAAGAAGCAGCGGAGCGAAATACTCCTGCAGGCGTCGCATCTCGGGATGATGGCTCGTCGTGTTGTGATCGGTGATGGCGAGAAAGTCGAGGCCTCGCGCCGCGGCCGCCTGAGCAACGCGAAAAACGGGGCAGGGGACCAGCTCCCCCTGACCGTTTCGACACCGTCCGTCGCTGTGCCCGCTGTGCGTGTGCAGATCGCCGCGATACCACCCCGGCGCCTTCTTCAGAACCATCCCCTCACCGGTGCTCAGCTCAGGAGCCCGCACCTCGCGTGAGGAAGCAGGAATCATGCGAATGCGAACCACATAGCGCGAGACCTGATCGGGGCGAATATGCGGGATGCCGAGCACGACGCGCCACACTCCCGCCGGAAGGTCTCCAGGCAGATACGACGGCGTCGCCGCATCGCGCGCGAGAAAGATGCGGGTCTTATCGCTGCCGCTCCATCCCCGAAAGCGCACCGGATCGAAGAGGCCGAGATCTATGGCCACACCCTCACCGCGATGCGCGTACGTATATTCGATCTCCAGACGATCCAAGGGTTCCGGGACGAAGAATTCCCGCACAAGATACGTCCCGTAATCGGCGCGCGTGATGGTCCCCTCCAGGACGAGCTCGCGCGACTGAGGAGGAGAGAGAGCGAGAGCGACAAGACTACTCGCGACAAGGAGAAGATTCCCCCTTCGACGCATAAGCCCGGTTCTGAGAGCGCAGGGCGGGGCAGCTCCGCCCTGCGCCCGTACGACTTCAGAAGTAGAACTTCAGCGCGAACTGCATGACGCGCGGATCACCGGCGAGACTGCCGATTCGGCCGAAGGCGCCACTTGACGCGTTCCGCTCCGGCAGTCCGAATTGCGGCGTATTGAAGGCGTTGAACATCTCCCACCGGAATTCCAGACGGCGCCCTTCGCCGAAGTACTCGAACGTGCGCGCGAGAGCGAAGTCGAAATTCACCAGACCTGGCCCGTAGACCGTATTGCGCCCGCACGTCCCCAGTCGCGGAGGCGAAGGAACGCGAAAGGCCGTTGTATCAAACCAGCGATCCACTGTGCGCTGATCCTCGGGCAACGTGGGATCCCGCAGGCAATCGGCCAAGGCATTGACCATGCCGCCGCCTCGCGGCCCCCCGATGGCCGTGTCGTTTGCCCCCGCGCGAATGGTGAAGGGACGCCCCGTGCGCATGACGGTGATGCCGCTTATGCGCCATCCGCCGAGGATGTGGGCGAGCGCTCCTTCATTCAGATATGCGCGCCCCCGTCCCAGCGGCAGCTCGTAGTTGTAGGCGAGCACGAAACGATGCCGGTAGTCGAAGTCGCTCGGACCACGCCGCTCGCGGATGTTATGCGCGTTCTGCAAGAAGCTCCCCGATCCCCCCGTGAAGAGGTGCTCCATCGCATAGTCTATGGACTTGGACCACGTCCAGGCTCCGCGAAAGGCCAGCCCGTGGCTGAAGCGCTTCTCCACCGTCACCTCCATCCCGTGATAGCTCGAGTTCCCCATGTTATCTCGATACTCGATCGGACCGAGATCGGGATACGGCACGAGCCCCGTGGGCGTCCCATCGGGGTTGAAGAACTGCTGGTTGAGGTTCCGCAGGACGGAGAGGTGCGTCCCCTTCGTCCCCACGTAATCAATCGTCGCAATGAGGTTACCGGGCAGCAGCCGCTGGATGCCGAAGTTCCACTGATCCACGCTGGGGATCACGGCCTCGGGATTCACGGCGCGCAACCGAACGTTTCGGGGATCTACGGCGCTCGGATCGAGAGAGAGGTTGAATCCCGTGCGCAGGCGCATTCCGTTAGCCGTCGTGTTGGGATTCGGCGCCGTCACCACGTTATTGACGACCCAGGGGAGATTGAGCCCAAGTTGGTCCTCGCTCCCCGCGCGCTCAAAGAGCATGAAGAACCGGCCGTATCCGGTGCGGATGACCGTATTGGGCGTCACCCGATAGGCCAGACCAAGACGCGGCGCGATGTTGTTCTTATCCGATCGGACGAGACTCTTGCCCACGGCCGAACGCTCGAATCCGGGGAAAGACGCCGCCGTGAACCGCCGCCCCGTCCTCGGATCGAGATTCGTCAGGCGGTCTCTCCCCTCGTAGGGCCACGTCGCGAAATCGTATCGGAAACCGAGGTTCATCGTGAGCTTCGGCGTGACCTTCCAATCGTCCTGCCAGAAGAAGGAAGCCATCCACAGGCGCGCATCAACGACATGAGGATTGGTCAATTGGGCGGCCGATGGGTATCCGAGCAGGAAATCGGCCATGCCAATGCCCGTACGGTTGCCATCGAACGTCCAATCGCCCCGCAGTGCCGGCAGATCGAGATAGATATTCCGCATGGGCAGACGCACGTCCACGCCAAATCGGAGCTGGTGCGGGCCAGCCGTGACGCTCACCATATCCCACCACTGGAACTGGTTCGTGAATTGGAACTTGGGCAAGAAGACCGGAGAGCCCAAGTGATCGAGCCCGCCCCCCTGACCACCGGGGATCGTTTGCGTCCCACCGCGCGCCTGAATGCGAATGGCCGGCAATCCCCCACTGTAGAGCGGATCATCTCGAACGCCGAGGATCCCGAACTCCGCGAGCGTGTTCTTTCCGAAGGGATCCTGCACGCCATTCGAGGCGTTGCGTCCCCATCCGAGCCGAAACTCATTCAGAACGCGGGGTCCCAGTGTGCGATTCCACCCGATCGCCGCCGAGTGTCCCTTCATGAAGAGTCGCCCGAAGGCCGATGTGGAGGTCCCGTCAATGATCCCGCCGAACATCCCGGGGACATAACGGAAGCGGTCCGAGAAGGTGTAGCGCACGAAGAGATTATTGTTGGCGTTGATCTGCCAGTCACCGCGCACGGTGAATTTGTCCGTGTCATCAATGAGTGTGGGAGTGCGCAGGAAGTTGAAGACGTTCCGGAGCGGTCCCGAGCCCGGCAGGTTCGGCAGTGGGACGAGCTCGAGGATGCGCTTGGCCACCGGATCAATGCACTCGGGAGGAATCTTGTTGTCCTTGAACGACCCATCGGGATTAAAGGCATCGGGGACTTTCGCCCGACAGTCGCCGACGCGGTCGAAGATCTTCGCGTATCCCGGCGCGGAGAAATCGCCCCTGCGCTCGTTCGGCAGCGGGACGTTCCCCAAGCGGGTCACTCCCCGGCGGATGCGCGTGCCCTCGTAGTCGAAGAAGAAGAAGGCGTGGTTGCGAACGATCGGACCGCCCACATTGAAGCCGAACTGATTCTGCCGATTCTTCGCCTTCTTCGCTCCCGCGCGATTGAGGAAGAAACTCGTCGCATCGAAGATGTCATTGCGCCCGAACCAATACGCCGTCCCGTGCAGCTCGTTCGTGCCGCTTTTGGTCGTCACGGTGATGGCCGCACCGGGACTGCGTCCGTATTCCGCCGAGTAGGGATTCGTGATGATCTTGAACTCCTGGATGGAATCCACCGAAGGACGGACGACTTGCGTCGTCAGCTCCTGCACGTTCGTCGAGATCGAGTTGTTGTCCACGCCGTCGAGGATGAAATTGTTCTGCAACGAGCGCACCCCATGGACGTTGACGCCGCCCGTTCGTCCGGCAGCCGTGGCCCCCCCCTCTTCTGTGTAGCGATCGCCCTGCACGCCGGCGATCAAGCCCATCAGGTCATCCCAATTGCGCATGCTGAGCGGGAGATCCGTCACCAAGCGGTTCTGCACGACGGCTCCCGGCGAAGCCTCTTGGGTCGAGAGCAAAGGGACCTGAGCTTCCACGACGACCGTCTCCGCGATCTCCCCAACTTCGAGCGTGAAGTCCAAGCGCGCTCGCTGCCCGACTTCGAGCACGATGTTCTCGCGGACGAACTTCTTAAACCCCTGTGCTTCCGCCGTGACTGTGTACGTGCCAATGGGCACGCTCGCAAAAGTGTAATATCCCGACTGGTCGGTAACCGTCGAATACTCAACGCCCGTCGCCTTGTTCTTGGCGACGACGGTCGCATTCGCGATCACCGCACCCGTCGGATCGGTGACCAGCCCTGTAAGGCTAGCCGTGTGAATTTGCGCCGCCCCGCGCAGGAGCATCCCCGCGCAGAGCACCCAGAGAGCGGCGAGAAGCAGGTTCGTGCGTCGCATATGCCTCCCTCCTTAAAGGATCATCTCACGCAGCTCATTCTATCCTCCTGGCGTAAACGCTGGGTAAGACCGTTGCAACATTTCTGTAAAAACGCGTGGCTCGCACCCACAGGAGGAGATGCCCCCTCGGTTCAGAACGAGCGCACTGCTTCCGCGGGCCACCGTTCGACAATGACCTTCTTCTCTGTGTAGAACTCAATAGCATCGCGGCCCTGACCGTGCACGACGCCGAAGAAACTCTCTTTCCACCCGCTGAAGGGAAAGAAGGCCATGGGGGCCGCCACACCGACATTAATGCCAATATTGCCGGCCTGCACTTCGTATCGGAACCGACGGGCTGCCGCCCCGCTGCGGGTGAAGATCGAGGCCATGTTGCCGTAGGTGTGGCCAGAGATGATCGCGATGGCCTCGTCCATCGTCTCAACGCGGATGAGGCTCAGCACGGGCCCGAAGATCTCCGTCCGCCAGACTTCACTGCCCGGGGAGACGTTCTCCAGAAGCGTCGGCGCAATGAAATTCCCCCGCTCATAGTTGGGGATCGTCACGCCGCGCCCATCGAGCAAAAGCGTTGCGCCTTCGCTCACGCCTTTCGCAATCAGCGCCTCAATCCGCGCCTTGCTTTCGCGCGTGATGACCGGACCCATCTGCACGCTTTCGTCCAGTCCGTATCCGACCCGGATCGAGCGCGCCGCATCCGCGATCGCGTCGCGAAACGTCCGATGCGCCTCACCCACGGTCACCGCGACCGAGACGGCGAGACACCGTTGTCCGGCGCATCCGAACGCGCTCTCGCTGATGATCCGCGTCGCCATCTCCAGATCAGCATCGGGCATCACGAGGACGTGGTTCTTCGCTCCGCCTTGGCACTGCACGCGCTTGCCGTGCGCCGCGGCGCGCGCGTAGATGTATTTGGCCACGGGCGTTGACCCCACGAAGCTGATGGCGCGCACTTCCGGATGCTCCAGCAGCGCATCCACAGCACCCTTCGTCCCATGCACGAGGTTCACCACGCCCGGCGGAAGCCCCGTCTGTTCGAGCAGCTCGAAGGCGCGCATGATCGAGAGGGGAACCTTCTCCGACGGCTTCAAAATGAACGTGTTCCCGCACGCGATGGCATAAGGGAGGAACCAGAGCGGCACCATGACCGGGAAGTTGAACGGCGTGATGGCCGCGACGACTCCCAAGGGCTGGCGAATCATGTGCTCGTCAATGCCCCGCGCGACGTCTTCGAGATTGTATCCCTGCAGGAGCGCCGGTGCCCCGCAAGCGACCTCGATGTTCTCGATCGCGCGACGCAACTCTCCCCGCGATTCGGCGAGCGTCTTCCCGTTCTCCATCGTGATCAGGCGCGCCAGCTCATCGGCATGCGCCTCAAGAAGGGTCTTCCACCGGAAGAGGTACTGGATGCGTTCTTCGACCGGCGTACGCCGCCATTCAGGGAACGCCGCGGCCGCCGCCTCGACAGCTCGCGCGACATCAGCCTCTCCCGAGAGAGGGACTTCGGCGAGCACCTCCATCGTCGCCGGATTGAGGACCGGCAACGCCTCACCCGCCGCCGAAGGAACCCAGCGTCCGTTGATATAATTCGCGAGTCGCATCATGTTCCTCCCCATGACTGATTCCCTCCGCGCGATGCGCACCGCGCACGAGGGATCCGATCGCTGCGCCAACTCGGCGACCTCATGACGCGGAGTCTTCCCTTCCGACCCCCCCAAGCTCGGCATCCTGGCGCTGAAAGACCGCGACGATCCGGTCGGCCCGTTCCCATTCCCCGATCAACGGATGAACAAGAAGGGCGAGCCGCGCCCACGACACGGAACGCTCCACAGCCGCGCGAATCACCAGCCGTTCATATGCCTTCACCGAGAGGACGAGCCCTCGCACAACGTCCGGCAATCGGCCAACGGCCAGCGGCCGCACTTCCTGATGCGCAATCGCGCACGGGACTTCGACCACGTCGTCCGGTTCCAGATCGGCGATCGCTCCGCGATTGAGCACATTGAGAACAAGACGTCGCGGCTCTGCTCCCCACAGCGCCATCAAGACCTCTACCGCGACGCGGTGATACCCCGTGACCGCCGTGAACGGATCTTCCGCACGCGAATCTTCCTCCTGGAGATCCCACTCCCCCTGCCCCTCCGCTCTCAAGTATGAAGCCGAGCGGCGGCGCAGATACGCGCGGTAGATCCCGAGGGCTTCGTGCGGGCGGCCAGCGGCGACCTCTCGGGCGAGGTCCTCGAAGAGCCGCCCATTCCACTGCTCCAACACCTCACCCCGACTCGCGCCCGCGCGCTTCTGGTTGTCGAGCGCGCGCGTGTGCGCATAGTAGAAGAAAAGGTATTCGGTCGGAATCAGCCCGAGCGCGCGGATGAGGCGAGGGTCGAAGAGATCGGCTGGATACAGATGTCGAAGCGTTTCCTCATCCCGGAGCAATCGCGCCGTTTCGTCTCGGCCGCGCACGAAGACAGCCCGCACCCATCCCAAGTGATTGAGCCCGAAATAGTCGCAGGCGACATGCTCCAGGGGCTCTCCGAGAGCACGCGCGATGCGGTGGAAGAGCTCGCTCGGGGTATCGCAGATCCCCAGCACGCGCAGCCGCGTATATGTCGTGAGCGCCTGCGCGATCACACTGACCGGGTTGGTGAACACGAGGACCCAGGCCTCCGGATTCACCCGCTCGATCACCCGCGCGTGTTCCAGTACGACAGGGATCGTGCGCAGCGCCATGGCCCATCCTCCCACCCCTATCGTCTCTTGACCGACCAGGCCATGCTCGATGGCGATGCGCTCATCGCGCGCGCGAGCGCGAAGGCCCCCCACGCGAATGCTCGTGAGGATCGCGGTGGCCCCGGCCACGGCCTCCTCCAAATCTGTCGCCACTCTCACGGCGAAGGTCCCCCCTCTCTGTCGAATTAACTCCCGCCCGAGTGCGGCCATCAGCTCAACGCGCTCCCGCTCGATATCGTACAAAACAACCTCACGCAGGCCGAGCGAGCTCTGCTGTTCGAGAAGCCCGTAAAGGAGCAGCGGCGTACGGGCACTGCCCCCACCGATGATGGCCAGCTTTTGCCAACTCATTTCTCCACCGGGGTCCCCCGTATCCGAAGAGCGTTCGCCATCTCTTCCCGCGTCGGGAAAGCGGCCACACCGCCCAGACGCTGCGTCGAGAGTGCCCCACATATTGCAGCGATCGTTACGCATCGCTCCGGCGGCTCCCCCGAGAGCCAGGCCCAGAGAAATCCGGCGTCGAAACAGTCCCCCGCACCGGTCGGATCTACCGGATGCACGGGATAAGGTTCTCCGACGAACACTGTGCCGTGCCACCACAGCAGAGCTCCGGCAGCTCCGCACTTGAGCGCGACGATCGAAATCCCGGAATCAGCGAGTGCGCGCAAGGCCGCCTTCGGATCCTGTTCCCCGGTCATCTCCGCAGCCTCTCGCTCATTGGGGAAGAAGAGATCGAGGGCCGAGAGCGCGCGACGACTCTCAGGATCGCGCAACCACTCCGGATGCCAACCGACGTCCAGTGAGAGCCGCGTCCCACGGTCGTGCAGGAAGCACGCCAAGGCGACCAACACAGTCGGATCCGGTGCGCAGGCCAAGTGCACGTGTCGCGCTGTGCTCAACACTCCCCACGTGCTTTCCTGCGCGAGCATGGCCGCGAGCGTACGATTCGCTCCCATGTAGGTGAAGAACGCACGATCCTCTTCGCGTGAAACGCTCACGGTCACCCCCGTCGGCTCCTCTTCATCCCACAGGAGAAGCTGGGGATCTACGCCGTGGGCCACCAGGCGCGTCCTCACCCACTCCCCATCCTCGCGCCCAACAGCGGCCAGAACGCTCACGCGCATTCCCAGCCGCGCTAAGCCGCATGCTGTGATGACAGCCCCACCGCCGATCTCGCGCGCGAACCGCGCAGCGAAGACCTCCTCACCTGGCTGCGGCCACTTCGGAAAGCCGCCGAAGACCAGGTCCACGAAGACATCGCCCACGGCGATGACGTCCCACGTCTTCGATGTGATCATGGGCGAAGCGAGATCTCCTCAACCGTCCTCGGCGCAAATGGCCACTCGCGTTTTTGAAACGAACGCCAGAGATACGCGCCGACGCCGAGAAGCAATAGTCCCAGCCCCGCGAGAATAAAGGAGAGGCCGCTGGAGATCAGAATGTAGAGCCATCCCAAGAAAGCCGCGAACACAGGCACGGGATAGGGCCACATGCGGAAGGGACGGACGAGATCCGGTCGAAACCGCCGGATCATGACGACAGCGATGACCTGCGCGAGGTATTGGATGATGATCTGAATGACCAAAAGCGCCTTGATGATCGCATCGAGCGTGAACCAACAAGCCAGAGCGGACAGCAGCCCGATCGTCACGAGTGAGAATGTCGGGAAGCGCTTGGTTGGGTGCAGCCGGGCAAACGGTGCGAAGAATCGCCCCTCGACGGCCGCCGCATACGGGACGCGCGAGTATCCGAGGAGAATGGCGAAAATCGAACCGAGCGAGGCCCACAGGATCAACACCGTAACGAGATGCCCGGCCCACGGGCCGTAGAGGCGCTCGATGAAGTCGGAGACGATCGCGCTACTCTGCATGGCGTCGCGCCATGGAATGACGCCCAGAATCGTAATGCTCATCGTGATGTAGAGCGCGGCCACAGCGAGGATCGCCAAGATGATCGAGCGCGGGATCGTCGAGCCCGGATCCTTCACTTCACCGCCGAAGAGGCAGACGTTGAAATATCCTCCGTAGCTGTACATGGCGATGAGCGTGGCCCCTCCAAGACCCAGGACGAATTCTCGAGAGAGGTGAAAGGCTTCGGGAGGGACATCGAGAACGAGCCGCCACTGGAAGTTCCGTATCCCAGAGATGATGACCCACCCGACCGTGAGCATCACGACAGCCCAGAGCGCGACCGATACTCGCCCGACCGAACGGATGTCCCGATAAAGGAGCGCGGTGACGAAGAGGCACAAACCCGCCGCCAATAGCCTGGCCTCCCACGTGCTCATCGCGGGCCAGAAGTGCTTCGTATAGAGGGCAAAGCCGACAGCTCCGGAGGCGATCGAAAGCGGCGCAATGATGATGGTCTGCCAGATGTAGAGGAAGCTCATCATTCGTCCCCACCGATCCGGCCCATACGCCTGCTGGAGATAGAGATACGGACCTCCAGCACCCGGCATGGCAGCCCCCAGCTCCGCCCAAACCAAGCCATCGCAAAGCGAGATGAGCGCCCCCACAACCCATCCGATCAGGGCGTGCGGCCCCCCCATGGTCCCGATCATAATCGGAATCGTGATGAATGGTCCGATTCCGATCATGTTGAGCATATTGGTCGAGGTCGCCTGCAACAGGCCGATCCCGCGGACCAGGCCAGGAGGAGTATGTGTCTCCGCGCGCCCCATGCGAACGCTCCTCCGAATTATCTCCCCATACGGCGCAGGCTGATCATATTCGCGAAGAGCCGATAGGCGCCGGCCACGCCGGCCGGAAGCTGCCGGTAGAAAGCATAAGCGGCGTAGATGTATGTCCCACGCCCATAGCGGGCCGCCAGCATTCCTCCGCGCTGCGGCTCTTGCCCTCGATCATGAGACATCAGTAGCGGCTGGTATCGCGCATCCCACTGAGTCATAAACTTCGAGCCCCGCTCCTCGACCCATCCCTCGAAGTCCGCCGCTGTAATCGAATTCGGCCAGACGAACACCGGATGCGCGGGATCGAGGATCGTCACCGGCGCGTCCTCTTCGGAGACCTCCTCGGCGCGTGCTCCCAATACGTAGGGGTAGGGACCAAAAGGCGCAGCGTCGAACTCCTGCGTCTGGTATTGCACGATGAGGATACCTCCGCGCTCGACATAATCGAGGAGGCGACGGTTATAGGCCCTTAAGTCCTCCCGCACAGCATACGCGCGAATCCCCACCACAATGGCGTCGAAGGTGTCCAAATGGCCTGCGGCCAGATCGGCAGGGCCAAGAAGGCGCACGGTGACACCCAATTGCTCCACTGCTTCAGGGACCTGATCCCCTACGCCCATGATGTAGCCAATCGTCAGACCCGGAGCAACCTTCACGTCCACGCTGCGCAGTTCGATCGTCGCCGGCCGATAGAGAGCGCGCGGCTCCAGCTCCCGATAGGCGATCACCTGATACCCCTCTGTGTATTCCTTCCCGTTGTATTCGGCCACAGCGTGGATGCGATAGCTCCGCCCAGCTGCGATGCGCGGTAGCGAGAGCCAGAATGCGAACGTTTGGATCTCCCCTTCATGCGTGAATCGAAAACTGGCATCGTGCGGGGAAACCCTCCATCCCGAAGGCACCTGCAGGCGGATGCGCCCATGAGCCGATCCCTTCACGTTGTTACGCACCTCGACGCGCAGCGGATAAGGGAGTCGGGTGACCCCGACCGGGATGATGCCAATACGCGGAGAGACGGACACGCTGATCGGAGGCGCGACCGTAAGAAGCCGACGTTGTTCCCCCCAAGGCTGAGCGATGAAGACCGTCTGCGCCGGCTGCGTCAGCGTGAGCGTGGTTCCATCCACGCGATACGTGAGCACACCCACCACATCCGGTGGCGGCCACGGCAGGTTCAGGAATTCCGGCCGATGGATCGTATACACAGCGTCGTGATACTCTGAGGCGCGAGACCAATAGGGGCGCGTGTATTCGGCGTCCTCGGGGACGCTCAACTCGAATTGAGCATGCGCCTGAGCGTTCCGCTCGAGAATGCGTAGCTCCTGCCGGAGCACGCGCACGTGCCATCCCGAGGGCGTGCGCATCGTGATCTCTACAGGCTCCACGCGAATGGGACTTCGATTGGTGACTGTGGCCGTCAGCGTAAAGCGCTGCCCGGGAATGGCGACCGCGAAGGTCTCGCGCACTCCTCGGCGCTGAGAAGCGCTGGCGAATTCGTCGCGCTCCTCGCTCGGATCCACGAGAACGTCAAAAGCCAGACCCAAGGCTTTGTTGATCGCCTCCACAAACTCCCGCTCCTTATTCCGCAAGAGGAAGAGCGCATGGTCCTTTGCGGCTTCCCCGAGCGAGGCCGCCTCTACGCGCTCGATCACCGAACGGGTCAAGCGAAGGCCGGCGGTGAGATGGGACACGACGGTCCACGGATGTCGAGCATCGAAGGTCGCCAGCACGTCGTCTACGAGCGCTTGGATCTCAGCGAGCTCCGGCCGGAGATCGAGCACAGGGCCGACGATCTTGGCAATACCCAGCCAACCTGTCTCCACGCCGTCGAAGAGGCTTGTCTCCCGACCCTCCTGAGGCAGCACGGTATCCACGAGCCACAGGGCGACGCGCGACGATCCGCGAGGCGCTCGCGCTTGCCCCGCGCCTTGCGACCGGTGACGGCTGAGCCCTTCGCGGCCGATCTCTCGATAAGACCGACCTAACAGAGGATCATAGATCCCTGTCTCGATCTCCAGAGTCGGCGGTTCCATCTCCTCGCGACCGAATCGGAAAGGCGCGACATAAAGCTTCTTCGCTTGCCAGGGGCGCAGTCCCTCGGCGAGCTGTTCCGGAAACCGACGGGGATCAGCGGCCGCCCGAAAGGCCTCGCGCGTGATCACCCCCACCGCCTGATGGTTCCCGTGTCCGTCTGAGGGATCGCCTCGAAACCGGGAGATGATGATGTCAGGCCGGTACATCCGAATCACCCGCACAACATCGCGCAGCACGATCTCGCGTCCCCACTTCTGCAGTGTCTCGTCCAGGCGCTTGGAGAAACCGAAATCCACGACGCGGGTGAAGAACTGATCCACGCCGTAGTATCGCCCGGCCGCCAGAAGCTCTTCCGTACGAAGAATCCCCAAGGCGTCAAACAACTCAGGGCCGATCAGGTTCGCCCCTCCCTCCCCCCGTGTGAGCGTCAGAAGGCCGGTTCGAACACCCTGCCCGCGACTGAGCCACGCGAGCAAAGCATCGTTCTCATCATCGGGATGCGCCGTCGTATGCAAAACGGTGACCATCGTGCGCAAGCGCAAGAGCGCGTGCCATACGGCCGCCGCGCTCTGATTCTCGACGATCTCCTGAACCTGCGCTGTGGCGCGGGAGAATCCCCCGAAGGAACCGAACGAGATGAGCGGAATAAGAGCTATGGCGATCCTGTTCATCAGCGTTTGACTCCTTTCCGCGCGCTTCTTCCGAAGGAACAAGCTACCGCCGATCCCCTCCCCGAGGGGCAATGTCGGTCATCCCTCGCGGGGAATCCTTCCCCACGAGGGACGCGCGATCACGATCCCTTCCGCTCGCTCAATCAGAAGTACAGCTTCACTCCGAGTTGAATCTCGCGAGCCGGACGCTCGGGATTGCGCAAGCTCGTCGTGCGCCCAAAGGTGCCGCTCGCGACGTTCGAGTCCGGCGCGGCAAACTGCGGCGTGTTCCAAACGTTGAAGAATTCGACTCGGAACTCGAGAACGCGCTCCTCCGTGAAGCGGAACTTCTTGAAGAGCGAGATGTCCCAGTTATGGAAGGCCCAGGAGCTCACAATGTTCGGGCCGCAGGTGCCGAAAGTGAAGGGGGCCGGGATGCGGAACGCCGTCGTGTCAAAGTATCGGGCGAGCGTGGGCGTGAAGCCTGGCGGGAAGGGATTCCCCACACAGTCGGCGCGCGAGGTGTGCCCCGGACCCGTGTTACTCCGATCCGGCGCGGAGATGGTGATCGGAACGCCGCTTGTCGAGCTGACAATTCCATTCAGTTGCCAATCGCCGAGGAGCCGAGCCCATATCCCCTGATTCACATACGGCTGGCGCGGTCCAAAGGGGAGCTCCCACACCCAATTCACCACCAGACGATGACGCTGGTCAAAGGGCAAGCGTCCGTAATCGGCACGCATGTTGTAGACGTTCTGCGGCAGATTCTGTGGGTTCACGTTGCCGAACGTCGGCGAGAGATGCTCGCTCACTGTCCCCAATGCCTTCCCAAGCGTGTAGGCGACATTGAACGCCAAACCGTGCGAATAGCGCTTGGTCACCGTGATCTGCAGCGAATTGTAGTTGGCCGTCCCATCCGTGCCGAGCCACTGAATGTACGCGCAGGAGCCCGGAGCGAAGCAAAAGTCAGGGAAGGGGAAGACGACGGGCCCCACCCCCGCCGTGACGATCCGCCCCTGATTCAGATTCCGCAACTTCCGGATCTTTCGGTTGTAGGTGCCGACGAAGGAGACATCCACCGACAGATCATTCGTGATGAGGAGCTGCGGACCGAAGCTGACCTGCTGCGAATAGGGGGACCGCTCGTGAAAGCTGCGCGAGCGAATTTGGAGCCGCCGGACATCCACCGTCGGCGGTGCCGGCAGAAAGCCATCGCGCAAGAGCAGAAGTGGCGGCGCATTGCTCGGCACACTCAGGCTGGCATCGAGGACCTGCGGCGGATTCAATTGGAGCATGCTCTCGCTTCCCATCCGATCCATCACTTGGTAGAAGAGGCCGAACCCTCCGCGCCAGACAAGCCGTTGATGCGGTGTGTAGGCGAATCCCAGACGCGGCGCGATGTTGTTCCGATCTGGAAAAACGAGCGCGCGCGAGAAGAGCCCCCGTCCCTTCGGGGCCGGCTGGATCGGAGGGAAGGGATTCGGTGCCGCCGTCACCAACCCTCCGCGTCCACCGTTGGCTGAAGGGTCGAAGTTCGTCGTCAAGTCGTGGCGCTCGATAAACGGCGTGAAGTATTCGTAGCGCACGCCATAGGTGAGCGTGAGCGTCGGATTCACGCGCCAGGTGTCCTGGGCGTACCCCATGAATCCATCAATGTAGTTGTGCACGACGTGCGGCGTGGTCGTCTGCTGGAAGAAGACATTCCCGAGCAGAAGGTTCGCAAAGCTGTCGCCGATCCAGAAGGTGTTGAACGCTAACTCCCCATGCGGCGCGCGCACGTCGAGGAAGTTGTTCACGAGCCGCTTGTACTCGAAACCGAATTTGTAGGAGTGGGCGCCCCGAATGTAAGAGACATTGTCCAACACCTGGTAAACTTGCGAGACCTGAAATTGCGGACGCCATCCGGATGTTCCCAGAAAACTGTAGCCCACGACACGGATCCACGGCAGCCCGTAGACGAATTCGTTGGTGGGCGCATTCTTGAGGCCGAATTCGGCGGCCGCACTTCCTTTGGGGGCGAGCGGTCGAGACCAGCTCTTGATCCGGTTGAATCCGAAGCGGAGATCGTTGAGCAGATTCGGGGAGAAGGTGTGGTCCCAGGTGAGGGAGAGGACCTGGCCGCGCACCTCGCTGTTGGCGCTGAAGCCACCGGTGGCCAAGGGATTCGGAAATGGTCCGCGCTCGATCACCGCGCGCTCATCGAAGAAGTCATAGACGCCGAAGATCAGGTCTTTCTCCCCGATTCGATGATCAAGGCGGACATCAAACGAGTCGTTGTTCGTCGGGATGTTGATCGAGGAGACGAACGTGAAGGGAGAGATGCCGGGAGCGTTCGGCAGCGGATAGAGCGCGGCGAGCTTCACTCCCACCGGATCGGCGCACGGACGACCATCCGTGCGCATGGCGTTCAGGTTGAGCCGGTTGGGTGGCGAGACGCAGGGCGCGATGACCGAGAGAAAATCCGGCGGTGCCGTCAGGACAGGGCGCTCGCTGAAGTCGCCCTGGCGCATCTTCGCCGTCGGCACCGTGCCCGTCAGCGTCGTCTCCCGCCGCGAGCGCAGGCCCTGGTAATCGAAGAACCAGAAGGTGCGATCTCGACGCAGAGGGCCACCGATGGCAAACCCCGCCTGATTCCGCAGGAATTCTCCTTTGGGAATCACGCGCGAGCCATCGGGACGCCGTCCCGCCGCATTGGAGAAGAAGTCGGCAGCATCCAGGTTGTCGTTGCGGTGAAACCACCATGCTGTCCCCCGCACGGCGTTGCTGCCGGAGCGAATCTCGGCATTGATGATCGCCCCCTGAAACCACCCGAACTCGGCGTTGTACGTGCGCGTCTGCACGCGAAATTCTCGAAGCGCATCCGGTGGCGGTTGCACGACCTGCGGGCTTCGCTCCTGCGCATTGGTCGAAAAGGAGTTGTTGTCCACGCCGTTCAAGGCAAAGTAATTTTGGAGCGAGAAGTTGCCGTTCACATTGATCTTGGCCTCGCGCGGGTTGCCCCCACTTGGCGTCGGGACCGCACCGGGCGCCAGCAGGATCAAATCCGAGTATCGCCGACCATCGAGCGGGAGATCCACAATCCGTCGCTGCTCGACAACAGCGCCCGCGTCGGCGCTCTGCGTCTGTAGGATCGGGACGGTCTCGGTGATGACCAGCTCTTCGGTGATCCTCCCGGGTTGCAGCGTCACATCCACGCGCAGACGTTCCTGAACGTGCAGGATGATGGGTCCGCGGACGGCTGTTTGAAATCCCGGCGCCGTGACGCGAATCTCATATGGGCCCGGGGGCAGCGCCGGCGCGATGTAGGTGCCGGTCGCATCGGTCGTCATCTTCACACTCGTGCGCCGCTCTTGATGCGTGATCGTCACCTCTGCATTAGGAATCACGGCCCCGGTCGGGTCCGTGACCGTCCCGAGAATGACTCCTGTATTGATCTGTGCATGCACACCGTGCGAGATGCCCACCCACATCACCGCAATGAGCACAGAAATCACGTCTCCCCACTTCCGACATGCTCGTCTCATCGCTTTTCCCTCCGTGTTCGGTCTCCTCTGCGACATCTCGCAGAAGGACTCTCGCCCCTCCGCTCACCGATTTGCCGGTGGGAGTGGGGCGAAGAAGAAGCGTTCGCGCTTCTTCATCTCTTCATAGTGGGCGCGCGCCCGACGCACGGATTCCATCTCGGAGACCTCCGCAACGGGCACATCCCACCACGACTCGTATGCGGGCACGCGCGCCTCCCGATCCACTTCGACGACGATGACTGTCGTGCGCGCCTGCCGGCGAGCTTCCTCAAGGGCACGCTCCAGATCCTCGCGCGTTCGGGCGCGAAGGGCATGCGCGCCGAGACTCGCCGCATTGGCCGCGAAATCCACCGGGAGCCAATCGCCATCCAACTGCCCCGTCTGCGGATTGCGGAAGCGGTATTCCGTTCCGAATCCTTCCAAGCCCAGTGCGCGAGAGAGCCCGCCGATGCTGCTGAAGCCATGGTTGTCGAGCACGAGGATCACGAGCTTGTATCCTTCCTGAAGCGAGGTCACAATCTCCGAAGACATCATCAGATACGAACCATCGCCGACGAGCACGTAGACGTCGCGCGAGGGATCCGCCATCTTCACGCCCAATCCCCCGGCGATCTCATACCCCATGCAGGAATAGCCGTACTCGAGGTGATACCCCTTCGGATCGCGCGTGCGCCAGAGCTTGTGCACATCGCCCGGGAGACTGCCGGCTGCACAAACGATGACATCGCGCGGTCCAACGAAGCGATTGAGAAGGCCGATGACTTCGCTCTGCGCCATCGGCGGCCCATGACGAAGATCGTACACCCGCTCGACCTCAGCCTCCCACTCCGCCTTCAGACGCGCGATCTCCGCGGCGTATTCGGTCGAGACGCGATAGTCCGTGAGCGCCTCTCGCAGCTCCTCCAGAGTGAGACGCGCATCGGCCACAAGGGGCCACGCCGCATGCTTATACGCGTCCATCTCGGCCACGTTGATGGTGAGGAAGCGCACCTCGGGATGTTGAAAGGCCGTCTTCGATGCCGTGGGGAAATCTCCCAGGCGCGTGCCCACCGCGATGATCAGATCGGCCTCGCGGGCGATCACGTTGGCAGCGCGCGTCCCTGTCACGCCAATGGCGCCGAGATTCTGCGGATGATCGTAAGGGAGCGAGCCCTTTCCGGCCTGCGTCTCCGCAACGGGAATGCCCGTCTGCTCGACGAAGCGGGCCAGCGCTTCGGTCGCCTCGCTGTAGATGACGCCGCCGCCCGCGATCACCAGAGGCCGTCGCGCCGCCCGAATCCACATGAGCGCACGACGCAGTCGCTCGCGATCGGCTGGAGGACGCGGAATGTGCCAGACGCGCTTTTCGAAAAGCTCCTCCGGATAGTCCCACGCCTCCGCTTGCACATCCTGCGGCAGGGCGAGCGTCACGGCGCCCGTATCGGCCGGCGAGGTCAGCACCCGCATCGCTTCCAACAAGGCAAAGGGCAGTTGATCCGGCCGCGTGATGCGATCCCAATACCGAGAGACTGGTCGAAAGGCATCATTCACCGAGATGTCCTGCGTGTGCTCGGATTCGAGCTGCTGGAGGACGGGCGCGACGTTCCGCCGAGCGAAGATGTCCCCGGGCAATAGCAGAACGGGCAGACGATTGATCGTCGCCGTCGCCGCCCCCGTGAGCATGTTCGTCGCCCCCGGGCCGATCGACGACGTACAGGCGAACGTGCGCAGCCGGTTATTCATCTTGGCGAAAGCCACGGCAATATGCACCATCGCTTGCTCGTTGCGCGGCAGATAGTAGCGGAAATCGGGATTCTGCTGCAGCGCCTGACCGACTCCCGCTACATTCCCATGCCCGAAGATCCCCCACACGCCGGCGAAGAAAGGGATCTCGCGCCCATCACGCTCGACATACTGATTCTTCAGGAAGGCGATGAGCGCCTGCGCCATCGTCATTCGTCGTCTGCGCATCGTCGGTGTCCCTCCCGAATCCGTATGATCGGCTCGCTCCCCTCGGGCGGAGCATCGCTAAAATCCCCCATGCGCTTCGATGAAGGAGAGGACTTCCGCCTCATAGGGCATGAAGTTCGCGCAGCCGTGGCGCGTGACGACAATCGCACCACAGGCATTGCCCACACGCGCCGCGCGATACCAATCCCACCCCTTCAGATAGCCGTAGAGGAATCCGGCCGCGAAAGCATCGCCGGCACCGAGGACATTGAGAACCTCGACCGGGAACGCCGGCGCGACGATCACTTCTCCTTCAGCCAGGTGAACGGTCGCTCCCTCGGCTCCTCGCTTCACGACGAGCACCTGCGGGCCGCGCTCCAAAACCTCTCGAATCGCGCCCTCCAACTCGCCCGTGACGCGCGATTCGGAGACCTGCGCGTGCTCGATGCGGACCGTCGCCGCGTCGGCCAGAGCAGCCGCCTTCACCTCATTCGCCGTCCCGAGCACGATGTCCACCAGCGAGAGCGCCAGGCGAATCGTCACGCCATAGGCGCGCACGTCGTGCCAGAGCGTAGGACGAAAATCCAGATCGAGGACGACCCGGACTCCATGGGCGCGCGCGCGCTCGGCGGCAAAGAGCGTCGCACTGCGACTCGGCTCTCGGCTGAGGCCCGTCCCACTGATGAGCAACACGCCGCTCTCTGGAATCGGCGCCGCGAGCACATCGTCTATGTCAAGCTCCAGATCGGCGCAATTGTCGCGATAGTACACCAGGGGGAAACGATCCGGCGGCTCCACCCCCAGCAGGACGGCGCTCGTGCGCCGCCCCCGCTTCCGGGGAATGAAGCGCGTCTCCACACCCTCTCGCTCCAGGAAACGGAGGACGAAATCGCCCACGAGATCATCGCCTACGGCCGTGAGAAGCACCGAACGCAGCCCTAACCGCCGCGCTCCCACGCTGATATTGGTCGGACATCCCCCCACGTAGGCGGCAAAGCTCGTGATCTCCGGAAACGGCGCGCCAATGTCCGCCGCATAGAGGTCAATCGAGCTGCGGCCCATGGCGAGGAGATCGTACCGACGGTCGCTCACGACGCCCTCCTCATGAAGCCCTCCGTCATCGGTCGGATACTCACCGCACCAGTGGGACGCGCGGGTCCTTCTCCGCCCACGTTGCCCGCACCCACGCATGGGCCGGATCATCGGAAGCCGCCATCGAACGCGCGCTTCCGGCCAACGCGTTCAGGTAATAGACGTTGTAACCGTGAGCGGCGACGACAGGATGATACCCCTCCGGGATCAGGACGAGATCACCATCCTGAACCGTGAGCGTCACATCCCGCCGCCGATCCGGCGTGTAGATGCGCTGAATGGCATACCCCTCCGGACGATCCACCTTGTAGTAGTAGATCTCCTCCAGGTCCACCTCTTCCGGTGGATTGTGCACATCGTGCTTATGCGGGGGGTAACTCGACCAGTTCCCGCTCGGCGTGTACACTTCGACGATCATCAGGCGATCGGCGGGGAAATCCGGTGGGAGAATGTGATGGATCTGCCGCGTCGCATTCCCCCCGCCTCGAATCTCGATCGCGACCTCCTCCGGGCGGATCACACGCGCGGGGAACGCACGCTCGGCACGAGCTCGACAGAAAGCGAGCTCCCCATCGGTCTCCGCCAGGACGGTATAAGACGTGCCCCGAGGGAGATAAAGAGCGGTGGGAAGGCCATCGAAAACGTGTGCACGCGAGCCAAGGTGACCCCACGAACCCGCCGAAGAGTGAATCGTGAAACGTCCCCCCAGAAGCACAATCCCCACCTCGTCTCCCCCCGTCTCTCCGGAGAGAGTTTCCCCCGCGGCCATACGCCACACAGAGAACCCCAAATATTCGAAGCCCACGTCCTCGGGCATAATGGAGAGACGCATGCCCGTCTTTTCCCCAGAGGAACGCGGTCGGATCAAGAGTTCACAAGAAGACATATCCCTCCTCCCGTCGAGGCGGAGCTGTGGAGTGCCGAACGATCAACTCGCCCTGCATCCAGATCGTTTGCTGAGAGTCCTCCCCCCTGAGGAGCTGAAGCAACAACTCCATGGCACGCTGTCCCATCCGCCGTTTCGGCTGACGGATCGTCGTCAACGGTGGCTCCGTATAGGAGGCAATGAAGAGGTCATCGAATCCAACGAGCGAGATGTCCTCCGGGACGCGAAGGCCTCTCATGCGCGCGACGCGAAGCGCACCAAGGGCCGTCATGTCGTTGTAACAGAAGACGGCCGTCGGAAGGGGAGAGAGCCTGAGCAGTTGCTCCATCGCCCGCATCCCCCCCTCCGGCTTCCCATCCCCATGAACGACCAGCTCGGGCTGGAATGTGAGCCCCGCTCGCTCCAGTGCTTGCCGATATCCGGCGAATCGCTCGGTATCGGATTGATACCCGAATTGATCGCCGATGTAGGCGATCCGTCGGTGACCCAGGTGAACGAGATGCTCAGTGGCCATGCGGCTGGCCGTGACATTGTCAATCATGACCGAATGGACGAATTCACCGGGATGCTGATTGTTGATGAGGACAATGGGAACCTTCATCTCGCTCAGATGGCCGATGTAGAGCGCGCCGACGCGCGAAGCCGTCACCAAAATTCCATCCACACGCCGCTCATGGAACGAATGGACGACCTTGATCTCTCGGTCCGGATCCGCATTGGAATTGGCCAGGAAGACGGAGTAGCCATGGTCATTGGCCACTTCCTCGATGCCACTGACGACCTCAGCGATGAAAGGATCAGCAATCGTGGTGACAACGACGCCAATAGTCTTCGTCTTGCGAGTGACCAGACTGCGTGCGACAGCGCTCGGCCGATAGCCCATCTCTTCAGCAATCTGGCGAATGCGCTCAGCCGTCTCCCGACTGACAAGAGGGCTATTCCGCAACGCCCGTGAGACCGTCGAGTGCGAGACCTTCGCCACACGCGCAATGTCTTTAATAGAGACCGAGCCCATAGCTGCACACGTTTTCATCTATCGGCCAAAGAGAAAATCGCCTACCGAAACCGCTTGTCATTCCCTCCCCTCTCCCAGCCCCTTTATCATATCGCGAATCTCCTACCTGTCAAGGTGCGAATAAAAATCAAAAATCCTTGACATCGAGCGGGACTTGCCTATAATTACCATTGCAGTTTTTGAGGTCAAGGATCATGAACGAGGGTTGGAAAGGGGAATGAGGGCAACGAAGATTCGAGAGATCACACTCTTAGAGCAAGCGGTGCTCTCGGGTCGGTTCCGAGAGGCAGAGCGGATTGCCGAAGACATTTCGCCGACCGACCTGCGCTCGGCAGCAACCAAGGCCCACATTCTTATTTACAAGGGGGAGCTGGAGGAAGCCGGGGCGCTCTTGGAATCATTCGGGAGTCGGCTCACCGAGGCCAATCTCAAGGAAGCAGCCGAATTCGGTCTGGCGAAAGCGGAGTGGCACTACTGGCGGGGTGAGTATGAGGCTGCTGAGCAACAGGCGCAAGTGGTCTTCGGCATTTACAGCTTGAACTCCGATCGCTTTGGATTGGCGCGAGCTCTCTATGTCCTCGGGCGGGTGCATCGGCGTCAGGGAGACTATGAGAAGGCGCGGCAGGAGATGCTGCGAGCGCTTGAGGAAGCGGAAGCGGTCACCGATCGGCCGACGGATTTCCTGATCGGGCTCATCACGTTCAATCTTGGCGGGATCTATTACTTCCTGGGGAACCTCGCGCAGGCTGAACAGGAGCTCCTGGCGGCTATCCGCGCACTTGAAGGGGAGCGGGGACGATACTACGGCAATGCCCTGAACTTCTACGGAACGCTCCTCATCCGAAAGGGGCTGTACGAAGAGGCAGCGCGGATCATTCAATCGGCATATGAGTGCCTCTCCGAGAACGCCTTCTTTGATGATCTAGCCCATGCGACGAATAATCTCGCGTATGCCTGTCTGCGCATGGGGCAGTTCGAGCGCGCCTCACACCTGCTCTATGAGAGCTTGGAACTGCGCCGTCGTTCCAAGGACATTGCCGGGGAATCGGCGACGCTCGAGCTCTTCGGGCGACTTCACTTCGAGCAAGGGCAGGTGTCGGAGGCCGAGCCCGTCCTGCGGCAAGCTATCGAGTTGGCGGAGTTAGGAAAGAACCCCTACGAGAAGGCGGTCGCTTTGATCACCCTGGGGCGCGTGCTCATGGCTCAAGGACGAGTGGACGAAGCCTATAGAGCGCTTGAGGAAGCTCTCACCCTAGCCGTGCAGCTGAAGAATATGTTGCTTCAAGCCGAGAGTCATGCGTATCTGGCAGAGCTCTGGGTCCATCGGGGCAACGGCATGCATGCTCTTGAACATCTCAGGCGGGCGAAAGCGTTCTCCAACGAGCATCAGGATGCCTATCTGCTGTCTGAGACGGAGCGGATCGAGCGCCTGGTCCGGCAGCAACGGATCAAGGCCGAGGAAGGGGTCTTCATGATCCGAAGCAGCTTCTTGCCCACATGGCGGGAGGCGCACGAAATGCTGGGGAAGTTTCTCCTGGCGGAGGCATTACGGCATGCCGGCGACAACCAGACGAAGGCTGCCGAATTGCTCGGCGTCACCAAAGCGTACATTACGATGTTGCGGAAGAAGTACGGAATGTGAGGAGGAGGTTCGGCGTATGAGAAGAGCTCTTGCGATCGCGGTCCTTATGCTCACGTTCGGGAGTTTCGCTCTCACCGCCCACGCGGGTGTCACTATGGGCGGAAAGCCCTACGTGCCGGGATCTGACCTTCCTGTCGGAGGCGTCACAATGGGAGGCCGACCGTTTGTCAGCACAGGCGGTGTCTTCACCCCGACAGGATTCGGCTTAGGTGCCCAGCTCTACGATGAGGGGGGAGATGCGGCACTCGACCCCTATGGAGGCTTCGGCGGAGGAGCCGATCTCGGATGGACGTCCTTCTGGTCTTGGTTCGGATGGGGGGCGTGGGGCGTTCTGGATATCCTGTTTGGCATCCCCATGGCCTTTTTCTTCGCCATGTGGTGAAGGGAGCGTCCCTCGCGATCGTGCGATCGCGGGGGACGACCGTGAGCGAATCCCCTACTGCATCGGAACGATGTGAGGAGATCCTTCAGACCGGTCATGGACTTCTCGACAGTTCGGCACAAAGGGTGGTTCAGCGCGAGACGGCTGCCTTCAAACTGACGGTGAATTCCGAGCCGCATCCCGGAGTGCTCGTGACAGTGATCTCCCCTCCGTGAAGCTGAACGAGGTGCTTGACAATGGCAAGACCAAGGCCGCTTCCCCCAGTCTCCCGCGATCGGGATTTCTCGCTTCGATAGAAGCGCTCGAAGATGCGGGACTGATCGGCAGGGGGGATACCGATCCCTGTATCTTTGACAGAGATGAGGATACGTTCGCCCAGAGCACGCGCGGTGACCCACACTTGTCCCCCTGGCCGATTGAACTTCACGGCATTGTCCAAGAGGTTTTGCAGAATCTGCGTCAAACGGAGGGGGTCGGCAAGAACGCGCACGTCTTCGGGGACGTCGTTTATCAGAGCGATACCTCGCTCCTCTGCCTGCGTTTCCATCAAGGCCAGGACATCTTCGACGAAGGCGCGCAACGGGATATCCTCGAGCGAGAGCGCGATCGCGCCCGATTCGATCTCTGCCAGATCCGTGATATCGCGCACCAGGGCGTGGAGTCGCTGAGCTTGCCGAAAGAGGCCGTCGAGACACCGGCGCACGTGCTCGGGATCGTTCCAATCGGTCTCCTGCAAGGTTTCAACATACGCCAAGATCGTCGCCAGCGGGGTGCGCAGCTCATGCGAGAGGTTGGCGAAGAAGTCACGTCGCACGCGTTCCAGGCGTTCCAGGGCAGTGATCTCGACGAAGACGCCAAGGGCGGCCTGTGGCTCCTCGGCTGCGAAACGAAGCGGGGTGATCGTGACATGGAACGCACGGGGATCGCCACGCTTCAGCTCGAACCGTAGCTCGACAGATGTCCCGTGATCGAGGGCGCATTGGAACCCTTCGTGCAGTGCGGGATCGCGAGTCAGATCAATCAATCGAAGGGGTCGAGAGGAGATCGGCGGCGGAGGGAAGATCTGCTCAGCCGCCGGATTCTGGACGAGGACAGTCAGATCCTGATCCACGATGAGCAGACCTTCCCGCATGGCCGCCAAGATCACTCGCCACACCGGATGGGGGGAGTGGACGAGCTCGCCAAGGAGATCGCGCTCCGTCTTCTCCACAGGGGGCATCATGATGGCGTCTCAGAGGGATCGGGCGGGCGCGGACGGAAGCGATATCCGACGCCCACGACCGTCTCGATGCACACGGCCTGTCCCAGCTTCTTCCGAAGATTGTGCACATGGACATCCAGCGTGCGCGTATGGCCGTAGTCAGCAAGGCCCCAGATTCGATCGAGCAGATACTCGCGCGTGAGCGTCCGGTCGGGATGGCGCACAAGGAGCGCCAGCAGCTCGAACTCCTTGCGCGTCAGCTTGACCTCGCGTCCCTCGACCCTCACGATGAAATGCGCCGGATCGACATAGAGCGTTCCATCGTCGTAGGGAGGCTCCTCTTCCTCCTGAGTCCGTCGCAGCAAGGCCCGCACGCGCGCCTCCAGCTCGCGGAGGCTGAAGGGCTTGGTCACGTAATCGTCCGCTCCGAGGTTCAGACCCAAAACCTTATCCGATTCGCTCGTTCGAGCGGTGAGCAGAAGGATCGGCAGCCGACGCGTCGCCTCCTCCAGGCGAAGGCGCTGACACAGTTCGAATCCGTTCATCTCCGGCAGGTTCACGTCCAGGATGAGCGCGCTCGGCCGTCGTATGAGAAGCGCCCGCAGCCCTTCCTCGCCCGTCCGCGCGATCTCTACCGCGTACCGTCCCTCTCGCTCCAGATGCCGCTTGAGCACATGAGCGAGTTCGACATCGTCCTCGATGATCAGGATCGTCGGCTTCATAGCTCCGGCCATTCCCGGTGCTTGATCACCTCGCCTCGAGCCATGTAGACGATCTGTTCGCAGATATTCGTCACATAGTCGGCGATGCGCTCCAGGTGCTTGATGATGAAGAGCAACTCCGCCCCTCGCCGAACGGTTGACGGATCGGCCACCATGAGCTGGATCAGCTCATCGTAGAGGCGCTTATAGAGGGCGTCGGCCTGATCATCGTGCCGGATCGTCTCCAGGGCTTTCGTCGCGTCATGGCTGGTGAAGGCGTCCAGACCGTCAAGCAGCATCTGTTGGACGATCCGCGCCATCTCGGGGATGTCGAAGTAGATCCTGAGCTGCGGCTCCTGATTCAGCCGGAGGACGTGACGAGCGATATTCACCGCGTGATCGGCAATCCGTTCGATCGCGGGCGCCGTCTTCACGGCAGCGATCACAAAGCGCAGGTCGGAAGCCGTCGGCTGGCGGAGCACGAGGATGTCAATGCAGAGCTCGTCCACCTCGTTCTCCAATTGATCGATCTTGTCATCCTCGCGAATGACCTGTTCCGCCAGCGCTGAGTCGCGCTCGACCAGGGCGCGGATCGCCTGAGCGATAGCCGTCTCGGCGCGTCCCCCAAGCAGGAGGAGTTTATCGCGCAGCCGATTCAAGTCATGATCAATGGGCCTGAGATGATCGGTCATGCTCCCTTCCCTCGCCTTCATCCGAAGCGCCCCGTGAGATAATCTTCCGTCAGCTTCTCACGCGGCACCGTGAACAGCTTCTCCGTCTGGTTAAATTCTACAAGACGCCCCATCCAGAGGAAAGCTGTGTAGTCGGAGACGCGAGCGGCCTGCTGCATGTTGTGCGTGACGATGATGATCGTATAATGGCGCTTCAGCTCCGCGATCAATTCCTCGATCTTCTCCGTGGCGATCGGATCCAAGGCCGAAGCGGGTTCATCCAGGAGCAAGACCTCAGGGCGCACGGCCAGGGCGCGCGCGATGCAGAGCCGTTGCTGCTGCCCTCCTGAGAGCGCGAGCGCGGATTCGTGGAGCCGGTCTTTCACCTCGTCCCACAGGGCTGCCTGTCGCAAGCTCTCCTCGACCCGCTCCTCCAATTCCCGACGAGTGCGCACAAGCCCATTCACGCGTAAGCCATAGGCGATATTCTCGAAGATCGTCTTCGGAAACGGATTCGAGCGTTGGAAGACCATGCCCACGCGCCGTCGCAACCGCACGACGTCCACCTGAGGATCGTAGATGTTCTCCCCATCCAGAAGGATGCGCCCCTCAGCGCGCGTATCCGGGATGAGATCGTTCATGCGATTGATGGCCCGCAAGAGCGTCGTCTTACCGCAGCCGGAGGGACCGATCAGGGCCGTCACCTGATTCTGGGGAAAACTGAGGGTGATCTCGTGCAGCACACGCACGTCACCGTAGTAGAAGCTGAACTGCTCAACTTGAACTTTCACAGGAGAGGAGATCACGGGAAGCTCGGACGTATGTCCCTCGACAGCTTCCCGCTCCGCCGCGCGGGCTCTGATCACGTCGAACTTCGTCTGCACTGTCTTCCCTCCTTCGCGAATGAAGCTTCCGCCCCCGCGCTTCAGAGTCGCGCTCGGAGTCGTCGCCGGACGCGAGCGCGAATGAGGACGGCGACGACGTTGAGCGCGAAGGTGAGGCCGAGCAAGACGAGGACGGTCCCGTAGAGCAAAGGCTTGGTCTTCTCCACATCCGGAGACTGCGTCGAGAGGATGAAGACATGGTAGCCGAGCTCCATGAATTGATCGGTCAAGCGGCTCGGCAGATACGGGAGGAAATACGCAGCGCCGGTGAAGAGGACCGGCGCCACCTCCCCAGCTCCTCGACTGACGGCGAGAATCGCACCGGTGAGAACGCCCGGCAACGCCTCAGGCAGAACGACGCGCCAGATCGTCTGCCACCGCGTGGCCCCAAGGGCCAGACTCGCCTCGCGCATCTCACGCGGCACAGCGCGCAGCGCTTCGTCGGTGGAGACGATCACCACCGGAAGCGTGAGCAGGGCCAGCGTCAGCGCTGCCCACAGAATCGCGGGTTGCCCATAGGTCAACTCCCCGCCGTAGAAGAGCCGATCAATGCTCCCGCCGACGAAGCGCACGAAGAATCCGAGACCGAACAGGCCGAAGACGATCGAAGGGACGCCGGCCAGGTTGTTGACGGCTGCGCGCGTCGCCTGGGCGAAGAGGATCTCCAGAACGCGCGCCCATCCGGTGAGACGCTCCCTCCAGTGGCGAGCCGCGCGCACGCGCGCCCACGCATATCCGAGATTCGATCCGGGAGCGAATTCGCGCAGATAAATCGCTGTCGCCACACCAATGGGCACCGCGGCGATGGTCATCAAGATGACGAGAGCAACAGTTCCGAAGATCGCGGGGAAGATCCCCCCTTCGGTCATCCCCGCGCGGGGCGCCGTCGTCAGAAACTCCCAGCTGATCTGCCCGGCCCCGTTCCACACGATATTCCCCAAGATGACTCCGAGCATCGCGACAATAAGCGCGCTCGCCACGGCGAGCAGGCCGATGGGAACCTGCTCTCGGAGGCGCTCCCAAAAAAGCTCCCGTCGCGAGACACGGAGCGATGTCGTTCGGGTGCCGGGCGCGGCGCTCATAGCCCCCCCTGCAGGCGACGTCGCAGACGATGGATGATATAGACGCCCACGGAATTCACGGCGAACGTGGCGACAAACAGAAGAGCCCCGATGAAGAAGAGGACATGGTAGTGTGGGCTTCCGAAGACGACCTCCCCGAGCTCGGCGGCGATCGTGGCGGCCAGCGTGCGCACGGAATCGGTGAAGCGAAGCGACGTGATCGCCGCATTTCCCGAGGCCATGAGGACGATCATCGTCTCCCCGACGGCGCGTCCGAAGCCCAGCACGAGACTCGCGAAGATACCGGGCAGAGCAGCCGGCAGGACAACGCGCGTCGCCGTTTGCCACCGTGTCGCCCCCAGGGCCAGACTCGCTTCGCGCAGATTCTGCGGGACGGCATTCAAGGCGTCCTCGCTCACCGTGTAAATAATCGGAATTAACGCCAACGCCAGCGCCGTTCCGGCCGTGATCGCATTCAACCGCGTCTCGAATCCGAAGAGGCGCTGGATCCACGTCGCGAGGACGATCAGGGCGAAAAATCCGAGGACGACCGAAGGGATACCGGCCAGCAGCTCGACAGCCGGCTTGATAAGTTCGCGCATCCGCGGGGGCGCAAATTCCGACGTGTAGAGCGCTGCCGCAATGGCCAGAGGCGCCGCGATCAAAAGCGCCACAAGCGTCGTCTTCAGCGTCCCCAGAATCAGCGGGATGAGGCTGTATTTGGGAACAAGGGCGACCGGCTGCCAGATGTAACGACTCACCGCATCCGATCCCTCCATTGGGTGGAAGAAGTGGCGCAGGCTCGCCTCCTTCTGGATCACAGGATCGGTCAAAATCGGGAGCGCCTCGCGAAAGATGAAGATGAAGATGAGAAGGATGGTCGCGATGGCCGTGAGCGAGAGCACGAGGATCACTCGGCGCGCCCACCGATCTACCGAGCGACGCCGCTCATCGTCGTGCGTTCTCCCCCCTCTCCTCATAAGGCCATCACCCCTTATGGCGCCTCCCATCGGCGCGCGATCTCCCGACGCCGCTCCTCCGGAAGGGGATAGTACCCGACATCCTTGACGACGGCCTGCCCTTCCGGCGAGAGAACCCAGCGGATGAAATTGCGCACCACCGGATGGCTCGGCTTCCCAACGGTGTAGAAATATAGCTCTCGGCTGATCGGATACCGACCGGAGGCGACGTTCTCCCACGTCGGGGCGACGGCTGGCGAGGCCTCGTCCTTCTTGATCCTGAGCGTCTTGATCCCCGCTCCGTAGGCGATCCCGCCGTAGCCGATCGCCTTCGGGTCTTTCGCCACGGCATTGATCACGGCTGCCGTGCCCGGAAGCGTCTGCGCCGTCGGCGCGAAGTCGGCGTTCTCCAGCACGTGCTCCTTGAAGTATACATACGTGCCCGAGTTGTTCTCCCGACTGTAAAGGACAATGGGGAGATTCGGTCCTCCGACGTCTTTCCAGTTGGTGATCCGCCCCGTGTAGATGGCCTTGAGATGCGCGAGCGACAGCTCACTCACCGGATTGGAGCTGTGCACATATACGGCCAAGCCATCGAGCGCAACCGGCGTTTCGACAACCTCGACACCGAACTTCGCCTTCACCTGCTCGGCCTCCGACGGCTTGATCGGGCGCGAGCTTTGCGCGATGTCCGTCGTTCCATTGATCAGCGCGGCGATGCCGGTGCCCGATCCCCCTCCCGTGACCTGAATCACCGCACCGGGATGCTTCTGCATGTAGATTTCAGCGAAGCGTTGTCCGAGAATCACCATCGTGTCCGATCCTTTGATGGTGACGGCGCGCGCGCGCTCCGAGGGCGCACGCGAGGAACACGCGCTCCCCAGAGCAAGACTCGAAGCCAGGATCAAACTGCTTGCTCGGCACACTCGTCGAAATCGGCTTCTCATAAGACCCTCTCTCAAAAAGCGAATTGCAGGCGTGTGAGCAGAGAGAAGGAATGCCCGACATGAGGGAGAGAGGAGGTCGCAGGAACACGCTCCAGCACGAGGTCGAGCACGTATTTGACGAAGGGAGTGAGGTACCAATTCACTCCCCAGGTCACCGTCTCCGCGCGCACTGTCTCTGCTCCGTCCGAGAGCTGTAACGTCGAGTATCGGGCCTTGACCTCCCATGCGCCCCACCCTCGGTCCCCTGCGCCTGCAGCCAGCAGGGAGCGGCGAGGTACGACCGGACCGTTCTCCGGCTTCTTCTCCCCCGTGAGCACGTAGGTGAGCTGCGCGGCATAGCCCTTGGCAACAACAGCAGGAAGCGTCGTCCGATTCGGGCCCAGTTGATAGCGATCTTGAGCCATTTGATTATATTCGGCGCGCAAGGCGAACGGACCGATCAGGTACGTCACCTCTCCATTGGCGCGCACGACCTGCCCGTTGACCGGACGCGGCAAGAAGAAGATCGCGCTTTGACTCTCGGTCTGTCCCCTCAGGCTCATCCCCCCGCGCTGCCGACCAAGGGCGAAGGCGCCTCCGAAACTCAGCCCCTCGCTCCAGGGCGCGCCTCCCCCGCGCCACGGTGAGATGCGCACTCGGAGGACGCCCTCCGGCGTGCGCGTCGTATTGAGGGCCAAATTCCCCTTCCCGTTGAAAAGCCCGATCTGATAGACGACTCGCCCCCGCGCCATCTCCCCCGTAAGCTGCATCCCAGGACTACGACTCGGCGCGATCTGGACCGCCATCGCCCGCTCCACAAAGTCTATGTACACGGCGCTGCGTAACTCCTCCTGCGAGAAGGGCTCTTTGAAGTTCCCTACCTGCAGACGGACCCCCTGAGACAGAGGTATTCGCAACCACCCATCTCGCAAGAGGCCGCTCCCGCGCTCAGCGAAATCCGCTTGAATTTTGTATTCGTAGCGGCTGAGGAGCTTCCCCGACACCGCCAGGCGAAATCGCCGCAGAAGGAACGTATTGGGGGGAGCGAACGACTCTCCGGTGTAGGCGCAAAAGTCGAATTGGCCTTCTCCCGACACCGCCATCTCAAAGTCCCCATCCGGACTCCGAAAGGTCGGACGCCCATTGGCCCAGAGAAAGAGCGAATTCGCCGAAGGCGTTCGCGCTCTCGAAGTCGCCGCCTCCCCAACAGCTCGGGGGGATTCCTCCGGTCCTTCGCGGGGTCGCCGGACCATCCCCCGCACGTCCTCGCGCAACTGCTCAAGAAGGCGCTTGTGTTCCGCTAACTCCCGCTTCAACTGCTCGATCACCTGCTCTTGTTCCTGAATCCGCCGCTGTAAGGCTTCCATCTCCGCCCAGGGATTCTGTTGTGGCGGCACTTCGAGCGGGTGAGAAGCAGCCGAAGCAGAGAAGAGGAAGAGAAAAGCCCACATCCGAACCATCGCCCGGATGGGCATCCGCATCGCGTTCTCTGTCTCCATCCCCTGCACCCTTTCGCGTCGTCGTAAGGACTTTACTCGATCCCACTCCCTTTGTCCACACCGTCCCGACCAGTCTACCAAAGGTCGGTAAGAGGCGCGTAAACGCAAGGTTAAATCTGTGTAAACTTCCGACGCGCGCGAAGGCGCGCCACGAGAAGCTCGAACCTCTCGGCCGAAAGGGTGACCTCAGCGAAGATGGCGCGGAGATCGTCCGCGGTGACCCGTTCAAAGTGCTCCCGGAGCGGGACGACCACAAGTCCCGCTAAGTCTATAGCTGCTGGGCTGATCAATAAACGGTGGGGCTCCTCGGCGAAGAAGCACGCGGGACGATGTCGAGCTCTGGGAAACAAGAGGACCGTCCACACGGGCTCTCGATCGCGAGCAGCGGCCATGTCAGCGAAGACAATGAGGTTGATCATCGGCTCTTCGAAGGAGTCCATCACTTCGGCGAGGATCGCGAGGGTTTCGGAGAACCACGTCCTCAACAGCTCGCGATCGGTCCCGCGATAGAGGAGCGCCCGAGCTGGGTACGTGGCCGAACGGGAGATCGTGATCCCCGGCTCGCTCACAAGAGGCTGAGCCTCGGCGAAGTTCCGCGCGATGGGCAGGCATGCCCGCTCAGCGGCCTGAAAGTGAAGGTGATCCGGAACGGAGGCTCCGCATTTCGGTCCGTTATAGAGGAGGAAGAGATCCGGGGAGAGCTCGGCGGCCAGATCGAGCAAAAGCTCGAAACGTCCCGCCAGCGCTTGAGGGATGTGCTCGCGATGAACGATTGTCACATGCTGAGGAAGAATGGGGTACGGATTGCACACGATCACGTATTCCCGCCCATAGGCAATCCCTCGCTCCTCGCGGGGAAGGTTCTCCGGGCAAAGGGGGCAAGGACGTTGGCGCACGGCTCCCTCATCCACGACAGCGGTCGTACTCGTCAGGCGGAGCGGATTATGCTGAAGACGGATGAGCGCCGATCCGAGCGGTATGTCCCGCACGAGCACGCGAGAGAGTGCCTCCACGCCTTGGGCGAGAGCGGGCCAGTGCTCGCGTTGCTCACGAAAGAGCGCATCCAGACGGACACGCCAAGTGAGGCCTTTTTCATCGAGCGCCTCTCCGAGCTCCTCTTCGCTGAGGAGGTGATCCTCCCATGCTCGCGGCATATGCACGCCGGTTGACATTGGAATGGCCCGTTCATTATACACCAATTATGCCCGTCCTGAGCCTGGCGTCGCCGGAGGAGATTCGCGCGATCCTCTCGGAGACGCACGCCCTTTGGTCCGAGGGGATGACGCGTGAGGACTACATGACGTTCGTCTTCGCGCAGATGGAGAGTCCCTGGGGACGCAAGAACTTCCGATATCTCGTATGGAAGGATGGAGACACCGTTCTGAGCAGCCTGAAGCTCTACCGGTTGGACGCGCGCTGGGGCTCGCGCCGGATGGTTCTCGGAGGGATCGGCGCCGTCTATACCCCACGCGCACACCGTGGACAGGGGCATGCGCGCGCGATGCTCTCGGCTGTCCTGGCGCTCATGCCGTCGGAGGGGATGAGCGGCGCAGTGCTTTTCTCGGACATCGGGGTGGAGTATTACCAACGACTCGGATTTCACCCGCTCCCCTCGCACGAGTTCTCCGTGTCGCTCGAGGCCGTGCCAAGAGCCGAATGCCCGCGCATGAAGGTCGAGCGCGTTCAAGAGGAGGATTGGCCAGAGATCGAGCGGCTTTATGCGCGAGCGACGGCGTCGGATCCCTTCGTTCTGGGGCGGTCTTCAGCGTACTGGGACTACCTGCGGCAGAAAGAGCGCGAGCGCGCGCGACGCCTTCCCGAAGGGAGGACATCTCCCTGTCATTGGATCATCCGGTGTGGACGAGAGAGCGTGGGATATGCGCTTGTCGTCTCAGACCCCCCCGCTCTCGTCCTCAAAGAGCTGATCATCGTCGAAGGGTATCCGGATGCCGCCCCTGCTCTTTGGGACGCCCTCCGGCGGGAGGGAGCGTTGCTCACCGGATGGTGGCCGCCGCATCGGTGGTCGCACCTGCTCCCGCGAGAGCACACCCATCTCCGCCCCCGAAGGCGAGAGGTGGCGATGCTCGCGTCCCTTGATCCTGAACTGGATGTGAACACTCTCGCCGCGTGCGGAGATCTCTTCTGGGCGACGGATCATTTTTGAGCGCGCCCCCCCCTCACCGCACCTTATCCGGGCTCGGCGGTTTCTCGAAGAGCTTCGGGTCAATAGGGACGTTCACCCGCACGTCCTCGAAGCTGGCGCGCGAGACCTGAAGGTCGCCTTTGTAGCGATCAATGCGCAAGGGGAGTTTAATTCCGTCGAAGTCCTGATAGAGGTAGAACCGCTCCTCTTCATCGCCGTAGGCGAGCTTCACGGGAAGATAGGTCTGGGGATCGAAGTAAATGTGGATGCGATCGACAGCCTCCCCCTCCAAGGGAATGACCAATTCCACTCCGACGCCCCGCTGACGAAACCACAGCTCGCGCTCGCCCAGGTATCGGAGTTTCACATCAGGTCGCCGCCAGAGGTCGCGCATCACGGTCTCCAAACTGCGCCGCTGCGCCGTACGGAAGCGGGTGATCTCCTCCTCCTTCTGATCCCGCAGATTTCGAGAGGGGCCGTCGTAGATCCATCCCCGCGCGCCCACATTGACCTGGATGAAACGATCCTTGCCGCGCCCGAACTCGACGCGCTCATGATCGGGATAGAGGACGTAGATGGCGAAGGGGAAGAGCGCTTGCACGCGCTCGCGCTCATCGAACTGGGTATAGAGTCCCCGCCCGGCCAAGGACTTGAGAGCGAGGTACTTCTCCCCACCGAGAGCACGGGTGGCCGCTTCCAGAAGTGCTCGCGCCTGATCTTCTTGCAGAGGGGAGAGGACCGAGAGGAAGATCGCCAGCGGTACGACAAGCTGATGCCCACCCCCCATGGCCTTGTCCTTTACACAACAGCCGCCTCCAACGGATGCACCTGAATCGCACCCTCCACGACGTCCACGAGGAAGTGGTCGGCCTCCTTCCACATCTGCGTGATCGGAAGCTTGACATGCTCATCAATCGTGCGCTTGAGGAAGCGCGCTCCGAACTGCAGGCTGTAGCCCATCTCGACGAGCCGATCCAATGCCGCATCGGTCACGGTCAGGCTCTTATTGTATTTGGCCATTTGCGCGCGGGTCTTCTCCAGATACATGCGGGCGATCTCGCGCACCTCCTCGCGGGTGAGGGGAGAGAAGACGATGATCTCGTCAATGCGATTGCGGAACTCTGGGGAGAAGTGGTCCTCGGCAGCACGGACGATCTCCCGCTTGATCTGCTCGAGCGTATCCTTGTTCTGCGGAGCGAAGCCGAGCGGATTCAAGTACTTCTTGTAGCGGTCGCTGCCCAGGTTGGAGGTCATGATGACGATGGCATCGGAGAGATAGACCTTCTTCCCGCGTCCATCGGTGATCCATCCCTCGTCGAAGGCTTGCAGGAAGAGCTGCATGAGATAGATGGACGCCTTCTCGACCTCATCAATGAGCAGGACCGTGAAGGGGTTATCGCGTAACGCTTCGGTGAGGATACCGCCGCGCTCGCTGCCGACAATACCGCGCGGCATGCCGATGAGCTTCTCAATACCGATGGTGCCGTCCTGGTATTCCGAGCAATCAATGCGGATCATCTTGTTCTCGTCGCCGAACATGAACTCGGCGACGGCCTTGGCCAATTCCGTCTTCCCGACGCCCGTTGGCCCGAGGAAGAGCAGCACACCGTCGGGACGGTAGAAGTTCTCCTTGAGGGGCCCCTTGTTCAGCCGGAGGCGACGGGCGACGGCTCGGATAGCCTCGTGCTGACCGACGACGCGACGACTGAGCGCCTCTTCCATCTCCCTGAAGCGCTCGGTGGTATCGCGGAAGATCATATCCTTGGGGATGCGCGAATCTTGCGAGATGACCTCGATGACGTGCTCCGGTCGGACGATGCGCTCCTCCGGCTGCTCGATCTCAACCTTGACAGCCGCCGTGTCGAGCCACCCGATGACCTTATCCGGCAGATGGAGGCCTCGGAGGTACCGCGGAGCCATCTCCAACGCCGTCTCGATCGCCTCTTCGGAGATGGTCACGGAATAGTTTCGCTCCAGGCGGGGCTTGATCCCCCTCAGAATCTGGCGCGTCTCTTCGAGCGTCGGCTCTTCGACCTTAACAACGCGGAAACGGCGGGCCAGCGCCTCATCCTCGGCGATGTATTCCTTGTATTCGGTCATGGTCGTCGCGCCGATGATGCGGATCTCGCCTCGGGCGAGAGCGCCTTTGAAGATGTTCGCGGCATCGTTGGAGACCCCCAAGGCCGCGCCCGCGCCGATGATCGTGTGCGCTTCGTCAATGAAGAGGATGATGTTCTCGCGCTCCTTGACCTCGTTGATGATCCCGTGCAAACGCTCTTCGAACATCCCGCGCAGCATCGTCCCGGCGACGACGCCCGACATCTGCAATCCGACGATATGAGCGTTCCGCAAGCGCGGCGGGACGCGCTCGGGATGGAATTCGATGAGTTGCGCGAGCCCTTCCACGATGGCCGTCTTGCCCACTCCCGGATCGCCGACGAGCATGACCGAGTTCGCCCGCTCACGATGGCAGAGAATCTCCATCACCTGCCGCAACTCCCGCTCGCGGCCGATGAGAGGCGGCAGTTTGTCTTCGCGGGCGAGCTTGTTGAAACTGACACCGAAGTGCTTCAAATACGGGGGAAGCTCATAGCGACGACGGAACCGCTCCTCGCGTTCCTCGCGCGAACGCACGCGCGTGATGATCTTTTGCAGGACAATGTCCGGATCCGCGCCCAACCGCCGCATCAGCTCCACAGGTACGCCCTCTCGATCCTGAAAGAGAGCGACGAACAAATCCGAAGAATCAATCTCGTTGCGCCCCATCGAACGGGCGCGATCGAGAGCCAGCTTCAGGACCGTGCGACACGAGGGATCCAGGCGCATGCCGCGCCCGGTGAACTGACGGGCGACCGAGAGCTGCTCATTCAAGGCGCGAATGACCGCCTGCGGATCAATATTGAGGCTCTGCATGACTTCATTGAAGAGGGAACGCTCGACCTCGATGAGGGCCGCCAGGATATGCTCGGCCGCGATGATGTTGTGGTCCCGGTGGCGCGATTCCTCAATGGCTCGCCCCATGACGCGGCGTCCGCTCTCGGAGAACTTGTCTTGGAATGGTCCTAGGTCAATCATAGCCCTCGCACGTGCGAATTATACACAGCCCCTTCATCCCGACTCAAGGCGAGGCTCTCCGCCTTCGGCCGATGCCGCTGATTCGCACGCGACTGTCGAGCGCGCGCGCCCCACGCGCACTCGCGCCGGGCGGATCAGCGTCTTCTCTCCAAGGCGATACCCGGGCTCGACGACCTCCAGGACGAGGCCATCGCGCTCCGGCTCCACCTCGAGAACCTCCACTGCCTCATGAAGCGATGGGTCGAAGGGCTGATGAAGCGGGTCGAGGATCGCGACCCCGCATTTCTCCAGGCGGCGTTCGAAGAGCGCGACGATAGCCCGCATACCATCCACCCAGGCGCGGGCGTTCTCCATCTGCTCAGCGGCGCGAAGCGCTCGCTTCAGCTCATCGAGCACCTCGAGCACGGGACCGAGGATCTCGGCCACCCGCTGCTCGACGCGCTCTTGGAGCACTCGAGCGTGCCGCTCGCGGAAGGCGTCGAGCTCTTCCCTCATGCGCTCGCGCGCTTCCTGAAACGCTCGTTCGAGGGCCTGCGCGCGCTCCTCGCTGAGACGCAGCCGCGTCTGCAGCTCCTCGACATAGGTGGGATACCGAGGGGCTTCCTCCGGAGGTGCTTCCGCAGGAGCGGCATCCTCCAGCCACCGCGTGAAACGCCGCTTGTCTACGACGCGAGGCTGAGAGTCGTCCGATGCCGCATCGTCGGATGCCGGCTCCATCAAAGGCCCTGTCGGCACCGGCTCGTTGACGTCATCCCGTCGCCTCATGGCCCATCCCCTCCTCACGCCGTTCGACACGGATCACCCGCACGCTCTCACGCGCGCGCTGCGTGTTCCAGCAAACGCCGAATCCGCTCGCGAATAGGCGGATGCGTGCTGAAGAGCGTCATCAGCGTCTCCCCGGCCAAGGGGTTGACGATCATCATGTGCGCCGTCGCAGGATTGGCATCGAGCATGGGGATACGCGAGACGCCACGCTCCAGCTTCTCCAAGGCCCGCGCCAACCCGTACGGATTCCCGGCGATCTCTGCCCCTGTGGCATCCGCCTGGAACTCACGCGCGCGCGAGATGGCCATCTGAATCAGAAGCGCCGCCACAGGAGCAAGGAGGAAAAAGAGCAGAGCGGCCACACCCCGCAGTGGATTCTCGCGCTCATCGCGCCCCAGGCCGCCGAAGAAAAAGCCCAATCGCGCCAACAGCATGATCGCGCCCGCGATCGTCGCCGCCACCGACTGGATGAGGATATCGCGATTCTTCACATGAGCGAGTTCATGGGCGAGGACGCCCTCCAACTCCTCCTGGGTGAGCAGTTGCAGGAGCCCCTCGGTGACGGCTACAGCCGCATGCTCCGGATTACGCCCCGTCGCGAACGCGTTGGGCGAAGGACTGGGGATCACGTAGAGTCGGGGCATGGGTATCCCCGCCCGCCCTGAGAGTCGGCGAACAATCGCATACAGCTCCGGCGCTTCCGCCTCGCTCACGGGACGCGCCCCGTAACTCGCGAGCGCGATCTTATCCGAGAAGTAATAGGCGGCCAGGTTCATCAGAGCCGCCAGGAAGAACGCCGTGAGCACTCCGTGCCGACCTCCAATCACCTCACCGGCCAGCAGGAAGACGATCGTGAGCACTCCCAGAAGCAGAGCGGTTCGCACTGTATTGCTCGTCATCGCCTCACCTCCGCACTCCACCAACTTCCCGCTACAATAGTATGGCCTCGCCGAAGCGAAAATTCAACTCCCATGCTTGACGAGACCCGATCCGCTCGGCACAATCAAGCATGACGGAAACAAACGGCCTGCACCTGAGGCGTACGATGATGAGGCGACGGAGAACGCGGAAGGCACCAGGATCGCTCATGGAGGCAGTTATCGCACTGCCGCTCTACACGCCGGAGGAATTCCGAAAGCAGCTCCAGTATGCGGAAGACAGCTTCGGCTACGGGAGCTATGAGGAGTGGGTCCGCTCGCATCGGGAGCTGAAGCGGAAGCTGGAAGCGCTGGGCATCGCCGTATTCGAGGTTCCGATCAACGTTGAGGAGATGCAACAGTACTTCCTGCAACATGGGCTCCGAAATGATGCGGTGAACCGGAGCCAGTATGTCGCTCGGCAACTCTTTGAGCGGCACGGCGTGGTATCGCCCGTCGGCCGATAAGCCCGCTGTGGAGACCGAAGCATGCCGCGCGCTTTCGCAGTCGGGAAGCTCCCGCCGGCCGTCCTCGAGCGGATGCTGGCGAGCATTCCTCTCGAAGACGAGCGCGTGAGAATCGGGCCGCAACTCGGCGAGGACGCAGCCGCCATCGCATTTGATGACGTGTACCTCGTCGCGAAGACCGATCCGATCACGTTCGCCACGGAACACATCGGGTGGTACGCGGTGCATATCAATGCGAATGATGTCGCCGTCATGGGAGCGCGCCCGCGGTGGTTCCTCGCTGCTCTCCTCCTGCCCGAGGGACAGACAGACGCTACCCTCGTGGAGGGGATCTTTCACGACATGGTGAACGCATGCCGCGAACTTGGGATCACGCTCTGCGGTGGGCATACGGAAATCACCTATGGCCTGGATCGCCCTGTGATCGTCGGCCACATGCTCGGGGAAGCGCCTCGGGAAAGACTCGTTCACAAGAGAATGGAGGTGGGGGATCGGATTCTGCTCACCAAAGGGGTCGCTATTGAGGGGACGGCGATCTTGGCCCGAGAGAAAGCGCAGGAGCTCTCCGCGTGCGAGGCCACCCTCCTGGCACGAGCCCGCCGCTTCCTCTTTGATCCGGGGATCAGTGTGGTGCGCGAAGCCTTGCGGGCGGTCGCCGTCGCGCGTGTCCACGCCATGCATGATCCGACCGAAGGAGGAGTGATTGGCGGCCTCTGCGAATTGGCAGCCGCAGGGGGAATGGGGATGCACATCTGGCGGGACCGCATTCGGGTCTTGCCGGAGACCGAAATCTTCTGTCGCCATCTCGGGCTGGATCCGCTTCGACTCATCGCGTCGGGTGCCCTTCTCATCGTTGCTCCCCCTGACCAGTGCCCCACGATTCTCGAGGCCCTACGACAGGAGGGTATCGAGGCAGCCGAGATCGGAGAGGTAAGGGAACGTTCTTATGGCCTCAAGATGGAGATGAAGGACACGCTCGTCGAGCTCGCTTTCCCGGAACGCGACGAAATCGCGCGCATTTTCGAGGTCACTCCTTCGGAATCGCACAATAGTTCCATCGAGGCGCTACCATTCACACGAGACTCCCGAAGGCCTCACGCGCCCACAGGCTCGTATGAGGACCTTCCTGAGGCGAAGCCCCGGCCCTCGCCCTAAAGCCCACTATGCCCCGTCGAACTATCCGACTCGTCCTGCGGGAGCGCGTTCTGGAACTCGGCACGCGCACCTGGATTATGGGTATCCTCAACGTGACCCCTGACTCTTTCTCCGATGGCGGGGAGTTCTTCTCCGTAGAGCGAGCGGTCGCTCGCGCCTTGGAGATCGAAGCCGAAGGGGCTGACATCCTCGATATCGGTGGAGAGTCCACGCGTCCTGGAGCCACGCCGGTTCCCCTCGAGGAAGAGAAGCGCCGTGTCCTTCCAGTGATCGAACGCCTCCAGGGCCGCCTCCGCATCCCGATCTCTATAGACACGACCAAGTACGAGGTGGCGCGCGCAGCCCTGCAGGCTGGGGCTTCCATGATCAATGATGTGAGCGGACTCCGGCGCGATGAGCGATTGGCGGAGCTTGCCGCGGAATTCCGCGCCGCCTTGGTCATTATGCATTCGCGCGGGACGCCCGAAACCATGCACCGGTTGCCACCGAGCCCGGACATCCTGCGGGAGATTAGGGACCACTTCAGGTGGGCGCTCGCTCGCGCTCAAGCCCACGGCGTGCTCCCGGAGCAAACAGTACTTGACCCCGGACTCGGCTTCGGCAAGACCGTCGAAGATAACCTGCTCATTCTGAACCGACTCGATACCTTCGCCGAATTCGGGCGCCCCGTTCTGGTCGGCCCTTCGCGCAAGTCCTTCATCGGACGGATCACCGGAGGGGAGCCTCGGGAGCGAGTCTTTGGCACAGCGGCTGCTGTTGTCGCCGCAATCTTCAGAGGCGCACACATTGTGCGCGTCCACGATGTCCGTCAAATGAGCGACGTCGTCCGCGTCGCCGATGCCATTCTCACGGCAGAAGAAGCCTCGGTCTCACAAGAGGGAAAGTAGTACGGGCGGGTGCGTTTGGACGCCCGGTGGGTGGATTGGGAGGTAAAGGAGGATGGGGCATGTTAGGAGGTACCCGCCCGTACGATTCGCCGTCAGGGTGGAGCTTGGCCAGAAAGAAGGGAGGATTCGTGAAGTACGTTATTCCCCGAAAGAAAGCCATCGCAACCTCGAAAAGACCACCGCATTCACCGATCTCCTCCCTCTGTGCCCGAACGTCCAACCTCGGACCGTCCGAGCCGTCACGACGCCGGAAAGGAGGGCTGTAGAGATGGCCCTGCCATCGGCCACACTGTGAGCCGGCCCACGAACCCGCCTCGTCCGCATCTGCTTTTGCTCGAAGAGGAACCACCAGCTGTTGCGCGCGCTCTCGCCAAGATTTGTCCCTCCGCTTCCGCACGCGTCGCCTCAGGACATCCTCGGGAGCTGTCGCTTGCTCATCCGCTTGACTACAGATGATGGCAGGGCCAATCTTGGTAAGGAGGGTGGAGCATGATTCGACAAGAATGGAGTGCACATGCCGCAGCTTGGCCCGCCCTCGATCCACATGAGCTGTCGCCGACACCCCCACGAGCTCGACCTCCGCATCCGCTCTCACGCGTGCTGCACCCTCAGCCGCTACCGGCCACAGAGCACCGAACCCGTTCCGCCAGAGCTCGAACCCTCGCCTCGGCCACATCGTGTGCTCGAGCATCCCAGAATTCACTCCCACTCTCGCTTGAGCCCGTCGCCCCATCTGCCTCACCGAGTCGGACAAAGCTGCGGCAATTCCGTCCAGCTTCTCTAGAGGCCCCACTCTATCCGACATGACCCTGTGAGCCACGCCGAAGCGATCCCGAAGCTCACTCCCAACCTCATGGCCCACAGCCTGCATGCCTTTTCCAACGTGCGTCACTCTGCGCCTCCAGAGCAGCTACTCGATAACCCGTTCCGTCTCTTGCTACCCGCCGCCTCAAACATCACCTCGCCAACTGTCGCGCATGTTATAGCACGAGTCCGGTCAAAAGTCAAGAAAAAAGTTCAAGTAATTTCTCAACTCATCCGGACTAAGGCATGGTGGATTAAGGACTAATACCGCAAGGGGCGGCCGCGCAACCCTAACCCACTCTCAGACTACGACTTAACTGATCTCGACATCTGTTTGAAGGTCTCTCGATCCTGTCACTCCCTAGTCCAAACTCGTTTTCTCACATGGCCCGGAGACTCACCGATACTTGTCCGGATCGGTGAGCTGCACTGTTCCGACCATATATCCGCTGGCTCCGCTGCTGTGGCGAGCCGGACGTCCGGCGGGGACGCCAGCAATCGCCCCTGGTAACCGCATCGTAATGAAACGCCCGAAGATAGAGCGCCCATTACTTCCCTCGATGAAGAAGGCTCCGAAGTTGGCTACGCGGATATTGGTCCGCCCTCCGCGTGGCGGATTTGTGGGATCGAACAGAAGAAGGGGAACAATGCGCGGACTCTCATTCGGGGGATAGCGGTCGCTCCAGACATACCACTGGCGCGTTTCCGGATCCCGTCGAAGTTGCGCATTGGGATCCTGGGCGATAAGAGCGCTCACCCCGTGACGGGTGGGGCCAACCATATTCCCCGGCTCTGTCGTGAGTGTATCTCCGAGCTGAACTGTCCCATCCCATCCGTAGATGATATTGTCACGATAAGTATCGGCCCCGCGCCCACCTAAGGCCAGACCGTAGAAGTTCCCCGGATACTCTGGCGAGTCGCTCTTCAGCTCAATATACTGACCATCCACGTCGCGGGGGGCGATGAAACCGGTTGGCGATCCGGGAGAGCAATCGCGATAGAGACTGACATCCTGCCCGTGAAATTCCGGGTCGTAGGGGGACTTGTAATAGTCGGCTGTTACAGAGATTCCCCTCCACGTATGGGGGTTAGGGTTAAAGGGTCCGTGATCCTCATCCGTTGGCGTGACACAAACTCCCCCATGCCCGAACTGATCCGGGGGTGCCCAAGGGCGCCATCCGCCTGTCCCACCGAGCGCGGGCGCTACGACGGCCATTGCCCGCACGCGGATATTCGCCTGGCGGATGCCGAACAGACGCGCGAAGAACGTGCGGGCAGGCCGCGTAATGTCAATGAGGATAGCGTTGCTTTGAGGGAACGTGATCTCACTGCTGGAGAGAAGAACCGGTTCTCCATCGGCCTGGTTGCGGGCGGCGTATTCCATGGCCAGTCGCACGGCTGCCCCATCAGCCGTATAGTTCCCCGGCTGCGCCAAAAGTCCCTGTGCACCGGCCAGCGCCGCTGCATCCACGGCGTTTTGCAACTGGTTTCGCACGACGTAAAGATACCCCACGTCTATGGCGAGACTTGTCACCCCTACAATAGCTACCACTCCAGCGGCGACGAGAACTACAATCGAACCTCGATCCCACTGGCATCCTTTCGGCATATGTCTTTCCGAACTCCTACTGCTCTTTCCAGGAAGCACGGCCTCAATACTCGCTGGGGTCGGCGAGCTGCACCGTCCCGAGCAGATACCCTCCGGCTCCGCTTGTTCGGCTCGAAGGACGATTGGGTGCTTCCCCAGCGATGGCACCCGGAAGGCGCACGGCGATGAATCGGCCGAGAATCATGTTCCCCGAAGTCCCCTCGATGAAGAACGCCGTGATGTTCGAGACGCGAAAGGTCGTACGCCCACCCCCCGGTGGATCCATAGGAGAGAAGTGCACGATGGGAACAATACGCGGGCTCTCATTGACAGGATAGAGATCGCTCACCACCTTCCACACGCCGTTCTCTTTCACCATGCGTGCCGTTGGGTCCTGTGCGATAAGATCGGTGATACCCTGAAGCGTCGGTCCGGTCATATTTCCCGTTTCCGTTGTCAGCATATCCCCGAGCTGAACCGTTCCATCCCAACCATGGGCGAGATTGGACCGATAGCGATCGGCACCAGTTCCCCCCAAGGCCACGGGAAAGAAATTGCCCGGACTGAAGGTCTGGCTCACCTTAAGCGCGATCCGCTTTCCATTCACATCGCGCGGTGCAATGAATCCCGTCGGAGCGCCTGGCGAGCAGTCAGCGTAGACGCTCACATCGGTCCCGACAAATTCAGGATCGTAGGGGGACTTGTAGTAATCGGACTGGACCGAGATCCCCTGCCAGGTATGGGGAGATGAATTAAATGGCCCATGATCATCGTCCGTTGGAGTGACGCAAATCCCGCCATGCCCGAACTGATCCGGGGGCGCTAAGGGACGCCATCCTCCCGTCCCGCCGATCGCTGGGGCGACAAGAGCTGCCGCGCGCACGCGAATACTGGCCTCACGAACACCGAGGATAATGCCGAAGAAGGTACGTACGGGGCGAACGATCTCAATTCGAATCACATTCGGCTTGGGGAACGTGATCTCGCTGGGTGAGAGCTGAACCGGCTGTCCCGCCGCCTGATTCCGCGCCGCGTATTCGATAGCCAAGCGCACAGCCGGACCCGTCGCCGAATAGTTTCCCGGCTCTTGCAGAAGCCCCTGCGCGCCTGCCAATGCCGCCGCGTCCACGGCGTTTTGCAACTGGTTTCGCACGACGTAGAGGTACCCCACGTCCACGGCCAAGGTGGTGGCACCAAGGAGCGCGACCACGCCGGCCGTCATCATGACGACGACACTACCACGATCTCGCACCATCCGCTGCATAGATCTCTTCCTCCCGCCGCTAGCTTAGCACTGCGGAAATCCGTGGCAATCGGTCAGGGGGAGTATTTTCAAAGACACGCGGTCGGATTCCTGCGAGCCCACCAGGCCGATCTCACCGTCCCCGAGCGACTCCCACGATCGCGAGGAAGACCTTGTCCCCTTCGATCTCGCGCACGGAGATCGTCACGCCGGTCCAAGGATCTGTGAAACTCCGTCCAATGGTCAAAGCCGGATCGAACCACGACGTCGTCTCTGGTGTCATATCCAGAAGGAAGCTTCCACCCCGCCCGCCCATAATGCCCAAGCGCACAATGACTCCCCGAGAAACGTTGGAATTCTTCTGGAGAAACCGATCGAATCCCAGAGGCGGACGATATTCAATGTAATACCACGTCGCGTGCCCTGCTTCTTCGCTTCGGAGAATCTTGAGGGCTTTCGGGCCATCCCCTCCGCTCTGATAAGGCATCAGCACAAACAGCCCGTCTGCGGTCGCGCGGAGAAGTTCCCCGCGTTCTTCGCGCAGCCATCCGAGCCGCTCTTTCTGGAAAGCCCCCAGATGTCCTGCTCCCATCCCCATGACGTCCACCGTATCGCCATATTCGAGGACCTGGCACTCCGATCCGAGGGCAACCCATCCGCACTCCAAGGCATGCGCGTGAGAGAGGCCCAAACCGTGTCCGAGCTCATGGGTCAGGACCTCGAAGGCGAGCGGCCCATTGATCCACGCTGAAGATGGCGCACCACCGATTGTGCCCATCCCCCACCACGAACATGCACTCTTCGGGAAGGCGTAAACGAGATGATCATACGCCGCGAGGTCAATCCCTGAAGCGATGGCGCTCGCGTGGGCTTCCTCCGCGAGACGGAAAGGATCGCATATAGAGGAACTCATCGGCAGCGTGAACCATCCGAAGACGTCCCCGTGAAGGGATACGCGCCCATAGGCGTTCTCCCGGAAAAACTCGGCTGTGGTCGCGAGGACCTGACGTGCCGTCTCTGTGGAATACGGAGGTATCGGCCGATCGGAGAAATTCACCAGAAGCAATGCGACCCGATGTTCGATGGCGACCTCCGTTACGATGAGGGGCTCAGCAAGATCCGCCTCGGTGATGAGCAACTCGGCACCCATACGCATTCCGCGCGCACGAATATGCATTCCTGTCTGCAAAGAGATGGGCGCCGATCGGATCCAGCGAATCCAAAGGCGGTGCTGACCGCGACGCACGACAACGCGCTCGCGAGCCCAGCCGAGCCCGTCTTCCACAAGGACTTCCACGTCTCCCTCGATCTCTTCCGCCCACAAGGCGCGCGCATGTCCCATGAGCGTCAGAGGAGGAGCTCCCCGATCGGACTCGGAAGCGAGACTGAGTCCAAGGACGAGAAGAAGTGTCCACGCTCGCCCGCGCGCTTTATCGCCTGATAATGGCCATCTCACCGCCGTGCCCCCCTCGAGGTATTCTCAAGGGAGGTTGAGGCGACAGAATCACCTCACATCCGCACGCGCTCTCCTCAGGCGTCTGGCCTTGAACACCCGCACGAAACGCCCGACAGGAATCGTCAGCACGTCACGGGCATGAACCCGTCCGCGAGAACACAGCCGCCTCCTCACGCACTCCGAACCGAACCCGAATGCCCCAGTCCTCCCGATGCGACGCTATTGTAGCCGCCCTCTTGGTTCGACTCAATCGGGCCGACGACGGATTTTCCTCAGAGGAAAGGCCGGACCGAGTCTACCCCACGGAAGACGTCTGGCCCCTTCTCCCACTTCCCGTGCTGTTTGCAGAGCCGGGGGTAAAGGGGTATGCTTGAAGAGCGACGACAAGATGGAGCGGGGTTTTCCCGATCGGATTCCTCCGACGTTCATGCGAGGATCTCCGAGAAGGCGGAGGGGGGACGGGAAGGGGCGACCGCCCGCGCGATTCGGAAAGGATGATGGGAACATACCGCGTGATCACACACGTGGCTGAGCTTGAGCCGCTCCGGTCGCAATTGCTGGCGGAGCCGGTACTCGGCATAGACACGGAGACGACAGCGCTCGATCCGTACCAGGGGCGAATCCGTCTGCTGCAGATCGCAACATCGAGCGGGGTCTTCGTGCTCGACCTCTTCGCGCTTGGGCTGTCCGCACTGGAAGTGCTCCGTCCGGTCCTCGAGAGCGAGCGACCGATCAAGGTCCTCCACAACGCGAAGTTCGATGCGAAGATGCTCCGGCATCACGCGGGCCTGGAACTGGGCCGCCTCTTTGACACGATGCTCGCCTCGCAACTGATAGCAGCCGGCGATATGGCGAAACGGCATGGACTGGCGGATGTTGTCGAGCGATATCTCCGCGAGCACGTGGAGAAAGCGCCGCAACGGAGCGATTGGAGCGGGGAGCTATCTCGCACACAACTCGAATATGCCGCGCGCGATGTCGAGGTCTTGCTACCGCTCCGGCAGCTTCTCATTCAGAAGCTAAAGGAGCTGGGGCTTGTTCGGGCGGCCCAACTCGAATTCGAGTGTGTGGTCCCCACGGCGGCGATGGAGCTGGCGGGGATGCCCTTTGACGTCGAACGATGGCACGCCCTGACAAAGGAGTGGGAGCGCCGGCGGGCGCAGCTTCACGACGCGGTGCAGCGCGAGCTGGCATCCGTCGCTGCGCAAAGGGATCTCTTCGGCCACGTCGAGATCAATCTGAACAGCCCGCACCAAGTCCTGGTGGGATTACGTCAGCTCGGCCTCGCCGTGGAGGGGACGAGCGAATGGGATCTTCTGCCGTATCGAGAGCACCCCGTCGTTCGTCTTTTGCTCGAATACCGCAGCGTCCAGAAGCTGCTCAGCACGTTCGGCCGCGGCTTTCTCGAACACCGACATCCGGTCACCGGACGACTGCACGGAGATTTCCACCAAATCGGCACACCGACGGGACGCTATAGCTGCAGCGAGCCGAATATTCAGCAAGTCCCTAATGTGCCGGAGATCCGAGCGTGCTTCCGAGCGCCCGCAGGTCGGCGATTGATCGTGGCCGATTATTCGCAAATCGAGCTGCGCATTCTCGCCGAGTTCTCTCAAGATCCGAAGATGCTCGAAGCCTTCCTGAACGGATTGGATCTCCACCGGATGACCGCAAGCTGGATGTTCAAAGTCCCTCCCGAGGAGGTCACAAAAGAGCAGCGGGCTATCGCCAAGACGATCAACTTTGGCCTGATGTACGGCATGGGTGCGGCGAGCCTGGCGGCGCGGATCGCCGAAGTCCGCCAGCGGGCGGACGTCTCGCTCGCCGAAGCGGAAGCCCTGATCGCCAATTACTTCGAGATCTACCGAAAAGTGGGCGACTGGCTGCGCGCGGCGGGTGATACGGCCGTCTCCGTCCGACATAGCCGCTCCCAATCGGGGCGTCTCTGGCGCTTTCACTTCGACCCCTCGGACCGCGAGCAGGTGGCGGCGATTCAACGGTTGGGAAAGAATTTTCCCATTCAAGGCACGGGTGCCGACATCCTCAAACGCGCGATGCGCCTGGTCTACGATGCCCTCCGCCCCTACGACGCGTACATCGTGAACTCCATCCACGATGAGATCGTCGTCGAAGTCGCGGAAGATCACGCGCCGGAGGTCGCCGAGAGGGTGCGCGAGAGCATGATCGCTGCTGGCCGCGAGTTCATCAAGACGGTGCCGATTGAGGTGGATGTCGTCATCTCCGATGTGTGGGCGAAGTAAGGCGCGCAGGGAGGAGGCCGAGCCCACACGGCGGGGTCCCCCACGCGATCCAGAGATCGCGTGGGGTGCCCTGGGGCGCGCCTTCCCTGGAGAAGCCCGACTCGTTAAGATTTCGGCAGCGTGAGGAGACGAAAGGAGGAACGCACATGCGGATCTGTACGCGCTGTCGCTCCGTAGTCGGTACTGATTGGCACTTCTGTCGGTATTGCGGGGCTTCCCTGGAGCCTTCTTCGGTGGAGGAACCGGTGCGGAGTGCCGAAGAGAGCATGGAGCCCCCAGCCGCTTCCACCCCACCGACTCAGCCGATCTCCGAATCCGCCTCTCCCACAACGCCTGTCTATCTCCCTCCGGGACGACCGGAACATGGACCCGACCTGCGTCGCCGACGGTACCGGCCGCGATTTCTGACCTTCTTCCTCGTCGCCGTGACAGCCCTTGGGGCTTCGATACTCCTGGCGACCGTGAGTAACGTGGGACGGTATATCTGGCGCGAGCTCGTCCCTCGCCGCATCACCTTCGCCCCCCAGAAGGCTCTCTCCCCCCCATTCTTCTCGCATCGTCTCGCGCTTCCGGCCGGGAGCCACGTCACCGTCCTCAACGAAAGCGGGAACGTGACGATCACCACATGGGATGAGGACGTGGCCCTGATCACCGCCCGCCAGCGAGGAAGGGCGCTTGTGGATCCACAGGATGTGCGCATTGAGGTCCTGCCAGCGGAGCGCGCGCTCACCATCCGAACGATCCAGCCCGAGGACGCAGACGCCACAGTGGATTACGAGATCACGCTTCCCCGCCGGGTGAATCTCTCAGATGTGCGTGTCCTCAACGGCCACATCCGCCTTCGAGATATCGAAGGGTATGTGAAGGCGCACACGGTCAACGGTCGGATTGAGGCTGAAGGAATAGCGGGAGCTGTGGAAGCGGAGACGGTGAACGGACGAATTGACGTCTCCCTCGTCCGATGCGCAGAGGATCGGGACATGACGCTGCAGTCACTAAACGGCCGCATCTCGCTGGAGCTGCCGACAGCGTGCCACGCGCGTCTGGAAGCGGAGACCCTTCATGGAAAGATCGTCGCGGATGAAGCGTTGGGATTGACAGTCTCTGAGGGAGGCATCTTAGGACAGCGAGCCGAGGGACAGCTCGGTCAGGGTGAGCGAGTCATTCGCCTGCGTGCGATGAATGGGGCGATTCATGTGAACCTTCGCCCTCCGGAGTCCAAGTCGTCCTCGTCACCCCTTCCCTCACGAGGAGAATGAGTATGGCGGATAATCGAGATACAACGATCGCATGGACGTACCACGAGGCGACCAAACACTCCTACTGGAGCGTGCGCACGAGCGCGCACTATCTGGATTGGGAGAATCAACCGCTGCCGTTCAAGATCTATCCGGAGCTGGAGGTGATCCCTCTCCCCCGCGACGTTCCGGAGACAAATGTTCCGACGTTCGCCGCGTTGGGCACACCGATGCCTCCGCCCGTCCCTTCTGAGAGTTCCACGGAAGCGCTCCCCACGCTCGCGGTGCTCGCGCACGTCCTCTTTTACTCGGCAGGGATCACGAAGAAGAAGACGTATCCCGGTGGGGACGTCTTCTTCCGCGCTGCGGCGTGCGCCGGAGCTCTCTATCCCATCGAAGTCTATATCGTCTGCGGGGACCTGCCCGATCTCCCTGCGGGGGTCTACCACTTCACCCCTGCGGATTTCGGACTGCGTCGTCTGCGCGCCGGCGATTACCGTCCGTACCTAGCGGCAGCAACCGCGTATGAGCCTTCGGTGCTGTGGGCTCCGGTGATCGTCGTCTACACGGCCATCTCCTGGCGGAGCGCGTGGAAATATCGGGCGCGCGCGTATCGGTACCATTTCTGGGACTGCGGCATGATCCTGGCCAACGCCATGGCAGCAGCCACGGCATGGCGCTTGCCGCACAAGCTCATCCTCGGCTTCCAAGACGAAATGGTGGATCGTCTCGTAGGCATAGATGGGGAGCGCGAGCTGAGTGTGGCGCTTCTGGCTCTCGGACAAGCGGCTCAGCCGGCTCCGAGGCCCTCCGAGGAGGCGAAAGTACCAGCTCTGACGTGGGCGGTTGTCCCGCTCTCGCGCGAGGAAGTCTCGTACCCCCTCATTCACGAGATGCATGCGGCCTCGCGGCTCCGAAGCGCGGCGGAGGTCGAAGCATGGCGCGCGTATCCGTTTCAGAAACACGAGCCGGAGCCTTCGGCATCGCTTCTTCCCTTCGATCCCATTCCCCCGTCGGCTCTCCCCGAAGAATCTCTGGAATCCGTCGTTCGACGCCGCGCCTCCACGCGGCGCTTCGCGCGCAAGCCGATTTCATCGGCGGAGCTCGCTACGATCCTGGACTATGGGATGCGAGGATTTCCCTGCGATGCCCTCGACGCTCCGCTCAACGATCTCTACGTGAATGTACACGCCGTCTCGTCGCTCGAACCCGGAGCTTATGTTGTTCACCGCAACCGACACGCATGGGAGCTGCTCAAGTTGGGGGATTTTCGCCGCGAGTCGCGCTATCTCTGTTTGGAGCAAGACCTGGGCGGCGATGCGAGCGCAACGGTCTTCTTCCTGGCCGATCTCCACGCAATCCTTGCGCACTATGGGAATCGGGGCTATCGGCTCGCGCAGCTCGAAGCCGGGATCATCGGCGGAAAGATGTACCTCGCCGCATATGCGCTGCGGCGAGGAGCGACAGGCCTGACCTTCTACGATGACGATGTGACGGAGTTCTTCGCGCCTCACGCCGAGGGCAAAAGTGCCATCTTCGTGATGGCTCTCGGCGTGGCTGGTCCTCGCCCACGATGGTAAGTTGTGGGGACATCGGGCGATGACCCTCGTACCAAAGAAGCGCTCCGGCGCGAAGCCGGGAGGGAAACGGGATGTCTATGACGGAATGGCTGATCACCGAACAAGTGAATCCGCGCACGCGGGATATTGATGAGCGAAGCACGCTGGAGATCCTTCGTCTCATGAACGAGGAAGACAAGCTCGTGGCGGAGGCCGTGGGCCGCGAGCTGGAGCGCATCGCGGCAGCCGTGGAGATGATCGTGGAATGCCTGCGGCGTGGTGGACGCCTCTTCTACGTCGGGACGGGAACGAGCGGTCGTCTGGGCGTGCTCGATGCCGTGGAATGTCCGCCCACGTTCGGCGTGTCTCCGGAGACCGTCCAAGCCATTCTCGCCGGAGGCTATGCGGCCTGCTATTGCGCCATCGAAGCGGCTGAAGACGATCCTATGGCCGGAGCAGCGGCCATCGCCGAACGCGGCGTGACGGCTCATGATGTCGTCGTGGGGGTGACGGCGAGCGGGCGCACGCCCTTCACCCTCGGAGCCCTGAAAGCGGCACGCTCCCTTGGAGCCATCACCATCGCGATCGCCTGCAATCCGAATCCGGATGTCGCACGCGTCGCCGATCTCACGATCACTCCCATTGTCGGCCCTGAGGTGATCGCGGGCTCGACGCGCTTGAAGGCAGGCACGGCCGAGAAGATGGTCCTCAACATGCTCAGTACAGCGGCTATGATTAAGCTCGGCTACACCTATGGCAATCTCATGTCGAACCTGCACCTGAAGAACGAGAAGCTTCGGCGGCGCGCCATCTCAATTCTGGTGCACGAGTTCGCGCTCTCCGAGGATGAAGCCCGTCGTCGGCTGGAGGAGACCGAATGGGACGTAAAAGCACTCATTGTGATGCTGAAAGCAGGCGTCAGTCGGGAGGATGCCCAACGCGCTTTGGAAAGTGCCGGATTCTCCATCAAACGTGCGCTCGAGAAGCTGCGCTCGCCTTCGTAGTCGCACCCCCCGCGCTCCTCGGATCGCATGGGGATGCGGACCGACACGGTTCGGACCGGAACAGCGATGGGCTCGTGGTACGATTCCTGCGGTTCCCCTTGCGCTTCCCTCTCGGCGTGACCATACTCATCGCTCTTCTTCTGCTCTCAGGATGGGGATGTCGCCGTCCGCATACGGCGGATTCCGATCCGAGGGGCCAAGGATCGAACGACGCGGCGCCTCTCTCCGCGCGTCCTGCTCGGGCCCCCCACGCTGCTGGGGCTCCCACGGTGGAGCACCCCGGTGAGGGGGAGGAAACATGGGCTCCGTCCTCGCCGCTCGAGGAATTCCCTTCGGACATGCCGATATATCCGGGAGCGGTGGCGCTCGCGAGCCATCGGACGATCGCCCATCTGGCGGTGACATTCGCAACAAGCGACGGGCTGCCGCATGTGCTCGCCTTCTATCGCGAGCGCTTGCCCCAAGAACAATGGGTTGTGCACGAGCAGAAGGCCGGTGAGGGGGAGCCGATCCTGGAAGGGCGAAAAGGATCGCGGACATGCCGGGTGGAGGTGACCGAAGATCACGCGCGCACCTACATCACCGTCACCCTCGTGCTCGATTCCGAAATTCGACAGAGAGAGTGAGGGCCCCGAATGAAGAGCTCCCGCCATCCCTGGATGACGCGCAGTGTGCTGGCCATTGGACTGGCCAGCTTCTTTTCAGATATCAGTCACGAGATGGCGACGACAGTGTTGCCGGCCTTCCTCGCGATGGAGGTGCGGGCAACGCCACTCGCCCTTGGCGCGATCGAGGGAGTGGCCGATGGCCTGGCGAGCTTCTTCAAGCTCGTCGGCGGCTGGTGGACGGATCGGATGGGACGGCGCAAACCAGTTGCCGTCTCCGGATATATGGTGACGACGGTCGCAACCGCGAGCTTTGCGTTGGCCACCAGTTGGCCGATGATTCTGTTGGGGCGAGCGCTCGCCTGGATGGCTCGGGGATGGAGGACGCCGGCCCGCAATGCTCTGCTCGCCGACACGGTCCCGCACCAGGCCTATGGGAATGCCTTCGGCTTTGAGCGGGCCATGGATACGGTGGGCGCTTTGGTCGCCCCGATGCTCGCCCTCGGCCTCCTCCAGGCCGGCGCGAGTTACCGACACATCTTTGCCCTCGCCCTCATCCCGGGAACGCTCGCCACGCTCGCCATCGCTCTTTTCGTCTCCGAGACCAAACGCCCGCCGCAGCTCGAGCGAAGACTGCTCGCGGATGTGGGACGGCTGCCCCGTTCTTTCCTCCTCTTCCTTCTCATCGCAGGCCTCTTCGGACTCGGACAATTTGCTCCCACGCTTCTCGTCCTCCGAGCCACGGAGGTGACGGGGCGACCCGAGATGGCCATGGCACTCTATATCCTCTTCAACGGCGCGCAAGCAGCGAGCGCATACGTTTTGGGAGCTGCCGCCCATCGCCGTGGAAGCCTCAATTTGCTCGGGGCGAGCTATGCCCTCTTTGCTCTGACGGCGCTCTCGTTCGCTTATGCTACGGAGGACGTGGCGTTGCTCCTTCTGCTCTTCACGCTCGCCGGCCTCGCCGTCGGTGGCATCGAAGCCCTGGAGCCGACGGTATCGGCGGAGCTGCTGCCACCAGCGGTTCGTGGCACAGGCTTCGGAGCCCTCGGCGCGGCCAATGGACTCGGCGATCTCTTCTCCAGTCTTCTGGTCGGAGCGCTCTGGAGCGCGTACGGACCGACGGCGGGGTTCGGATTCGCTGCTGTTATGAACGGAGCCAGCGTCCTCTTACTCCTGCTCATGAGGCGGAGGATCACACCGTCTTCTTCTACGTCGTCGGAGTGAGGATCACGCGAGCGGCGTCGCTGAGCGTGCGCACGACGGGGCATTCGACGCTCACAGCCGCCTGAGCGAGCTTCCCCGTATAATCCACGAGCACGGGACGCATGCCTGCGGCCACCGCTCCCAGGTAATCGAAGACGACATCATCTCCCACATGCCAGGCGCGCGCCGCTTCGACGCCCACCGCGCGCAGCGCATAGGTGAAGATTTCGGGATCGGGCTTCTCGACGCCCACCATGTAGGAGGAGATGACGCACTCGAAGTAGTCCCGAATGCCGAGCTGAGCGAGAAACGGCTCCAACGTATCGTCCCAATTTGAGAGGACGCCGAGCCGACATCCGGCGGCACGAAAACACTCGAGCGCTTCGATCGTATCCGGAAAGAGCCGCAGCCAGCGTCCCGAGCGATACTCCTCCCAGAGATCTCTCGCGAGGGGCTCTCGGCTCCCTCGAAAACTCGCCTCGTCGAGCGTGCGGTGTACGAACTGCTCCCACCACTGCCGATACGCGCGCACGTCAAGCGAGGTCGGACGCGGAGGGCGCATACTGTCGAGAGCGCGCGCGATCGCTTCCCGCAGAGCGCTCGGCTCGATCCACTCCCCATGCTGCGCGCACGCCCGCCCGAGGATCTCCTCCAAGCGTGGCGTGCGGATCAACGTCCCTCCGGCATCCAGAAAGACGAACTCCGGTTTCGCCATCCCCTTCCTCCGCACCTCCGTGGACTCACAGCGAGATCGCTCCGGCACATCCTCGATCACGGAGCAGGAACGATGCGCAGCACGCGGTCGTCTCCGGCGCGTGGTATGCCACGCCCATCGCGATTGCTCGTCGTGAGATACAAGAATCCATCAGGGCCTTGCACGACATCGCGCAGTCGCCCGAAATCCCCGACGAATAACTTCTCGGCGCGCTCCACGCTTCGGAAATCCGGAGGACGCAAGGTCACACGCTGCAGATGCTGCCCGCGCAGCGCGGCGAAGAAGAAGCGCCCACGCCACGACTCCGGCAACCGATCTCCGCTGTAGAACGCCGCTCCCGAGGGGGCCCATGTCTCCAAACCCGATTCCCAGATCGGATCGGTGAATCGCGGATCGCGACCGAAACCGAAGACATGCGGCCATCCATAATTCCGCCCGGGCTCGATCACGTTCACCTCGTCATGACAGCAATTGGGGGGCAACCCCGAAGGCCCATGCTCCGTGCTGAAAAGCGCCCCCGTGATCGGATGCCACGCCAAACCCTGCGGATTGCGATGCCCGTAGCTCCACACCGGAGAGCCCGGGAACGGATTATCCGCTGGAATGGAGCCATCAGGATTGAGACGCAGAATCTTTCCGGCCAGAGACGACACATCTTGCGCCAGAGAGGGGACGTTGGCGTCTCCCGCCGTGATATAGAGCTTCCCGTCCGGGCCGAATTTTATGCGTCCGCCATCGTGAATCGTCCCCCCGGGGATTCGATCGAGAAGGACGGTCAGATCCTCTCCGCGTCCCGCGCGCTCCGTAAGTCGAGCGACGCGGTTCCACAACCGGTTCCCCTCTCGATACGTGTAGAAGATGTAGACGAAGCCGTTCTGCGCGAAATTCGGATCGAGAGCGAGCCCCAGCAATCCTCCTTCGCCTTCGTGAGCCACCGGAATCTGCGCCCATGGCTCCGGCTGCACCGTCCCATCGCGGATCACGCGAATGCGTCCGGGCCGCTCCGTCAGGAAGATACGCCCATCGGGGGCGAAATCCATAGCCCAAGGGATCTGCAAGCCCTCGGCGACAACCTCAACCCGCACGTCTTCGGATGAAACACCGGTGTGCCGCAAGCATCCGGAAGGCGGCGGCACTCCCGCGAGAACTCCGAGGACAACGACGTGAAGGCATCGCCGCCCGGGCCATCTCCCCCACGTCCTCGTCCGCGTTTTCATCTCACCAGCTCCAGCTTTGTCACCTCTCCCGTGAGGATCGCTTCCACGGTCCCCGCCTCGGTCTCCACAAGCAGAGCGCCCGTGGGAGCGAGCCCGCGGGTTCGCCCGCGCATGCGGCGTTCGCCGCAGAGCACGCTCACCCATTGACCGCGCACGTAACTGGAGAGTTCCATGTACCGTTCCAAGATGGGCGCTTCCCCTTCCGTTCTCCACACCTCGTACCAATGCTCCAGTCGCACGAAGAGGCGATGTCGGAACATCTCCAGGTCGTAGGTCAGACCCGTCTGTTGCCGCACCGACGTCGCGACATCGGCAATCTCCTCCGGGAAGCTCGTCTGATTGATGTTGACGCCGATGCCGAGGATGACATATCGCACATGCTCCTCGTCGGCCTCCAGTTCCACGAGGATACCCGCGACCTTTCGCCCGCCGAGCATCACGTCGTTCGGCCATTTGATGTCAGCAGAAACACCGTATTCCTCCCGCAATGTCTCGGCGAGCGCGACCGCTGCGATCAGCCCCAGAAGGGGCGCGCGCGAAGGGGGAACGGTCGGACGCACGATGATCGAGTGGTACAACCCCTCTCCTTTCGGAGAGTGCCAGCGTCGGGCATAGCGTCCGCGCCCCGCTGTCTGCTCGGCGGCTACGACCGTCGTCCCTTCTTCGGCCCCGGCTTCAGCCAATTCCCGCGCCACATCGTTCGTGGAGGTGACGGAATCGTACCGATAGACGATCTCTCGCCACATACGACGCCACACAATGGTGCCACTTCACATTTCGCATCGTCAAGCCAACGCCTCTCGGCGTCTCGTGGGGTGCCCTCCGAGGGAGGATGAGGCAACCTGCTCGGATTTGAGCCCCTCCGATCGGATCCTCTATGCTTACATGAGGTGTGCATCGAGATGCCGAGAGGGAGACCGACCGAAGGGGCGCCGGAGAGAATCTCGCGTCCCGCTGCTCTCTATCGCGTGGCTGTCCAGAGCGTCCTCCGGCGCGTCCTTCTCCTGAACCTGCTCGTCGTCGGAGGGAAGCTTCTCATCGGCTGGCGCGCCCACTCGCTCAGCATCGTGAGCGACGCCGCCCATTCTTCGGTGGACGCCTTGAACAACCTCATCGGCCTGATCATCATCCGCTATGCCACGGCTGCTCCCGACGCTCGCCATCCCTACGGGCATCGGAAGATCGAATCGTTGGCGGCGTTCACCCTGGGAGGTCTGCTCCTGGTCACGTGCGTGGAGATCGTCAGCCGAGCGATTCAGCGCCTCCACGATCCCTCGCACATTCGCGTGCGCGTTGAATTTTCGACCATCGTGGTTCTGATCGGGACGATTCTCGTCAACCTCGCCGTCTTCGCCTACGAGCGCCGGAAGGGACGCGAGCTCGGAAGCCCACTGCTCCTGGCCGATTCTCTCCACACGCGGAGCGACATCCTGGTGAGCGGCTCGCTGCTTCTCGGCCTCGCCCTCATGCGGTGGAAGCTCCCGATTCTGGATCCGTTGCTGGCCATCGCGATCTCTGCTCTGATCGCGGTGAGCGGATGGCAGATTTTCGCGCGCACGGTTCCCGTCCTCATTGATGCCGCCCCTCTCCCTGCCGATCGGATCGAAGCGATCGTTCGGAGCGTGCCCGGCGTCGAGGACGTCCGCGAGGTTCGCTCCCGCAGCGATGGCGAGCGCCTCTTCCTGGAGCTGACGCTCATCCTCAAACCGGAAGATGTGCGCACGGCCCACGCCCTCACGGAACGCATCGAAGAGACGCTTCGCGACGCCCTCGGTCCGTGTCACGTCACGATCCACGTGGAGCCCTCATAGCCACGCGGAGGGATCGGTGCGCGTCAGGAGATAGAATCCTCGTCCTTCGTCTTCGCTCCGGAAGAACTCCTCAGCGATATATCCGGCCTCAAGGGCTGCCAGGAACGCGCGCTGCACGCTCGCTCGCCATCGGCGAGCAGCCTCCAGGTCCCGTTGCTTGAGCGCAGTGATGTCCAGAGGAATTTCCACGAGAAACGGCTCTCCGCGACTCACCAGCTCCCGGAGAAGCTCTGAGCTCTCCGGAGCCGGATTCGCAATCGGCCACTGCCGCCATGAGGCCGACGGTCTTTCGCGCACACCGTGCTCCACGCGCTCTACGCGCTCGGCCACGCGCGCGCTCGCAATCGGCCAGACGGCCCAGAGCCGATCCGTCCCCACCCCCTGATGGAGGAAGCTCGAGCTCGCGTCCCCGTAGAAATCCACGACGTATCGCTCGGCATAGACGCCGAGCTTGGCGAAATTGAAATGCGCGTTGCGCGCCTGAAGGGGATCGAACGTCCACGTGATCCGTCGAATCCCGCGCGCGAGCGCGCGCTCGCGCTGCGCCTTCTTGAGGAGGAAGCCGACGTTCCGGCCTTGATAGGCCGGATGGACGGCCAGCATGTGGGAATGCAGGGTGAGCTGCCCGTGCTCGATCCCGATGAATCCGTAGACGAACCCGATCAATCGCTCGCCTTCGAAGGCGCCAATCAGCACTCCCCCCACTTCCTGCACGGCTCGCAGATGGCTGCTCGGCACAATGTCCAGGTCCGCGAACCCCCACACCTCCTTTTGCAACTGCTCCACAGCCCGCAGCTCCTCCATACGCGTCAGGTCCCGAATCACGAGCGTCATCGCCGATTCCCTCACGCTTTCGGATGCGTCCGATCGTAGACCTCGATGATCTTCTCCATCGAGACATGCGTGTAGATCTGCGTCGTCGTCAATCGGGCGTGCCCGAGCAACTCCTGGATGGCGCGCAGATCGGCGCCCGCGTTCAGCAAATGCGTGGCGCAGGAATGGCGCAAACTGTGGGGGCTGATCCGCCAGGGAAGATCGGCACACATCTTCGCATACCGCGCGATGATCCGCCCGACGCTTCGCGTCGTGAGGCGCGTCCCTTGATAGTTCAAGAAGAGCGCGCGCGGATCGCGCTCCTGCTCGGATGCCTGGAGCAAGAGCTGCCCGCGAACGCCCAAGTACGCCTCCAACGCTTCGAGCGCTTTCCGCCCGAAGGGGACGATGCGCTCCTTCCGCCCCTTTCCGCGAATGCGAATCGAACGATTCTTGAAATCCACATCGTCCAGATTCAAATTGACGAGCTCGCTCACGCGCATGCCCGTCGCATAGAGCAGCTCCAAGACCGCGCGGTCGCGTTTGCCGAGCACCGTCTCGGTGTCGGGAAGTTCCAGGAACCGGAAGACCTCCTCGACCGAGAGGAACCGCGGCAGCTTCCGCTCCAGCCGAGGCGTCGCCACTAGGCTCGCCGGATTCATCGTCAGGACCTGCTCGCGGCAGAGGTACTTGAAGAAGCTGCGCAGCGTCGCCAGCTTGCGCGCGATCGAGCTCTTCTTCTTCCGTCGCGCATGGAGCGAGGCGAGGAATTCCCGAATGGTGAGATGATCGATCTGGCGCACATCCACCGGACGGCGATTCCCCGCCTCATCGGGCGGCGCCAGATGGTCGTAAAACTGCAACAGGTCGATGCGGTAGTTGCGCAGCGTGTGTTCGGAGACGTTCCGTTCGTACTTGAGGTGTTCGAGGAACGCATCAATGTACTCCTGCATCGCTCCTCCTCCGACACACCATCGGCGGCCTATCGCTTCGGCGCATAATAGCCCTCGCGCGCGCGAGCGATCGCTCCCTCACGTCTGATGCGCACGGTCAAGCGGCGAAAGGCTCCATCCCGCGCTTCATTGGTGCTGTAAAAGCCCAGGACATATTGCCGCCGCAAGTGTTCCGTCAGCCGCGCGAAGGCCGCATCCAACTCCTCAAGATGGGTGGGCGAGAAGACCTCGCCGCCCGTCTGACGCGCCAGAATCTCCAACGCCGTCTCTCCGATCAGCTCCCGAACGTTGGCCGAAATCGGCTCCTCCACATTGATCGCGTAGAGGGTCGCTCCCACCTCTTGCACCCGCCGCACGGCATGGGCGAGCGTGGTGCGACTGACCGTATCTCGGCCATCGGAGAGAACGAGGATCGCGCGCCGCCCCTCGACCGCACTCAGAAACTCCGCCGCTATCGCCAGGGCATCATAGAGAGCGGTCGCCCCTTCCGCCTTGAGGCCGCGGACGGCCGTGATAAGCTGCGCGACGTCATCCGTGAAATCCTGTCGCAAAACAGCTTCGGTGCTCACGGAAATGAGCGCAGCCAGATCGCGCGGCCGCAGGACCGCGCGAAGGAAGCGCGCCACGGCTTGCTTCTCGAACTCCAAACGGCTCTTGACGCTCAAACTCGTATCGAACACAATGACGAGCCGCAACGGAAGCCCCGCTTCGCCGCTGAAGAAAGAGATCTGCTGCGGGACGCCATCCTCCAAAACCTCGAAATCCTCTGGCCCAAGCCCCGCGAGCCATTCGCCGCGCGGCCCGATGACGCTTACCGCAACGAGCACCAGATCCGAATGGAGCGAGATCACCTCCGACGGTGAGGCGGGAGCCGGTTCCGAGAGCGGGGGTCTTTGAGATCTGCCGGCGTCAGAAGCCTCGGACGGATGCCCCGGTCGGACGCGTCGCGCTTGCGCTTCCTCACCCGCGATCCCGGAACCGAGAAGCCCACCACTCACAGCCAGGGCGACGCTGATCTGAAGGAGGCGCAACCACCGTTTCATTTCCGTTCGGAACTCACGAGCACCGGAGCCGTGTCCGCTCGCACGCGCCGAGGCGCCATCCAGCGCTCGAAATCCTCCAGCGCACGCTCGATCTGCCGCCGATGTCGTTCACTCTTGGATCGCCTCTTCTCCTCCCCCTCCAGAGGCGGCAATAGGGCGAAGGTGATGTTCCCGGGTTGAAAATTCTCCGGATCGCTGTGCGCGACATAGTGGAGGAGGCTTCCGAACGCCGTCGTGCGCGGCGGCGGAACGGGCTCGCGTCCCGCCAGCACGTCCTGCACGAAGAGGGCGACCATCAGCCCGGTCGCGATGCATTCCACATACCCCTCCACGCCACAGATCTGGCCGGCGAAGAAGAGGCGCGGATCCGAGCGCAGGTGCAACGTCTCAGTCAGACAGGCCGGACTGTTGATATACGTGTTGCGATGCACCATCCCATAGCGGATGAACTCGGCGCGCTCAAGCCCCGGAATGAGCCGGAAGACGCGCTTTTGTTCCCCCCACTTGAGCTGCGTCTGGAAGCCGACCATGTTGTAGCTATCGGCCAAGAGATTCTCCTGACGCAACTGGACGACCGCGTAGGGCCGGCGCCCGGTGCGCGGATCCACGAGCCCGACCGGCTTCATCGGCCCGTAGAGCAAGGTCTCGCGGCCACGCCGCGCCAACTCCTCGATCGGGAGGCAGCCCTCGAAATAGCACGCGCGATCGAAGTCGTGAAGCGCCACCTTCTCGGCCTGCATCAAGGCATCGTAGAACCGGTCGTACTCCTCTCGGGTCAACGGACAATTCACATAATCCTCTCCGCCCTTTCCATACCGAGACGCCCGAAAGACCACATCATAGTTGATCGTCTCCGCGTCCACGATAGGGCTGATGGCATCGTAGAAGTAGAGATGATCGCGACCGGTCAGCCGTCGAATCTCCTCCGAGAGAGCCTCCGACGTGAGCGGCCCCGTCGCGATGATGACGATCCCTTCCGAGGGAATGCGCTCGACCTCTTCTCGAACGAGCGTGATCAGGGGATGTGTGGTGAGAGCGCGCGTGACTCGCTCCGCGAACAGTTCGCGATCCACGGCGAGAGCCGCGCCTCCGGGAACACGCGACGCCTCCGCGAGGCGGATGAGCAACGATCCCGCCCGTCGCAACTCCTCTTTCAAGAGATAGGGCGCCGTGCCCGGCTCATCCGATTTCAGGGAATTGCTGCACACCAGTTCTGCTAACCGATCCGTCTTATGTGCCGGTGTCATGCGCCGCGGGCGCATCTCGTAGAGACGAACAGGGATGCCCCGTTCGGCCAACTGCCAGGCCGCTTCGCTTCCGGCTAATCCCCCGCCAATGACGGTCACAATGGGCCGTGGATCGAACATCACCTTACGAGTCTAGCATCTCTTGTGCCCGGCCAACAACGCGATCTCTGCAGCGGATGGATCACTCCTGGAGAAATCGCTCAGGGTGGTCCCGATATTCTAACGCCCGACGCCGCGTGCGCCGGAAGTTCACAGCCGCCAAGAGTCCGGTCACGGCAAAGAGCAGATAGAGAGGCATGGCGAGAGCACCCATCGGGTGCCACAGAGCATGAATGAGCGCGATGATATTCACCGCACTGATCAAAAGAGCACCGACAGTCAGCACGCCAAAGAGAGCGGCGCGCCGAGTCAGCGCCACTCGGAGCTGACGCCCCTCGTCCTCCGACGGCTTCACGGTGAGCTCCCCGTCCTCAACAGCTCTTCGATCGTGTGCCGGAACGCGCTATAGGGGTGAGCCCCGCGCAACACGCGCGCTACGCGGACCTTTCCCCCGGGCTCGGCGAAGCCGAGGAAGAACGTGGGCGTGCCGCGCACGCCCGCTTGTTGCCCCTCGGCGAGATCGCGCCGGATTCGCTCGGCAAACGTCCCGCGCTCCAGGCACCGCTGAAATCGCTTCATGTCGAGACCAACAGCCTCCGCATGCGCACGGAGCGCATCGGGCCCGAGCTCCTGCGGATGGGCGAAGAGGCGATCATGCATCTCCCAAAACTTCCCCTGCTCTCCCGCGCACTGAGCCGCTTCCGCCGCCCGAAACGCCTGCGGGTGAATCGCCTCCAGCGGGAAATCCCGGAAGACATATCTCACCTTCCCCGTCCGCACATATTCGCGCTCGATCTCGGGCATCGTCTCCCGAACATGGCGCGCGCAGAACGGACACTGATAATCCGAGAACTCGACGAGCACCAGCCGAGCGTCCTTCGCCCCCCGGGATGGCGCGTCGGCGATCTTCAGCACGATCTCAGAAGCCGGCGTCTCAGCTACCGATCGCCCAGCAGGCGGCGACTCGTTCACCCGCCGCATCGGCGATGGCGTCGAGCGCGCCCTCTCCGCCGTCGAGCGCCGAGAGGACCGCCCCAAATACCCGATTCCGCCGACGATCACCGCCCCAATGAGGATCAGGATCACCGGAGCGAGCACCTGGTCTCGCGCCCCTGTTGACTTCCGGTCGTTCATGGCCCCTATTTTAGGGCGTCGCCCCGGACAGGTCAATCATCCTCTCACTGAGGCGGCTCGCGAGTCTCGAACGTCACCCGCGGGCGCGGGGGATTCACGTAGGCGGAGACGAGGCTCTCGTGTCCCTCGCGATCCACAGCTTTCACGCCGAACGTCACGGCGTCAATGGAGACGCCCTCCAGCACATATTCGTTCACCACCCCCACGAAGATCTCTCGCTCCCAATCCGGGGCTGTCGTCGCCCGCATGACGATGACATACCCGGCCAAATCGGGCTCCGGATTCTCGTTCCGCCATCGCAGATGCGCGGCGTACCCGGAGCGCCCGCGCCCGATGAGCGGCATTCCGCGTTCGGTCGTCACAACAGGAGGCTTCGGCGCGAGCGCGAGACTCGCGGCCACGGCCGCGTTGATCCGCGTCACCAGCGTCGCATAGGCGGGCGAAGCATTGGCGAACGTATCGGTCGCCGAGTGCTGATGCGCGAAGTTCTCGTTGGGCGTCGTCAGGCGCACGGCCGCGTACCCCTCCTGATGGAAGGGCGTGTGATCCCCCCCGCGCCCGAACCGATCGTGCCGAAAGATCATCTCCACGCGCACGGACGGGACGTACAGCTCTCCGATGCGCTTGACATACCGCGCTAACTGCCGCGAGGGAGAATCGGCCGGATCCTCCGAGAACACCCAGACGACGCGAGTGGCCGATGCTCCATCGCCAGCGACATCGCTGCCAATGATGTCATTGTTGAGCACAGCTTCGATGATCTGCCCCTCGCGTCGCGCCTTCTGCGCATAGAGGGTGCTGCCGACCAAACCCTGTTCCTCCCCCGCGAAGGCGATGAAGACGAGCGTCTTCTCGAACTCGTACTGACTGAGGACACGGGCCAGTTCGAGCACGGCCGCCGTGCCGCTGCCATTGTCGTTCACTCCGGGCGCGACGACTTCCGTTTGCGTCCAATCCACCTGTCCATCCGGTCCGCGCACGATCGCCAGAGAGTCATAATGCGCGCAGATGAGGATGCGCCGCTCGGGCTGACGCGTTCCCGGTAAAACGGCGACGACATTGCGCAGCTCGACATCGCGCACCAGACGCTGGCCCTGCTTCTTCACATAATGCGTATCGAAGCTCACCTGCAGACGGGGACTGTAACGTCGAAACTGCTCAAAGATCCACGTCCGCGCGGCGCCGATGCCCCGCGTCGGGTGAGTGGGATCGGAGAGTGTATGCCGCGTCTCAAAACGTTCGAGCGCCTTCAGATTCTCGGCGATCCGTTCCTCGGAGATCGCCGCGACGATCTGCCGCACGACCGGATCCACTCGTCCGTAGGGCTCCGGAAACAGAGACAGGGAAGAATACCCTTTCGGATAGTCCACCGCGGAGAGACTCAGAATCACCACGATGATTCGCCGCATATCCGCTCCCTCCCATAGGCTCACCTCAAGAGAGCCGAATTCTACCACACTGCGGATGCGAAAGGCCCCATACTCAGGCTCCGCTCCAATGACTCGAATGCGCGCGAGGTACCGGAGGAACCGAGAGCGTGCCGCGCGGACGTGGGGTAGCCGCCTGCACGTGGATCGGATCGCGGGCGACCGTCGGACTCGGCCTCACGCATCGTTGGCCTTTTCGAGGCACCGTGGGCGAACAGTGATGGAAGCCGCCGCATTCCATCGAGGCCACCGTGATCGCCGCAGGAGCCCCCGAGAGCACGCTTCATCGTACGACCGCAGTTCGCCACAGGTGGATTCGCGCAGAGAAAGGGATGCGGGTAGTTCCGACCTCTCGCAATACCCTCGCCGTCACGGACTGTGGGCGACGCGCATTTTCAAGCTCGCGATTCGTTGCTGGACAGCCTCGATGCTCGGAAATTCGGAGGGAAGGGAGAAGTCCTCAGCGCCGGGCGCCAATCCCTCCCGCGCCTCTTCCGCGAGCATCTCCCCGTACGCGCTCGCGATCCGGATGTACGTCTCAAAGTGCGCGATCGCTTGCATCCACTTTCCCTGGCGTTCGTAGACTTCTCCGAGAGCGTAATGGGCCAGCGGGAATTCAACCGGAGCGCTCACCTCGATGGCGCGCCGCAGCTCCCGTTCCGCGTTCTCCAACTCCCCTTTGGCGAGATGCGCGCGCCCCAGCTCCAGGCGAACGGTCGGCGTCTCATAGCCTTTTCGAAGAGCTTCCTGAAGTTGAGCGATCGCGTCGTCGAAAAGCTCGGCGTCCAGGAACACCTTCGCCAGCTCCGCGTGGACAGCCGGATGCGGATACCCTTTCGCGATAGCCATCCGGAACTCCGCGATCGCCCCCTTCACGTCACCCAGGGCGTAGAAGAGGATTTGCGCGAGCCGATAGTGGGCTTCGGGAAAGTCCGGCTTCAGCTCGAGAGCACGCCGCAGCTCAGCGGCCGCCTGCTCATAGCGGCGCTCCGCGAGCCACTGCTCCGCGCGCGCATAATGGTCCTCAGCACGCGGCGCGAGCGAACGACACGAGCAAACACCACCGAGAGTGAGAAGCCCGACCACAAGCCACACCGGCCGAACGCCTCTGCTCCCGGAGAGTCTCGCTCGAACGCCCGCACGGGTCCCACGCCGCCGATCCTCCCGCCACTCACCATCCGTGCGGAGAGTAGTACGGATTTTGCCCAGCGGCATGATCTGTGGTGTCGAAGATATTCCCGACTTCGGGGATGTGCTCGCGAATGATCTCCTCGATCCCCATCCTCAGCGTGATGTTAGAAGCGGCGCAGCCCTGACATCCTCCGCCCATGCGGAGGAAGACATCGTTGTCAATGACATCAATCAGCTCGACGAATCCCCCATGCATGGCGATAGCCGGGTTGATATAGGTGTCCAGCAGCTCCTGCACCTTTCGGCGAATCTCCTCGCTCGACGCGCGACGCGCCCGCACCTCTTCGGAAACCGGAGGAACACCAGAACGGATGACCTGACGAATGGCCGCGCCGATCTGCTTGGCGATCGGCACCCAGTCCTCGAAATCTTCCTTGGTGACGGTGATGACATTTCCCGAGATGAGGACGGCTGCGATCTGATCGCTGACGGCGAAGATGGCCTCGGCCAGAGGCGACCCCTTCGCCTCCTCGCGACTCCGGAAATAAGCGGCCCCCTCGTACACCGGACGATCCACCGTGAACCGACATTTGGCGGGGTCGGGCTGAATCTCCGCCATGATTTTGATCTCCTCCATGTCGCCTTCCCTCCGTTACTTCAGAATCGCTCATCCCGCGACCCGGCGCACCCGGATAGCCTCAGCTCTCACAAGCCTCCGGAGCCGATGCGCCGTGAATCTCCTCGCCGAAACATCCCTGACCGAAAACATGCGCTCACCCCCGGCACAGCGTGAAGATGTAGCGCAAGATGTCTTTGACCGAGACAACGCCCAGGGGAGTTCCATCGGACCGAACGACCGGAAGGCGGCGGAACTCACCCAGAGACATCTGGTGCACTGCGAAAGCGAGTGTATCGTCCTCGCGCAAGACGACGGGATCGGGCGTCATGACCTCGCGCATTCGCAACGCATTCACGTCAGCCGAAGAACTGACCAGTTGCAGGAGCGCTCCTCGCTCGGTGAAGATCCCGACGAGCTTTCCCCTCTCCACGACCAAGAGGCTTCCGATGCGGTGTCGCCGCATCAGCTCGAGCGCGCGACCGACGGAGTCCTCGGGAGAGACCGTCACCGGCGGTCTCAACGGGAGGACGCGAATAGGGTCTTCCAGAAGATGCTTCTGCAACCCCTCCTTCGGCTGCGGCACATCCAGTCCCATGAGGTCATGGAAACAATGCGCGCACACCTCCGCGCCCGGCAGATTCTCATACCCGCAACCCGGACAGATCATCCCGCTCCCCCCAACGCGAGAGCTGTCATTCGATCACCCAGATATCGCCACTGTGGAGCAGCCGTGCCAAATCTCCCGGTCCTCGCTCCGCAATGGCCTTCTCGATCTGTTGAATGACCAGCTCCTCATAGGTCGGCTTCTCGACGGCGCGGAAGACCCCCACCGGAACCGGATACTCCGGATAGTCCATCCGAGCGAGCAGGAAGGCGATGGCCGGATCCGGTCGCTTTTCATCGTGGACGAGCAGATCCGATTCCGAGACCCCCTCGCCCAGAGGGACGACCTCGAGCGTCGTCCCCTTCAGGCGAATTCCTTTGTCTCGGTTCTTTCCGAAGATGAGGGGCTTCCCATGCTCGAGTACGATCATGCGATCGTCCTTCACAGCGCGATCGGCGAAAGGCTCAAACGCCCCATCATTGAAGATGTTGCAATTTTGGAAGACCTCGATGAACGCTGCCCCCTTATGTCGAGCGGCGCGCTCCAGAACAGAGGCGAGATGATCCGTATGCCGATCCACCGAACGCGCGACGAAGGTCGCCTCGGCCGCCAGCGCCAGACACAGCGGATTCACCGGGGCTTCGACCGTCCCCATCGGCGAGGACTTCGTCCTCTTGCCGAACTCCGACGTGGGGGAATACTGCCCCTTTGTCAACCCGTAGATGCGGTTGTTGAAGAGGACGATCTTAATGTCCACGTTCCGACGCATGGCGTGGAGCAGATGATTCCCTCCGATGCTCAGCCCATCCCCATCTCCCGTAATGACCCATACCGAGAGATCGGGATTGCAGACCTTGATTCCGGTGGCGATGGCGGGCGCGCGCCCGTGAATCCCGTGAACGCCATAGGTGTTCATGTAGTAGGGGAAGCGGCTGCTGCACCCGATGCCGGAAACGAAGACGAACTTCTCGCGCGGAATGCCCAGCTCAGGTAAGACCTTCTGCATCTGCGCCAGGATGGCATAATCGCCGCATCCGGGGCACCACCGGACTTCCTGATCCGACACGAAATCCTTCTTCGTCAGCTTCACCGCTGTTCCTTGTCCATTCCCCTCGTGCGTCATAGCATCTCTCCAATGCGATCCACGATCTCGCTGATCTTGAACGGTCGCCCCTGCACCTTCGAGAACGGAATGGCATCCACCAGGTAGCGACCGCGGAGCAGCAGCGTCAGTTGCCCGAGATTCAGCTCCGGGACGAGAATCTTCTCAAACCGGTGAAGGATCTCCCCCAAGTTTCGGGGGAAAGGATTCAGATACCGGAGGTGAATGCTCGAGACCGACGCTCCTTTCTTCTGCCAGTACTCTACGGCCGAGGTGATCGCTCCGTAGGTGCTCCCCCATCCGACGACGAGCAGCCGGCCTTCCGGTGCGCCGAAGACGTCAAGAGGGGGGATATTCTCAGCGATACGCGCGATCTTCTCGGCGCGCAGTTTCACCATGAGTTCGTGATTGGCCGGATCGTAACTCACATTCCCCGTGATGTGTTGCTTCTCCAATCCCCCAATGCGATGTTCGAGTCCGGGCGTGCCCGGAATCGCCCACGGGCGCGCCAGCGTCTCCGGATCGCGCAGATAGGGGAAGAACCCATTGGGATCGGTTCGGAATCGGACCTCAATCTGAGGCAACTCCTCGATGGCAGGGAGCTTCCACGGCTCCGCGCCATTGGCGAGATACCCATCCGAGAGCAAGATCACCGGCGTCATGTACGTAAGGGCGATTCGGAACGCTTCGAGAGCCATGTAGAAGCAATCGGCGGGCGTCGCCGGAGCGACCACCGGTACCGGACTCTCGCTGTTGCGCCCGAAGAGGGCCTGCAACAGATCGCCCTGCTCCGTCTTCGTCGGCATGCCCGTGCTCGGTCCGGCCCGCTGAATATCACAGATGACCACAGGGAGCTCCGTCATCACGGCGAGGTTGATCGCCTCCGACTTCAAACACATCCCCGGACCACTGGTGCCCGTCGCGCCGAGATAACCGGCGAAAGCCGCGCCTATAGCCGCGCACATCGCCGCGATCTCGTCCTCGGCTTGAAACGTCCGCACGCCGAAATTCTTGTGAAGGGCCAGCTCGTGCAGGATGTCGCTCGCCGGCGTGATCGGATAGCTCGCGTAGAAGAGCGGACGACCGGCCAACTGCGAAGCGGCGATCAATCCGAGCGCCAACGCTTCATTGCCCGTGATCTTCCGGTAGACGCCCGGAGCAATCTGCGCGCGCTTCACGCGATAATGCACCGGGAAGATCTCGGCCGCATCCCCATAAGCATATCCCGCGCGCAGCGCCGTCGCATTGGCGTGCGCGATGGCCGGATTCTTCTTAAATCGCTCCTCGATCCAGCGCAGCGTCGGCTCCAGCGGACGATCGAAGAGCCAATACACCAGCCCGAGAGCCCAGAAGTTCTTGCACCGTTCCTTGTCCTTCGCCGGCAGATCGCTCTCACGCAGGGCGCTCAGCGTCGCCGTCGTCATCGGAATCCGATAGACGCGGTACTTCGCCAGCGAGCCATCGTCCAAAGGATTGCTCGCGTAACCTGCCTTCTTCAGGTTGTACTCGGTGAAGGCGTCCACGTTAACGAGGATCATCCCCCCTTCGGGCAGATCCGGCAGATGCACCTTCAGCGCCGCCGGATTGAAGGCCACCAAAACGTCGGGCTGATCGCCGGGAGTCCGAATGTCCTGGCTGCTGAAGCAAATCTGATACGCGCTCACGCCGGGCAATGTCCCCGCCGGCGCCCGAATCTCGGCCGGGTAATCCGGGAACGTCCCCAGATCGTTCCCCACCAGCGCCGTCGTGTTGGTGAAGAGCGTCCCGGTCAGTTGAATCCCATCGCCAGAATCTCCGGCGAAGCGAACGGTGACCGTTTCCAATTCGACGATCTCATGCTTCGCTTCCGGCTCAATGGTGGTGAGCGTATTCGCGCGTTCCTTCATGCTCTCCTCCACAGTCGCTCACGCCCCTTCAGGAGCGCCAAACACTTGATCCGAGCGCGGAGGGAGATTGAACACCTCGACCGGAAAATGCTCGGCCAGGAAGTCCATGATGTCCTGGACGGAGATCACACCGGCCACGCGGTCGCCCTCGACGACAAGCGGGATGTGCCGATATCCCCCCTCATCCATGAGCCGCATGGCCTCCCAGATCCGAGCTTCGGGATGCAGCGTCACAGGCGACGGGGTCATAAACGCTTCAATGGGCGCCCCAAGATCCACCGGCAGACCAAGGATTTTCATCACGACGTCCCGTTCGGTGAAGATGCCGCGCAAGCGCTCCCCCTCGCAAATAAGGACACAATGCGCGCGCTGCCGTTTCATGAGCTCCAGCACGTCGCCCACGCGTGTCCCCATGGGCACGCACGTCGCAGGGGACAGCGGCAACTCTCGAATCCTCGCTTCGCGCAGTGCGTCTTCGATCGACATGTGCACCCCTTCCGCGCTGCGGAGAAGTTTATTATACGCGCTCGCCCTCACTGGCGCCAGCGACGCGAGATCGTCGCCGAAGGCGCACTTCCTCCGCGGGACGTCTTCCGGTAGAATGACATGTCAAACAGGATGAGCGGACCGGTCGGACAAAGAGCACGACGGCACTCGGTCACCGTCACCGTCGGCGGCGTCCCGGTGGGAGGCGGTCATCCGATCGTCGTGCAATCCATGACGAACACGGACACAGCAGACGTGGCGGCGACGGTCGAGCAGATCATCGCCCTGGCTCAAGAGGGCGCGGAGTTGGTGCGCATCACGGTCAACACAGAAGCAGCGGCGCGCGCCGTCCCGGAGATCGTCGCGCGAGTGCGCGACCGCGGTATTCGAGTCCCTCTCATCGGCGACTTCCATTACAACGGGCATCTGCTGCTTTCGCGCTATCGCGAATGCGCGCGCGCGCTGGACAAGTATCGGATCAACCCGGGGAATGTGGGCGCCGGTCGCCATCAGGATGAGAATTTCCGCCGCCTGATCGAGATCGCCCTCGAATACGAGAAGCCGATTCGCATCGGGGTGAATTGGGGCTCGCTCGATCAGGCGCTCCTGACGCAGTTGATGGAGGAGAACGCCCGACGCCCCGAGCCTCAAGATGCCCGCGCCGTCGTGCGCGAGGCGATGGTCCGGAGCGCGGTGTACTCGGCCGAGCGCGCCGAGGCCTACGGGATGCCGCACGACCGCATCATCCTGAGCGTCAAAACGTCCGATGTTCCCGACCTCATCGAGGTGAACCGTCACCTTGCCGCCCTCTGCGATTACCCCCTGCATATCGGCTTGACCGAAGCCGGCATGGGCCTCAAAGGCATTGTCGCTTCGGCGATAGCACTCGGCATCCTCCTGTATGAGGGGATCGGCGACACCATTCGCGTGAGCGTGACGCCAGCCCCCGGTGGCGATCGGCGAGAGGAGGTGCGCATCGCGCAGCAGATTCTGCAAGCACTGGGTCTGAGGTCATTCGCACCGCAGGTCTCCGCATGTCCCGGATGCGGGCGCACGACGAGCACATTCTTTCAGGAGATGGCGGCCGAAATCCAAGCGTACATTCACCGAAGGATGCCCGAGTGGCGCCGGCGATATCCCGGCGTCGAAAACCTGCGCATCGCCGTCATGGGCTGTGTCGTCAACGGCCCCGGAGAATCCAAGCACGCGGATATCGGGATCTCGCTGCCGGGCACGGGCGAAGAGCCGAAAGCTCCCGTCTTCGCCGATGGCCGCTTGGTGGCCACGTTGAAAGGACCGACGCTCGTGGCCGACTTCCTCCATCTCCTCGACGCCTATATCCGTACGCGGTTCGACCGCTCCTCCGAGACGACCTCGATCTGAGAACGAACCGAATGGACGATCTCTCCTCGCGGAGGGTAGAATAAGTGGCGCGAGCGAGGGCATGCCGGAAAGGAGGTGACGACCATGATGCCAGCCCGAAAGGCGCTCGTGCTCGTCGATGTGCAGAACGATTTCCTGCCGGGCGGATCACTCGCCGTCCCCGGGGGAGACCAGATCGTCCCCGTCCTCAACCGATACCTGGAGCTCTTCCATCGAGCGGGTCTGCCCATCTACGCGACGCGCGATTGGCACCCGGAACACACGCGGCACTTCACAACCCAGGGAGGCGTGTGGCCTCCGCACTGTGTGCAGGGCACGCGAGGCGCTGAATTCCACCCCGACCTGCATCTCCCGCCGGAGACCATCGTCGTCTCTAAGGGCATGGATCCGAACGAGGACAGCTACTCGGGGTTCCAGGGTCGGACGGACGATGGGGTCGAATTCGCTGAAGACCTGAGACGGCGTGGGATCGAGCACCTCTACATCGGAGGGGTCGCCACGGATTACTGCGTGCGCCATACCGTCCTGGATGCGCGACGCGCAGGCTTTCAGGTGACGGTCCTCGAGGATGCGATTCGCGGTGTGGATCTGGCACCGGGCGATTCCGAACGCGCAGTGCGAGAGATGGCCGAGGCCGGAGCTCTCTTCGCGCAATGGGACGACGTCGCTCGTGAGCTCGGTGCTGCGGAAGGAGCCACATCGTGAGCCGCTCGCGCACGGGATCATGCCGCTTGACAAAGTCAGAACCGGAGTAGTAGATTTGGCTCTCACATTGCTGACCATCCCGACAGCATCACGACATGCGATGTCGAGGAATGAGGGACAAGTGCGATGGATGTGAATAATATGAGCCAACCGGCGACCGACGCCCATCCCTCTTCGATGTCCCCGGCGCCGAGCGAATCCGACGCGATCCCTGCGAGCGAGAGCTTCGGCGACCTGCTGGGATCGTTCCCCGAGCAAACGACGGCCACCCTCTCCATCGGCCAAACGCTCATGGGCAAGGTGCTCGCGATCGGCGAAGACCTGACGCTCATTGACATCGGCTACAAGACCGAGGGTGTCATCCCTACCGAGGAGCTTCGCATCAGCCTGAAGGAGATCACCATCGGCGACGAGATTCCCGTCCTCGTGAAGCAATTGGAGGGTCCGGATGGATACGTCAAGCTCTCGTATGCGGAGGCGCAACGCAAGCGCGTATGGGCGGAGATCGAGCGGGCCGTCAAAACGGGCGCGCCTATCAAGGGGCGCATCACCGAGCGCATTAAGGGCGGATTGAAGGTCAACCTGGGCGGTGTGGAGGCTTTCCTTCCGGCCAGCCAGGTGGACATGCGACAGGTGAGGAATCTGGAGGCGTGGAAGGGGCGGGAAATCGAAGCGAAGGTCATCAAGGTCAATCGGCGACAAAGCAACATCGTCCTCTCGCGTCGAGCCCTTCTCGAAGAAGAGGAGGCGAGGCGTCGCGCCCAGGTTCTCAGCCAACTGGAGGAAGGGTACGTCATCGAAGGGCGGATCAAGAGCCTGGCCGACTATGGGGTGTTCGTGGATATCGGCGGGATCGATGGCCTCCTCCATATCACCGATATCTCCTGGAAGAAGATCGCCCATCCGAAGGAGGTCTTCACCGTCGGCGAAGTGATCCAGGTGAAGGTTCTCAAGATTGATCGGGAGACGGGCCGCATCAATCTCGGCTACAAACAACTCTGGCCGAATCCCTGGGATACACTCGCCGAACGATGGCCTCCGGGTTCCCGCCTCAAGGGGAAAGTCACGCGCGTCACCGACTATGGGGCCTTCGTCGAGATCGAGGACGGTATCGAGGGACTCATTCACGCGTCTGAGCTCACTTGGGAGAAACGTCCGAAACACCCCTCGAAGTACGTCTCCGTAGGCGACGAGGTCGTTGTAGAAGTCCTCCAGGTGGACTCTCAGAATCGGCGGCTGAGCCTGAGCCTGCGACACCTGCAACCGGATCCCTGGCGGCTCTTCGCCGAGACGCACTCCATCGGCACGCGCGTGCGCGGGCGTGTGCGCGGGATCACAGACTTCGGCGCCTTCGTCGAAGTCGAGAAGGGAATCGAGGGCTTGGTTCATGTCTCCGATATCTCCCGCCGGCGTGTCAAACATCCGTCGGAGGTCTTGAAGAAAGGTCAGGAGGTCGAAGCGATCATTAAGGAGCTGGACCTCGCAGCCCGACGCTTGGGCCTCTCCATGAAGGAACTGGAACCGGATCCGTGGGAGGAATTCTTTAGCGCCCACCAGGTCGGTGACATCGTCCGAGGGAAGGTGGTACGTCTGGCCAGCTTCGGCGCCTTTGTGGATGTCGGAAACGGCGTCGAAGGTCTCTGCCATATCTCTGAGCTCTCGGATGAACACGTCGAGAAGCCGGAGGATGCTGTCCAGGTCGGTGAGGAGCTGGATTTCCGCATCCTGCGGCTCAACCGCGAGGAACGGCGTATCGCGCTCTCGGCTCGCGCTGCCCGTCGCGACCGCGAACCCGCTTACACGATCGGCGAGGATTCAGGCCGCATCGCCAGTCTGGGTGAGATCGCTCGGGTGCAGCAGGGAGAGGAGAGGTGATCCTTCTGCCGAATATCCCCTCGGCCCAGAGAGGGGACGCAGGCAACCTCCGGACCGCTTTCTGAATCTCAGTAGGCGACCACGTACCACCACGATACCTCCTTAGTTTGGGCAGGGTGAGCCAGAATGACCGGCTCACCCTATCTTCTCTCACAGTGGGGGCATAAGGTGATACGAAAAATTCGTTCTCCCCTGCGAAATTACGTACTCATCCTTTACGCGTGACCACGGCGAAGGCTGCCGTGAGGGCTTCTATGAGCTCATCAATGTGATCCTTGGTGGCGATCAGCGGTGGGCCGATGCGGATCACGTTCCCATAGAGTCCTCCTCGGCCGATGAGAACTCCTCGCCGTTTTGTCTCCTCGAAGATGTGTTGCAGGGCTTCGGGATGGGGCTCCTTCGTTTTCGGGTCTTTCACCAGCTCGATGGCCTGCATCAAGCCCATGCCTCGCACATCGCCGATGATCTGAGGATACGCCTCCTTGAGCGCTTCCAACTGCTCGCGCAAGTAATGGCCCACGACTTGGGCATTCTTCGGCAACTCTTCCTCCTCGAGGACGCGGATTGTCGCCAGAGCTGCGCGACAGGCAATGGGATTGCCTCCGAAGGTCGAGAAGGTGAGCGAGGGGTAAGCATCGGCGATCTCCGGCGTGGCGATCGTCGCTCCGATGGGCGTTCCATTGGCCAAGCCTTTTGCGAAGGTCATGATGTCCGGCTCCACCTCCCAATGCTCGATCCCGAACATCTTCCCGCCTGTGCGTCCCCATCCCGTTTGCACTTCATCGCAGATGAAGATCCCACCATAGCGGCGCACGATCTCGACGACGACCTTGAAGTACTCCTTTGGCGGGACGATAAAGCCCCCCACGCCCAAGATCGGCTCCGCGATGAGCGCGGCGATGCGGCCGGAGGTTGTCGTCTGGATCACCTCCTCCACGTCGCGTGCGCAGGCGAGATCGCAGGATGGGTAGGTCAGCTTGAAGGGGCACCGGTAACAATACGGAGCGACGGCATGCGCGATCCCCGCGACGTAAGGTGTTCCCAATCGCCACGGCGCCTGCCCGCTGACGCTCATCGCCAGAGCCGAACGACCGCTGTAGCTATGTCGCAAGGCGATGATCTCCTGACGTCCTGTGAAGAGCCGCGCCAGGACAAGCGCCGTCTCATTGGCCTCCGTTCCACTGTTGGTGAAGAAGCTCTTCTGCACACGTCCCGGCGTCAACCGGGCGAGCGTCTCGGCCAACTCCACCTGCGGCCTGGTGATGTAGAGCGTGGACGTATGCGAGACCTTTCGGACCTGATCCGCGATGGCCTCGACGACCTTCGGATGAGCGTGTCCGACGCTGATGGTCAACACGCCGCCGAAGCAGTCCAAGTACCGACGCCCGCGATCGTCCCATACGTACATCCCCTCGCCGCGTTCGATCACCAACGGTTCTCGGTAATACGTCGAGACGCATCGGAAGAGGTACTCTTTCTGTTTGCGCACCAGCTCCTCGTAGGTCATCGCTGTCGACTCCTCCGCAGTTTTGCGGGAAAAGCTTACTGCGAACGCGCCTCTTGGTGCAACCGCCCGGAACCAGTGGGAATACCGGAGCGATTCGGCTGAGCTCGGAATCCCGCGATTTGACCCCTCCGCACCGATGGTGGTAACCTGGAGGGCTGAAACGACGCGCACAGGTGGCGGAGATGTCGGCCAAGATCACCGTCATCCTGTATATTCTCGTGTACTTCGAGCTGGGCGCCATTCTCATTGTGGCTCCCTGGACGTCGCTTTGGAGCGACAATGTGGTGCTCGCCTACCTCGTTCAGCGGATCGGTTCCGCCGAGCTCTTGCTCACATTCAATAGCCTGGTCGTGAAAGCGAGCGTCACCGGGCTCGGTGTGCTCAACGTCATCTTGGGCCTGTGGGAAGCCTCTCGATACCGCGATCTCCTTCGAGTGATCGAAGAAGGCCGGCGCCGTCCGTCCCCTCCGGAGAGGGAGAGATGACGAAGCTTGGGCGCCCTCCTGTGCTCTATCTCATCACAGATCGGAGGCTCGTCCTATCGCGTTCCGTCCTCGACCTCATTGAAGAAGCGGCGCATGCGGGCGTGGATCTGATCCAGATTCGCGAGAAGGACCTCCCGACGCGAACGCTGTGCGCACTGGTCGAGGATGCGGCGGCGCGGATCGCGGGAACAGGGGCTCGTCTCCTTGTCAACGACCGCGTGGATGTCGCGATGACCTGCGGTGCTCACGGCGTCCATCTCACGACGCAGTCGTTACCCACAGCGGTCGTGCGGCGGATCGTCGGGCCCAATGTCCTGATCGGCGCTTCCACGCATTCTCTCGAAGAAGCGCAAGAAGCAGAGGCGGGGGGAGCGGACTTCCTCGTCCTCGGCCCTGTCTTCGAGACGCCGAGCAAAAGCCCTTATGGTCCCCCACTCGGAGTAGAGACGTTCGCTCGCATTGTGGCGCAGATCCGCATCCCTGTCCTCGCCATTGGAGGCATCACGCCGGAGAACGCGCCTCGTGTGCTCGCGCAGCGGGCGGCGGGTATCGCGGCCATCCGCATGTTCGCCGAGGCGGAACAACTCGCGCCTTTGGTAGCCCGACTCAAGGAGATGCGGTGATTCGGCGCGCGCCTTGCGAGCCCCTCCCTTTCGCCGGTCACACTTCGGCAACGCCCCGGACAATGAGCGCGAGGATGAGTTCCCCCCCGGCTGTCGTCTTCACCGGAGCGACAAGCAGCGTGTATCGAGACGCGAGGTCCACAACTGTCGGGACGGTCTTATACCCCTCTGCCGAGCGGAGGCTGAGTCCGGCCGGGTGATTCGTCCCCGCGGCCTTCGCGCTCCGTTTCACCACCTCTTCGAAAGAGTACCGTGTCGCCACGTCCGGATCCAAACCAGCAGGAATGAGCAGAAGGAAATCGCGATTGGGGGCGATCCCTATGTGATTGCCATCAGCCGGATAAAGCGCATAGCGCAGCGTATAGGCACCGGCCTTGATCGCCTGACCGCGATAATCGGTCGTCGGCTCCGGGAACAGGATCACTCCGACAAGCGTAGATTCCTCAAGTCCCGTATACACGACCTCTGGCTCCGCTGTCTTCCCCGTCTGAATGGGGACGGCTGCTCGGAACCAAATCTCGCACACGACATGTCCATCCTCTCGGAGGACGCGATATCCCTTCGGTTCGAGCGCCTTGCGCACAGACTCCGGAACGGCAGACTCCGTCAGAGGACCGATCGTCTCCAGCCGACTCCCTTGAGCGAAGCCCACGCGTGAGAAAAAGAGTGCACAGATGATGATGACAGACGCTCGATGAAACCGCTGCATTCGTCTTCCTCCCTCAGAAAAAACGCAGAAAGATCCTGCGGGGTGCGACAGGAGCCCTCGTCCGAGGGCTCCTGTTCCTCATGCGAATGACATTTCAGAAGGCTCACCGCGCGAAGTGTCCGACGAATGCACTTCGCTTCTCGCGGATCGTCCACGTGACGCCCAACCCGTCACCGTGAAAGTGATTGAGTGCAGCGACGGCCGGCATCGCATGATGAACCGGAGTGAGCGGGGGGTAGAAGACCTCCTCATTGCCGCAGATGTGATCCTGCTGGCTCAAAGGACGCGTTTCAACGCGCACCAGCTCACCAGCGCGCACGATCGCCTGAGTCGCATGCTCGCCGTCGCCGCGAATATCGAAGTGAATCGGGGCGGCCATCACGCGCACGACGTTCTGGAGCAGCTCACCCGCCATCGCTTGGGCGAAGCGCAGAAGCGCTCGGCGTTGCACCTCGGTCGCCCGCTCATCCACAATCACGAGAGCTCGTGCCGGATAGGGCTTTCCCTGGGGATCTCCCAGCGTGGCGCGCGCTTTCACAACGCCCACGACGCTCAATCCTTCCAGGCGAACGCCATCCCAGCCGCCTTGCCGAATGCGCCAGGCGAGGATGGCGTGATCCCCCATCAAACCGGCCTCGGCATTGGCGAAGCAAGGACCGGTATAGACATCGGCGCTCCGGGTCTCGACATAGTCGCCCAGGATCTGCTGGGCGCGCGCACTGCCGGAAAAGCCCCCGATTCCCGCGAGCGCGAGTATCGCCGTGAGAATGTATCGCATAGACCTCACCTCTCTCTCGTTCTTTCGGCGCTCGACCGATTGCTCTCGGTTCGGTCTCGCCACCGTGCTCGCCTTGTCGGAAATATCTTACCGCACCTGCCCCGTCCCGTGACAGGCCCGATGGGAGGACGCACACGCTTCGGGCTCCACCAGCGCCCCATCCGGCCCTATACAGGTCTGGGTGAAAGCGCACCAGAAGAATCCATCATCGGGGGGTGGCGGAGGGGCCAAGAGCGTCTCCGTGTAGAACTGCGTCTTCCACCGCAGGTGCGGACAGAGCGTCCCGTAGATCTCCGCAAATCGTTCGGCCGTGATCATCGTCGCGCTCCTTCACTCACAGCGCGCTCGATCGCCCGGCGCACAGCGACGCGAGCGAGCTGAATCTTATATCCATTCCTCCCGAGGCTCCGCGCCTTGTGCACCGCCGCGTCGGCAGCCGCGCGCGCGACTTCCTCGGTCACCGCCTTTCCCACCAGGACGCGCTCGGCTTCCGGCGACGGCCAGGGGATCGGAGCCACCTGTCCCAATACGACGCGCGCCGAGCGCACGCGCCCGCCTTCGAGCTCCAAGGCCACCGATGCCGTCGCTAGCGGCCAATCGAGTGCCGCGCGATGGCGCACTTCGTAGGTCGCGCTCACCATTCCCGCCGGAGGTGGGGGGACGAGGACCTCGGTCACGATCTCATTCGGCTGCAGATCGTACTCGCGCTCGTCCTCTGTCTTCGGGATGCGGAAGAATCGCTCGACGGGAACCTCGCGCGTTCCCCGCGGGCCGAAGATACGGAGCCGCGCACCGTAGGCGATGAGCGCCGGCGCCAAGCTCGACGGGTTCACAAAGTAGGCCGGTCCCTCGTTGCCGAGAATAGCATGGTAGCGGTTATCTCCTTCCAGAACGAGCGAGCGCCCTGTCTCATCGCGAGCCAGCAGGCCGAATCCCGCGCGGAAGTACCAGCAGCGCGGTCGCTGACAGAGATCTCCACCGACGGTCCCCATATTCCGAATCTGTGGACTGGTGATGCCGTGAAGCGCGTGCACGAGAGCCGGGTAATGGCGCGCGACATCCGGATGGTCGAGCAGCTCCTCGAGTCGCACCGTCGCACCGATGCGCAGTCCTGTCCGCGTCGAGAAGTTGATCCCTCGCAGCTCGGGGATCTCCTTGATGTTGACCAGCCGCCGAGGTCTCACAACGTCGTCCTTCATGAGCGCGAGCAGATCGGTGCCGCCTGCGAGGACCTCCGTCTCCCCCCACCGGGAGGAGAGCAAGGCGACGGCCTGTTCCTTTGTCGTCGGACTCACGTATTCAAACGCGCGCATGGTGCCCTCCCTTCTTCGCCAAGGCGTCCAAAACGCGGTCCGGCGTGAGCGGCAAGAACGGAACGCGCACACCGATGGCGTTAGCGACCGCGTTAGAAATAGCCGCTCCGGGCGAAATCACCGGCGGTTCTCCGAGTCCGATGACCCCGCGCCGATCATATTTCTCGCCGGTCATCATGTGCACGACGAGTTCGCCAATGTCCGCCAAGCCGGCCAGCTTGTAGAACTCCATATTCGGATTGAGCATGCGCCCCGTCGCCGGATCCATGATCTTCTCCTCATAGAGCGCGTAGCTAATCCCCATGATCATGCCGCCATAGCACTGGCTCTCGGCCGCCTTCATGTTGATGATGAGCCCGCAGTCCTGCACGGCGACCATCTTGTTGATGCGAACAATACCTGTCTCGACGTCCACCGAGACATCGGCCATTTGCACGCCCGCCGCCCCCGCGGTCGTCAGCTCTCCCGGTCCCGGGTTTTCTCCGCGCACTGTGAGCGGCACACCATTGAGCCGCGCGCAGGCCTGCTCCCAGGCGATCGAGCGGCTCGGATCGCCTGCGACGCGGATTCGTCCCTCCCATGCCTCCAACTGCTCAGGTGCCGCATTGAGCAACGGAGCGACACGCGCAAACAGGTGATCACGGGCATCCAGCGCCGCTCGACGCGCGGCGGAGCTGACGCCTCCAATGGTCGTGCTGCCGCCGGATCCTCCGGAGGGGGGATAGCGGTTGTCCCCAATCCGCACCTGCACGGCCTCCAGCGGAATCCCCAGCGTATCCGCGACGACAATAGCGACGGCCGTGCGCGTCCCCGTCCCCAGGTCTTGCGAGCCGAGTTTCACCTCGACCGACCCGTCCGGGTGAATGGTCAGATCGCATTGGGAAGCATGTCCACGCCCGGGCCAGGTATGGATCGAAACGCCAAGACCGCGCTTGATCGGACCGGGCGATGGATCGCCGCGCGGGTGCCATTTCTTCTTCCACTCCATGAGCTCGGCAGCGATCTGCAGCTCTTCGCGATAGATCTCGGCGCGCTCGCCCGCCAGCCCGATGTTCTTCAAGAGCAGATCGAGCGGATCCATGCGCAACTCCGCCGCCAGATCATCAAGCGCGGCCATCGTGAGCAAGCACGCTTGCGGATGCAGCGGGGCTCGCCACGCGCGCGCCGGTCCGCTATTGGTCGGAATAGCGATGTGCCGCTTCCGCTGATTCGGGATGCGCAGCACATAGGGCAGCGGAAGGGCACTCGTCGGCGGAATCCCTCCTGTCCCCCACGTCTCCGACTCCCACGCGATCACCGTACCATCCCGCTTCGCCCCCACGCGAATCCGTCCGTAATACGAGGGGCGAGCTCCGGCGACCATGAGCTCCGCATCCCGCTCGAGCATGATCTTCACCGGTTGCCCCCCGGCCATCTTCGAGAGCCGCGCGGCCGCAATCCCCCAACTGTCCGGGCCAAACTTGCTCCCGAATCCGCCGCCGATATGCTCCTGTTTCACCCGAATGTTGCTGGCCGGGATGCCCAACGGTCCCGCCATCTGCCCCGCAATTCCGGAGACGGCTTGCGTCGAGATGTGGACGAGCACCTGGTTCTCTCCCTCCCATTCAACGACCGAGCCGTGAGCTTCCAGGCAACAGTGCGTGATCAGCGGCATGCCATAGACCCCTTCGACGACAACCTCTGCCTCGCGAAAGGCCGCATCGGGATCGCCTTCGATCTGCTCGGCTGTCGGACGCGCGCGCTCCCCCGCCGCTTTCGGATCCGTGTCCACGACGTAATGTGGGAGTTTCTCGTATTCCACGACGATAGCGCGAAGGGCATCTTCGGCCGTCGGCTCATCCACCGCAGCAACGGCGACGACCTCATCGCCCGCCCAGAGAATCTCATCGCCCACCTTCTTCAAAGGGAGCACGGCCTTCACACCCGGCATCTTCTCCGCAGCATTCGTGTCCAACCGCACAATCCGCGCATGCGCGTGCGGACACCGGAGGATTTTGCCCGCGAGCATTCCCGGACGATTCACATCGTAGGTGTACGTGGCGCGTCCCGTCACCTTCTCCGGACCGTCTACGCGCGAGACGCGCGCGCCGATCAAGCGCCGTCGCTCCGGCTCCGGCCACCGATACTTCTCCTGACCACTCCGTTCGGTCATGGCTCACCCTCCTTTCGACAGTCGCGCGGCCTGCGCGATGGCCGCCCGAATTCCCACATAGGTCCCACACCGACAGAGATTACCCCCCAGGCCCCGCACCAGGTCCTCCGGTGTGGGGGTAGGATTCCGATCCAAGAGCGCCGCGCACGCGACGACGAATCCGGGCGTGCAGAAGCCGCATTGCAGCGCGTCGTTCTCGATGAAGGCGCGCTGAATCGGATGTAACGCCCCATCACGCAGGAGTCCCTCGACGGTCGTGATCGCTTTCCCTTGCGCCTCGATGGCGAGGACCGAACATGCGTAGACCGGCTTCCCCTCCAGAAGCACGGTGCAGGCGCCGCATGTTCCGCGATCGCACACGCGCTTGGCGCCGGTCAGATTGAACTCGTTCCGAAGCGCATCAAGCAGTGTCACCCGCGGCTCCAACTCCGCCCGATACGTCCGCCCATTAATGGTGAACGCCATAGGGACCTTCCCAGGGCCGAAGACCTTCACCTCCGCCCCCGCCACACGGAGCACGCGAGGACCGACGACCAAAGGGACCGTGAGCGTGATGCCTGAGACTTTCAAAAAATCGCGCCGAGATAGGCTCCCCGTTTTCACATTCGGTCTCTCTCTCTCCATAACGCCGATCTCCTCTCCCCCCGTCCTCACGAAGAGACCGGGGTCTCCTCAAGCGTCACTTCTCGATGACACCACGGACACACACCGGACACCGGGGAAGTGATCCGACACACTTCGCGCACGTGCGAGACATCGTATATCTGCCCCTCTCGAATCACGCGGACGCCCATGCTCTCCAACCGGTCATCCTCATGGTGCAGGACCGGGATGTGAAACTCCCGATCGCGAAGGCGCAAGTCCGCCAAGATCGCCGTCGCCGGATCAGCCGGACGGTCCGAGAGTTCCCTTCTGCCTGAAGAGAAACCAGACCCCTTCCTGCGACGAGCATCACCCACACGAGGCATCCCCGTGCCCGCATCGTCGGCTCACCTCCCTCAGACACAAACGCCTCCATCTTATCGAAAGCCCGCAGACAGTGTCAATGCGCATTGCTCGGGCGAACGTCCTCCATCTCACGAGCGCTGAGTCCCCGAGCGCACGTCATCGAGCGTGAGGTATCCGATGATATATCCTTCCGCATCGAGCACGGCGCTTGCTCCTACGCCGTTGCCACAGAGCAAGCGGTACGCTTCATGAAGCGGCGTCTCCGGATGGACGAAGAGAGAGGGGGTGACCGGCTGCATGACGTCGCGCACCGTCACTTCCGCCCACCGGTGGCGCGGAAGCACCTGAAGGGAAGAGACGAGCAGGATCCCATGCAAGCGACGATCTCGCGAGACGGGGAAGGTGCGGCTCCGATGCGCGGGCAGAATACGCGCGATCACGTCCTCGATGGTCATCTCCGGGGGCAGCAACACCGGAGGAGCCGTCATGACATCGGCGACGCGGATCTGCCGCATCTGCTCCAGGCGCTTGAGCGAGAGCCTGCTGCTGTCGGCCACATCCCGCAAGAAGATTCCGATCAGGATAGACCACGCCCCGGCGAAAATATCAGCCCCTGTGCGCGCGCGCAACACCCAGAAGACTCCCATGCCCATGAGCCCGTACGCGATCCCCTGTCCGATGGCGATGGCCCACCGGCTGGCTCTCTCATAATCCCCCCATCGCCACCACAACCACGCGCGGAACATCCGTCCCCCATCCAGCGGAAATCCCGGCAGCACATTGAAGAGCGCCAGGATCAGATTCGAGAGCGCCAGATAGTTGGTCAGCAACGCTGCCGGACGCGACTCCAGGACGTGAACGCTCACATGGTTCAGCACAAAGAACAGGACGGCATAGAGGAAGCTCGCGCTCGGACCCGCGACGGCGATCCGAAACTCCGCGCCCGGTGAGTGCGCCTCGTGCTCGAATCGAGCGAACCCCCCGAACAGATGCAGCGTGACGTCATACGGGCGCAGGCCCTCAGCGCGCGCGACTAAAGCGTGTCCGATCTCATGCCCGAGCACCGAGAGAAAAAGCAGCAGCGTCGCCACTACTCCGAGCGTCCACTGCAGGAGCGGATGAAGCTCAGGCAGATGACGCGGAAGATAGAGGGCCGAGACGGCGTAGACATGCAGCAGAACAACAGGAATCCACCCGTAGCTCACCCGAATGGGGATGCGGAACAGCGTCATGATCCGAATCGGTCTGAGTCGCACGGCCATCCGCCCCGCCGTTCCGCACGCCACCGCGTCATCCCGAAGGAGGCGACCGACGAGCGGATGATGAGGAGGATCCCCCTGAGGAAGCCGGATGCAATCCCAAGCGATAGAGCGCGTGCGCCGTCGGATAGCCCGTCTCCTCAATGCCCTCGGCCTGCTGGAAGCGCTTCATGGCTTCGACCGTTTGCGCGTCGTAGACGCCCGTCGGAGGTCCTTCCAAGAAGCCGCGCTCGATCAAAGCCTGTTGGATCTCGCGCACGCGCTCGCGAGGAATCAAGCCTCCAGGACGGAGGACGAGACGGCGCACCGTTTTCCGAGAACGCCTTCGCACGACGCGCCGACGCTCGGCCGATGTCGCTCGCGCCTGCGAGCGAGCCGCCGGCTTTCGGAACGCGCGCGCCCGAGAACGCACCTTCTGGCGACGCTGAGCAAACGCCGGATCCCCCACCGTCCCGGGCCCTCCCCACATCGGGACCAGAGGAAGGAGCACAAGGAGCATCGCACCCATTCTCACAGCACGACGCAGAGCATTCACACCGTCTCACCTCCCGCGGGAAACTTAGGGAACCGTCCCCGAGAGCACGGATCGGTTTGGGCCAAAGCCGCGAGTGGCTCGCGCAACGATCATCACCACATCGTCACCCGATTTCAGCTTCTCGAAGATGCGCGTGACGTCTTCCGGACGTCGTATCTCCGTGCGATTGATCGAGAGGATGACATCGCCCGGCATGAGGCCAAGCGACTCGGCAAAACTCTCCTCCTCGATCTCACCGACGACAGCCCCTCGAACGGCTCCGAGCTTAAGGACTTCGGCCACGTGTGGCGTTACAGGCTCCAGCGTGGCCCCCAGCGCCGGAGGACCGGCCGGACGCTTCTCCGGCGGCGGCCCTTCGTTCCTCCCGCGAGGCTCCTCCCCGCGATCCGCGAGCGAGGGACGAACGCCCAGTTTGACATTGGTGACGTACTCGCGCCCATCCCGGATGTATTTCACGCGCACCGTGCGTCCGACCTCCAGGGACGCCACACGTCGCGTCAGGTCACGGCTGTCTCGAATCGGCTCCCCGTCAATCTCCACGATGATGTCGCCCGTCTGCAAGCCGGCTTGTGCCGCCGGGCTCTCCGGATCCGTGACGCTCTCAATGAGCGCACCCTGTGGCTCCTTCAAGCCATTCATCCGCGCGATGGGCGGCGTCACCGGCTTCACATACACGCCGAGATATCCCCGCGCGACGCGCCCGCGACGCACCAGATGATTGTAGACTTCGACAGCCAGAGCCGACGGGAGCGCGAATCCCACGCCGTTGAAGTAGCCGGTACTCGTCGAGATCTGCGTGTTGATGCCCACGACTTCCCCTTTTAGATTGACGAGCGGTCCCCCGGAATTCCCCGGATTGATCGCCGCATCCGTCTGCAGAAAACGCTGGAAGGGCGCATTCTCCCCGTCGGTGACCCGATCCTTCGCGCTGATGATTCCCGCAGTGACGGTCTGTTCCAGCCCAAACGGACTGCCGATGGCGAGCACCCAATCGCCGACGCGCAGCTTGTTGGAATCCCCCATGCGGGCATAGGGGAACGGTTCGTTCCGCGAGATCTTGATCACAGCCAGGTCCGTCTCCGGATCGACGCCGATCACTTCCGGCGTATAGGTCCGGCCATCGAACGTCTTGACGCGAATCGTCGAGGCTCCGCGAATGACGTGGTGATTGGTGAGGATATACCCCTCCGGATCCACGATCACGCCCGAGCCCGTTCCTCGACGCGGCCGCCCGCGCGGGCCGAAGAAGAAATCGAAAGGATCCTCCGAGCGCCGATCCGTCCGCGCCGCTTCCGTCTCAATGTGCACGACGGCGGGCTCAACCTGACGCGCGACCTGCGCGAATGCCTCCGAGAGCGCGAGCGCTGTGGCCAGTGCTCCTGTGGGCGCCACCTCGTGATCGCTCACCCGCAGGAGTCGCGCCGATTGCCGGGCCGGAGTGCCCCCGGAGATCCAGAATCCCACGCCGATGCCGAGGATCACACTGAGGCTCACGCCCAGTGGCATCGTCCACCGCCGCTTCTCCCCCCTGCTCTCCATAGTCGCCTCCTCCGCCATAGGCTCACGCTCATTATATCCCCTCGGGAGCGTATCCGCGAATCGCGAGCGTCACGAGAACGGAGTTTGACAGGCGCGCGCGCCATCTGGTAGCCTGCCTATTTCGGCGGACGGTGAACGCGGGGCTCTACAAGAGACTCAGCAAAAGTCGTACGGGCCTTCTCCTGGTGTGGGGACTGGTGCTCAGTTCCGGCTGCGGTCTCGTCTCTCGGGAGGTCAAAGTGCCGCAGCTTGTCACCCCTTTGAGCACGGCGACGCTGGAGGAGCTGCTCGCGCGCTTGAACGACCTTCAGCACCTGCGCACGCTCTCGGCGCGCGTGGCTCTCCAATTTCAAACCGAAGCGCCGGAGGTGGGACTCGGCAAGCGGTATCGCACGGCGGATGGCCGATTGATCCTGGCGCGCCCCGCCCGCGTGCGTCTGCTCATTCAAGCGCCGCTGGTGAAGACGAATATCGCGGAGCTGGCTTCGGATGGCCGCCGATTCCAGCTCCTCGTCTACCCGGAAGACCACCGCCTCTTTGTCGAGGGCTCGAACGATCGCGAGTATGCCGACCGGGAGGAGACGCTTCAGCGCGATCCGCAGTGGCGCGAGATCGGATCGCTCCGCCGCGTTCGTCCGCACCACATCGTGGAAGCGCTCTTGTGGGAGCCGGTGAACGCCTCCGGGTCGCCTCTGCTCACGACGATGGAAGAATTCCGGCAGATCGAGGAAGAACGCCCGCCGGGGCAGCGGCCGCGTTCGGTCATCCGAAGCTACTACATCATCTCGCTTCTGGAACCGGTGGGGCCAAACCGCGCCCGCCTCAAGAGGAAATTCTGGTTCGATCGCGCACGAGGTCTGCTCTTGGTGCGCCAGCAGATCTTCGGCGATGCGGGCGAAATTCGCAGCGAGATTCGCTACGAGGACTTCGCGACCATCCCCGATTCCCCCTCCCTCATCCCCGTCGAGATTCGAATCGCGCGCCCTTATGACCGGTACTCGCTCCGCCTCGGATTGGATCGCGCGAGCCTGACGGTCAACGGCGAGGTCTCGGACGCCCTCTTTCACCTGGAGAAGCCCCCGGAGTGGGGGGACTCGGTCCGCGTCATTGATCTCGACCGAAGAGGGAACTGAATGCGGCATAGCTTCGTCGCGGCCAATCTTCTGGCCCGCCCGACGCGGACGATCGCGAGCATACTCGGCATCGCCCTGGGAGTCGCGCTGATTTTGGTGACCGTCGGACTGGCCCGCGGCATCCTCTACGAGGCCGGGCAGCGGGAGAAGAATGTCGGAGCCGAGATCCTCTTTCAATCAGCCGGCACCTTGGGAGCGAGCATCACCGCGACGCCGCTTGCTCTCCCGGTCGCCTATACGCGACGCCTGCAGCAGATCGAGGGGGTGCGCGCGGTCACTCCCATCGGAAGGTACATTCGCAGCGGAGCCGGCGGCATTGGCTTCGAGATGATCGAGGGCATCGCCGATCGCTCGACACCGGAGTACGCGAGTTACGCCGAGATCAGCGGGATCCGCATCGTCGAGGGACGTCCCCTGCACAGCGACGAGGAGATCATCGTGGACCGCTACTACGCCGCGACCAACAAGGTCGTCCCGGGTTCGCGCGTGGAGCTCCTCAACCACACCTTCACGGTCGCTGGGATCTACGAGCCCGAGAGCGGCGCGCGCGTGAAGATGCGCCTCTCGAAGATGCAGGAGCTGCTCGGCGCTCACGGGAAATGCTCCTCCATCCTGGTGAAATGCCTCGATCCGAACGAACAGGAGCGCGTCGCCGAGCGAATCGAGGCAGCCCTGCCGGGGAATCAGATCATCTTCACCCGCGATATCCCGAGCTATTACGATCGCGGCATCCCCTCGCTCAACATCTTCCTCCGCGTGGTCGTCGGGTTGGCCTTGGTCGTCAGCTCGTTGGTCATTCTGCTGGCCATGTATACATCAATCACCGAGCGCACGCGCGAGATCGGCATCCTCAAGTCGCTCGGCGCATCGCGCCGCTTCATCATCGCGACCATCGAGAAGGAGGCTCTGGCGATCAGTGCCCTGGGCGTCGCCCTCGGCTACGTCCTCTCCTTTCTCGCGAAGGTGGGAATCATGCGCTACACCTCGCTCATTGTGAAGTTCGAGGGGAAGTGGTTGCTCACGGCGGCGCTCGTCGGAGTTCTCGCCGGCGTTCTGGGCGCACTCTATCCGGCCGTGCACGCTGCCCGCCAAGATCCTGTTCGAGCGCTCGCCTATGAGTAGCGAGGAGGCGATGATGTCGGTCATCCTGAAGACCATTGACCTGCACATGATCTACCGCATGGGCAAAATCGGCGTCCACGCCCTCCGAGGCGTGAACCTGGAGGTCGAACGCGGCGAGTTCGTCGCCATTATGGGCCCCTCCGGATGCGGTAAGTCTACGCTGCTGCATATCATCGGTGGCTTGCTCACCCCCACGGCCGGTAAGGTCTACGTGGATGGCATCGAGATCACAAGCCTCTCGGATGCGGAGCGAACGGACCTCCGACGGCGCAAGATCGGCTTCGTCTTTCAACGGTTGAATCTCCTGCCGACGCTCACGGTCGAAGGGAATCTGCGACTCGCGGAACGCATCTACTACAATGGGACTCGAAATGTCGAGGGCGACCCGGAGCGCCGCCGACAGATCCTTCGCCTGCTCGGCCTCGAGGACAAGCTCAATCACAAACCGAATGAGCTGAGCGGCGGCGAGCAGCAGCGTGTGGCTATCGCCCGCGCCATCATCAACCGTCCGGCCATCATCCTGGCCGACGAACCGACCGGCAGTCTCGACTCCGAGAATTCGCAGATCGTCCTCCGCATGCTCAAAGACCTCAACGCCCACTTCGGCCAGACGATCGTCATGATCACACATAATCCGGAGGCGGCTGCCGTGGCCACTCGCATCCTCCACATGCGCGACGGTAAGATCATCGGCCCCTGAGATGACCTTCCCTTGTCGCTCCGCGCTCCCCCTTTGTATAATTGCCCCCTGCGGAGACATGGAAACAAAGGGGTTCATGGCGCTCAAGAATATCCTCCTTTGGTCCTATGAGCGCGGGACCTGGCAGTACGATCTTTTCTGCCTCCTCATTCTGGCCTTCATCTTTTTGACGCCGAGCAGTTGGTTCCACCGTTCGGGCACGAACGCGGTCTCTCAGCGCGAAGTGGAACACCGCCAGGTGCCGCCGCGACCGCCGGTGCCCGCGGAGGCACCGACGTCGGAGAAGGAGACCGGTACGGCGAAGCTCCCCCCGGCTCCCGCCATTGACAAGTAGCGCTCCTTCTGCCTATCCTGTGGCGGACGCCGTATGCGGGTGAGGCGACCGACAGCAAAGCGCTGGAGGGACGTCCTGGCGGGCGTCGGTATTGTGTTCTTTACCCTCGGCGTTCCCCCCCTGCGCGGGAGAAGCGTCTCCGACTCCGGGACAACGGTCGCGCTGATCCTGGAGCACATGACACAGGCCCTGCGACGGATGCGGACGCTCCGCGCGGCACTCAGCCAGGAGAAGTTCTACGCGCAACTCGGTCTCAAGGATCCGCCGGAGAAGGGCGTCCTCTACATGAAGCGAAAAGGGGAGCGAGACTTCGCCCTTCGCATCGAGATCGCTGTCCCCGAGAAGCGCATCATCACGGTCACGGGCAATCGCTTCCTTCTTTATCAACCCCGCATCCAGCAGGCGATCGAGGGAGTCATTGACCGAACTTCGACGCGTGCGGCCGTGGGCTTCCTCGCCTATCTCTTCAACGGCCTCGCTCAAGCGGCCGAAGATTATGAGATCACTCTGGCCGGACAAGAGACGATCCAAGGGCGTCGCCTCTCGCACCTGGTGCTCACGCCGAAACCGAATCGGCGAGGCATGTATCGGCGCGTTGACCTCTGGGTGGATCATCAGTTGTGGCTCCCCATTGTGCAAAAGATCGTCGAGGTGAACCGCGATGAAACGCTCCTCACTCTCGAAGACGTGAGGCTCAACGTCGCTCTCCCCGACGATCTCTTCGTCCAAAAGCTCCCGCCGGGCGTACAGCGGGTTCGCGGGTGACCTCCGCTCCCTTCGAGAGAAACAGCTTGACGATGCCCGACCTATCTGATATAAGGTGAGCCTGACCATGAGCGAAGGTGTGAGAGGAAAGGCATGGGGACCACAGTGCTCTTTGAAGAGCGTCCTCTGACGCGCGTTCACACCTCAGGCGACTTCCCCGATCACCCGCTCATGAGCGCTGAGAATTCCACTGGGAGGTCTTCGTATGCTTGAGCATATATTCCGGCGCACCCCCTCTCGAATCGCGGTGCTGGCGATTCTTGTGTCGCTCGGCCTTTTGCTCGGCGGCCACTGGCCTGCGCGCTCAGCACGGTCTGGGGGACTGCACGACGACAGCGCGTCCGCTTCTTTAGATCTCCAGCAAGGACAAGGCCCCGACCTGACGCTCGTTGGGATGACCGCGGGAGATGGCATTACGGTGAATGCTGTCGGCCAAATCTCCGGCAACATCACGGCCATTGCCGCTGACGTCAATGGCGACCGAGTGAATGACCTCATTATTGGCGTGCCCTATAACGATGGCCCGGACGGAACGCGCTCAAACTGCGGGGCTGTGTACATCCTCCTGGGGCGATCCGGACAGTCGTTCCCTTCTGTTCGGGATCTGAACCTTCAGCGGCCGGACGTCATCGCCTACGGTGCTGATCCAGACGATCTGCTGGGTTCGAGCGTGGCTGCTGGGGACATCAACGGCGACGGAGTCGCTGATGTGCTCATCGGCGCGCCCAACGCCGATGGGCTGAACAATACCCGCCCGAACGTGGGCGAAGTCTATGTCTTCTTCGGCGGGGCCTCGCTGACCTCCGCCTCCGTGCGCGATCTGCGTTCGTCATCGGCCGATGTGACGATCATCGGTTGGGGAGGACCGGCTGGGAAGAATGTGCAGGATCAGGCGGGCACAGCTCTCGCTACAGGCGATGTGAATGGTGATGGGATTGCCGATATCATCATCGGCGCACCGGGCGTCAAAGGACCGGACGGGACTCGAACGACATCTTCTTCGATCGGCCTTCCTGTGTCCGCCGGTGCTCTCTACGTCCTGTTTGGCTCCCGGAGCTGGCCCTCTCTCAGAGATATCGGGAGCAACCCGGCCTCGCCCGCGGTGGACATCGTGATCTACGGACGAACGAGTACAGTCGCCCAAATTTACAGAGTCGGGGAAGGTTTGGGGAACGCTGTCGCTGCGGGGGATGTGAACGGGGATGGAATCAGTGACATCATCGGGGGTGCTCCTTTTTACACGGCTGGGAGCGACATCAGTCAAGGACGGGCCTATGTCTTTTTCGGGAGCCGGACGCCGAGCTCTCGCCGAGATACGAGCAAGACCTCCGGTGCTGAAGCACCGAACGCAATGTTCGGAGGTATTGATGCGGCTGACTTTCTCGGGAGCGTCATCTCTGTCGGCGATGTGAATGGAGATAGGATCGAGGATCTTATCCTCGGTGTCCCTCAAGGCAGTGGACCGGGAAACGCACGGATAGGTTCGGGAGAAGTCTACGTCATCTTTGGCAGCAGCACGATGAGCGGAGCCCGGGATTTGCAGAAACAACCCCCGGACACAACCTTCTATGGCGCGGATCCGGGAGATGCCCTGGGATTCTCTCTCGCCCTCGGGGATTGGAACGGCGATGGCGTAAAGGATCTGATTCTGGGAGCGCCGGCTGCCGATGGACCGGAGAATCGGAGGGATGGCGCCGGTGAGATCTACGTCATCCTTGGTGGGGCGAGCTTCCCTCGGGGTGTCGTGGATTTTTCGGAGACTCCACCTGATCCTGCTCGAACGATCTACGGAGCCACGATCGGGGATCAGGTAGGATTTTCTCTCTGGGCAGCCGATCTCGACAATGATGGGAGGGCCGACCTTATCGCCACATCTCCCTTCGGAGACGGCCCGCCGGAAATCCGACGTCCGAAGGCGGGCGTCGTCTATGCCATCCGCGGTCGGTAGCTCGGATGAGGGGGCAGAAGGGCGAAACCGTCTCGCCGTTCTGCCCTCCTCCCGTTCTGCACCTTATGGACAAATGTCCCATGACACCTGTCCCGGTTGCTTCCTGCTTCACCGACCGGGTGCTCGGAGACCGGACAGCGTCCGTTCCGCCGCAGAGCCGGTCTCCACAGGGTCCCCACGTGGGGTGCCCGACAGGCGTGACTTCCCCGGGAACTCCCGGGGTCCCCACGTGGGGTGCCCGACCGGTAGAGCCCGTCAGGTGGGCCACCCCATCTCTCAAACACCATCCGGCTTGGCTCTCGCCGGCACTTAGGGAATAACCGATTCAACCCTTTTTGCCCATAATCCGGTGAGCAGTTCCCGACCCTACCGGAAGACGTTCTCTCTCTTCGCCCGATCATACACCAGGCGGCCGCGCTTGAAGACAGCGCGCACGAGATTCACTCCGAAGAAGTACGGGAGGTGACGGTAGTCTGAGGCCTCGCAGAGGATGAGATCGGCTTGCTTGCCGACTTCCAATGATCCCACGCGATGGCCGCGTCGAGGCTATAGGCGGCATTGATCGTGGCGGCTGTGATCGCTTCGGCCGGCGTCATTCCCATCTGCGTGCAGGCGAGCGCGAGGATCATAGGCATGCTCGGCGTGGGCGAAGTGCCTGGATTGAAATCGGTCGCGAGAACGATGGGAACGCCTGCCTCGATGAGTCTGCGAGCCGGCGGATAGGTCCGGTGGCCGAGATGAAAACACGCCCCCGGAAGGAGAACGGCCATGACGCCTGCTTCAGCCAACGCCGCGATATCGGCCTCGGCGACGTGTTCCAGATGATCGGCCGTCCGCGCACGAAACTCCGCCGCCAGTCGAGCCGCGCCCGTATGGGCGAGCTGTTCGGCATGCACGCGAAGCTTCAATCCGTGAGCGCGCGCCGCTTCCATTAGGATCCGTGCTTCTTCTACGGTGAAAGCCCCGACGTCACAAAAAACGTCGTGATACTCTGCCAGGCCCTCGCGCGCGACCTCCGGCAGAAGTTCTTCGACGATCACCCGAAGGTACGCCGAGCGATCCGCCTCATACTCCTCGGGAACGACGTGGGCGGCCAGAAGCGTCGGGACGATCTCCAGGGGACCTTCCTGCCGGAGTCGTCGGATCACGCGCAGGAGTTTCACCTCCTCCTGTCGGCTCAACCCGTATCCGCTTTTGACTTCGAGCGTCGTCGTGCCGTGCGCGAGGAACCACCGAAGGCGGTGGCGCGCGAGTTCGAGAAGCTCCTCTTCGGATGCCGCGCGCGTGTGGCGCACGGTCGTCCGGATCCCTCCTCCTCGACGGGCGATCTCTTCATAGCTCAACCCTCGCGCGCGCTGTTCGAACTCCTGAACGCGGTCACCGGCGAAGACAAGATGCGTATGCGCATCCACGAATCCGGGGAGCACAACGAGCCCGCGCGCGTCCCACCGCCTGACGGTATCGGGGAGAGCCGCCGCCACCTCATCCGTCGGTCCCACGGCCGCGATGCTGTCGCCTTCGATCAACACGGCGCCATTTTCGATCAGGCCCAGCTCCTCCATCTCTCGACCGACGCGCGGTCGGCGCGGCCCGGCAAGCGTCACCACCTGAGCCGCAGAGTGGATGAAAATGGATCGAAGCCGGTGTCGGACCATTTTCTTCTCCTCCGAAGCTTCGGAAGCTTATCGGTCCGCCGCGGAGATGGCAACCGTTCGTCGAAGAGACGGATGCCGATCGGCCGCATCTTTGCGCCGCGCGAGAGGATTCGGTATACTGCCAGGCGATCATGCTCGATCACGGGGAACGAAGGCACGGCAAGCCGAGTGCCTCCCGCATCGAGGAGGCCGTATGCGCATACGCCGCACGCGTCTTCGCTCTGACAGCGAGCGCCGTTCGAGCGGAGAAGCTGGCGGGCGATGCCTCGATGCGACAGTATTTCCGCATCCATCTCCCGGATGGACGCCACTACATCGTCGCACGCTATCCCGAACCGTTTGATCCGGCCACGCATCCGTACTGCGATGTGACGGCGCTCTTTCTCAAAGCCGGACTTCCCGTGCCGATGATCCTCGATGCGGACGGCGCGCGCGCGATGATGCTGCTGGAAGATCTCGGCGACCTTCGGCTTCAGGAGTGGCTCCGGTGGGCCACGCCCGACGAACAGCGCGCAGCGTATCAAGAGGCCATCGGACTCATCCTGCGAATCCAGGACGCTACGGATCTGGCCCACGAGTGCGGATCGGTGGCCTCGCGCCTGGCCTTCGACGTGGAGAAGCTCGAGGGGGAACTGCGCTTCTTCTTCGTCAACTTCTTCGAGAAGTACCTCGGCCTCTCGCTCGATCCCGAACGCGCGGAACGTCTTCACGCGGAGTTTCAGCAGATCGCTACGGAGCTGGCGGCGATCCCTCGCGTTCTGACCCATCGCGACTTCCATTCGCGCAACCTGATGTGGCATCGAGACCGACTCTACATCATTGACCATCAGGATGCCCGTCTGGGACCGCCCAGTTACGATGTGGCCTCGCTGCTCGGCGATCCGTATGTGGAGTTGGAAGAGGGGCTCATCGAGGAGATGCTCGACCTGTTTCTGCGAGAGAAGGCGCGCGGGAAAGCCGGTTGGTCCTCCGAGCGATGCCGGATGTTTCGGCAAGAGCTGGAGCTGATGTCGCTGCAGCGCTTGCTGAAGGCGACGGGCACCTACGCATACCAGACGGCCGTCCTCGGCAATTCCGTCTACGTTCCCTACATCCCGAGAGCCTTGCAGCGAGCTGCGCGCGTCCTCTTTCGACTCGGGCGCTTCCCGGCACTGCAGGACGTGTTCGAAGAGATCATCGCCCCGGCTCTCACAGAACGGGAAGGGATACACCGCGACGTCCCGACCGGGGGCGTGTAGCGACCTCTCCGGAGAGGAGGAACCGATGGACGAAAAGCGCCATGTGAACCGGTTGATCCACGAAACGAGCCCCTATCTGCGCCAACACGCGCACAACCCCGTGGATTGGTATCCGTGGGGCGATGAAGCGTTCGAGCGCGCGCGGCGGGAAGACAAGCCGATCTTGCTCAGCATCGGCTACTCGGCCTGCCACTGGTGTCATGTCATGGAGCGCGAGTCGTTCGAGAATGAAGAGATCGCGCGCCTCATGAACGAGCATTTCGTCAACATCAAGGTGGATCGGGAAGAGCGGCCCGACGTGGACGCGATCTACATGAGTGTTGTGCAGGCCATGACGGGGCATGGGGGATGGCCGCTGACCGTCTTTCTGACGCCCGAGGGCATTCCCTTCTACGGAGGGACGTACTTTCCTCCGGTGGATCGGCATGGGTTGCCGGCCTTCCCCCGCGTGCTGCGCGCCGTCGCCGACGCCTACCGCACGCGTCGAGGAGAGATCGAGAAAGCAGGGCGTGAGCTGCTCGCGCATGTGCGCGCGATGAACACGTGGACGCCTTCGGAGCACGCGCTGACCCCCGATATCCTCGACTCCGCATATCGCGCGCTGATCGAACAGTTCGACGCCACTCATGGGGGATTTGGGCGCGCCCCGAAATTCCCCGCGCCGACGGTGCTCGAGTTCCTGCTCCGCATGTATCTCCGGACGGGCGATGACTTCGCTCGAAAGATGGTCGAGCACACGCTCGTGCGCATGGCGCGCGGCGGCATTTACGATCAGGTGGGCGGTGGCTTCCACCGCTACGCCGTGGATGCGCAATGGCTGATCCCGCATTTCGAGAAGATGCTCTATGACAACGCCCTCTTGGCGCACACGTATTTGGTGGCGTATCAGATCACAGGAGACGCCTTCTATCGGGAGATCGTCGAAGAGACGCTCGACTATGTCCTCCGCGAGATGACCGATCCGCACGGAGGATTCTATGCCGCGCAAGACGCCGACAGCGAGGGCGAGGAGGGAAAATTTTACGTCTGGACGCCCGCGGAGATTCGCGCGGTGCTTGGCGAGCGCGAGGGGGAGATCGTCTGTCGCTATTTCGGCGTCACCGAGTGGGGAAACTTCGAGGGGAAGAACGTCCTCAGCGTTCCGCGCGATCCCGAAGTGATCGCGCGGTTGGAAGGGCTGACAGTCTCTGAACTGATGGCACTCATCCGGCGCGCTCGACAAGCGCTCCGGGCACATCGGGAGCACCGCACCAAGCCGCTCCGCGACGAGAAAATCCTCGTCGCATGGAACGGACTGATGCTCCGGAGCTTCGCGCGCGCGGCCCTTGTCTTGAACCGGGACGAGTACTACCAGGCCGCGCGCCGAAACGCCCAATTCCTCCTCACAGCGCTTCGGCGCGATGGAGGACTCTGGCATACGTTCGCTCACGGTGTGGCGAAGATCCCCGCTTATCAGGACGACTATGCCTGCCTCATTGAGGGCGTGCTCGCGCTCTATGAGACCGACTTCGATCCCCGATGGTTCCGGGAAGCGCTCGCGCTGACCGAGGCCATGCTCGAACGCTTCTGGGATGCGGAGCACGGCGGCTTCTTCTACACGAGCGCCGAACACAGCGATGTGCTCGTGCGCGTGAAGGAGGCGTTGGATACCGCGACGCCCTCAGGGAATGCCGTGGCTGCCGAGATCTTCCTGCGGCTGTACCATCTCACCGGAGACGCGGCATATTGGGAGCGGGCGCAGGCGATTCTCCGCCTCTTCGCGGATCCGATGCGGCGGCATCCGTATGGTTTCGGACGCATGCTCTGTGCTCTGGATCTGGCGCTCGCCCCGGCCCAAGAGATCGCGCTGGTGGGAGATCCGGAGGCGCCGGAGACGCGCGCTCTGCGGCGTCATCTCGCCGCCCGCTACCTGCCTCATGCCGTCGTCGCCTTCCGTCGCTTCGGCGATGAGGAAGCGCCGCGCCTGATCCCCCTGCTGCGCCATCGCGAACCGCTTCGTGATCCCGAAGGGCGTCCTGTTCCCTGCACGGTCTACGTGTGCGAGAATTTCGTGTGCCACCAGCCGGTGACGCGCATCGAGGAGCTGGAGCACTGGCTCCCTCCGAAAGTGCCGGCGACGCGCGCCTGACGCTGGAACCGGTGCGAGTCCTGCAGGTCGGAAAATTTTACTTCCCTGTTCCCGGCGGCATGGAGACAGCCTTGCAACATCTGTGCGAAGAATTGCGCCATCACGTGGAGCTGCATGTCCTGGTGGCCAACACGCGGCCGAAGACGGTGACGGAATGGGTGAACGGCGTCCCTGTGACGCGTGCCGCTCGATGGGGGCATATCGCCTCCCAGCCTCTCTGTCCCTCGCTGCCACGCTTGCTGGCCGAACACCGCGCCGACATCCTCCACCTCCACGAACCCAATCCCATGGCCACGATAGCCACGCTCGCCGCGAATCCCCACGCGCGTGTGATCATCTCCTTCCATAGCGAGGTCATTCGGCAGCGTGTGCTGCGACGTTTCTATCGTCCGTTTCTCGAGCGGCTCCTGCGGCGAGCCGACCGGATTATTGTCGCCACGCCTCGACATCTGGACTCCCCTTCTCTTCGCCCCTATCGGGAGAAGTGTGTCCTCATCCCCTTCGGAATTGACGTGGCGCGATTTCACCCGACGGAGGAGCTGCGCGCGCGTGCCGAAGCCCTGCGCGCTCGGTGGGGATCGCCCCTCATCCTCTTTGTCGGGCGGCTCGTCTACTACAAGGGTGTCGAGCATGCGATCGCTGCGATGATGCGCACGCCGGCGCGCCTTCTCATCATCGGACGCGGCCCCCGCGAGCGAAGGCTGCGTCGCCGCGTTCGCGCGCTCGGGCTCGAAGACCGAGTCATCTTCCTCGGGGAGATCGCGCACGATCAGCTCCCGGCCTATTATCAGGCGTGCGAGTTCCTGGTCCTTCCTTCCACCTGCGAGAGCGAGACCTTCGGGATCGTGCAACTGGAAGCGATGGCCTCAGGAAAGCCCGTCATCAGCACGCGGCTTCCGACAGGCGTCTCCTGGGTGAACCGGCACGGTGTGACCGGACTGCTCGTCCCGCCGGCCGACGCCGAGGCGCTGGCCGACGCCATGAATCGTCTGCTCGAGGACGACGCCCTTCGTCGGCGCATGGGGGAAGCCGCTCGCCGTTACGCGCACGCACGGTTTACGCGTCAGAGGATGGCGCGTCGGATTCTCTCGCTCTACGAGGACGTCCTCTTCGGCGCGCGGCGGAAGGCGCACTCGCTCTCGACTGAAGGTTCAAGCGACGAATGATCTCTTCGGCCACGGTCTCCGGATCCCTGCCCCCAGCATCCACGCGCAGATCGGCCTGCTCATAGGCCGGAAGGCGCGCGCGCCACAGATCCCGCATCTGCGGAGCCGAGCGGTAGAGAGGGCGATCCGTCGTCCCCTCCAGTCGCTTGAAGATAATCTCCAGCGGGCAATCGAGCCACACCGAAATGCCCAACCGCTTCACCTCGCGGCGATTCTCCTCCCGCACGAAGGTTCCTCCTCCGAGCGCCACGACGACATCTTCCCGACCTTCGAGCGCGCGCAGAGCACATGTCTCCATCTCGCGGAAGGCCGCTTCCCCCAGCCGCTCGAAGATCTCGCGAATGGAAAGGCCCATCTGCTCCTGGATCACATCGTCGAGATCCAGGAACGCGAGGCCGAGCTTCTCGGCCAGGATGCGTCCCACCGTCGTCTTCCCCGATCCCATGAAGCCGACCAGAAAGATGCGGGTCATCGGCGGATGATCTCCTCTAACACGCGAAAGAAGGTGGGGAACGAAACGGCGACGACCTCGGCATCTCGGATGACGGTCTCCCCCTCGGCCAGTAAGCCCGCGATCGCGAACGCCATGGCGATGCGGTGATCGCCCTCGGGTTCGATTTCGGCTCCGCGGAGCCTCTGAGGCCCGGCAACGGCCAGACCATCCTCGTACTCGATCACATGCGCGCCCATGCGTCGCAGGTTCTCCACGATCGCGCGAATACGATCGCTCTCCTTCACGCGCAGCTCGCCCGCGTCGCGCACCAACAGTCCGCCCGGCATCCGCGTCGCAAGGACAGCCAGCACGGGGATTTCATCAATCACCTGCGGAATGAGCGCCCCCCCGAGCACCAGCGGCTCCGCGCGCGAGACTCGGAGACCGGGCGCTGCCGTGACCCGAATATCCCCTACCCACTCCCCATGCCATCGGCGCCGGTTTTCAATCTCAATGCAGGCGCCCCACTGGCGCAGGACGTCGAGAAAGCCCGTGCGCGTCGGATTCAGCAGAACATCCCGCAGCAGAAGCTGCGATCCCTCCAGGGCGAGCGCGCCCGCGATAAGAAAGGCAGCCGAGGACACATCTCCGGCAATCCGATACTCTTGTGCGCGAAGCCGCGAGCGCCCGACGACGGCGATGGCCTCGCCCGTGCGACTCACATGAGCTCCGAACTCAGCGAGCATCAGCTCCGTATGATTCCGCGTCGGCACAGGCTCCTCGATGATCGTCGTCCCCGAGGCGAACAATCCCGCCAGAAGGAGGCAGGATTTGACCTGCGCACTGGCGACCGGAAGCCGGTATCGAATCGGGCGCACGTTTCCCCCACGAATCGTCAGCGGCGCATACCGATCCTCGCGCGCGCGAATCGAGGCCCCCATAAGACGGAGAGGATGGAGAATGCGGTCCATCGGACGACGGCGCAAGGATGCGTCTCCGGTAATCGTGCTCTCGAACGGCTGTCCGGCCAGGATCCCTGCTAACATGCGAATTGTAGAGCCGGAATTCCCGGCATCGAGGATCTGCTCCGGCGGCACAAACCCCTCCAGGCCCACACCGTGAACGGTGACCGTCATCCCCGCTTCCGTCTCCACGACATCAATCGGAACTCCCAACGCCCGAAGGCACGCGAGCGTCCGCTCGCAGTCGAGACTCGGGGAGAAGTTGTACAAGCGCGAGATGCCGTCGCTCACGGCGGCGCATAACGCCGCTCGATGCGAGAGGGATTTATCGCCGGGCACGCGGACCTCACCGACCAGGCGCGTCGCTTGGCCGATCACGTAGCTTGACATAGAACCCTTGCTATGTTACACCACTCCCTCCGAAGATGCACAGAGCACAGCCCGCGACCGAACATGATGCGCGCCCACGCCGTGCTCCTCCCCACTCTCTCGGTCCACGGACACGGGGGGCGTCATGATGAAGCGCACGGCCCCGGAGGTCTACGGCATCAGCCTGAGTGTGGCGAGCGATCTCGAGTTCGTCGAACTCGTCGAGACGGTGACCGCCACCTTGGCCCGCCTCGCCGGCTTTGATGAGGAAACGGCCATGTGGATCAGCATGGCGGTGCGCGAAGCCGTCATCAACGCCATCAAGCACGGGAACAAAGAGGACCGGCAGAAACGAGTCGAGATCCACTACGCCTTCGACCGCGAGAGCTTCAGCGTCCGCGTGGCCGATCAAGGAAGCGGATTCGATCCCTCCCAGGTGCCAAACCCCTTGGATCCGGAGAACCTGTTGAAGCCGACCGGACGCGGGATCTTCTACATGAAGGCCTTCATGGACGAGGTGGACATCTGGTCGTCCCCCGGTGGAGGGACGATTGTCTCCCTGAAGAAGAAGATCCGCTCCGAGGGCACGTAGACGACTCGCATCGGGTACCTCCTTGACTCCTTCGAAGACGGGACGGCAGCCGTGCAGCGTTCCTCGGAGTCCGTTCGAGGGTATCACCCCGCACGGGAACTCAGGGAGAGAGTGCGCAGGCTCTCTCGGAGGACGGCGCGCACCACGCGCACGGGGACATCATCTCGCACGACGACCCGACCGATGCGCTCCGGCAGGACGAAGGTCAATCGGCCCGCACGCACCTTCTTATCATGACGCATGGCCGCCAGCACGTCCTCGGGATCGAGATCCGCAATCGAAGGGAAACGACCGCACGCAGCGACCGCTCGATGAATGGACTCCGCTTCTTCCTCAGGAAGGAGACCGAGGCGCACGGCCAGGCGCGCGGCCATGATCATCCCGTAGCCGACGGCTTCTCCGTGCCGCAATCGCCGATAGCTGGTGACGGCCTCCAGGGCATGCCCGAACGTATGCCCGAAGTTGAGGATCCGACGCAATCCCGATTCCCGCTCATCGCGCCGCACAATATCGGCCTTGATCTCACAACATCGCTGGATCATCGGCACCAGGGCCGCGACCTCGCCGTTCCTCAGCATTGGCATGTGCGCGACGATCCAGTCAAAGAGCGCGGCATCCCGAATGACCCCGTACTTGAGCGCTTCGCATAAACCGGCCGCCACCTCCCGCCGCGGCAGCGTGCGCAAGGTCGAGACGTCGGCGAGCACAAGTCGCGGTTGATGAAAAGCGCCGACGAGGTTCTTTCCTTGCGGTAAATTCACCCCGGTCTTTCCCCCAATCGAGCTATCAATGGCGGCCAGCAGGGTCGTGGGAACCTGCACATACGCGATCCCGCGCAGAAAGGTCGCCGCCACGAACCCGGCGATATCGCCGACGACGCCTCCGCCCAGTGCGAGGATCGCGGACGCGCGGTCCAGATGATGCTCCGCCAGCTCTCCGTACAGTCGTTCGACGGTCCGCACTGTCTTGTACCGCTCGCCCTCGCCGACGAGATGAACGGAGACGGCGAAACCTGCTCGCCGAAGACTGGAGCGAAGCTCCGCTCCATAGAGGTCGAACACGCGCGCCGTAGAGATGATGGCGAGTCGCGTCGCCGTCACAGCGGCGCTCACCAACTCCCCCGCCCGCTCAAGTAACCGCTCTCCGATCAGAATGTCATACCGGCGCTCGCCGAGCGAGACGCGGACGCGCGCTTCCTTCCTCATCGCCGCCTCCCGGGTCGCCTCAGAGCAGCCCTCACCTCATCGAGGAGCGGCTCGATCGAAGGAACACTCCGAGTGACCTGGTGCACGATCTCCTCCGCCGTGTAGCGGTGGCCCGTCTCCCACAACTCGATCAAGAATCGCCCCGCTCGCGGATGGCGCCACCACCGATGTCCGAACCTCGTCTTCACGTGATCGCGCAGCCAGACTTCAGCGATCCACGCCCGCCAGTAATCGGCGGCGTAGAACCCATCATCCACATCGCTCAAGAACTCCTCAGGGGGGTACCGAAAGCCCGTCGCCCGCGTGAGCCGCTCCGCGTATTCCGATGCGACCGCCTCCAGCTCTTCGCTCGCATGGAGAATCTGCTCGTACTCGCACTTGGCCGCGTATCGGCGAAGGAGGAAGAGCCGCTGGAGCTCCAGGAGCGTCACGAAGTGCTCGCCCGCTGAGAAATGCAGCGTCTCCTCCAACCATCGCGGTTCGCGGAGCAATGACTCGAAGAGGAACGCATACATCTCACTCAGGGCGCGATCGCCCGCGTAGCGGAATTCCGGCGGGAGCGCCGCCGACGTCCACGCGTAGTGTTGCGCATGTCCGGCTTCGTGAAGCACCGCGTGATAATCCGGCACACCGCCGGTGGGAGCGATGACGAGCTTGATCTCCTCGGGGATTCGAAGGGGAGCGCAGAAGGCGCGCGGATGTTTCCGCGGGCGCTCCTCATCGTCCACCTCGATGTTCCCCTGCCGATCGGCCTCCAGACCCAGGCCGCGCACCACGTCCGCGTAGATCGCCCGCACCCCCTCTCGGGGGAAGACATCGGCATAGCGATCCAGATGAAGGAAAGCCGGGATGTCCGCGCGATCCGCCTCTTCCGGGTGCACCCCCAGCTCACTGAGCAGGACGTCTCGAAGACGCGCGTGGTAGAGCTCCTCCGTCTCCTCCAAGAACTGCGCCCACTGGCGTCCGAGAGCCTCGAAGTCGAATCCCCGCACGGCGCGATAGAGCGCCCGATAGTCGGTATATCCGAAGCCACGCGCCGCGTCATGCAGCTCGCGCATTCGCTCTGCGCGCCACTCATTCGTCCGCCGAATGACCGCCAGACACTCCGCATGCAAGTGGCGACGCCGATGGGGGTTCGACTCCGTCGCCAGCCGCTGCCGCGCTTGATGGAACGCGAGCGTCTCCTCGTCCCACACGATCTCGGCCTCCGCCTCCGCGCGCGCGATCCGTTCCGTCCAGGCGCGAACAGCCATCTCCACCGCGCGCTCCGTAGCATCGGCGATCAACCAGTCCATGGCGCGACGCGAGGTCTCGAAAAACTCCGGGATCGCCTCCCGCTCGCGCCGCAACTCTTCCACCGCCTCACGGGTGAAGAGATGTTCATACTGATCGAAGATCGGTTCCAGATCCAACGTGCTCTTTCGCCCGGAATAATGCTCGTACTCCTCGCGCGCGAGCGCTTCGTGAAATCGGGCCAGCTCCTCCCGATATGTTTCGAGCATCCTCGCACCCAAACACACGATGATGAATCGAAGCTTTTCGCCCTGTCAAGATAGAGCGGCCTCGTGCTCCCCCCTGCACGCGCACAGGCGCAAGAAGCGACTCGCATTTCTTGACAGGCCTTCCTGAAGATCAGTACGCTTGTCTCCCGAGACAGAGGATGGGCGAGGATCTCTCCATCACGGTCGCCGTCACAGGGGCCAGCGGCGCCTGCTACGCGCAGCGCTTGCTCCAGCTTTTGGATGCCAGTCCGCGCGTGCGACACATCAATCTGCTCATCAGCGACAATGGGCGTCGCGTCTTCGCTGAAGAGCTGGACGTCGAGATTCCGCATCCGCTGAGTCTCGAGGTCGCTGACCGGCTCGGCCTCTCTCGTCGCAAGATCGTGTGCTTTCAAGTGAACGATCTGGGAGCCCCCATCTCCAGCGGATCCTATCCGGTAGATGGGATGGTCATCGTGCCCTGCAGCGTCGGGACGCTGGGGGCGATCGCCACAGGGGTGACGGTGAACTTGATCCACCGCGCGGCGGATGTGACGCTGAAGGAAGGACGACGCCTTATCCTCGTCGTCCGCGAGACGCCGCTCAATGCCGTTCATCTGCAGAACATGCTCACGCTGCGGCAGCTCGGCGCGGTGATCCTTCCGGCCATGCCCGCTTTCTACCACCGCCCCCGCACGCTCGAGGACATGATCACGCACTTCGTCTATCGGATTCTGGATCATCTCGGGATCGAGCACTCCCAGGAGACGGTGTGGCGGGGAGGTCGTCTATGGGCGTGAGAGTGATGTCGGCACGACCCGCACGCTCCTCTCCGGCGAAGGCGCTGTGGCGGAGCACGCGCCTGACGCTGGAGATGATCAAGATCGAGCACACGCTCTTTGCCCTTCCCTTCGCACTGCTGGGAGCGATTCTCGCCGCGGGAGGGCTTCCCAATGGGCGCACGCTCTTCTGGATTCTCGTCGCCATGGTCGGCGCGCGCAGTGCCGCCATGGCGTTCAACCGACTCGTGGATCGGGAGTTCGACAGTCAGAATCCGCGCACGCGCGATCGCGCGCTCCCGGCCGGACGCGTGAGTCCGAGCTATGTCCGCGCCTTCGTCATCGTCGCGGCGGCCGTCTTCCTGCTGGCGGCGGCCATGTTGAATCGGCTCACACTGCTTCTGGCTCCGGTAGCACTGGCCTCGATTCTCGGATACTCGTACACGAAACGGTTCACCGAGTATTCGCATCTGGTGCTCGGATGGTGTCTGGCCATCGCCCCCACAGGCGCGTGGATCGCCGTGCGCGGCGCGCTGGATGATCCGCTCCCCTTGGTGATGAGCCTGGCCGTCATGACGTGGGTGGCCGGATTCGATATCATCTACGCGTGTCAGGATGTGGAGTTCGACCGGAAGATGGGCCTTCACTCGTTCCCGGCACGCTGGGGCATCCGGCGCGCCCTCTGGATCGCCCGGGGACTGCACGCGATCACCTTCCTCAGCCTCATCGGCGTCTTCCGCCTGGCCCATCTGCGCGAACTCGGCGGCGTGGGACTTGCCCTGACGCTTCTGCTTCTCATCCGACAGCACCGCTTGGTCCGGCCCGATGACCTCTCGCGGGTCAATGAGGCCTTCTTCACAACGAACGCCTCCGTGAGCCTCCTGCTCCTCTGTACGATAGGCGGCGATGTTCTTCTTCGCTGAAGGATTCGGGAGGGGGATATGGACGACTATATCGCTCGTTCGGACCTGGCCCCAATCGCGGAGAAAGTCCTCGCGGGAGAGCGCCTCACGTTCGAGGATGGGGTGAGGCTCTATCGCTCGAACGACCTGCTGACGCTCGGAGCACTGGCCAACATCGTGAGGGAGAGGAAGAACGGCAATGTCGCCTACTATATCATCAACCGCCACATCAACCCGACCAACATCTGCTTCGTCGATTGCCAACTCTGCGCTTTCGCCCGCAAGGTCGGAGAGGAAGGCGGATGGACGATGAGCATCGAGGAGGTCGTTCAGACAGCGGCGCGCGGCTACACCGAATCCGTGCGGGAATTCCACATCGTCGGTGGGCTGCACCCCTATCTTCCGTTTCAGTACTACGTGGACCTGCTCCGCGCCCTGAAATATCATTTCCCGAAGGTCCACCTGAAGGCCTTCACGTGCGTGGAGCTCGATTACCTGGCGAAACTCGCCGGGAAGTCCCTCCACGAGACGATCGAGATCCTGAAGGATGCCGGGCTGGATTCGGTCCCCGGGGGCGGTGCGGAGATCTTCGCCCGACGTGTGCGCGACATCATTTGCACGCACAAGATCAGCGGCGAACGCTGGCTGGAGGTCGCGCGCGCCGTCCACGAATGCGGCCTGAAATCCACGGCGACGATGCTCTACGGGCACGTCGAGACGTACGAGGAGCGCGTGGATCACCTGCTGCGGCTGCGCGCGCTCCAGGACGAGACTGGCGGATTCACGGCGTTCATCCCCCTGGCGTTCCACCCCGAGAACACGCGCTTGAGCCATCTGCCGTGGACAACAGGGGTGGATGATGTGAAGAACATCGCCGTGGCGCGACTCCTTCTGGACAACTTCGATCATATCAAGGCGTACTGGGTCATGATGGGACCCAAGCTCGCGCAAGTCGCCCTCCGATTCGGCGCCGATGACCTGGATGGGACGGTGGTCGAGGAGAAGATCTATCACATGGCGGGCGGACAGACACCGCAGGGTCTGACGCGCGCGGAGATTGAACATCTGATCCGACAAGCCGGCCGCATTCCCGTCGAACGGGATTCGCTCTACAATCCGGTCGCTCCGGCAGCCATCAGCTCGGTCTGAGCAGCCGGGGCCCGGCTCCTGAGGTTGCTAAACGACGCACGCTTGAATACAATGCGTCCGCACAGGCGCACGGAAACGATGCGACGGATGAGGAGGAAGAGGCGAGCGAACCATGAGGTGTGAATACTTCGTCTGGACGGACCGGACGCGCCTTCCCTCGATCTCCGATGTGATCGCCACACTCAAAGAGAGCGGATACGCGTGTCGGATTCGGCAGGGCGATGAGGGGGCATCGCCCACTGCCTACTGGACGACGCTCGATGTCGAGACGCAGACGGAGCGCGGCGTGGAGGTGTGCACGATCACCGTCACGCATCCCTCTGCGGAAGAGATCGAAGAGCTGCGGCAGACCTACGAGTCCCTCCCGCTTCAGGTCAAGAAGGCGGCTCGAAAATTCAAGATCGAGGCGGAGGCCGACGAGTACGGGCAACCCACTGATTTTCACCTGAAGGTCATCGCGGCGCTCGCGCGCCTGACTCACGGCGTCGTGGATGATCCTCGGGAGAATGGGCTCATGCTGCTGGAAGAATTCGAGGAGTACATGAGCTGACGGCGCGGATCCGGAATCGGGAACGCTGATGGCTTCTCCGACGCGCTCGCTGAAGATCGGGATCACCTGTTACCCCACCTACGGCGGGAGCGGCGTCGTCGCCGCGGAGCTCGGGAAGGAACTGGCGCGACGCGGATATGAGGTCCATTTCATCGCCGCGTCTCTGCCGATGCGCCTGACGGAGCTCTCGGACCGCATCGTCTTCCATGAGGTTGAGATGCTCGACTATCCGCTCTTCGAGCACCTCCCGTACGATCTGGCGCTGGCGACCAAGCAATACCGCGTCGCCTGCGAATACGGGCTGGATCTGCTGCACGTCCACTACGCCCTCCCGCATGCCATCAGCGCATATCTGGCACGCGAGATGCTCCGCCCCCGTCGCTATGTGCCCGTGATCACGACGCTGCATGGCACGGATATTACGCTCATCGGGCGCGATCGCTCCTATCTGCCCATCACCCGTTTCGGCATCGCACAGAGCGACGGCGTCACGGCCGTCTCCGAGCATCTGCGCCGGGCGACGTGCGAGATCTTCGGACTGTGCGACGTCCGCGTCATCCCGAACTTCATCAACGGCGAGCAGTATGCGCGCCGCCCGCGCTCGGAGCTTCGGGAGCAGTTCGCCCCCTCCGGGGAGAAGATCCTCGTGCACATCTCTAACTTCCGCCCCATCAAGCGCGCCCCGGACTGCGTGGAGATCTTCGCGCGTGTGGCCGCGCACATTCCCGCGCGACTCCTCATGATCGGCGATGGACCGGACCGCGCTCGCGTCGAGTGGCTCGCTGAACGCCATGGACTCACCGAACGCGTGCACTGCATAGGGAAACATCCCGATATCGCGGAGTTCCTCTCCATCGCCGACCTTTTGCTTCTGCCGAGCGAGATGGAGGCATTTGGACTCGCCGCCCTCGAGGCGATGGCCTGCGAAGTCCCCGTCATCGCCAGTCGCACCGGTGGCGTACCCGAAGTCGTCGAGGATGGCGTGACGGGATTCCTCTTCCCGTGCGGGGACATCGAGGCGATGGCGCACGCGGCTCTTCGCCTGCTGCAGGACGACGCGAGGCGTCGCGAAATGGGGCGGCGCGCGCGCGAGCGCGCCCTCGCTCTTTTCTCCAGCGAGCGCATCATCCCGATGTACGAAGCCTACTATCGCGAGGTCCTGGACCGCGCAGGGAGGGGAGAGCGATGACCGAACGTGCGACGACCGCGCGGCGACGTTCTTCGGAGGAGAGCGCGGAGATGATCCGGCATATTCTCGCGGACTTAGAGGCGACCTACGGCGTGCCCCGACGTCGCCGCGATCGCGATCCCTTGGAGACATTGATCGAGACCATCCTCTCGCAGTCCACGAACGATCGCAATCGCGATCGCGCCTTCGCTCAGTTGAAGGCGCGCTTTCCCAAGTGGGACGCCGTTCGACGCGCGTCGACGCGAGAGATCGCTGCGGCGATCCGCGTCGGCGGATTGGCGCGAATCAAGGCCGTGCGCATCAAGCGCCTGCTGCGAGAGATCGAGCGCCGCACGGGCGCGCTCGACCTCTCCTTCCTCCCGCGCATGCCGCTTGAGGACGCGCAGCACTTTCTCCGCTCGCTGGACGGCGTGGGACCGAAGACAGCGGCCTGCGTCCTGCTCTTCGCCTGCGGGCGACCGGTCTTCCCTGTGGACACGCATATTCGACGCATCGCGGAGCGACTCGGCCTGATCCCCCCCGGATGCTCCGATGAGCGGGCGCATGAAGAGCTCGGCCGCCTCATTCCCCCACGCCAGTGCTATTCGGCCCACATCAACCTGATCCGCCTCGGCCGCGAGGTCTGCCGCCCACGCCATCCCCGCTGCGAGGCGTGTTGTCTCATCCGCTACTGCGCCTATGCGCGCCACGGGGGGAAGCGCGCGCTCGTTCCACCCCCTTCGTGATCCGCCACCGGCGAGCGCGCGCTCTCCGGGACTGTTCTCTTCGCGAGGAGGAGACCGATGGAGAACCTGATCGCCCGTATCCAAGCGGCTCTGCACAAGGCCGATCTTGATGGGTGGCTCTTCTACGACTTTCGCCACTCGGATCCCCTGGCCTATCGCATTCTGAAGCTCGACCCTCACCGACTGGCGACGCGTCGCTGGTTTTACTTCATTCCCACGGTGGGGGAGCCGGTGAAGATCGTCCATGCGATTGAGCCGGAACAGCTCGATACGCTTCCGGGGAAGAAGCTCATCTACCTGCCGTGGTCACAACTCCACGACCATCTGCACCGCCTCCTTCAGGGATGCCGCCGCATCGCCATGCAGTATTCCCCTGACAACGACATCCCCTATATCTCGCGCGTGGATGCTGGGACCATCGAACTGCTTCGCCGCTGTGGCGTCGAGATTGTCTCCTCGGCCGATCTCGTGCAGCACTTCGAAGCCGTGTGGAGCGAAGAGCAATTGCAGACGCATCTGCGGGCGGAACCGAAGATGCGCCGGATCGTGGACGAGACGTTCACCGAGATCGCTCGACGCGTCATCTCCGGACAACCGACCAACGAGTACGACATCCAACAGTTCATCCTCCGCTGCTTCGAGCGCGAAGGGCTCGTCACAGACCATCCGCCCATCGTCGCCGCCGACGCGCATTCCGCGAATCCGCACTACAGTCCGACTCCGGACTCGGCCTGGCCGATCCGCGAGGGAACATTCGTCCTCATTGACCTGTGGGCGAAACTGCGCGATGTCCCCCGCGCCGTCTACGTGGACATCACGTGGACGGGATTCGTGGGCGACGTGGTGCCCGACCGCTACGCGCGCGTCTTCCGCATCGTGCGCGAGGCTCGCGACCGCGCCATCGAGTTCGTGCGCGAGGCCGTGCGGGCGCAGCGTCCCCTCCACGGATGGGAAGTGGACGAGGTCGCGCGCGACGTGATCCGACGCGCCGGACTCGGCGACTTCTTCATCCATCGCACCGGCCACTCCATCGGAGAAGACGTGCACGGCGCCGGGGCCAATATAGATAACCTGGAGACGCGCGACACGCGCCGCATTCTGCCGCACACCTGCTTCTCCATCGAGCCGGGCGTGTATCTGGAGAGCGAATTCGGCGTGCGGAGTGAAGTGAACGTTTACGTGGATGACACCGACGTGATCGTGACGGCGCGCCCGATTCAAACGGAGGTCGTCCCCATCCTCACGCTCCTCTGACGCCTCCGCGCGCCGGACGCCACCGATGCCGCAGAGGATGCGCAGGGCAATCCCGCGCGAGGCGCTCCAACGCGGTGAACTCTTCGAGCATCCGAGCGATGTCCCGACCGGCACATGTGGCCCGGGATACGGACGACAGAGCAAGAGCGCGCACCGACGCCCACGTCTTCCGCGAAGGTAACAGCACACCGGATCTCCTCACTCGTGTGGAATGTCCCCCACAAGCTCTCCGTGCCGCGAAAGCGGATGCTTTCTCCCGAAATCCCCACAGGATCGGGGACCCCCCGCCTACTTCTTGAACAACCGATCGAAGGCCGCGCGCGGGTCCTGAATCTGCATGGGCGACGTGGTCGTCTCCCGCTCGACGACTTTCCGGGGCTCGAAGAATTCGCATTCGTTTCGCACATCCTTTCGCGGGATGCGCGCGGGGATCGGCTCCGTGCATTCGAACCGACTCCTCGGATCGAAATGGAGGCAATTCTTACACGTATGGAGATCAGCGTGACACTTCGGGCATTCCCCATCGACGGGAATGCCTATTTCCACCGGGACAATAGCCCCGCACAGGGCGCAACGAAAGACCTCGCGAACGGCCAACAGATTCGGTTTCGGGAGATCCCGCGAACGTCGGACGGCGCGCACCCATTCTTCGAGATGCCTGTGCTTATCGCTCATACTCGCTCCTTCACCGCTCACGTGGGATGCCGAACTCAGGGACGCCCAGTCCTTCGACCGGACACCGAGAGCAACGCCAAGCTTCATTATAGACCGATGCGCGCGCTCGGGCAAATCTTCCGGACGCTCGCTCGAGTCGGTCTCACCCAAGCATATCCTCACGGCGCTCTGCGATGCGGAGATCGCGGCGCGCGAGATCGTCCTCACCGCAAGCCGGAGACGCGCTCCGGGAGGATCTTGTAGAGGATGCGGACTTCTCCCGGTTGGCGATACGGGTACCGGTCCACGCCCAAGTACTTCCGCGCGAGCTTGTCAATGTGCTCCTCCGCGCCTTCTTCAGTGATCTCGACAACGCGCCCGCGAATCTCCAGATACCGATACGGATTCTCCGGATCCAGAATAGTGAGCGCGACGCGCGGATCACGCCTCATGTTGCGATCCTTCACCCGCCCCCGCGCAGAGTTCACGAGCACATGCGTCCCATCGAAGTCACACCACACCGGCGTCGCCTGCGGAGAGCCATCGGGCATGAGCGTCACCAAAACAGCGAATGCCCGTTTCTCGAAGAGGTCGCGGTACGCATGTGGGATCGTCTCCGGCATGTTCCATCCTCCCTTCTCCGAAATTCGAAGGCGAGGGGGAAGTATATCGGATTCTCCTTCGCGACGCAATCGCACGCGGTTCGCGGACGTTGACGCGCTGCCGGTTTCGTGTATCATTCTTCCTATGATCGTCGCATGCCCACGGTGCGGGAAGCGCCTTCCCTGGGAGTCGAATCCGTTCCGGCCGTTCTGCTCGGAACGGTGTAAGCTGATCGATCTGGGAATGTGGGCCTCAGAGGCCTATCGAATCGCGGGACCATCGGTCGGGTCCCCTGTGAGGGAACGTTCGGAGGCCGATTCCGCAGAGAGGGAGGAGGAACATGACGACCGGTGAGACGACTCCCGATCGCCCGAGGCGCTCCGCTTCGGCACGTGTGATGGCGCTATTGGTGATCGCCGGAATGGTGGCGGCGTGGATCGCATATGCGGTCTTCTTCACAGGGCATCCGTTGACGGCCGCCATTGATGGCCTGCCGTGGGCGCCCGAAGGGCATCGGCGCGCGCCGGATTTCCGTATCCGCACCCTGGAGGGCCGCGAGCTCTCTCTCTCGGACCTTCGCGGTAAGGTGCTCATCCTTGACTTTTGGGCGACGTGGTGCCCCCCCTGCCGCGATGAGATTCCCCTGCTCATCGAGCTGAAGAAGGAGTATGGTCATCGCGGGCTGGACATCCTCGGGCTCACTATCGAAGATCCTGAGCACGAGGCAGAAACGGTGCGACGCTTCGTCCAGGAGCTCGGCGTGAACTATACCGTCGGTTTCGCCCCCGAGGGCATGTTCGAGGCCTTCGTCGGACCGGGCGATCATCCAATTCCCCAGACATTCCTCTTCGACCGCCGAGGGAGGCTCCGGGATCATCTGGTGGGCTATGACCCAGTGAGTGATGCCCGGCGGCTGCGCCGCATGATCGCCCGGCTCGTGGCCGAGTGACAGGCGCGACTTTCGCAAGAGATCTCCGCTGGTCCCTTGACGGGGTACCCTGCTCGGGGCCCCCACGCGATCCAGAGATCGCGTGGGGTACCCGTGGGGCGGCCCTTGTTCGACGGAGGAGATTTCGATATATTTGCCCTCTCGGGACGGCATGAGACGAGATCCGCGGACATGGGGAATTCGCGCAGACGCGCGACGGCACGCGGTGCTTGTCGCGAGCGTTGCGATCTTTCTCGGCGCGGCGGGGATGCTTCTGGCCACGCGCGAACGCGCCTCGGGACTCATCAGCATCGTGACCGATCCTCCCAAGGCGACCGTCACAATTGATGGACGAGTGGTCGGAGAGACTCCGCTTGTGGTCGAGCTGACGGCTGGGACGCATCGCGTGGTCATTCGCAAAGAGGGATATCAGCCGATCGAGCGGGAAATCTTCGCTGATCCCTCGGAGCCGGAGGCGAATTACGATTTTTCACTGGAGCTGGCGATTCCCGCGGAGACATCGGGCGACAGGCAGGAACGGATTCGGCATCTCAAGCGCCTGGTGGAGGACGCCCTGAGACGCGGGGATTATGTCGCTCCGGAGAATACGAATGCCCTCTACTATCTCCATCAACTCCAGCGCGTGGCTCCCGAGGACCCCTTCATCCCCGAGATGCGGGAGCGCATTCGTCATATTCTTCGACAACAGGCAGAGACTGCCCGTCGCCGCAAGCATCTCTCTTAGGTCGCGCGCTGCCGACACGCTCGGATGCCGCGCGAATCTCTCCGGCGCTCACAGACGAGGAGCGCGATTCTGCACGCGGATGAGTTCCCGCAGTCGTTTCACCCGCTCGCGAACCTCGGCCGCATTCGCGGCATTCGGAACTTCCTCAAGATACTTCTCCGACTGCTCTAGGGCGCGCGCGTAGTCCTTTTGCCACAGGAAGAGGTTCGCCAAATGAAGGCGCACAATCGAGGACGTGGGCGGCGGGCCGAGAGCGAGAGCCCGCTCCAGTTCCGCGTGCGCGCGGACGAGATCCCCCGTGTGCATGAGGGCGATTCCATAGAGCATGCGCGCGGACCAGTTGGTCGGATCACGCGTCACCGCGTGCTGCAAGGCAGCCAGGGCCGCTTCGTACTCCTTCTGGAGAAGATGGAGGAATCCGAGATTCACGTACGGATGCGAGGCTTGTGGATCCACCTCGATCGCCTTCTGAAAGGCCGCGCGCGCCTGAGCGAGGTCATTCAGCCGGAGGTACTGGACGCCGAGATCATTGAGCGCCTCGACGTATCGCGGGTGCAGAGCGAGCGCTCGCTGAAAATGTTCGATCGCTTTCTGCGGATGTCCCTGCCGCGAGGCCTTCGCTCCCCGCTCGTACTCCTTTCGCGCCGCCTTCGGGATCGCGTCGCCGAGTCGCGCCAGGGAGATCGTTCCCTCGGTTCGCTGTTTCGGCGCTCCGCTCTCCTTCGCGCGCAAGAAGATATTCTGCGTGAAGACGCGGGCGGCGCGACTGAAGACCTCGATGCGCTCGATCTCGGTCTCGTAGCGATCCGTTCCCCAGACGACGATCTCATACGTCCCATTGGGAACGGCGCGAAACTCGAAATTTCCGAGCGAATCCGTGAAGGTCTCGCTCACAATGCTCTGCGCGAACGTGCGCAGCGTCACGCGCACGCGCTCCTCGGCTGGGGCGCCGGTAGGAAGGAACACGCGCCCTCGGATCTGGTGCAGCGCTCCGCCGGGCGTCGGACGCCCGGCCTCTCCCTGTTGCGCCCACGCCCCGCCGCCCAGGAGAAAAACGAGAAAAGCGACACGACAGAGGGGAAGACGTCTCATCACCACGCCTCCGTAGTTTCCACCGCGCCCTCGGGCGCGCGCATCATCGGAACGGAACGTCCTCGAACCGTCCCCGCAGCTTGCGATACGTCGTCTCCAAGTCCTCCGGCAGAACGCGCGTTTCCGCGATGACCGTCGTGAAGTTCGTATCCCCAAACCAGCGCGGCAGCACATGCAGATGGAAATGATCCGCAATGCCCGCCCCGGCCGCTCGCCCGAGATTCATTCCGAGATTCAATCCATGCGGGCGGTAGACCTCCATGAGCACTTTGCAGCAATACTTGGCCAGATCGGTCATCTCGTCGGTGACGCTCTTGGGAGCCTCCGCAAAAGAGGCCAGATGCGCATACGGGGCGATCATCACATGCCCGGTCGTATAGGGGTAGAGGTTCAGGATGATGAAGTTCTCCCGCCCGCGATACACGATCAGGGCTCTCTCGTCACTCAATCGAGGAGCTTCGCAAAAGACGCACCGCGTCTGCTCCTCGGCGCTGGAGACATACCGGAACCGCCATGGACTCCAGAGGAAATCCATGCCTATTGATTGATCAACTCCTTGAGCTCTTTCCCGGGCTTGAAGTAGGGCATCCGCTTGGGAGGAACGTCCACCACCTCGCCCGTCTTGGGATTCCGCCCCCGACGAGGGCCGCGCTCGCGGAAGCGGAAAGAGCCAAATCCGCGCAGCTCGATCCCTTCGCCCCGCTTCAACGCGGTGACCAGACTCTCCAAGACCGTCTCGACGATGACCTGCGAGTCTTTTCGCGCCAGCTCGGCTGCTCGAGCCACCTCTTCGACGAGATCGGCCTTCGTCAACGTCTTCTTCGGCGACCCAGGGCCACCCCCATGGGGGACTCCGGGTATTTCCTCCATCGGTCTGTGCGCATCCATGTCCATAGCTTCCCCCTCCCGGAGAACAGGCGCTAAAGTAACAAATCTCCCGCCTCGGATCAAGACTCCACGAGGGACTGTTCCAGCCACTGCAGATAGGCCTCCGACCCATCCACAATGGGAAGGGCGATGATCTCCGGGACCTGATAACTGTGCCCCTCCCTCACAGCCCTCATGAGCGCGGGCCACTTGGCTCGGCTCGTCTTCACCACAAGCAACACTTCGCGATCTCGGACGACGCGGCCTTCCCACCAATAGGTGGACTCCACGTCGGGGATGAGCGTAACGCACGCCGCCAGGCGCTGGCGGACGAGCGCTTCGGCGATGCGCTCAGCTTCCTCGCGATGACCCGTCGTGATGAATCCCACGCAATATTCCGTCGACATGCCCTTTCTCCTCCGGCGCTCAGATGAAGTAGGAATAGATGTTCATCGAACGCGTGAGCAAGGCCACGGGGTCCTCGACGTTCAACGCCTCGCGCACGAGAAAGGCCTCGCCATGCTCGACATCAATGAGGGCCCCATAGTACCGCTGCCGGGCCTCCACGCGCCGGAGAAACCCCTCGGAGCTGATTCGCGTCTCCGGCTCCGGGCGCGTGGGATCATAGAGCTGCGAACGATGCGCGCGAATCGCCCGCAGCTTCTCCTCGGCGAACGCCGTGATATCCACGATGAAACTCGGCGGAATCGTGCGCGGGAAGAGGAAGTAGGCGAGGGCATTCGGCCGATGCCGCGCGCGTCCCGTTTCGGGATCGTACTTCGGCAGTCCGGCCAGGAAGACAGCTTCTCGCACAATCCGACTCGTATGGGCGTGATCCGGATGGGGATCTTCCCAATAGTGGGTGAAGACGACCTTTGGTCGGAAGCGACGCACCACGCGCACGAAAGCACGCCGCGCCTCGTCATCGCAGCGGACGCGGCTATCGGGCAACCCCAGCGTCTCGCGCACGGTGACGCGCAGAATGCGCGCCGCTTCCTGAGCTTCACGCGCCCGCTCTTCAAGCGTTCCGCGCGTTCCGGCCTCCCCGCGCGTCATATCCAGGATGCCGGTGCGATATCCCAAAGAGGCCAGCTTGAGTAATGTCCCCCCCATCGCCAATTCCACATCATCGGGATGGGCCCCCACAGCCAAAACATCCACCGTCGTTTCGCTCATGGTCTCCCTCCGACGGACCCCACGTGGGATCCCCAGGATGCTCAATACCGCACGAATGCTCCCACGCCTCCGGCAGCCTCCAACATCTCCGCCGCCGGTCCCCGCACCTCTTCCACGCTCCCGCCTAAGGCGAGCGTGCGCTCCACGATACGATTCAAGAGGTCGGACACAGCCTCCAATGTCCCCCCACAATACCAACACGTCTGGTGCTGCGGTTCCCAGAAGAGAGCCCCACACTGCGCACATGCGGCTCCGGTGAGCCCCGGATTCCGCGCATAGACGAGTCGCCATATCCGGCCTTCGTTAAGCGCCTCCAACGTCGCCATAGGACCGACGACGGCTCGATCCCCCTTCCCGGCTGCCGTGAGGAGCGATTCCACCACGTGCTGCTCCGCGCGGCGCTCGACCTGTTCCTCGAGACGCATCACCTCGGCCAGGACCTCAGACGCCGGAGCTGTGAGAGGAAGGGAGATCGTGCCCGCGACGCGCTCGCTCAAGCGCTTGGGCAGGACGCGCATCAGCTCGCTGATCGCCTCCACCGTTCCGCCCACGACGAGCCGATCACAGCGATACCGATCCACGAACTCCCGCAGCCGCTCGGCCACGCGCACGGCATGCCAATGGACGTGCGCGTCATGATGTCGCTGCAAGTTCTTCTGCGACCACAGCCGATCCATGCTCGTCGTCACCGTGCGGCGAGGCAGCTCATCGAAGACAACCTCGTGCTCCTCGATCTCCCCCAGGTATACGGTGAACACCCGCGCCTTCTCCTTGTCCATGAGGACGACACCGTAGCGCTCGTACTCATCGAGGGCTTCGATGAGCGGTCGAAGATACGGCGCGTTCTCAAAGCGCGCCACATTCGGCAGCAGAACGGGCAGATCGCGATCCCACCAGAAATCATTCCGAGCGTCGCAAAAGATGACCAGGCTTTTCTTCCGCGGCACATACTGGCGCATGAAACGAAGGACGCGATCTCGATTCCGCTCGAACTCTTCGCGCGCCTTCTCCTCCACACGGCCCTCAACCTCCCGCAGCAGATTATGCAGGACGGTCTCAAACCCGCGCTTCAAATTACTCGCCTTCGATTGATCCACATCGAGATAAAGGCTCAATACCCACCCATTGCCCCGCGGCACATAGGCCTTCAGCCTCTCGATGTCCTCGTACGAAATCATATCCCCTCCTTCCCGAGATCCCACGCCCACTCGGCATGGAGACCCCTGCGAAGATTCCGCTCTCAACATCCGCTCTCCCGAATCCGCCGAACCGTGAAGCGAAAGAGGCGCACCGGCTCATCCGGCCGGATGCCCGCCTTCATCCGCGCATAGCGGAGCTGCTCCTCGATCGTCTCGATCCCCGGCAGATCGGGGAGCAACACTCCGCGCCGCCCATCGCCGGTCTCCACGACGATCCCGTAGCGCTTCGGATCGAGATCCGTCGGGTCGGCGACCGGCTCCAGCGGCGAGAGAATGTCCACGGAGAAGACGAGAGCCTCGAGCTCATCAGCACGCACCGGGTCAAAGCGCGGATCACGTGTGGCGGCGGCAATGGCATTGTGGATGACCTCGCGCGCAACATTCTCCTGAACCGGCTCGAGAGTTCCGATGCAACCGCGCAACTGGCCCTCGCGCGTCTTGAGGCTGACGAAGACACCCGCAGGCGAGGCCACGCTCTCCTGAAGCCGCGCCGGAGGATCGAGGATTCGCCCCTCTTTCACATAGGCCTCGACGGCGCGTCGAGCGAGCGCCGGCAACTCCGCTTCGCCGAGGCCCTCGCCATCCGAATACTCGGCGAGCACAGCCGCCATGTAGCCGACGCCAAAAGGTCCCTCGTAGGAGAGGACTTCCGGACGATGCAGCCGACCTCCCACCGCGCCATAGGCGATCAGCAGCGAGCGCCAGATATCCTCGCCCGCCTTCTCGCGCAACTCGGGATCCACGTGCAGAATGCGCTCGAAATCCCCCGCGCGAAGAGCCTCGACGATCGTCTCATCGTACCGAGGCGCGTCGGGATGATATCCGGCCGGAGCTCCAGGCTTCAACCGATGACTCATATCCCCACTGGCGCAAATGGCCAGACGAAGGCCCAATTGAGTCGCCGCTTCCGCAAGGCATTCGCCGAAACGCACGTGCTCCTCACACGGGCGCAGCGACACGCCCACCACCAGGATGCTCGACCGCCACCCCGCTTTGAGCAGATAGTAGAGCGGGACCATCGTCCCATGGTCCAAGCGCCGTCCGGCCGGAACGAGCCACATGGAAAGACCGCGCGCGTGCGCAACAGCAACCACCCGCGAGAGCAAGACGACGTGATTCGGAACATCGAACTCCACCTGCGGCGCGCCGAACTCCCACAAATCCCCGCGCAGTCGAGGCCCGCTGTAGGCGCTGAAGCTCTGAGGATCGAGCGGAGCATGCGGACTGATGAGGACCACGACGTCCGGTCGCGAGGCGACCAATCGTTCCATCATCCGCTCGACGCCGCGCACCGTCGCCGTGACGTCTTTCAGATGTTGCCCTCCGACCTCCGGAATGATGATCGGAGGATGAGGGGAGACTCCTGCGAAGACAACCGCTGAGTTCATGATGCCCCTCGCTCAGCTCATGACTCCGACGCGTCGGCTCCGACAGCCGACTCGTGATGGGCTTCCCACACAATGGAATGATCATGCGGGGCATGCTCAGAGAGCTCCCCCGTGGGATGCTCCCGCACGAGGTGCTCCAGCTCCTCGCGCTCCAAGGTCTCGCGCCTCATCAACTCTCGCGCCACATGGTGCAACGCCGCCTGCTTCTGCTTCAGGATCTCTCGGGCACGATGGTACGCCTCATTCACCACGCGCTGCACCTCCTCATCAATCAGGCGCGCGGTCTGTTCACTGAAATTCCGTTCCTCGGGAGCAGGGAGCGCTGTGGGCAGAAACGGACTCGTCCACGGACGACCGTACGTCACCGGGCCTAAACGCTCGCTCATGCCGAACCGCATGACCATCTGGCGTGCGATCTCAGTGGCCTGTTCCAAATCATTGTGCGCCCCCGTGGAGACGTCGCCGAAGACCAGCTCTTCGGCAGCGCGTCCGCCTAAGAGCACGACCAAGCGATCCTCCAACTGGGGCTTCGTGAGCAGATAGCGCTCCTCCGTCGGCAACTGCAGCGTCGCTCCGAGCGCGCCAATGGTACGCGGGATGATCGTGACCTTATGCACGGGATCGGCATGCGGAACCGAGAGGGCGCAGAGCGCATGCCCGACCTCATGATAAGCCACCCGCTCCTTCTCCTCCGGCGACATGACGCGCCCCTTCTTCTCCAATCCGAGCAGGACGCGATCAATGGCGTTTTCGAAGTCCCGCATCTCGACGGCTTCCGCACCGCGCCGTGCCGCCAGCAGGGCCGCCTCGTTCACAATATTGGCGAGATCGGCACCGACCATTCCCGGCGTCCGCGCCGCAATGACTCGCAGATCCACATCCGGCGCTAAGCGAATCTTTCGAACATGCACCCGCAGGATCGCTTCGCGCCCCGCCACATCGGGCTTATCCACGACGATCCGCCGGTCGAAGCGCCCGGCTCGCAACAGCGCCGGATCGAGAATCTCCGGCCGATTGGTCGCCGCCATGATGATCACCCCCTTGGACGGATCGAAGCCGTCCATCTCGACGAGCAACTGATTGAGCGTCTGCTCGCGCTCATCGTGGGCGCCGACGAGTCCGCCTCCCACAGCCCGCATCTTCCCGATGGCATCCAGCTCGTCAATGAAGACAATGCAGGGCGCCCGCCGCTTCGCCTGCTCGAAGAGATCGCGCACGCGCGCAGCGCCGACGCCGACGAACATCTCGACGAACTCCGACCCCGAGATGGAGAAGAAGGGCACGCCCGCCTCGCCCGCCACAGCGCGCGCCAGAAGCGTCTTGCCCGTCCCCGGCGGCCCAATGAGGAGGACGCCCTTCGGAATACGCCCTCCCAGACGTTGATACCGCGCCGGATTCTTCAAGAAATCCACGATCTCCACAAGCTCCGCTTTCGCCTCCTCCACGCCCGCGACGTCCGCGAAGGTCACACGGTTTTCGCTGCTTGTATCGTAAATCTTCGCCTTGCTGCGCCCGAAGGTGAGCACACCGCCGCCCCCTTGGGTCAGGCGACGCATCCCATAGCCCCATAAGGCCCCCAAGATGAGAAGCGGCAAGATCCACCACAGGAAGAGTTGCTCCCACCACGACGCGCGCTCGATCACCCCCGAGAACGTCACTCGACGTTCCTCCAGCTCCTTGAGCAGCGCCGTCTCTTCGATCCCCGGCACGCGCGTGGCGACGACGATCCGCCCATCCTCGGAGAGACGGGCGCGAATCTCGCTCTCACTGATCCATACTTCGGCGACCTTACCCTCTCGCAGGACCTCAAGGAAGTGGCTATAGGTGATTCGATGCCACCTCACGCGCGCATAGTGGTGGAGGGAGAATAAGACCCCCAACATGAAGAGCACATAGAGGCCGCTGAAGATCCACTTCTGCTTCGCTTGTTTGTTCATGTGACGCGCTCCTCCGGGCCACCCTCACGCCGCTTGCGGAACAGAGACGTCGCCCAGGATCTCCTCCGGCGTGATCTCGCGCCCCCTCTTCAAATCCGGATCCCGGCCATCCACGAGGAAAAAACGGAGCTCGCGGTCGCCGAACCGCCGCTTGAGGAAGCGGTCGGTCACAGGTGCCGGAACGTAGAGCATCAAATCCGGATTCGCACTCTTGCTGCGCCGGACATCTCGCTCGTCCGCCCACACGGCGATGTAGGAAACGCCGTTCCTCTCCAGCGTGAAGACCTCACCATTAGCCCGCCGCAAGATGTAGTAGGTCGCCATCCTCCTCCCTCCGCTGGGGCTCCCCCGTGGGGCACCCCGTGACAGGAATATTCAACCTCGCGGTTCGAGGACGATGAGGACACTCCCACCCTGGCGCTGACTGTAGAGGCGCAAGACCGCGCGGCGCCGCCCCACTTCGGAGACCATGCGGCGAAAATCCGCCAGAGTTCGAATCGGCTGACGATTGATCTCCTGAATGACATCGCCGGGCATCACACCAGCTTCCGCAGCGGGACTCCCCTCGGCGACCTCCACAACGAGGACACCCGTGACGTGGCGCGGGATGTCATAGCGCCGCTGAAGCGCAGGCGTCAGCTCCTCGACCTCGAGGCCTCCGAGCGTCATCCCCCGTTCGGTCTCTCGGCCAAACCGCGTGCTCGCCCGCTCCTCCTTCAGCTCGGTGATTTCGACCGTGAGCGTCTGCTCACGCCCTTCGCGCAGGATCTTGAGCGTCGCGCGCGTCCCGGGAGCCGTCAGCGCGACCATATTGCGCAACTGCTCGCTGCCGGTGACCTTCTGCCCATTGTACTCGATGATGATGTCATCGCGCCGCAGACCCGCGCGATCGGCCGGGCTATCGGGGACGACCTCCACGACGATCGCTCCCTGACGCCCTTTCACCCCATAGACTTCCGCCATCGCGTCATCGAGCGTCTGAATGGTCACACCCAAATATCCCCGCACGACACGCCCATACTTCAGGATGCGCTCCATCACCTCGCGCGCCATGTTGATCGGGATGGCAAATCCCACGCCCGCATTGGCCGGAGCTCCGCGCGTGAAGATCGCCGTATTAATGCCGATCAGCTCCCCGCGCATGTTCACTAATGGTCCGCCCGAGTTGCCCGGATTGATGGCCGCATCGGTCTGGATGAAATCTCCATAGTCGGCGATGCCCAGGCGCCCGCGTCCGGTGGCGCTCACGATCCCGAAGGTCACCGTGTGCTGCAGCTGCGCGCTGAAGGGGCTTCCAATGGCGATGACAAAATCTCCCGCCTGAACGCGAGAGGAATCGCCGAAGACAGCCGCCGGCAGCTTCGTCGCCTCGATCTTCACAACAGCCACGTCGGTCTTCGGGTCGGTTCCAATAATGCGTCCCCGAAAGCGGCGTCCGTCAAAGAGCGCGACGTCCAGTTCGGCGGCATTCTCAACGACGTGGTGGTTGGTCAGGATATATCCGTCCGGACTCACGATCACGCCCGAACCGAGCCCCTGACGATACTGCTCCCGTCGCGGAGGCTGCGGTCTCCCGAAGAACCAGCGGAAGAACGGATCATCGAAAATATCGAACCCCGTGCGGTCCGGGATCTTCGTCTCGATCGTCACGGTCCATTCGCGCGCGACCCGCACAATCGGCGCCAAGCCTTCCAGCAGCGAGATGTTTCCGGCCACAGGCGTCCCCGTGGCCAGATACACGGGGACGGATCGCTCATTCCCCCCTCGGGAGAACGGCGACCAGTCCGTGCGCGCCGTGATCGCCGATCCGGCGAGAACGCCGAAGAGCACAAGCACCACCGCTCCGGCAATCCGCCCGAAGCGTTCTCGACATGCGGGACTGAGCTTGTCCAGGATCGCGTTCATCTCCCCCCTCCCCGCGAGTGAGCCTTCAGGTGACGACCGGCACCTCCCTCGGTTGGACGGAGAAGGTGAGCCGGCCTCCTTCCTCATCTACAATCACGAGGGAATTATCTCGCACCTCCCCCTGCAAGATCAATTTCGCCAGCGGCGTCTCCACCTCCCGCTGGATCACCCGTTTGAGCGGTCGCGCTCCGAAGACCGGATCATATCCCCACTCGGCCAGACGCGCCTTCGCCCGCTCGGTCAGCTCCAGCTCGATCCGCCGATCGCGGATCCGCTCCCGAAGCCGCTCGATCTGGATCTCCACAATGCGCGCCAGATGCTCCTCCGTCAACGCGTGGAAGACGACGATCTCGTCCACGCGGTTCAGAAACTCGGGACGGAATGTCCGCCGCAACTCGGCGAGCACAGCCTCCTTCATCCGCTCGTAGCTCTCGCCCGTCCCCCCCCGATGCTCGAGGATGAGGTGGCTCCCGATATTCGACGTCATAATGATGATCGTGTTCTTGAAGTCCACCGTCCGGCCATGACTGTCGGTCAAGCGCCCGTCATCGAGGATTTGCAGAAGAATGTTGAAGACATCCCAGTGCGCCTTCTCCAACTCATCGAAGAGGATGACCGAATACGGCCGCCGCCGCACGGCCTCTGTCAACTGTCCTCCCTCCTCATACCCGACATATCCGGGAGGCGCCCCGATCAGTCGGGCGACCGAATGCTTCTCCATGTATTCGGACATATCAATGCGAATGAGGGCGCGCTCGTCATCGAAGAGGCACTCGGCGAGCGGGGGAGCCAGTTCCGTCTTGCCGACTCCCGTCGGGCCGAGAAAGATGAAGCTTCCGATCGGACGATTCGGATCCTTCAATCCGGCGCGCGCGCGACGGACAGCCTCGGCGACAGCGCGCACCGCCTCCTCCTGACCGACGACGCGGCGATGCAGCTCCTCCTCCAAGCGCAGCAGCTTCTGAATCTCCCCCTCCAGCAAACGGCTCACGGGGATGCCCGTCCAGCGGCTCACGACCTCGGCAATGTCCTCCTCATCCACCTCCTCCTTGAGCAACCGCACCCCCCCATGGCGGAGGGCGAGTTCCGCGAGCTTCCCTTCTTGCTCCCGCATCTGCTTCTCCAGCTCGACCAAGCGGCCATAGCGCAGCTCGGCCGCACGATTGAGATCGTAGGCGCGCTCAGCCTGTTCGATGAGGATCTTCGTCTGCTCCATCTGCTCGCGAAGCTCGCGCAACCGGGTGAGGATCTGCTTCTCCTCCTCCCACTGCGCGCGGAGCCGATCGGCCTGCAGGCGCAGCTCCGCCAGATCGTCCTCGATCTTACGCAAGCGCTCGCGCGAAGCCGGATCGGTCTCGCGCTTCAACCCCTCGCGCTCGATCTCCAGTTGCATGATCCGCCTCAAGATCTCGTCCAGCTCCGAGGGCATCGAATCCATCTCCGTTCGCAACCGGGCGGCCGCTTCATCCACAAGATCAATCGCCTTATCCGGCAAGAAGCGATCCGAAATATACCGATGGCTGAGCATGGCCGCGGCGACAAGCGCCGAATCCTTGATGCGCACCCCGTGATGGACCTCGTACCGCTCCTTCAAGCCGCGCAAAATCGAGATCGTATCCTCGACCGACGGTTCCCCGACCAGGATGGGCTGGAAGCGCCGTTCGAGTGCCGCATCCTTCTCGATGTACTTGCGGTACTCGTCCAGGGTCGTCGCGCCGATGCAGCGCAGCTCGCCGCGCGCCAGCATCGGCTTCAGGAGATTGCCCGCGTCCATGGTCGCTCCCTCCGCTCGCCCGGCCCCCACGACCGTATGCAGCTCGTCAATGAAGAGGATGATCTCACCCTGCGATTCCTGGACTTCGCGAAGCACAGCCTTCAAGCGCTCCTCGAACTCACCGCGATACTTCGCCCCGGCAATGAGCGCCCCCATGTCCAGCTGAATAACGCGCTTGTTCTTCAAACCCTCAGGGACATCGCCCCGCACAATGCGCTGAGCGAGCCCCTCAACGATGGCCGTCTTGCCCACGCCCGGTTCACCGATCAAAACGGGATTGTTCTTGGTCCGACGGGAGAGGACCTGGATCACGCGCCGGATCTCATCGTCCCGTCCGATGACCGGATCGAGCTTGCCGTGAGCCGCGAGTTTGGTCAGGTCCCGCCCATAGCGTTCGAGCGCCTGATAGGTCGCCTCAGGCGTTGGAGTCGTCACCCGCTGCGTGCCGCGAATCTGCTGCAGGGCTCGCATCACCCGATCGCGATCGAGCCCCATCTCAAGCAGAATGCGCCCGGCAGCCCCAGTGCGCCCCTCCTCGAGAATCGCCAGCAGAATGTGCTCGACGCTGATGTACTCGTCCTTGAGGCGAGCAGCTTCCTCCTCGGCCATGGCAAAGAGGCGGTTGAGACGTCCCGTGATGTAGACATAATCGGGACCGGCCGCCGGTCCGCTCACCTTCGGCCATCGCGCCAACTCCTGCTCCAGACGAGTCCGGACAAGCTTCGGATCCACGCCCGCCCTCTCCAGAATCGTCGGAGCTAATCCCCCCTCTTGCTCGAGAAGAGCGAGCAACAGATGCTCGACATCAATCTGCTGATGGCTATAGCGCGCCGCCAGAGCCTGCGCCGCGCGCACAGCCTCTTGCACCTTCTCTGTCAGCCGCGTGAAATCCATAGCCTTTCACCTCGTCATGTGATCTCTCTCCCATTTTCTCGCGCGCGACTCACTGCCGCGGATTGAAGCGGGATTCGCGCGCCAGTTGCTCGAACAAACGCCGCTCGGCCGGCGTCGGCTGCGTCGGCACGACGATCTTCAGCTGCACGTACTGATCGCCACGCCCCCCGCGCCGACGCGCCAAGCCTTGACCGCGCAGCCGCAGCTTTTGTCCATTTTGCGAGCCCGGCGGAAGCGTGACCTCGACGACGCCGTCCAACGTGGGCACCTGAATCTTTCCCCCGAGGACAGCTTCCCATGGCGTGATCGGGACTTCGACATACACATCATCGCCGGAGACCGTGAAGATCGGATGCTTCTGCAACCGCACCTTCAGATAGAGATCGCCCGGAGGACCGCCCATGCCCGGTTCTCCTTGACCCGCGAGCCGGATCACGGACCCCTCGCGCACACCCGCGGGGATCTTCACCTCAACGGTCCGCCCCGTGGGTAACGTGACCCGGCGCGTCGTCCCCCGATGCGCTTCCTCCAGCGTGAGCGTCAACTCCGATTCGAGATCCGTCCCGCGCTCCCCCCAACCGACGCGCGTGCCCGTGGCCGAACGACGCGAGGCCGTCCGCCCGCGCAATCCTCCAAAGAGCAGGTCGAAGAAGTCGCTGAAGGTCCCCGGTCCGCCCGTGAAGAAGTCGAAATCTCCGAAGTCGAAGCGAATCTTCTCCCACCCCGGCGGCGGCGTGAAATCTGCGCCCGCCTTCCAGTTCGACCCCAACCGATCGTAGAGCTCCCGCTTTTTGGGATCCCCCAGGACCTCGTAGGCCTCGTTGATCTCCTTGAACTTCTCCTCGGCCTGCTTATCCCCCGGATTCAGATCCGGGTGATACTTCCGGGCCAAGCGGCGAAAGGCCGCTTTGATCTCTTCTTGAGTAGCCGTTCGAGGGACACCCAGGATCTCGTAGTAATCCTTGTACTTGACCGCCATGGTCTCTTCTGCGCGTGGGTGATCTCACATGCCGCGCTCTCTCGTTTCACGAGGCGAGAGCAAGACCCTATCATCCGCGCCAGTTGAGCGCTTGGATGAGCTCGGCCCGCGCGAGATTCTCCTCTCGCCGCGCAGCACTCAGCTCTGCAATCGCCCGCTGATATTGCTCCTTCAAGCGCTCGGGGGGACGAGGCCCAGCATCGCGAAGCTGCGCATTGATATCGCGCACGCGCTCCAGCGTCGTTCGCACCCGCTCGCGCGCTCCAAGGAGCCGCCGCATGAGCCGAGCCAACATCTCCTGGCGCGTTTCATAGCGAGGAGGAACCGGCTCGACCACTTCCTCCTCCGGCTCGGCAGCAGCCACCGCAACCGGCTCCTCCTCTTCTTCTTCCGCGACGTCTAACGGCTCATCCTCCTCGACCGGGAAATCCTCCTCGTAATAGTCCTCATCGAGGATGTCCGCATAAGACTCAACCGACTCGTCATATGCCGGAGCCGATTCCTCCGGCGTGGGGAGTACCGGCTCCTCCGCTTGTGTCTTCTTCCGACGTGGCATACACTCCCCTCACCTCCACAGTGCTCCACGTGATCCCTCACGCGGGCGTCAATGACTGGGTTTGAACTCCGCATCAATCACATCATCCGATCCGCCATCGGGTCGGCCCGATGTCCCAGCACCGGCCGATGTCGCCTGTCCATAGGCGATCGCCGCGATCTGATGGGCGACCTGCTGCAGATCGGACATGAGCTGACGAATCCGTTCGATCCCCGCCTCCTCCTTGATCGCCTGGCGGATCTCCTGAATCAGATGCTCGGCGCGCGCTCGCTCCGGAGCCGGCACCTTGTCGCCCAAATCCCGCAAGGTGCGCTCGACCTGATAGGCGAGACTATCGGCCTGATTGCGCGCTTCGACCAACTCACGACGCCGCCGATCTTCCTCGGCGTACATCTCGGCCTCGCGGATCATCCGCTCGATCTCTTCCTTGGAGAGCTGCGTCGAGCCGGTGATCGTGATCTTGGCTTCACGCCCGGTCGCCTTATCGCGCGCGCTCACGTGCAGGATTCCATTGGCATCAATGTCGAACGTCACCTCAATCTGTGGGACGCCACGGGGCGCCGGCGCGATCCCCTCCAATCGGAATCTCCCGAGCGTGCGATTGTCACGCGCCATCTCCCGCTCGCCCTGCAGAATGTGAATGTCCACGGCCGTTTGATTGTCCTCGGCTGTCGTGAAGATCTCCGTCCGCCGCACGGGAATGGTCGTGTTCCGCTCGATGATCTTCGTCATCACTCCGCCGAGCGTCTCCACCCCGAGCGAGAGCGGGACGACATCCAGGAGCAAGACCTCTTTGACCTCCCCGGCCAGGACACCCGCCTGAATGGCCGCACCAATGGCCACGACCTCGTCCGGATTCACCGACTGATTCGGCTCCTTCCCCAGTAACCGCCGCACCAGCTGCTGCACGGCCGGAATCCGCGTCGCTCCTCCGACCAGAATCACCTCATCAATGTCGCGCTCGGTCATCTTCGCATCGGCGAGGGCCTGCCGCACCGGTCCGATGCAGCGCTCGACCAGATCGGCCGTCAGTTGCTCGAACTTCGAGCGCGTCAGCTTCATCTCTAAATGCTTCGGCCCGGTCGCGTCGGCCGTGATGAAGGGGAGGCTGATGATCGTCTCCATGACGCTGGAGAGCTCGATCTTCGCTTTCTCAGCCGCTTCCGTCAACCGCTGCAGCGCCTGACGATCCTTGCGCAGGTCAATGCCATACTCTCGCTTGAATTCCTCCGCCAACCAATCCACAATCCGCTTGTCGAAGTCGTCCCCTCCGAGATGCGTGTCGCCGCTTGTCGCCTTCACCTCGAAGACCCCATCGCCAACCTCCAGGATGGAGACATCAAATGTCCCTCCTCCGAGATCGAAGACCAGGATGGTCTCGTTCTTCTTCTTGTCCAAGCCATAGGCGAGGGCCGCCGCCGTCGGCTCATTGATGATCCGCAGCACATTCAATCCCGCGATCTTCCCGGCATCGCGCGTGGCCGTCCGCTGCGCATCATTGAAGTAGGCCGGGACCGTGATCACCGCATCGGTGACCTTCTCCCCTAGGTACCGCGAGGCATCCTCCACGAGCTTGCGCAGGATCATGGCGGAGATCTCCTCGGGCGAGTAGAGCTTCCCCATGATGTCAAAGCGCACCGCATCATTGGGCCCCACCACAACCTTGTACGGGACATTGCGGACCTCGCTGGTCACTTCCGAATACCGCCGCCCCATGAACCGCTTGACCGAATAGATCGTGTTCTCCGGGTTCAAGATCGCCTGCCGCTTGGCCAACTGGCCGACAAGCCGTTCCCCCGTTTTGGTGAACGCGACGACGGAAGGGGTCAAGCGACTTCCCTCACTGTTGATGATCACCGTCGGCTTGCCCCCCTCCATGATGGCGATCACCGAATTCGTCGTCCCAAGGTCAATGCCTACTGCCTTCGCCATGGTCTCTCCCTCCTCCGCGAGATTTCACCGGTCGTCCGCCCTCTCAGCGCGAGGTCCGAGCCCGCCGTTGCCGGCGCGTCTGTGGACCCTCCAGTTCAGGCTGCTCAAAGGGAATCTTCCCGTCGTTCAGCTCCTTCAGCGCCTGATTGATAGCCCATGCCAGCCCCTGGCTCTCTGGATGCTTCACCAACTGCTTAGCACGCTTCGCCACAACGGAGCAAATCAAATAACGGCTCTCGAACCTCGAGAGGGCTTCTTCAGCCAATTTCACCCGCGTCGTCATCTTCCCTCCTCCCCTGGTCACAAAGTTTTCGAAGGGGTCCGCCTTGAGACTCCCCCCTCCATGCACCAGGAGATTATAGCACTGCTTCAGCGAACTGCCCACTTTATAACCATGCTTTGTAGAGCCAAAAGCCCAACCACAAGCTTTTAGCCAGTCTCTATAATAAAATATGAGTCTGGGAATGTCAAGTCCCAGATCTCCACAGTCCCGAAGGCGTGTCTACTCAAAAGATGTCCAATGAACGCAAAAACTTGACAAAGTCAGACTCATATATTAGTATTCCCCCCTCGGAATGAAGAACGCATCTGCACGCAGGCCCTCTTCCGAGCCATAGAAGCCGATGGTGAAGAGGCAGAAAGAAAAGGGATACACAATCAGTGCTGTGTCTGAGGCGTATGGGATTCATCCTCAGACGCTGCGTTTATATGAGCGGCATGGTCTGTTGAAACCATCGCGCTCGAAGGGAAACACGCGGTATTATTCCGAGAAGGATCTTCAGCGATTGGAATTCATCCTGATGCTCACGCGCGAACTGGGGGTGAATCTGGCGGGTGTGGAGATCATCCTCAACATGCGCGACAAAATGGACGCCATGCAACGGGAGCTGCAGCGGTTCTTGGAATATCTGCGGGTGGAGCTCGGGGAGCGGCTGGTCTCGCAGGTGACGGAGAAGTTCGCCTTGGTTCCGTTCAACTACGGAGCGCTGCTGCGTGCGCGTGCCTCCCGTTTGGAGGCCGAAGATGAACACGAGGTCTCGTTCACGTATATCGAGGACGCATCCGTGGAGTCCACAGATCACTCATGAAGGAGGTGAACGCCTATTAGCAAGGAGGACATGATTCCGGTCGACGGGACGGTCGTGGAGGCGTTGCCCAACGCGACCTTCCGCGTGAAGCTGGATGGGGATGGCCACGAAGTGCTCGCTCATCTCTCCGGGAAGATGCGGAAGAACTTCATTCGTGTTCTTCCGGGCGATCGCGTTCGCGTGGAACTCTCCCCCTATGACCTCACGCGGGGACGGATCACCTACCGATACAGCAAGTAGAGCATACGCTCACACCTGAGGTGTGCCGATCGCCAGATCTCCTCTCGCCGTAGGCCGAGCGATGATGCTTCCCCTGCGGGGAGAAGAAGAGGGGGTTCCCCCTACTCTATTGTTTGTTCCACAGCGATGAAGCCCTCTCTCCACGCTCTTTCGAAATCACCTGTCTGGTACGCCGAACTCGCCTTGACATGCGGAGACCTATGTGTTATGACAGAACCCGCGTATGCGGAGACAGTAACGTGTGTGGAGGACAGGCGGGGTGGTGGTTCAGAAAGAGCTGAGGGAGGCGCGGCGGAATCAGATCCTTTTCTTCGCCAAACACGTCTTCTCGCAGAAGGGCTACCACAATGCCAGCGTCTCTGATATCATCGAGAGCGCCGGCATTGCACGCGGCACGTTTTATCTCTATTTCACGAGCAAGCGCGACATCTTCGATAGTCTGTTGAATGACGTCCTCAAGGAGTTACGCCGGCGGATTCAGCCGATTGATCTCAGTCCGGGGGCTCCCGATCCGCTCGAACAAGTCAAGGCGAACATCGGTCGCGTCCTGGAGTTCCTGGTCCGGGACCCGGAACTGACCAAGATCCTTTTGCATCAGGCGGCGGGCTTAGACGAGCGCTCGGCGGCGATGCTGAAGGCCTTCTATGACCGCGTCCTCTCGCTCATTGAGCGTTCGCTGGAACATGGTATTCGCCTGGGTCTGGTGCGTCCGTGCCACACACGCATTGTCGCGTCCTGCATCCTGGGAACGATGAAGGAAGTGGCGGACCAGTTGACGGCTCATCGTGAAGATCTGCCGCCGCTGGAGACTGTGATCGAAGAGCTTTTCCAGTTCGGCCTGCGCGGGGTCTTCGCTCGTTCAGCGGCATCGTGAATTTTTTTACCTCCCCACTAGACTGACATGTCAGTCTAGTGGGCGCACAGCAAAAAGGGGGGTACATATATGGAGACGGTGGCGAAGATCACCCATTACACAGCCTATCGGCCTCGCCCCTTCACGCGAGAGGAGCGGGCGACGGTGACGATCCTCTTCGGAGGATTGACGTGGAAGCACGAACGATTGATTCAGGGTGTGATGCATAATCTCGGGTACAAAGCCCAGCCGCTTCCGAATATCACGCGAGAGGATCTGGATGCTGGGAAGGAGCTCATTGACACCGGCGCATGCTGCCCGACGATCTTCACGACGGGGAATCTGGTGAGATTCCTCAAATCGGAGATGGCCGCACAGGGTCGGGAGGAGGTCGTGAAGCGGTATGTCTTCCTGACGGCGGGAGCCTGCGGTCCGTGTCGCTTCGGTCAGTATCACGAATCGTACACGATGGCGCTTGATGGGATCGGTTTGAGGGATTTCCGTCTCTTTCTCCTCGCGCAGAACCAGTTGGATCAGGGGGCGACGCAGGGAGGGGGGCTTGAGGTCAATCTCCCGCTGAGCTTAGGGCTCGTGTGGGCGATCCTGTGCGCGGATGTGCTGACCGATCTGGAGTACATGACGCGTCCCTACGAGGTCGTTCCTGGGGAGACGGACCGCGTCCTGAGCGAGAGCATCGAGTATCTCTACGAGGTCTTTCGGAATCGGCCTCAGGAGAAGCTGCGCGGTGGGAAAATGAAGGTCTTCGCCTGGCACGTTCTCACGGATTATTTCACCGATGCTCTGCGCGAGGTCAGACGCCGATGGGCGACCATTCGCGTAGATCGGCTGCGCGTCAAGCCGAAGGTGAAAATCACGGGCGAGTTTTGGCTTCAAACGCATGAGGGCGAGGGCAATTACAACATCAAGCGGTGGCTCGAGCAAGAGGGCGCTGAAGTCATCCCGCCGCCGATCGCCGTGTGGCTGGACTATCTGCTGCACTCCCCGATCACTTCGGAGGAGTGGAAAGGCGCCGAACGCAATCGCAAAAAGATCGCGCTCATTCGCGCGCTGGAGCACATCTATCACTTCGTCTACAACCGTTTCCGCAAGGCGCTCGGGAATCTCCCCTATGAGCTCCCCGATCAGGAAGAGCTCAAGCAGTTGGCGAAACCGTTCTATCACTACGAGCTGCGGGGTGGCGAAGGGCATATGCTCGTGGGGAAAGCCCTCTATGCCTATCGGCACAAGAAGGCGCACATGATCTGCGAGCTCTCGCCTTACTCCTGCATGCCGAACACGATGTCCATCGGAGCGATGGCCAATGTGCTCGGACGTTATCCGGATCTGCTCTATGCACCGATCGAGGTGAAAGGCGACGCGGAAGTGCACGCTCTCTCCCGGTGTCAAATGATCCTGACCGAGGCCAAGCGTCGCGCCCAAGCGGAGTTCGAGGAGGTGTTGGCGGCGACGGGGCTCACCCTCGAAGCGATTCGGCGATATGAGGAGCAGCATCCGGAGGTGCAGCGCAGCACCTATCGGATTCCGCACTATGGATATATTGGCACGGCGGCAAATTATGTTGCCCATCTGGCGCGAAGGATGCGGTGAGCGCCCTCGATGAGGGGAGTCGGCACGGAGGGAAGATGATGATGATCTGCGGTATGGACGTGGGCAGTACGACGTGCAAATACGTTCTGGCGTCCTCGGACGGAGAGATCCTGGCCCGTGCCTACGAGCGGCACAACACGCGGCAGGCGGAGAAGGTCCTGGAATTCCTCGTCCGTCTGGAGCGGGAGCATGGCCTGAGGCCGGGACGAGATCGTCTCTTCTTCACGGGATCGGGCGCTGGCGTCATCGCCTCGCTCCTGGGTGCTCGGATAGTCCAAGAGGTCGTCGCCGTGGCGGCGGCTGTCGAGCGGCTGCATCCGGCTGTTCGGTTCGTGAGCGAGATCGGCGGCGAGGACATGAAGACGATCTTCTTCACGGGCGACGGCCAGTCCAAGGGGAAGCAGGTCTTGATGCAGAGCGCCTGCTCGGGCGGCACGGGCACGTTCATCGAGAAGACGGCGCGCAAGCTTCAGATCCCGCTGGAGCAGCTCGCGGAGATGCGCTACGAGGGGTATCCGCTCCACAAAATCAGCAGCAAATGTGGCATCTTTGCCGAAGCCGACGCGAACACGCTTCTCAAGGCCGGCGTCCCGGTCGAGGAGATCATCGCCTCGCTCTTTGAGGCCGTCGTCTACCAGAATCTGGCGACGCTCACGCGCGGCAACACACCGATGCCCGAGGTCCTGTTGCTGGGCGGACCGAACCTCTTCTTCAAAGGCTTGCAGGAAGCGTGGCGCCATCATCTGCTCAAGATCTGGAGGGAGCGGAAGGTTCCTCTCCCCGAGGATCGCGATCCGGCTTCGCTCATCTCCGTTCCTCGGGAGGCGCTCTACTATGCGGCTCTCGGATGCATTGAGATTGCGCGACGCGAGCCGGACGATGTGGGGATCTACCACGGTATGGAGCGACTCCGCTGGTGGATCGAAGAGGGCCAGTACGAGGAGAAGAGGAAAGAGGGGCGGAAGGGACTGTGGACGACTCCGGAGGAGTTGGACGCCTTCCTGCACGTGTATGGAAATGGGAGCAATGGCCGCGCGGCTCAGCGCGCGATGCCCAGGCGCGCGCCCTCGGATGTCTCGCGGGTGATCCTCGGATGCGACTTCGGCTCGACGACGGCCAAGGCCGTCTGTCTCTCTCCGGAGAAGGAATTGATCTTCTCCTGCTACGCTCTCAGCCGAGGGAATCCTATCGAAGACGCCAAAGCCCTCTTTCGCCAGATTCGTCAGGCTATTGGCGAGCGAGAGATCCTGGCTGTTGGCATCACGGGCTACGGCAAAGACCTGCTCAAGGAGATCATCGGCGCGGATTGTGCGGTCGTGGAGACGATCGCTCATGCGACGGCCGGACTCCACTTCTTCCCCGACGCCGACTGCATCTGCGACGTTGGCGGTGTGGACGTCAAGATCATGATCCTCAAAAACGGCACGGTCTCGGACTTTCGGCTCAACTCGCAGTGTTCGTCCGGGAATGGAGCGTTTCTTCAGGGGGTGGCGGAGCGCTTCGGCATCCCCCTGGAGCACATCGCCGACTACGCCTTCCGCGCGCAGGCCATGCCGCCGCTGACCATGGGCTGCGGCGTCTTCCTTCAGAGCGATATTGTGAATCAGCAGCGCAAGGGGTGGCAGGCCGAGGAGATCCTCGCCGGGCTCTGCGCCATCCTTCCGTTGAACGTGTGGATCTATGCGGGCGGATTGAACAATCTCGCGCACGTCGGCCGGAAGTTCATCCTGCAGGGAGGGACGCACAAGAACCTGGCCGTCGTCAAAGCGCAGGTGGATTTCATCACCTCGAAGGTCCCGGACGCGGAGATCGTCGTCCATCCGTATTCGGGGGAGGCCGGAGCGATCGGCGCTGCGCTCCTGGCCCACGACTGGTGGGCGCGCGGCGGACGCACGCGGTTCCGCGGGTTCGACGTCATCGAGAACCTCACCTACAAGACGACGACCTCTCCGGATACGGTGTGCACGTGGTGTCCGGTGAACTGCCAACGCAGCTTCATTGACGTCGAGCTGCCGGGCGGGAAAGGTCGTCCCTGGAGCAAGGTCCCTCTTCCCGAAGGCTGGGAGCGGGTGATTGTGAACAATTCCTGCCCGAAGGGGCTTGTGGAAGACGTCACCGAGATGAAGGTCATCAAAGCGGAATTGGAGAAGACCAAACATGCGTATCCCAATATTGCGGACCTTGTTCGGAAAGAAGGCTTCCGTCGCCTCCCTCACGCGGTCTGAGGGAGTGCGGCCGGATCGCTCGCGGATTCGAGTAGGGATCCCCAAGGTGCTCAACATCTGGAGCACGCATCAATTTTGGGTGGGATTCCTGACGGCCTTGGGGATCGCTCCGGAGAACATCATCTTCAGCTCGGACACCTCTGAGGAGCAATATCGCGAGTACGGCAAAGGGCGCGGCACGGTGGATTGCTGCTATCCGGTCAAGTGCATGAGCGGACACTATGGGGAGCTCATCTTCGGGCAGAGGAAAAAGATCGACATCCTGTTGAGCCCGATGATCTATTCCCTTCCTTCCTTTCTGCGCGGGCATGTGCTGGACACGCTCACCTGCACGCGCGTGATGGCGGGACCGGAGAATATCAAGGCCGGTTTCCTCAAAGAGCGTGATGTCTTCGCGGAGAACGGGATTCGCTACGTCTCCCCCTTTGTCTCGCTCGGAGAGCCTGAGAAAGTTCCCAAGCAGCTCTATCTGGCGTTCAAGGACGTGCTCGCGGTGAGCGAGGAGGAGACGGCACAAGCCGTCCAGGCGGGATATCGCGCCTTGGAGGCCTTCACGGCAAAGATGCGGCAGAAGAGCCGAGAGATCCTCACCTGGTGCGCGCGGCATGACCGCCCCAGCCTCCTCGTGCTGGCGCGCCCTTATCACATGGATCCTGGCATCGGACATGAGATCGAAGCCGAGCTGCAGGCGCACGGCTTTCCCATTCTGTGGGTCCAATACTTCCCCATTGACGACGACCTCATGGAGTGGCTCTTCGGCGAGGAGATTCGCGCCGGTCGGATCAAGAGTCCCTTCGATATCTCGGACGTCTGGCCCTCCTCCTACAGCAGCAACACGAACGAAATCCTCTGGGGAGCGAAAGTCGCCGCTCGCCTTCCCTGGATCACGTGCGTCATTCGCCTCTCCAGCTACGAGTGTGGGATGGATCAGCCGACGTATACGCCCACGCAGAAGATCGTGGAAGCCTCAGGCACGCTGTACTTCAAGTTCGGCGATCTGGATGCGACCAAGCCGGCCGGCAGCATCAAGATTCGCGTCGAAACCATCGTGCACTATGTCGAGAAGTACTCGCCCGACATCATTCGGCGCAAGCTCGCCGCGTTGCCCCCTGGCTGTCCGTTGCGCGACAGCTCCGCCTCTGCACGGGCGGCGTGACGACACGGCTCACGAGCGCACGCGCACGCGATAGACGAGCTTGACCTCGGCCTGACGGGCGACAGGAACGGCGAACCGAAGGGCGAAGGCTCCGGCTCGTTCCCACGGGAAGGTCGAATGAAGGACCTCCCAATCTCCGCCCACAGGCTCGATGACCGTGATGGTGACGTCTTCATTCTTGCGATTGCGCACCAAGAGTTCGTACTCGGATTCGAAGACATCGCGACCGACTCGTTGGAACGCTGTCTGTCGCCGCTCGACGACCAGGTCAAAGGCTCGCCCCACGGTCACCCGCACCCACTCCTCGCGCGGGACATGCGCGATGCGATCCTCGCCGAGGAACTGCGGGCCGGCCTGCGGATCGCGCTTATACACGCGGATGAGACCGGCCGGAAGGGGCTGTCCCAATCCTTCCTCCTTCGCATTCTTGAAGCTGAGCGTCACCCGCACGGGCTCTCGAATCGGCTGTCCCGGTTCCACCGGCTGACGGAAGTAGTACGCCTGTCCGATCACCACGTACTCCTTCCTCAGCGTCACTCCCCGAGCAGAGAGCACAGCCAGGTGTTTCGTCCCCTCATGGTCGAGCGTCACCGGGCGATCGAATGCATAGAGGTGATACTCGAAGACCTCGCGCTCCGGCATCTCGGGGGGGTGGGCGCGCTCCTCGCGGGCGAGCGCATAGAGCTCGACCTCGCGCGGGCGCGGGGGACCGACGCGCTGCGGTTCGCCCGCCATCAGCCGCAGCTCGGCGTGACGAAAGGCGACGCCGCTTTGATTCGTGACCGCCGCCCACACGCTCAGATCGGCCGTGCGCTCGAGCTCGTCCACCATCAGGACATAATGGGCCTCCCATCGGAGACCCCGCGCCAGATAGGAGACCTCGATCTCCCGCTCGCTTCCAGCCTCATTCCTCACCGTCCAGATGAGCGCGGGTTGGGCCACCAATCCTTCGGGGATCATGGGGAACCGAATCTCCGCAATCGCCGGCTGGATGACGACCTCGTCGCCGATCTTCCACACGGCTTGACCGTCGCGATACGCGAGAAGTCGCGCTGTGATGGGAATCAACTGCTCTGTGCCGTTCACTGTGAGGCGGCGAACGAGTGTCAGCTCCTTCCCCACGAAGCGTTCCAATAATCGCTCAGGCTTGAGAGGATCCCGCGTATACTCCTGCTCGAGCAGAGCAAATGGTCCCTCGCGATCGCGCGCCGTCACGGCAACGGTCGCCGGATCGAGGGTATCGGCCACGTCCTGAACGCGGACGCGCGCGACCCCGCGCGGGAGGCGCAGACGACGGATTTCGCGGACGAGGGCGAGGTCATTGTTGTAAATCGTCAGCGTGAGGCGTTGCCGATCGCCTTGCGTCGTGGAGATCTCTTGAGCGAGAACGATCGGCGAGGGGATGCCCCCTGTCGAAACGCAAAGCACGCCGATGCTGAGAAGGCGCAACCACTGTGGCTCTTTCATCATCTCTCCTCCTCTCTTCGGATCTCTCGTCAACACGGATGCTTCGAGCTTCGCGCTCGTTGCCCTGCTCAAACATACCGCGCCTCGACATCCGCGAGCAACGGCGCGCGGGGGGCGAGATTCGATCTCCCGATGAGCTCACGCGCCTCTGCGCTGCAGAGGTCGGAGATGATGCCTGCCGCCGCGCGCGCTCTTCCTTCTTGCTCGGGCGAAGACAGGGTGTTAAACTCTCGCCTTTCCGGCGACGATCGAAGCCGGAGATGTCGGTGTACTCGGATTGGAGAGAGATGACGATGAACGCGCCGCTCTTTCACGTTGACGCGTTCACGGCGAAGCCGTTTTCGGGCAATCCGGCGGCTGTGTGCGTGCTCCCGAAGCCTGCCAAGGAACAGTGGATGCAGAATGTGGCGCGAGAGATGAACCTCTCGGAGACAGCCTTCCTGTGGCCGAGCGAAGGAGGTTTTCAGCTCCGATGGTTCACACCCGTCGTCGAAGTCGAGCTCTGCGGCCACGCGACATTGGCGAGCGCGCACGTTCTCTGGACGGAGGGGTACATGCGGGCGGATGAGCCGATTCGCTTTTTCACGCGCAGCGGCGTCCTCGCGGCCCGGCGTCGCGGCGAGTGGATCGAGCTGGACTTCCCGGCGACACCCGTCGAGCCCGCGGAGGCCCACCCCTCATTGCTCGAGGGACTCGGTGTGACGCCGCAGTTCGTCGGCCGAAGCTGCTTCGACTACCTCGTGGAAGTCGAATCCGAAGATCTCGTGCGGCAGCTTGCTCCGAATCTCGCCATTTTGGAGACGATCCCGACGCGCGGCATCATCGTCACGAGCCGGGCGACCACCCCGCCGTTTGACATCGTCTCCCGTTTTTTCGCCCCGCGCGTGGGCGTCGGCGAAGATCCGGTCACGGGGTCAGCGCATTGCAGCTTGGGACCATTCTGGAGCCAAAGGCTCGGGCGGACGGAGCTCCTCGCCTATCAAGCGTCCCCGCGCGGTGGTGTCGTTCGCGTTCGCGTGGATGGCGATCGGGTCCACTTAGGCGGACAGGCCATCACCCTGTGGCGCGGGGAACTGCTCTGGTGAGGTCCGGAGGCCTTCGGATCGGGATGCGCCGAGGTGAATCGGCACGCGAATCACTTCACACGGAGGGACGACGATGCAATTGAGTGAGCTCTTCCTCGCCGAACTTCAACAGGAAGCGCAAACGACGCGGAAACTCCTCGAACGGGTGCCTGAAGCGGCGCTCACCTGGGCGCCCCATGAGAAGTCCATGCCGATGGGACGCCTGGCCGGGCACCTGGCGGAGCTGCCCGCTATCGTGGAGGCGATTGTGACGCACTCGGAGTTCGACTTCGCGACCAGCGGATTCACGCCCTATGTGGCGACGAGCGTCGCCGAACTGCTCCGCGTCTACGATGAGAACGTCCGTCGAGCGGAAACCGCGCTGAAGGGGCAGAGCGACGAGCACTTGCTCTCTCCCTGGCGGCTCCTTCGAGGTGGGCAGGTGCTTTACGAAATGCCGCGCGCCTCATTCGTGCGCACGCTCGTGCTCAACCATAGCGTTCACCATCGCGGGCAGCTCTCGGTCTACCTTCGACTACAGAACGTGCCGTTGCCCTGGATCTACGGGCCGACGGCGGATGAGCCGCGAACGTAGCGGAGAAGGAGAGGAGCTCCGTCTCAGCGAAGCTTCCTTCGATGCTCTCCGGCACTGAGCGTCACGTTCAAGCTCGCGCCGCGATCTGCACCTCATTCGCGCGGCGACGGGGGGGAGTCTCTCCGCAGGGCGTAGTATCCGGCGCGCGTCCGCGCTGTCAAGGGTCCGCGCTCTTTATCCGAAAGGACTTCGACGCGAACAGCGCGCCAGCTTCCGTCATGCTCGGGATGGCTCGGATAGTACCCAAGGGCGTACTGCGTTCGTAGCTCTCGCGCGATGGTGCTGGCGATTGCGTCCAGCTCCTCCACGCTCTGGGGGAAGAAGGCGCGTCCACCCGATTCGCGAGCCAGGTCCTCAAGGAGCTTGCGCGCTCTCTTCTCCTGGCTACTGATGCGACGGCTCTCGCTCTGCCGAAAGATCGCCGCTTCGCTGAGCCCCTCGGTGAAGCCAACAGCGTAGACCTGCACATCGGACCTGCGCAACTGCTCGAGCACCTGATCCCGCGTGTAATAACTGTTCCGCTCTTCTCCATCGGTGATGAGGACGATCGCTTTGCGCCGATGCTTCCCGTACTTTTGCGCATGCTCGAGTGAGAGATACAGGGCGTCCAGCAAGGCTGTCTGTCCGCTCGCGACGATGTTATCGAGGGCATCGTGGATAAGGGCAACGTCCCGTGTGAAGTCTTCCACGAGCTCCGCTTCGCCCTTGAACTCGACGAGAAAATATTCATCCTCGGGATGGCTCTGGCGCATGAGGCTCTTGGCGGCGGCGACGACCTTACCGAGCTTCCGCCGCATGCTCCCGCTCGTATCGAGCACCAGACCGAGGCTCACCGGCGTCTCCTCCCGACTGAAGAACGCGATCTCCTGTCGCACGCCGTTCTCATAGACGACGAACCGATCCTTTCCCAAATCGGGGATCACGCGATTATGCCGATCCACGACCGTGACATCGAGGACGACAAGTTCGGCCGTCAGGGAGACGGCATCACCGGCGTCTTCGGTGCGCGGCTTCGTTCCTCGTTGCCCCGACGATTGCGGCCACGCCGAGACGCTCACGCTCACACCGAGAGCGACGACAAGCGCCCCGATGCGCGCGAATGAGCCGCGCGCGCGGACCGATCCATGCTCCATCGCTCGATCACTGTGGCGGCGTGGCATAATACCCCTCGCGGGCTCGGACGGTCAGCCGGGGGAGTCCGCGCGGCGGATTGAGGCGCACCCGAATCCTGCGCCATTCGCCCTCGCGCGAGGCATTCGTCGGATAGAAGCCGAGGCTGTACTGATGGCGCAGCTCGAGCGCAATTCGCGTGAGCACGTCTTCGAGCTCGATCGGCGTATCCGGAAAGAAGGCGCGCCCCCCTGTGAGGGAAGTGATCTCCTCCAGAATGGACCGACCGAGCGCTTCGTTAGACGTCGCACGCTCGTTCACGCCGAAGATGCCGATGGCATAGATCTGCACGTCGGACTCCTTCACCAGATCGCGGAGCTGGCCATAGGTGTATCGAGAGGAATTGTCCTGCCCATCGCTGATGATCAGCAGCGCCTTGCGCGCGTGCTTTCCCTGCCGTACCTTCTCGATCCCGAGATAGGCGGCATCGTAGAGAGCTGTACGCCCCTCGGGCGCGATGAGCATCAGCTTGGACATGATCGTCTCGGCGCTCATGGTGAAATCCTGCACGAGCTGCACCTGATGATTGAAGGCGATGACGAAGAATTCATCATCGGGATGGCTTGTGTCTAAGAATCGCCGCAAGGCGGCTCGTGCTCGCGCGATCTTCTCCCGCATGCTCCCGGAGACGTCGAAGACGATGCCGATCGAGATGGGGGCGTCCTCCTCACTGAAGAAGACGATCTCTTGTTTCACCTTCTCATCGTAGATCTCGAAGTGCTCCCGCCGAAGTCCGGTGACGAAACGATCGTAGGGGTCCATGACGGTGACGGGGACAATGACGAGGTTCGTGCCGAGCCGAACGGCGGGGATCTGCTCGGCCGAAGTCTGTTGATTTCTGGCGGTGACCTCTTGCGCGCGAGCGGTCGTCATGAGCGATACCGCGGCAAGGCTCAGTACAGCGCCGGCAACGAGCTCGAGGAAACGGCTGGCGATGATGCTCTGGGCCTTCATCTCCTCCCCCGCACTCTCGCTGCGAATGGCCAATGGGCGTCGTCAGCTGTCAGGGGCAGTGCCGGCGCCTCAATTGACCGAGGGATATTATAGCACGATCCGCCTCCGCCATCCACCGGCCCTGCACGGAGATCCCCTGGGGGACCCCTGTTACTCGCGCCACAGGTTCTCGAAGCGCATGAACTCCTTGACAAAGGCGAGCATCACGCTTCCCGTCGGGCCATTGCGTTGCTTTCCGATGATGATCTCCGCGAGCCCTTCATTCTCCTCCGTTGGAGCGTACAGCTCCTCTCGATAGACGAAGAGGACGACGTCGGCATCCTGCTCGAGCGATCCGCTGTCGCGCAGATCGCTGAGCTGAGGGCGATGACTCGTGCGATGCTCCGGAGCGCGCGAGAGCTGGCTGACGGCGATGAGCGGCACGTTCAGATCCTTGGCGATCTGCTTCAGCTCCCGCGAGATCGTGGAGACTTCCTGCTGACGGTTTTCGAAGCGTCCGCGCACGGCCATGAGCTGGAGGTAATCCACGATGAGCAGATCCAAACCGCGTTCGTGCTTGAGGCGCCGCGCCTTGGCGCTGAGCTCCAACGCCGTCATCGCGGGCGTATCGTCAATGAAGATGGGGCATCTGGCCAAGAAGGCGAAGGCCTCAGCCAAACGTCCCCACTCCTCACGGCTGAGGAAGCCTCCGCGAAAGCGGCGGAGATCGACGCGCGCCATCGCGCAGAGCAGACGCTGAACGAGCTGCTCGCGGCTCATTTCGAGGCTGGCGATTCCGACGACATGTCCTCGCTCGGCGACATTCTGGGCGATCGAGAGGGCGAAGCTCGTCTTCCCCGAACTCGGACGTCCGGCGACGATGATCATATCCCCCGGCTGCAGTCCCGAGGTCATCTGGTCGAGATCGGTGAATCCTGTCGGCAACCCCGTGAGCATTTGGGGGCGACCGGCCATCTGCTCGACGATCTCCAGTTGTCGCCGGGCCAGCTCGCCAATACCGACAAACCCCCGCACAAGGCGCCCTTCGGCGATCTCGAGGATCGCCGCCTGAGCGCGCTCCAGGACCTCTTCCGGATCGTCAGGACGGGAGAAGCACTCTGTGACGATCTGCTGACCGGCACGAATCAGCTTGCGGAGCAGCGACTTCTCCCGCACGATGCGGACATAGGACTCGACGTTCTGAAGCTGCGGCAAGCCGCTCATCAAGGCCGCGATTCGCGCGACGCCTCCGATCTCCGCCAGCCCGCCCGCAGCTTCGAGCTCCTCCCGCAGGGTAACCGGATCAACGGGACGCCCTTTCTCATAGAGAGCGGACATCGCAGCGAAGATGCGCCGGTGGGCCTCGACGTAAAAGTCCTCAGGCACGAGGTGCTCGAGCGCCTGATGGAGCGCCGCATTGTCGAGCAAAATAAGCCCGAGGATCGCAGCCTCCGCCTCGGCCGAATGCGGGAGCGAATGCTCGAGCAGATCGTCGAAGGCTCTCACCATGTTCCCGCCGCGTGGCAGATTATAGCGCTAAGGGAGCGAGGCGGAAAAGGCTTTCCGGTAGACAAGGGCGGAACCTTCGCCGTATGATTATACGTCGCATGAGACTCTTGTGCGGGAGACCCGCTGGAGATGAAGCCAGTGATCTTAGACGTCTCGCCCTCCGCCGGCGTAGACGGGGGTGAGGTGATCATCGCGTGTCGAGACGTGGACACGCGCCGATTCGGGCGCTTTCGCGTCCTTTTCGGCAGCGTTGAGGGGCGCATCATCGGCGCTTCCCCCCATCGCGTGACCGTCGCTGTCCCGGGGGAGGCGGGACAGGAGGCGCAGCCCGTACCGCTGGTGATCGAGGTGGATGGCGAACGCAGCCCGAGCGTCCCCTTTCTCGTGGGGCGCTTGATCGCCAGTGAGTTGCACCCGGTGACCAATCCCGCCTACGATATCGAGAGCGGCTACATCTACGTCACGTATAGCGGCAGCCGGGGGCAGAAGGTCCCCTGCTCGATCTATCGCATTTCGCCCCTCGGGGAGAAGAGCGAATTCTTGCACGATATCATGAACGCGACGGCTATCGCCTTCGATCGCGAGGGCACCATGTTCGTGACGAGCCGCTATGATGGCACGGTCTATCGGATCTCGCCCTTCAAGGAGGCGGAACCCTTCGCGCGCGACCTGGGCATCGCCACAGGATTAGCGTTCGACCGCGAAGGCCGCATGTTCGTCGGGGATCGCAGCGGGACGATCTTCACCGTGAATGAGATCGGTGAGGCCAAGCCCTTCGTCGGGTTGGAGCCGAGCGTCTCAGCGTACCACTTAGCGTTCGGTCCGGACGAACATCTCTACGTGACGGGACCGACAGCGTCCAGCAACGAATCCGTCTATCGGATCTCTCCGACGGGCGAGGTGAGCCTCTTCTTCACCGGGCTTGGACGGCCACAAGGGTTGGCCTTCGATGTGGAGGGGAATCTCTATGTGGCCGCGAGTTGGCGCGGGCGCCGGGGCATTGTCAAGATCACTCCACAAGGGGTGGCCAGTCTGTGTGTGGCGGGGAAGACGCTCGTCGGTCTGGCCTTTGATGATGCCGGCAATATGATCCTGGCGAGCACGCAGGGAGAGATCTACATGCTCCCGCTCGGAATTCGGGGGTATCTGCTCGAGCTCTAGTAAACCGACCGGACGGGGAAAGGAGAGCGACGCCTTGATCGAACGGAGCATCGGCGATTTCATCCTCTGGTTCGTCGTCTTCCTCTTCTCGCTGTCGCTGCACGAAGCCGCGCACGCGTGGACGGCCAATCGGTTCGGGGACTACACGGCGTATTATCTCGGCCGGGTGACGCTCAATCCGGCAGCGCACGTGGATCTGTTGGGGACCATTCTCTTCCCGATCTTCAGCTTCTTCTCCGGTGTGCCTCTGATCGGATGGGCGAAGCCGGTTCCGGTCAACCCCCTCCATCTCCGCGAGACGCGGAAGCACCATATTCTGGTCTCGTTGGCCGGTCCGGGGAGCAACCTGCTTCTGGCCGGCCTCTTTCTCATCCTCATCCTGCTGTTGGGAACAAACTGGGAGGCCATCGCGCGAGCGCTCGGAGGTCTCTTCGTCCCCCTCGGGAAGATGCTGCTCATTGGTATGATGCTCAACATCGCCTTGGCCGTTTTCAACCTCATCCCGATCCCGCCGTTGGATGGGCACTGGGTCCTGTATCACCTGCTGCCAGAGGGTGCCGCCGAGGTGTTCGATCAGATCCGCCCCTTGGGCATCTTCTTGCTCTATGGGCTGATGCTGCTCGGGATTCTGCGAGTGGTCTTCACTCCCGTGATCTGGATGGTCACGAACATCCGGCCGGTGACCGAACTCTATCTCCTCGTCCACTGAGGGAGGCGATATGTCACGCGTAGTGAGCGGAATGCGACCGACAGGGAAATTGCATCTCGGGCATTTAGAAGGAGCCTTGAAGAACTGGAACCAGCTCCAGCACGAGTACGAATGTTTCTTCTTCGTCGCCGACTGGCATGCGCTCACGACGGAGTATGCAGATCCCTCGCAGATTCGTCCGAACACGCTGCTGATGGTAGGGGATTGGCTCGCGACGGGGCTGGATCCGAGTCGGGCTACGCTCTTTGTCCAATCGCTCGTCCCCGAGCATGCGGAGCTGCATCTTCTGCTCTCGTGCGTGACGCCGCTCGGGTGGCTCGAGCGCGTCCCGACCTATAAGGAGCAGCGGGAGAACATTCGCGATCGGGATTTGGGAAACTATGCTTTTCTCGGTTATCCGGTCCTGCAAGCGGCGGACATTCTGATCTACCGGGCTGAGTTCGTCCCGGTGGGAGAGGACCAGGTGCCCCACATCGAGCTGACGCGCGAGATCGCCCGTCGGTTCAACAAGCTCTACGGAGAGGTCTTTCCCGAGCCTCAGGCGCTTCTGACGCAAGCTCCTCGACTGCCCGGCACTGATGGTCGGAAGATGAGCAAAAGCTACGGCAATGACATCCGCCTGACCGATCCGCCCGAGACGATGTGGGAGAAGCTGCGGACGATGGTGACCGATCCGGCCCGCGTGCGTCGGACCGATCCGGGGAATCCGGAGGTCTGTCCCGTCTACGCGTTGCATCGCATCTTCAGCTCACCGGAGCACCAGCAGATGGTGAACGTGGAATGCCGTCGCGCCGGCATCGGGTGCGTAGAGTGCAAGCGCATCCTCTATGGGCATCTCCAGGAGCGGCTCGCCCCCATCGCCGAGAAGAGCGCCTATTATGAGCGCCATCCCGAGATGGTTCGAGAACTGCTGGTTGAAGGATCGCGCCGCGCTCGCCAGCATGCGATCCAAACAATGGAAGAAGTCCGCACAGCCATGCGCATACGGGTGTAAGGACGGAGAGGAGAAGACCATGCCTGCGGACACGTGGCAGGAGTGGCCGGAGGAAGAGCCCCTCCTTCAGGGGCGAGACCGCGAGGACGCATCCGCTCAGCGGTACACGGTCAAACTCGAGGTCTTCGAAGGACCGCTCGATCTCCTGCTCTATCTCATCAAGAAGGAGCAGGTGAGCATTTATGATATCCCCATCGCGCGGATCACCGAGCACTATCTCGACTATCTCCGTCGCATGGAGACACTGGATCTGACGATCGCCAGCGACTACCTGGTCATGGCCGCGACGCTGATCTACATCAAGTCGAAGATGCTGCTCCCCCGACCGGCCTCCGCCGAGGACGCGGAGGAGGAAGATCCCCGCCGAGAGCTCGTCGAGCGTCTCCTGGAGTATCAACGGTACAAAGCGGCGGCCGAGTTCCTCTGGTCGAGGGCCGAACGGGAGCATGCGGCTTTCCCGCGCGGGCGAATCGAGACGGATGACGCTAATCCCGAAGTGAACGCTACGGTGTTCGACCTCTTTTGTGCCTTCCGACGCGCTCTGGAACGACTTCGACACCGGCAGGAGCTGGTGATCGCCCGCGAGGAGATCACGATGGCGGAGAAGATTGCCGAGCTGCGCGCTCTGCTGCGCGAGCGAGGGCGCGTGGACGTCACGGCCTTGTTCGAGACGGCGCGCTCGCGGCGCGAGGCGTTGATTCTCTTCCTGGCCGTGCTAGAATTAGTACGGATCGCGCTCATTCGGCTGGTGCAGACGGAGCGGTTCGGTCGTATCCTGGCGCTTCCTGCGGGGCCCGAGGCCCCTCTCGAACAGCACCTCGTGGAAGGCGCGACGACGGGCGCGATCACGGACCATGCGGGTTGACGAGCTGAAGCCCATTTTGGAAGCGGTGATCTTCGTCGCTTCAGAACCGGTCACTGAAGAGGAGCTGGCGCGCCTCCTGCCAGACGTCGCTCGGGAGGACGTGAAGGCGGCACTGGAGGCCCTTCGACGAGACTACGATGCCGAAGGGCGTGGTCTGGAGCTCCGGCGCATCGCCGGAGGGTATCAGCTCCGTACCCGCCCGGAATATCAGGACTACATCCGGCGGTATTTGAAGACGCGTCCTTCGGCCCGCCTCTCCATGGCCGCACTGGAGACGCTCGCGGTGATCGCCTACAAGCAGCCGATTACGCTGCCGGAGATTCAGGAGATTCGAGGCGTCAATTCCGCGCGCGCCGTGAAGACGCTCTTGGAGAAACGGCTCATTGAGCCGAAGGGGCGAAAGCCGGTCGTGGGCCGCCCGATCTTGTACGGAACCTCTCGGGAATTCCTGATTCACTTCGGATTGAACGATTTGAGCGAGCTGCCGACGATCGAAGATTTCAGAGAGGTGAGCGATCCGGCATCAGACCGATGACGGACGATGGAGGTTCGCCTGCACAAGCTGATCGCGGAAGCGGGAATCGCCTCTCGGCGAAAGGCGGAGGATCTGATTCGACTGGGCCTGGTGACCGTCAATGGCCAGGTCGTCACGAAGCTGGGGGCGAAGGCCGATCCCGAACGCGATCACATTAAGGTTCGGGGGAAGCTGATCAATCCCCTTCTGCGCTCGCGCAAAAAGGTCTACATTGTGCTCAACAAACCGAAGGGATACCTCTCGAGCCTCTCCGACCCTCAGGGACGACCGCTTGTGACCCAACTCCTGCCGCCGCTTCCGGCACGCGTCCATCCCGTGGGCCGCTTGGATTTCAACACGGAAGGGTTGCTGCTGCTCACCAATGATGGGGAATTCACCCACCTCATCACCTCGGCGAAGTTTCACATCCCCAAGGTCTACCACGTGAAGGTCAAAGGCATTCCGGACGAGAAGGCGCTCAACCGCTTGCGGCGCGGCGTCGTCATTGACGGCAAGCGCACGGCGCCGTGCGAGATCGTCGAGATCGAGCGAACCCGCACAAACGCCTGGTATGCCGTGACGCTCTATCAGGGGCTCAGCCGTCAGATCCGCAAGATGTTCGACCTGATCGGTCACTCCGTCATCAAGCTGCGCCGCGTGGCCATTGGGTTCCTCACCGACGAGGGATTGAAGCCCGGGATGTGGCGCTATCTGACCCCAGAGGAGGTGGACCGCTTCTTCGCCGTGCGCGAGGGGAAGAAGATCGCGCCGGTCGTTCCCATGACCATCCGACGGACGAAGAGGTGATCGTATGACGGAGCGCTTTTCGCCTCACGGGGTCTCCACGGAGACCCTGACCCTGCGCCAACGAGTTGAGGAGCTCCGTGCTTTGGAAGCGCGCCTGCGTCTGGGGGGCGGACCGGAGAAGATCGCCCGTCAGCACGCGCAGGGCAAGCTCACGGCTCGCGAGCGCATCGAGCGACTGCTGGATCCGGGGAGTGATTTCCTGGAGATTGGGCTCTTGGTCGCGTATGACCAATACGAAGGGGAAGCTCCCGCGGCGGGCGTCGTCACCGGCATCGGCCTCATTCATGGCCGCCCGGTCGTCATCGTGGCCAACGATGCGACGGTCAAAGCCGGAGCATGGTGGCCGGAGACGATCAAGAAGATCCTGCGCATGCAGGAGATCGCCATGCGCAATCGTATTCCCATCGTCTATTTGGTGGACTCGGCCGGTGTCAACCTTCCGTACCAAAGCGGCGTCTTCCCCGGACAGTACGGCGCCGGACGCATCTTCTACTACAACTCGATTATGCGGCGGTACCTGAAGGTTCCGCAGATTGCGGCTGTCATGGGACCGTGTATCGCCGGTGGCGCTTACTTACCGGCTCTGAGCGATGTGATCCTTATGGTTGAGAAGACGTCGTTCATGGGACTCGGGGGTCCGAATCTCGTCAAGGGGGCGACCGGTCAAACGGTGGACAGCGAGACGCTCGGCGGGGCGTGGACGCACACGGCGCTGAGTGGTGTCGCGCACTATCGCACTCCGAATGACGAGGCATGCGTGGCGAAGATCCGCGATCTGGTGGCGCTGCTGCCCGCAACGCCGACGCCCCGGCTGCCGATTGCTGAGCCTCGGCCCCCGCTCCATCCCCCGGAAGAGATTTACGACATCCTGCCCGCCGATCACCGTCAAGCCTACGATATGTATCAAATTCTCGTGCGCCTCTTCGACGGTGGGGAGATCACTGAGTTTCAAGCTGATTATGCCCGGGAGATGATCTGCGGATATGCCCGCATCGAAGGCATTCCCGTCGGCTTTCTCGCCAATCAACGCGGGCTCGTCAAGAATCCGAAGGGAGGACCCCCTCGCCTGGGCGGCATCATCTACACGGAGAGCGCGGAGAAGTCGGCCTATTTCATCGAGACGTGCAATCGCGAAGGCGTGCCCATTCTCTTCATTCAGGACGTCTCCGGCTTCATGGTCGGACCCGAAGCCGAACGGAGTGGGATCATTCGCGCCGGCGCGCGCATGGTCGAAGCCATGGCGACGGCGACCGTTCCCCGCCTCGTTCTCACCATCAACCACGCGAGCGGGGCGGGCTACTACGCCATGGCGGGCCAGGGCTTTGATCCCGACTTCATCTTCACCTGGCCGACGGGCCGCATGGGCGTGATGGAGGGAGACACGGCCATTTACGCCGTCCTCGGTCCGCAACTAGAGCGCGCGAAGGAGACGGGAGAGATGAGCGAGGAGCTCCGCGCCGCCATCCAGCGCATGCACGCCGAATATGAACAGGCTCTCGATGCGCGATTCGCCGCCGCGCGGGGATTCGTGGATGCTATCATCGCGCCGGAGGAGACGCGCCGCGTTCTGGCCTTCGCCTTGCGCGTCACGCTCTCCCATCCCGGCCCGCATATTGGCCCGTTTTACATCTCCTCGCTGAACCTCCCTTCGTGAGGGACCTCGCCATGCGGGATGACTTCGAGCATCGCCTTCCCCAAGGAAAACCCTTCGATGTCGTCGGCTTCGGATTGAACGCCGTGGACTACCTGATCACCGTCCCGCACTATCCGATCTTCAACACGAAGGTGCAACTTCGCGAACACGTGGTGCGGCCGGGTGGACAGGTGGCCACGGCTATGGTCGCGCTGGCGCGCTTGGGCTGCCGGACGCGATACATTGGAAAGGTCGGTGATGACGACTTCGGACGACTGCAACTCCGTTCCCTCGCGGAAGCCGGCGTGGAGCATTCTCACGTGAAGATCGTCCCCGGCGCCACAAGCCAGCTCGCTTTCATCCTCATTGACGAACCCAGCGGCGAACGAACGATCATCTGGGGGCGCGATCCGCGCCTGGTCATGCGTCCGGAGGAGTTGGATCGCGAGGCCGTCACCTCGGGACGCGTTCTTCATCTGGACGGTCACGATGTGGCCGCTGCCGTTCAAGCCGCCCGGTGGGCGCGCGAAGAGGGCATTCCGGTCGTCATTGACCTCGATACCTTCCATCCAGGAGTCGAGGAGCTCCTGCCTCTGGTGGACTACATGATCACGTCGGCGGAGTTTCCCAAGCGCTTCCTGGGGATTGCCGAACCGGAAGAAGCCCTCCGCGTACTCAAGCAGCGGTACAAGAACCACTTTGTCGCCATCACGCTCGGCGATCGAGGGGCGATCGCTTACTATCAGGGTGTCTTCATCCACTCACCCGCCTTTCGCGTTCCGTGCCGCGATACCACGGGTGCGGGCGATGCCTTCCGCGGAGGATTCATCTATGGACTCCTGAACGGAATGAGCGTGACCGAGACGCTGCGCTTCGCCAACGCCGTCGCCGGATTGAACTGTCGCGGCGTGGGCGCTCGCGGGGGATTGCCGACGCTCGCGGAGGTCGAGGAGCTGCTCCGCGCACAATGAGAATGCGCGTACAATGAGCGACCGAGGGCTTCGCCTGGCCATGATCTCCCCGGAATTTCCTGAGCCGCCGACCAGCGGGGGGAAGAAACGCACGCTCCATCTGCTCGGCGCCCTCACCCGCATGGGATCTGTAGACCTCATCACGTTCTCGGAGCGCCCGGACGCCGAACCGACGTCTCTCCTCCGCTCGATCTGCCGACGCGTGCAGATCGTCCGCCTTCCGGCGCACTCGCCCCGACTCCTGCCTTTTCTCCGCCGCAATCTGCGCCGCATCCTGCAAGGAGTGCCCCCCTTGACGGATCGCTTCTCGGAACCCCCTGTGCGCGAAGCCGTGCGACGCCATCTTCAACAGGACGTCTACGAGGTCATCGTCTTGGAACACTCCTGGATCGCGCCGTATATCCCGATTGTCCGTGAGGTGCAACCGCGAGCCCGGATCGTCCTCGATTGCCACAACATCGAATCCGATCTGTGGCGCCAGTATTACGAGCGTCCGCTGAAGCCGTGGTATAAACCGGCGGCCTATCGGTTCTGGCGCTCGGCGTTCGAGCAGGAACGAACATATCTCCCGCGCGCCGATCAGGTTTGGGTCGTCTCGGAAGCAGATGCCCGTCGCGCCCGCGCCTTGGCCCCCTCAGCACATCTTCGGGTGATTCCGAACGGGACGACGCCGTGTGAAGCCGTGGGGCACGCTGCTGATCCCCCCATCATCGGATTTCTCGGATCCCTCCTGTACCCTCCGAATGAGCACGGCCTGCGACTGCTTCTGGATCGCATCTGGCCCACGATTCGAGACGCCGTGCCCGAAGTGCGCTTGATGATCATCGGCCGACCGACACCGGCGTTGCTTCAGCGCGCGCGCGCGGATGAACGCGTACTCGTCCTCGGAGAGGTCGAGGACATTACACCGTATCTGCGGCAGTGGACGCTCATGGTCGTCCCCGTGCTCCACGGCGGGGGGACGCGGATGAAGATCCTCGACGCTTGGGCGCATGGAGTGGCCGTCGTCTCCACCCGCAAGGGGGCTGAAGGAATTGGCGCCACGCACGGCGAGGAGCTCTGGATCGCCGATACACCCCACGAGTTCGCTCAGGCCGTCATCTATCTCCTTCGCAATGCCGCCGAACGTCACCGACTCGCCCGCCGGGGATACGAGCGAGCGAAGCAGAGCTATAGCTGGGAGATCATCGCCGAGCGTGTGCACGAGGCCATCACCTCGCTTCTCACCGCCGACGCTGTTTCTTCTGAGATCGGCGCAGAGGGGATTCCGAGGACGCCGGCCGATACCCCTCCGGCTGCCGACTTCGGCGCAAGGGGAGGGGAGCCGATTCGTGGATGACGTAAGAGCAACACGTTCCCCCGCTCGCAATATGATTGACGCGCGTGACCTCGACACCGAGCAATTCTCGAATGAACGCCAGTTCTGTCCGACACGGCTGCGAATAGACGCGCGCGACGTGATAAATGGCGCAGTTGTGTTCGGTGAGGACATATCCGTTTCCCGTCTTCTGCCAGCGCGCCATATACCCATTCTCGCTCATAATGCGGGCGACTTCGGCCACGCGCTCCTCGAGCGTCTTTCCCTCGAGGCGTGGCGCATAGGTCGCCAGCAACCGCTCCTTCCGACGCTCGAACAGCTCGTCCACGCGTTCCGCGCCCTCTTGAGCCGTCAGACACTCCAGCAGATCCAGGACGAGGTGATGATATCCCTTTGGAAAGAGCGCTTCGGCCTCCTCCGTGAGCTTGTAGACGTACGTTGGACGTCCCATCGGGCGGCGCTCAATTTCAATGCGCACGAGGTTGGCGTTCTCTAACGCTCCCAGATGCCGCCGCACCCCCATCGGGGTGATGCTCAAGGTCGCAGCGATCTCCTCGACGGTGGCGCGCCCACGCCGTTTGAGCAGGTCGAGGATTTGACGCCGCGTTGAATCCTTGACCCACCTGTCCGTTTGCATCTCATTGATCTCGCGGAGTTCCAGTGTCATGTCCCCTCCCCCAAGGCCCTGATGCGGGAAGTCTCGAAGGCTCCCCCCACGACCGGTCTCGCGACGCGATCCCTCATGCTCCCATTATATGTCACACGCTCACTCCGTCTCTACGGCAAATCGCCTCGGGAGCGAACTCTCCGCTGCTTCCCTCGCCGCGTTCGCTCAGCGCGCCACCGAAGGAGCATGACGGCCAGGCCGGCTCCGACAAGATCAAGCCCCCAATCTCCCCAAGACCCTGTCCTCCCGGGCGAGAAGCTCTGCCGATATTCATCCACAGCCGCGACGCCGGCGACCATGAGCAGGATATGTATCCCGGAACGATCTCGTGCCAAGCGGAACTGTCCACTCAGAGCGCGCGCCAAGAGCGCGGCCAAGAGAGCATATTCGACCACATGGGCCAACTTTCGGATCCCCACGTGCACCGCTTCGAGGGTCTCCGGATCCGCTGACGGCAGCAGAAGACGCAGCAGAGGCATGAGCCACCGCGACGTCTGTGCCGCTCCCCATGTCTCCGAGGAGAATCTGAGGATCACACCGGTCCAGATCACAACCGGAAGCCATCGGACGAGAACCGTTCGAATCTCCGGAAGGAGTATCCTCGGCCCACGCCGCGGAGAAGTGAGAGAACGGTTGGAACTCCCGGCGAAGCTTTTCGTCGGAACGCCTTCACCGTGGGCGCCAGATTCACGAGCGGGCACCGCCCGACCTGAGGATTCCGTCACGCGAGCCTCCCTTCGGATTCCGCTCTCTTCGCGCGCGGGGTCCGCGCGACGATCGTTCGCCTGCGCCCGCAGGTCTCCTCACCGTCTCCTCTCCGGAAGCCCCGATTCCGAACGCGCGGGGACGCCGCGAGAACTCGCCGGACGATCGCAGGGCCATTGTCACGCTCCACGACGTTTAGTCTGACAGATCTTTCCCCCTTTGGCAAAGCTGGGCCGCGTGCCCGGACGGGAGTGAGATCAAGGACCTCATCCAGCGGGGAGATGGAGTGTGCTATACTCTGAGAGCGTGACGCACGGAGGGATTCCAGGACGAGCGGGCTTTGGGCGCGCCCTCAGAGGGTCCACGCCTTTCGCACTTCCGTCCTGGAGGCCGCTCGCCACACGGAGGAGGGACATATGTCACAGGTCGCCGAATCTGATGGATTGACCTTGGAGAAACGGCTGCGCATGTATCAGGCGCGCGATGCCATTATTGATCGCTTGAATCCGGAAGCGAGCCAACTCATTGATCTGGAGAAGTTCCTCAGGGCGGCTACCGAGGAGTTGGGGAAGCTGATGGAGGTGGACCGGTGTCATCTGGTCGTGCGCTCGCAGACGGGAGAGCTGCGCATCGAATACGAATATCGCGCCGATGCGCGCATCCCCTCGATGCTGGGGATGAAGATCCCGGTGAACTTTCAGCTCCTGGAGCGGCGATGGAATCTCTCCCGGCCCATCGCCATTGATGATACGGCGTCGCTGCGCTTGGATCCCGTGCTGGCGCGAATTGTGGAGCTGACGGCGACGCGCTCGCTGCTCATCGTTCCCGTGGTGCGCAAGTCGGAGGTGCTCGGTCTGATCGGATTGCACCACTGTCGTCATCCGCATCGGTGGCTTCCGGAAGAGATCACTTTCATTGAGTCCATCGCTCGCCATGTCGCCATCGGATACGAGTACACGCGGCTCTACATGGAGAAGGAGAAGGAGGCGACGGTCAATCGCGCGCTTCTGGAGATCGCGAACGAGATCAATCGGAGCGAGGATTTTCTAGAAGTCACGGCGCTCGTCGTCGATCGCGCGGTGGAGCTGGTGGGGGCGGACTTGGGCTGCCTGGCCGTGTTGGATGCGGCGGGCGTGCGACTGGGTCTGGATACGGTGCGAGGACGAGCCGCTCACACTGTGCCGGTCACGGAAGTTTTCCTCGAACAGTATCCGATCCTCCAGCGAGCCTTCGCCAAGAAACGCGCGTTTCGCCTGGACGCTACGGAGGGGGCATCGGCTCGCGCCTTCTTGGAAGAGGTGCTCGGCGGCGCTCAGCTGGCGCTCTTCGTCCCCATTGTGATTAAGGATCGCACCTTCGGGGCGCTCCTGTTCGCCTGGAGGACGCCGACGGCGCGCCTCACCATCTACGAGACCGGACTCGTCGAGGGGATCGCGAACCAGATCGCTCTGGCACTGGAGAAGGATCAACTGAGCGCCGAAGTCGTGCGCTTGCGACAAGAGCTGCGCGGAGTGCAGGCGGCGCTTCCCATCATCGGCGTGAGCGACAAGATCAAAAAGTGCATCGAAATGGCCCTGCACGTCGCCGATAGCTCGACGACGGTGCTCTTGCAAGGAGAATCGGGCGTGGGGAAAGAGTTGATCGCCGATCTCATCCACTACAACAGCCGCCGTGCGGATAAGCCGTTCATCAAGATCAACTGCGGCGCGCTGCCGGAAGCGCTGCTGGAGACGGAGCTCTTCGGGCATGAACGGGGGGCCTTCACCGATGCCCGCGCGCGTCGCATCGGGAAATTCGAAGAGGCTAACGGCGGCACGCTCTTCTTGGATGAGATCGGGGAGATGAGTCCGAGCGCGCAGGTCAAGCTCCTCCGTGTGCTGCAAGACGGGGAGTTCACGCGCGTCGGTGGTAATGAGGTCATTCGCACCGATGTGCGCATCATCGCCGCCACGAACGTGGATTTGCAGAAGGCCGTGGAGTCCGGAAAGTTCCGCCTCGATCTCTTCTACCGCCTGAATGTCTACCCCATCTACATCCCGCCCTTGCGCGAGCGGCGCGAGGACATCCGCCCCCTCGTCATCCACTTCATCAAGCTCTATCAGAAGAAATCGGGCAAGCGCGTGACAGGGATCACCCTCGATGCCCTTGAGCTTCTGGAGCGATACGAGTGGCCGGGCAACGTGCGCGAGCTGGAGAATGCGATCGAGCGCGCGGTCATTCTCGCCGCCGGGCGTATGATCACGGTCAACGATCTCCCGGAACCGATACGGCGTGGGGACAGTCGGATGAGCACCGAATCGGAGATCGGTGCCCCTATGGAAGAGGTCGAGCGTCGCGTCATCTTGGAATCGCTCATGCCGCCGCTTCGAGAGCGACCCGAATATATCTACCCCCTCGCTTTGCACTTTCTGGAGCTCTATCGGAACAAGTACGGGCGCCCGCCCTTGGAGCTGAGCGAGCACGTCCTCGAACGCCTGCGCCATTATGAATGGCCCGGCGGAATCCGCGAGCTCGAGACAGTCATGGAGCATGCCGTCGCGCGGGCGACGGGACCGATGATCACAGTCGAATGCCTCCCGGAACCGTTCCGCGAGCTTCCCTTCTCTGAGGAGTCGGGGAAACGGCCGATCCCTCCCGTGGTGGAGATTCCCGTGGGCACCCCTTTGGACGAGGTAGAACGCCGCATCATTCTCCATACGCTGGACTTCACCGGAGGGCATCGGAGTCAGACGGCCGATATCCTGAAGATCGGGCGCAAGACGCTCTATCGCAAGCTCCACCGGTACGGCTATTACAAACTCCACAAACCCCGCCGAGGAGGTCGGCCGCGCGCGCACAAGCCGACGGACTCACCCACCCCCTCGGCCTGAATGCTTCTCCCACCCGAGGGAGAGCAGCGGATCCCCTCGCTTGGGGACCCGCCTGCTTCCTCGGAGATGTCAATGTTTCCCCGGATCGAGCGGCACGCCCTTGCGCGTGCTCGTGATATAGGCCTCCAGCGCGATCATGCGCGGATCATCCGGTGGCAGGGGCTTCCCCTTCATCGGATTCTCGATGCACCAGTTGATCATGTCGCGCAGCGTCGCCACGCGCTTGAGTTGGGTTTGAAACTTCGGATAGGTCTCCGGGTGCGTCGCCGACGCATCCGGGTGGCACATATCGCACGAGATACCGATCGTCCCTCCCAGCGCTCTCCAATCGTGGAAGAGCTTGTATCCTTCCTCGATCACACGCTTTTGCTCGCGCTCCCAGGTCAAGCGATCGCGCGCCGTCCATTTGGAGACCTGTTTGGCCTGTTGCTCAGCATAAGCGGCCATCATGCGGCGAGCCACCTCGCGCGCTTTCTCCGGCGGAAGGACCTCGCCCGCGCGCGCGTCGGCGATCTCCAGCTTCGTCTCGCCGTCACAGAGCTGCACGACGAGACGATCGGAACTGCCGGACGCCTTCGGCTCCTGAGCGCCGATCGTCCGCCGCTCCAACGATGTCGCCACAATCGCGATTCCCAGGATCCCTGCGACCACACCGAGAAGTTTCGTCCCCCTCATTGTCACCTCCTGCTAATACGGTGGGAACTCGGGAACCGGAGGCACAGCCTCCTTGCCCCACGATTCCAAATAGGCCTTGGCGACCGTGATCGGATTTCGGCTCCAGAGATTGTAGTGTTTGTCCACATACCCATCGCGATGCACATCCACCGTTCCCCATCCGGTTCCATCGGCCTCATCGAAGGGATCGGGCCGCTCCATGGGCACGGTCAGCCGCGGCAATCCCTCCGGAGCGTAAGGCCACGGCCACGCCGTCGAGAGCATGCCGTGGAAATGGATATTCCGGATCCGATGCGTCACCAACTGATGCGTGTGCCCATGAATCACCGTCACGGACTTGAAGGGGAAGAGCATCTCGTGAATCGCCTCGGCGTCCTCCGTCCAGAAGTTCCACGGACGATAATACTTATAAAGCGGCGAGTGCGAGAAGATGATGAGGGGTGTGTCCTTGGAGACCTTCGCCAGATCGCGCCGCAACCACTCGCGCCCCTGCTCGCCCACTTCGAATCGGCTCTGGATAGGATTATCCAACTGCGCGACCGTGAGCATGCGCTCCATGGGCGTCATGTTCCGCTCGGTCCAGAAGTCCTTCTCGTTCACGCTCATGAGGACGATGAAGTGCACCCCCTTGTGATCGAACGAGTAATTCTCCGGCCCGAACAACTCGCGCCACTTCTCCCCCATGTCCAGGAACCAGTCATGCTCCCCCACCATCATCTTCACGGGGACCTTCAGCTCGCTCAGGATCTGCTTGCCCAACTCCAACTCCTTCGGCTGTCCGAGCTGAGCCAAATCTCCGCCGAAGATGACGAAATCCGGAGGCGGATCGAGGGCGTTGACGTCTCGCACCGCGCGAAGCGCCGCATTGACGAAGCGCTCGTTCAGCTCCCGCTCATACAGATGCGTATCCGAAATATAGGCGAAGCGAAAGAGCGGCTTCTCTTGCGGCTCGGCCCGCACGACGTCCACGACTTGGAACGAATGGGGAGGAACGACCGTCTTGGCCGTGAAGACAGCCGCCGAGAGACCGGCGATCTTCATGAACTCCCGGCGATTGAGCCGTTTCACAGCCTCGAAGAACTCCTCGCGATGCCGACGATACTCCTGCTCTCGTTTCTTCCATTTCAAGGGCCACATAGCTTACCTCCTCGAAGATCGAGAACCGTGCGCCAGGCTCGACGCTCGGTTCCCCAAAGTGGACTCGGCCGCCAATTGGATTTCCCCCCGAGCGACCCGTCGCACCCAATCGCTGGTGAGCGTCTTCAGGAACTCCTCCAGGTCCGCCTTCTCCTGCTCGGTGAGATTGAGCTTCACGATTCCACCATCGAGGTTCGGATTGGGCTCGCCTCCCTGATCGTAGAAATCGATCACCTCACGAAGCGTCTTCAAGCTTCCGTCATGCATATAGGGAGCCGTCAGCTCGATATCGCGCAAGGGGGATGTCTTGAAGGCGCCCAGATCCTTGGGCTGACGGGTCACGAGAAATCGCCCGAGCTCGGAGAATCCCTCACTGAGGGCAAGTCGGTCCAGGGCTTCCTTGGTCAGGCGATTCTCTTGCGCCATGTGCTGAATCTGTCGGACCAGCGACTCGAAATTCCGCGTGGCTTTCATGCCGATGCCGATGTTGTGGTACTTGAAGTCGGTGAAAAACGGCGATGAGGCGTTGAACTCATGGCAGGTGATGCAGCGGGCTTTCCCCTGGAAGAGCGCCCATCCGCGCTTGGCTGCTTCGCTGATGGCCGCGGGGTCGCCCGCGATGAAGCGATCGAAGGGAGAATTGCCCGAAAGGAGCGTGCGTTCGAAAGCCGCGATGGCCTTCGCAATATTCTCGATGGTCACAGGGTTGGGTCCGCCGAAGACCTCTCGGAAGCGCCGGGCATATTCAGGGATCCCTCTCACCTTCGCGACGACGGCCTCATGCGAGGGCATGGCCATTTCGACCGGATTGATGAGCGGCTGCAAGACCTGTTCCTCCAGGGTCTTCACCCGCCCGTCCCAGAACTGCTCCTCGTTGAACATCGCATTCAAGACAGTCGGCGCATTCCGCGCGCCCTTTTTGCCGCCCACTCCCTCGGAGACCGGCTTGCCATCGGTGAAGGCGAACCGCGGATCGTGGCAGGTCGCGCAACTGACGGTGTTATCCACAGAGAGCCGCTTATCGAAATACAGGTCGCGACCGAGTGCCACCTTAGCCTCCGTCATCGGATTATCTGCCGGGATCATCATTTCCCAGAGGTCGGCCGGGATCCCCAAGGGGATCGAAATCTGAAACTTCTGCGGGACAGAGGAGCCCGTTCCTTCAAGCCCCAGGCCGAAGCCGATGAGGACGAGCCCCAGGGCGAGCCATTTCGCTCGTCGCATCTCCCCTCCGTTCATGGCATCTTTCCCTCCTCAGACGACAATCCCTCCGGAAGCTCTCTAGCAGTGAGTACACACCGATGCGGGGAATTTATTCCCATCGGGTTTGGAGAGAGTGGTGGCGTTCGGATGCGCGGGTGGGCTAAAATGAAGACTCGGCATGAATGGGGGAGTGCGCACACACGGGCATGAGCATGAGGTCCTCACCATTGTCTTGGGATTCGGGCATGGCGCTCGCCTCTTCCCCTTGACCGCCGAACGCGCCAAAGCGGCTCTCCCCTTCCTCGGCCAGTATCGGCTCATTGATCTCGCGCTCAGCCAGTGTTTGCATGCCGGGCTGCGCCGCATCTACGTTCTCACGCAGTTTAATTCCGTCTCGCTCAATCGGCACGTGATGCAGACGTACCGATTGGGGCGCTTCTCTGAATCTGCCGAATTCGTCGAGGTCATCGCGGCTGCGCAAACGCCGGAGAGCCAGCAGTGGTATCGGAGTACGACCGATGCGATCCGGCGCGTCTGGCGACATATTGAGTCCTGGCCCGCGCGCCATGTCCTCATCCTGCCGGGAGATCAGGTGAGTCGGATCGCGCTTCAGGAGGTCATCGCGTTTCACCGAGCTGCGGAGGCTGATCTCACGCTGGTCGTCGTCGCGGCGGATGCGACGAGAGCGCGCACGCGGGGCGTCGTAGAGATTGCGGGCGTGCGCCCTTCGGCCTCTCATCCGCCGGATTGGCGTGTCCTCCGCTACGAAGAAGAGCCGCCCTCGGACGTCCTCCAGAAGCTCCGCCGGACACATGATCCGGCGCCTTATGTGGTCGCCACAGGGACGTATCTCTTCAAACGGGATGTGCTGGCTCACCTCCTGGAGCAAGCGACGGGATCCTTCGATTTCGGATTGGAAATGCTCCCGCTGGCCGTCGCCCATGGCCGGGTGTATGCCTATTGGCATCGCGGGTATTGGAATGATGTGGGCACAATCCGCGCCTACTACGCTGTGCAGATGCGGATGCTCGGGGCGAACCCACCGCTCCCCGTTTACGATCCGAAGCTGCCGCTCTACACGCGACCGCGCTATCTTCCGCCGGCCAAGATCCATGAGAGCGAGATCCGGAATTCCCTGATCGCCGATGGCTCACGGCTCACGGGCGCGCGTGTGTCTCGCTCGATCCTCGGACTGCGCAGCCGCGTAGAGCGCGGGGCTCATCTGGAGGGCGTGATCGTTTTTGGCGCCGAATCCTTTCCCTCGCCCGAGGAGGCTGTCTCTGGCCTCCCCGACGTCGGCATCGGCGAAGGGGTCTGTATTCGACGGGCGATCCTCGATCGCAACGTGCGCATCGGTGCGGGCGCGCGGATCACGAACGACGCCGGACGGCAGCACGCGGATGGTCCGAACTACTACATTCGCGAAGGCATTGTGATCCTTCCCAAAAACGCCGTCATTCCCGAGGGGACCGTGATCTGACCATCCCCACGGCATGTGTCGGTGTCCCCGCATAGGGTAGGAGAAGGGAGCGATGAAGCGCACACGCGTTCTGATCATGGGAGCTGCGGGTCGAGACTTCCACAACTTCAACGTCGTCTTCCGCGACAATCCGCAGTATGAGGTCATCGCGTTCACAGCCGCGCAGATCCCGAATATCGAAGGGCGACGCTATCCGCCTGAGCTGGCGGGTGCCCTCTACCCGGAAGGCGTGCCCATCTATCCCGAAGAGGAGCTGGAGCGATTGATCGAGCAGTATGCCATTGATCAGGTCGTCTTTTCCTACAGTGACGTCTCGCATGAGCACGTCATGCAGAGAGCGTCGCGGGTGTTGGCGCACGGGGCCGACTTTCGACTGCTCGGCCCACGAGCCACGATGCTGCGTGCTCATCGTCCCGTCATCTCTGTGTGCGCCGTGCGCACGGGGTGCGGCAAGAGTCCGACGAGCCGCAAGATCGCTCGGCTTCTCCGAGAGATGGGCCGCCGCGTCGTCGTCGTGCGCCACCCGATGCCCTACGGCGATCTCTCCCAGCAGATCGTCGAACGGTTCGAGACGCTCGAGGATCTGCACCGCCACAAGTGCACCATCGAGGAGATGGAGGAGTATGAACCGCACCTGCGCAACGGCGTCATCGTCTACGCCGGCGTGGATTACGCGCGCATTCTCCATCAGGCGGAAGCCGAAGCGGACATCCTGCTCTGGGACGGGGGAAATAACGACCTCCCCTTCTTCGTCCCGGATCTGGAGATCGTGCTCGTGGATCCCCACCGGCCCGGACACGAACGCACCTACTTCCCTGGCGAAGTGAACTTCCTGCGCGCCGATGTTCTCATCATCAGCAAGGTCAATACGGCTCGTCTGGATGACGTGGAGGCCATTCGACGGAACATTCGGGCCCTCAACCCGAAGGCCATCATCATCGAGGCCGCGTTGCCGATCGTCGTGGATGCGCCGGAAGCCCTTCGGGGGCGTCGCGTTCTCGTTGTAGAGGATGGGCCGACCCTGACCCACGGCGAGATGAGTTACGGAGCAGGTGTGCTCGCCGCACACCAGTGGGGCGCGCGCGAGCTCGTGGATCCCCGTCCCTATGCCGTGGGGAGCATCCGCGAAACCTTCGCCGAATATCCGCACATCGGGCCGCTGCTGCCCGCTATGGGGTACGGCTCCCAACAGATGCGCGAGCTGGAGGAGACGATCAACCGCGTCCCGTGTGACGTCGTGCTCGTGGCGACGCCCGTGGACTTGCGTCGCGTTCTGCAGATTCGACATCCGACATGTCGCGTCTCTTATGAGTTGGAGGAGATCGGCTCACCGACGCTGGCCGATGTCCTCAGTGACTTCCTCGACCGGATGAAGGCCGCCACCGAATGAGCGATTCTATGAGCGAACGACTCGTCATTGCGCTCGGCGGGAATGCTCTGATCAAGCCGGGACAATCCGGGACACTCCCCGAGCAGCTCGCGACTCTGGAGGAGTCGCTCGGCAGCATTGTCGAACTGATCCGGCACGGACATCGGATTGCCCTCACGCACGGGAACGGGCCTCAGGTCGGGAACATCCTTCTCCGCGTGGAGGAGGCGCGAGGGAAGGCCTATGACATTCCCCTGGACGTCTGCGTCGCACAATCGCAGGGCGAGATGGGATACCTCATCCAGCGCACCCTGTCCAATCTGCTGCGCCGAAGCGGTATCGCGCGGCCCGTGGTGACGGTCCTCACGCAGGTGCTTGTGGATCCCGCCGACCCACAGGGGCGCGTGCCGACCAAACCCATCGGCCCATTTTATACAGCGGCGCAGGCCGAAGAGCTGAAGCAAAAAGGATACGCCCTCATGGAGGACGCCCATCGCGGATATCGTCGCGTCGTTCCTTCCCCTCGGCCCGTTCGGATCGTCGAACAGGAAGTGATCTCCGCTCTGTTCGAGAGCGGAGTGATCGTCATCGCCGTCGGAGGCGGCGGCATCCCCGTCGTGCTCACCGAAGGAGAAATGCTCGCCGGCATCGAAGCTGTCGTGGACAAGGATCTCGCCTCGAGCCTTCTGGCGACAGCTCTGGGAGCCGACCGGCTACTCGATCTGACAGCCGTCGAAAACGTGAAGCTCTATTTCGGCACGCCTCAGGAGCGCGCCCTCGAGCGGATGACGCTCACCGAGGCGCGACGCTACCTGGCTGAAGGCCATTTCGCTCCGGGCAGTATGGGGCCGAAGATCGAGGCCGCTATTGCGTTCCTCGAACGCGGCGGACGCGAAGTCATCATCACGCGACCGGAAATGGCCGTGGCGGCCCTCCAGGGTCGCGCGGGAACGCATATCTATCCGGATTAAGGGGAGGTGTGTCATGCGACACTTGCTCTCTCTGGCCGATTGGCCACGTTCCTGGATCGAAGAGACGATCGAACAGGGTCTGGAGATCAAACGCTCTCCTCATCGGGTCGCACGCGCTCTGGAAGGCCGAGTCCTCCTCATGCTCTTTCAAAAGCCGTCGCTGCGGACGCGGCTGTCGTTCGACGTCGCGATGTGGCACATGGGCGGCCATGCCATCCTCTATGACCTCGGCGCGTCGCCCTGGGGGAAGGGGAAGGAGAGCCTCGCCGATATGGCGCGCACGGCCTCGCGCTATGTGGATGCCATCATGGCGCGACTCTTTCATCAGAAGGATCTGGAAGAGCTGGCCGCCTCTGCCACTGTGCCCGTCATCAATGGCCTCACCGATTTCGAGCATCCCTGTCAGGTACTCGGCGACCTGATGACGATTCGGGAGAAGAAGGGCCACCTGCGCGGCCTCAAGCTCGCCTACGTCGGCGATGGGCACAACAACGTGACCCACTCGCTCCTGTTTGGCGGAGCGGTCGTCGGGATGCACGTGAGCGTGGGATGTCCCGATGATCCCGAATACGAACCGGACGCCGGTGTCCTCGAGCGAGCTCACGCGATGGCGCGCGAGACAGGAGCCGTGATCGAGGTCGTGCACGATGCGCGCGCGGCCGTTGCTCAGGCCGATATCGTCTACACGGACACCTGGATGAGCTATCACATTCCTCCGCAGGAGCGTCCACGCCGCGAGCACCACCTCCGCCCCTTCCAAGTGACGACCGACCTTCTGCGACAAGCCCGTTCGGATGCCCTCTTCATGCACTGCCTGCCCGCCGAGCGGGGTGCCGAAGTGACGGAGGATGTCATTGACGGGCCGCAGAGCGTCGTCTTCGATCAGGCGGAGAATCGGCTCCACATCCAGAAGGCGATCTTGCTGCGTCTGCTCGGACAGAGCGCACCTGCCTGAGGCCTCCTCCGGGAGGCGAAGCCGATGTGGATCTCGAGGGAGGAGCCATAGCCGACGGCTCATCGGACGGAGGCTGGGCGGAGCGCCCATGTCGGCATCAGGACTCGACCCGGGAGCCTCCCCGTGATCCTCCCTTCGTCTACAACGAACTCGCCGTTGACGAGGACGTAGCGAATTCCCTCCGCATACTGATGGGGATTGGTATACGTCGCGCGATCGGCGATCGTCTTCGGATCGAAGATCGTGATATCGGCCCAGTATCCCTCGCGCAGAAGACCGCGATCGCGCAGCCCGATAATCTGCGCCGGAAGCGAGGTCATCGAGCGGATGGCGAACGGCAAGGAGATCACGCCCCGTTCGAAGACGTAGCGCCGGATTTTCCGCGGGAATGCCCCGTAGTACCGCGGATGCGGAATTCCTTCACCGAGGGCGACGGTGCCGGCATCGCTGGAAGTCGCCGTGAACTCCTGCCTCATAATGTGCTCGATATCCACCTCCGAGAGCGAGAATCCCCGCATGCGCGCTCCCCCCGGACGATCCCAACCGTTCATTTGTATCCACACCGCCGTATCCACCGGATCTTCGCCGCGCTCGCGCGCGATCTCGGCGAGCGATTTTCCGACGAGCTTCGGATCCGGGAAGTCGAAGATGAGGATGCGCTCGGCTCCGCCGCGCCGATCTATTTCGTGGGCGATATCTCGGCGAATCTTCTCGCGCAGCGCCGGATCGTTCCACCGACGTCGCAGATTCTCCTTGAGTCGCGCGAAAGCCTCGGCGTGCTCGCGCACGAGCTGCCCGAGCTGCCCGCCTACGTCAACGCCGTCTTCGGCGAGCGCCCACAAGGGGATGAGCACCGTCTGCCCATCCGTCCCTGTGGTGTCATAGGGATACTGATCGGCATAGACCGGCAGGCCTCGCTCCCGGGCCTCGGCGATCAATCGCACAGCGGCATAGCTGCTTCCCCAAAAGGAAGCGCCCTTTGCCTTCAGATGCGAAGCGACAGCTACGACACCCGCCTTCTCGCTGATTTCAATCGTCTCCCGCACAGCCTCAAGCAGATCCACCGCCGGCGTATCATCCGACGCGTTCCTCCACATCGGATCGCGCCCCTCGCTCCGCTGATGCGCGATATAGAATCCCCCGTAAGCAGCGACGACCTTCGCCAGCTCGATCAGCTCCTCGGTCGTGCTCCACCGCCCGGGCACATATTCCAATCCGGCGCTCAGGCCAAAGGCTCCCTCTTCCACCCCCTGGCGCACGAGGGCCTTCATGCGCTCGATCTCCTCCGGCGTCGCCGGTCGCCGAACGTCCTCCTTCATGACGAGGCGGCGTACCGTCCCGTGTCCGACCAGAAGAATGACGTTCGTCCCAATCCCCTGACGTTCATACAGCGCCTTCTGCTCGGCGATCGGCCACGGCGATCGCCCATCCTGGTTGACGACGACCGTCGTCACTCCCTGCATGATCATGTTCGGATTCGTCCGGGTGCGAGGCGAACCCAATCCTTCATCCGCGTGCGAATGCAGGTCAATGAAGCCGGGGACGACATACAGTCCACGCGCCTCAATAACGCGGGATGCCGTCGCCTCCCCCAAGCGCCCGATGGCCGCAATCCGCCCCTCTCTGATCGCGATGTCCGCGGAGAACCACGGATTTCCCGTCCCGTCAATGATCCACCCGCCGCGAATGAGGACGTCGTAAAGTGGCCTTTGCCCTCGCACCGGAGAGAGCACAAGGGAGAGAAGGAAGAAGCTCACCAGAACACAGGTTCGCCACATCGTCCCTCCTCCGAAGATGAATATGTGGCCGCGTGCCGTCCACGCGGAAAGATCTTCGCGTCCGCCCAATCCCCCCTCCACACCTGCCTCATGGAAGGCGTGGCCCTCATGTCCTCCCGGTGAATGTATACCACACCACTTTTCCGACGACCCATACCCCCCAGAGGGCGAAGACCAAAATCGCCGACTTCGTCCGCGGGAGCTTGCGCGAGATCGCCGAGAAGCCGATCGCGGCCAGAATCAGGAACCAGATCGTGAAGATATCCAGCGATGTCGAAAGCGCGAAAAGGGCCGGATGCGTCTTCTCCGGCGAGAGGCCGAGCATAGCTCCGAGATTAGTCGCCACCCACCCTTCGGGATTCGTCGGATCAATCAGCGCCGGATCGCGGAGGAAGAGGACGAGGAGACCGAGGAGCGCGCCCACGCTCGTCGTCACCCCGTAGGACCAACTCACGACCGAGAACGTCTTCTTGAACGTCGTGTCGGCCTGAAGCACCAGAAGCCCCACGAAGAAAACTCCGGCCAGCACGAGCGCGGTAAGCGGAATGACGGCGACAGGGAAAAGAGGCAAGAACCGAAAGATGCGCTTCTGCATCTCGATCTGTCGGTCCAGAGCCTCCCGAGGTGGTTTGGCCGCACCCTGCTTCTCCAAAGCCTCTTCGATCTTCTGCCGGAGGATGTCCTCGTAGCGCTTCTCCATGTTCGGAACGCGAAATTGGAGGAGGAAGATAGACGCCGACGAGAGGAGGATCGTCACAATCAGGATGAACGCCCACGTGGGGTGCCGAGCAATGTCGGCGAAGGTCTCCGTCGGCGAGAAGAGGATGCCTGTGATCCGGCCCACCGGACCAATGGGAGGACGCTCCTCATGATGGTCCGATGTGCCCTCGTCTGGATTCGGACTCTCCAGCGATCGCTCTTGCTCCCCCATGATTCTCACCTCCCCGAAGACTGTTTCGAGATCCCCGAAAGGGTACCCCTCGGGGCGATAGAGTCTACCGCAAGGCGAGTGGCCGAGAAAAGCGAGAAAAGTAAAGCGATCGCCCCACAAATCTCGCCCGAAGAACCGGCCACCTCTGCCGCGCCCCCTTACGCACGCGCGGCGCTTCATTCGACCCCTCACCGATTTTTGCTCCGTCACAGCGCAAACGGCTATCCTTACTGCTTGAGGTTTCGCCGGAAGGAGGAATCGCCATGTGGGTGAACACGGTGGTGCTTGTTGCGATCACGAGTGTGCTCTTTATCGTTGCGGTGTGGAAGGCTCAGGGACTTCCCGTGGAGGCCTTGCGCAACAGTTGGAAGACGTTCACGACAGCATTTCCACTGATCGTCTGTGCCTTCCTGTGTGAGGGTCTGATCACATCTCTCCTCTCGCCGGAATGGATCCGGAAATGGTTGGCCGAAGAAGCGGGCTGGCGAAGCATCGTCGTGGGATGCATAGCCGGGGCACTGACTCCCGGGGGACCGTACACGAGTTTCCCGATCGCTATGGTGTTGCTCAAGGCGGGAGCGAGCGTCACCACGGTCGTGACCTACCTGACGGCCTGGCAACTCTGGGCATTCACCCGCTATCCGCTGGAGATCGCCTTCGTGGGTGCTCCGTTGACAGTCCTGCGCTTCACCACGACGGTATTTGTTCCCCCTCTGGCAGGACTCCTGGCCGGACGGCTCAGCCGCTTCTTCCTCTGATGCCTCCTTGCAGCGACACATGGACGCGGAGATTGCCCCGGGAAAGCCGCCGGGATAAACTATCGCCCGAAAGGAGGGGATATGATCGTACGCGGTCCGTATCCGGGGATCACTATCCCCGAAGTCCCGCTGACGCCGTTTGTGCTTGAGCGAGCGGAACGGCGAGGAGAGAAGCCGGCGCTCATTGATGGGCCGACGGGTCGGTCGGTGAGCTATCGGGAGCTGGCCGAGTCTGTGCGCCGCGTCGCCTCGGGATTGTGGAAGCGCGGATTCCGAAAGGGCGACGTCCTGGCTCTCTACAGCCCGAATCTCCCCGAGTATGCGATCGCCTTTCATGCTGTTGCCCTGCTGGGGGGGATCACGGCGACGGTGAATCCTCTGTACACCGCTGAGGAGCTGACGCGACAGCTCGGCGACGCTGAGGCGAAATATCTGCTCACGGTTCCCCCGCTCCTGGAGAGAGCGCTCGACGCCGCCCGCGCGACAGGCATTCGCGACGTCTTCGTCATCGGAGAAGCGACGGGAGTGACCCCTTGGTCGGATCTCTTCGATGACGCGGAGCGCGCGCCGGAGATGGCGATCTCGCCGCGCGAGGATATTGTGGCGCTCCTCTCCTCCAGCGGAACGACCGGATGGCCCAAGGGCGTCATGCTCACGCACTACAACCTGGTCGCCAATATCTGCCAGGTGAATGCGGCTATTCCGGGAGTGCGCGAGGAGGATGTGGTCATCGGCGTCCTCCCCTTCTTCCACAGCTACGGGCTTCTGGTTGTCTTGAACGTGATGCTCTCCAAGGGAGCGACCATTGTGACGATGCCGCGCTTTGAGCTGGAGCCGTTCCTGCAGCTTCTGCAAGACTATGGGGTGACACGCGCCTATCTGGTTCCGCCCATTATTCTGGCACTGGCCAAGCATCCGCTTGTGGAGCGGTATGATCTCTCGAAGCTGCGCGTCATCATGTCCGGAGCCGCTCCGCTCAGCGAAGCTGTGGCGCGCACCTGCGCCGAGCGACTCGGCTGTCTCGTACTGCAAGGCTATGGGCTGACGGAGGCGAGTCCGGTGACTCATGCTAACCCCGAAGATCCGGCGCGGATCAAATGGGCCTCGATCGGTCCCCCCCTGCCCAATACGGAATGCCAGATTGTGGATCCGGAGACGGGCGCGCCTCAAGGAGTGAACGAGCTGGGTGAGCTGTGGATTCGCGGTCCGCAGGTGATGAAAGGATACTGGAAGCGCCCCGAGGAGACGGCTCGCACGATCACTCCGGAAGGATGGCTCCGCACGGGCGATCTCGGCTACGTGGACGACGACGGCTATTTCTACATCGTGGACCGGATCAAGGAGCTCATCAAATACAAGGGCCTGCAGATCGCCCCCGCCGAACTGGAAGCTCTCCTGCTCGCGCATCCGGCGGTCGCCGATGCCGCTGTGATCCCCAGTCCCGACGAGGAAGCAGGAGAAGTCCCGAAAGCGTTCGTCGTTCGAAAGACGGACGTCTCGCCGGAAGAGCTGATGGCATACGTGGCCGAGCGCGTCGCCCCGTACAAGAAGATTCGTCGCCTGGAGTTCGTGGACCAGATCCCCCGCTCGGCCTCCGGAAAGATCCTGCGCCGCGCGCTGATAGAACGGGAGCGGGAGTTGATGAGATGACCAATCGCGAGGTTGCGGAGATTCTTCGTCACATCGCCTTCCTCCTCGACATGGAGGGCGTCGAATTCAAACCGCGCGCTTATGAGAAAGCGGCGCACGCCGTGGAGGCCTTGGAGGAGCCTATTCACGAGATATATGCGCGCGGAGGAGTGAAAGCCTTGGAAGCGATCTCCGGCGTCGGCAAGAGTATCGCTCAGAAGATCGAGGAGCTGCTGCGGACCGGTCGAATGGAGTACTACGAAGAGCTGCGGCGGAAGTACCCGATTGATCTCTCCTCGCTCATGGGGATTGAAGGCGTGGGACCGAAGACCATCCGCGCGCTCTACGAAGCGTTGGGGATCACCAATCTCGAGGAGTTGGAGCACGCGGCGCGGCAGGGGCGCATCCGGCAGCTCCCGCGCTTCGGCGAGAAGACCGAAGCGGCCATCCTGCGCGGCATCGAGTTCCTGCGCCGACACACGGGGAGATTCCTTCTGGGAGACATCCTCCCCCTCATGGAAGAGATCTGCGCGCGCCTGGCGGCTCTCGACGAGGTCGAGCGCATCGAGATCGCGGGCTCTCTGCGACGGCGCAAGGAGACCGTCGGCGATGCCGATCTGCTCGCCATCTCGCCACGTCCCGCGCCGGTGATGGAAGCCTTCGTCTCCCTGCCCGAGGTAGCGCACGTCTATGAGAAGGGAGAGACGCGCAGTCGCGTGAAACTCCGCAACGGATTGGACGTGGACCTGCGCGTCGTTCCTCGGGAGAGTTTTGGCGCCGCACTCCAATACTTCACCGGGAGCAAGGAGCATAACATCGCCCTGCGACGGATCGCCGAGAAGATGGGGTTGAAGCTCAATGAATACGGCCTGTTCCGAGGGGAGCGCCGGATCGCCGGACGCACGGAGGAGGAGATCTACGAAGCGCTGGGCCTCAGTTACATCCCTCCGGAGCTGCGCGAAGATCGGGGCGAGATCGAAGCGGCGCGCGAAGGACGGCTGCCGCTGCTGATCGAGTACGGGGACCTGCGCGGCGATTTGCAAGTGCAGACGAACTGGACCGACGGCGCCCACTCGATCGAGGAGATGGCGCTCGAGGCGCGGCGACTGGGCTTGGAATACATCGCTATCACGGATCATACGCGCAGCCTGGCGATGACGCACGGTTCGGACGAGACCAAGCTCCTCGAGCAGATCGCGGAGATTCGCCGACTGAACCGAAAGCTCAATGGGATTCGCCTCCTCGCCGGAGCTGAGGTCAATATCCGCAAGGACGGGACGCTCGATATCCGCGATGACGTGCTCGCGCAATTGGATATTGTGGGCATCGCCGTGCATTCGCACTTCAACATGCCGCGCCAGGAGATGACCGAGCGGATCGTCCGCGCCATGCGTCGGCTGTATGCCGACATCCTCTTCCACCCCACCGGTCGCCTCTTGCTCAAACGCGAACCTTACGATGTGGACATAGACGAGATCATCCGCGTCGCCCGAGAGACCGGGACGATCCTCGAAATTGATGCGTATCCTGAACGCTTGGATTTGAAGGACGAGCACATTCGCAAGGCTGTCGAAGCCGGAGTGAAGCTCGTCATCGATTCCGATGCGCATCACGCGAGCCACTTCCGGGTCCTGAGCTATGGCATTGCACAAGCGCGACGCGGATGGGCGCGACGCGAAGACATCCTGAACACGCTCCCGTGCGAGGATCTCCTCGCGTATGTGAGAAACGCGCGGAAGCGCCGCGAACCTTCCTCACGTCGGAAAACGTGATACTCCGGGAGCTCTGTATGTATGGTCGTGCGCATGAGGGGGCGACCGAAAGCGGGAGCCCCTCATGGGCGATCGCGTGAGGTCATGTGGAAATTCCGGTGCGCCGTGGCGATGCTCGTGCTCCCTCTGCTCTGGGGATGGGCAGGAGAAGAGGGACACCCGGCGCAAGATTCTGGACCGCTCCGGAGTCCTTCTGCGACGTTTCGGGTCGTGAGTTATAACATCCATCTCGGACGGCGGCTTCCACACATCCTCGAACTCTTTCGCACGCATCCGGAGCTTTCGCGCGCCGATGTGATCGCACTTCAAGAGGTGGTGTGCGATCGTCGCACGGAAACCCCGCCCAACGAAATCCCCACGCGATCTTCTGGGGCACTCCACCGTGGGAGCTCCGGTCGCGTGGAGCACTCGAATCAAGCGCGCGTCCTGGCCGAGCGCCTCGGGTTCACGTCCGTCTGTTTGCCCGGCAAGCGGAAGGGGGACCGAGAGCTTGGGCTCGCGCTTCTCAGTCGCTATCCCCTCACGGAAATTGAGCGCATCGTCCTTCCGCAGGAGCGACGAGCCGGGGACCTGCCTCGCATTGCGCTCGGCGCGACGCTCGTGATCGGCACCCTTCGGATTCGCATTTACAACATGCACGTACAAGCTCTTGTGCCGCGCGAGCTGAAAATCCGGCAAGTGGAGGCTGTCCTTCAGAGCGCTCGACATCAGGCGACGCCTTATCGCCTGATCCTCGGCGACCTCAACATGCTCACGCGGCGCGATCGGCGCGCGCTCGAGCGTGTGCTCGGCGAGGCCGGATTCTCCCCAGCATTACCCGAGCCCACGTGGACATACCGCCGCTTCTTCCTCATCCGCATGGCGCTTGATGGAATCTACGTGCAGAATCTGCGCGTGCTCGCCTCCGGAGTCCTCCAAGACGTTACGGCTTCCGACCACCGCCCGATCTGGGCCGATATCGCCCTTCCCGCGAATGCGCCCTGAGCAGGGAGGGAGGAAAAACCCGCGAACGATCGCGCCACTTGCCTTCGCCGCCTCTCTTGCGATGAAATAAGACGGGCGTGCACACGAAAGCGTCGAGGAGGAGAGCGATGAGTGGATGGCATCGAAGACGCGCATGGAGAATCAGCGCGCTCGGCGGGAAACTGAAGAGATTTCTCACTGCCCTTGATGGAGGAAGCGCGAGGCGAGCGGTCGGGTGGGCACTGCTGCTTCTCCTGCTCCTTCTGGCTCCTTCAACCCCAGGATGGCGACCGGCAGGTTCCGACTCATCGGCACTGGAGACGCATCTTGTCGTGATCTCGATTGATGGACTCATGCCCGAGTACTACCGGAATCCCGATCGCTACGGATTAAAGATCCCCACGCTCCGCCGTCTGCGCAACGAGGGTGCGTTCGCCGACGGGGTGATCGGCGTATATCCCTCGGTGACGTACCCTTCGCACACGACACTTGTGACGGGTGCCCTCCCGCGCGATCACGGCATCGTCTTCAACCGGATCTTCGAGGAACCGACGGCGCCGCAGACGGGCCGATGGTACTGGTGGGCCTCGGCCATTCGCAGCGACACGCTCTGGGCCGCTGCTCGGCGCGCCGGTCGGCGTACGGCGGCTATCAGTTGGCCCGTCACGGTCGAGGCCGAAATTGATTACAACATCCCGGAGATCTTCGATCCGCGGGCGACTCAAGGGGGGATGTCGGCATGGAAGTTGGTGGCGCAACACGCGCGACCGGCAGGCTTGGTCGAAGAAATCCTGCGCGCGGTGGAGAAGCCGGAGGCTCTGGAGGACGATGATCTCCGAGTGGAAGCCGCCGTGCATCTTCTCACGCGGTATCGGCCTCATCTTCTCCTTCTGCATCTCATTCAGCTAGACAGCGTGCAGCATCGCACGGGGCCGCATTCGAAAGAGGCCTATGCGGAGCTGGAGAAGCAAGATGCGCGCGTGGCGCGCATTCTGGAGGCCATTGGTCGTGTCGGGCTGAGCGCGCAGACGACCATCGCCATCGTCTCCGATCATGGATTCATGCCGATTGAGCGCGAGTTTCATCCCGGTGTCGTACTCGCGCAGGCGGGCTTGGTGACGTTCGACGCCGACGGGCGCATCCGTGAGTGGCGCGCCGCCATCTGGTCAAATGGGGGGTCGGCGGCCGTTCTTTTGAAGGATCCCTCCGATCGCGCCGCGCGGGAGACCGTGCGGCGCCTCTTCGAGGAATGGGCTCGGCGGCCGGACTCTCCTCTTGTGCGTGTGCTTGACGCGTCGGAGCTGGAGCCAAGGGGCGCTGCGCCGATGGCCGCTTTCTTCCTTGAAGCGGCAGACTTCTGTGCGTTCGGAGGAGAATATCGCGGCGATGCGCTCCGTCCCCCTCGCCCGACCTATCGGGGCACACATGGATATTTGCCCGATCGCCCGCAGATGTTCGCGTCGCTCATTCTCTGGGGGCGGGGTGTACGTCGCGGAGCGCGCGCTCCGGTGGTTAGGATGACGGATATCGCGCCGACGCTCGCGACTCTGCTGGGCGTGGACTTGAAAGCGCCCGCCTATAGCCGACCGATCGCTCTCTTTCTGGAACGCACCGAGCGCGATTCGGGTCCTCGGGCCGGAGAGCGCGAATCTCACCCCGAGAGTCCCGCACAGAAGCCTCGTCGTGGGGACCCCGGTGAGGTCAAGAGAGCGGCATGACCCACGAGCATCTTCTCGCTTACGGCTATATCGCCCTTGTGGCTTTCCTGCTCTCGAACGCAGTAGTGCCGATGGCTCGCCGAGCGGCACTGGCTCTCGGGATCTTGGATCATCCGGGGGCACACAAGACTCACCGGGAGCCGACGCCGCTCCTTGGCGGCGTGGCCGTGTTTGTCGTGCTGCTTCTCGTCATCGGAGGGCATCTCGCAGCCCTTCCCGAGCTTCACCACTCTGGCCTTGTCCCGCACATCTTTCCCCATGGACTCGATACATTCGATCCGATGGGACTGACGCGCTCAGCGCTCGGGATGATGCTGGCGGGCTCGACGATCGTTCTGCTGACAGGGCTCGCCGATGACGCGACCGGCCCGCACTTCCCTGCGTGGATGAAACTCGCCGGACAGGTCCTCGCAGCAGCGCTGGTCATCACTGCGGGCGTGCGCTTCCCCCTCTTTGACGCGCATCCGTGGCTGGCCACAGGGGCGACGCTCATGTGGATCGTCGGCATCACGAATTCCATCAATCTCCTGGACAACATGGATGGGCTGGCGACAGGCGTCGCTCTCATCTGCAGCTCTCTGCTGTGGCTCATCGCTGCGACGCTCGGAGAGATCCCCCTCGGCCTCGTGCTCGCGGCACTGGTGGGCACGCTCGCGGGATTTCTCAGGTACAATTTTCATCCGGCGCGCATCTTCCTCGGCGATGCGGGGAGCTTGACGATCGGCTATGTGATCGGCGTCCTCGCCATTCTCACCTCATCCGCCGCCCGCCAGGAGACGGTCCCCAATGAGTGGTTCGGCCCGGTCATGCCGGTGCTCGTGCTCGGACTTCCCATTTACGACACAGCCTCGGTGATCTGGATTCGATGGCGGGAAGGACGGCCGATCTACCGCGGCGATCGCTCGCATCTGTCGCACCGATTGGTGGAGTTGGGAATGACGGAACGGGAAGCGGTGGGAACGATCTACCTCCTGACGTTTTGCCTGGGAGCGAGCGCCCTCCTGATTCGGGAAGCAACGCCGATGTTGACGCTTCTCGCGGTGGGACAAGCCGCGGCACTTGTCGCCGTGACGACAGCTCTTATGAGCGTACCGCGGCGCACGCGCGGCGTCTCCGTCTCCCCCCGTCCGGAACGCGCTGAAGCCTCCGGGCAGAGTTCGACCGCTGAGGGCTGAGCCCGTACCGGAGGACGTCCCGCACTCGGCTTTCAGGCGAGCGAGCCTCGGGCTCCGTCCGAACGCCGGCGCATCTCTCTCCGAGTATGCGTGCAATCGAACGCGAAATCTGAGCAAGTGAACGCGAGACGCCACCGCGCGGGATCCCGTACACTGATCCCACGACGAACCTCTCGAGGGAGGAATGGGCGATGATCGAAAAAGGTGTAAAGATCGCGGAACCGACGGGAACGCTCGGCGTCCTGCTCGTCGGACTGGGGGCTGTGAGCACGACGTTCATCGCCGGCGTTCACGCCATTCGCCGGGGGATCGGCAAGCCCATTGGGAGCTTGACGCAGATGGGGACGATTCGTCTGGGGAAGCGCACCGAGGGGCGCGTGCCGAAGATCAAAGACTTCGTCCCGCTCGCGCGATTAGAGGATCTCGCCTTCGGTGCGTGGGACGTCTTCGAGGATGATGCCTACGAAGCGGCTGTACACGCGGGGGTGCTGGAGCGAGAGCTGCTCGCTCTGCTCGAACCCGAACTCCGGGAGATCACGCCGATGAAGGCCGTCTTCGATCGCGCCTATGTTAAGCGCTTGAATGGGACGAACGTGAAGACCGGGCGGACGAAATACGAGCTGGCCGAACAGCTCATCGAGGATATCGAGACATTCCGCGCACGGCATCGGTGTACGCGACTCGTCATGATCTGGTGCGGCTCGACTGAAATCTACATGGAACCGAGACCGGACGTGCACGGATCGCTCGAGGCCTTCGAGCGCGGGCTCCGGGAGAATTCGCCGCACATCGCCCCCTCGATGATCTACGCCTATGCGGCCTTGCGCTGCCGCGTCCCCTTCGCCAACGCGGCGCCCAATCTCACGGTGGACATTCCGGCACTCATCGAGCTGGCCCAACAGAACCATGTTCCCATCGCCGGAAAGGATTTGAAGACCGGGCAGACGCTCCTGAAGACGATCATCGCGCCCGGGCTGAAGGCGCGCCTGCTCGGACTGAGCGGATGGTATTCGACGAACATCCTCGGCAACCGCGATGGAGAAGTGCTCGATGATCCGGAGAGTTTCCGCACCAAGGAAGAGTCGAAGCGGTCCGTCCTCGAGTATATCTTGCAGCCGGAGCTGTATCCCGATCTCTATGCTCAGTTCGTCCACCTGGTTCGCATCAATTACTATCCCCCGCGGGGCGACAACAAGGAAGGGTGGGACAATATTGACATCTTCGGCTGGCTCGGCTACCCCATGCAGATCAAAATCAATTTTCTCTGCCGAGATTCCATCCTGGCGGCGCCTCTGGTTTTGGATCTGGTGCTCTTCCTGGACCTGGCGCAGCGCTGCGGGATGCGCGGCATTCAGGAGTGGCTGAGCTTTTACTTCAAAAGCCCGATGACGGCGCCCGGTCTCTACCCCGAACACGATCTCTTCATCCAACTGATGAAGCTCAAGAACACCTTGCGCTATCTGCGCGGGGAGGAGCTGATCACGCATCTCGGATTGGAATACTACGACTGACACGACGCCCGGGATGCGAAGCGCGTGTCTCCCTGTGCTTGACGCCCGCGGAGGGCGGCGGGTACCATCTTTCTTCGATCTCTCAGGGAGACGGACGCGGATGATGGACTCATTGGGCTCCTTCGCCGTTCTGCTCGCCGTGACGGCCTGTGCCTATGCGTTCCTGGCGGGGATCGTCGCGCATCGAACGGGCCATTCTGTCCTTCGGGAGACGGCGCGGCGAGCGGGTGTGACGATCTTCCCGACGCTGAGCGTCGCGATCGCATGCTTGTGGGGGCTCTTTCTGAGCGACGAGTTTTCGATAGCGTATGTGGCCAACCATAGCAACCGCGATCTGCCGCTCCTCTACAAATTCGCCGCCTTGTGGTCGGGACAAGAGGGGTCGCTGCTCTTCTGGAGCTGGATCCTCTCCGGTTACATGTTCCTTGTGCTCGTGAAGCATCGGGAGGAAGGGGAGCTGCGCCCACTGGCCGGTGTGATTCTCGCCGGGGTTCAACTCTTCTTCCTCATCCTGAATGCCTTTGTCGTGAGCCCGTTTCGACCTCTGGCGGAAGTGGCCACCGATGGAACGACCCGTCCGTTTACGCCTCCGGACGGGCGCGGGCTGAATCCGCTCCTGCAGTATCCGGAGATGGTCCTTCATCCTCCGACGCTCTATCTCGGCTATGTCGGCTTCTCCGTCCCCTTCGCCTTTGCTCTGGCGGCTCTGATCACGCGTTCACCGGGAGAGCGGTGGATTCATGTCACACGCCGCTGGACGATGATCGCCTGGGGCTTTTTGACGCTGGGGATTCTGATGGGCGCGCACTGGGCCTACGCCGTCCTCGGATGGGGGGGATACTGGGCCTGGGATCCGGTGGAGAACGCCTCGTTCATGCCTTGGCTGACGGGGACGGCATTTCTCCACTCGGTGATGATGCAAGAGCGCCGAGGCATGCTCAAGGTGTGGAACGTCTGGCTCGTCTTCAGCACGTTCTTGCTCTGTGTTTTTGGCACGTTCCTGACGCGCTCGGGCGTGGTGAGTTCGGTGCACGCCTTCGCACAATCGCCGATCGGACACTGGTTCACCGGATTTCTCCTGGTGGTGTTCGCCGTGTGCCTGTTTGTCTTCACCCGACGCCGGGAGTATCTGCGGAGCGAGCATCGGCTGGAAGCCGTGCTCTCGCGCGAATCCTCGTTCCTCTTCAATAACCTGGTTCTGCTGGCGGCTTGCTTCGCCGTCCTCTGGGGGACACTCTTCCCCGTGATCTCGGAAGCGCTCACGGGGAACAAGGTGAGCGTCGGTCCGCCGTTTTTCAATCGCGTGAACATCCCGATCTTTCTGTTCCTGCTCCTGCTGACGGGAGTGGGGCCGTTGCTGGCCTGGCGACGGACGTCGTGGGAGAGCCTGAAGAGGAATTTCACGTATCCGACGCTCATCGGAGGGGCGACCGGCGGACTTCTGATCGCGCTCGGCGCGAGGGACCCTTATGCCCTCATCGCCTTCGTGCTCTCGGCATTTGTGACCGTCACGATCGTGAGCGAATTCTGGCGTGGGGCGCGTGTCATCCGCTCGCAGACGGGGAGGTCGTGGGGAGAGGCGCTCGTCCATCTCGTGCTTCGGAACACGCGGCGATATGGGGGATACATCGTGCACTTTGGAATCGTCATCGTCGCCGTGGGCATCGCCGGGGCCGCTTTCAATCAAGAGCGCGAGATGGAGATGCCCGTGGGCGCGACGATGCACATCGGCCGCTATGCTGTGACCGTGAAGGACCGGACGCGGGGAGAGACGCCGAATTACATCTACGAACGTCTCATCGTGGACGTGCGCCGAGGCGATCGCCTCCTCACGACGCTCACTCCGGAGCGGCGGCTCTACACAGCGAGTGAGCAGCCGCTCACGAAGGTGACGATTCACTCGGGGTGGCGCGAGGATCTCTATCTCTACTTCGCGGGCGTGAATCCGGAGACAAATGCGCCGATCATCCATGCCTACCTGAATCCGCTCGTGCGGTGGCTGTGGATTGGCGGAGGAATTGTGGTGCTGGGGACACTGGTGGCGTTGTATCCGGGGCGTCGGCCGGTGAAAGTCGCCGCGAGCGAGCGCGCTTCGGCCCAGGAGGAGAAGATCGCCTATGCGAAGGCAGACTGAAGACCGACATACGCTCGCGACCCGCCACGAGCACCCCACGCGATCTCGCGATCGCGTGGGGATCCCGGTGGGAGTCGCGCTGCTTGTGCTGAGCGCTCTCGCCGTGGTGGTGTCCCTGGCTCCGGCGCAATCCGCGGACGCGACCCTTGAGGCGCGGGTCAAGCGCGTGGGGAAGAAGCTCCTCTGCCTCTGCGGCTGCAACCAAATCTTGGTCGAGTGTAATCATCGGGATTGCCCTTTTTCCGGACCGGCCATAGCGACGCTCCGGCAGGCTGTGCGGCGCTACGAAAGTGATGATCTCGCGATCCAAGCGATGATCCAGCAATATGGGACGGCCATCTTGGCAGCTCCGCCCGCGCACGGCTTCCACCTCACGGCGTGGATCACACCGTTTGCCGCCGCCCTGGGAGGACTCGTGCTGATCGTCTTCGTGCTCCGACGATGGTCTCGGCATCGGGAGGTCTCTCCGACGGAGCCCGCCTCGATCCCCGAAGATCCCGCCTGGCGCGAGCGGGTGCGTCGGGAGATCGAACGCGAGGTGGAGGGACGTCTATGACCGCTCTGGTCGTGATCCTGTGCGGCATCCTGACCCTGGCGACGCTCATGTACATCTTCTTCGAGGACGTGCAGGATGTCGGGCGCGCGCGGGATCGTCGGGCCGTCTTGCAGGAGAAGAAGGAGCAATTGCTGGAGAACCTGAGAGACTTGCGCTTCGAGTATCGCGCGGGCAAGCTCTCGGAGGCCGATTATGAGCAGACGCGAACGACGTTGGAGGCGGAGATCGCGGCTGTGATGCTGGAGTTGGAGAAGCTCGCGCCCGCCGAACGCCGCGCGTGAGGAGAGAACGGGATGAAGAGATCGCGCTCGAAGAAGCGCGCACGATGGCTGTGGTGGGGAGGACTGGGGATCCTTCTCAGTGTCCCCGCGCTTGTGCGCGCGGAGATACGGGGCACGGTGCTCAATGGCACGACGGGAAAGCCGGTCGCCGGCATTGAGGTGCATCTGGTCCTGCTCCAAGAGGGAATGCAGGTCGCCGAGAAGGTGCGCACGGATGCGCGAGGACAGTTCGTGTTCTCGACGACGGTGATGCAGTCCGCGATGGTGCGCGCGACGTATCAGGGCGTCAACTATCACGAAATGATCTCGCCGGAGAGCTCCTCGATCACGCTTCAGGTGTACGACGCACGCCCCATGGGGGCGTATGCCGTCGAGCGGCTCACATATCTCGTGCAACCGATAGAGGATCGCCTGCTGATCGGACGGGAATATGTCGTCCGAAATCAGGCGACGCCACCCGTGACGCTCTTTCGCCCGGAAGGTGTCTTCACGTTCGCCTTGCCGGAAGGCTCGCGTCCCGAGCGCGTGTCCGTCGTGGGGGCGAGTGGTATGCCGCTGACCATCGCGGCGCGCTCGGCGGGCGAGGGGATGTGGCGCATTGAGCATCCGCTGCGACCGGGAACGACACAGTTCTTCGTCGTCTCGCAGATCCCGTATCAAGAGGCGCGCGCGCAGATTCGCGAGGCGCTGCCGTGGGATGTGGGGCGCGTGCGGCTGCTCGTGCCCGAACCGATGACCGTCGAAGCAGTGGGATTCCGCCCGATGGGATCGGAACAAGGGCTCGCCGTGTATGTTCTCGACGAAGCCCGCGCGGGTATGGAGATCGCGTGGAGCGTGAGCGGGCGCGCGCCCAACCTTCTCGCGGAAGGATCCCAGGGAGAGGCGCGAGGAACCGTTCGAGCTATCGCCGGTCCCGTCGCCAAGCGGCAATGGATGATCCTCGCGGCACTTGCTCTGGCGTTCGCCTTGAGCAGCACGATGGCCGTGCGCCGGAATCGCGGGCGCACGCATCCGGCCGGAGAGCGAAAGAGTGTCCGTCGTGCGGCTCCCTCGCGCACGGAGACTCCGGCAGCGAGCGATCTCTCCGAGCTCAAGGATGCACTCTTCGCGCTCGAGGTGCAGCGGCAACGCGGGGAGATCTCCGAAGGCGACTATGAGGAGAAGCGACGTCTGCTGCACCGCTCGCTGGAAGCGGCACTCGGCCGCTCCTCTGCAGAGACTTCGATGCGCCCTGATGTCGAGACTCCTGCGGAGAATCTGCATGGCGTGCGCGACCGCGAGTGAGAGATCTGTGGGCGAGCGCTCGGTCAGAGCCTCTCGCGATGTTTCGATCGCGAGGGGCTCTCGCTCGAGAATCACGCGCGCCTTCCTCTGCGCGAGGTTCTTCGGAGGAAGAGGAGGATGAGAAGTCCGAAGGTGAAATTCGCCGTTGCTATTGCGGTCCTGGTGGGCGCCTTGGCCTGGCTGGCCGTGATCGGTATGCAGGAGAGCAAGACGTATTACATCACGGTCGCTGAATTGAAGCGCATGGGAGCGGATGTCCGCCAGAAGCGGCTTCGCGTGGGCGGGCGTGTTGTGGCGGGCAGCATTCAGCGCGAGGGACGACGCGTGCGCTTCCTGCTCGAGCAAGATGCGGAGACTTTACCTGTCGTGTACGTAGGACGAGATCCCGTGCCCGATACCTTCGTGGATCATGCGGAGGCCCTCGTCGAAGGACGATGGGGGGAGGACGGCGTCTTTCACGCTCAGAAGTTGCAGGCCAAGTGCGCTTCGAAGTATGAACCGGCCGAGGGAAGCGGCTCCTCGACCTCATCGGGAACGTGAGGAGACATCCGATCGAGGTTCCCACGCGATCCAAGGATCGCAGGGAGGGCTTCTCTCCGGCGTCGAGAGGGCACCCATGATCGCTCAACCGCCGGCCCTTGTGTTCGAACGCGTCTGCAAGATGTTTGGCGAAACGATCGCCCTGTGGGAGGTGAGCTTCGCGCTTCATCGGGGAGAGATCCTGGCCGTTCTCGGCGGAAATGGCGCGGGGAAATCCACGCTCCTTCGCCTGGCCGCCTTTCTGCTCACGCCCACCTCGGGCGCCATCTCCGCCTTCGGCCATCCACGGCCGACGCCGGAAGTGAAGCGTCGAATCGGCTTCCTCGGACATTCCTCATTCCTCTACGACGATCTCTCGGCCGAGGAGAACTTGAGATTCTACGCGGCCCTCTACGCCTTAGGTCAGCAGACCGAGGAGCGCATCGCTCGCGTGCTCGGCGAGGTCGGCGCGGAGGAGTTTCGCCATCGCCCGGTTCGCACGCTCTCGCATGGGATGCGCAAGAAGATCTCGTTGGCGCGCGCTGTGCTCGCGGACCCGGATCTCGTCCTGCTCGACGAACCCTTCTCCGGCCTGGATACGGCGAGCGTCGAGCGCACGCGCGAACTGATGCGGCACTGGCGGCACTGTGGAAAGGCCCTGCTGGTGACGACGCACCAGGCGGAGCTTCTGAAGGAGATCGCCGATGGGGCGCTCGTGCTGGAGCGCGGGCGCATCGTGATGGAGAGCCGATCGGCGCTCTCACCGTCTTCCGAGGCCCTCGCGCCTTCTCCGATGGGCGGTCCATGAGCTACTGGACGACGACGACACGCGTTGCGGTGAAGGATTTGGTGAGCGAAGCGCGGACGCGCGAGATGACCAATGCCATGCTCTTTTTCGCCCTCCTGGTGCTCGTGCTCTTCAGCTTCTCCGTCCGACCGGCTTCGGATGAGGAGCGACGCGTGGCGGCCGGAGTGCTCTGGATCGCCTTCCTCTTCGCGGGCGTGAGCGTGCTCGATCGCTCATTCTGGCGCGAGCGGATGAACGAGTGTTTGGAGGCGTGGCGGCTGACGCCGGCGTCGGCGAGCGCGCTCTTCTTGGGCAAATGCGTCGCCAATGCCCTCTTCCTGCTTCTGGCGGAAGCCATTCTCGTGCCGCTCTTCCTCGTCTTCTTCGATCTCTCCGTCGGTGGCGCTGTGGGGACATGGGTGCTGGTGCTTGTGCTCGGGACGTGGGCGCTTGTTGTGAACGGAACGTTCTTCGCCGCGATGACGACGCATCTGCGGAGCCGCGAGCTGATGCTGCCGCTGCTGCTGCTGCCAATCTCGGTACCGGCGCTCATCGCCGTCGTAGAGGCGACGGCCGCTGTGCTTCTGGGGGAAGGCGCTCTGCGCGTATGGATCCAAGTGCTCGTGGCCTTCGATCTCATCTACACGACGCTGGCCCTGCTTCTCTTTGAAACCGTGTTGGAGGGGACATGAGGAACGAAAGAACACTCCCGCGATGGTGGTGTGGGCTGGTCGGCCTCACGGGCGTCGCTCTGATCCTGGGAGTACTCCACGCCCTCTGGTGGGCGCCAACGGAGCGGACGATGGGAACCGTCCAGCGCATCTTCTACTATCATGTCAGCTCGGCGTGGACGGCCTTTGTCGCGTTCTTCATCAATTTCTTGGCCTGCCTCGCTTATGTGAAGACGCGACGTCCGAAATGGGACGCTGTGGCTGTCAGCGCGGCAGAGGTGGGCGTCGTCTTCGGCACGGTGAATCTCGTCACGGGGCCTATTTGGGCGAAGCCCGTGTGGGGGATTTGGTGGACATGGGATGCGCGGCTGACCTCGACGCTGGTGATGTGGTTGCTGTATGTGAGTTACCTGCTCCTGCGGCAGTTCGCGGCGGAGCAACCGGGTCAGCGAGTGTGGGCCGCCGCATTCGGCATCTTCGCCTTTGTGGATGTGCCGATCGTCTATCTCTCGATTCGGCTGTGGCGAACGCAGCATCCGGGACCCGTGATCGCCGGAGGAGAACAGTCGGGCATCGATCCGCGCATGTTCCTGGCTCTGCATGTATGCTTTCTGGCTTTCCTCCTCCTCTTCGCGGTGCTCTTTTACTGGCGGTATCGGCTGGAGGAACAGCGGGCGGAATTGGCGGAGCTCCGCGCACAGCTTCAGCGACTCCAGCTCGAACGGTTGGCGTGAGGGAGAGAGATGCGAAACCTGATCATCGCGATGATCGTCGCGTGGCTCGTTCATCTCGCTTATCTCATCAGTCTTGCCCGACGGCAGCGACGGCTGCAACAAGAGGCTGAAGAGCTGCGGCGAATCGCTGAACGCCTGGAGCGATCCTCTGCTCCCCCCTCCTCGTGAAGGATGCCCGAGGGCCGGACGTGCCCACGGCTCTCTGTTCCGCCGAAATGTCCCGGCCGTGTCTGCCCCAAAGTCTCGGGCGCGGGGTACCCCTCCTCCGGACTCACTCAGCGAGTTTCAAGATCCGAGCGGCATTCTCGTAAAGGATCTTCCGGCGCACGTCGGGGGAGAAGCCATCGAGCGCCTCGAAATCGGCGAGCCAACGCTCGGGCGTGATAAACGGATAGTCGCTGCCGAAAAGCATCCGATCCGAGAGCCGCTTGCGCGCCGCTTCGATCACTGAAGAGGGGATGTAGCGCGGCGACCACCCGGAGAGGTCCATGTAGACATTCGGCTTGTGGCCGATGATGGCGAGCAGCTCTTCATGCCACGGCCACCCCGTGTGCGCACCGATGATGACCAAATTCGGGAAATCCGCAGCCACAGCATCCAGATGGATGGGTCGCGCATACTCGAGCTTCACGCCCCCACCGCCCGGGAGCCCGGCCCCCAATCCGCTCGTGCCCGTGTGAAAGAGCGCGGGCACACCCAGGGCACTGATCTTCTCGTAGAGCGGATAAAAGCGCGGATCGTGGGGAGAGAAGGCTTGTATGCTCGGATGGAACTTCACGCCTTTCAAGCCGAGATCAACGATCGCTCGCTCAATCTCCGCAAGCGCGCGTCGTCCCTTCCACGGATCCACGCTCGCAAACCCGATGAACCGGTCCGGATACCGGCGGACGATCTCGGCGACTTCGTCGTTGGTCACCGGAGGGCACCCGGTCGCCGTCTCCGCATCCCACGCGAGTAAGACGCCGATCATGTCCAACTCCTCATAATAGCGCGCGACCTCGTCCAGAGTGCGAACCGGAACGCTCGTGCGAAAGAACCGCTCGGCCGCCGTGCGATAGGGACCGATGGCGCCCTCCAGAAAGCTCGCCGTGGGGAGATGGACATGCATGTCAATGGCCCGCGGCATTGGTATCCTCCTTCATGTTCTCGGCGACTTCCCGACGCAGATACTCGGCGGCAGCCTCCGGAGGAGTGGGGTTGATGAACAACTCGGCTCCCCACTCGAAGCCCGCGATGCGGGTCAGGCGCGGCACGATCTCCAAATGCCAGTGATAGTCATATTCGATGGAGCTCCAATATTCCGGATGACCGGGGCGAGAGAACGCCGGAGGGCTCGTGTGCAGGATGAAGTTGTACGGGGGATCGTTGAGCAGCCGCTTCATCGCCCGCAGCGTCACCCGCAGCGCATGCGCCGTCTGAAGCAACTCGTCATCGCTCAAGCGCGAGAAATCGTGCAGATGCCTCTTGGGCAGGATCCATGTCTCAAAGGGGAAAGCCGAGGCAAACGGCGCCCACACCAGAAAGGCCTCATCCTGATAGATGAGGCGCTCCCCGAAGGTCAGCTCTTGCGCGATCAGGTCACAGATGAGGCACCGCTCTTTCTTCACGAAGTTCTCCCGACAGACGGTCAGTTCCTGCTTGACCGCCGGGGGGACCATAGGCGTCGCAATAAGCTGCGAATGCGTGTGCGCGAGCGAAGCGCCCGCTTCCACCTTGTGGTTCTTGAAGATGAGGATATAGCGGAGTCGCGGATCGCGGAAGAGGTCGCGGATGCGCTCGCGATAGCTGAGGAGCACATCTCGAATCCAAGAGAGTGGAAGATCCGCGAGCGTCGTCGCATGATCCGGCGTCTCGATGATGACCTCGTGAGCACCAGCCCCGCTGAGGACATCGAAGAGGCCGACGCCGTAGCGCTGAGCCGCGTCTTCGATGCGAAGCGCCGGGAACTTATTCGGGACGACGCGCACGCGCCATCCGGGAGTATTCGGAGCCGTCCCCGGCTCTCGGAGGGCGAAGATCTCCGGCGGCGTCTTATCCTCGTTCCCTTCACAAAAGGGGCATGCGAGCGCCCGCGCTTCGGCCGGCGGCCGTGCTTCGATCAGATAATCGCTCGGCCGCCGCGCGCGCTCCGCGGCGATGATGACCCACCGATTGCGCAAGGGATCGAAGCGTAACTCCCGCAGTGTATCGCGTCGGACCGTCATCCCCCCTCCCTCCTACACCATCCAATGCTCCAGCTCGAACTCGCGTCCGGGCAGGTGAAGGCGCACGGTACCGCTCGGCGGATACCGTTCCAGGATGCCCTCCCCTTTCAGAAGAAGCACCAGATCGAAGCTCTCCCCAAACCCGAGCTGCAGCTCCGAGAGCGAAAATGCGATTTCGACAATATCCCCAACCGCCCACGACGGCGAACGGCGATCGGCGGAGATGTTCACCCGCCGCTCTCCACCGGACGTGTAGATCTCGACGCGCAGAACGGCGCGCTCCAGCAGCGCGCTGGCCTTCTCTCGGCAATCAATGCGGAGGTACAGGTGCTCGGGATCGAATCCGAAGTAGAGCGCCACTAACCGAGCGCTCGCGCGATGCATGGCGCCGTGCGCGGCCAGATGAATCATTCCGGCCGGCGCCCACTCGAAGTAGTGCGTATCGCGCCCATCCACGATGGGACGAAGAAAGGCCACCGGGGTGCGGAGCAGAACGCTGCGCTCCGTGCGAATAGGTGTCTCCAGATAAGAGGGCGGCTCGAGTCCCACGCCGATGTAGACGTTCTTCAGATGCGTTCGAAACAGCTCATCGAAGACGGGATCATGAGGACTGTGATGCGGCTCTCCGAACCACCAGAACCAGTCGCTGCCTTCGGCAGCCAGAAGCGACCGCCGCGCGAGATCCTCCGACGTCCCCTCGCGCGCTGAGCACGCCCAGCGCCCTCGCGCACGCCCCAGATACCGCCATGCGGTGTTCTTCTCCTCATCGCCGATCCAGGTGGTGAAGCTCGCATCAACCCAGGAGCCCGGATGCAGATGCGGGAGCTCCGGCAGCGCTGAAGACGCGGCGAGCACCTGGCTGAAGGTGCACGTCTCGATCCACGCTTCCTCCTCCAATTGGCGATACAGGCGCCGGAGGAAATCGTATCCGTTGGCCGGGTAATGCTCCCACGGATTCTCGCCATCGAGGATGACGGAGACCACCGCCTGAGGCGCGCGCTGATGGATGGCGCGCAACCGGCTGAGGAAGTCGCCGACAGCATCCTCCACCCGCCAGCGAGGGTAAACAAAGCCGATCAGATCCGAGAGCTCGTGGTCGCGGAAGAAGAGCACGATCCCGGTTCCCACGGCGCGCTCCCGGCGCGCGAAGCGATACGGGCGCCAATGCGCATCCTCTCGACGCGCTTCCGGAGGAAGGCTGCGCGCAAGGACGGCACTATCGCTCGCCGTCCACGCAATGCCCGCTTCGGCCATCAGCATCACCGCGTCTTCGCTCACAGCCCCTTCGGCGGGCCACATTCCGGCAGGACGGCGTCCGAAGACGGCCTCGCACTTCTCCACAGCGCGCGCGATCTGCTCGCGCGCATCCTCGAAAGCCTGAAATCGCACATCGCCCAGGCGAATCCCCGGCGTCGCGTGACGCGCGATCTCCGTATCGCACAGAAGTGGCAGAATCGGATGATAGTACGGAGTCGTGGAGATCTCCACGCGCCCCTTCTCCCATAACGATCGGTAGAGCGGCAGCGTCGCGCGAAGGATCTGATCCATCACCTCCTGCAACATCCGCTTGTCTTCCTCCCGGTATCCCCGCCCCTTTTCGAGAAGCGCGCGAATCCCGGGATGCTCTCGCCTCCAGCTCTCGCCCAGCCACTGCAGGTGAAAGAGGACCTGAAGATCGCGCACATCCTGCGGCGCCAGCGGACGACGGTCGCGCGTCATCGCCCGCAGCTCGCGATAGCGCGGATGCGCCTCGATCGCCGACTCCGGGACGAGGAAATAGTTCTCCTCCACAAATGCGCGCTCGCCCACATCCATCACCTCCGGGGCCTTCCGAAAGTGATCGAGAAACGGATCCCGAGCGCGACCGCTCGCATAGTCCTCGAGACTCTCCATCAGGCTGGGGACGAGATTGAACGTCACCCGAAGCCGCTCGTACTGACTCACGATCCAGGCCATCTCATAGTAGTCCTTCAGCGCATGCAGGTAGACCCAGGGAAGTCCATACCGACCCGTCCGGTAATCCTTGTACATCGGCTGGTGCATGTGCCAGAGCAGGAGCAGCCTCATACGCCTCGGGACCCGGTGTCGCGCCCGCCCCGCGAGGCCCGCCCCGACAGAACGCGCTCGACTTCGTCCACAAGGGCGCGCGGATCCCCGGACTTCACACAATAGCTGTGGGCGAGCCAAGAGGTATAATCGTCTTGAAACGAGACGTAGGCCGAACAGAGGATGACCGGGAGCTTCGGGTATCGGGCGACGATCTCCTGTAAGAGATCGAGCCCGCTCTCGGTTTTCAACCGAATGTCGAGGATCACAAGATCGAAGGGTTCGCGCTCCAACGCCGCGAGCGTCCCACGCCCATCCTCGGCCTCGACGATCTCGTGACCCTCCTCCGTCAAGATGGCCGTATAGAGGAGCCGAATACTCGGCTCATCGTCCACGATCAAAATCTTCGCCATGAGCGGTCTCCGTTCCTCCCCCCGCGCGACCTCTCCGAGAGATCCGCACAGGGACTCTGCGCGCTCTCACAGATCGCGGGCAGCCCCCTCCGGGCGAGCCGACTCGCCCTCCGCCGACATCTCAGATGCCGCTTCGGGAATGGGCAGGCGGATGGTGACCTCACACCCGCGTCCGAGCTCACACAGAAGCGTCAACTCTCCCCCCAAGCTCTCGACAATTTGCTTGGAGGTGTACAGACCCAGCCCGCTCCCCGTCGGTTTGGTCGTGAAAAACGGCTTGAAGAGATGGCGCGCCGCCTCCTCGGTCAGCCCCGGCCCGGTGTCTCGGACAACGATGAGAATCGTGTTGCCGGAGCGCCGACTCTCGATGAAAAGCGATCCCCCCTCGCTCATAGCTTCCAAGGCGTTGTTCACAACGTTCTCCAGACAATTATAGAGCTGGCGCTCGTCGGCGAGAACCGGAGGGACCGGAGCCAAATCCACGTGCCACTGGATCGGCGGGCCATGCCGCGTGGCTTCCATCTTCTCGTGAACCAACAGCTCAATGATCTCAGTGACGTTCACCGGATGCCGTTCGGTCAGATACTTCACCGAGGCGAACTTCACGAAATCCTGGACCGTCTCCTCTAAACGAGCGGCCTCTTGAGCAATGGCCTCGGCGAAGCGCCGACAGGGAGAGTGCTCCTCCAGCTTCTTGTGAAGATGCCGCGCGAGCCCACCGATGGCGACGACCGGATTCTTGATCGTGTGCGTGAGTTGCAGCAGCATCTCGCCAATCGCTGCTTCTTCGCGCAACCGGATGATCGTCTGCTGATGCTCCCGAATGCGCCGATAGGCCTCTTCGAGCATCTCCACTTTCTCCCGCAGTTCGGCATAAGCGAAGCCACGTTCCAACGCGACAGCGATCTCCATGGCAAACAGCTCCATGGCGAGCCGATCCTCGGCTGAAATCGGGCGACCCGTCAGGAAGTTATCGAGCAGCACGGCGCCGAGCGGTCGCTCATCGTGCGAGATCAAGGGGACGATCCAAAAAGTCGTGTGGGGATAGAACTGACGAAGAGCAGCAGGCAACGGCGCCTCCGGGCCAATCTCCAAGACTCGTCCCACCTCCGGCGCATGGGGAAGAGATCGCATGAAGACGTCGCGAAAGGGCGGATCGGAGAGCGCGAAACGGAACTCTTCCAACCAAGGCCGGAACTTCTCCCGCTCCCGGGCGAAAACTTCCGGCACATACCGAAGGAGATCGGCAAGCGTCGCTCCGCGCTCATTCACCTCTTGCCAAATGCGCGCCGCCTCCTCACCGTCACGCGGGCCCAGAGCGAAATAGCCGCGCAGCTCCCCCCCCTCGACCAGAAGGACAAGAGCGCGATTGAATCCGAGGCTGCCCCCGGCCGTGAACGCGACCAACCCTTTGTAGAGGATCTCGTCGGGATCGAGCGCCAGTTGCAAGCTGTGCGAAAGATGTCGAAGGGTATCGAGCAGCTCATCCTTGATCTGCAACGTGCGGAGAATCGGGCGGCACCGATTCAACGCCTCATCCAAAATCACCGTCACCGCCTCCCACAGGGGATCACCCGTGCTCCGCAATTCCGCCAGGTCGCGCCGCAACTCTTCGCAACCGAGGCATTTCTCCCGATTCCGCCGCCGCACATCCGAGAGCAGATGTATCTCCCCCGGCCCGAGATACGGACACGCGGCCGGATCATCGGCGATCAGCCAGCAGTACCGTTCCCCCACGCGCGCCATCGTCCTGTGCAAAGGGTACCACCATCGCGCCTGTCGGGCAAACATCGGCCTATGGTGAGACAACGGGTCGCCCCTTCGCACCAACTCTTCTTGGCCGAGAGCACGCTCCCCCGACGAATTCACATTCCGCCCGTTGAACGCGCGACGTGGACGATTCGATATGAGGACACGAGCGAACCCTCAGGAGTGAAGTCGCATCGCATTTCGCCAGCCGAGCCCGCGCACGCGGGCGGCCTGGCGGATGCGTGGTATCCGCCTCGCGACATCGAACGCGCGACGCCGACTCCCCTGGATGTGAACGGATCAGGCATCTCCCGATGAGGAGGCCATTCCTGGGGTGGCTCAACGCGTCCTGTCCCAGAGTTGCCAGCCGTCGCCGTTTTTACTATTTTTGTGGTACGACTGGGCCGTAAGGAAGAGATCAGCTGCCTCACCGGCTGATTTCAGGCGGGCAGGTTTCTGCCTGTGGTCGGCCACACGGGCGTTGGAGGCGTATGTTCGCGGATGTCGTCCTCGCCGTGAACGCGCGACACGCGTTCACGTACCGCGTGCCCGAAGGAATGACGGCACCGGTGGGCGCGCGCGTCGTCGTCCCATTTGGGGCGAAGGTACTCGTGGGCCTTGTCGTCATGCAAAGAGAGGAGCCTCCGCCGCATATCGCCGAACCGGCCATCAAGCCCCTCCTCGCCGTCCTGGACAAGGAGCCGCTGCTCGGCTCTGACGTATTGGAACTGACGCGCTGGGTCGCCGAGTACTACTTCGCGCCCTGGGGAGAAGTCGTTCAAGCGGCCGTGCCTCCGGGGCTCCTGGCGGCCGTCGTCGAAGCCTTCTCGATCACCGAGCGGGGGCGCGCGGACCTCGGTCACATGACGAGCGCGCGACAGAGGCGCTCCCTGCGCGGGCAGATTTTAGAACAGCTCGCTCAAGGAGAATCGGTACCGATCACAGAATTCACGAAGCGGTTTGGAGCACGGCGAGCGCGCGCTGCGCTGCGCGACCTGGAACGGCGCGGAGCTATTTCCCGCCACTACCGGATCGCCGAGCCGCGCGTGAAGCCGAAGATGGAAGAGGTCGTCGTGTGGGCCAGCGCAGAATCTCCGTCGGAGACCGAACACGGCGTTCGCGCCAAGGCTCGAGCGCGGCTCCTCGCGTGGCTTCACACAGCGCGCGAGGCGGTCCCGCTGCGCGAGGCGGCTCGTCAGGCGGGCGTGCGTCCTGCCCTGATCCGCGCGCTCCATGCCGAAGGCGTGGTCCGCATCTTCTCCCGACCTGTGCCCCGAGATCCGTTTGCCCATGTGGAGGTCTCCCCTCCGGAATGGTTCGAGCTGACACCGGAACAGAATCAGGCGCTCGAACACATCACCCGGAAGCTCGACGAGGGGAGATATGCCACGTTCCTGCTGCATGGTGTGACCGGCAGCGGCAAGACCGAAGTCTACATCCGCGCCATTCATCGAGCGCTGGCGCGAGGGAAGACGGCGCTCATGCTCGTACCGGAGATCGCCCTGACGCCGATGCTCGGCCGACGATTGCGCGCGCATTTCGGTCGAGACGTCGCGCTGTTGCACTCTTCGCTCTCAGAAGGCGAGCGCTTCGAGGAGTGGCACCGCATCGCGCGGGGAGAAGCCCGTGTGGTGCTCGGCACACGTTCCGCCGTGTTCGCCCCGCTTTCGAATCTGGGCCTCGTCATCGTGGATGAAGAGCATGATCCCTCGTACAAGCAAGACGAGGTCCCGCGCTACCACGGGCGCGATACGGCCATCATGCGCGCGCTCCAGAACCAGGCCGTGGTGATCTTGGGAAGCGCGACGCCCTCGCTCGAGTCCTACCACAACGTCCACGTGGGCAAGTATATCTACCTGCAGCTCGGCGAGCGGATCGGAGGTCGGTCTCTGGCCGAGGTTCACCTCGTGGACATGCGCGAGGTCTTTGCGCGATATGGGCGGCAGGTCGTTCTCTCCGACGAACTCGTGAATGCCATCCGCGAGACGATCGAGCGGGGCGAGCAAGTAATCCTCCTGCTCAATCGTCGGGGCTTCTCTTCCTTCGTCCTCTGCCGCCGCTGTGGCCTGACCATGCGCTGCCCCCGGTGTGACGTCTCGCTCACATACCATCGGTCGGTTGAGCAACTCCTCTGCCACTACTGCAACTACCGCGCGCCGGTGCTCACGCGCTGTCCCAGTTGCGACGGCGAGTACATCTACTTCGCCGGCGTGGGGACCGAACAGGTCGAGGAGCGACTCCGCCGACTCTTTCCGGACTTGCGCATCGCGCGGCTCGATCGAGATACAGCGAGTCGGCGGCGCGCTTATGAGCGCATCATCATGGCCTTCGCCGCCGGCGAGATCCAGGTGCTCGTCGGGACGCAGATGGTCGCCAAGGGCCACGATTTTCCGAACGTGACGCTCGTGGGCGTGATCTCGGTGGACGCGATCTTGGGTCTTCCGGACTTTCGCGCGGCCGAGCGGGCCTTTCAGCTCCTCACCCAATCGGCCGGTCGCGCCGGACGTGGCGATCAGCCCGGCCGCGTCCTCATCCAGACGTACTATCCGGAGCACTATGTGCTGCGCTACGCGGCGGCGCAGGATTACGAGGGGTTCTATCAGCGCGAGATCCATTTCCGCCGCATGTTGCACTATCCGCCGATCACGACGCTCATTCAACTGATCGTCCAGCATCGCGACTTCGAGCGCGCGAATGCCCTGGCGCAAGAGCTGGCGCGGTACCTCCGAGCGGCGGATACATCCGGCCTCATGCGCGTGCTCGGCCCTGCCCCGGCGCCGCTCAGCCGATTGCGCGGCCGCCACCGCCTGCAGATCCTCATCAAAAGCCGCCAACGCCTGGCCGCTCACCGCGCGGTGGACCTCGCCGTGGAGCAGCTGCGCGCCTCCGGATTCGATACTCACGCCCTCGTCATTGATCCCGATCCCGTGGACGTCATGTGAGGACTCTCGGCGCGCTCTTCGAACGCGCGCCCATCGCAGCAGGTGAATCCGCGCGCCGAGAACGCGACCCCCTTCGCCCCCTTTGGCCTTGACAATGCCCAATACCTCGCCTACTTCATCCCTGAAGATTCTCTTCGATGCGGAGGTGAAGAGCGATGCCGAGGACGCGAGCACAGTGGGGATTCGGTGTGGGACTCACCCTCGCGCTTCTGAGCGGTGTGCTCCCGTCATTCTCGCGCCCCGAGCGCACGAGCGATCTCGGGTACGACGCGTGCTCGGGACGCCTTCTGCGACGCGATGGAGCCTGGTTGCGCGCGAGTGCGCAGGGTCTTCTCATGAGCCACGACCACGGGAGGAGCTGGCACCGCGTCGGGCGTGGCATGGAGGCAGAGGCCATTCCCCTGGTCCTCTGCGCCGCGCCCAGCGATCCACAACGCCTCTATGTGGGAACGCTCCGGCATGGCATATATCGGAGCGACGATGGCGGCGAGAGCTGGCGATCGGTTTGCCAGGGATTGCCCGAAGCGGCCGTCGAACGCCTCCTCGTGCATCCGGATGACGCGGACGTCGTCTATGCCGTGACAGACCTCTACGGCTTCTATCGAACGCACGACGGTGGGACATCATGGGAGCCGGTGAACGAGGGTCTGCCGATCCCCCTCGCGTATCGAACCTTCACCCCGCTCCTCACGATGAGCCCGGCGAATCCCTCGCTCCTCTACGCTCTCATCGGAGCCCCGCTCCATTCCTACCGCGTGGACATCGCGATCTATCGGAGCCGGGATGGTGGCGAGCGCTGGGAGCGATTCGCCGACCTGCCCGATGACATGAGCGTCGAGGACGTGAGGATCAGCGCAGCCGATCCCGACGGGGTGCATCTCGCCCTCAAGGGCCGAAGCGTGCGCATCGCGGACGAGAATTCTGAGGGAACATGGGGGGAAGAAATCCGAGCAGCGGATGCAGACACGGAGAGCTCCATCGCGGCCCTGCAGGATTTTGACGCCGGGCATATCGCCGTACTGCACGACGACGGAACGCTGCTCCATGTCTTCGATCTGGAGGGAAAGACCCTGCAATTCACCCCTGTTGGAACCGGGGGATTCGCCCTCGCCCTCTCCCCCCTCATCTTCGATGAGGAGCTGGGGCAGCGACTGGATCTGAGAAATGACGACGCCCTCGAGATCGCGCTCCCATTTCGGTTTCCGTTCTACGGGCGGGATCGGGATCGGATGTTCGTGAACTCCAACGGGAGCCTCTCCTTCGGAGGGCGGCGGCTTTCGCCCAATCCTTCGACGGTGAGCGATCTGCCCATGATCGCGCCGCTCTGGACGGATTTGGATCCGAGCGTGCGGGGCGGCGTCTTCCTCAAGGCGACATCGGAGCGAGTGGTCATCACCTGGAACGAAGTGCCCGTCTCGCGCACGTCCAACAAGAACACGTTCCAGATCGTCCTCGAACGAAATGGGCGGTTCTCGATGAGCTTCCGGCGCGTGGATGCGCAAACGGGCGTAACGGGTGTCTTCAACGGAAATCTCCTCGCGCAGATTTTCTTCGGCCGCTCGGTGGACTTCTCCGACGACCTCCCGGTGAGGGACTCGACACTGCCGGCCGTGTACGAATCCTTTGACGGCGCCTTCCGAGATGAGCGGATCGCCCGGAGATTCTACGCCTCTCACCCGGACGACTTCGATATGCTCGTCGTCTTCGGCGCCAGCTCGATTCCGTACGACGTGACCGGCGGACCGTTCTCCTACTACAAGCCCATCCGGAACGACGTGCATGGAATCGGGCAAGGTGTCGGGACCTTTCACGGTGGACCGCGCGCCTTCGGCAGCCAAGGGCGTTTGCACGGTTTTCTCAACATGAACACGCTCGCGCAGTATCCGGCGGATCCCGAACGCATCTTCCGCGATGGCCTCTATTCGCCGCTCACGCTGCTGGCGCGGGAGACGGGACGGCGGTGGATCGCCTACGTGGATTTCAACGATGGAGGGGTTGAAAGCAGCGCCCTGCGGTACGGTGACGGATGGAGTTTCTTCCTCGACACAGAGGCCTCGGTCATGGGGGGGAACAACTGGGTGGATAACGGGGATGGGACTTTCGAGAGCTTGGAAGCCGTGATGCGCTACAGCGCGCTCGACCAATATCTCATGGGCGTTCGCTCGCCGCGCGACATCCCCGGCTTCTTTCTGATTGTCCCCCCGGAAGGGTACACGCGCCGCCTCCCGAGCAGTCCGCCAGAGGTCGGCATCATCGTTCCGGGGACACCGAAAACGATCACTCTGCAACAGATCGCACAGGTCGAAGGCTGGCGATCGCCGGCCTACCCGCGCGCGCCGAACCTCTTCCGACAGGCATTCCTGCTGATCGTCCCCCGAGGTGAAACGGCATCCGTGAGCGATCTGGAGAAACTCGACCGCCTTCGCACAGAATGGGAGATCTTCTTCCGCATCGCGACGGGGGGACGAGCCCGAATCTCCACACGCTTAAGAGCTTCGCCGTGAATGATCCGAAGCGCCGAGCTTCTCCAGAGGCCGGATTTTTCGACGTCGCTGCCTGAATGACGATCAACCGCTGCCGAACGATCGTTCCGGCACCGCTTTCCTTCGCCTGTGAGATGCAATTTAGGAATCTGCTTACGCCCTCGGGGTGAGCACGACCAGACGGTTGTCGCCCGCGATCGCCGCCAGCTCCCCCCGAGAGGAGCGAACAAGACTCCAGGCCGCTCCGCCGGTGCTCACCTGAGCCAGCCGCTTTCCCTCCAGGTCATACGTGGTAATCACCCCGTCCCTGCGGAGCCTTATGCCCCTATACTCCTCCAGCTTGTTGGAGGCCACGAAGATCTGATTCCCATCCGTGGAAAAGAGAGCGCCGTAGTAATAGTAATACCGATCCCCGGCCTCATCCGAGAGCGTGGCCCGCAGAAGAAGGTCTCCCACAGCGCTCACCTCGAGCAGCGCGAGGGACTTTTCTAAAGAGGCGAGGAGAAACCGGCCATCCGGACTCACCGTCACCCACCAGGGCTTGTCCGCCAATCTCAGGCTGAAGATCAGCTTTCCGTTGGCGTCAAAGTCAAAGACATACAGCATCTGATTCGCATAGGAGGGAACATACACCACATCTCCGCGCAGACTGAAAACGACATTCGGCCAGGATTCAAAGCTTGATCCTCGGGGGAGCGTGAAGGTCACGCGTCGGGTGAGCCCACCGAACGCATCCGCTTCGAGAAAGGAGACCGAGGTATCCCCCACATTCACCGTCGCAAGTCTCCGAGTGGCCGGATGGAAGGCGATCGTTACCGGATTCCTGTAGTTAGAATAATAAACCCCCAGCCTTACCCAACTTACCAGCGTCCCGGAGAGGACGTCGAAGCTGAAAACACGATCGTTGCCATAGTCGGCGACGAAAACGTATTTCCCATCCGGCGAGATGATCGCATTCGTCCAGGGGGTGAAGTCCGTCCCTGATGGGGGACGGATGCGTCGAACGAGTTTCAGGTCGGCCGGATCGGTCGCGTCCACAACAGCAAGGGTATTCTCCCGCTCATTAACCACAATCAGAAAGCGCGTCCCTCCCTGATCGAAGAGGCTCACCCAAAAAGGACCATCACCCGGAACAAGGGCATCCAGGATCTCCCCCGTCTCAGCGTTCACGGCATAGAGGAGATCGGTGAAGGCCGAGGCCACGAAGATCGTCCTTCCATCGCGGGAGTAGACGATGTTGTTGGCCACCGAGAAGGACGCTCCATGAGGGCGAAACTCCCCTGCCTTCTCCACCTTCGGGAGGTCGGTGTAGTCAATGATCGTGACCGAGGGCGAGAAGTCGGTGTTGACGACAGAGACAAGCCGCTTGCTCGGAATCCGGAAGGTCTCCACCGTATACGACCTCCCCTGCATGGGAACGGAAGCAATCTCCCGCCCATCGGAGGTTCGGAAGACATAAAGCTTGTTCGTCTCGGGGGAAGCCACAAAGCCAATCGTCCCATCGGCGCTCAAGGCTGGGTTGTTTATGGAGTCTAAATCCGCGTTCGGAGTGAAGGTCGCCTGAAGGCTCAACCTCCCGTCGGATGTCGTCCGAAGGATAGAAACCGTGTTCAATTCCCCGTTTGTCACAACAACGATCCCGGTCGGCTCGCTGAAGGCCAGTAGCGCTGGCCGTCTTGTCCGCCACGAATATGAATCCCGTAAAGACTGGAAATTGATCAATGAACCCATGTTCACATCGAAGCTGAAGACGGTATCCCCACCAGAGTGAGCCACATAACCGATTGTCCCGGAGGAGTTGAAGACGATGTTATTGCCCCCAAAATCCGTCGAGCGCTCAAAAGAATAACTTCTTGACCACACAATGGAAGGGGAGCGCGGATTGGTCGCATCAACCATTGTGATATACCCGCCCTCGTCAACAACAACGGCAATCCATGGCTTTCCTGGAACCGGGCCCCACGCTATCGGGCTTCGTCCCGAAACAGTGACGCTACTCAAAAGCTCTCCCGTCTCGACGTCGAAGATGTACAACTTGTCTGTCCCTCGTTCCGAGCCGATAAACCCGATCCTTCCGTCAGAGCTGATCGCAGGCCGCCCGATCGCATAATAGAAATCCGTGCCCGCCGGAGGCGTGAACCGTGCCTGAATCCGCATGGCCCTTGGATCCGTAGCATCCACGATGGCGACGTCATCGGTATCGAAGTTCTTGACGAGAACCACTCTCTTCTCGGGCCGCTCATGGAGGGTGATGCCTCCGGGACCGCAGCACACCACGACCTCTCCTAACATTTCTCCCGTCGTCGTGTCGAAGCTGATGAGGCGATGGTTATAGAGTGAGGCCACGAATCCCACGCGGCCATCCCCGCTGTAGACGACGTTATTTGACCATGTTGGCGCAAAGCCTGTAGGGAAGGTCACCGAGCGCACTCCCCCCTGGGCCTGGAAGACCTCCCATTCCGAATCGCTCGGCGACTCGACAAAGAGCTTGTCCTCAAACACCCACTCCCTTTCTTCTCGATCCCTCCCGGCCGGCGAAGGACGGGAGGCTTCTTGGGCAGACTTACCCTGTGGCAGTGCCGGGAAGGCCAAAACCACCACGGCGAGCACAACAAGCAGTGAGGTCATCCGGATCGGTATGACTGTGCTCCGCACCATTTTTCCCCCTCCTTGAAATCGTCGGATTTGCCGCTAAGATACAGATTCACGGTCCTCCTTGTCAAGAATGACACTCTCCCTGGTCGGCGCTTCCTTGACGAATTCGAGCGAACCGAGGAGAATTACAGGCTCGGCGAGTCCCGGGTGGGATCGAACCAAAGACGGGGGAAATGGAGCATGTATCGAGGACGCGAGGGAATGTGGTCGTGGATCCTGCATCGGGTGACCGGTTTAGGCATCCTGCTCTTTCTCGCCATCCACATTGTGGACATCTATCTCTTGGGCTGGCCGGATGTGTTCAACAAGCTGCTGTTTTTCTACCGCCATCCGGTTTTTCGTGTGGCTGAAGTCTTTCTGGTGGCGGCCGCGCTCTATCACGCGCTCAATGGCATTCGCATTATCCTTGTGGACTTCTGGGTGGAGGGGACGCGGTTTCACCGTCAGATCTTCTGGGCGCAGGTCGTGCTCTTTCTGCTCATTTGGATTCCGACGTCGTTTGTGATGCTCAGCCCGGTCGTCTTCGGGCGATAGGAGAGGGGGGATTATGTACGCGGGGCGAGAACGACCGACAGGGAGATTCGAACTGTTCGCCTGGTTCTTCATGCGCATCTCGGGGGTGGTTCTCATCATCCTCGTTCTCGGGCACCTGGCCATCATGCATGTGATCCACACGGTGGATGAGATTGACTTCGATTTCGTCGCCCGGCGATGGGCGAGCCCGTTCTGGCGCACGTATGATCTGGTGATGTTGTGGCTGGCGCTTCTGCATGGTGTGAACGGGCTGCGGACGGTCATTGACGATTACGTGCATCGGAAGGGCTGGCGCGTGGTCTCGCTCACGGTATTGGCGCTCGTGGGCTTTGTGCTCTTGGCGATGGGGACGCAGATCATCCTGACGTTTGAAGCCCCGCTCGGGCGAGAGATCGCCGGGCGTCCTTGAGGGAGGGAACCGACATGGCGATCCTCCATCGGTATGACGCGGTGATCGTCGGAGCAGGGGGAGCGGGATTGCGGGCGGCGCTCGAAGTCGCCCGCACGACGCCGCGCGTTGCCGTCGTGAGCAAGCTCTATCCCATTCGTTCGCACACGGGCACGGCTCAGGGAGGGATCGGCGCGGCTCTCGGCAACATGGAGGAAGATCACTGGGAATGGCACATGTTCGACACGGTCAAGGGAAGCGATTATCTGGCCGACCAGGATGCCGTGGAGATCATGTGCCAGGAGGCGATCGCGTGCGTCTATGAGCTGGAGCATTGGGGCTTGCCTTTCGATCGCACGCCGGAGGGGAAGATCGCGCAGCGTCGCTTCGGGGGGCACACGCGCAACTTCGGGGAAGCGCCCGTGCGCCGCGCCTGCCATGCGGCGGATCGAACGGGGCACATGATCCTGCAAACGCTCTATCAGCAGTGCCTCAAGCACGAGGTCCAATTCTTCAACGAGTTCCATGTCCTGGATCTCCTGCTGGAGGATAACGTCTGCCGCGGGGTGGTCGCGCTCTCGCTCGCGGATGGTGAGATGCACATCTTTCACGCGAAGGCCGTGCTTTTTGCGACGGGTGGATTCGGCCGCATGTACAAGGTCACGAGCAATGCGCGCTCGCTCACCGGAGATGGTGTGGCCATCGCCTTGCGCCGAGGCATTCCACTCGAAGACATGGAATTCTTCCAATTCCATCCGACGGGGATTTACAAGCTCGGCATCCTCATCTCGGAGGCGGCGCGGGGTGAAGGCGGCATCCTGCGCAACCGGCAGGGCGAACGCTTCATGGAGCGATATGCGCCGACGCTTCTGGATCTGGCGCCCCGCGACATCATCTCTCGGTGCATGTACACGGAGATTCGCGAAGGACGGGGCATTGACGGGAAGGACTATTTGCATCTGGACCTGACGCATCTGGGGCGTGAGGTCATCGAGAAGAAGCTGCCCGACATCACGGACTTCGCTCGGACGTATCTCGGCATCGATCCCGTGCGCGAGCCGATCCCGGTGCAACCGACGGCCCATTACGCGATGGGAGGGATTCCGACCGACGTGCACGGTCGCGTTATCCGGGATGAGAAGAACACGCCCGTGCTCGGTTTCTACGCCGCGGGCGAATGCGCCTGTGTCTCCGTGCATGGAGCGAATCGGCTCGGCACGAATTCGCTCGTGGACATTCTCGTCTTCGGGAAGCTGGCCGGCCGGCACATGGCCGAATACATCCGCGGTGCGGACTTCGCGCCGCTGCCCAAAGAGGCCGATGGTCCGGCGCGCGAGGAATGCGCGCGTGTGCTCGCGAGCAACGGCTCGGAATCGGTCGCGCGCGTGCGTGAGACTCTGCAGCGGGAGATGATGGACAAAGCCTCCGTCTTTCGAACGCAGGAAGGGTTGGAGGCGATGCTCGCCATTGTGAAAGAGCTTCGGGAGCGGTATCGGCGCATTCGCCTGCAGGATAAGGGGAAGATCTTCAACACGGACCTTCAGGAGGCGCTCGAGCTGGGGTATCTGCTCGATCTCGCTGAAGTGACCGTCGTCAGTGCCCTGGCGCGTCGTGAGAGCCGAGGCGCTCATTATCGGGAGGATTTCCCCCGACGCAACGATGCCGAATGGCTCAAACACACGCTCGCCTATCGCCTCAACGGCGAATTCGAGCTGCGCTACAAGCCGGTGGTGATCACCCGCTTTCAACCCGTCGAGCGGAAGTACTGAGAGAGGTGCCTCACGCGGGGCGCCCACGCGGAGAGAGCTTATGCGTGTGCAGATGAAGATCAAGCGATTCAACCCGGAACGGGATCGGGAGCCCTACTGGGCGGAGTATGAGGTCGAGGTCGAGCCTGTGGACCGCGTCCTGGATGCGCTCGAATACGTGAAATGGCATCTGGATGGCACGCTCACGTTTCGGCGCTCCTGCGCACACGGCATTTGTGGCTCCGATGCTATGCTCATCAACGGCCGCAACCGGCTGGCGTGCAAGGTGCTCGTCAAGGAGTTGGGGTCGCGCATCACGGTCGAACCGCTGCGCGGCTTTCCGGTGATCAAGGATCTGGTCGTGGACATGGAGGGATTTTTTGCGAAGTATCGGGCCGTCAAACCCTATTTGATGAACGACGAGCCTCCGCCGGAGACGGAACGCCGACAATCTCCGGCCGAGCGCGCGCGGTTCGATGACACCACCAAATGCATTCTCTGTGGCGCGTGCACGACCTCTTGTCCCTCGTTCTGGGCCAATGGGGAGTACATAGGCCCGGCGGCGATCGTGGCCGCTCATCGGTTCATTTTCGACAGCCGCGATCGTGGGGCGGCGGAACGGTTAGCCCTCTTGAACACGCGCACCGGCGTGTGGCGCTGCCGCACGATCTTCAACTGCGTCGAAGCGTGTCCGCGCGGCATTGATGTCACGCGCGCCATCGCTGAGGTGAAGCGCGCCCTTCTCTTCTCCGGGCTGTGAGGCGAGTTTCCCCCAAGGAGGGGTCGGGCTGAAAATCCCCCGCCTCCACCCCCCGGCCCCTCCATTTCCGACTCGGGTTCAGCGCACGATCTCCTCATAGGCCGCACGAATACGTCGCCGATGCTCCTCATGCTCCCGCTCGAGCTCATCGGGGGAAGAGTAGCCGAGCCACTTCGCGACCTCGTCGAGCGTCGCGCGCCGCGGAGGCAGCGCGTAGACCGGACGTCCGAAGATCACGCGCAGGGCGTGATCGAGCTGGCGGAGAAAGTGGTATCCGGCAGCGAGACGCTCATGCTGCTCCGAGGTGAGGACACCGCGCTCATGTAAATAGGCGATCAGGGGGATCGTCCCCCGCTGCTCCGGCTCGGGGATTCGATGCTTCAACTGAAGATAGCGGGTGGCGAAATAGACATCCATCATCCCCCCTCTGCCGAACTTGAAATTCCGCGAGGAGGTGGGTCGAGCGTTCTCTCGCTCGATTCGATCCCGCATCTCGCGGGCGTCGCTCGCCAGCGTCGCGGGATCGCTGGGACGGGGATGCAGGATGAGAGCTTGTAGTTCCTCATGAATCTGCCGGCCGAAGTGAGGATCGCCAACGATCGGGAAGGCTTTCAAATATGCGAGCCGTTCCCATGTGGAGGCCTTCGTCCTCAGGTAATCGCCAAAAGCCGATCGGCTCTGCGCCAGGGGAGACGCATTTCCTCCGGGCCGCAAGCGCAGGTCTACGCGATAGAGATGCCCCTCGTGCGTGATCGTCGAGAGAATGTGGATGATCATCTCGACCAGACGCCCGTACGCTTCCGAAGCCGAGAGCCCGAGCAATGGGCTCGGTACTCGATCTTCGTAGACGACGATGATGTCCAGGTCCGAGCCATAATCCACGCCCATGTGGCCGAGTCGTCCGAGGCCGAGGATTGTGAAGACGGCCCGTGTGCCGCTCTGACCGTATCGCGCGACGAGCTTCTCGAGCGCCAGTTCGCTGGCGACTTCCAGTGAGGCCGACGCCAGAGCCGTCTGCAGCTCGTTCACCTGACGCAGGGCCACACGACCGACGACATCCCCGTATCCGATGCGGAGCACCTCCTCAGCCCACGCGCGACGAAGCGCGTTCATGGCGCGCGCGAGGGCATCTTCTTCGCTGCCGTGGTCCTCGTGAGCGATAGCCGCTCGCAAGCGTCGCGCGTATTCCTCACGGCTTCCCGCCATGTCGGAAGCCTGCAACAGACGCCAGAGCCGTTCCGGACGCCGGATCACCAACTGGGCGAGAAAATCGCTCGCTCCGAAGAAGTGCAGGAGTGCGGGCAACTCGGCCTCTAGCGCGCGCGCCGCTTCTCTCTGTTCGGAAGAGCGCGCGGATGGCGAGGACATCCATTCGCCGATCCAGGTGCGGAAGTTCACAGCGGCGCGCTTCGGATTGAGGGCGCGAGTCAAGCCGTTGAGCACCTGCGGCCGCGCATCCGTCCATGGCGCCTCGGAGCGCGGGAAGGCGCGAGCGAGCTCTCGGCACAGAGCGTCGGCGAGCACCTCCGGCGTATCGCCTTCTCTCGGTGAAGGAGTGCGAGAGCGCGCGCGCCCGAAGGGCGCCTTCTCGTGGAAGACGCGCTCGAAGATCGCGGCGACGCGCTGGCGATGCTTCTCAAGATCTCGCAGCAGCTCATGACCCTCGGCGTACCCCATGCGTCGGGCCAGACGCTGCAGTCGCTCTCCCTCCAAAGGGACCACGTGCGTGCGCACGCCGTGCTCCATCTGCAACCGATGCTCGAGCGTTCGGAGGAAGATGTAGGCCTCCGTCAGATGCGCCCGCTCCTGGTCGGTCACCTTCCCTTTATCGGCGAGCCGCTGCGCGCCGATGAGGATCTGCGGGTGGCGCACCCAGGGGTCGCGTCCGCCGTAAAAGAGCTGCAGGGCCTGCACGATGAACTCGATCTCGCGAATGCCTCCGCGTCCGAGCTTGATATCCACACCGCTTGTCGTGGATCGCTCCTGATCCAAGCGCTCCTTGGAGGCACGAATCTCATCGAGGATCTCCGCGAGCGGTTCCGGCCGATAGAGGACATCGCCGACGCGTGCGAGGAATTCGCGGACGAGCGCTTCGCTTCCGGCCGCCGCGCGCGCGCGGATGAGCGTCTGTCGCTCCCACTGGCGCGCTTCCGTGCGATAGTACGCGACGGCCTCGCCAAGCGTCGCCACCAGATCGCCATCGCGCCCGCGTGGGCGCAAGCGCAAATCCACACGATAGACCGCTCCTTCGGGACCGACGCCGCTGATGATTCGCGTGATCCGCTCGGCGAGCTTGGTGAAGAACTCCTTGTTCGTCACCCGATGCGAGGATGTCATCCCATCGCCCGAACAGAGGTAGAACAGATCAATGTCCGACGCGTAGTTCAGCTCCTGGCTGCCGAGCTTCCCCAGGGCGACGATGGCGAATTCGGCCTCGCGCAAGCGACCGCGCGCATCGGCGACCTCCGGCCGACCGTACTGCTCCACCAGCTCCTGCCACGTGCGCCAGAGCGCGTAGTGAAGGATGACATCGGCCAGATCCGAAAGCTCCCGCATCGTCTCGGCGAGGGTAGCCAATCCCAGGCAATCGCGAGCGTAGATGCGAAGCAGCTCTCGCTGCTTGAACCGAACGAGGACGCGAGAAAGGTCCACGTCCCCGTGCATGGCCGCGAATCGCGCCAAGTCGCCCACCACCTCCTCCTTCGGCTTCGGGCGCGCGAGATCTTCAGTCGCCAGCCATCGGATATATTCGGGATGCGCGATCAGAACCTCTCCAAGATACGGGCTGTAGGTCGCCACAACAAGCAGGTGCGCCAGAAGCGCCGGCTGCGCTCGGCAGAGCGGGATCGCATCAGGATGCTTCTCGAACAGCCGCGCCATGAAGGTGCGCGCGGCCTCGGGCATTGGCAAGCTTTCGACGAAGGCTTCCGAGAGTCGCAGCGTCATCGCGCGAGAATCCCGCAGGGATTGTAAACCAACCCTCCCGAGCTTTCAACGTGCGCTCCCACACAGAGGCTCCGACGAAGAAGGGTCGAGAACACCTTGCCCCTTGGCCCTTCTCTGCCTATGATGGAGACACGGACGTCGGATCCGAAGGAGAGCGTCATGGGGCGACTGCCGGAGATCCACACACTGCGTGTCTCGGCTCCCGAAGCGGGGCAGCGACTCGATGTGTATCTGACACGCGCGCTCGCCGAGGTGAGCCGCACGCGCGTCCGAACACTGATTGACGAACAGGCTGTACTCGTGAACGATCGCCCGTCCAAACCGAGCTACAAAGTGCGCGCGGGCGATCGCATCGAGGTCGAACTCCCTCCCCCGCCGGTGCTCACGGTGAATCCGGAGCCTCTCCCCCTCACGATCGTTTACGAGGATGAGGACGTGCTGGTCGTGGAGAAGCCGGCCGGAATGGTCGTCCATCCGGGAGCGGGCGTCTCCGGCGGAACGCTCGCCAATGCGCTCTGCTTCCACGTCCGAAACCTCCCGGCGAGAGGAGAAGCAACCCGGCCGGGGATCGTCCACCGGCTTGATCGCGAGACCTCGGGACTGCTGGTCGTCGCCAAGACCGGTCGCGCGCATGACGCGCTCGCGGAGCAATTCGCTCGACGCGAAGTACGAAAGTTCTATCTCGCGCTCGTCATCGGACGCGTGGCCGAGCGCGAGGGGCGCATTGCCGCGCCCATCGGCCGACACCCTACGCACCGCACGATGATGGCCGTTCGCCCCGATGGGCATGGGCGCGAGGCGCTCACGCTCTATCGCGTGCGGGAGTGGATCGGCGACTTCTCTCTGCTGGAGGTGGAGCCTCGGACCGGTCGGACGCATCAGATCCGCGTGCATATGACCTGGATCGGCCATCCGGTCGTCGGCGATGCCGTTTATGGACGCGCGCTGTGGACGAAGGTCAAAGACTCCGCGCTCCGCCAGGCGATGGCAGAGCTCGGTCGCCACTTCCTGCACGCGTACCGGTTGTGCTTCCGCCATCCGAGATCGGGGGAGATGCTGGACCTCACTTCGCCTCTGCCGGAGGAGCTGGAGGCTTTCCTCGCCCTCGCGCGTGCGAGAGCGGAATCGGAGACCCCCCGCTGAAGGCACCCACGGGCCTCCCGCGACCGCCGGCCTCACCGCGCGATCTTCACCTCGGTCCAATATCGGTCGTAGAGCAGCGTGGCCGGACCGAGGTCCTGCAGGTATTCGCTCTTGCGCCGCACATCGGGGGAGAGGGAAAGCAAGGGATGGCGCCGCAACTCCTCGCGCAGGAGAGGCCGGGCGGAGACGTTAGGCATGAGGTACATGATCTCGTTCATGTTTGCGGCGGCGACAACCGGATCCAGCAGATAGTTGATGAACTCATGCGCGAGATCGGGGCGGCGCGCCGAGCGGGGGATGCAGAGGTTGTCCACAATCAGCGTCGTCCCTTCGCGGGGGATCGCGAATTCGATGTTCGGATTCTCTCGGCGCGCTCGGAGGATCTGCCCGTCCCACGCCTGAGCGATCCACGCCTCACCGCTCAACAAGAGCTGATCGAAATTCGCGCTGTCGTAGGCGCGCACCAGGGGTTTCTGCGCGAGAAGCCGATCGCGCGCCTGACGGAGCTGCTGCGGATCGGTGCTGTTGAGCGAATACCCGAGGAGCTTCAAGGCCGCGCCGAAGGCTTCGCGCATGTCATCGAGCATCACGATGCGTCCGCGCCACCGCGCGTCCCAGAGATCAGCCCAGCTTCCCACGGACGCGCCGATCTTGTCCGTGCGATATCCGATCCCTGTCACCCCCCACGTATAGGGGAGCGAATACGTGTTCCCAGGATCGAAGGGGAGATTCAAAGCGGACGGATCGAGATGGCGGAGATTGGGCACTCGCGTGAGATCGAGAGGCTGCAGCAAATTCTCCCGGATGAGGATGCCCACCATGTAATCGCTCGGGACGATGAGATCGTAGGTGACGACACCCGCTTGCAATTTCGCCAAAAGCGCTTCATTCGAGTCGTAGGTCTCGAGGCGAACGGCGATTCCCGTGCGCTCCTCGAACTGCCGCACGACGCTCGGAGCGATGTAATTGGACCAGATCAACACATTCAACTCCGCGCGCCCGTGTTTCCCCACGAAGCCGCCGAGCGCGAGCCCCACGAGCCCGATGAGGAGAAGTCCGACCAGAACGAGAGGAGTTCGTCCACGTCCCCGCTGCTCGATGCGAAAGGCGAGCGCTACGAGCACCAGTGTCACGACGAGCAGCAGCGTCGAGAGAGCGTTCACTTCGGGCGTGATTCCCGTCTTAATCATCGAGTAGATGCGCAAGGGGAGCGTCGTCGCTCCGGCGCCGGCGACAAAGGAGGTAATGACGTAATCGTCGAGGGAGAGGGTGAACACCAAGAGCGCCGAAGCGGCTATCGCCGGAGCGAGGAGCGGCAGCGTGACCTTCCAGAACGCGCGCCACGGATCGGCACCGAGATCGAGAGCCGCTTCTTCCAAGCGCGGATCGAGCGTGGCCAGGCGAGCGCGCACGACGAAGAAGACGTAGGAGAGGCTGAAGGCGACATGAGCGATGAACACGGTTCCCCACCCCAGCCGGATGCCGAGTCCACCGAAAAAGGTGACCGAGGCGAAGCCGATGACGATCTCCGGCACGATGATGGGCAACACAAAGAGCATCTCCGAGAGCGTGCGCGCTCGTCCGCGCATGCGCTCGAAAGCGAGCGCCGCGCTTGTCCCCAGGATCGTGGCCACAAGGGCCGTGAGCGCCGCGATGAAGAGGCTCATGCGCAGGGCTTCGAGCATGGGCGGATTACGGAGCGCGGCGGCGTACCACGCCCAGGTGAATCCCCGCCATACGGCCAGAAGACGCGAGTCGTTGAAGGAGAAGACCGCCAACACGACAATCGGCGCGTAGAGGAAGAGATAGGTCGCCCCCATCCACACCATCAGTCCGAGTGAGCGCCGATGCCTCGTGCTCATCGCTTCTCCGCGGCGCGTGCCACACGCGAGGCCGCGCGCAACAGTCCGAGGACGATCAGGATCAACAGGACCGAGAGCGCTGCCCCCATCGGTTGATTGCGCTGCACGAACTGATTCTGAATGACCGTGCCGAGCACCGCCGATTTCGCACCGCCCAGGAGGTCGGGGGCGAGGAAGGCTCCGAGACTGGGGATGAACACGAGCACGACAGCCGTGACAATCCCCGGTCGCGTGAGCGGGAGCAGGACGCGCCAGAAGACCTGCATGCGGTTCGCCCCGAGGTCCATGGCCGCTTCGATCAGGCGCACGTCCACGCGCTCCAGGGCGACGTAAAGCGGCAGGATCATGAACGGCAATTCACCGTAGACCTGCCCGATCAGGACAGCGACATCCGAATACAAAAGCCATGAGATCGGACTCTCGATCACGCCGAGCTTGATGAGCAGCGTATTGAGGAATCCCTCCGTGCGGAGCACGAACATCCAGGCATAGGTGCGCAGGAGGAAACTCGTCCAGAAGGGGAGAACCGAGAGCATCAGGAGCAAGCGTTTCCACTTCGGATCCGCGCGCAAGGCAATGTAGGAAGCGATCGGGTAGCTGATGAGCAGACAGAGCACCGTCGTCGCCGTCGCCAGAAGGAGCGAGCGTCCGTAGACGGGGAGGTAGAACGGATCTATGGCCCGACGATAATTCTCCAGTCCGAACGTCCACCGCACGCCGCCGTAGGGACCGCGCTCGGCGAAGCTCATGAGGAAGACGAGCCCCACCGGGAGGAGGAAGAAGATCAGGAGCCACAGGGCGGCAGGAAGGAGCCCGAGCCATCGGTGTGCACCGGCTCCCGAAGGCACCCGCATGACGCCCTCATTGAGCGAGGACGATGATGCTCTCGCGCGTCCAGCAGAGGAAGACACGCTGTCCGTCGCGGAAGGTGTCGGCTTTGGAGCCCGGGCGATTCGGCTCGGTCACGGTGATGCACCGATCGCCGACGCGCACGCGCCAGTGCGTCGCGTTTCCCAGGTAGATGCGCTCCTCGATGACTCCCTCCAGTTGCACGAGATCGGAGCTCCGAAGTGGCCGCGCGCGCAAGGCGATCTTCTCCGGGCGAACGGCCACCTGAGCCCGCGAGCCTTCGAGCGACCGCCCATTGAGCGAGACGCGCACCGTTTGTCCGCACAGCCCGAGAAGCGCTTCTCCGTTTTCGCGCCCCACGATCTCGACCTCGAAGACATTGGCCGATCCGAGGAACGTGGCGACGAAGGCCGTCTCCGGATTCTCGTAGACCTCGCGGGGTGTGCCGATCTGCTGAAGGCGTCCCCCGGCGATCACCGCAATACGATCCGACAGCGCCAGGGCTTCTTCCTGATCATGCGTCACCAGAAGGAAGCTGATGCCCACTTCCCGCTGCAGGCGTTTCAGCTCGCGCTGCATCTCCTTCCGGAGCTGGAGATCGAGGGCTGCCAACGGCTCATCCAGCAAGAGCGCCTCCGGCTCCAACACGAGCGCCCGCGCCAGGGCCACGCGCTGCTGCTCACCCCCGGACAGCTCCTGCGGCCACCGCCGCTCATATCCGGGAAGGCGCACCAGCTCCAGTGCCGCCGCCACTCGCCGCTCGATCTCATGGCGCGGGAGCCGCTTCTGCTCTAGCCCGAAGGCGATGTTCTTGTAGACGTTCAAATGCGGGAAGAGCACATACTGCTGAAAGACCGTATGCACGCGGCGCCGATAAGGGGGAAGATCCGTCACGTCCTCCCCGTTCAAGTACACGCGTCCGGCATCCGGTCGCTCCAAGCCGGCGATCACCCGCAGCAGCGTCGTCTTCCCCGATCCCGAGGGACCAAGCAGCGTGAGGAATTCTCCGCGTTCGACGTCCAGCGAGACAGCATCAAGGGCCGTGACCGCGCCGTAGCGCTTCGTCACGCCCTCTACGCGAATCACCGCCGTCTCGATCGCCATCTCCCTTCTGCGCGTATAAAATAGACGACGCGCCCGCCGCGTGCAAGACCCGGTGGTCCCCGTGAGGCGTCGGGAGAGTTCCGGCACGCGCTGCGCGGGGATCTTCACGACGTCTCGTCGAACGCGCTCTCGATCAGGTCGCAGAGGATGTGCCCGAGCGTGATGTGCACCTCCTGAATACGCGGCGTCTCCTCAGCGGGAACGATCAGCGGCACATCCACAAGCGGCGCGACGAGACCTCCATCGCGCCCGAGCAGTCCGATGGTGCGCAGACCCAGGCGTCGTGCCGCCTCGACCGCTCGAACGACGTTCGGCGAACGGCCGCTCGTGCTGATGGCGATAGCGACGTCCCCCGGCTCTCCGAGCGCTTCGATCTGCCGGCTGAAGACATCCTCAAAGGACGCATCGTTGGCGATCGCCGTGAGGATCGAGGTATCCGTCGTGAGCGCCAGCGCCGCCAGCGCCGGACGCGCGCGCCGATAGCGATTCACCAGCTCCGCCGCGAGATGTTGCGCATCGGCCGCGCTGCCCCCATTTCCGAAGAGAAGGATCTTCCGGCCCGAGCGCAGCGCGGCGATCATCAGCTCGGCGGCGCGCACCACATCGTCCGCTCGCTCCTCGAAGAACCGCTCCTTTGCTCGAATGGACGCGCGGGCCAGCTCCTTGACGTGTTCGCTGCGCGTCATACGCAATCTCCCTGCAGGGAAGAGGCGCCAAGGCGCGCTCCCTCAGCGAAAGATCTCGCGCCAGGCGGCGACACCTCCCCACGTCACTCGCGCTCCCGCCCGGAAGTTGAGCCGAGGCGCGGGATAGCCGAAGACCTCCGTGTATCGTTGATTCAACACGTTCTCGATGACGGCCACAAGCGCGACCCGAGTGTGAACGCGATAGTGCGCGCTCACATCCAGCTTTTGATACCCCGGATTCAGATTGCGATTGGGTAGGAGCAGCGAGGGGCCGAAGAAGGGATCCGAAAGGAACGTGCTCGTGTCGCGACGGCTGACGAAGGAGCCTGCGAGCACCATGCTCCAGCGCGAGCGGGACCACGTGAAGAGCAGACTCCCCACATGCGGAGGACGCTGAAAGGGGCGCGCACCGATCAACGGAGCGAAGGCGCCGATAGGGATTCCGGGAAAGGCGGGATTGCTCGCGGGCCGCAGCGCATCGCTCGAGAAGGAGCGGAGGATTCGCGCGTCCACATAGGTGTAGGTCCCCCGCGCGGTCACGCCGCGGCCGAAATCGGCCGTCAGCTCGACCTCCACGCCCCGAGCGCGAAACGACTGCGCGTTCACATTCGCTCCGAAGGGCGTCGCTTGTGCGACCTCGGCCGGAACGCCCAACTGCAGAAGCGCCGAACGCGAGAGGAATTCGATCACATCCTCGAACCGATTGTGGAAGAGGGTGAGCGAGAGGCGAGCGCGATTCCGTCCGAACGTGTGATCCACGCCGAGATCAATATTGCGATTCCGTTCCGGCCCGATGGGCGCAATCCGAAACCGCGTGATCAGGGATTGGCCGGACGAACCCAGAGTGCGCAGCACTGCGAAGAGCGACGATCCCTCTTGAAAGATGCTCGGCTCCTTGATCCCGGTGCCGAAATAGAACCGCAGCTTGATCTCGTTCCACCATCGCGAGGGCTCGCCCCGGCGGAGCACATACGCGAGCGAGACGCGCGGATTGGCATCGAAGCCGAACACGGCATTATCCTCGAACCCGATGCCCGCCCCCACGAAGAGGCGGGCAGCGAGATTATACTGCCCCTGCAGGAAGTAGCTGAAATTATCTCGCGAGACGCGCTGCCGGCCGGAGCGACCGCGCTCGTTCTCGTATCGGAATCCGAACGTGCCCGTGAGCGCCTCCCCCCATCGAACGTCGGAGTGCGCCGAGAGCGACTGTCGAACGGTGTCGGTCACGAACGTCTGAGGATACGAGCCGCCGAAGTCCAGGATGGCGCGCCCGCTCACGCGGAATCCGTTCCCCCCTACGATGGTGACCGGAGCACCGAGGTACACGGGGCCGAATCCGAAGGGATCGAAGGGCTCACCCGTCGGCGCAGGATTCGTGAAGCGGCTCATCGAGTGGACGGAAGAGAAGCGGAGATGGTGCTGCCACCGACGCGCCGTGTGATATCGTGCGCTGATGTTCACATAGGTCTCGCGCCCGCGCATGGACGAGTCGTCCGGAATGCCGTAGAAATCGAGCGCATTCGGCGTGCCGAGCGCCATCACGGCATGCCGGAGCACGAGGCGAACGTCGGACGCGACGCTCGGCTGCCAGCCGAAATTCCCGACATACGTCCCATTGTGATAGGCGTGATTGGGGAGGTGATTGTCGGTATCGTAGCGGCTGAAACTCGAGGAATAGTCGAACATGCGCGCGGCCCCAAGGAGCGAGACCTCTTGTCGAAGGCTGTGATAGCTTCCCCCCTCGACCGCATATCGGAAGAGTGGGATCCGCGCATATTCGCGTCCCCGGCGGGTGAAGATCTGGATGACACCGCTTGCCGCGTCCGACCCGTAGAGGACGCTGTTGGGGTTGCGCATGACCTCCACGCGCTCGATATGCGTCCCGAGCAGCGTGGAGAAGTCAAAGGATCCGCCAATCTGATTGATGGGCGCTCCATCGAGCAAGACCTTGGTGAAGCTGCTGTTCCCCCCGCGCAGGAAGAGGCTGGTCAGACCGCCGCGCCCTCCCGTTTGCGCGACGGAGATGCCCGGCAGAAGCCGAAACAGCTCGAGCACGTGCACCTTCGCGTGCGCCTGCAGATCCTCCTCCTGAAGGACAGCCACGGAAGCTCCGAGTTGCGCGCGCGGGATTTCGGTCGCCGTCGCCGTCACGACGATCTCTTCTCGAAGCGGACCGACCGAGAGCAGAACATCGAGGATACGTGTGGCACCCGCCGGAAGGAAGACGTTCCGAATCAGGCGCGGGGCGAATCCCGCGCGCTCCACGCGCAGGTGGTAGAGGCCGCTCTCCACATCCGCAAACCGGTATCGTCCCTGTTCGTCTGAGCGCGTGCTCGCCACTGTCCGATCGTCGCGCACGAGCATCACGGAGGCTCCCGGAACGACAGCGCCGAGCGGATCCGTGATCCGCCCTTCGAGCCCACTGCGCCCAGAGGATTGAGGTCCCCGTGAGGTGCCCGTCTCGACATCAGCGCAGACGACATCCCACGTGAGAGGCCAGAAGAGGCTCCCGAACAGGAGCCCCAAGCCGCATATCCATCGCATTGTCGTCCTCATCTCCTCTCCTCCTCACATGTATTCCTCTCCGGACAGAGGGACTGAACCTCCCGGCCGGAGACGGTGATGCGCGGTAATCCGCTCAACGGATTGCGATCGACGCAGACGCGGATCCCGAAAGCGTGTTGGAGCATCGCCTCCGTTAACACCTCCGAAGGCGACCCGAAGGCGAGCGGGCGTCCGTCCTTCAGCAAAAGGACGCGGTCGGCGAATTCGGCGACCAGGTTCAGCTCGTGCGCGACGAAGACGGAGCTGAGGGCACGCTCTCGGGTGAGGCGTCGAATGAGGGAGAGCATCTCCACCTGGAACCGCAGATCGAGGTTCGCCGTCGGCTCATCCAGCAAGAGCACGCGCGGCTCGACGGCGAGCGCCCGCGCGAGCACGACGCGTTGGCGCTCGCCCCCGGAGAGCTCCGTCATCCACCGATCCTTGAACTCCAGCGCGCGCGTGAGCTGAAGGGCCCAGAGCGCACTCCGCACGTCCGCCTCGCTTTCAAAACCGAATCCTCTGGAATAAGGGAACCGCGCCTGCAGGACGTACTCGAGCACGGTCATCCGAAAGCCGACCCGCGCGTCCTGCACAATGACGCCGAAGGCTTGGGCCAGCTCGCGAGGGGAAAACCGCACAAGCGGCTTCCCCTCCCACAGAACCTCGCCGCTCTGGGGACGCAGCACGCCCCGCAACACGCGCAAGAGCGTCGTCTTCCCTGAGCCATTGGGGCCGATGAGGGCGACCACTTCGCCCACCGCGACGACGAGCGAGACTCCGACGAGCGCGCACCGAGTACCGTAGGCGAAGGTGACGTCGCGGGCTTCAAGCATCGCTCATGCCCTCCGCAAGAGGAGGAAGAAAAAGGGCACGCCAAGAAGTGTGGTCACCGCCCCCACAGGCAGCTCGCGCGGAGCGAGCACTGTTCGCGCCAGCGCGTCGGCCAGCGTCAGGACGATCGCTCCTGAAAGCGCCGCCGCCGGAATCACCACCCGATGGTCGCTTCCCCAGAGCAAGCGCACAAGATGCGGCACCACGAGCCCGACAAATCCAATCGCTCCGGCGACCGAGACGATCCCTCCCGCCAACAGCGACGCGAGAAGATAGATGAGCGTCTTCACCCGCTCCACCTCCACGCCGAGCAGACGCGCCTCCTCTTCTCCGACCAGAAGGAGATTCAGCTCGCGCGCGTGCACGTAGGCCAGGACACACGCTCCGATGACGACTCCGAGAATGAAGGGGAGCATCCCGTTTCCTCCTCCACTCAGATCGCCCATCATCCAGAAGGTGAGTCCCCGCAACCGAGGATTCGGCACAAGGGCGAGCACCAGCGCGATCACTGACCAGAGCAGGGTCGCCGTCATCACGCCGGCGAGGACGAGGCGTTCGGTAGACATCCCCGTCCGGCGGCGACTCATCGCGTAGACGAGAGCCATCGTGAGAGCAGCCCCGAGGAAAGCCAAAAGCGGTCGCGCCATCGGCACCGCCTCCCATTTGAGGAGGGCGAGGATCGCTCCCAGAGCCGCGCCGCCGGAAACGCCGAGCACATAGGGTTCGGCCAGTGGATTCCGAAGGAGCGCTTGAAGCAACGTCCCTGCGAGGGCAAGGGCGGCTCCCGCCGCGAGGCCGAGCAGGACGCGCGGCCCTCGAATCCTCCAGATGATGACCTCGGCGATCGTCGGCTCCCCGGTCTGTCCGAAGAGATGCGCCCACAGGATGCGACCGACGATCGTCCGCGGAATCGGTTCGCTCCCAAGATGCAGCGCCAGGACGGCTACGCCGAGCCCGAGCACGGTCAGGAGCGCGCAGACGAGACTGACCTTCCTCAACGTGGCCGGCCCACGCTCACGCAGAGCGCGCCCCCAGGAGCGTTGCGACTCCACCGGGATGAGCACCGCCTCATCCTCGGACGGAGCATCCCCCGCGATCTTCAGATCGCGTGGGGGGCTCGGAGCGGTGGTCTCCGAATGATCGAGCGAGGATGCGCTGTGTCGGTGGGTCATGGGAATGCCTCCGGATGGAGGACGCGCGCCAACTCTTCTACCCCGGCAACGAGTCGAGGGCCGGGACGCATGAGCAGATCGTTGAAGATCGCATAAACGCGCCTGTGGCGGAGCGCGGGCGTGGTCTCCAGCTCCGGCCACCGTACGTCCATGAGCCGACGTGTGACGGGCTCGCGCGAAGGGAGAATGATCACCTCGGGGGCTCGAGCCAGGACCGTCTCCAAGCTGTAGGGCGTCCATTCGCGCTCGGCATCAGCCGTGATGGAGTGCCCGCCCGCTTTCTCGACGAGATCGTTCATGAAGGCGCCGCGCCCGGGAACAATGAGCGGATCGCGCTGAACGACCATGAGGACGCGCGGGCGCGACCGCCCTTCGACCTTTGCGCGAACATTCTCCAGGCGAGCCCGCAACGCGCGCACCACGCGCTGGGCTTCCGCGCGAGCTTCCAGGATCTCCCCTAAGTTTTCGAGCGAACGGAAGACGTCCTCGACCCGCTCCGCATCGACGACATAGAGGGGGATGCCCATCTGCTCCAGTCGCCGCGCGAAGAGCTCCAATTGCGTCGCCGTCGAGACAAGGACCAGATCCGGCCGTAACGTCAGAATACGCTCCAGACTCGGATGCAGCACATCGCCCACGCGCTCTTTGGTGCGCGCCTCTGGCGGATAATCGCAGTAGCTCGTCACGCCCACGATGCGCTCTCCCACGCCGAGCGCGAAGAGCATCTCGGTGACGCTCGGAGCCAAAGAGATCACGCGCCGCGGATGTCGAGGGATCGCGACCTGCCGGCCGATCTCATCGGTGACGATCCGAACATCTGCCACGCGGGATGCCGACGGAGAGGACGACCGACATGCCCACGCAGAGAGGATCACGGGGAGGAGGAAGAGAAGAACGGCTCGCTGCACCTTTGGCATCCCAGCGTCACCTCGCGCCAGTTTCTGCCACACGCGAGCGGGCAGGTCTCCTGACTGAGTCCCTGGCTCATCGGCGCGATGAGCAGGTCAGCGCCTTCCCAGCCATCGTCGGCCAGTGGCCTGAGTGCCGACCATGCGGGACATCACAGTGGCGAGGGCCGTGCCGGATTCGCACCGGACTTCCCTATTCTCCCGAAGCGCCCTCACGCCTGCAGGCTCTTCGGGCACCCGCCGCGCTGTGAAAGAGCATTGAGTAGCTGGAAAACATAGCCCTCACAGACCCCGGATGTCAAGCCATCGCCCCGCCCATTGGGAGACACACTTTCTCCGACGATCGTCGCCGGAGCAGAGAACATCGCCCTCGAGAAAAAGCAGGTTTACAAATTTCCCGAAACGAAATCGCCCGCGCGGGCATCTAAGCGGGTGGCGGTGAAAAGAGGCGAGGACAATGGAGACGAGGAGGCAAAGGCTTATGTGGGAACGAGTCATGCATGCGCTGGCGCCACAAGCGGCTGTGGATCTGGGAACGGTGAACACGCTCATCTACGTGCGGGGTCAGGGGATTGTGCTCACCGAACCGACGGCTATTGCTGTGGATCGGACGAACGGGCATGTGGTGGCTGTCGGACGCGAGGCCATGAGCATGCTCGGCCGCGAACCGCGCGATGTCGTCGTCCATCGCCCCATTCGCTCGGGCGTTGTGGCCGATTATGAGCTGACGGAGAAACTGCTGCGGTGCCTGTTGGAGCACGCGTTGGGCTACCGCGTGCGTCCCTGGGTCTTCCCGCGTTTGGTGTTGGGCACGCCGAGCGTTTCCACGTATGTCGAACGACGGGCACTCTGCGAGGCCGCACATCGCGCCGGTGGTTTCCATACGACGCTCGTTGAGGACGGGATCGCCGCCGCTTTGGGCGCCGGGGCGCTCGCGCAGAACGGCCATGCCAGTCTCATCGTGGACATCGGCGGCGGGACGACCGATGTCAGCCTCGTGACGACGGCCGGCCTCATTACGGCATATTCCCTGAACGTGGCCGGCATCGCCATGGATCGCGCCCTCAGCGACTACGTGCTGAAGCACTACGGAGTGATCGTCAGCGAGGAGATGGCGGAAGCCATCAAGATCACACTCGGAGCAGCGCTCCCCCAAACGCCTTCGCGACAGATGACCGTCGCCGGAAAGAACGCGCACACAGGCGCTCCCTGCGAAATCCTCCTCACAAGCGATGAGGTCTTTTCCGTCCTGAATGGTCCCGTGGAGATGATCCTTCAGGGAGTGCGCCTTCTGCTGGAACGCATGTCTCCGGAGACGGCTTCCGATCTCTGCACCACGGGCATCACGCTGACGGGCGGCGGATCGCTTCTGCGCGATCTGGACGTACGGTTCCAAAGGGAGTTCGGGATCCCCGTCTTCCGAGCGGAGAGTCCTCTGGAGTCCGTCGTGCTGGGCCTCGGCTACTTGCTCGAAGAGCCGGCCTGGCTCGAACACTTCCGGTGCGAGGAGGATGATGCCGAATGGGAGAGCGAGAGAGAACCGATCTATAGCGCCGCTCGGTGAGGAGCGCGGGAGACTTTTCGACGCTCACGGAACGATCTCCACACGCGGGGAGATGCGCTGACGGGTGACGAGCAAATCCTCCTTGTGCTTGATCATATCTCCTCGGGTGAACCACGCCAGCTCGAAATTCGGTCCCATGGTGATCGCATCCTTGGGGCACGCTTCCTCACAAAAGCCGCAGAAGATGCACTTCCCGTAGTCAATATCGTAAACTTTGGCGTAGCGAATATCCACCCCGATGCGCTCGGGATAGGGGCGCAAATCCTCGGCCGCTTCAATGTAGATCGCATCGGCCGGACAGGCGATGGCACAGAGGAAGCAAGCGACGCATTTCTCGCGCCCGTTCTCATCCACGTGCAGAATATGCTGGCCGCGAAACCGTCGCTCTAACCGAACCGGTTCATCCGGATATTGCGTCGTCACGCGGTCCGGCAGATGCCGAAATGTCGTCGCGAGTCCCTGCGCGATCGCTTTGACGATGTCGAGAACCTTCATCAGCGTCGTCCCCCGTGGAGGATGAAGGGTACAGTATAGCAGAGCGCCGACGCCGTGTCACCTCACGCCGCACCGCCTTCACGACGATCTCCGACGCGCTCCCGAAGAACGCCAGATGATCCCCAGATGATGCGCATGGCAGATGGCAACAGCTAAAGCGTCGGCGACGTCGTGCGGCTCAGGCGTCTGAGGAAGATTGAGCAAGAGAGCCACCATGCGCTGCACCTGCTGTTTCTCAGCGCGGCCATATCCGACGGTCGCGCTCTTCACCTCCAGCGGCGAATACTCGTAGACGGAGAGGCCAGCTCGCGCGGCGAGCAAGAGCACAACGCCGCGCACATGGCCGAGCTTGAGAGCACTTTTCGGATTGATCGCGGCGAAGGCTTCCTCCAGGGCGAGGGCCTCAGGCCGCAGGCGCTCCAGGATGCCCTGAAGGCGCTCAGCGATGTAGAGCAATTTTTGCGCGAAAGGACGATTGCGCGGCGGACGAATGGCGCCGCATTCGATGAGCTGATAGGTTGTGCCGTCGGACTCGATGACACCGTAGCCCGTCGTCTCGCTCCCCGGATCCACGCCGAGGATCCGCATAAGGCGCTCCCGAGTGCTCCCCTTCCTGTCCCGACGCGAAAGCAAGGAGGACATTTTACGGAAGGGGGGGAGACAAGAGCAAGACGATCGGGGTCGTGTCACTTTGTCAGCGCCACCGGTGATTCCGATGTGCGCTTGACCATTCCGGGAATACCCGGGCTATACTCTCCACTCACCGTGGTGAAACGGGAGCACGGCGCGCCGTGCCGTGTGATCTTCATGAGGGGAGGAGCGAACAGATGAACGCTGCTCACGTCCATCTGCTGCTCAACCACATTCCGGTCGTTGGCCTCTGGCTTGGAATCGTGCTGTATCTGGTAGCGCTCGCGAAGAAGCCGGAGTGGCGATCGCTCAGCTTAGGCGTCTTCGTGGTGATGGCTCTTCTGACGATCCCGGCTTATCTGAGTGGAGAACCGGCGGAGGAAGCGATCCGGGGACTCTCCGGAGTCTCAGAAGCGACCATCGAAGAGCATGAGGAGGCCGCTGTGCCCGCGCTTCTCGCTATGCTCGCTCTCGGAGCCATTGCCCTCGCCGGACTTTTCCGATTCCGCCATGCGGAGCGCTGGTCCCGAGGATACGGATGGCTCGTCCTCGGACTCGCGCTGCTGGCCGGAGGAATGATCGGGCGCACGGCGAACCTCGGAGCGCACATTCGACATCCGGAGATTCGCTCCACGACTTCTCCGGGCGTCACAGAGCCCGGCGAAGGTCATGAGCACGCGGAGCCGGGCTCCTGATCGGGCACTCCACGCATGAAGCCCCTTCGGTGAGGTGTGCCGCACGCTCACACGTGGAGCTCCACGATATCGCCGTCTTCGAGAACGTGATCTCGGTGGACGAGCTGGCCGTCGAACTTCCCCGCCCCCCATAAGCGCGCGTACTTCAGGCGCTCGACGAAGTCCCGGTGAATGGCGCGGGCGACATCGGCGACTGTGCTCCCACGCTTGAGCACGAAAGGAGCCGCCAGATCAGGCTTCTTCCCCGGCTCTTTCGTGTAGACGCGGATGATCCCGAGCAGGTTGTAGATCTCGCGGCGAAGTGTCTCCAGATTCTCCCCCGTTTGAGCGGAGACGGGCAGCACGCGAAAGCGCTCGCCGAGCCACTCTTGGAGAAACTCCAGGTTCTCGCGCGCACCGGCGAGATCGAGCTTCGTGCCGAGAACCAAAGCGCGCTTGGACGCAGAGGGCGCGAGTGCTCGCTCGCCCTCGGACGCGGAAGGCGTGCGGAGATACAGGTTCGCGCGTTCGAGCAGGTGCAGTGTCTCCTCGGCCTTTGTGAGGACATCCTCGTCGGCCAGATCGAACACAAGCAGCGCCGCGTCGGCATTCCGCACGAGCGCCAACATCCAGGGCTCGGTGTAGGACGGAGCCAACGGGGGCATGTCCACTAACTGAATCTGCACGTTCTCGAACTCCATCATGCCCGGCAGAGGCACGCGCGTTGTGAACGGATAGTCAGCAATAGCAGGCGTGGCATGGGTCAGGCGGGCCAGAAGCGACGACTTCCCCGAGTTCGGAGGACCGACGAGGACGACCTGTCCCGCCCCCTCCTTCTCGATATGAAAGAAGGGCTTGCGCCGGGCGGTGCTCGGACGCCGTTCGGCCTCCTGTCGAAGTCGCGCGATCCGCCGGCGGATGTCGGCCTGGATCTTCTCGGTCCCCTTGTGCTTGGGGAGTGTGGCGAGCATCTCTTCAAGAGCGGCCAGCTTCTCCTCGCGCGTGGTCGCGGCACGGAACTTCCGTTCCGCTTCCAGATATTCAGGCGTCAAATTGGCCGGCATCGCGACCTCCGCTTTCGATGTCTCTCTGAACAACCAGGCCTTTTGCGAAGCGCTCTCCTGGCTTATTATATCAAGCCTCATGTGGCGACGTCCGCCTTTGGGTCCGACGATGGGGAGGAGACTGACATGAACGCGCTGATTTCGGAGGCCATGCATGCGGCGATTCGGGAGAGGTTTTGGTATGTCTCCGAAGACCGCCGGGGCATTTCCCGAATTTTCTTCGACAGCGGGGCAGGCAGTCTGGTGCTGAAATCCGCGCACGAGGCCATTGAGCGGGCGTCGCGCCTCAGCTCCTACGGAGGCGGCGACTTTCCCGATTCACAGTGGGTGGACGAGATTGTGGCCGAAGCCCGCTCCGCTGTTGCGGATCTGCTCAACGCCCCTTCGCCCGAGAACCTCTTCACGGGCGAATCGGCGACGGCGGTGCTCCGGCGGCTTGCTGAAGCTATTCTCCCCGCGCTTCCGGATCGAAGCCGGATTCTCCTCTCAGCGGCCGATCACAACGCCAATGTGGACCCCTGGCGACAGATGGCCGCTGCTTTGCCCTCGAAGCAGGTGGAGGTGCGACAGGTGCGCTTCGATCCGAGAACGGGGACGGTGGATCTCAATCACCTGGAGTCGCTTGCGGATCCCCGGGTGCGGGTCGTCGCTGTCTCCCATGCCTCGAATGTGCTCGGTGCGGAGAATCCGCTGCGAGAGATACGCCACCTGCTGCAGCGCGTAGCCCCGGACGCGTGGCTCATTGTAGATGGCGTGCATTTCATTCCTCACGGGCCTGTGGACGTGCTCGCGATAGGAGCCGATGCCTACGTCTTCTCCAGTTACAAGATCTTCGCTCAGCGGGGATTGAGCTGGGCATACGCGAACGACGCGATCCTCCGGCTCCCGCATTATAAATTGGCGCCCGCGCCCGAGCAGCCGCCGGAGAGCTGGGAGTGGGGGTTTCGGAACCCGGCCGATGTCGCGCCGATCATCGAGGTCGTCGAATATCTCGCCGAGTTAGGGCGCGCCTGCTTTCCCCTTCCCGATTCAGAAGCGCCCTCGGACCGACGCCGATGGGTTCGACTCGGCCAGCACGCTATTCGTCAGTACGAGCATGAGCTGGTCCGCGCCATGCTGGACGGCGTGGAGGGAACGCCGGGTCTGCGCGCGCTGGAGGGAGTGACGCTCTACGGGATCCGCGAACCGGAGCATTATCATCTGAAGGAGCCGACGTTCAGTTTCACCGTCGCGGGATGTTCCAGCCGAGAGGTCGCCGCCTGGCTGTGGGAACGTCACCGCATTGCCGTGCGCAGTGGAAATCACTACGCCGTCGAGACTCACCGGCAGCTCGGTGTGCGCGAGAGCGTGCGCGCATCGCTCGCCCACTATAACACGGTGGGAGAGGTCCGCGCCTTCCTTGACGCCCTCGCCGAATTTCTCGAGGAGAAACGGCGCCGGTGAAAGGCGCGGTCGAAGGTCGTCCGCACTCTCGCGCCGCACTCGGAGAACCGAGACGAAACCTCGTGAGCTCCCCCTGAAGATTGCCTTGACTTCTTCTCGCGGTCCGTAATACCATGCCGTAGCGGAGAGCGACGCGGTGAGCGATCATGAAGCACGGAGACGGTCGGACGGAACGATCCCCACACAGGGATTCGAGCTCTGCGGGAGCTGTGCCGCGGATGGCCGGCGAGGGCACGGTGGCCGGAGGCGAATGAGGCTGCGGACGTGGAGGAGGTTGTGGAGATGAGGCGAAAAGCGGGGGCAGGTGGGCTCATCGCGCTGCTGATCGTAGGCGCGTCGGGTGTGAAGACGGACGCTTCGGATCGGTCGGCGAGAGCGCGCAGAGTTCCCATCGGAGAAGTCGTCGCCAACGGACACGTGTTCCTGAACGGAATGGCCCTGACCTCGGGGAGCACCGTCTTCGAGGGGAGCGCGGTGCGCACCGCTCGAGGAGGGACTGCGATTCTCGCGCTTCGATCCGGAGCCGGAGTGATCGCGCTGCTGCCGGAGAGCGAAGCGCGCGTTCGGGAGGCGAACCGCATCTGGGTCATCGAGCTCGCGCGCGGAACGGCCCTCATTCGCGCGCGTGAGGCGACGGAGGTGACGATCGGACGCGTGCACGTGCGCTCGCCGCACGGGAATTTCTATCGCATCGCCGTGAGCGACGAGGGGGTGCGCGTGGAGACTCTGGAACGACCGGTGGCCATCCGCGTCGAGGGTCGAGAGTTCACGCTCGCCGCCGAACGCTCCCTCCTCCTTCGGAATGACGGTGCGCATGGTGAAGGCGGAGCGCTGCCCCAAACTCCGCAGCCATCCCGCGCGCGTCGCCGCGTAGTGATTCCTGCTGTCGTGATCGGTGCCCTGACGGTGACGCTGGCTCTCACCGTCGCTCGGGGTGAGCGGTCGAAGGTCGTCAGCCCTGTGGCGCCACACCGGTAGAGCGAGGCCGCTTCGCGTGCTCGCGATGGCGAGGAGCATGTTCTCTCCGAGATGCTCACGACCGCATGGGTGCCCCACCATGGGGACCTCGCACGCGCGCCGGGTGAGGCTGAAGATATTCTCCTCCTCACCGGAAGGTGCGGGCGTGGTCCTTCCCCTTCCCTCTCGAAGGGCGCGCGTCCTCTTTCTCATCGTGTGGTTTGCGATGCTGGGCTTGGGAGGGCGCCTCCTCCTGCAGGAATTTCGCGGGTATGCGCGCGCCGCGCTCTTCCAAGATGCGGAGGGGTTAGAGGAAGCCCTGCGATTCATTCCCCACGCGCCCGAGGTGCACGAGCAGTTGGGGATGATTTATCTTCTCGATCCCGCCTACTTCGACCCGGGACGCGCTCTCCGGCATTTTCGGCGCGCGGTGGCGCTCTCGCCCCGCGATGCGCGCCTTTGGGTGAACCTCGGGCGGGCGTATGAGGCAGAGGGCGATGGAGAGCGCGCCGCGGCGTCCTATCGGCAAGCGATTGCCCTGGCGCCCCATCACTTTCGTCCTCGGTGGATATACGCCAACTTCCTCTTGCGCCGCGAGCAGACGGACGCGGCTCTGGAGCAGCTCAGCGCGCTGATCGAGGCGACGCCGGAGGCGGTGGAGAATATCTGCGAGCTCATCTGGCACGTGCGCGAAGGAGACGCCGCGCTCTTGCGTCGGTTGGTCGAGGGGCGTCCCTCCTGGATCGCTCTCAAAGTGAGCGACTATCTGATGGCCAAGGGGCGATTCGAAGATGCTGCCGCACTCTGGCGCGCGCTGCCTCCGGGAGATGACGCCGCGCGAGAAGGGGGACGACGATTGGTGCGCGGACTCCGACGCGCCGGACAGTGGACGCTGGCCGAACGCATCTGGCGCGAATGGCTGCGCCGTGCCTACGGGCAGGAGCCCACGACAGCGCTCTGGAATGGTGGCTTCGAGCATCCGCCGGTTGAAGGAGGCTTTGATTGGCAGATGGCGCCCTCGCCGCAGGTGGACGTGAGTATTGATGAGACCGTGGGGTATGGGGATTCGCGCTCCCTGCGGGTAGAATTCCTCGCGCGCGAGCAGGTGCGCTACGCCGGCGTGTGGCGCGAGATCGTGGTGACGCCCGCGACGTCCTACGTGCTCCGGTTCGCGTACCGGACGCAGGAGATGTTATCTCCCAATGGCCTGTACGTCGAGGTCGTGGATGCCGAAGACCCGCAGCGGCTGCGCGCGCGGCTCGCCCCGCTGAAGGCGAGCGAAGCGTGGACCGTCGTCCAGCTCGAGTTCCAGACGACACCGCGGACGCGCGCCATACGCCTCATCCTCGGGCGGGAGCCGACGCATCCCCTCTACGATTACATCCGCGGGCGCGCCTGGTTCGACGCGTTTGCACTGGAGCGGATCTCCGATGGTCCACATGCTTGAGCGCGTGATCCTGGCGGGAGTCTTCGCGGCCGTCTTCCTCGCGCCGTGGCTGTTCGGTGCGGTGGAGCCGTGGGCGATTCACGCGCTCACGGCGCTTCTGCTTCTGCTGCTCGCCCTCTGGGGCGTGAAGTCCGTCCTCGAGCGCCGCGTGCGTGTGCATCCGACGCCGATGCACGGTGTGTTGCTGAGCATGGTGCTGGTCGCCGCGCTGCAGATCACAGGCACGCCCCGAGCGGCGCGCGACGGACACACGACGATCCCTGCCGAGGCGGATGCCTCAGGCGGAGAAGAAGAGCCGAAGGTCGAGGCGAACTTCTCTCGCTCCTATGATCCTGCCGGGACGCGCCAGGCAATATGGCGGCTCGCGATGTTACTGGGGTATTTCGGGCTGGCCCATGAGCTTCTTCGTGGCCCCCGCCGGCAAGCAGCAGCTCTTGTCGGACTCATGCTCTTGGGATCTTCGCTCGCAGTTGTCGGGATGATTCAGAAGTTCGCCGGCACCGAGCGACTGCTGGGGATTCGGGAGGTGGACGCTCCGGATCTCGCCTTCGGTCCCTTCGTCAATCGAAATCATGCGGCCGGATTCCTGGAGCTGCTCTTCCCCCTGCCGCTGGCACTGATTGTGGGGCGCGGAGTCGCACGCGAGCGGTGGGGCATCTGCGCCTTTCTGGCTCTCGTCATGGGAACGGCGCTGGTGCTCACAGGTTCGCGCGGCGGACTGCTTGTGCTCGGTGCGGAGCTCATGGTGCTCCCGCTGCTGTGGGGGAGGATGGAGGCGAAGGAGGGCCGAAACCGCCGCTTCCGCGCTCTGATGACGGCGACCGTGGGCGTGGGGATCGCACTGGGTGTGCTCTGGATTGGAGCGGAGCCGATCGTGAGCCGATGGACGCCGATCGAAGGGATCACGGCCGTATCGGCGGATCCGCTGAATCGCCCGATGATCTGGCGGGCGACGTGGGAGATGATCCGCGATCATGTGTGGTGGGGTGTTGGCCTGGGCGCCTATGGCATCGCCTATACGCGCTACGACCGATCCGCGGGTCTCGCGCGCGTCGAGCAGGCGCACAACGAGTACTTGCAACTTGTGGCCGAATTGGGCGTGTGGGGCATCGGAGTGATGGTCGGAGTGGCGCTTGCCCTCCGGCGAACACTTCGACGTGCGCTGGGACCGATGCCGACAAAAGCCCTCGCCTCTCCCGCGGTGCGGGGGGAGCGCGCCCTCGCGCTCGGAGTCACGGTGGCCCTCATCGGGATCGGCATCCATAGCGCCTTCGATTTCAACCTGCGCGTGACGTCGAATGCTCTGCTGTGCCTGTTCCTGCTCGCGTTTCTGGAGAACCTCGGCGCTCAGGCGACAGAGCATCCACTTCTCGAGGAGAAGGGGGTATGAAGCGAGCGCTCATCACGGGGATCACGGGACAGGATGGATCGTATCTGGCGGAGTTCCTCCTGGAGAAGGGCTATGAGGTCTATGGGATCGTGCGCCGCACGAGCACGACGAATTTGGAGCGGATTGCGCATCTGGAAGGGAAAGTCGAGCTGATCTATGCCGATCTGCTCGATGAGAACTCGTTGATCCACGCCCTTCGCGTGGCCGAGCCGGATGAAGTCTACAATCTGGCGGCGCAATCGTTCGTGCCGGCTTCCTGGAGTCAGCCGGTCCTGACGGGGGAATTCACGGCGCTCGGCGTCACGCGATTGCTCGATGCGATTCGCGTGGTGAATCCCCGCATCCGCTTCTATCAAGCGTCTAGCAGCGAGATGTTCGGCGAGGCGCGCGAAGTCCCGCAGAATGAGCACACGCCCTTTCATCCGCGCAGCCCATATGGTGTGGCCAAAGTCTACGGTCATTGGATCACGGTCAACTATCGCGAGTCCTATGGGATGTTCGCCTGTTCGGGCATCCTCTTCAATCACGAGAGTCCGCGTCGCGGTCTGGAGTTCGTGACGCGGAAGGTGACGCACGCTGTCGCGCGCATCAAGTACGGACTGCAGAAGGAACTGCGCCTGGGGAATCTGGAGGCGCGGCGCGATTGGGGGTATGCCAAAGACTATGTCGAAGCGATGTGGCTCATGTTGCAGCAGGATGAGCCCGACGACTACGTGATCGCGACGGGCGAGACCCATTCCGTGCGCGAGTTGTGCGAGCTGGCCTTCGGCTATGTCGACCTCGATTATCGCGATTACGTTGTCGTGGATCCGAGCTTGTTCCGACCGGCGGACGTCACTCTTCTCGTTGGCGATGCGTCGAAGGCCCGCCGCCGGTTGGGATGGGCGCCCAAGGTTCGCTTCGAGGAACTGATCAAGATGATGGTGGACGCCGATCTGGCGCTCGTCGCCGAGCAGCTTGCGGCGCGCGAGGTGACCGAGAGCGCGAACCTATGAAGGGCGGGGGCTGAGGGCGAAGCGTCCCTCCTCACCCGATGATCTCGCACCGAGATGAGGGACGGGGAGACATCATCGTCGGCTTCCGAGATCTCGATGAGCGTGCTCGATCCGGCACCGCCGGAACTGTGGGATCGCGTGTGCGAACGTTGCCCGTATGCGACGTTCTTTCACACGCGGCACTGGGCGGAGGTCATGGTGGCCACGTTTCCGCACCTGCGCATCGCAACGCGCGCCTATCTCTTCGAGGACGGGACGGTGGCCATCCTCCCCCTTCTGCACTATCGCGCTGGGGCGCATGGCTTCTTTCGCGGCTATGACTCCATGTTCCCCGGCGTTTACGGAGGGATCATCGCCGAAGGCGATCTCTCTGAGGAGCAGGTGCGAAGGATCTATGCGAGTATGCGCGGTCTGCGCACAGCCTGGGTGCGGGTGTTCGGCAATCCGTATGCGCCGTGGGGGATTCCCGAGGTATTTCGCCCGAGGGTGCTCTTCACGCAGGCGCTGCGCCTCTCGGGGGAGTTTCGAGACGTCTGGCGGGAATTCTCTCGGGGAAATCGGAGCAATATCCGCAAGGCCGTGCGCAGCGGATTGCAGGTCGCCCTCGCCGAAAGCGAGGGCGACTGCGCACAGTACTATGCCGTCTATCAGGAAGCGCTGCGCCGCTGGGGCGAGCGCGCGACCAGCCGATACCCGTTCACTCTTTTTCGGCTTCTCTGCCAGCACGACCAGCAGCGCGTGCGCCTCTGGCTCGTGCGGAAGTCGGGCGTGGTCATCGGCGGTATTCTCGTCCTCTATCACAACCGTCATGCCGTGTACTGGCACGGTGCCTTCGCGGACGCTTTCTTCGAGTACCGACCGAGCAATCTCGTGCAGGCGGAAGCCATTCGCGATGCGTGCGCGCGTGGCTACCAATGGTACGATTTCAATCCGAGCGGAGGCCATGCGGGCGTGGTGCGTTTCAAGCAGTCGTTCCATCCGCAGGTGCTCTATTTTCACACGGCGACGATCGAGGGCAGTTGGCTCTCTCGGCTCTACGCGCGCGGACGCGCGGCGGTGGGGGGCAAGGGGAAGGAAGGCATATGACCTGGCGAGGACTACTCCGCTTGTGGCGCCGTCTGAGAGCCGACCTGGAGCGCGCGTATTACGAAGAGACGATCCGCGATGAATTGCGCGCGCGCGCACCCGGCTTGCAGCTCGGCCGCCACGTCACAATCGTTCGGCCGGACCGACTGATCCTGGGCAAAAACGTCATCATTCACGATCACTGCGTGCTCTACTGCGCGGGACATGCGCCGGACTATCGCCAAGGGGGGCGCATCATTATCGGCGATCATGTCGAATTGGCCTGGGGATGCATCTTGCACGGAGGCGGGGCTCAGATCATCCTGCGAGATTTCGCGATCATTGGAGCCGGAGCCGTGCTCATCTCGGAAGTGTACAGCTATCGAGAGGGAGACCGACCTGCTCGGTTCCAGACGAAGATCCTGGGCGACGTCCTCGTGGAGGAGAATGCGACCGTCGGCGCGAATGCCGTGGTCCTGCCCGGCGTCACCATTGGTCGCAGTGCGATCGTGGGCGCCGGCGCTGTCGTCACCCGTGATGTTCCTCCTTTTTCCATCGCCGTCGGCGTCCCGGCGCGTGTCCTCAAGCGCGTGGATGAGCCGTCGGCGCGCAGGAGGTAGCAGAGTGCACGGAGAGCGGATCGAGCCCGGAGCGCCTTCGGAGATGCCCGAGCTTCTGGTGCGAGCGGCGCGCGGAGCGCTGTGGTCATGGGGCGGACAGATTCTCAAGCACGTGGGACAGATCGGGATCGTGATGGTCCTGGCGCGATGGCTCACTCCCGCCGATTTCGGGCGCGTGGCGATGATCGGCGTCGTGACGGGATTTTTGAGCCTTTTCGGCGAGCTGGGGATTGGTCCCGCTCTGATTCAAAAACGAGAGCTGCAGAAGGCGTATCTTGCGGCCGCTTTCTGGGGGAGCTTGGCCGCCGGCCTCGCGGTGATGCTTCTGCTGATGGTGAGCGCGCCCGCAGTGGGAGCGATCTACGCCGATGCGGGGCTCGTGCCGCTGACGATCGCGCTCGCCGTGAATTTCCCCGTGGTCGCTCTCGCGACCGTTCCCCTGCAGCTTCTCCAACGGGAGCTGCACTTGGATCGGCTCGCCCTCGTGGAACTGCTCTCGCTCGCGGGGGGAGGTGTGCTCGCCGTGAGTCTGGCTCTGTCTGGTGCCGGAGCCTGGAGTCTGGTCGGACAAACGCTCGCCACCTCGGGGACAACGGTCCTTGCGGCGTGGACGCTCGCACCCGTTCGCGTGAAGGACACCAGAGGCTCTTCTGTGCGCGCTGTTTGCGAAGCGTTGGGGGAACTGCTGCGATTCGGACGACCGCTTGTGGGGAGCAATGTCCTGACCTACATCACGCGAAACGCAGACACAGCACTCATTGGGAGGTTCTTGGGCGCGCACGCTCTCGGCTACTATGCCCTCGCGTATCGGTTACTCCTCTTCCCTCTGCAGAACATCTCCTGGGCACTGGGGCGCGCGCTCTTTCCGGCTCTGGCGCGCGTTTCCGATCCGGAGCATGTGCGCCGGGGATACCGACGCGTGGTGGAAGCCATTGCTCTCGCGGCTTTCCCGATGATGATCGGCATGGCGATCGTCGCTCCCGAACTGATTCGCCTTCTCTACGGGCCCCAGTGGGAACCGGCGGTGTTTCCGGCGCGCCTCTTCTGCGTCCTCGGGGCGCTGCAAGCCATCGGGACGACGATCGGACCACTCTGCCTGTCGCAAGGACGACCCGACGTTCTGTTCCGATGGAATCTGCTCTTCGCGCCGGCGGTCGTCGGGGGCATTGTGCTCGGAGTGCGCTGGGGGCTGGAGGGTGTGGCGCTCGCCTATGCGAGTGTCAGCGGTGTGGCGTGGTATTTCTCGCACGCTCTCGTCAATCGAGTCATCGCCCTGCCCATGAGCCTCTTTCTCCGCGCGCTCGCACCGGCAGCCGCGAGCACGTGTGTCATGGCCTCAGGCGTGATCCTCCTGCGCGCGCTCGTCATCCGTCCGTGGGTGTCGAACGCGTTTGTCGCCCTCGCCCTTCAAGCTGCTCTCGGCGTGCTCCTCTACGCCCTCATGCTGCGTGGGCTTCGGCCAAGCGCGCTCGGCGATACGCGCGCCCTGATCCGCACTATAGGTTTCGGACGCCGGGCGGAAGATCCCCACAGGAGTCTCTCCGCGATCGCATAAAAGTCGCCTCCCCTTGTGCATCCCCTTCGGCGGATCTACAATGTCGAATTCAGCGCGTATGGACTCACGGCACGCTCTCTCGACACTGAAACCCGCATCCTCGGTATCCCCTCTTCGCTTCGATCGCAACGAATGGGCGGGCGCATTCGGAGATCTGGGCACGGACTTTCCTCTTGTCGTCGGCGTCACGCTGGCGGCGGGACTCGACGGCACGAGCGTGCTCCTGATGTTCGGCCTCATGCAGATCCTGACGGGAGTGTGGTATCGCCTCCCCATGCCCGTGCAACCGCTCAAAGCGATGGCGGCTATTGTGATCACGCAGAAGATCGGGGGATCCGTCCTCTACGGCGCCGGACTGGCTATCGGTGCGGTGATGCTGCTGCTGTCCGTATCAGGTCTGATCGAGAAGCTCGCGCGGATCATTCCCAAGAGCGTCGTGCGCGGGATTCAGTTCGGACTCGGTTTACAACTGGCGCTGCTCGCTTTGCGGGAATATGTGCCGGCGGAGGGGGCTTCGGGGTTCGCCCTTGCGGGTGTCGGATTCCTCCTGACCCTCCTGCTTCTGGGAAATCGGAGATATCCGGCAGCTCTCTTCCTCGTCGTGCTCGGTCTCGTCTACAGCTTCGCGACGAGCGGGTCGGCTTCTCTCCTCCTTCGTGGCTTCGGCGTGAATCTGCCACAGCTTCACCTCCCGACCCGGTCGGATGTGCTCACGGGATTTCTGCTGCTTGCGCTGCCGCAGCTCCCTCTCTCGCTCGGAAATGCCCTTCTCGCCACGCGACAAATTCTCGAGGATTTATTCCCTGAGCGTCGGGTGACGGTGCGGCAGCTCAGCCTCACCTATGCGCTGATGAATCTGACGAATCCCTTTTTCGGGGGCATCCCCACCTGTCATGGTTCGGGCGGCGTGGTGGGACATTACGTCTTCGGCGCGCGCACGGGAGGATCGGTGATCATCGAAGGTGCGTTCTATGTGCTGCTGGGTCTCTTCTTCGGACGTGGGTTCGATGCCATTGTGAAGATCTTCCCGTTGCCCATCCTGGGCGTCATTCTGTTCTTCGAGGGCGTGGCGCTCCTGCGCCTGGTGTGCGATGGGGGAGTATCGGCGAGCGACTGGACGATCGTTTTGCTGGTCGGCGTCCTCGCGGTCGGACTCCCGTATGGTTTTCTCATTGGAATGCTCGTGGGTATGGCCCTGGCGCTTTTGAGGGAGCGAGGTCGCGGCGCGGCGGAGAGAGGCTTCCGAACATGAGCGATCCATGATCGGCTTCATCGGTGGGAAACGGAGCGCGACAGTCACCGGGGGCGAGGGGTCTCGCTCATCTCTCACTCTCTCGACTCTCCCGGAAGCGCCCGTCATCGCGGAGGTGAAGCCGGACTATTTGCCGCTGACGGAGACCTTCGTCTACGAGTACGTGCGCGCCTTGCGCCGCGTCCGACCGATCGTGATCGCCGAAGACATCCAGCATGTGGATCTTTTTCCTGTCGAGAACCTTCTCCACGTGCGAATGCGTGGACTCTCTGTTCAGGAGCGCCTCGTCGGACGAGTTCTCGGCATGCTGCTCGGAATGCAGAGTGGGCGCGCGTATCGGTACTATGCGGCGCTCCGGCGTGTGCGTCCGCGTTTGGTGCATGCCCATTTTGGGCCGACGGGAGTTCTCGTGCTCGCGGCCGCGCGCCGTCTCGGGGTTCCGCTCCTGACGTCCTTCTATGGCTATGATGTCTCGGCGCTCGGTCGCGATCCTGTTTGGCGCGCACAGTATCGCGCGCTCTTCGCCGAGGGCGATCTGTTCCTCGTCGAAGGTCCGTACATGCGCGAGCGGCTCATTCGGCTGGGATGCCCGCCGGAGAAGGTTCGCATTCAGCGCATGGCGATTGATCCCGAGGCCTTCCCCTTTCGGCCGCGCACATGGCGGGAAGGGCCGATACGTCTGCTTCAGGTCGGACGCCTCGTCGAGAAGAAGGGCCACGAATATACGCTTCGCGCGTTCGCGCGGATCCGCGCGCGTCGTCCCGCGAGCGCGCTGTACATCATCGGCGAGGGGCCATTGGGCCCTCGCTTGAGGGAGCTCGCTGAGGAGTTGGGGATCGCCGATGCCGTGCACTGGATGGGCGCGCTCTCCCGCGCGGCCTATCGCGACGTGGCGGAACAGTGCCATCTCCTCGTGCATCCGAGCGTCGTCGCGGCCACGGGGGACGACGAGGGGGGAGCGCCGACGGTCCTGCTGGAAATGCAGGCGTCGGGCATGCCCATTGTGGCAACGCGTCATGCCGACATCCCTTATATCGTGCGCGAGGGAGAGAGCGCTCGCCTCGTTCCCGAACGCGATGTCGAAGCTCTGGCCGATGCGCTGCTGGATCTCATGGAGCACCCCCACCGATGGCGCGCCATGGCGGAGGCCGGTCGGGAGTTCGTCCTCGAGCGCCACAACATCTGGCGCGAAGCCCCTCGCTTAGAAGCCGTGTACCTCGCGCTTCTGTCGGGCGTCCCTCATTCCGTAGGGGAGAATACCGCGTGAGCGCGTATGCCGCGTCGAGTTTTGTTCATCGCCCTCGCTTTCCCCCCGCAAAACAGCAGCGGCACGTTTCGCTCGACGAAGTTCGTCAAATATCTCGGCGCGTTCGGATGGGAACCCGTGGTCATCACGCTCGATTGGGAACGCGTGCTCGCCCCTGAAGAGCGGGATGAAACGTTGCTCGACGATCTTCCACCTGAGCTTCCTCTCTATCGTCTTGCGCCGTTCAATCCGGTGCATGCTCTTGGCCGACGTCTGCGGCGGATAGTCTCCGCCTCGCCTTCGGGCGCCGAAGAAGCGGCCGTCACCTATTCCGAACTCGCCGACGAACGCGTACCGCGCGCCGGATGGTATCGGGCGCTCCGCACGCTCTACCACTTCAGCTTGGCCCCTGTTGGGGACGAACATTTCTACTGGGCTCTGCGGGCGTTCCCCACATGCGTGCGGATCGCCCGCCGACATGCGGTGGACGTCATCTTCGTCTCCGCGAGCCCCTGGACCTCGACTTTACTCGGCGTCTGGCTGAAGCGATGGCTCCATCGGCCGCTCGTGGTGGACTTCCGCGATTACTGGACCCTGTGGCCGATTAAAGCGCGGCGCCGGGTTCGCGATCGCCTCGATGCGATGGTGGAGCGATGGGTTCTTCGATCGGCGGATCGCATCATCTGCGTGCACGAGGCCATGGTGGAAGATTTCGCCCGCCTTGTTCCCGAAGCGGCCGCGCGCTGCGTGACGATCACCAACGGATACGACGCGGAGGACTTTCTCCGAATTGCCCGTGCGTTCGTCCCAGGGACCGCATCCGATCTTCCCACGGCGGGAGACCCTCACAGGCCACGTTCCCAGACGACGCTGGCCCACACGGGCATGGTATGGGGGGATGCCGCCGCCGCTCTCCTGGAAGCGGTCGCCTGGCTCAAAGCACACACGCCCTCGCCGCCCTCGTGGCGCGTTCGCTGTGTGGGAGGCTTGCCCCCCTCCAATATGCGCTTCATTCGCGAGCACGGGCTCTGCGATGTCGTGACCGTCGAACCGCGCACGAGGCATCGCGACGCTCTGGCGGTCATGGTCACCTCTGACATTCTGCTCCTGCTCATCCCGAACCATGAGGGGGGGAGGAAATGGTATCCGGGAAAGCTCTTCGAGTACATGGCCGCTGGACGTCCGGTTCTTGCTCTCGCGCCCTCGGGCTTGGCCTCCGCATTGATCGCAGAGGCGGGGATCGGCGTGAGCGTGGAGCCGGGAGAGCGAGAGCGCGTGCGCCTGCTCCTTCGATGGGCAGCTCTTGACCCTGAGGGATTCGCGCGCCAGTTTTATCATCCGCAGATGGAGGTCATCCGCCGGTATGAACGGCGCGAGCTGACACGCCATCTCGCCGAGACGTTGGAGGACGTCGCGGGGATCCCCAGGCGATCATAAGATCGCAGGGGATCTCTGGAGTGGACGCTCTCGCGCGACATCCTCACGGCGAATGTGATCCGAAGGAAGGGAGCATGAGCGCTGTCGGCCAGTGGAAGGGTGCGAGGGAGGGTCGAGAGGAAGCCGCGCGAGCCTCCGGAGACGCGGGGATTCGCGTCGTGCATGTCTCCCCGACGTACTTCAGCGAGCGGTCAGTCATCGGCGGGGGAGAGCGCTATGCGACGGAGCTCGCGCGGGCGATGTCGCGACTGACGCCCACGCGGCTGGTGAGCTTCGCCCTTCGATCCGACACCCTGCGAGATCCGGAGTTCGCCGAAAGGATGCTCGACGTGCGCCTCTTTCGTCCCCTCTGGTATCCGCGTGGTCAGCGGACCAATCCGGTCAGCTTCCGCTTTCTCACAGCGCTCGCCGATGCTGACGTCATCCACTGCCATCAATTCCATGTCATCGTGACGACGCTCTCGATCGCGTATGCGAAGGCGACGGGCAAGCGAGTCTTCGTCACGGACTTGGGAGGAGGGGGGTGGGATCTCTCCTATCATCTCGATACGGGGCGGTGGGTGGATGGATTCCTCCACCTCTCCGAATTCTCCGCGCAGCAGTTTGCGAAGTACGAGAGCAAAAACCACGTCGTCTTCGCCGGCGTGGACACGGAACGATTTCGCCCGTTGCCGGAGCGCACGTATGAGACGGTGCTCTACGTCGGACGGATGCTCCCGCACAAGGGGATTAACTACCTCATCGAAGCGGTGGAGGGGAGGACCGAGCTGCGTCTTGTCGGCCGACTGTGGGAACCGCAACTCACCACAGCGCGCGCGGGGGAATTCGTGGAGCACCTGCGCGAAATGGCGCGCCGTAAGCGCGTGCGCTTCATCTTCGATGCCGACGACGAGCGACTCCTCCGAGAGTACAACAAGGCACTCGTGGTCGTGCTCCCTTCGGTGTATACGGATCTGTTCGGCGCGCACCATCCGACGCCGGAGCTCTTCGGACTGACGCTTCTGGAAGCGATGGCCTGCGCGACGCCGGTGATCGCGACCCGTGTGGGTGCGCTTCCGGAGGTCGTCGAGGACGGTGTGACGGGATTTCTCGTCCCCCCGAACGACGCGCAGGCGCTCGCGGATCGAATCGAATGGTTGCAGCGGCACCCGGAAGAGGCACGCCGCATGGGCGAGCGAGGGCGCGCGCGCGTCCGGGAATGGTTCACCTGGGAAGCCGCCGCCCGTCGCTGCCTGCACGTGTATCAGAGGGCGCTCTGGGGACCCCGTGAGGACCCCAGTGGAGAGTCGCGCGGGAGACGCTCGCCATGAGGATTCTGCAGGTCACCCACTACGGATCGGTGATCGGAGGCGTCGAGACCTACGCCGCCGATCTCCACCACCTCCTGCAGCGAGAGGGACACGCCGTCACGCTCATTCACGGGAGAGCACCTTCAGGCCCCTCGATTCGGACGATCGTTTCGGAAAGTCTTCTCGTCCCCGCCTTGCGACCGGAGTCTGGACGATGGTCCGAACGCGAGGCCGAATTGCGCCGCGTCGTGGAACAGATCGCGCCCGATGTCATCCTCACTCATGATGTGGAAGAGGCCGAGGTGCTCCACCTGTTCTCGTGCCTTCGTCCCACGATTCCTTTCGTCCACGTCCAGAGCCGCTACGTGTGTCCGGGGCGAGGAAAATTCTACGCGCGCCAAAAGCGGGCGTGCGAACGGCCGTTTGGCGCCTATTGCGCTCTCGCGCCATACTGGCACGCGTGCGGGACGCGACGACCGTGGCGCCTTCTGACCAATCTTCGCGTGACGAAGCGATGGATCGAAACAGCGCGCCGGTTGAAGCGCCTCCTCGTGGCCAGCGAATACATGAAGCGCGAGCTGCTGGCCGTCGGTTTCTCCGAGGAGCAGATCGTCGTGAATCCGCCCTTTGTGGAACCTCTCCCCACGGGAGAAGGATCCCTCCCCATCCGGGAGATGAAGCCGGAGACACTTCCCCTTGTCCTCTTCTGCGGGCGTCTCTACGACTACAAGGGCGCGGATCTTCTCCTCCGCGCGCTCGAGTTCGTCGGGCCTCCGGTTCGCGCCGTCTTCATCGGGGACGGTCCGGAGCTGCCGAAGCTGAAGCGTCTGGCATCGCGCGTGGCGGTGCGACACATTGTCTCCTTCCCCGGATGGCTCAGTCGCGCTGCCGTTTTCGGCTTCTATCGTCGAGCTCGCGTCGTCGTCATTCCCTCGGTGTGGCCGGAGCCGTTTGGCCGCGTGGGACCGGAAGCCATGAGACAGGGAGCGCCCATTGTCGCCTTTCGCGTTGGTGCGCTCCCGGAGTGGGTACGGGATGGAGAGACGGGATGGCTCGTTGAGCCCGGAGATGTGCGAGCGCTGGCCACGGCCATAGAACGCGTGGTGAGCGATGAGGCGCTGGCAGCCGCCATGTCCGCGCGCGCGATGCACATCGCCGCCGAACAGTTCGATGCGCGACGCCATATGGAACGCTTGATGCGAGCTTTCGAAGAAGCGCGGCAAGAGACCTGATGTGTGGCCACGGCACATTACGGGCATTCCACGGTGGAGACCCCGAGCGGATGCGCGCTCACTCCTCCCCAGCGATCTCCTGCGCGCGCGAGAATTCCGATCCTTCTCCGAGCGGAAGACCGCTGAGACTCGTCATCCTCTCCCCGGACTATCCCCCGAAGCAAGGCGGCCTGGCGGATCACACGCAACACCTGGCTACCTTCCTCCACCGACTCGGCGGATGTGACGTCTGGGTGATCACGACGCGTGGCCCTGAGGACAGCATCACAACGTCGGAAGAAGAGGTCCATCCCCCTTCACCCGGGATCTCCGTGCGCCGTGTCCTCACCCGCTGGGGATGGCGCGACATGGCTCTGCTCGCCCAAGAGATCGCACGCGCTTCTCCCGATTGGGTGCTTGTGCAGTATGTGCCACACGCCTATGATCGAAGAGGAGTGAACCTGGCTTTTCCCATCGCGCTCCTCCGAGAACGGCTCGCAGGCCGGCGTCTCCTGCTTCTCGCCCACGAGCTGTATGTGGATTTCCCCGACGTGCGTTTTTCCCTCACGTTCCTCAAGCGGGTCGCCGCAGCCGTTATCCAACGCGCGATGTTTTGGCTCGCGGCGCATGCTGCGCGCGCGCTCGCCGTCTCCATCGAACCATGGGCGATGTCCCTTCGTCATACCCGATTCCTGAAGCGCGTGCCCGTATTTCACCTGCCCAGCCCTTCGAACATTGAGCGGGTGCCGACGGATCGCAAGCGCGTGCGACAGCAGCTCGGAATTCGCGAGACGGAAATCGTCCTCGCCTTCTTCGGCATGCCCCACGTTTCGAAAAAAGGTGCGTGGCTTCTCCGCAGTGTGGAATCACTTCTGGATAGGGGAATGGCAGCCCGGCTCCTCCTCATCGGACCGGGATGGGACGCCTTGTGCGCGCTCGCTCCCGACCGCGTGCGCGAACGCATCCTGGTCACCGGATATGTGGATGCCGCGACAGTCTCGCACTATCTGCACGCGAGCGACATTTTTCTCCTCCCCACACATGACGGAGTCTCCACGCGTCGCTCCTCACTGATGGCGGCGCTCAGTCACGGCCTCCCGGTCGTGGGGACATCGGGACGTTTGACCGATGCCCTCTTACACCGCTCGGGCGCACTGCTGCTGTCGCCCGCCGATGATCTGGAGGCCTTTCTCGAACACGTTATCACTGTGGCTGAAGATGCGGAACGACGCCGACAACTCGCCGAGCGGGGGCTCGCCCTCTATCGCGAACACTTCTGCTGGCCCGTTGTCATCGAACGTCTGCTTGCCGTCCTGCGCAACAGCGGGTGAAAGGCATTTCGGATGTCGTCCTCCGGGAGCAGCAGGATTAGTGTGCGGTGAAAAAGTCACAGCGTCCCCAAAATGGGCGATGGGAGAACGGGTGAGGCACGGCGAGTGTGTCCTTCACGAGCGCAATACGGGATGCGCGCTGTGACAGCGCGAGATTCGCTGACCTTCTGCATAGGGGAGGTTTCGAGATGAAAGCAAGGGACTCTCCGTTACCTCCCAGCTCTCGATGAGAAAGAGATTGCCTCAGTCGGGAATTTCTGCTACCCTACTAGCCGACACTTTCATTACGGCTCGGGCAGAGATGAGACACTATGAGATGCCCAAGATGCGGTTTCGTACAATCGGCAGCTCACGCGACATGTCGGTACTGTGGGACGAAGCTCTCGCAAGCGGCGCCTCCTTCGGCACAGGCTCAACCTCGGGCGAACGATCGAGCGGATGCGCGAAGCGCGGGTTCGGTGGTGATTCCCTTCCCTGGAGCGCGAGCGCAAGGACCTGCTTCCGGTCAGCGTGCGCCCGAGCCCTCCGGTGGTTCTCCGGCGTCCTCTGACGACCGTCCGGGACCTCCGGAATGGAAAGAGCAGCTTCGGGAGCGCGTACGCGCCATTCGCGAGCGGCGCGGTGGGGAGGTCACAGAACCGGCGCGAAAGGTGAGCGAGACAGAGTCGGTCTCGCCCTCCGCGCGCCGGTCGGATTCCGGGCCAGCCCAAGAGCACACTGCGCCTGTCGAGACGGTCGCGACTCGAACGCGACGCGAGCCCAGACATCCTTCCGAGCACGCCGGGACGTACCCGGACCCTGTGCCCGGCAGCCGTCGGGAATCCTCAGAGCCCCCTCTTCGGGATCACGAGCACGCGCTCCCGGCAAAGGAGGCGGAGGAACATCTCCTCCGCAGGGAGCTCACGGATCTCGACCAGGAGACAGAGAGTGTCGAGGAGGATATCGGAGAAGTGCTCCGCGCCCAATCCGATATGGCGGACTGGTCCGAGCGCGGGGAATACTCTCGCGATCTCCTCATCGCACGAGGAGCTCTAGAGGAAAGCGCCGAACAGATCGCTCCTGCTTCGCTCGCGCGACGAGTGGGTGCCGCGCTCATAGACATCGGCGTGATTCTGTTCAGCGCCATTCCCTTCATCGCCAGCGTCGAGCTGGTGTATGGTGACTTCTCTCACCGCGCGGTGCGCCTTGCGCTTGTGGGCACTGTGGGTGCCATCGGCGTCCTCTACGAGACGATCCTGTTGAGCGTGGCGGGACGAACAGTCGGAATGGCTGCCGCCGGACTATTGGCTCTGAATGCGCAGACGATGAATCTGCCCTCTGCCGGTCAAGCCGTGCGGCACATCCTCGGCTCTCTCCTCGGGGCGATCCCTCTCTTCTTCGGATTCCTCTGGGCGCTCTTCAACCGCGAGCGCCGAACCTTCGCGGACATCTTCTCGGGGATCGTCGTGAAGCGGGTGGCCGCATCCGTGTATGAGAGCCAGGAGATTCATGCGCCCTGGCTGTATCGCTCCGCGCCGGAGCGACGTCGGTGACCTCTCGGCGAGACGGCCCGGAGTCCGATCGCGCGGTCGAGCGCTTCGCGAGCTGACCTCCTGTGCGACCCCCTCCGCGGGGCGTCCGAAGGAGTATGGATGGACTCACGGTATTTCGGATCATCGAGGAGCTCAAAGGGCAGATTCTCGGCGCGCGAGTGGAGAAGGTCCGCGGGGCGGATCCTTCGACACTGCTGCTGAAGCTCTACAGCCCCGCTCGACATCCGAAGAACGTCTGGCTCGTGCTCTCGGTGGAACCGCGCTGGCCGTGCGTGTATCTTCGAGAGCACGCACCAGAGGAGAACAGTGCTCCGACGCCTTTTCTCCAGCGCGCGCGAAAGCTTCTGCGCGGTGCGCGCCTGCGCGCCGTCGAACAAGCGGGATACGATCGCATCGTGCGGTTCTCTTTCGAGCGACCGATACCGGTGTCCCCCCAACCGGATGAGGAGGAAGACATTTCTCCGACGGAAGAAGATGCCTCGGACGTCCGCGAGATCGTCCTGGCTGCGGAACTATTCGGACGCGCGGCGAATCTCTTCCTGCTCGATGCGGTGGGACGCGTGTGCGAGCGCCTTCGGGCTCACGGAACGGCACTGGGCGAGATCTACACGCCTCCGGCTTCGACACAGCGCGATCCAATGACCCTCGATCGAGAGGACTTTCAGAGGTTCGTCAGCTCCGCGCGCCCGCTCTCGGCATGTCTCCTGGCGGAGGTCGAAGGATTCGGGCCGCTCTATGCCGCCGAGGTCGAAGCCCGATGGCGAGCGATGAGTCCGGCAGATGGCCTCACGTCCGACCTCGCCTATGCGGCCTTCCGGAGCGTTTTGGAAGACATCCTTCATGCTCCCGAACCGATTCTCTATACTCGCGAACCGCTGGAGCGGCTGAATCCGGCGCACATCTCCCCGCGCGATATCCGTCTTTCGGCGATCCCTTTGGTTCACGCCGAAGGATGGACGGCGACGCGCCTGGATTCGTTCTCTCGCGCTACGGAACTCTACGTCACCCTCGTTCGCCAGAGCGAGCGCCTGCGCGAGAGGCGGGCCGCTCTTCTCCGTCATCTCACGGCACAGATCGAGAAGCGGGAGCGCATTGTGGAACGCTTGGAGGCGGATCGGCGCGCTCTCGGCGATGCGGAGGTGTGGCGACGGTGGGGAGAGGTGCTTCTGGCCAATGTGTCTTCGGCGGTGCGAACAGCCGCCGGATTTCTCGTGACCGATTATTATGATCCGGAGATGCGGCGGGTGGAAATTCCGACCACGGCGCCCACCCCGCAACAGGCGGCTTCGGAATATTTCCGGCTCTATCGGAAGGCCACGCACGGAGCCAAAGCGATCGCGGCGCGTCGGGCGGCTATTGAGCGAGAACTGGATGCCCTCCGACGCGCGCGGGAGCGCGTGGAAGCTGCCGATACGCTCTCTGCTCTGGAAGACATCGCGCGCGATATCGGTGTAGACCGCGCGCGCCCGTCTTCGGCCGCGGAGAAGGCAGAGAAGCCGGCGCGCGCGCGTCTTCCGGGCATCCTTCGCTTTCGTTCGTCGGAGGGATTTGACATTCTGGTTGGAAAGAGTGCCGAGGGGAATGAACGGCTCACGTTTCGCCTGGCTGCCCCTCACGACGTGTGGCTGCATGCGGCCGACTATCCGGGCTCGCACGTCATTATTCGGCGCGCGAAGGGACAAACGATCCCTCCCCGCACGCTGCTCCAAGCGGCTCAATTGGCGGCTTTCTTCAGCCAAGCGCGGCAGTCGAAGGCGGTCGTCGTGAACTATACAGAGCGCAAGTTCGTGAGTAAAATTCCTCGCTCGCGGCCAGGGCTCGTGCGCGTGAGTGAGTTCCGCTCGCTCACCGTCGAGCCGAAAGTTGAGGCCGAGCGTGTGCTCGAAGGGTGAGTGGGCAGGACATGTCGAAGGCGTCACCGACATCGGGGCTCGTGGAGTTATGGGTGGGGCTCGAAGAGGCCGTGCTGGCGGACGCCTCGATCACGTGGCGGTATCGGCCGGCGCTCCTCTTCGAATGCCTGTTGGAGTTTCGAGATCCCCGGGCGGAGATCGTTCATTCGGAGGATCGGCGGTATACGACCTGGCTGCCGCGCGACGATGCGGCGGCGGATTGGAGCGTTTCGGCCGTGGGGGAGCTCGCACCGGAGCATGTGCGCACGACTCCGCAGCCGGAGGTTCGCCCCTACGGTGAGGCTGTGACGCTCACGGACGCTCGCGTGGCCGAGATCGAGGATGATTTCATTGCGCATGTGGTGCGCACCGAGCGAGTGAGCGTGTACTACAATCCGAATTTGCGGCTCTACTCGCGGTGGAACGAGAGTCGGGAGGAGTTTCTGGAACGCGCCATGGAAGAAGCGCGTCTGCGCCTGCAGCCGACGTTGCGGGAGCTGATGCGAGAGTTTCAGTTCCAGTTGGAACAGTTGCGGCAGAAGCCCTTGCCTCCCGACATCCCGGAGGAGCTGCGCTCCGGGGTAGAGGTTCAACGGCGGCGGATGATCTCGCGTCTGGAAGCTCGTCTCCATCGCGTGCTCCTGGATCACCCGAGCAGCGCCGCCCTGCGAGGGGACTCGACGGAAGAGCTCTCAGAGACCCCGTCCGAGGGAGACATCCCCCAAGGGATCGCCGATGAGCTCCACCCGTTGGCGCAGGAACTCGAACGCCTGTACACCGTCGCAGCGGCGCGCGCGCAAGCCCTGCTGCGAGAGGCGTTCGAGAAGGCTCGCGAGTGCGAGCCGTACACCATCGCGCTTCACCCCAGCGGCATCCGCATCCTTCGTCGAGCCCTGCTCTGGGTTCCGACTCCCGAGTGATCTGGCGCTTCGGGAAGATTCCCGGTATCATTCTCCGCTTGATTCGGAGTGAGCGATGAGGGTAAAGGTGCTCTTTCACGATCGGTGTTTCGACGGGATCGCCTCAGCGGTCGTCTTCTCTCGCTTCTATCGAGAGCAGGTGAATCCGCGCGCGGAGTTCGCCTATGCGGGGTTGATGCATCGGGCGGGTCGCCTCTTCGACGAGGACCTCTTCGATGGAGACGAGAACGTCATCGTGGATTTCAAATACAGCAGCTCGGAGCGCCTCACCTGGTGGTTCGATCATCATGACAGCGCGTTCCTCTCTCCGGAGGATGAGGCGCACTTCCGCCGAGACCAGAGCGGGAAGAAATTCCTGGATCCGAGCTACACATCCTGCACGAAGCTGGTCGCCGACATCACCGCGTCGCGTTTCGGCTTCGATCCGACGCCGCTTGAGGAGCTGATCCGCTGGGCGGACATCATTGATGGGGCACAGTATCCAAACCCGCAGGCAGCGGTGGATCTGACCGAGCCGGCTATGAAACTCATGCTTGTCGTCGAGGCGGGGCGGGACGACCACTTGCCGGAGCGGCTGATCCGCGCTCTGCAAGAGCGATCGCTTGCGGACGTCGTTCGGGACCCGTCTCTGAGTGAGCTTCTAGGACCCTTGATGGCGTGGCATGAGCGAGCGATCGAGACGATCCGCCGCACGGTCCGGTGTGAGCGCGGCGTCGCGTATTTCGATGTGAGCGAATATGGACTGGAAGGGTACAACAAGTTCATCCCCTACTACCTCTGCCCGGAGGCGACCTACAGCGTCGGCGTGAGCCTCTCTCCCCTGCGGGCGAAGGTCTCCGTCGGGTCGAATCCGTGGGCACCGCGACCTCGTCGCCATAATCTGGCCAAAATCTGCGAGCGATACGGCGGTGGTGGTCATGCGGCCGTCGCGGCGATCTCGTTGCTTCCGGAGGAGATCGACCGTGCCCGGGCCATTGCGCGCGAGATCGTGCGCGAACTGCAGCGCGCAGATGAAGCGCCGCCGGAAGTGGCGTCCACCGCCGGATAAAAATCCTCTTGTCCTTCGCCTCAGATCATGCTATCCTAAGCCCCGTCCCGTCCGAACGTACAGCGGGTGGCGTTGGGGAAAAATGAGGAAAGGAGGTGTCCGTATGCGCACGGAGAACGTGTTTTACACGCTCATCATCGCACCCGCGACGAGTTCGCGCTTTTATAAGATCGTCATCCACCATCGGCATCTCTACGGGATGCTTCTGATCGGCCTTATACTCCTAGGCGTTCTTAGCACGACGGGCGTGTGGGTGATGCGACGGGCCGCGGCGCTCATGCGCTATGCGCGCATGGAACGGGAGAACGAGACGCTTCGACGCGAATATTTCGCGCAGTTGAATGCCTTGCACTCTCGCCTGGCTTCTCTGGAAGCTGAGGCGCATCGGATGCGGGAGACAGCCCGAGAGATGGGGATCACGCTGGATGAGGATGAGGGCAATGCCCCTGTGTCCTCACGGAGTCCTCATGCGAACGGACGGTCGGCGGAAGCGACCGGGCGGGGAAAGGGAGGACCGCATGAGCTGCAGTTCTTCGCGGAGGAGATCGCCCGGGTCGAAGCGACGGTGAAGACCCTGCGCGTGCGCCTGGAGCACGAGCGCTGGCGCCAAGCGAGGACGCCGCGAGGATGGCCTGTTCCCGGAGGGCTGAACGACCGATTCGGCATCCGACGAGATCCCTTCGGGGATGGCTATGAATTCCACACCGGCGTGGATGTGGAGGCGCGATATGGCGAGCCGGTGCGCGCGACGGCCGAGGGAAGGGTCGTCTTCGCCGCCTACCGGGGCGGATATGGGCGCCTGGTGATCCTCGATCACGGAAATGGAATCACGACGTTCTACGGACACCTCTCCCGGATCACCGTGCGCGTGGGCCAGTCGGTGAAGCGCGGTCACATCCTGGGGCGAGCGGGAAGCACGGGGCGCTCTACCGGTCCACATGTTCACTACGAAGTGCGAGTGAACGATCGCCCGGTGAACCCGCTGCGCTTTGCCGGGGGGTGAGCCGCGTTCCCGCACAACATCGCAGAAGATACATTCACGCTACTCTGCGCTGTAGTCCCAGAAGAAGACCCCTTCGGGCTTCAGGCGAAGGATGAGCGTCTCGGGCGTGTAGAGTTGCTGGAAGGCGCGGCTCTCCGGCGAACCGTAATATTTCGTGCCCAAGGCGCGCCAGACCTTCCGCCAGAGACGGGGATCCGTGACCTCCTCGGCTCGTCCCCAGAAGGAGATCCCCTTGTAGGTGCGCACGCTCGTCCCTCCGTCAATGACCCATCCGACGCGAGGATTCCTGAGAATGGCGCGACCTTTTGCACTCTCGCGATCGGTCCCGAAGAAGAACTCCGTCCCAAAGGTGACGAACCAGAGAGGGAGGACATGCGGATATCCCCTCTCGTCAGTGAAAGCCAAGCGCATGATCTTCTGCTGGGCGCAAAACTCCCGCAAGGATCGTGGTATGCGGCGCATGGCGCGTTCTCCCACGCGGTATCTCTCCGGCGATCAGAGGATCGCCCGGAATGTCGGAACCACGGTGCGTCGCCTGCGCGCGGCCTTGACCGTGTTCTTCATCAGCATGGCAATCGTCAAAGGGCCGACGCCACCCGGCACCGGCGTTAGATATCCTGCGACAGAAGCAACGCTCCGCGGATGGACATCTCCGACGAGCGTATATCCCTTTGACGCCAATTCGCTCAGCCGTCGTTCATCCGGTCCAAAGAGACGTTCGACCTCCGCGGGATCCGTCACCCTGTTGATGCCCACGTCAATGACGACGGCGCCCGGCTTGACATACTCGGCAGTGATCATCGCCGTTCGACCGATCGCGGCGACGAGGATGTCCGCCTGCCGCGCGATCTCGGCCAGATTGGGCGTACGGCTGTGGCAGATCGTCACAGTCGCGTGCCGATGCAGGAGCATCAGCGCCAGCGGCTTTCCCACAATGTCGCTGCGCCCGATGACGACGGCCCGCTGCCCGGCGATCGGAATGTGCGTCCGCTCCAGCAGCTCGATAATCCCCGCCGGCGTGCACGGTTCCAATGCGTCTTGATTGCGCACCAGGCGTCCGACGTTCACGGGATGGAAACCGTCTACATCCTTGGCCGGATCTATGGCCTCGAGCACTCGCAGCGTGTCCACATGTCGAGGCAAGGGCAATTGGACGAGGATTCCATCAATCTCCTCGCGCGCATTCAAGCGGGCGATCAGCTCCAGCAGCGCTTCCGTCGTCGTCGTCTCCGGCAGTTCGTGTTTTTCCGAGTAGATGCCCAGTTCCCCACACGTCCTCACCTTGCTGGCGACGTAGACCTGAGAGGCGGGATTCGTCCCCACCAGAACGGCTGCCAAGCCGGGACAAATACCATGCTCCTTCAATGCTTCGACCTCGCGCGCCACTTCGCTCTTGATCTGCTGCGCGATGGCCAGACCGTCGAGTCGTTGTGCCGTCATGAACGCTCGCCCTCCTCCGAAGATCGGCGATTCAGCCCCAGTTGCTCGCCGAGAGGACGCAAGGCGGAGATGATGAACGCGATGAGATCATCGAGGTCCACGCCCAGCTCTTCAGCTCCCCGAGCGACGACGGCGCGATCCACACCGCGCGCGAAGGCTTTGTCCTTGAGCTTCTTCTTAACCGACGCCACCGGCAGATCGTCCAAGCTGCGCGACGGACGCACCAACGCGCAGGCGATGATGAAGCCCGTCAGCTCATCCACGGCGTAGAGGACCTTCGCCAAGAGCGTCTCCCGCGGAACGCCCGTGTAATCGGCATGTCCGAGGATGGCGCGGATGATCTCTTCGGGATATCCTCGCTCGCGAAGGACTTCGGCACCGCGGAGCGGATGATCGGGGGGAGTCGGATACCGCTCGTAATCGAAGTCATGGAGAAGACCGGCGATTCCCCACATCTCTTCGTCCTCACCGTAGCGCCGCGCGAACGCGCGCATGACGGCTTCGACCGCGAGCGCATGTTTGATCAGGCTCTCACTCTGCGTATACTCGCACAGCAAGACGTATGCCTCGTCGCGCGTCGGCATTGCGAGTCCTCCGCTTCTCTTGGGCTGCCGCGTTTGCGCACCATCCGACTTCCTTGTGCCCCTCGGTTCCCCACAGTGGTATAATGGCACACTGATGAGTCGAAATATTAAACACGGTCTCGGGAATTTTCTCAAGCCGCTTCGGACGTGCGGGCGCAGTGACGATCCCCTCGTGCCCGCGTCTGGGGTGTCCTTATATGGGCGAGAACGCGCGCGGACGATGATTCTGCGCGCGCGCTCGGAGAATTCGGATCGGTTCGGCTGTGCGCCCGCTCCTGATGCAGAGCGGACTGAGGGATCGTGCGCGTCGGCGGCGCCGTGGACGTCGCGGGCAGGATCTTCAGGAGTATGGAGGCACGCCGTGAGTATAGGGCTGATGATCGGCGGACTCCTCGGGGGTCTCGCCTTCGGTGGGCAACGCCCGCGTCCTGTTCCCCCAGAGGTCGAGATTCGTCGCCTCATCGAATCGTTTCGCCGTGGCTGGCAGGAGAACGACGCGGATGCCCTGCGACAGGCGTGCGCTCCGAACGTCATCATGATCAGCTTCGGGCGGCGTGATCAGGGGATCGAGAACGTCTTGGAGCACCTGCGTCTCGCGTTCCACAACTTCCCGCGCGCCGAGTTGCGCTTGGATCACCTCCAGGTGCGCCCGATGGGCGCTGCGGCATGGGCCCATGCCGATGCGCAGTATGTGCAACAGACGGCTCATGGGATGGTGCTCACCTCGACCGGATACGCATCCTTCCTGCTGGAGCGGCAGCGCGCAGGATGGCGCATCACGTATGTGGACCTCAATCTGCGACCCACGACGGCGCCCCCCGCATCCGCCCCCACTCGAGGAGAGACGCTGGAGGGTGCGTGGCTCCTGGAATCGGCGAGAGACCTGCATACCGGGCGTCCGCTCAAGCCGGGGGCTATGCTGCTGTTCACTCGCTCGCGGTTCGCGCTTCTGGCGGTCGCCCCGGACCGCCGTCCGCCGCGCGGGAAGGCGCTCACCGAATACTCCAAGAAAGAACTTCTCGAGCTCCTGCGCGAGGTCGAGGGGAGCGTCGGAGACTACTCTCGAGAGGGGAGCCGGATCCGCCTCGTCCCCACTTTTGCTCTCTTCCCGGAGCTGATCGGTGAACCACAGGTGTTCGAGAACGTGCAGCTGGATCGGGACCGGTTGAGCGTTGAATGGATCGCCGGCGGGCGACGTCGGCTCGCCATCTGGAGACGCGTGGAATGAGGCCTCGTGCCACACAGGATCTCGGAGCGCGCGGCGAACGCTTCGCGCAGGAATTCTTGAAGCGACGCGCGAACTACCGGATCGTCGCGACCAACGTCGTCCTCCCCATCGGGCGGAATCGTCGGGGAGCGCTCGTCCTCGGGGAGCTGGACATCGTCGCGTATGATGGCGAGGTGCTCGTCTTCGTGGAGGTGAAGACGCGCACGTCGGAGGATGTGGCGCGCGCCGAAGCGGGGGTGGATCGCCGCAAGCGACGCGCGCTCGCTCGCGCGGCACGCGCCTACCGTCACTGGCTGCATCTGGATTCGGCACCGTATCGGTTCGATCTCATCACGATCGTCTTCGGCGATGCGGTCTCGCCGGAGATCACGCTGACGCCCGGCGCCTTTGCGGACCCCCTGACTCAACCGCACTTTCCCAGGGCGGGATACGAGACATGAGGATACTTGGTCTCTTCCGCGCGCTTATGATACAGTGAATGGCTCGTGGGAGAGTCGAACGCGCGGAGGCTTCGATGACGCAACGGGGGGCGGAGAATTCGATTCGCACCGCGCGACCGGAAACGTCGCCCGTGGCCGAGGCCTTCGCCTTGATTCGGGACGAACTGGCGGCGTTCGAGCAGGAGTTCGCTCGTCAGATTGCCTCCGAAGTCTCCCTGATCGCCGAGATCGGCCAGTATGTGAAGGATGGCCGAGGGAAGCGGATTCGACCGGCTCTGCTCTTGCTCTCGGCAAAGCTCTGGGGGCGCCCGGTCACCCCTTCGACCATCCGACTCGCTGTCGTCGTCGAGTTCATTCATACGGCCACCCTCGTCCACGATGACATCATTGACGGAGCGGAGATGCGACGCGGACGCCCCTCGGTGAACGCGCGATGGGGGAATCAGATCACTGTGCTCATGGGTGATTGGCTCTACATGCGCGCGTTCGAGATGGCCCTGCAGGAGCGCAACTTCGAGATCCTGGATCTGCTCACGCGCATCACGCGCAAGATGACCGAGGGCGAGCTGATCCAACTCGGGCATATCGGCGATCTCTTCATCACGCGCGAGCGCTATTTCGATATCTTGCGACGGAAGACGGCCTATCTCTTCAGCGCCTGTACGGAGATCGGAGGAATCTTAGGAGGCGCCTCCCGGGTGGAGAAGCGCGCCTTACGGGCGTACGGCATGCATCTCGGCACCGCCTTTCAGTTGATTGACGATGTGCTCGACTTCGTCTCCGATGAGGAGAGCTTGGGCAAGCCGGCGGGGAGCGACCTGCGCGAGGGGAAGCTGACGCTCCCGGTGATCCTGCTCGTCGAGCGCGGAGAGCCGAAGCATCTGGAGATGGTGCGCGCCATTCTCACCGACGGCGAGTACACGCGGGTGACTCGTCGGGAGCTCGTCGAGGTCTTGGAGTCCGAGGGGGTCATGGAGCGAGCGCGAGAGGAAGCGCGCGCGTATGTGCGGCGCGCCTCCGCGTGTCTGCGCGCGTTGGCCCCTTCTCCCTATCGGGAGGCTTTGGAGCGTATCGCTCATTTCACCGTCGAACGCACGCGGTAAGTCCCCGAGTGCGATCCGACTCATGTCGTCGCCGTTCGAATTAAAGGCCTGGCGGGGGACGCGCGCCGAGAGCGCCTTTGTGGAACGATTGCGCACGTGGTCGGCCCTGGAGGAAGAGGCGCGGTGCTGGGCTGCTCTGGCGCACTGGGATACGTGGTGGTTTCAGCGCGCGGCGCTCGATGTGTACGTGGAACTTGTGGAGGCGGAGATCTCGACAAGCGGAGGGGAGCTCAAAATCCCCAGCGGGCTTGAGCACAGAATATGGAGCTTTCTGCAATTGGCGAAGGCGGCTCTGGATGCTCTCGCGCGCGAAATCAATCTCGTCTACTGGCATGTGGATCCGCGCCGCCGTTTGTTCGATCCGACAGGGCGCACGCGGTGGGTGACGTTCTATACGGTGCGCGAGCGATTGCTCCTGCTCGAGGAATTTCGAGAGGATCCGCTCGTCCGCCTGCTGGAGGCGAGAACGCGCGCGGAGACGGCTGATCCCCTCTACCGCGACCTGAGTCACCTGGCGTCCGCCAGCTTGACGGCCCCCCGGTTGATCGGGCGCGTAGAGCCCCAGGGATCCCACCGCGCGGGCTCGACATGTCGCGTGCGGGATGCGCGCATCTTCATCCCGGATGATCCTCGGCAGTGGCCCTTCACTTACGCGCGGAGCTTTGAGGTCAGCTCCCTGTTCCCGGCGATCCTGCGCTGGCTTGAGCTCTTCACCGACGAGGTCTACGAAAAGCTCGACCTTCGCATAAGAGGGAGCATGCCATGAGCAGGTCACCGAAGCGTCAGGTGTCTCCAGAGATCTTCCGAGCGCGAGGAGACCTTCGGAGGGTCGCGATCCTCCTGTGCCTTCTGGGACCCCTTGGGGGGGATGCGAGCGCGCAATCGTGGTATGGTCCGGGTCTGCGCCGCATTGAGCGCTTCGCCCGCTACACCGTGACGGTCGAGGACCGACCGTTTGTCCTCTATCCGCTCGCCGTCAGCTTCGATATGGAGCGTCAGGAGACGACCATCTGGCTCTATATCGGATCGGAGCGCGATCGGGGGAAGAAGCGATACTTCTGTCCGCGCGGCGCCCTGCTGCGCGATGGCGTGAGTGAGCGACGCTTTGCGCTCAGCCGCGTGGAAGGACTCTCCATTGTCCGGCGAAAGGGCGAGTGCCTGGAGTTTCTCGCGCAAGGATCGGATCTGGAGGCACAGGCCCGTGCGCTCTTTCAGGCTGTGGGAGAGCACCGCTGGAAGGGGGAGGGGAAACCGCCGCTTGTGCCGGCTCAGGTGGGTTTGGTTTTCTTCGGGCTCCCGTCGCCGCGCGCATCGTACCTGGCCCTTCAACTCCCGTTTGGGGAAGAGATCCTCATCGCGACGCGCGATCTGCAGTGATGACGCCGGGAGCCGTTATGTGCTAGAGTATGGACGGACGTATGAAGCACAGACGCTCGATCATACAGGCCGGATGTCTCACCCTGCTTCTGTGCGGCATGGCGCGGGCGGATGTTCACGTCGTGACCTTCGACGACATCGTCCATCCGGCGAGCGCGCAGGTGGTCGAGCGCGCGATCCGCGTGGCCGAGCAGGCGCGCTCCCGCGCGCTCATCATCTTGTTGCGCACACCGGGTGGGCTCGTCTCGGCCATGCGAGAGATCGTCGAGCGTATTCTGGCCTCCCGCGTGCCCATCGTCGTGTACGTCTCGCCGAGCGGCGCGAATGCGGCCTCGGCCGGTTTCTTCATCCTGATCTCCGCCGATGTGGCCGCTATGGCACCGGGGACGAATACCGGAGCGGCGCATCCGGTGGCCATTGGCATGGAGCAAGACCGCACGATGTACGAGAAGGCGGAGAACGATGCCGCGGCCTACATCCGCTCGCTCGCCGAGAAGCGCGGGCGCAATATCGAGCTGGCGGAAGCGGCTGTGCGCACGAGCCGCTCCTATACGGAGACGGAAGCCCTGCGCGAGGGTCTCATTGATCTGGTCGCTCGCGATCTGGATGACCTCCTCGCCCAATTGGAGGGGCGAACGATTCGCCGCCTGGGAGGAGAGACCGTCACGCTGCGCACCCGAGGAGAGACCATTGTCCGCATCGAGCCCACGCTGCGCGAGCGCCTGCTCAGCTTCCTCGCCAATCCGAATATCGCGTTTGTGCTCGGAGCGATCGGGCTGCTCATGATCTATTTCGAGCTCAACAACCCCGGGGCGATCATCCCGGCCGTCATCGGTGCGATCGCTCTCGTTCTGGCGCTCTATGGCTTTCATCTGCTGCCGATCAGCTTGACCGGCGTGCTCTTGCTCGTGATCGCCATCGCTCTTTTCATCGCCGAGGCGAAGATTCAGAGCTTCGGCGTGCTCGGAGCAGGGGGGGTTGTCTCCATGATCATCGGCGCGCTGATGCTCGTGGATGCGCCGGACCCGGCGATCCAGATCCGCCGCTCGATCGCCTTTGCGATCGCCATTCCGACGGCGGTCGCGATGGTCGTGATCCTGCGTCTTGCTCTGAAGGCGCGGGAGCAGAAGGTCGTCACCGGCGACCTCGGCATGGTGGGACTGATCGGGACAGCGGAGACGGAGCTGAATCCGGAGGGACAGGTCTTCGTGCGCGGCGAGCTGTGGAGCGCCGTCGCTTCCTCGCGCATCGCCAAGGGGGAGCGCGTGCGCGTCGTGGGAATCGAGGGCTTGAAGCTGCGCGTCGAGGCGATGCAGCCGCTGGAGCCGCCGCGCCAGACGTCCATTCTGGATGTCGCGCGCAACGAAGAACGCTCCTGACGCTCTGTCGCCGAGGAGATCCTTGCGAGCGCGCTGCGGAGGATCCTCGTGCGATCACAGGACCGTGTGAGGTGTTCATCCGGAGCCGCAAGCAAGGTTCTCGCCACATCGCAACGAGAGGAGGAGACTATGCCGGAACTTTTCACCGGATCTACGATCGCGGCGATCATTCTTCTGCTCTGGGTGCTGAGTTGGATCAAAATCATCAACGAGTATGAGCGTGGCGTTGTCTTCACCTTCGGTCGGCTGCGGCCTGAGCCGAAGCCGCCGGGCATCCGCTTGGTGATCGGCCCCTTTCAGCGCATGGTGCGCGTGAGCTTGCGCACCGTTGCCATGGATGTCCCTCCGCAGGATGTCATCACGCGAGATAACGTCTCGGTGAAGGTGAACGCCGTCGTCTACTTCCGCGTCATTGACGCGAACAAGGCGATCGTCGAGGTCGAGAATTATCTCTACGCGACGTCGCAATTGGCGCAAACGACTCTGCGTTCGGTCTGCGGCGAGGTCGAATTGGACGACCTGCTCAGCAAACGCGAGGAGTTGAATGCGCGGCTGCAGCGCATTCTGGACAGGCACACCGATCCGTGGGGAATCAAAGTGAGTATGGTCGAGATCAAAGCCGTGGATCTGCCTCAAGAGATGATCCGAGCCATCTCCCGACAGGCGGAGGCGGAGCGCGAGAAGCGCGCCAAGATCATTCACGCCGAAGGCGAATACCTGGCCGCTCAGCAATTGACTGACGCGGCACGCAAACTCTCCGAGGAGCCGCTCTCCATCCAATTGCGATACCTGCAGACGCTCACCGAGATCGGAGCGGAGAAGAACTCGACCGTGGTCTTCCCTCTGCCCATTGAGCTGCTCTCGGTTCTCGCCCCGAAATCCTCTCAGGCGGCCGTGACCGATCGTTCCTGAAGCGAGGAGGCGCTATGCACGACGATATTCGAGCGAGGAGTCGCCGCGCGATCGTGCTCTTCATCGGATGCGTGACACTGGCCTTTGCGATGTTCACGCTGGGGCTTCTCATCGGGCGATGGTCTCGCGCGATCGAGTCTCAGGCGGGATCCGTCGAGGCGACGCGATCTCGCGCAACCCCGCGCGAGGATGTGGCCCTTCCGGAATCGCCGCGCGAGGAGCCGGCAGCGTATCTCATTCGAGCCGGAAGCTTCTCCTCGGCGGCGGAGGCCGAAGAGTTCATCGTTCGCTTGAAAGCACTGGGCTTCGACCAGGCGTTCGCGCGCACCAGCTCTGCGCCGGGAGGAACACCCGCCGTAGAGGTCGTCCTCGGTCCCTTCCCAGATGCCGAAGCGGCAGCCCACACGATGCGCGAGCTCCGGAATAACGGCGTCTCCGACCTTCACCTCCTTCCTGCCCGATGACGCGGGTTCGGGGTAAAGAGGCGCCCCGCGCGGAGCCGCTCACCCTTCCGGACTGGGCCTGCGGAGGGGTGACGGCCTTGGCGATGGTTCTCTCTTTTCCCTCCCCCCTTGGAGCTGGCCTGTGGTTCCTCGCCTGGGGGGCGTGGGTTCCCCTTCTCGTTCGGATCGCCGCGCGATCTGAGCTCACGCTCCGACAGGCGTTCCTCCTCGGCCTCGGTCTTGCCCTCGCATTTTTCTACGGGAGCTTTTCGTGGCTGGCATTTCCGATCGTTCACTATGGAGGGGTGCCGGCGCCGGTCGCATACGCGCTCCTGCTCATTCCCGCGTGCGTGCTCTCGCTTTTCTTCGCCGCGTTCCTCCGGCTCGTCCACTGGGGAAGCGCGCGGTGGGGGAGGAGAGGGATCTTTCTCGCGCCGCTCTTTTGGGTCGCCCTGGAGTGGGCGCGCGCGCGTTTGACGCGACACGGATGGAACCTGTTCGGATACAGCCAGGCGAGTGTTCCCGAGCTGATTCAGATCGCGCGGTACACGGGGGTGCTGGGGGTGAGCTTCCTCTTGCTCCTGACGAGCGCGCTGGGAGCTTTTCTCGCCCGGCGTCTTACGACGCTCCGGGCGCGAATGGGCGCAGCCCTCAGTGTGCCTCTTCTCCTGCTGGGACTCGTCTTCCTGATCGGGAAGGCAATGCGTCCGGAGGAGAGAGTCTCCTCGGACACGCCCGCTCTCGACGTGTTTGCCGTGCAACCGGTGATCCCTGTTGCCGGAGGCGGTGCGGGATGGCAGACTCCGGATGTCCTCGAGAGCTTAAACCGCCACGTGCGCCTCTCCGAACGCGTTCTCGTCGAAGGCAACGAGGAGGAATCGCCACGACTGCTCATCTGGCCGGAGTCGCCGATGAATCTCTCGCTCGATGAAGACGAAGCCATAGCGGCGTATCTCGCGGAGTTCACGCGCCGATACCAGGTGTATCTTCTTCTCAATCACTTGGGGAAGAGCGCGCGCGGATGGCATAACAGCGCGACCGTGCTCTCCCCTCGCGGGGAGCGCATCGCCGAGTATCATAAGATTCGACTTCTCGAATTCGGCGAGTACGTCCCCGGACGGCGCTTCCTTCCGTTTTTGCGAAAGATCCCGGCACTGGCGGGCGATTTCATACCGGGGCAGGAGCACACGGTCGCCGTCGTAGGACCGGCGCGCGTCGGGACCTTCATCTGCTTCGAGTCCGCGTTTCCGGAGATTCCCCGCGCGCTCGTGCGGCGGGGAGCGACGGTGCTCGTGAATATCTCCAACGACGGGTGGTTCGGTCCAACTGCCGGAGCGCGACAGCACCTGCAGCATGCTGTTCTTCGCGCCGTTGAGATGGAACGTCCGATCATTCGGGTGACCAACAGCGGCATCACCGCTTTGATCACTCCGTACGGAGAGGTCCACGAGGCAACCCCGCTCTTTCAAGAAGCAACGCGCCATTGGCGTCTGCCCCAACCGGCGACGCCTCCCACGGTTACATTTTACGCGCGACATGGAGATCTCTTCGCCGAGTCCTGTGTGGTCGGAAGTCTCGGGGTGCTCGTCTGGGGGACGCGCCGTCGAAAGCTTGCATGAGGCTCATGCTCGACGTTCGAGGACGAGCTCGGCGAGAGCGACAAGCCGATCCGAGCGGGGAAGCTGCCGGATCACCTCACATGCCTCACGAATGAGCGCCTCGGCTCGACGTCGGGAAGCCTCCACACCATAGAGGCGCGGGTAGGTGGCTTTCCGAGCCGCCGCGTCTTTGCCGGGAGTTTTTCCGATCTCGTCCGGCGTCCCTGTGACATCGAGCACATCGTCAATGATCTGGAAGGCGAGTCCGAGGCATTCCCCATAGCGCGTGAGCGCGCGCATCAGCTCCGGTTCCGCTCCGCCCAGGATTCCTCCGACGCGCACCGAGGCGGTGATCAGCGCTCCGGTTTTCGCGCGATGGATGGCCACGAGCGTCGTCTCATCAAAAGGTTTCCCCTCTGCCAAGAGATCGAAGACCTGGCCGCCGATCATTCCCTCGATCGTCCCCGCCGCTTGTGCGATCTCCGCGATCACCCGCACATGACGGTCGTGAAAAGAGGCCGGGATCGGGAGTTCCGCGAGCGTCCGAAAGGCGAGAGTGAGCAAGGCATCGCCCGCCAAAAGCGCGATCGCCTCGCCGAAGACCTTATGGCACGTCGGTCGCCCGCGTCGCCATTCATCATTGTCGAGCGCTGGAAGGTCATCGTGGATGAGGGAGTAGGTGTGGATCATCTCCAGAGCGCAGGCCGTAGGGAGGAGCCAGGATTCGGGAACATCGAACAACTCTCCGACCGCGATGGTGAGGATCGGACGAAATCGCTTCCCCCCCGCCATGAGGCTATAGCGCATGGCGCGGTGGATCACCTCAGGAGGAGTCTCCTCAGAGGGCACGAGGCGATCGAGCCACTCGTGCACGCGCTCCCGCTGCGCGTTCACATACTCCCTCACATCGGCGGCTATTGGTGGCATGGATTAGAAGGCACCCTCGTCCGGGGGTTCCTCAAAGGGAAAGGCCTCGTATTCTCCGCCGGCATTTTTGAGCAGGATCTCGACCTTCCGCTCGGCCTCTTCGAGCCGCTTCTGACATTCCCGAGAGAGTCGAACACCGCGCTCGAAGAGTTCCAGCGCGCGCTCAAGCGGCAGGTCGCCGTTCTCCAGTTGTTCGACGATGCCCTCCAACTCCTTGAGGGCGGTTTCGAAGTCCAGAGGCTTGGACGCCTTACTCATCGGGTATCACCTCATCGGTCACGACGTTCACGCGGCCCTTGAACAGACGAATGCGCAGGCGTTCGCCCACGCGCACGTCTCTGGCGTCACGGACGATCGCGCGCTGTTCGTTCCAGACGATAGCATATCCCCGCGAGAGAACGGCCAAGGGGCTCAAGGCCTCGAGCTTCCCGGCAGCCAGGCCCAAGTGACGTCGGGCCGCTTGCATCCGCTCGCGGATCGTCCCCGTCAACCGATTCTGAAGCAGATCCAGACGCCCCCGCATCTCTGCCAGGCGTCGGCTGGGACGTTGTGCCATAAGGCGCATCGAAAGAGCCGCCATGTGCTCGCGGGCACTGCGCAACCGTTTGGCTATGACAATCTGCAGACGGTACTCGAGCTCATCCACGCGCTGCAGAGCCTGTGGGACGAGATGCCGCGCTCGCACAAACCCCGGTCGCGCCTGAAGATGCGAGAGGCGCTCGCGTCGTCGAACGAGAAGGTACCGCGTGGCCTTCACCAAGCGGAGCTCCAGTGAGGCGAACCTCTCAATCAGCTCGTCGCGGCGCGCGGCCACCATCTCGGCAGCCGCCGAGGGGGTCGGTGCTCGCACATCGGCGACGAAATCGGCGATCGTGAAATCCGTCTCATGCCCGACAGCCGAGATGATCGGGATGCGGGACTGGAAGATCGCGCGCGCGACGATCTCTTCGTTGAAGGCCCAGAGGTCTTCGATGGATCCGCCGCCCCGCCCCACAATCAGGACGTCCAGGTCATCGCGCCGATTCATGATGCGGATGGCTTCGGCAATCTCCTCCGCCGCTCCCTCACCCTGAACGCGCACAGGGAAGATGAGCACATCAATGCCTCGATTGCGCCGCTTCAGGATGCGAAGGATATCACGGATGACAGCCCCTGTCGGCGAGGTGATCACGCCGATCTTTCGCGGCATGAGGGGAAGCGGGCGCTTGCGTTCAGGAGCGAACAGTCCTTCGGCCGCCAAGCGCGCCTTCAGTTGCTCGAACGCGAGCTGCAGGGAGCCGATGCCGACCGGCTCCATGTAGGCGACCAGCAGTCGGTACGCCCCCTGCTTCTCGTAGACGCTCAGCCGTCCGCGCGCATAGACCTCCAATCCATCCTCCGGACGAAACCGGATGAGGCGATTCTGCAGGCGAAAGCAGACGCAGGGCAACTGCGCGTGCGCATCCTTCAGCGTGAAATACCAGTGGCCCGAACTGTGACGCTTGAAATTGGAGATCTCGCCGCGAACCCAGAGGTCGGGGAACTCCCCCTCCAGCACGTCCTTGATCCGATACGTCAGCTCGCTGACGGTAAGCGCTTGTCGCTCGGCTGTCAGCTTGGCCAGGATCGTTGACGCCATGCATCACTCCCGCCTCGATTCGATGCGCGCCATCAGGCCGAATCTTAGCCCGAGGACGCGGGGGGTGTCAAATCGGGCTCGCTCATCGCCTCGCCCTTGAGCTTCCGCGTCCAGAGGGTGTATGCGGGCAGTCCGGAGAGCATAATCCCGAGCCCGATGGCCGATTCCCGCGGCGCCCCGACGAATGCGCTCACCGTCAGAAGCAGCGCCAAGCCTCCAAAAAGCAGCGGAGAGAACGGATAACCCGGTGCGCGAAACGGTCGCTCGACCTCCGAGCATCGGCGTCGCAGCACAAGACATCCGACCGCCGTCAGCCCATAGAAGATCCAAGCGGCGAAGATCACATAGGTGAAGAGTTGCTCGTAGGTGCCGCTCGCCGCCAGAAGCGATGCCCATACGGCCTGAGCCCAGATCGCCACATGCGGGACTCGAAACCGCTCATGGACGAGCGCCACCTTTTTGAAGAAGAGCCCATCGGCGGCCATCGCATAGAAGATGCGCGCGCCCGAGAGGATGGAGCCGTTCAAGGCGCCAAGGATGGAGATCAGGATGGCGAGGGAGACAATCGCCGCACCGGGCGGGCCGAGAACATGCTCGACCACATCCGCCGCCACACGCTCGCTCGCTCGGATCGCCTCAGTGGGCAGCACGTAGAAATACGCGAGATTGGCCAACAGATAAACGAGAATCACCACGAGCGTGCCCGCCACAAGCGCGCGAGGGATTGTGCGCGCCGGATGGGCGACTTCTCCGGCGACCATAGTGACGTTATTCCATCCATCGTAGGCCCAGAGCGCAGCCACCATGGCAAGGCCGAAGCGTCCGAACCACCCCTCCCGTTCCCCCTCCGGCAGGATCGGACGATAGTGAGCGGCCGTTCCCTCGGCACGGATGAAAGCCAGCCCGACGATTCCGAGAATAATGGCCACCTTGAGCAGAGTGAGCCCCGTCTGCAGAAGCCCCCCGACGCGGACGCCACGGCTGTTCACCAGCGAAAGTAGAAGGATGCTCGCGATGGCCACAGCCTTGCCCGCTCGTTCCGAGAGCGGAAGGAAATGGCCGAGATAAATGGCAAACCCAGCGGCGAGCGCTGCGATGGATCCCGTCTTGATCACCAGAAACTGCGTCCATCCGTAGAGGAAGCCCCAGAGCGGACCATACGCGAGACGCAAATAGACATACTCGCCCCCGACCCGAGAGAACGCTGCCCCCAATTCGGCATAGGTGAGAGCACCAAGCAGCGAGAGCCCTCCCGCGAGGATCCACACAGCGAAGACAAGCCCCGGCGCCTCCACCTGGCGCGCAATCGTATTCGGAACAATGAAGATGCCCGTCCCAATGATTGTCCCGACGACGATCGCGCTCGCCTCTCTGAGGCCGAGCTCACGGCGAAGTTTCTCCTCGGTCATCTCTCCTCCCCCCCGACGAGCGATGCTCGCGGAGCGTCACCCATCCGTTCCGCAGCTCGCTGTCCGGAGTCCCCACGTCCCTTTCACCGTGCGAGGTGAAACAGATGGCTGGCCCTTCCCGCTTCCTCGAGACGTGACTCAGAGACCAATCCCCGAAGCCCATTTCGCCACCCACCGCTCCTTTCATGCGTTCAGCTCCGCGAGGATCGCTTCGGTGAACTCCGTCGTCGTCGCCGATCCGCCCAGATCGCGCGTCCGAATCCCTCGGTCGGCGAGCACACGGCACAGGGCGGCGTAGATACGATCGGCAGCCTCCCCTTCGCCCAAATGCCGCAACATCATCAAGGCCGAGAGCAACATCGCCGTCGGATTCGCAATGTTCTTGCCCGCGATGTCCGGCGCGCTCCCATGCACAGCTTCGAAAACGGCGATCGTGTCCCCGAGATTCGCCCCACCGACGACACCTAATCCCCCGACCAGCCCCGCCGCGAGATCCGAGATGATATCCCCGTAGAGGTTTTCCAGAAGCAACACATCGAATTGCTGCGGATTCAACACCAGTTGCATGCACGCGTTGTCCACGATCTTCTCTTCGATCTCGATCTCCGGATACTCGCGGGCGACGCGCCGGAAGCAGTCCAGAAAGAGTCCGTCCGAAAGTTTCATGATGTTGGCCTTATGAACGGCCGTCACCTTCCGCCGGTTCTCCCGACGGGCGTACTCGAAGGCGAAGCGGGCAATGCGCAACGAAGCGCGCTCGGTGATGATCTTCAACGATTCGACGACGCCCGGCACGACGATATGCTCAAGCCCGGAATACAGGTCCTCAGTGTTCTCCCGCACGACGATGAGATCCACGGCGCCGAAGCGCGTGGGGATGCCGGGCAGGCTGCGCACCGGACGTAGGTTCGCATACAAATCCAGCTCCTTTCGCAAGCGCACGTTGACGCTGGCAAAGCCCTCGCCGACCGGCGTCGTGATCGGCCCCTTGAGGGCCACGCGATTGCGTTCGATGGATTCCAGAAGAGCGAAGGGAAGCGGATCGCCGTAGCGATTGAGCGCCGGCATCCCCGCGACGTGTTCCTCCCACTCAATGGGGACACCGGCTTCCGCGAGAATGCGAACGACGGACGCGGCGACCTCCGATCCGATTCCATCTCCCGGAATTAATGTCACAGTGTAGGCCATCGTCCCCCCTCTCGCACCCGAGACGGACGTCCCCTGTGGGGACTCGCGCCCTCACCGGCTCTTCGCCTCATAGCGAGGGACTTCGATCACCCGACCATCTTTGATGACGAAGACGACGTTGCGCAGAGCCTCCGGATCGAGCAGCGGATCACCCTCGACGACGATCAGATCGGCGAGCTTACCGGGCTCGATCGTTCCGAGCTCTTTCTCCCTCCCGAGCACTTCGGCGCCCACCCGCGTCGCCATCTGAATGGCTTCGATAGGGGGGATGCCCATGCTCGCGTAAAGCGCGATCTCCTTGTACAGCCGGCCGTGAGGGACGAGGTCCGACCCTGTATCCGGCCCGAGCGCGATCCTCACTCCGAGCAGACGCGCGCGCAGGAGGCTGCGGAAGGCCTCCCGGAGCGCGCGCTTCGGATCGTACCCGCGCGCACGCCATTCGAGTACCGTGCGACGCCACAGGGCCGCCCGCTGGGCGAGCGCGTGGAGGATCTCCGGCGGCAATCGTGTTTGAAGCGGAGGCTCGATCATCTCCTCTTCGCTCTTCTCCAGCGGATCCACGCGCTGCGCCTGGATCTGATAGAGCGTCGGCACGAGGATGATATTGCGACGGGCCATCTCCAGGAGAAGCCGATCATCGTACGTGCGCAAAGGCGCCATGTGTTCGATCGTATCCACGCCCGCCATCACTGCCAGGCGCACGGCCTCATCATAGGGGACATCAATGTGCGCCGCGACCTTCAGCCCCGCGCGATGCGCTTCGGCCACGATTGCCGACAGTTCCTCGAGCGTCGGCAATGGCGACTCGGTGTCTCCCCGCGATCCAGAGATCGCGGGGGATACCCGATACCGGGTCAGCCGCACCTTCACAAGGTCAATCCCCTTGGCGATCTGCTCCCGAACCTTCCGCCGCGCTTCCTTCACCCCATCAAATTCGAGAAAGAGCGGCGACGACGGCGCTCCAGGGTCCCCTCGGGGGGGCACCCCAGCCCCCCTCTTGACAAGCTGTGGGCCGGCGGCGAAGAGTCTCGGCCCTTCCGCTTCGATCTGATCCCGCAGCCGGAGGACCAGCTCGCTCGATCCGCAATCGCGCACGCTCGTCACTCCGGAGAGGAGATTGAGCCGGGCATTCTGCACAATGACCTGCCGGAGTTTCTCCGGTGTGTCTGTGAATTCCGCATCTCGCTCGCCGAGCCCGAGTCCTTCCAAATGCGCGTGCGCATCAATGAGTCCGGGGAGGATGAATCGTCCCTGGACATCTATCACCGTCACTCCGGGAGGGATGCGCACGCGCCCCAAACGACCGACAGCCTTAATCCTATTGCCGGCAATCAGAATGACGGGATTCTCGAGCGGCAGAGGCGTGTTTCCATCAATGAGCCATCCGCCGATGAGCGCCAGCGTGACCTCCGCTTCCGCTTCATCTCCCGCTCTCAGCCGATCGGGCAGAGGCCATCCACTCAGCAGAAGCAGCACAAGTGCGAGGATCATTCGCATGGTCATCGTTCCGAGTAGGGAATCGCCAGCTCCGCCCGGGGTTCCCACGGCGGGGTACCCACCGTGGGAATCGTGAGAGCACTCTGCTCTGCTTGTCGAGCATCCCTCCTCGCGCCGCAGAGGGAGAGCGCCGCCACTCTCCACACATCGAGGGCTTTCCACCGCTTCGTCACCGAGAGCTCCTCCACACACGCGCGCGGAGGACGTTGTGGCGCTTTCGCAGCGCGCTGCAGACGCGGTTTCGAGCGCTGTCTCTCCGTGCGCATGGCATCGCTATTGTACAGCAGGCTTTGCTAAAATAACCAGTCTCTCGAACAAGGAGCGGTGCGAGAAGAGATGGAGCGATGTCGCACTCGGATGACCGATCGGATCGCGGAGGGACATGTTGGCGGAGCGCTCGATGTGTGGCTGTATGTTGGAACTCACAGATCTCTGCGAGGGATGCGGCGAGGGATCGAGTGCCCCGAGAGACTCGGGCGGGGATGCGCCGGCATGATATGACCATCCTGTATCGGATTCTGCGCCACGAACGGATCCGTGGAGGGACGCGCGCAGAGCTTTTCGCCTCAAGGACGACTGCGCATGAGGAGATCCGTGTGGCGACCGCGGGAGGAGACCTCCCCCCCACGGATGGAGAGGTCGGCTGACGACGATGGAACGCCCACGACAGGAAGGGACGCGGCGACTGTTTCGGGTCCTCCTTCTGACGAGCAGCTACATGGTCGTGGAAGCAGTCGGAGGGTGGATGACCAACAGCCTCGCGCTCCTGGCCGATGCCGGACATATGCTCACAGATGTGGCGGCGCTCGCTCTCGCCCTGGGCGCGATGTGGATGTGCGAGCGGAGCGCCCCCCCGGAGAAGACCTACGGCTACTACCGACTCGAGATCTTGGCGGCGCTGCTGAATGCCGTCATCCTCCTTGTGATCTCCTTGGCTATCGTCTACGAGGCCTATGAGCGCGTGCGGCAACCACCGCTTGTGCGGGGCCGGGAGATGATGGTCATTGCCCTAGGGGGACTCGTGGTCAACGGGATCAGCGTTATCCTCCTGCATCGAGCGCGCCATCACAGCTTGAACATACGGGGCGCATTCCTGCATGTTGTGAGCGATGGCCTGGGCTCGATCGGCGCGCTGTTGGCCGGAGGGCTCATCTGGGGGAAGGGGTGGTACCTCGCTGATCCTGTCATCAGCTTCCTGACCGCCGGACTGATCATCGTCTGCGCCTGGCGATTGCTCAAGGAAGCCGTCAATATCCTGATGGAAGCGACGCCGGCCCATATTGACATCGCGGGCGTTGAGCGCGCGATCCGGAGCGTCCCGGGAGTCCACGACGTCCACGATCTCCACGTGTGGACCATTACCTCGGGGAAAGACGCATTGAGCGCGCACGTCATCGTGAGAGATGATCATGTGTCGGCGAAAGATGTCCTCCGCGGAATTCGGACGCAGTTGCGGGAAGCGTATGGCATCGAGCACGTGACGATTCAGATCGAAACCCCGGATTTCGAGGAGGAGGAGATCCATTTCTGAGCGAGGCCGATGCGTTGACCACTTCCGGCTTTCAGTGATACAATCCCTCGTGGTTTGGGGGTGACATGGGTTCGACGGGGGTCAAGAAGCGACGAGGTGCATGCCGGGCACCGTGCCGGCCCGTAAGAGGCACGGAAAAAAATAACTGCCAACGTGCAGTACGCTCAGGCCGCGTGATGCCGGCCTCGCTCCTCCTCGCCTCGCCCGCGGGTGAGGGTGGGAGCGCCGACCCAGACGGGCTCGGTCCGCGCGTCCGATCGGCGCGCGCGGATGACACCTGAAGCCGATCTGGTCGCGCGCGGCGCGCGTCGCCTCGCCTCCTCGCGCGACGACATTCCGAGAGGCGACTAAGCATGTAGATCCTCGCGCGGGAAGGCCCTCGGACAGCGGTTCGATTCCGCTCACCTCCACCATTTTTCATATCGTGGGTTGGGGCCATGTTCGACGATTTCTTCTACTCGGCGCCGAAGAACGCGGAGGAGAGGGTCTCCAAGCTCGAGCGGCTGGCAGAGATCCAAGATGAATTGGAACGCCTCATTGATGTGCGAAAGCGCCTCATGGAGCGGCTCGCCCGCATGCGCAGTGAACTGGAGGGACATCGCCGCGAGAGCCTCGATATCCGCATGCGGACGATGGAGCTGGTGAATCGTATCCGACGGCGCTTGCGAGAATCGCCCGGGAGTTCTATCACTCCGGAAGAAGAGCGCATGCTCGCCGAGTTGGAAGCGTGGCAACAGCGCTTGGAACGAGATATCACCGATCTCGAACACCGGGTGAAAGTGGCCGCGTTCGAGGCCGAGAGCCTTGAGATGACGCTGAACGAACTCCGCCAGCAAGCGGACGAGATCGCGGCTGAGCTGGAGGAAGAGAACGGATTCTCCGAGAAGCATTGACGCATGGACGAGACGGCCCTCCGCAGTGATGGACGTCGCCCGGACATGGTGCGCCCGATCCGCATCCTCCCCGATGTGCTCAAATTCGCCGAGGGTTCGGTCTTGATCGAATTCGGCGACACGAAGGTCATCTGCGCCGCGAGCGTGGAGGAGCGCATTCCGGCTTTCCTGCGCGGCACGGGGAAAGGATGGATCACCGCCGAATATGCCATGCTGCCTCGGGCCACGGAGACGCGCACGCCCCGCGAGACGGCGCGCGCGCAGGTGTCCGGGCGCACCCAAGAGATTCAGCGGCTGATCGGACGCAGCCTTCGCGCGGTCGTGGACCTGGAGAAACTCGGCGAACGAACGATCCTCGTGGACTGCGACGTCGTGCAAGCGGATGGGGGAACGCGCACGGCCTCGATCTCAGGAGCCTTCGTCGCCTTGGTTCTCGCCCTGCGGCGCCTGCACGGTGAGGGAATTCTCTCGGATTGGCCCGTGCGCGACTATGTGGCCGCTGTCAGCGTAGGAATCGTGGACGGAACCCCCATGCTCGATCTGCGATACGAGGAAGACAGCCGAGCGGCCGTGGACATGAACGTCGTGGGCACAAGCGATGGGCGATTCGTGGAGATTCAGGGGACGGCCGAGAGTGAGCCCTTCACCGAGGAGCAACTGCGGCAGCTCCTTCAGCTCGCGCGCCAGGGAGTCGCCCATGTGATCGAGGTCCAAAAGTCCATCCTCGGCCCCCTCTCCCCGGTGATCTCTTCCGCGTCGGAGCCGCCCTCTATCGAGCGGGGGAGCGAACCCCTGATTCCCGAGCCAGGATGCGTGTGATTCTCCTCATCGCCTCTGCTCTCACTCTTACGCTCCAGGTGAGCGAGGAGCGCCCGTTCCAGGATCCGGAGGGGCGATACCACCTCGTCTTGCGCGATCGTTGGGAGCCGGTGACCTATCAAGATGGAGCGGGCAATACGGTGACGGATATCGTCTACGGAAGCAGCGAGGAAGGACTGCTGCGCATTCGGTCCTTCACGGTCGAACCGGGGATGTCGCCTCGGGCATTCGCCGAGAGAGAGGAAGAGGTCTCCCTGCGCTTCCGCCCCGGATATATACGCGGTGCCCTGGAGTCGTTCGGAGGGGTGTATCCGGAAAGCGTCGTCTTCAACTTCGAATTCACCCGCCGCGGGCAGAAGAAGATCGCGCGGTACTATTACTTCAAGACGAACGAGACGACCATGTACGTCTTGCAGTTCGAAGGACGCCCGGACGTCATCCGATCTACGCGGAATCGGTTGGACCTCATCGCTCGGAGCTTTCGAGCCCGTTCATAATGCCGGTGAAGACGTTGCGTCAGGCTCTGGAATGGGCGCGACGACGGCTGGAGCACGCGGGCGTGGAAGAGCCGCGACGCACCGCCGGCACCTTGCTCGCTCATGTCTTGCACAAGGACGACCTCTACATCTTGACGCGGCCGGAGGAGCCGCTCTCAGAAGCGGCGTGGGAGGATTTCACGCGCGTCGTCGAGCGGCGGGCTCGCGGAGAACCCCTATCGTACATCACGGGACATCGGGAGTTCTTCGGGCTCGACTTCCTGGTCACTCCGGACGTCTTGATTCCCCGACCTGAGACAGAGATCATCGTCGAGGCCGTCCTCGAGCGAGCGACCACTGCCGACCGGCTCCTCATTGACGTGGGAACGGGATCGGGATGCTTGGCCGTGACCCTCGCTGTGCATCTCCCGTGGGTGCGCGTTCTCGCCCTCGATATCTCGGAAGCCGCGCTCGCCGTGGCGCGGCATAATGCCGAGCGACATGGCGTCCGAGAGAGAATCGAATTCCTTGCGAGCGATCTCTTCTCGGCGCTGGAGACGATGCCGACTCCCCCCTCTGCCGACTTCATCGTGGCGAATCCCCCCTATATCTCGGAATCGGAGCTCCCGACGCTTCCCCGCGAGGTTCGAGACTATGAGCCCCGACTCGCGCTGATCGCGGGACCGGATGCCGCGAGTGTTCAGAGGAGACTTTTCGCGGAGAGTCCGAAATTTTTGAGACCGGCGGGATATCTCATCTGCGAGATGGGGTACGGACAGTATCCGTCCCTGTTGGAGAACCTCGACGCTCGCGTATGGGAAGTGGTCGAGGTCAAGCGCGATCTGCAGGGGATCGAACGCACACTCGTGCTGCGACGCCGGGCGGAATTCCCCTCCGATTCGGAAATCGTGCGAGCGAGGACGCTCGATTCTCACCAGCGGATGCATTCCGTCCTTCCCCCTCGGTCCTCGATGTGGGACAATGTAACTCTGTCGAGCGCCGAGGGCGATGCTCTCCGAAGGAGAGGCGCTCTCGGGAGCGAACGCACAAAAGCGCGCGACGAAGAGGCGGAGAAGTAGCGATGAACGACTACGAACTCGAATGCGTGTTCTGTCAGATCGCGGCAGGGGATCATCCGGCGGAGATCCTCTATCGGGATGATCACGTGGTCGCTTTCACGGACATCAATCCGCAAGCGCCGTGGCATATCCTGATTATTCCCCGCGAACACATGGATTCGTTGAACGATGCCGCCCCTCAGGATGAGGCCGTGCTCGGACACATGTTGAGGATCGCCTCGAAGGTGGCGAATCAGGTGGGGATCGCTGAAGAGGGATATCGGGTGGTCATCAATACAGGACCGCAAGCCGGGCAGAGCGTCTTCCATCTGCATCTGCATCTTCTCGGCGGACGCCCTCTGCGGTGGCCCCCCGGATGAAGGACGATGCGGGTGCCCTTTTATAAGCTTCACGCGCTGGGCAACGACTTCATCGTCGTCGCTCGGGAAGATCTTCCGGAGGAAGACCGTGTGCCCCGTTGGGCCGCACGATGGTGCCATCGTCATCTCGGCATTGGTGCCGATGGCGTGATCCTGGTCGCCCCGCTGCCCAGGGGCGCGGAAGCCGACTTCGAGATGCGCCTCTGGAATGCCGACGGAACGGAGGCGGAGATCTCTGGCAATGGGATTCGGTGTCTGGCGGCGTATCTTCTCTTCACCGACCGCTGGCGAGAACCGAGCGTTCGAATCCGCACAAAAGCAGGCGTGCGGCACGTGGAACGTCTCCGCCACGAGGGAACGCACTTTGAGTTTCTCACGGATATGGGAACGCCTGCGCTCGCCAGCGAAGCGATCCCCATGGCCGTGGACCCCGCGCGATCGCCCGTCGTAGGGTTTCCGCTCCGCGTTCGCGATCGCGATGTCCGCGTCACCGCGTGTTCCCTCGGGAATCCCCATTGCGTCGTGTTCGTGGAGGATTTCGCCGCTGCGGAGATTCCAGAAATAGGACCCGCTCTTGAGCGACATCCGCTCTTTCCCGAGCGCACCAATGTGGAGTTCGTGCGCGTTCGTGATCGTCAGAATCTCGAACTGCGGATGTGGGAGCGCGGCGTCGGAGAGACGCTCTCCTCGGGGACGGGAGCGTCGGCGGCGCTTGTGGCTGCCGTCCTCAACGGCCTCGCGGAGAGGGAGGCGTGGGTTCACACCCCGGCAGGCGCACTGCGCGTGCACTGGCGGCCCGATGACCGGATCACCGTCGTGGGAACCGCGGAAGTCGTCTTCCGGGGAGAGTGGGTGAGCGAGTCTACCGAATGAGCTACTCGGACGTGCGCTTTGTTCTTCTCGCCCGGTTCTCCACGGTCGTCGAGGCCGAAATGGTGCGGGAATTGCTCACGCGAGAGGGGATTCCGGTGATCCTCACGGGGACGAGCGATCCGCTGGGAATTGTCAGTGGTGCTCAACCCCTTCGGCTCTTGGTCCCCGAATCCGAATGGGAGCGAGCGCGCGCTCTCTATCACGCGTTCTTTCAAAAGCCGTTTTCCGAGGAGGACGTGGGCTGAAGACCGTGCGTGAGACAGGGATCTCCTTGCTCCGGCACCGCCTCGCTGACGGCCTGCTCAGCGTGATCTTTCCCGCCCGATGTGCTCTGTGCGGAGAGCCCGTGGAATCGCTCGCCGATGGGATCGTCTGCGCCGCGTGCTGGTCCGATCTCGAGCATCGTCCGAGGGACCCGCGATGCCGGCGCTGTCACATGCCCGTGAGCGCGCGAGAAGCTCCGGCGCAGTGCCCGGCCTGCTCGGAGATGGTACTGGATCTCCTGCGGTACGTCGGTCCATATCGAGGCGCTCTGCGAGAGCACCTCCTCTTCTTGAAGAGAAAGCCGCAGGTGTGCGAGCGTCTGCGCGAGCGAATTCGGGAGGTGCTCCGAGAAGATCCCGTCTTCCGCGATGTGGAGGTGGTGCTCCCTGTCCCTCTCCATCCGCGGCGGCTTCGCGAGCGGGGATATAACCAAGCGACGCTGCTCGCTCGGGACGTCGCGCGCGTTCTCGCTCGCCCCTTGAGAGAAGATGTGCTGCGACGGATTGTGGACACGGAGCCCCGCCGAGCGGGCATGGATGCGCGCGAGCGCGCGCAGAGCATTGCCGGAAGCTTCGCCGTGACCTCGGAAGAGGCCGTCCGCGGGAAGATCCTTCTGCTTGTGGACGATGTGTACACGAGCGGAGCGACGCTGAACGAATGCGCTCGGACACTCCGACAGGCCGGCGCGCGCCGTGTCTTTGGATTCGTCATCGCGCGCGCGGCAGAGTGAGTTGGCCGACGGCGATTCATCGGGATGGCCCGGAGGCCGGCGGCGTCGGAAGAGCGATCGGGCGCAGCCCTCCGAAGTTCACCGGGTTCTCCAACATCCGTTGCGCGAGCAGATTCTCAACGCGGGATTCGGCCAAGGCCAATCGCGTGACGATCGTCTGAAGCACCTGCTCGCGCTGGCCCCGCAGCTCCTCGGCGATCTGAGCCCGCACCTCTTCGAGCGTGAGCTCGCGATCGCGCTGGACGCGCCGAACGAGTTTCAAGATGAGCCACGCGTCCCCGATCCGGAAAGGCTCGGTGATGTCGCCTTCGCGCATGGCGAGGAGACGAGCCCGCAGGGCGGCGGGGAGTTGTTCCGATGTCTCAGGGAAGAAGTCCCAATTCCCCCCTCGAGCCGCCGTGATCGGATCTTCGGAACGGCGTGCAGCGACCGTCGCGAAATCCGCTCCGCGCCGGAGCTGCTCATAGATCTCCCGGATCTTCCGCTCCGCCGCTTCGACGCCCACGGCATCGTCGGGGACATTGTCCTTCTCCGGCGTCACCAGAATGCGCGCCAGCGCGAAGCCTCGTCGCTCCACAAACTGCGCCTTATGGGCCGCGTAGAACTCCTCGATCTCACGGTCGGTGACCGTGATGCGCGGCGTCACTTCCCGATCGAAGAGCTTTTTGATCGCCAATTGGCGGCGCATCTCGCGTCGGAACTGCTCTTCGGTCTGCCCCAACTCTCGAAGCGTTCGCTGAAAGCCCTCTTCGCTCAATCCCCGCTCGCGTTTGAACTGCTGGACGCCTTGGGTGATCTCCTCCTCTGTCGGGAGCACGCCCAGACGCTCCGCCCTCTGATAGAGGGCTTCTTGCACAATGAGATTCTCGAGGATTTGCAGACGCGCGGCCGCCAGCTCCGCGGGGGTCGGCGGCGCTTGCCCGGACTGCACTCCAGCCCGCAACTGCTGCTCCAGGAGCCGATCCACCTCCGACACCATGATCTCCACGCCGTTGACCCGCGCGGCCACGTCCTCGGCCGTCGCACGGCTCTGCGGATTCTTACAGGCGCAGAGCAGGAGTCCCATACACAGCGTTCCGAAAAAGACGGCGTTTCTCATCTCCCCTCCTCACTTGACGAAATCGGCGGCCTCTGCTACGATCACGCGGTAATATCCAGTGACGCACATTGGTGCGAGGCGGCGGAAACAGTATGGCGCAACGATGCATGATCTGCGGCAAGGGACCGCAATTTGGACATCGCGTCAGCCACGCGGGCAACCGCACGAAGCATAAGTTCGAGCCGAATCTGCATCGCGTGCGCGCGCGCATCAACGGTTCCGTTCGACGCATTCGCGTGTGCACGCGATGTGTGAAGGCCGGGAAGGTCGTCAAAGCGGCGTGATCCTCTCCCCCCATCAGAGCGTGGCGATGGCCTCCATCTCGATTCGAGCGTCGCGAGGCAATCGCGAGACCTCGACGGTCGCGCGAGCGGGTTTCTCCCCCGGGAAATAGCGCGCGTACACCTCATTCATCTTCGAGAAATCGTTGAGATCGGCCAGATAGACCGTCGTCTTGACGACGTTCTCCAACGATGATCCCGCCGCCTCCAAAATGGCTCGAAGGTTCTGCAAGACGCGGTCGGTCTGCTCCTCAATCCCTCCCCGGACGAGCTCGCCCGTCTCGGGATCCACGGCGATCTGCCCGGAGACGAAAATCCATTCGCCGACCTGGACAGCTTGCGCGTACGGTCCGATGGCGTGTGGCGCGCGATCGGTCACGATCGTCCGTCGCATAGGTCATCGCTCCTCCCGTTCGACGTCAATCACGCCATCCACGGATCGGATGGCCCGGATGATCCGCTCGAGGTGCTTGAGGTCGAAGATCTCGACCGTGATCCGGATCTCTCCGCGCCCATCCGGCGTCGTTCGGGCGCGGGCATCGCGAATATTCGTCTTGATGTTGGCGATGGCCGAGGTGATACCGGCCAGAACGCCCGGTCGGTCTTCGACGACGACGTGGAGAGGGACGGCATACGGCTCGCTCTCTCCTCCCCGCGTCCACTCCACATCAACAATGCGCTCGCGATTGACGAGCAGAGTGGGGACGTTGCTGCAGCGCCGCGCGTGAACAGCGACGCCCCGGCCTCGGGTGATGTACCCGATGATCTCCTCGCCGCGAATCGGATTACAGCATCGCGCTCGGTAGACCATGAGATCCTCGACACCGCGAACGCGGATGGGCGCCTCCCGCAACCCGAGAGCCTTCTTGACCCGCTCGGTGACTTCCAGCAGCTTCGACTTCGGTTTCTCCTCCAGCTCGGCCAGCAGCTCCGCCGGGACGAATCGGACGAGAACGCTGTGAGCAGAGACCTTCCCATAGCCGATGGCGGCCAGCAGATCCTCCACCTTCTGGTACCCATAGTCGGGGGCGACGCTCTCCAGCTCCCCATTACCCAAGAGAGTCTTGACCTTCAGGTGGAGCTTCTCCGCCTCTCGCTCCAGGAGACGCCGACCGAGCTCCATCGCTTGCAGATGCTCCTGCTCGCGGAGCCATCGCCGGATCTTCGTGCGCGCGCGATTGGTCTTGACAAAGCGCAACCAATCGCGGCTCGGATGCTGATTCGGCGAGGTGAGGATCTCGACAATATCCCCCGTCCGGATCTGATACCGAAGCGGGACGAGCCGCCCGTTCACCTTCGCGCCCGCACAGTGATGGCCGATTTCTGTATGGATGGCGTAGGCGAAATCAATCGGCGTCGCGCCTTGAGGCAACTCGATGACTTTCCCCTTGGGCGTGAAAGCGAAGACTTCCTTGGGGGAGAGATCCGACTTCAGGTCTTCGAGAAACTCACGAGCGTCGCGCGCCTCCTGCTGCTCATCGAGCAGACGGCGGAACCACGCGATCATCTTATCCTCGGCCTGCTCTCCGAGCTTCCCCTCCTTGTATTTCCAGTGGGCGGCGATGCCCTCTTCGGCGACTCGATGCATCTCCTCGGTGCGGATCTGGATCTCACAGGATTGCCCATTCTCGCTGACGACCGAGGTGTGCAAGGATTGATACATGTTCTCGCGCGGAGTGGCGATCCAATCCCGAAACCGTCCGGGAATGGGATTCCAATGCTGATGAATAATGCCCAGCGCGGCGTAGCACTCGCGCACGCTCCGAACGATCACGCGCACGGCCATCAGATCGTAGACCTGGTCGAGAGGGATCTTCTTGCGCCGCATCTTCTGGAAGATGCTGTAGAGGCGTTTGACGCGCCCCTCGAGGGCGACCACCGGAATTCCCTCCGCCTCCAGCCGAGCGCGGATCTGCGCCTTCATCTCATCCAGATGAGCCTCCAACTGCGGGCGCTTTCGATCCACAGCTTCTTTGAGGCGGCGATAGTCATCCGGATAGAGGTATCGGAACGCGAGATCTTCGAGCTCGCCGCGAATGCGCCCCATGCCGAGGCGGTGCGCGATCGGCGCGAAGACATCGAGCGTCTCTCGCGCAATGCGGATCTGCTTCTCACGAGGCAAGGGATCGAGCGTCCGCATGTTGTGCAACCGATCCGCCAGCTTCACCAAGATCACTCGAACATCATCCACCATCGCCAGGACCATCTTCCGCAAGCTCTCGGCCTGCTCCTCTTCGCGCGAGGCGAAAGCGATCTGACCGATCTTTGTCACGCCATTGACGATGCGAGCGATCTCCGGGCCGAAGTACTCCTCCAGCTCCTCCCGCGTGACCCCGCAGTCCTCAAGGACATCGTGCAACAGGCCGGCGCTGACCGTGATGACATCGAGTCGCTGATCGGCCAGGATATTGGCGACTTCGAGCGGATGCACGAGATAGGGTTCTCCGGTAAGGCGAACTTGTCCACGATGCTCGCGCGCCGAGAAGATATAGGCGCGGCGCAACAGGTCCAGATCGGCCTCCGGATGGTACCGCTCGACCTTCTCCAAGATGTCCTCGAACCGGATCATCCCCGCGCGTCTCCCCCGGCTCGCCCCCCTCTTCAGACGATCCGTCTCTATTCTATCGGAGGACGACCGCGTTCGACCAGCGGCAGGAAGGCCGCGCCCTTTCGGGAACGAAAAAGGGTGGAGAGATTCACGGCGCGTGAATCCTCCACCCCCCTGCGCGACGATTCGATCACGCGCTAGGACGACTTCTGCCCCTGTTGCTTCTGCTGCTCTTCCCGCCGCTTGTTCAGCTCGATGGCCCGATCACGGGCTTGATCGGCCAAGCGCGTGAGCTCGGCCCTCACGCGCGGATCTTTCTCAACCTTCGCCTGTTCGCGATAGAGCAGATTGATGTACGCCCAGGCATCGCCATATTCCGGGTTCAACTCGACGGCTTTGTTGAGATATTCCATACCCTTCTGGACCAAGGCCTTCACCTTCGGCACTTCGCTCTCAGGAACATTCCAGGTGATCGGCTGCGGCGGACGGTTCACCTGGTAAGGCTGCGTGAGCTGGAACGACTCCTGCCAATATCCCTGCCCCAGCGTGTAGTAGATTTCGGCCTTGGCCTTCTCATCCAGACCGGGAACGTCCAATCGCTTGAGCGTCCACTCGCGATACTTCTCCATATGCTGGAGGCGTTCCTCCTCAGTCTCCGCCATGTCGGCCAGGTTCTTATGGATGACGGCGAGATAGGCGATGGCATCGGCGTTCGTGGGATCTCTCCGATGCACGTCCTCGTAGATCCTCATCGCTTCCAGCGCCAACGCCTTATCGTTCGTGAGATTGAACTTCGCGAACAGGCCCGCGGCATAGTAGAGGCGCGCCTGCTCCATGCGCGGGTAGAGGTCCATCGCTTCTTTGAAGAGCCGGATGGCCTCATCGTAATCGCCCCGCGCATAGGCGACAGCCCCATTGTTCAACCGATCCTTCGCTTTGACCATGCGGTAGAAATCGGGTCCTTGCGTTGCGCCCAGCGCGACCAAAACGCCAATAAAGGCCACAATCGCGATGATCAGCCCTCGCTTTCTCACAGTCCCCTCTCCTTCCCCAGGATATCGCGTTTTCTCCCCGCGCGATTACATCTCCGGCAGATCATCAATCTGCAACCCGATGGGCGAAGCCCCCGCATCCTTCACGATATCGATGATTCGGACGACCTCCCCGTAGAGCGTGTTGCGCGGAGCGCGGATGAAGACAGAGCGTTGATCCGGAGGACGCGCGGCGATGATCTCCCGCAGCCTCTCCCCGAGCGTCTCCTCAGTCACATCCTCGACATTGAGCTTGAGTCCCCTCAATCGGCCGGAGGCGTCCGCTTCTACGGAGACGACAAGCGCGAGCGGGTTGCTGACGACGACATTCTCCGGAGGCTTTTCCGGGATCTTCGATTCGAGCTTACTCGGCTTGAGCGGCGTGATCGCCATGAAGATGATCAGCAGCACGAGCAGGATATCGATGAGCGGAACGACATTCATATCCACCAGAGGCTTAGCAGCCTCCGGTCGCTTATACTCCTCCTTTCCGGTCGGTATGGCCATGGCTCCCTCCCTATGAGCAGGTGGGAGAACCAAGCGGCCGAGGTCGCTGTATGGCCCTCGGCCCGCCGTGCTCTCCGCTTCACTCTCCTCCTTGTTTCGTCCGTTTGCCCGGATCAACGACCAGGCCGACGCGATCGACGCCAGCACTGCGGATGGCGTTGATCACCCCCACGACGTTGTCGTAGCGCACCCGATTATCAGCCTTCACATAGACGACACGCTGATCCAAGGGGCGCGCCTCCATCAAGCGACGGATACGCGTCTCCAGCTCGCTCTGACTCACCAGATCGCGCCCGAGGTAGATCGTCCCGTCAATCGGGACAGCGACGACAACCGCGCTCTCCTTATTGATGTCGGGATCTTCATCGCCGTGCGGGGCCTTGGGCAGAGTCACGGCGATCCCCGCTTGCAGGAAGGGGGTGACGACCATCATGATGATGAGCAGCACCAACATGATGTCGGCCATGGGGATGACGTTGATCTCGGCCATGACCCCTTTTCGCTCACCAACCTGCATTCCCATGGGCTCAACTCCTCTGCTTCAAGAAGGGCATGAGCGCCACGTCCACCAACTCGGACGAGGAGTTCTCCATCTCCACGATGAAGGACTCCATGCGGTTGGTGAAGTAGTTGAACATCCACACCGCCGGAATGGCCACAAAGAGCCCAAAGGCGGTATTCACCAACGCCTCCGAAATTCCTCCGGCCACGGCGGCGATCCCCGCCGTCTCCGCCTGTTTCAGCCCTTGGAAGGCGTTCACGATGCCGACGACCGTGCCGAACAGGCCGACGAAAGGTGCCGTCGAACCGATGGTCGCCAACTGCGAGAGCCCGCGCTTGAACTCCGCCGTCTTGATCGCAATCGCTCGCTGCAGAGCGCGACGCGTCGCCTCGACGATCTCGCCCGGAATATCGGTCGAGAGCTGGTGCGAGCGGAACTCCTGGAGCCCCGCGTTCACAACCATCGCCAGGTGGCTCTTCTTGTACCGACCGGAGAGCGCGATCGCGTCATCCAGACGACCTTCGCGCAACGCCGCCGCCACCTTCGGGGCGAATTCGCGCGATTGCTTCTTCGCCGCCGAGTAGGTGAGCAACCGCTCGATCATCACCGCGATCGAATACATGGACATCAGGGACAAGATAATGATCACCACCAATCCCACCGTCCCTAGTCGCTGCAGCATGGCCCAGAGCGTGAACTCCACAGCTCCGGCACCTTCCTGCAGGAGCAGACCAATCCCCCATTGCATCGGAATCCCGTAGCTCATCATCTCTTCTCCTCCCGTGTCAAAGTCTCCGTCACAGTTTAAAGTTGAAGATGAGGACGCCCGTCACCTTGATGGGCTCCCCAGAGAGCAGCGTCGGTCGAAACTTCCACTGCCAGGCCGCCTCCAGAGCCGCCTGTCGGAGAAGCGGGTGTCCCTCGATCACTTGAGCTGAAATGACATTCCCTTCCTCATCAATGACGACCTCAACCTGAACTGTCCCTTGGATACGAGCCGCGCGCGCGATCGCCGGGTACACGGGCGTGACCTTGCGAATCGCGTTTCCTTGCAGCACGCCTTGCGAGACGCGCCGTGGCGGCTCCTTCTTCTCCTCCTTGGGCGGAGGCGGGGGCGGCGCTTCGACCGGTCCTACGCTGCCGAGGACGCCCCCGACGACGCCTCCGATGACTCCTCCCGGCACGCCCCCCGGCACTCCTCCCGGCACGCCCCCCATCGCACTAGCTGAGACAGCCACGACAGGAAGGTTCGCCGGAGGTAACTCCTTCGGGATCTCCTTCGGAGCGATGAACTCCGTCGGCACAACGACGACTTTCGCTGCTGCCGGTACGACAGCGCTCGGCGGAGGGGGCGGAGGAGGCGGAGGGGGTGGAGGCGGCGCGACCAAAGCAGCGGAGATGAACTGCTCTTTCAATTCCGGGTTCACAAGCATGATGCTCGCAACAATGGCCGTCACCACAACGAAGGAATAGACGACCATAGTTGCCAAAAAGAACCACTTCGTTTGCGACTGTTGCTTTTGCGTCGTGGACTCGATCAGAGACCATTCAAACATAGGCCCCCCCTTGCACAATGCCGATGGGTCAAGGGACAGAATTCTCCCCCACAACCGGGTTCTTCCTCACAGGCCAGCAACCGGACACAAGTATACCGATCTCGCCTGGCCTCGTCAAGACTCGTGCATCCCCATAACACGACCACGTACCTCAGCGAGAGGCCGTCACCCGTCGCTCCTTCCGACCCGGCGGGACCGCTTCTGCGGCCTTTGGACGGACGACCGGTCGTTTTGCCTGTCGCTGGCTCCGCCACATGTGCCACCAGAGCATGACCGGACTCGCGACAGCGACGGAGGAATACGTCCCCACGATGATTCCCACAAGCAGCGCCAGCGAGAATCCGCTGAGCACTTCGCCACCGAAGAGATAGAGCGAGATGACGGCCAGGAGCGTCAATCCCGATGTCAAGATCGTTCGCGAGAGCGTCTGGTTGATACTGTCATTGATGATCGTCCGAAGACCCTCGCGTCGCCGCAGCCGCACATTCTCACGAATGCGATCGAAGATGACAATTGTATCGTTGACCGAATACCCGACGAGCGTCAGTAGGGCCGCCACGACGTTGAGCGAGATCTCCTTCTGCACGAGCGAGAAGATGCCGAGCGTGATCAGGACGTCGTGGAAGACGGCGATGACAGCAGCCACGCCATACACCCACTCGAAGCGGAAGGCGATGTAGATGAGCATGCCGAACAGAGAGGCGAGCGTGACCGAGATGGCGCGCTGCCGAAGTTCCTGTCCGATCTGCGGGCCGACGATCTCGGCGCTGATCATCGCCGCATTGCCGGCAAAGAAGCGTTGCGGCAACCACTGGAGAAGGGCCGTCGGCACACCGGGGACGGATCGCACATCCGCGAGATCGCGCACCAACCCTCCCCAGTCCCGATCCCGAAATTGAATGATAGCCTCCGCATATCGTGTGTATTCGAGTTCGGCAGCCGCACGCCCTGAGCTGGAGACCAGCCGCAATGGATCCTCAGCCAGCAGCACGTCCCGCAGCCGGTCTCGGCTGATCAGGTTCAGGTCCACCTTGGTCGCCACGTCCGAAGGCGGGTTGAAGGTGCTGAGCGCCTCCAGGATCGCGCGCTTCTCCGCATCGAGGTCGCTCCCTCCGGACGAGCCGGCCTTCTGTCCCGGCTCCCGCTGAGGAAGGCGAATGAGGACCTCGTTCGTCGCCCCGCTGATCGGATCGCTGATCGGCTGGATGATGATCTTGCTCGGATCGATCCCCTGCCGGCCGAGCGCCTGACGCACGCGATCTTCCGACGGGGGGGTATCTTTGAATTTCACGGTCACGAGGGTGCCGCCCGCGAAGTCAATGCCGAGATTGAAGCCTCGGGTGACAGCCGAAGCGCCTCCGAGCATGAGCAAGACGAGCGACACGAGGATGAAGCCGCGCTTGAGGCCCATCCAGTCAACGTTCGGATTCTTGATCAGCTCCCGCATACCCTCAAATGCTCAATTCCGCGGGACGACCGCCCTGGCGCTCCAAGACCCAAGCAAAGAGCGCCCGCGAGACGAAGATCGCCGTGAAGAAATTCGCGATCAATCCGGCCGTGAGTGTGACGGCGAACCCGCGGATCGGGCCCGTCCCGAAGACGAAGAGGAAGAGCGCGGCGATGATCGTCGTGAGATTCGTATCGAAAATCGTCGTGAAGGCGCGTTCGAAGCCCAGAGCGACAGCCGAGGCTGGGACTTTTCCATTGCGGAGTTCCTCGCGGATACGCTCGAAGATGAGCACGTTCGCATCCACGGCCATGCCGATCGTCAGGGCAACGCCCGCAATGCCCGGCAGCGTGAGCACAGCGCCCACGATCCGCATCGCCGCCAGCAGCAGAATCAGATTCAGGATAAGCCCGATGACGGCGTTCACCCCCGAGAGCCGGTAGTAGAAGAGCATGAAGATCACAATGGCCGCCAATCCCGCGATCGAAGCCGCGAACCCCTGTCGAATGGAATCGGCTCCGAGACTCGGTCCGACCGTCCGCTCCTCCAAATAGCTCACGCGCGCCGGGAGGGCTCCCGAACGGAGCGTCAGGGCGAGGTCTTCCGCCTCCTCCTTCGTGAAATCTCCCTCGATTCGCCCCTCGTCGCGGATCGCGTCCCGGATGACGGGCGCGCTCTTGATCTCGTCGTTCAGAATGATGGCCAGGTTCTTACCGATATTGGCGCTCGTGGCCGTGTAAAAGCGCTCGGCTCCCGAGGGGCGAAGGGAGAAGAGAATCTCGTAGACGGAACCCCCCGCTTGCGCCGGGACGGCTTGAGCGTTGCGGAGGTCGTCTCCGGTGATCACGGGCGTCTTCTCGACGACGTAGTACTGAACGGGAGGCGCATTCGGATCGCGCCGCCGTTCGCGCGCCGGCAGGATCTCCTTATCCGGGGGCACCGTACCTCCTACCGCTTGACGAGCCGCCTCCTCGCTCGGATGTGGACCGCTGTGGACGAGTTTCAATTCCAAGCGGGATTCCGCGCGGATGAGATTCTTCACCCGCTCGGGATCATCCACACCCGGCAGTTGCAGGAGGATCTGGTAGCCCGTTGCCGGACCGTGTCGGGCAATCGTCGGCTCCGCAACGCCGAAGGCATTAATCCGCTGCTCGATAATCCGCATCGCCTGCTCGGTCGCTCGCTCTCGAATATCCCGCTGCTCCTCGTCCTTCATCTCGAAGATGAGGCGCTTCCCCTCGGTGCGCGCCGTCCATCCCGGACCGAAGTCGAGCGTGATCCGGGCCTTGGCATCCTCAATCTGCCCGCTCTCCTCCAGATCAATCTCGATGCGACCGAGAGCGGGCGAGGCGATGTTCGTGAACTTGATGCCCGCTTGCTGCAGGATCGCGCGCGCTTTCTCCATGTTCCCCGCCGTGATCGAGCGAACGGCATCATCGGTCTGGACTTGGAGAATCAGGTGGCTCCCTCCGCGCAGATCGAGCCCGAGCTTAATGTTCTCGGCGAGATTCTTCGTGAGCCGCCCCCAGGTGAAGTTCGCGGCAATCGCCTGAGCGGTGATCCGACCCGACGCATCGCGGAGCTGGAAGGGCCCGAAGAGCAAGTAGAGGGAGATCACCGTGACGCCCCCAATCCCGAGAAAGCGATTCCGAAGCTTCCGACTCATTTTCGGCCTCGTCGGTGAAGGGGAAACCGTTCTGCACCTCATGGACAAATGTCCCACGACATCTGTCCGGTTGCTTCCTGCTTCCTCGACCCATAGCTCGTAGACCGGCCAGAGGCCGTTCCGCCGCCAGAGGGATCTCCACGGGGTCCCCACGTGGGGTGCCCGACAGGCGTGACTTCCCCGGGAACTCCGGGTAGAGCTCGTGAGGTGAGCCACCCCCCTCTCAAACACCACCCGGCTTGGTTCTCACCGGCACTCATCGAATAACCCACTCAGCCCTTTTTGTCAATAGCCTCGCGAACAGCTCTCAACCCCACGCGAGGTCCCCATAAGGCGTTGGCATCTGACACCGTCGCCGAGATCATTTCGCCGCCACCCTCTCGCTCTCCTCCGAACGCGGCTGTTGCAGGCCGATGACCGCGTTGCGAGCGATCTCCAAGCGGGATTGATCGGAGCGGACGACGAGCGTATCCTCGCGCACGCTGATGATCGTCCCGTAAATGCCGCCCGTCGTCACAATCTTATCGCCGACTTTGAGATTGGCGATCAGTTCCTGCAACTTCTTCCGGCGCCGGCGCTCGGGCAGGATGATGAGCACGTAGAAGATGAGGAAAATCAGCAACAGGGGGACGAGCGAAAGGAAGGCGTTTCCGGCCTGCAGAAGGATTCCCGCGTTCATACTCGGCATGTCCGCTGATGGCGGCCTTTTGACACTCCCTCCCGGATGAGCGTTCGGTCAACCCGCAGAGCAACCCTCCCGATACCGGCGCAAGAACTCCTGCGCAAACTCTGCAAAGTTGCCAAGAGCGATAGCTTGCCTGATCTTCCGCATCGTGTCAAGATAGAAATGCACGTTGTGGTAGGTGCAGAGGATGGCGGAGAGGATTTCGCCGCTGGCATAGAGGTGGCGAACATAGGCGCGGCAGTAGCGCTGACAGACCCGACACGTGCAGTCCTCATCCAAGGGGCGCAAGTCGCGGGCATAGGCGGCATTCTTGATATTGAGCGGGCCGCGCGAAGTGAACACCTGACCGTTGCGGGCATTCCGCGTCGGGAGCACACAATCGAACATGTCGACGCCCCGCCGCACGCCCTCGATGAGATCGGCGGGCGTCCCTACGCCCATCAGGTATCGCGGACGCTCACGCGGCATCCGCTCGGCCACGTACTCCACCATGTCGAGCATGGCCGATTTCTCTTCTCCGACGCTCAGCCCCCCGATGGCATAGCCGTCAAAACCGATCTCCACCAGCTCCTCCAAGCTGCGCCGACGGAGGTCCTCATAGAGGCTCCCCTGGATGATCCCGAAGAGCGCCGCCGATGTCCCCAGGCCCTGCTCCCGCAGTTGCTCGAATCGCGCCTTGCTCCGGCGCGCCCACTCCGTCGTCAGGCGCACAGCCCGTTCGGCCTCCGCGCGCTCGGCGGGATTCGGCACGCATTCGTCCAGCACCATGAGGATATCCGATCCCAAGGTCACCTGAATCTCAATGGCGCGTTCAGGCGTCAGCACATGGCGCGATCCGTCCACGTGCGATTGGAAGTGCACCCCCTCCTCGCGAACCGTTCGCAGCGGCGCCAAGCTCAGAATCTGATACCCCCCGCTATCGGTGAGAATCGCGCGCTCCCACGCCATGAAGCGGTGAAGTCCACCCACGTCACGAATCACCTGCTCGCCGGGACGGAGAAAGAGATGATACGTGTTGGCCAGCACGATGCGCGCGCCCACTTCCTCGAGCATCTCCTGCGTCAGGGCTTTCACCGTCGCCTGCGTTCCCACGGGCATGAAGACGGGCGTCTCCACCACCCCATGCGCCGTGCGCAAGATCCCCGCGCGAGCGCGCGTCGCTCGATCCTCGGCGACGAGGTGAAACGTCGGCGCCGTCATATTCCCGCTCTCACATCTTAACCTCATGAAGCGGAGCGCGGTCAATGGCCCGACCGATGAGGACGAACCGCGGGGCTTCATCACGGCGCGGATCTCGTGTAAGCTTATTCGCTTGTCGCGCGGTGGAAACCGCCGCATCGTGACACACGGAGGGAAGACGAGTATGGCGTGGCGACACCTCTCGGCTGAGGATGTCTATCGCGCGTGCGATCCGAGCGCTTTCGAGTTCGAGACGACCGAGCATCTTCCCCCCCCTGAGGGATTCATCGGGCAGAAGCGGGCCGTCTCGGCCATCCGCTTCGGCCTCCAGATGAAGAGTCACGGGTATAATCTCTTCCTCACGGGACCTCCGGGCACAGGGAAGACGAGCCTGATTCGCACCATGCTGGAGGAGATCGCGCGGGATCGTCCCGTGCCCGGAGATATCTGCCTGGTGCACAATTTCCGCGATCCCGATCGGCCCCGCGCCCTCTATCTGCCCGCCGGCATGGGACGGCAACTGAAGCGCGACATGGAGTGGCTCCTGGAACAGCTCAAGCGGGAGATCCCCCGAGCCTTGGAGAGCAAAGAGTATCAGGAGCAGCAGACGGGGATCATGCGCGAGTATCAGCGGCAGAGCGCCGCTCTCTTTGAGGAGTTGGAGCGGCGGGCCAGTCGCGAGGGTATTCAGGTACGGGTCACGCCCTCCGGCATCATGACCGTGCTCATCCACAACGGCAAGCCCCTCACTCAGGAGGAGTACGAGGCGCTGGACGAGGCGACCAAGGAACAAGTGCGCCGGAAGATGGAGCAGTTCCAGGATCAGGTCGCGGAGCTTCTGGATCGCGTTCGCGCGATGGAGCGCGAAGCGCGCGAGAAGACGGAGGAATTGGAACGCGGGACGCTTCTTTTCGTCGTTCGGCGGCTCATGGACACGCTCCGCCTGAAATACGCCGCCTATCCGGATGTCCTCGAGCATCTGGAGCACGTGCAAGAGAACATTCTGCAGGAGCGCGAGAAGTTTCGTCCGCGACCGCCGGTCGAACCTCCGGGGCTTCGGCTCGATGAGCGCGCCGGCTTTGTCGAGTATCACGTGAACGTCCTCGTGGACAATTCGGCGACGACAGGCGCTCCCATCGTCTTCGAGCCGAATCCGACGTATGCGAATATGTTCGGCGCCATCGAGCGCGAGGTGCGCCTGGGCGCGCTCGTGACGGACTTCACCAAGGTCAAGGCGGGCTCGCTGCTGCGCGCCAACGGCGGATTCCTCGTTGTCGAGGCGCTGGATGTCCTGCGCTACCCCTTCGTCTGGGATTCGCTCAAGCGCACTCTGGAGACCGGCGAAGTGCGCATCGAGGATGTGGCCACGCAGTACGGATTGGTGAGCGCGACGGGAATGCGACCGGAGCCCATCAAAGTGGATGTGAAGGTCGCGCTCATCGGCAGCCCCCTGCTCCACGCTCTGCTCTACATCTACGACGAAGACTTCCGCAAGCTCTTCAAGGTGAAGGCTGACTTCGACACGCAGATGGAGCGCACGCCGGAGAACCTCGCGCAATATGCCTATTTCCTCAAATCGTGCTGCGATCGCGAGGGACTCCGGCATCTGGACCGAAGTGCCGTGGCCGCGATCATCGAGCACAGTTCACGGTTGGCCGGAGATCAGACGAAACTCTCGACGCAGTTCGGGGAGATCTCCGACCTCGTGCGCGAGGCCCACTATTGGGCGGAGCAGGAGGGGAGCCTCTACATCACGCGGACTCACATCGAGCGCGCTCTGGAGGAGAAGATCTTCCGCTCCAACCGCATCGAGGAGCGCATCCTGGAGATGATCGCGCGCGGCGATATCCTGGTGGATGTTCAGGGAGCCGTCGTCGGACAGATCAACGGACTCGCCGTCATCCACTTGGGCGATTACATGTTCGGGAAGCCGTCGCGGATCACGTGCCAGACCTTCATGGGACGCGAGGGCGTCATTAATATCGAGCGGCGCGCGCGCTTGAGTGGGAACATCCACGACAAAGGCGTCTTCATCTTGAGCGGATATTTGGGGGCGCGCTATGCGCAGGACAAACCGCTCAGCGTGGCCGCGAGCCTCGGCTTCGAGCAGTCGTATGAGCCCATCGAGGGCGACAGCGCTTCCGCCGCCGAATTGCTCGCCCTCTTATCGAGCCTCTCGGGCGTTCCCCTCAAACAGAATCTCGCCATCACCGGTTCGATCAATCAAAAGGGGCAGATGCAACCGATCGGCGGCGTGAACGAGAAGATCGAAGGTTTCTACTACGTCTGCAAAGCGAAGGGGTTGACCGGCGACCAGGGCGTCGTCATCCCCTATCAAAACGTGAGGAACCTCATGCTGCGCCGAGAAGTCGTCGAGGCCATTCGCGAAGGGAGGTTCCACATCTACGCCGTCGAGACCGTGGACGATGCTCTGGAGTTGTTCACCGGTCTGCCCGCAGGGGAGCGAGACGAAAACGGTCAATTCCCGGAAGGGACGGTGAACTATCTCGTGGATCAGCGCCTGCGGGAATTGGCCCGCGAAGCGAAAGCGTTCGAGGAGGAGGAGGAGACGGCAGAAGGAGGAGAGAGCGACGGGGCACATGCCCCCCGCTTGCGCGTTCGACGGACACCCCGTCGGTCCTGAGCGGGAGACCGTTCACCGGAAGGACGCCCATGGAGAGGATGGAGCTGAAGAAACGGACGTCGTTCAAAACGGATCGGTTCACCGAGTCGGTGATCCGCGAGATGACGCGTCTGGCCATGGAGTATGACGCGATCAATCTCGCACAGGGATTCCCTGATTTCCCGGCTCCGGAGCCGATCAAGCAGGCCGCGATCGAGGCGATTCGCGCCGACATCAACCAGTATGCCATCACCTGGGGAGCCGCATCCTTCCGCGAAGCCATCGCGGAGAAGGTGCGGTGGTCTCTCGGCTTGGACGTGGACCCGGAGACCGAAATCACCGTCACCTGCGGGGCGACGGAAGCGATGATCGCGAGCCTGATGGCCATCCTGAACCCGGGGGACGAGGTCATCATCTTCGAGCCGTTCTATGAGAACTACGGCCCCGACGCGATCCTGGCCGATGCGCGACCGCGATATGTCTCTCTGTATCCGCCCGAGTGGACGTTCGACCCGGATGAGCTGCGCGCGGCCTTCACCGCGCGGACGAAGGCCATCGTCATCAACACGCCGAACAATCCGACGGGCAAGGTCTTCACTCGAGAGGAGCTGGAACTGATCGCCGCGCTCTGCCAACAGTGGGACGTCATCGCGATCACGGATGAGATCTACGAGCACATCCTCTACGATGGGGCGGAGCACATCGCTATCGCGACGCTCGAAGGGATGCGCGAGCGAACGATCACGATCAACAGCCTCTCGAAGACCTACAGCGTGACCGGCTGGCGTATCGGATACGCCATTGCTCCCCCGGAGCTGACGGCCGCTATCCGCAAGGTCCACGACTTCCTCACCGTTGGAGCCGCCGCGCCGCTGCAGGAGGCGGGAGCCGTCGCCCTGCGCCTCCCGCGCTCGTATTACGAGCAGCTCGCCGCCGAGTATGCGGCCCGGCGCGAGAAGTTGCTCGGCGCGCTGAAGGCGGCCGGTTTCGGCGTCTACGTGCCGCGCGGAGCCTATTACATCATGACCGACATCAGCCGGTTCGGATTCGAGGACGACGTGGCCTTCGCTCACTATTTGGTTCGAGAGATCGGCGTCGCCGTCGTCCCCGGGAGCAGCTTCTACGAGAATCCGGAGAAGGGGCGGCAGCAGGTCCGATTCTGTTTCTGCAAGACGGAAGCGACGCTGGAGGCTGCTGCCGAGCGCCTCCTTCGACTGCGCACACGGGGGACCGAGTGAGATCAGACCGATCTCCCCCCGAGGATCATGCGAAGCACACGCGGATGCGCGAACACGCTCTGAGGAAGCCAGGAGATCACGCGATCGCTCCCCTCACCCAGTGAGGCGATCGGGCGAAGAAGCCAACAGGCGCTCCACAGCCGAGCGAACCGTCGCCGGAGAGTTCGCGCAGAACGCGAAGCGATCTCCCCGAGGTCGCCTTCGCGAAAGGCAGCATCCACGAGTCGCGCGGCAAGGAGACCGCTCTCCATAGCCACAGAGATGCCCTGTCCGAGGAACGGGTCCATCTGCGCAAAAGCATCGCCAACGACCAGATGCCCGCGCGGAGGAACGCACGGACCGAACCGAAGCGGCCCGCATCCTCGGAGCGAGCCCTCCGATCGTGCGTTCCACAGCCTCTCTCTCGCCAGCGGATTCTGCCGAAACGTCAGCTCCAGAAGTCGCTCCGGACGGCCCTCAGCACGGCGGAGCACCTCGCGCGTCGTGAGGCCGCAGAGGTTATACAGTCCGTTCTCGATCGGCAGGATGCCACCGTATCCGGAGGGATATCCATAGAGCTCGACCGTCGAATTGACTCCCTCGACACCCGACAGGTGCACCTGAAACGCGAAGAGGTGCGAACGCTCCTTTCCTCCACCGGAAGCGAGCGCGCGCGATCGTCCACTGGCATCTATGACGACGGCGGCGAAGAAGGCAGCGCGCTTTCCCGAAGGTTGCACCTGCGCGGTCACGCCGATCGTGCATCCGCGCTGCGAGATCGCCTCGGTGACGATGACGCCTTCGAGAACTCGGGCGCCCTGTGCGCGGGCGCGTTCAAGCAGAAGGTGATCGAGCGTGGCGCGGCTGAGTCCGAGACCGAAGCCTCTCCCTTCGGGAAATCGGTCGAGGGAGATGCGGACACTCCGCCCTCGAGGGGAGACGAACGCGGCCTCGTAGATCGGCCGGGCTCCGGCCCGAAGCACGTGGTCCAGAATCCCCTCCTGCTGGAGGAGCGATACTCCCTGCGGGGCGAGGAATTCGCCACACAGCTTCGCGCGGGGAAAGGCCTTCCGCTCGAGCACGCCCACGCGATAACCGCGCCGCGCCAGCTCAGCGGCGGCCATCGAACCCGCCGGTCCTCCACCGATGATGAGGACATCCCAGGTCATCGTTCGCCAATGAGGATGAACCGATAGGGGAAGTGGCGATGAAGCGAGATCGCCCTCGGGCCGAGCGCTCTCTTCAGCTCCTCGCACTCCCGGAGAGTGAACCCGCGAAGGATGGAGATCGGGCCATCATGGCGGACGAGCCGACTGCGAAAGAAAAGACGCGAGAGCGCGCGAAAACCGTAGTAGGAGAGGGGATGCCGTCGCAGATCGTGGATGAGGAACGCCACGCGCGCCAGCTCCGCCAGACACCGCAGGAAAGGAAGAAGCTCCTCGTCCTCCAGGTGGTGCAAGAATTCGGTCGCGATGACGAAATCGAAGCTCTCGCGAGGAAACGGCAGCCGTCGCGCGTCGGCGCGCACGAGCACGATTTCGGGATAGGGCGCGATCGCGCGACGCGCATACTGAAGGACGGCCGGGCCGAGATCGAGGGCCACAATCTCCACGCACCGCTTGTGCTGCCGTGCCCAGGCGGCGATCGCGCGCGGGATGTCGGCGGCTCCCGTCGCGACATCGAGGATGCGCACCGGCGTGCGCGCGCACTGCTCGATCCGCGGGAAGAGATGCCGCGCCAGGGCCGCCCTCACGCGCAAAGTCGCATTGATGCGCTCCAGATCTCGAAGCGCAGCCGCGACCTCCTCACACGGCACCTCGGGATCGTCCATCCACTCTCGCGCTCGCGCGCGCGTCGAGAAGTCGGGGAAGCACCCCATATCACTCCTCATCCCGGCCGACGACAAGCGCCGCATTCTTGGAGCCGAAGCTGAGGCAGTTGACCACCGCCACGCGCACGGGCGCCACCCGAGCGCGATGAGGGACGTAATCGAGATCGCATTCGGGATCCGGCTCGTCGAGATTGATCGTCGGATGGATGACCCCCTCATGGAGAGCCAGAAGTGCCGCCGCCAGTCCGGCGGCTCCGCAGGCCCCCTGCGCATGACCGATCAACGACTTCGTCGCGCTCATCGGGATGCGGCGGGCATGCTCGCCGAAAGCGAGCTTCACGGCACGCGTCTCGATCCGATCGTTGAGCACGGTGGAGGTTCCGTGCAGATTGATGTATCCCACGTCGGCGGGAGAGAGACCGGCCTCCTCAAGCGCCAGTCGCATGGCACGCGCCGGCTCTTCGCCGCTTTCATCCATGCGCACGCGATGGTAGGCATCGCAGGTCGCTCCGTAGCCGAGGATCTCGGCGTAGACGGTCGCCCCGCGTCGCCGCGCGCGCTCGCGCTCTTCCACAATGAAGATCCACGCGCCCTCGCCGAGGACGAAGCCATCGCGATCTCGGCTGAAGGGACGCGACGCGCGTTCGGGGGCATGGTTCCAAGAAGCCGTGAGCGCACGCATGGCGCAGAAGGCGGTCAGGATACCGGGCGAGAGCGGCGCATCCACACCTCCGGTGATCACCACATCGGCACGTCCGAGCTGCACCGCCTGCGCCGCATAGGCGACGGCATCGATCGAGCTGGTACACCCGGTCGAGATGACGTGACTCATCCCCTTCAGTCCGAAGGCCGCCGAGAGCTCGCTCGAGAGCGTGCCGATCGTAGAGCTGGCGATCGTGTAGATGCTCGCCTTTTTGGTCTCGCCGGTGAAGTAGTATCGGTATTGCCGCTCGGTGAATTCGAGCCCCCCACCGCCGCTGCCGAGAATCACGGCCATGCGCCGCCGCTCGTCAGAGGAGAGGGCTTCCGGACGAATCCCCGCCTCCGCCAAAGCCTCGCGCGCCGCCCAAAGCGCCATCGGGACGACACGCGGCACATGCTGTCGCTCTTTCGGCGGGATGATCTCGTATACATCCACTCCTGCGACCTCCGCGGCGATCTGCACGGGGAAGTCCGAGACATCGAAGCGGGTGATCCGCCGGACACCACTTCGCCCCTCCCGCAGTGCGGTCCAGAACGCCGATCGCCCGATGCCGTTGGGACTCACACAGCCGATCCCGGTGATGACCGCACGACGAAGACTCAAAGGTTCGCGCCGCATGGCTCCGATCCCCCTTCGGATGCCGACGCCCCCCCTCGCCTTGCAGACTCAAGCATACACCGATCGGATCCGGCGAGACAAATATTCCGGAGGCTCGACGTCCCTCTGAGAAGGATCAGCACCGCGCGCTTCAGCGGAGGTGCTCCGGAGACTTCGGCTTCTCAACGGGCACGTCGTCGCGCGTGCTCCAATCTTGCCAAGAGCCGTAATAGGTACGGCTCTTGGTGTACCCGAGCAGGCGCAGAACAAAGAGCGTATGGGCGGCGCGCCCACCTCCCTGACAGTAGGTGATGACCTCTTTGTCCGGAGTGATGCCAAGCGATTCGTAGAGTCGGCGCAACTCAGCAGCCGATTTGAAGACCGGCACATCGCCCCCGGTCAGGTTCACACGCCACTCCAGGTTGAGGGCACCAGGGATGTGTCCGGCTCGAGGGCCTAGGACGCGTTCACCGCGATATTCCTCGGGGGATCGCGCGTCGAGGATGATGACAGTCTCTGCGCGAAGCTTCTGCGCCAGCTCCGGTGCCGTGCACATCGTCACCGGATTGGTTCGGATGCGGAATTCGGCGCGCTCCACGCGAGGGACCTCGCGCGTCACCGGGCGTCCTTCCTTCACCCACTTCCGCCAGCCGCCGTTCAAGAGGCTACAGGCAGTGTGCCCATAGTAGTCGAGAAGGACCCACAGTCGAGCGGCTGCCTGTCCCCCCACATCGTCATACGCGACGACACGCGTGCGAGTGCCGATGCCGAGTTCGCCCATCCAGGCAGCGAATTGTTCCGGCGAAGGGACATAAAGGAGGCGATCCTCAGAGTTCCGGAGTCGCCCCGGGTCCATATGAACGGCGTTGGGGATGTGTCCCTCGGCGTACGCCTCGGCCGAGCGCAGATCCACAATGCGAACGTTCGGGTCGGTGAGATGCTCCACGAGCCATTCGGTCTCGACCAGCATCTCCGGATGGGCATAGCCTTCGCCCCGGATCGAAAAGGATGCGCCCACGACGACGAGAGTGAGAAGCGCACCGAGCCCGAAAGACAGAGACTGCCGTCCGGGTGGGATTCGCCTCCTCAAAATCCCGCAGATACGCATAGCCACCCCCACGAGTGGCGAGAACCGGCGAGATCACACCGCGACGAGGATGCTGTCGTGGCGTGATCTCCGCCGAAGAGCTCCCCTGCTGCGCAGGAGAGAGATGCTGCCTCACGCGACCTTCAGGAAGATGACAGCGAGCGTGAAGAGCACGAGTGTCTCAATGAACACGACACCGATGAGCATGAGCGTTTGGAGCCGCCCCCCAGCCCCGGGATTTCGCGCTACTCCTTCGCAGGCAGCGCTGATGGCGCGTGAGTCGGCATAAGCTGCCGCCGCTGCAGCGATCGCCATGCCGAACGCGGCGGAGACGTACTTGAACGTCGTGTCCGTGATGCCCGCCCCCGCCGGCTGCGCCCATACGGGAACGGCGAAGAAAAAGATCCCTCCTATACCCGCAAGCATCTTCAGGAACGTGGTTCTCATGCGCCCTCCTTATACGTGAGATACTCCAGGGCCGAACGGGGCGTATGAGTCCTTCGATACCCGGTATACTTTCGCCCCCCTCTTTCGACGAAAGCTCCAGACGGCATCGAACCTCCGCTTGTGTCCCCCGAACGGGCGGCCCTGCTCCGCCTCAAGCGGAGAGCGAAAGACATCGCTCCTCTTCGAACGGAAGCTCCCGGCGATTCTTCTGATCGCGTGGGGACTCGCGGATGTCCTTGGCTCTCCCCTCGGGTCACGCGTGGGCCACATCCTCCTGAAGTTCGACGCGCGAGACCGTGCTCGCCTCCGCATGCTGCGTCACTTCGCCGATGTAGATGATCGAGAGCATGACGAAGATGAACGTCTGCATGAGGGCGACGAACAAGCCGAGCGGCATCAGGAGCACCGGCACCCCCCATGCGACGATCTGGCTGAAGACGCTCGCCAGCGTCTCATCGCCGAAGATATTCCAAAACAGACGCATCGAGAGCGAGATGATTCGCGCCGAGTTGCTCACGATCTCCACGGGGAAGAACAGCGGCGCGATCGCCAGAACCGGTCCCGCGAAATGCCGCAGGTACTCGACGAGTCCGTTCTCCTTGAGGCCGACGTAGTTGTAGTACAAGAACGACAGGAGAGCGAGCGCCAGCGGGACATTGTAATTGGCCGTCGGCGCCACCAGCCCCGGAATGAGCCCCATGAGATTGCACACGCCGATGAGGACGGCGAACGTTCCGATCATGGGGAAATATTTCAGTCCATGCGGGCCGATATTCTCCCGCATCAGGTTGCGCAGGCCGCTGAAGAGCAGCTCGAACACTTGCTGGCGTGGACTGGGGCTCTCCAGCGAAAGACGCCCGAGCAGAAGTCGCAGGCCCACCGTGCTGATGAGCACCGCGATGAAGAACATCACGACATGCGTAGGGATAGGCAGATTCGGATCGCCGTGCCACTCCGCGCCAAAGAGCCCGTAAAGACGCGGCAGGATCGCCTGTTGCCATCGAAAGACCGGAGGACCCAATAGGTCATTGACCCACTCGACAATGGCAGGAACATGATGCGCTGATCCTGCCTCGGCTCCAACGGCCACAAGCATGGACGTCACGACGGACATCGTTTATTCCTCTCTCCCCAAGAGGATGAGCCCGATCCGATAACCGACTTCGATCATGACGGCGAGGATGAAGGCGCAGAAGCCGACGACCACGGCGAGGATATGAACAGTTCGGCTCCAAAAGACAAGCCCTATCGCCCCCCAGATGACGAGCGCTCGAAGGCTGAAGAGCACAATCGCCCGACGCGAGACTCTTCCCGATGCACCGATCGAGGTGAGCAGCATCCGCGTGCTCGCATCAAGCCACCGATAGTTCGCCCATCCCAAGAGTTCGCCGAGGACAACGCCAGCGAGGATCGCCGGTTCTCTCGTCGCTGCGGCCACAAGGAGCAGCACGGCACAGGCGAGCCACATATTCCGTCGGAGCCGTGCTCGCATGTGCCGGAGTTCACGCTCTCCGCTGGATGTCACCGCGTCGGTCGCGCCCATCGTCAAAGGCCGAAATGATAACCCGATGCGCTCTTCTTTGTCCAGGAACCCCGAGGTCACGAGGGCCACTCCTTCGCCAGCCGAGACGGACAGGAGATCAGCGCGCTCCTTGGGAAGCCGCATACGGAGACAACGCAGTTCCCGATCCTCGCTTCCCCCATCCGGGCCGGGACACACACAGGACCCGTCGAAGAGACACGCCCGGACATCCCACGTCATCGGACGATCGCAAAGAGATTTCGTGTGCGGAGCGGGCCGCGACAGGAATCGCGTTCAGAATCCGGCTACATAAGGAAGTCGAGCGGCCGTGCGTTCGATCGCCTCTCCCGCCTCCAAGAGGATGAACGTAGAGTTCCAGGTTCCTTCGAGAAACTGCCGCCGGGCGCCTTCGGGCATCTGAGCAGCGAGCACGCGGTCACCCGCGTGCACCGTCATCGTCTCTAAGTTCAGGCGAAGCTCCATCTCCGGATGAGCCACGACGGCTTCGCGCAACCATCGCGCATCCTCCGCCGAGACGCTCACACAGGGGAGGCCGATAGCCGTACAGTTGGCGAAGAAGATCTCGGCGAACGACTCACCGATGAGGCCGCGAATCCCCCATCGCCGGAGAGCCTGCGGAGCATGCTCGCGCGAAGAGCCGCAGCCAAAATTGCGCCCCACGATCAGAAGGGACGCTCCGCGATACCGCTCCTGATTGAACGGATGGTCCGGATTCTGGTGGCGATCGTCTTCAAAGACGTGCTCCTCCAATCCCTCGAAGGTCACACAGCGGAGGAACCGTCCTGGGATGATTCGATCCGTGTCGATGTCATCGCCCGGCAACGGGATCCCACGACCGCGGATCTCGCGAATGAGAGCCGATGTCATCGCAGCATCTCCCGGACATCCACGATATGTCCGGCGATGGCCGCCGCGGCGACCATGCCCGGGCTCATCAGGAGGGTTCGTCCCGTCGGACTCCCCTGACGCCCTTTGAAATTCCGATTGCTCGAAGAGGCGCAGATTTCGCGCCCGCGGAGCCGATCCGGGTTCATGCCCAGGCACATCGAGCAGCCGGGTTGGCGCCACTCGAATCCTGCCTCTTGGAAGATCTCATGGAGGCCTTCAGCTTCGGCAGCGCGCGCAACGGCCTCGGACCCCGGCACGACGAGCGCACGCACTCCGCGCGCGACTTTGTGTCCGCGCACGACTTCGGCAGCCGCGCGCAAATCCGAAAGGCGCGAATTTGTGCACGATCCGATAAAGGCGACGTCAATCGGCGTCCCGATCAGGCGCTGTCCTGGACGGAAGGACATGAACTCGAGAGCTTCCCAATAGGCAGCGCGCTCGGCCTCAGGGATCTCTTCCGGCTGAGGGATCGGCTCAGTCACCCCAACGGACTGTCCGGGTGTGATCCCCCAGGTCACCATCGGTTGCAGAGCGGAAGCATCCACGTGCACCTCATCGTCATACGTCGCCCCGGGATCAGAGGCGATCTGTTGCCACCACCGGACGGCACGCTCGAAAGCTTCTCCCTGCGGCGCGAAGGGACGCCCACGCAGGTATTCGAAGGTCGTGCGATCCGGGTTGACGTAGCCGATGCGCGCTCCGCCTTCGATGGTCATATTGCACAGAGTCATGCGCTCTTCCATCGTCATCGCTTCGATGGTCGAGCCGGCATACTCATAGGCGTAGCCCACGCCTCCTTTTACCCCGAGCCGCCGGATAATGGCCAGAATGACATCCTTCGCAGAGACGCCGCGGGGCAGCGCTCCCTCGACGACGATGCGGCGGAGCTTCGGCTTGCTGATCGCCAGACACTGTGTCGCCAGGACGTCGCGCACTTGGCTCGTCCCAATGCCGAAGGCCAGAGCTCCGAACGCTCCATGCGTGGACGTGTGGCTGTCGCCGCAAGCAATCGTCATGCCCGGTTGCGTCAGCCCTAGCTCCGGCCCGATAACATGCACGATCCCTTGCCGCCCGCTCCCGAGATCGAACAGAGTGATCCCGAAATCCCGGCAATTCTGCACCAGCGCGACGGTCATCTGTTCGGCCAACTCATCGGCGAAGGGGCGCGCTCGCGAATCCGTAGGGACGATATGGTCAATCGTCGCGAAGGTCCGGTTCGGGAAGCGAACCGTCATCCCCAACTCCCGCAGCATCTGAAAAGCCTGCGGGCTTGTCACCTCGTGAATGAGATGGAGCCCGATGAACAACTGCGTTTGTCCGGAAGGCAATTCTCGGACCGCGTGCAGGCGCCAGACTTTATCTAAGAGCGTCTCGGCCATCTCTCTTCTCCTCGCCGCGCGAAGGGGAGATTATAGACGCCACTTCAAGGAGGCGTCAAGCACAAGCGCGGGCAGCCGGCTCCGACTACGCCCTCGAGGTCGAGGATCCTCCGCGGACGAGCACACTCCGGATGACAGAAGTGGAGGAGGAATTCGGCGAATTGGACTCACGCTCCCTGTGAGCTAAAATGCCCTCTCGGGCGAATCGCGGAAAGGGAAGAAGGGGACAATGGGCACAGAGCGTGGGCATTCGCCCGCTCCGGATGAGGTCCCCACGCGATGGGACGATCGTGTGGAGCACCCGATCGCTCCGCCTGTGGCGGAGGAGACGGCCGTCGGCGTCACGCGCTCGGCGGGCGCTGTGAGCGTGGCGGTCCTGGGCAGTCGCCTCTTGGGACTCGTTCGGGAACAGGTCTTCGCCGCCGTTTTCGGCGTCGGCATGCACTCGGATGCCTTCATCGCCGCCTTTCGCATTCCCAACTTGCTGCGCGATCTCTTCGCCGAAGGAGCGCTGAGCGCCGCGTTCGTCTCTACATTTTCGCAGTATATCGTCACGCGAGGAGAACGCGCCGCGTGGCGACTGGCGAATCTCGTCTTCAATGGGCTGGTGCTCACTCTCACAGCAGTAACCCTCTTGGGCATCGCGTTCGCCCCGGAGATCGTGAGGCTGCTGGCACGGGGGTTTGAAGCCATTCCCGGGAAGATGGCTCTCACCGTCGAGATGACGCGCCTCATGTTCCCTTTCATTATCCTCGTCGCCATGGCCGCCGTCGCCATGGGGATTCTCAACAGCAAGGATCGCTTTGGCATCCCCGCTTCCGCCTCGACGTTTTTCAACGTGGGTTCGATTCTCGGTGGACTCGCCTTCGCCCGCGCTCTGGACCCGAGCTTCGGGCCGCGGGCCATCGTGGGCTGGGCCATGGGGACGCTCATCGGAGGCGCTTTGCAATTCGCGATCCAAGTCCCCTCGCTCTACCGCGTGGGCTTTCGATACGAGCCTGTTGTGAGCTTCCGCGATCCGGGCGTGCGTCAGATTCTTCGGCTCATGGGTCCGGCCATCATCGGCGCGGCGGCCGTCCAGATCAACGTCTTCGTGAACACGAACTTCGCGTCGTATCTGGGGGATGGACCGGTCTCCTGGTTGAACTATGCCTTCCGCCTGATGCAGTTCCCCATTGGCGTCTTCGGCGTCGCCCTCGGCATGGCGACGCTGCCGGCAGTCTCACGCGCGGCGGCGCGCAACGACGTCGTGGAATTCCGACGAACGCTCACCGCCTCGCTGGGGCTCGTCTTCTTCCTGTGTATCCCGTCGGCGTGCGGGCTCGCCGTTCTCGGCGAGCCCATCATCCGCCTCATCTACGAACGCGGCCGATTCACAAGTTTTGACACGGAGCAAACGGCTGCTGCTCTGGCCTTCTATGCCATCGGCTTGGCCGGGTACGCGGCCATCAAGGTTCTCGCACCCGCTTTTTACGCCCTGCATGACGCTCGCACCCCCATGCGCATCAGCCTCATCTCGATCGCAACCAACTACACGTTCAACTACGTGCTCGTGCGCGAGCTTGGGTTCGGACATCGAGGACTCGCGCTCTCGACCTCGCTTGTCGCGCTTTTCAACTTCCTGGCGCTCTTCGGGCTCATGCGGCGAAAGATCGGTCACCTTGAAGGGCGACGCCTTCTCACCTCGCTTGGGAAGATCACTCTGGCATCGGGCGTGATGGCAGCCGTCTGCCTCGCGAGCGTCAAGGAATTGGACGTCCGCTTCGGATCGCAGGGCCTCCCCGGACAGGCGCTCACAGCCATAGGGCCGATCGGGGTGGGGCTGGCCGTGTTCCTCCTTGTGTGCTGGGTCCTCCGCGTGAAGGAGCTGGAGCTGGCGCATACTGCTCTTCGCCGCCTTATGGCACGCCCGCAAAAGCCCTGAGCGGAGAACGTCAGGCCTGAGATCCCCGTGGGGAGTCCCCCGCACTGCGATGATCGAGAAGGACTCTGCGAGGCCGTCCGCTTATCCTTCTTCGGCGAGAACCTGCAGAACCGCTTCGTTCCATCCGGCTGGACCGATCCCCGAAGTGACGCGCGCATGGGGAACAGAGCGGTGAGCGACAGGATCGGGCTCCCCCGAAGGCCGACGCACGAGGATCGGAAGAGCGACTTCCCGCAACATGGGAACGTCATTCTCGCTATCGCCGATTCCCACAGTGAGGATCGAAGGGAATCGGCGGTGGAGGAGGGCCGTGAGTGTGCGCACAGCCCGTCCCTTATCGGTCAGCCCGAGAAGGTGAAAATACCGCCCTCCTCGCGTGAGACGAAGACCATGCGCGGCGACGACGGCCTCAATCCGAGAGAGTACGTCCGGATCCTCGCTCGCCACGCGAAAGGGCTCGTCGAATTCCCGCTGCATCGCCCGCTTGGCCTCTTCGCGGCTGAGGCCACACTCCCGGGCGATCTCTTCGGGCGTCAGATCGCTCCACCCGACGACGGGTACAGAGAGGCGCCGCTTCAGATCCGCCAGACACGCGCGCAGCCTCGAATGTGGAGCGCCGAGCACAAGGCGCATCCACTCAGAATCCCCCGCCGACGCCCCCTCGGGCACCATGTCGGCAAATTCCTCCCGCGGGAGATAAATTGCCCCTCCATTCTCGACGATGAACGGGCCACGTATCCCCAGCTCGCGCAGCAGCGGCTCCATCTCGGCACGCGTCTTGCTGGAACAGGGAATGACAAGCGCGCGATGCCGCCGCACGGCCTCCAGCGCCGGCCGCGCCGCCTCCCATGCGTACGTCTCGGCATCGAGCAATGTCCCATCCACATCCGTGTAGATGACAAGCACCCGATCCCTCACGAATTGTCCTCTCGGACGACACAAAGGAGCTCATCGAAGATATCGGGCAAGGCCGCCGTCACGCGGTTCCAATTCGGGATCAGCGGCACACCAAGCGGATCTTCCATGAAGGCCTCCGCCGCCCACTGCAGAGCGCGCGCGAACGCCTCGACGGCGACCTCTTCCTCGTGCCGATCGAAGAAAAGGCCGTTGATCAATGCATCGGCGTGATAGCGAGAGATCATATCCTCGGCCGTGCGAATGTAGGTGGAACGTAAACTGCGGAAGACGCCGGACGTGAACACGACGCCTTCGGCTGAGAGCGTACGAAAGAGCGTCTTCGCGATGTCAATGGCCATCTTCATCAACCCGCGCGTCGGATCGTGGGGAGAGAGCGCTTGATGCTTGTGCTCATAGGTATCGCACAGCTCCACTTGGCAGATGCGGCGGATGGCGCGATTGCGATAGATCTCAGCGAGCACGCCGACCTCTAAGCCCCAATCGCCCGGGATCCGATTGATGCGCGCCAAATCCGCCATCATCGCGAATTCTCCGGCCAGGGGATAGCGGAAACTGTCGAGGAATTCGAGAAACGGCAGCGGGCCGAAGATCGCGCGCAGGGCTCTAACCAACGGCACGACGAATAAGCGCGTCACACGTCCGTGCAGCCGATCGGTGACGCGGGCGTAATACCCTTTGCAGAACTCGAAATCAATATTGGGGTTCACAACCGGATAGCACAATCGGGCCAGCATCTCGCGCGTGTACGTGAGAATGTCGCAATCGTGCAGGACGATGACATCGCTCCGGCCGCTGGCGAGCACGTAGCCATAGGCCATCCAACACGAACGTCCCTTGCCATCTTCGCCGATGGGCAGGCCATTTCCGCGCAGCTTCTCGTAGAGCTGCTCGAGGCGCGGCCCATTGTTCCAGATGAAGGTCACCTCCTGTGGCAGATCCGCCATCATCTGACGTGCGCGCGCATATTGCTCGGGTGTCGCACGACTCACCGTGACCACAATCTGCCGCAGATAGGGGACGTGTCGCAATTCTTCGATGATCCGCGGCATGGCCGGCCCTTCGAATTCGCTGTAGAGCGCCGGCAAGACGAGCGCAATCGGCCGCTGCTTGGAATACATGACCAGCTCGCGCTCCAGACGCTCCAGATCCCCAGGCACCAGCCGATGCAGCGTCGCCACGAGACCCGTCTGATGAAAATCGGCCATGATTTCTCCCCTCTTGCAAGAATGCGGCACAGGGTTCCCGCAGGGGAACTCACTTCACCGCGTTCGATCAGTGTTCACTTTCACGCGGACCGCTTCGCCCTCTTCGAAGGGACGGATGGTTCTTCGGATTCAGACCGATGCGCCATCTCTTCGAACTCCGACTCGGATAGCTTCGTCGAAGCTGCCCGCTGCTTCCTGTTCTTCCAAATCAAGAAGGCGATGCCTCCATAGAAAGCGGCAACTAAAAGCATAACGACAATCACTTCGATATTCATGCTCCCCTCCCCTTTCGTACCTCCGCCTATACTGAGGCGACGAGGGAAACCCCACGATCATCTGTGAAGTCGGAGCGCGCTCACATTCGATGGGGAGGGGCGCGTTTAATGGGCAGGCTGTGAGAGCACGATCGGGCGAAATGCCGTGCGCCTTCTTCCTCACCCGACCCTTGATCGCTCGGCTGGAGACGGGGAAGTCCTGCCCGAGAGGGCACCACGGTCACCGTACCGAGAAAACACTTTCCGGATCGCGCGCGGCGAAGAAGAGGCTTGTCAGGAGAATCCGCCGAAGGAGCAGAGGAAGAGGTCCCAGAGGCTGTCCGAGAGGACGCTCGGAGCCAAACTCGCCCTCCGATGTCTCCCTCATCTGCGGAAAGCCTGCCGGTGATAACGGGTATGAGCCCGACCGCTAAGAAGACGCCGATCAGCGAAACGGCTTGCGTGTTCCTCCTCATGCACGCTCCTTCACCCGCGGACTCTCACAGCATGAACCCGCACCGTCGCTCCAAAGTATAGGGAGGGTATGCCGACCCGTCAAGCAGGTGCGGGTGAGTGCGCACGAGCTCTAAGGCAGGATGGGCTCCCCGAAAACCACCCGAGCCTCCGAAGAGGGCGACCCTATCGGCTTAGAAACTTCACTACGTTCCCCCATGGAGACGGTTTCCGCACACCCAATTGAGCTCGCGGGAGCGGGCGTCCGAACGTAGCCAGGGTGAGCGCGAGCACCGATTGCCGCGGATCGTTCATCGCGCTCCTCCTCAGGCATCTGGAATGCCGCCCAACGAATGAATTCAGCCGCGCGAGCTGCAGGCGCGCGCGGGCTGCAATGATGTGTTAGCCTCATCCGTCTTCACCGAAGTCTTCCAGGTGAAGCGTGTGAAGAAGTCGATGCGCGAACGGGGCGATCAAGACAGCCGCGATTGCCAGAAAGGCAACGCCCGCATAGAGGGCGTAGAAGGATGCGAAGAGCTTCCCCGCAACTGTTGAGATGGGATTGACTGGGCCCATTCCGCCCAGGATCATGGCTGCGTTCATGAGAGCGTCGATCCACGAGAGACCTGCGAAGGCGCGATACCCGAGGACACCGATGGCTAATGACACGCCTACGACAGCGAGTGCAAGCAGGCCGTGATTGATGAGGCGCTTAATGAACAATCGGCGCGGCAGGAGAGGCTGGGAGCGATGTTCGTACTGAAGGATTCTGCGTGGGCTTCGCGAAGTCATCGTGAGAATGCCACCATTGTGGGGGACGGATGAGCCGGGGCCCGCAGGGCCATCGGTTCCATCCGCTGGTTCGGCCGCCGCAGGCGGTCGCGACCAGCGCAGCTCATCCGCCACCCCGTTCCCCCCGACCGCAGGCGGTCGGGGGAACGCTAGCCGCGACGGCGCTCGTCATGCCAGGCGTTGCCGTCGGCTGCACGGCAAGTTCCGATTTTTCGAAGGTCCGGTATATGGCGTCCGGTAACAATCTGCCATAGCGTCGTGGTTTCCATGTGCCGCTTCCACGCCCGCCATTTCTCTGGGTTCACACGCGATTCAATGAGCAGGAACAATGGCCCGACCGCCGCCACGCAACCGAAGAGGACCCATGATGCCAGCGCGAGGTTTGGAAACGGCTGCCCGATCAGCGCCACAACGACGAGACCCGCAGACACGACCGATCCTTCGATCATTGCTGCCGTCGCAAACGGAAGGCCTGTTCGACGCCAACAGATCAGCGCACCCCACGCCAACTGGATGCAGATGAGGCTCCAAAAGATGATCGCATCCGCCGGTTGCGGGACGAACGTCGTGAGCACGACCCACACAACTCCGAGAAGAGCGCCGTACAGTGCTGATACCATCTCGACTCCATTCAAGAGTGCCTAACGCCCCGGTTCAGCGGTGGGCCGCGCAGCGGACCGTCCGCTGCAACCGGTTCTTCGGCAGCTTGTCAAGCGCCGCAGACTTGCCGGGAGTCCTCGAGAGCACCCTCCACACGTGCGCGCAACCTCCTCAGTGAACTTGGCAGGCCTCGAGGAGATTGCCGTCGAGGTCCTTAAACGTGAAGTACGTTACGCCCCCGCTATTGACCACCTGTCCGACATCGACACCACGTTCTCGTAACAGGGTCGCTGTCTCGCGCGCATCCGCGACTGAGAAGATCGGAAACGTCCTCGCGTGGTCAGGAGAGCACAGCGTCTCGCCTGGCTTCAGTTCCCAGAGAGTCAGGCTCGTAGTCCCACCGAGGTCGAAGACAGCAAGTCGTTCCGCCGGATCAAAGTATGGCTCGGCCAATCCAAGCTTCTCCAGATACCAGCGCTTCGCTAGATCAATGTTCCGAACGCGCACGAGCACTGTGTCAAGCCCTCGAAACACACCCGCACCTTTCACCATCGATTCTCCTCCGTGTTGCGTATTATGGCTGCCCTGCCATCACTTGTCCGCCAAACTATTGATTAGCGGGCGCTCTGGCCACTTCAGCAGCTCAATCCGGCCCACTCCTACTCGGCTGTGGTGGGATCGATCACAGACCACACTCGTGACACCTTGTTGGCGGGGAACCCGCCTTGCTTCGCGTGCTCGCGCACCGCCTCTTCGTTTGGGGCAATGTATACGCAGTAGATCTTGTCGTCCGTGACGTAGCTCTGAACCCACTGGATCTGCGGACCCATTCCCTTCAAGACATTGCACGACTTCTGTGAGATGGCCTGCAACTCCTGAGGCGATAGCTTCCCAGCACCGGGAATCTCTCTCTCGATTACGAACTTAGGCATGGCTGATGCCCTCCTTTTGTTTGGTTACGTGATTCGACAGCTTGGCGCCCGCTAACGAAAAAGCTCAGCCGCCCAAACGAGCGCCAGCGAGTTTGGGTCGGCTGGAGCAACTTGTTAGGCACTTCTGAGCGTTCAAAACCATCATGGAGACTAGCATGCAGGATGTCCACAATTGCTTCAACAACCTTTTTGAATAATTCCGGTTTTAGAAGAGCTACTTGTGCGACCGTTAGGTTGCGGTTGGCCGTCAACAACTTTCCCGGTCGAGCATAGCTCACAACTTGCAATGCTCCTGAAACCAAATCCAAATCAGTAAAGTTGGACTGCCTTAGGGTCTCCATACGGCTTGCTAGTAACTTGACATAGAATCCAGTCCCCTCGGCCAGCATCTGCAAGTACAATAGCAGGACGCAACTTTGCCTGAGACAAATCAGAGAAAGGAAATGGCACTAAAACTATCGCACCCGTTATAGGTGTGACCAAGCAGCGTCCTCCTCCGGCCGATCCCAGTCCTCAGCAAGTGCAGGCTCACTCAATAACGCGGTTTCAGGAACCCTCATCGCCGGTTCATCTTCTAATATGGTGACAAGCGCTCGACATGCGGCAGGCAGTTGTACTGGTTCGAGCAAACGAACATTGCCATTCTCATCAACCATAGCTTCGACCGTTTTAATCATAGGTTACCTCCAACCCTCATATTACCACGTCAAGTATGGTAGAACAAATGCCTAACGTTGCACGCTGAGCCGTGGCGCACATGCGTCGTGCCCGGCGCCGTCGGCTCCAGCGCGGGACAGGGGACGCGACTTCGCAGCCATCGCTCCTGGTCTATAATATAGCTGCCGAACGCGGCCGCGGTTTGTCTGCTGAATAGACGCTGCTGATCCAACAGCAGACACTAAGAGAAGCCAACTGCCAAGCCCACTCTGATTTGACTGCGAGTTGTTCGCGCTGACATGGAAGTCTCCGGTTGTCGACCGAACGCGTCGGTTCACCGGCGGTGCGCAGCCTCGTCGACGGTATGCTGTCATTGGGTCGCGCCGGCAATCGCCGCGCGGGCTTGTCTTGACTTCGCACGCGGAGGTATAATCGCAGCCTCCTCGCCATGGAGCGGGGGGATCAAAATAGACATACGGCTCACAGCCGGTATGGAGGGAAACATGAAGGCATTGAACACTTTGACCTTGATTTTGATAGTCGTTGGCGGACTGAACTGGGGTTTGGTTGGCGTCGCTAACTTTGATTTGGTAGCGACTCTGTTTGGGGCCGGTAGCGCTCTCGCACGGATCGTTTATGTACTTGTTGGCATTTCAGCCCTTGTGCAACTTGGAACGTTGTTTACAGCGAAACACGGATCAAGCAACTGACGACTCGAATGCTTTTGACTTGGGGTGTGGTGCTTACTAGCTCCGCACCCCATCTTTCGCCGATGCTGGAACAAAAAGAGCTCATCTTGGTAGACACCCCAAGAGTACTCTTTTGAGACTCCAAAGGGACGGAATATCAGGACACACCTTGAGGTGCAAGGGACACGTCCCTCGAAGCAGTGCAGGAAAGCTTGGTGCGATGACTGCGGGACCGACCTCGGCAAGCTGGGACCAGTTTTATTCCTCCACTGCGTGCCTAAAGGCTTACCGGCGAAGCGCGCTGTCCTCCGTATGCTGTTTTAGGCGGCATGATGAGGAGGCGACGTGTGAATCTCAGTGTCGCTGTACACAGTGTGATGGAATACAGCAACCTGGTCAACGGTGGACACTCCTGTAGAACCGGCGCTTCGCCAACTCTGCACTCACAACATAACCCATCACGATCAACCCCATCAGGCCCAGAAAGAGCGGTGGCAACGGGACGAAGCCGAAGGCCGCCCCGAGCGGAGTGTAGGGGACTACTACCGTCGCGGTCGCCACCGCCAGCGTCGCACCCAACAGCGCGCGCCCCGGCTGACTGCGAAGAAAGCTCCCGCGCGTGCGCACCACAAGCACAATCAGCGTCGCGGAAACCACCGACTCGACGAACCATCCGGTCCGGAACTCCGCTGGCCCCGCGTGCAGCAGCCAGAGCAGCACGGCAAACGTCAGGTAGTCGAAAACGGAACTGATGAGCCCGAACGTAAGCATGAACCTGCGGATGAAGCCAATATCCCAGCGGCGTGGTCGCTCGATCCAGTCAGCATCCACCCGGTCGGAAGAGATCGTCAGCTCCGGAATATCCGTCAACAGATTCATCAGCAAGATCTGTTTTGGCAGTAGCGGCAGGAACGGAAGCAACAGCGAGGCGCCGGCCATACTGAACATATTGCCGAAATTGGCGCTGGTCGCCATGAACACGTACTTGAGCGTGTTAGCGAACGTGCGCCGACCTTCGCGTACTCCTGCCTCTAGCACTGCGAGGTCCGGCTCCAGGAGGACGATATCGGCTGCTTCCTTCGCCACGTCTACCGCCCCTTGCACTGAGATGGAGACGTCCGCCGCGTGGAGCGCCGGGGCATCATTGATTCCGTCACCCATATAGCCCACCACGTGCCCGGCCTTGCGCAGAGCACGGATGATCCGCTCCTTCTGGTTGGGCTCCACTTCGGCAAAGATATCCGTTTCCGTCGCAGCGACCGGCAAAGCCTCATCGCTCAATGCATGCACGTCGTGGCCGGTCAGAACCCGGGGATTGGGCAGCCCGACCTGCGCGCCCACGCGAGTGGCGACCAACGCGTTATCTCCAGTGATCACCTTGAGCCGCACCCCCAACTGACTCAGTGCCGTCACCGTATCGGCCATCCCCTGCTTTAGGGGATCCGCGAGTGCGAGGAGTCCCAGGAAGGTCATGTCGTGCTCGGAGTCTCGGTCGATCGGCTCCGGCGCTGCGACCTCGCGCATGGCAACTGCGAGAGTTCGGTAGCCCTCGGCACTGAGGGCCGCGTAGCGCCGCTCGATCTCTGCTCGAACCTCAACCATCGGGACTAGGTTGCCGTCTGCCAGTTCGGCTGCGGCGCAAACGTCAAGTACGGGTTGCACCGCACCCTTCGTGATCAGGAAGGCCCGCCCGTCGTGCTCAACCAGCACGCTCAGACGCTTGCGAATGAAATCATAAGGCACTTCGTCGAGCTTGCGCCAGCCGTCGAGCGGGAACACCTTATGCGCGCGGATGGCCTCGTCAATCGGATTGCTGAACCCTGTCTCATACGCCGCGTTCAAAAAAGCATAAAAGAGCACACGTTCACTTTCGTTTCCCCTCGCATCGAGAGCAACTTGGAGGCGCACCCGGCCCTCGGTGAGAGTGCCCGTCTTGTCTGAACAGAGCACGTTCATACTGCCGAAGTTCTCGATCGCAGCCAGCCGTTTCACGATCACCTTCTGGGCGGCCATCCGTCGCGCGCCGGTCGCTAAATTCACGCTAATGATGGCGGGCAACAACTGTGGGTGTCAGCCCTACTGCCAGCGCCAGCGCGAAGAGGAAGGAGTCGAGCACTGGCCGATGGAGATAGACGTTGAAGGCGAAGATAGCCATCACCAGCAGGAGCGTGATTTCCATCAGCAGGTAGCCGAAGCGGCGCACGCCGTGCTCGAACTCCGTTTCTGGTGGGCGGAGGCGCATCCGCGCAGCAATCGCCCCAAATTCCGTCGCCTTCCCGGTGTGCACGACGACGGCCTGTCCGGTGCCACTGATCACATGCGTGCCCAGGAAGAGCGCGTTGTGCCGCTGGGCAAGTGGTGCGTCCGGGGGGACTGTGCCAGGAGTCTTGGCTACCGGGAAGCTCTCTCCGGTGAGCGCGGCCTCGTCCACAAACAAATCTTGTGCGGTGAGCAGCAGGCAATCCGCTGGGATACTCGAGCCTGCGGAGAGCAGCACCACGTCGCCCGGTACCAATTCGTCCACAGCAATCTCGGTCTCGTGTCCGTCGCGCAGCACGGAGGCCTTCACCCCGACCGTCGCCAGCAGATTCTCAACCGCCTTGGCGGCACCACGTTCTTGCCAGAAGCTGAGCAACGCGCTTACGCCCACAATGCCCAGGATGATGATCCCATCCGTGGAATCGTGCAGCGCGAACGAGAGCACTGCGGCAGCGATCAGGAGCAGGACGAGAGGGCTTGTGACCTGCCGAAGCAGCAGCGTCAGCGCATCGGAGCGTTTGCGCTCGCCGAGCACGTTTGGCCCGATGCGGGCGAGACGTTCGGCGGCGGTATCCGCCGCCAGACCTCCGGACGACGATTGAAGTGCCGACAGCACGTCCGCAGCCGGCATGCTCCAGAACGTACGTAACTCATCCGGCATTGCCAAAGGTTTATCCATCTTCGTGGCACTCAGAAATTTCGACACACTCATCGAGGTCGGTCCATATTTTGTTTCAAATCATAGTACTGCCCAACGTTCGGCATCACTAGCGGGCCGCGTAGCGGGCCGACCGCTGCAACCGGTTGTTAGGCGTTCCTTGGATGCTCATAAGACCCTTGCACATGCTCCTTACCAAACTCTGCAAGTTCTTCAGGCCTCGCTTTCAATCACTGGCGCTCTTCTACATACGTGCCCCAGTCAGGCCTTGCGCTCCAGCGCACGGCGCGCAAGCTTCCACATCCGAGAGCAACCCGCTCACGGAAGGTCGACTCGGAAGGTACACGACCTTCACGGGATCGCCCACCTCCAGGCTATCGTAGAGCTCTCGCGAGACGAACGAGGCGCGATGGTACTTCTTACCGAAAGCGTCGTAATACACATACTTGATCTGACACCGGTCGGGGTGAAATAGCAGCTTGCGTGTTACCGTCCCGGTCGTCTCCACGCCCTCGATGGCAAGCCGGCGCCTCTCGAATCCTCGTCGAACAACCCAATAGACGCTGTAACCGATGAGCAGCAACAGGATGATTGCGCCAATGATGTTTCCTGTAACAAAGTCAACGAAAGAAAACAGGAGGGCTCCCCCTATTACAATGACGATTAGCCCAATGCCTATGACATTGAAGACGACCTTCAAGAATCGCCCTGGTTCGCGCGGATCATGAGTTATTTTTTGCATGGCCCCACGTAACGCCCCTTCATCTTGTAGGTAATGCTCTGTCCTCCGCTCACCATGCGGCTTGTCCCCTCGAAGGTGGTCTCAGTGTATCGGTATTCGACCTTGATGCGAAACTCTTTATCCCCGCAGACGACGTCGTAGGTGACGTGACCGCGTTCAGGGTAGCGAATGTCCTCGACCCGGCATTCTCCCTTCTTAGGGGCACCTTTAGTTGCGTAGGCATCAGCGAGCACGGGACCTTGCTTTGCATCCTCCTCCTTTATGCAGTGTTGCCATTGGTTTTTGAAGCCTCCTTGCGGGGCGCCCGGCATTTCAAACACCTGCTCGATCTCCCACAGACCCGGCTTTATACGGGCATTTTGCGCGAAGGAAGTCGCTTGCGGGAATGTCGCCCACAAACCAGCAACCAGAAGAAATCTTGGAATCACAAGTTGTGTGATTCGTGTCATATCTACCTCCTATAGAAGAACTCCATTCAACGCTGTCCGGCTCAGTGATGTAAGCAGTCTAAACTCAAGCACTGTGACCGACGGTAACGAAACCTCCAAGCCTGAACCATACGTATAGTTTCCACCTAACACGCCTGTGCCGATTTCCGTCGGCATAAGACGCGCGGGTGGGTTAATTGTCAACTTCTTTGTTCTCATCGTCTCCGCTTCGTCTTCAAACACAGGTGTCATGTTATAC